>Ga0209573_1000004_pt1:822500-1300753 | contig 1300753 bp, 1267 predicted proteins | sample TNRBio252014_DNA_FD_185870 | JGI IMG/M metagenome (GOLD analysis project Ga0209573, IMG submission 185870) | Wastewater treatment Type I Accumulibacter community from EBPR Bioreactor in Madison, WI, USA - TNR Reactor_6/25/2014_ DNA (SPAdes)... | ecosystem: Engineered >... | reverse complement strand
TCGCACCACCAGCTTTCGCCAATGTCATCGTAATCGCCGCTGTCAACGTCGTCTTACCATGGTCAACGTGACCAATAGTGCCAATATTACAGTGCGGCTTATTACGCTCAAACTTCTCTTTAGCCATGTCTTTTCTCTTTCCTAGGTTTGCCGACTTTCGCTGTGAATGTCGGCCCTTCTAAATTAGTAAATTTGTTCGCTTTGACATGACTAATCACGTCCCCAAAAGCGTGCAGCTCTTTATGAGAATTTGACTTTGGTTGCAAGCACCGAAAACAGAGGAAAAATCACCACCAAAGCCAATCCTATTTTAACAATTGCTTGGCCATCAGACCCATAAGCAAATTGATGGCTTTGAAAGGCCGCACCATCACTTTGAACCTGTTGATTTTATTGTCCGAATTCCAGAAAATCATGTCAACGCCATTGACAATAACGCCATCAATGGTTGCTTCAAATTCAAGAACTGCGGAACTATCACCGATCCATTCATTCAAATAATGGAAATTATTGCCAGAAAAGACATTCGCTGCGGCAGTAAGGTATTTGAAAGTCAATTCCTTGCCCATCTGCGCCGAATAAACAACTGGGGACTCGAAACACGCATCATCCGCCAATAAATCTGCAAGTTTGCTTAAATCCGTCAGCCCATTCGCAAATTCATGCCATTTTTCAATTACAGTTTTTTCCGCCACTATGGCCTCCAACAATTCGAGTTGTGATTTTTCACACAACCTTCAACACAACTTTGCCTTTGGCGCGGCCGGTTTCAAGATATTCTAAAGCTTCGACTAATTGCTCAAATGGAAATTCGCGGTCAATTACGGCACGGATCTTTTTTTGCTCCAGCAACGCCGCCACTTGAGCCAGTTGCCCACCATCTGACTGAGTGAAGTATCCAAAATATCTGCCATCTATTTTTTTAGCTGCAGCATTTACTTTTCGACTTAAGAAATTCATGACTTGGCGCAAAAACCAGCCAAGACCCAGTTGATTTGCCATTTCCGCCGTTGGAGGTCCCGCTATTGAAACAACTGCGCCACCTTGTTTCAATACCTTGAAGGCATCAAGCGTAAAATCCCCACCTAATGTATCATAAACAATATCATATCGGGCAGCTCGGTTTTTATAATCCTCTTTGTCATATTCTATGACGATATCCGCGCCAAGGTCACGCACCATTTGGGCATTGCGTGAACTAGTAGTGGCGGTTACTTCCATTCCAATTGCCTTGGCATATTGAACCGCAAAACTGCCAACCCCGCCGGAGCCAGCATGTATCAAAATCGACTGCCCGGCCTTTGCGCCCGCGCGGTCCACCAAGCCTTGCACGGTAGTAAGGGCCACCAAAGGCAATGATGCAGCTTGTGCATGCGATACAGCTTCGGGCTTAAAGGTTGCAAGGCTTGCATCAAGACAGCAAATTTCGGCAAAGGCACCACGATGACGCAAGTCAGCGCGAAAAAAAACTGCGTCGCCAATATTAAATTTCTTAACACCTTCCCCCACGAATAATACAACACCGCTGCCATCAAATCCCATTGGCGCGGGCAAAACTTCTTTCATAACTGGCTTAAGTGCACCATGGATAATTTTGAAATCAATCGGGTTGAGCGCAGCAGCGTGAACGGAAACCGCGATTTCGCCCGCTTTTGGCATAGGGTCGCTGGCTTCTGACAGCGTAACATTACCGCGCATTTCACCATAACCAGTTTGAACATATTCCCGCATGATTTATTCCTATTTTGCCAAAACCAAATCAATTCCCAATTGTTGCAATATTGAAAGCTGGTCAAACCAAACCCTTTCGGCAATGATACCCTTGTCATCGAACAAGAACAATGCCGCCATTCGAACTCGAAACGTGTTGCCGGTTGGCGCAACAACTTCACCGCCAGCGTGAAGTGGGCCGGTATGCGTGCCCATAAGCCAAAACTCGGCTAATATACCGTCATCAGTATGATGCAGGGCAATCAACTCGTTATTTTGGTCTGGAAACGGGGTGCGCGACACGGCGAAATATTGGCGCACATTGGCGTCACCATCAAAAACATGACCGCTCCCAATTAGTTCGTAACGCGGATGTGAAAATGTCGCCATAACAGCTTCATAATCATGAACATTTTCCCCTTCCATGTGGGCCTTTACAATAGCTTCACGCTGTTCTCGGTTCATGTTTTTGCTCCCCTAGAATGAAGATTGAGTGCATCAATCACGCACTTCTGGTTTGATTCCACCTATAGAGCAAAAAAGCACGAAACGACCAACTATGAAGACTCAAGAAAAATGCCAAATATTTTTGAAAACGACGCTTTTCAAAAATATTTGTCCGCTTTATTCCAAGTCTCTGAGTGACGAGCGTTAGCGAGGAAAGTGGAGACTTGAGACAAAGTTTGGAGCGGGTAGCGGGAATCGAACCCGCGTAGTCAGCTTGGAAGGCTGCTGTACTACCATTGTACTATACCCGCGTCACAATTCACTTTAAATTTTTTCATCGCCCGCAAGCGGGCACCCGATGAAAATAATTTCAAGTGCTCAATCACGAAAAAAATTTCTAGAGACGGCTCGTCGAAATTTTTTGCACGCTTTTCTTTGCTTGCTGCACAAGCCATTTGGTTTGCATAGCAAACCTATTTTTGTCATGTAAGAAAAAAGCGCAGAGCCGCCTCTAGCTTTTTTCTTTCCGTTTTTCCCAAATCGCTAAGTGAGGCCGCAAGGCCGAAGGTGGCAACTTGATAAACGAGTGGTGGTGAGGATAGGATTTGAACCTATGTACTCTCTCGAGGGCAGATTTACAGTCTGCTGCCATTAACCACTCGGCCACCTCACCACAGCAAGAAGTGCCTTTATGCGCTCTATTGCGGCTTTGCAATATCCTTGGTGAAAGGTTATGCATAAGCACCGCATAAAACGCATCTCAAATGCGCGACAATTGACTGGCAATGGACTATTGTTAGCAAATGAAACACAAAAATAAACCAACTGATAAAAAGCGGGCTGGCTTTGCTAAACCGAATAAAAGCTCAAATACTAAAATTGATGGCGTCTGGCGCGAAGACTATAAAAAACCAAAAGAACGGCCAAAATTTGCAACTCGCAAAAATACCGCGACTGATGGCAGCACGCTTTGGCTATGGGGAACCCATGCAGTAAATGCAGCAATCGCCAACGAGCATCGAAGTGTGCTTGAAGTTTTAGCAACTCGCAATGGTGCGCTTAATTTATTGCCCAATACAAAATCGACTTTGGTGGATGCAGATGATCTAACCGATATGTTGCCGCCCAATAGCGTGCATCAAGGCGTTGCAGCGCGGGTTAAACCCCTGCCTACCCCCGATTATGACAAGGCATTGGAAGGCTCTTCGGGGTTTGTTTTTGTTCTTGATCAGCTAACAGATCCGCAAAATATTGGCGCAATTTTCCGCACCGCGGCAGCCTTTGGCGCCAAGGCAATAATTCAACAGGACCGCAAAGCACCACCTATAACTGGCGCATTGGCAAAAGCTGCACAAGGTGGCATCGAAACGGTGGCTGATTTGCGAGTTGTGAATATTTCCCAAACCATAAAAGATTTGGCCGATTTGGGCTATCTCACAATTGGGCTTGCAATGGATGCCCCCACAACGCTTGCAAAAACTTTGGAAGGCGAAACGCGGCCCATAGCGGTTGTATTGGGCGCAGAAGGCAAAGGATTGCGGCAATTGGTTGGCGAGAGATGCGAAGTTTTGGCATCAATCCCAATTGGCAAGATAATGGAAAGTTTAAACGTATCCAATGCCGCCGCGATTTCGGCTTATGAGATTTGCAGAAAATAAATGGAGTTTTCAATGTTTCTTTATCTTGCCGCAATTTTGATAGTTTTCACGGCTTTGCTTCATTCGATAATGGGTGAAAAGCGCTTGATAACACCGCTGTTAAATTCTGATATCCCATTGGTTAGAAACGAGGTTGCACGGCCAGTAATTCGATTTGCATGGCACGCGACAAGTGCATTATGGCTAATAATCGCAGCATTCCTTGCAAAAATGGCGTTTCTCAAAAGCCACGATAATGATGATTTGATTTTGCTGGTGGGTGTCTCGCATATCGTGCTTGGAGCTTGTGATGGAATAATTTCCAAGGGCAGACATGTTGGTTGGCCGCCAATTACTTTAATAGGCATGTTTTCAATTCTGGGTGTCTATTTTAGTTAGTATTGAATGGAAGAAATAAAAATTAACCTTCACCGCTCGATTGCCGAAATTGGCGAGTTAAATTGGGACGCGCTAAACACTGGCAATCTATTCACTTCATACGCATATCTTCACGCCCTTGAAGTTAGTGGTTGTCTTGATGCCGAAAGCGGTTGGCAAGCTACTCATTTATCGGCATCTAATATGGACGGCGATATTGTTGGCGTTATGCCGCTTTATTTGAAGTTCCACTCCCAAGGTGAATATGTCTTTGACCATGCATGGGCCGATGCCTATCAGCGCGCAGGTGGTAATTATTACCCCAAATTGCTTTGTGCCTCGCCCTTTACACCGGTTAGCGGCGCAAGATTATTAAGCCCAGACGCAAAAGTTCGCGCAGCAATGTTGCAAGCCGCAAAGCAAATTTGCGATGCAAACCAATTATCATCGCTTCACATTAACTTCCCAACACAAAGCGAGTGGCAAGAAATAGGTGAACAAGATTACCTCATGCGCCAAGACAAGCAATTTTGGTGGGACAATGCAAATTATGAAACTTTTGACGAGTTTCTTGGAGCACTTACCGCCAATCGCCGCAAAGTTATTAAACGCGAACGTCGCGATGTTATGGCTGCGGTTCAAATTCGAACGATTGAAGGTGCCGAAATTACTGAGCGCCACCTTGATCAAATGTTTGGGTTCATTTGCGCAACTTATGACAAGAAATGGGGCGCACCATATTTAACGCGGGAGTTTTTTTCACGAATTTTGGAAACAATGCGCGAAAAAATCGTGCTATTTTTTGCGTATGAGGGCGAAAATTGCATCGCGGGCGCAATCAATTTCTTGGGCGATAATGTGCTGTATGGGCGGCAATGGGGTTGCGTCCGCGAAATTCCTTTCTTGCACTTTGAACTTTGCTATTACCAAGCCATTGAATATGCAATTGAACATCGGATTGAACGCGTTTAAGCTGGAACCCAAGGGGAGCATAAATTATCACGCGGATATTTACCGCATTCTACCTATTCTGCGCATTATATTCGGGAGGAGCGACTAAGGGCGCCAGTAGCGGATTTTTTGCTGCGCGAACGACGCGCTGTAGAGCGGTATATTGAAGCAATCAAAGACCAATCGTCACCGTTCAAGTCAGGCTAAATGTCAAATGAAAAGCGCTTGTTACAAAACGTCGCACAGGGCTGTTTTGCGCCGATTTGCCTTTGAAATATTGTTTTCCAATTCCCACATATTACTTATCGGTAAATCGTATCGATGACTTAGAATTGGAGTTGAATATTATGAAAAATTCGAAATTTTTCCCTGCCATTTGCACAGCATCATTGGCTATTTTTGCCGTGGGTTTGTCATCGCCCTCTGTAACTTTCGCTGCAAGCAACCAAAGGGTTTCAGCGGGTGTCAATGCATCATGCAGCCCAACCCAACGCGAAATCATTGTTCCGCCCGGCCAAACCGCCACAAGCTTTTCAATATCGCGTTTTTCTGGCGGCTATGGTTGCGGCACCGGCAACATAATTAATGACGGCGGCTTTGAAATATCACGCGGTGCTTGCCCTGCGCAAGGTGGTGATGTCTATTGGTATCGCCAGACACTTAGTGGATCTGAAAGTCGGCCAACGCTTGGCAGCTTGAACCTGCAGCCAGGGACTTATTGTGTTTCTTTCAACGGCGGTAGAAATGGATCAGTCGAACTTGAATATCGTCTGGTGCCATAATTCGAAAGGTTTGGAATGGGGGATGGGTTTTGCACCCTTCCCCCTTCTAAAAGACACTGTACCGCGCTAAAGACCCCTTCATAGTTTTTAAGGACAGATAAAAATGGGTTTTAAGTGTGGCATTGTTGGTTTGCCAAATGTAGGTAAATCGACGCTTTTTAATGCATTGACTAAGACGGCGGCGGCGCAAGCCGCCAATTATCCGTTCTGCACGATTGAGCCCAATGTTGGCGAAGTGGCTATGCCAGAACCGCGGCTTAATGTCTTGGCGGCAATTGCTGGCTCTAAAGAGATTATCCCCACCCGTATGAATTTTGTTGATATTGCGGGGCTTGTTAAAGGCGCGTCAAAAGGTGAAGGACTGGGCAATCAGTTCCTTGCGACAATCCGTGAATGCGATGCAATTGCCTATGTTTTGCGCTGTTTTGATAATGACGACATTACCCATGTTGATGGCCGCGTTGACCCACTTTCGGATCTTGAAACCGTTGAAACCGAATTGATGTTGGCAGATTTAGAAAGCCTCGAAAAGCGCATTACCAATTTAGAAAAAAAGGCCAAACAGGGCGATAAAGAAGCAAAAATAACCCTTGAATTATGCATAGCGGCCAAATCACTATTGGATCAGGGCAAACCCGCAAGGGCATATAAGCCCGATGCTGAATATCAAAAAGCTTGGGATATGTTGCAGCTTTTGACCGCAAAACCAGTTTTATATGTTTGCAATGTTGATGAAGACGCCGCCAGCACTGGCAATGATTATTCCGCGCGTGTCGATGCCTATGCCAAGGCGGAACACGCAGAATCGGTTACAATTTGTGCGCAAATGGAGGCAGATTTAGCGGCCCTAAGCGATGATGAAGCCGCCGAATATCTTGAAATGAACGGCCTAACCGAACCTGGCCTCAACCGCCTTATCCGCGCTGGTTATGAACTATTGGGCCTTGCGACTTATTTCACAATTGGCCCAAAGGAAGCGCGTGCTTGGACCATTCACAAAAATTGGAGTGCGCCAAAATGCGCAGGCGTTATTCACGGCGATTTTGAAAAAGGCTTCATTCGCGCCGAAACAATCTCCTATGAAGACTTTGTTCAATATAAGGGCGAACAAGGCGCAAAAGAAGCCGGCAAAATGCGCCTCGAAGGCAAGGAATACCAAGTCCGCGATGGCGATGTGATGCACTTTCGCTTCGCGAATTAGTTCGCCACCCTCGAATTGCTTTGCAATTCTCACTCAGCGAACTAGCCCAGACTGACAATAAAAAGCAAAAAGCGTGGTTTTTGCTTTTTATCGGCATATATTTGTTGGTGTGCGCGACTTAAGTAAGGTCATTCAAAATGTTTGAGCAGATTAAGATAAGCTTTTTAGTTTTCCCAACAAAGCCAATCGAGATTTTGCAATTGCTTTTGATAATGTTGCTCGCTGGTATTGCTATTTTTCAAGTTGCAAATAATGGGAATCTATTGAAGCCGAGCAAACCTGTAAAACATTGGCCAATACTCCTCTTGCTCTCATTTTTCATTCCGGCATTTTTCGAGGAAATAATATTTCGCGGGCTTTGGTATGCACCAAATCGCACCTTTGTCGAAAGTGCTGTTTCTTTGTTCATTTCAACAACATTGTTCGTTACTTGGCATTTTATTCAAGGCAAGACTTTTCATAAGAAATATGTAACAGTATTCACAAACCCACATTTTTTGGTTTGCACAGCTATTCTGGGATTAAGCTGTTCTTTGATGCTCGCAGTTTCGGGGTCAATTTGGGTGTCGATTATTTTTCATTGGCTCGTAGTTTTCATTTGGCAGGCAAGATATGGTGGAGTAATAATCTCTTTTGGTTGGAAAACGAGAGAATTTAAAGTGCCCGACATTTTTTCCAGAACTTTAATAGGAAAGGAAATCACTACTATAGAGGAGCGCGACCTTCCAAATTCTTGGTTCGCAATAGTATTCAATGATAGCAGTATAATGAATATTTATAATCCCATAAATTTCGTTGCGGCAACTGGTCAATTTGCGGATTACAACTCATTTTGTTCGCTACGAATCCAGTCTGCGCTAATTAATGAAACCGAATTCGAAATTTGGTTTGTTGACAAGTCTAGAATTGTAATAGACTTGGCAGATAACGCCTACAGAGGCCCAGATGCAATTAACTTTTTTGACGTCAATGGTTTGATGGTGGTTTTTTAAATAGATACGCCCTAATCTCACTAATCCATGAAAGTTTCTCTTATGAATGTTAATACTAGCACGAATAAAAGTAATAAGAAATTTTATGCAAATGGACTGCCTGAAACGGTGTCCTTAGTTTGCCCACAATGTGGCAAAGATGCTTTGCTTAGTTCATGTAATGAGCCGAGAAAGCGACATTTTGACCCGACGCTTTATTACGGAAACATTACCTGCACTAACTGCGGCAAAGTAAAGTCCATTGAAGGCACTAGTTACGATAAATTGTTTGAAACTTTCCCATTATATTTTCAAGTACCAACACGCTACGGCACTATTTGGGCTTTTAATCGCGAACATTTGATCTCACTTAAAGAAATCATAGAAAGTAAATTTCGCTCCGAAAAACCACCTGAAAATGGCTGGCTTTATTCAAGAGTTAAATTAGGGTGGAAATTGCCATCATGGATGTTATCTAATAAAAACCGCGATTATTTATCAAAAGCAATTTCCAATTTTTTGGCCGTCAAAAACTAAATGCCCATCCCTTTCATCAAAACCCTCTCATTCGAATATGGCGTTCCGCAACAGGTTTCGCCCCTAATCCGCCGTGTTATCGCGAATAATCCTGGGCCATTTACATTTTTTGGCACGGGAACTTATATTATCGGCCACGGCAAAGTGGCTGTGATTGACCCCGGCCCTGACGATGATGCGCATTTAAAGGCGATATTGGCGGCGACTTCGGGCGAAGTCATAACCCATATTTTCATCACCCACCCCCATATTGACCATAGCCCATTGGCCGCGAAACTGAGTGCGGCAACGGGCGCTAAAATCTATGGCAAAAGCGAAAAATCGGCGCATAAACCTATCGCCAACAATACCGAAGAGGGCGACGATTTGGGTTTTGTGCCGGATTTTGAGTTGATTGATGGTGAGATTATTGCCTGCCACGGCTTTGAATTAGAAGCGATTTTTACCCCAGGTCACACTGGCAATCATGTATGTTATGCCTTGGCACAAGAAAATGCATTGCTCAGCGGGGATCATATTATGGGCTGGTCCACTTCGGTGATAATCCCGCCTGATGGCGATATGACGGATTATTTAAACAGCCTAGATAAAGTCTTGGTACGTGAATTCACCACAATTTGGCCCACCCATGGTGCACCAATAACCGAGCCAAAACCATTCATAACGGCATATAAGCAACACCGCGTTGCGCGCGAAAATCAAGTTATTGAATGCCTTGAAAACGGCATAACCCAAATCATGGATATGGTTCCGCTGCTTTATGCCAGCACAGATAAACGCCTTTGGCCCGCCGCCGCTCGTTCATTACAAGCGCACATGATAAGATTGGTGAAAATTGGCCGCGCGAGTGGTGGCGGCGAAATAAATGATGACTATCATTTGCTATGAAATCACGCGTTTTCAATAAGTTTTGCCAGCCTTTGCGCGTCACCTTTTACTTGGCTCGGCATAGTCGCTTTCACTAACGGCACAGCCATTTTTGCCATTATTGAAAGTGGCTTTATTGATGATGAAAATGTGAGCAAAGTTCCCGTCCCTTTGGGAACCAAATCAAACTTCACGGTCACCTCAAACATCTTATCAACCATTTCAAGCCTTATATGTGAATAAGGGTCGCGCGCAGCAATAACACCTTGCATCTGCGCAATATGCCCGCCTTGGTCGTAAATATATTCCAATTTATCGCCAATATTATTGACACCGCCAGACAGATTTTTAAGGCTCTTGCAGAAGCTGAGCCAATTGGGGGCATTGTCCAATTTGTCTAAATAAGCGAAAACCAGTTGTGGCAATTTGCTTATTTCCTGTTTGCTGGAATATTCTATTGCCATCTGGATTTGCCAATCAGTCCGATTAAGATGAAGTTTTATTTCTTAGTTTTAGCCATAAATTCACGCAAAGCCACCAACGTTTCATCGCCATAAATCGCACGGCCATGACCGCCTTGACTAGTGCTAGTGGTGACATCGGCTCCCGCGGCCCGAAGTTTACGCGCAAAATCGCTCATAATCCTTGGAGTTGCCAATTCGTCTTGTTCGGCGGACAAGAGCAAAATAGGTATTCTCGCACTTACGGCATAATTGAAATAGTCGAAGCGAGATAAATCGCCATCAATTTTCAATCGCACAAATGGCCGTACTGCTTTTGGTGCCATATTGCGCCCAAGGGCGATTGTATCCGAAGTGGTGCTATCGAGTATGAGTCCATTAAATCCGCCTGCCCTCGCCATATTTGATGCATTTGAGCCGCCATATGAAAAACCGTAAACATAATTTTGGCCATTTGATAGCCAGCCAATACGCCTAAATGCCGACACTAATTCTGGGCCCATTGCGATTAAAACATCAACATTTGCCAAAAGCGTGGTGCCACCGCGCCCCGGATAATCATAAGCAATAATATCGGAACCACTCATATGGGCAATTCGCGCAAAGCCGCGGCTTGCACGCTGCGTAAAATGGGCGCTACCGCCATTTATTATCACGACATCAACAGTATTAGGATTGTCCAAGCGAACCGCATGAACTTTGCCCAAAGCGCCCAAGTCAATCATTTCTTCACTTAATACATAGCCATCGGGTGCGCGCAATACTTCAGTTGTTGCAGGTGCTGGCAAAGCTGGCAACATCGAACTTTCATCAATTACGGCAGCACATGCACCAATAAAAAGGACAGCAGCTAAAGAAATGATTTTTCTTTTCATATTCTAGCCCTTAATCGGTTTTTGCTCTTATTGCTTTCAATAAAGCCTCAACCCTTTTAGCATTTGCACCTAAATCCGAAGTTCCCACTCGGCTTACTGAACGCACATCAACGCGCACGTCATTGCCTTGGGGTTTCACCGAAATGGCTACATCGTCCTTAAAGCCAAACCAAAACGTTGTCGCGGTTGCTTCAATATTGGTGAAACTGCCAGCGCCGCAATCACAATCTTCTGATTTTATTGTTACCAAGCCAAGCCCGTGTGCCGCAGATTTTGCTGCCTCACCAACCTGTGCAACAGTTTTGCCAGAAACAATCAAAGGCGCAATTGTTGGATAAGCGAGCCTTTGAGATTGCGCAACGCTTAAACTTGCGAAGCGCGAAGGCTTATTTGGGCTGGTCGGCGTCGGGGTTAAAGTTGGCGCAACAATTGGGTTGGTTTCACCTTGTGCTATTCGCATCTGCAAGGTTTGTGTTGAAAATTGCAACGGGTTTTGCGGATCCGTTGAAATATCATGAATTGGCGGAATACCAGCATTTCTCGCTTTTATTGCCATAACTTGCGAAAGCGCAATTGCAGGTATAATCAAGGCAATGAGCCCGAGTTTCCACCCAGCAAAAGGCCTTGCAATCAGCATCAAAACAAGGCCCACTATTGCAATAATCAATGTCGCAAAAATCAACAATGGCCCAATTTTAATCGTCATTAAACCAAGGCCAAATTTCCAACCCCAAATGCCAAATTTAGTGCCAAGAGCCGCACCAACGAACCAAATCGGAACTAAAATTGCGAGGCCAAACGCAATGCGCAGCACCATGTCCCGCCGCATTGCCATTGACGATTTTGAGGCAATTGGCGGTTTTTTATCTGCAATTGGCGCAGTTGCGTCGGGCGTTTCGTCAGTCATATCATTACTCCATTTTGGCTAGGCCTAAAAATTGTTTCAGCCGAATTTAAGGTCCTTAAAAGTTTCGCGCAAAGCAATTTTATTGATTTTGCCAGTCGCTCCCAAAGGTATTGTTTCAACAAACTGCACGTCATCAGGCATCCACCATTTGGCGATTTTTCCTTCTAGATGCGCAAATAAATCCTCTTTGGTTGGATTTGCACCTGGCTTCTTTTCGATTATGAGTAATGGTCGCTCGTCCCATTTCGGGTGATAAATGCCAATAACCGCAGCACAGGCAACACCTTCACAACCAACCGCACAATTTTCAATATCAATTGTGCCAATCCATTCACCGCCAGATTTAATAACGTCTTTGGAGCGGTCGGTAATTTGCATATAGCCATGCTCATCAATTGTTGCGACATCACCAGTATCAAAAAAGCCTTCTTCGTCGAGGATTTCACCGCCTTCGTTTTTGAAATAAGCGCCCGCAATTGCAGCACCACGCACCATCAAATTGCCGAAAGTCTCGCCATCACGAGGAGCGGTTTTGCCGTCACGCTTTACTTTGAGTTCCACACCGAATGGCGCACGGCCTTGTTTTAGTTTGGTTTTGATAATTTCTTCACGGCTATAATTCGCAGCTTCCGGCCCGGGTGTCCCGAGTGTTCCAAGCGGCGAAGTTTCGGTCATACCCCAGGCATGGCGAATACCAACACCGTATTTGTCCTCAAAAGAGCGCAATATATGTTCAGGCAAAGCAGCGCCGCCAATCACAACTTGTTTCAAAGTCGAGAGCTTTTGATTGGCGCTTTCAAGATATTGAAGCAACATAAGCCAGACGGTTGGTACTGCCGCACTGAATGTAACTTTTTCGGTTTCAAGCAATTCATAAATAGACGCCCCGTCCATTTTGGCGCCCGGCATTACAAGTTTTGCGCCGCACGCTGGCGCTGAAAACGCAATTCCCCAAGCATTGGCATGAAACATTGGTACTACTGGTAAAACCGTGTCCCCAGCCGTCAAGCCCATAACATCTGCACCCATTGTTAGTAATGTATGAAGCACATTTGTGCGGTGCGAATACAAAACGCCTTTTGGATTGCCTGTAGTGCCCGAGGTATAACATAGACCACAGGCAGTATTTTCTTCAAAATTGCCCCAAGTAACGATATCAGATTGGCCAGACAAAATGTCTTCATATGCGTAGCAATTTGGCAATTTTGTTGCTGGCAAATTTGCGCCATCAGTGAAAACAACAAAAGCCTTAACGCAAGGGCACTTATCGTGGATTGCTTCCAAAATCGGCAGAAAAGTCAAATCAGTGAAAATTATTTTGTCTTCGGCATGATTGATAATATAAACCAATTGTTCGGGAAAAAGTCTTGGGTTCAGCGTATGCAAAACTGCACCTATACCCATGGCGCCATACCAGCTTTCCATGTGATGACCGCTATTCCATGCAAGCGAGGCTACTCTGTCGCCTAATCCAATCCCTTGACTAAGCAGCCAGTTGGAAACTTTTTTGGCGCGAACATAAATGTTGCCATAGTTAGTGCGAACAATTGGTCCTTCCACCGATCTTGTAACAACTTCTCTATTTGAGTGGTTTATCGCTGCATGCTCAATTATTTTGTCCACTGTTAATTGCCAATTTTGCATTAAGCCAAGCATTTCAATCCCCATTTGTTATTTGATATTTAATTGCAGATTAGCTTAGCAATTTAGGTCGTCAACAGCCAAAACACGATTTCATGCAATTTATGGAAATTGGCGGCGGATTTGCCACTCTTTGGCGCTATTTTCGCGAGAATACTCAACTCTCTCGTGCAACCTGAACGCGCGGTCACGCCAAAACTCTATACGGTTTGGAACCAGCCGAAATCCTGACCAATGCGGCGGCCTTGGAACTTTGCCAAAACCAAATTTTACGCCATAATCTGCGACATTTTTCACCAATTCGCCAAGGTTAGTCAATGTCTCCGATTGGTTTGATGCCCAAGCCCCAATCTGACTAGCCCTTGCCCTTGTCGCAAAATACTCGTCTGCTTCCTCGCTGGTAACTTCTTCGATTGTTCCCCTAATTCGAATTTGCCTTCGCAAAGACTTCCAATGAAACACCATGGCAGCCTTTGGATTTTTCAACAATTGCTGCCCTTTTGAACTCGAAAAATTTGTGTAAAATACAAATCCATTTGCATCAAAATCTTTCAGCAAAACCATTCTAACATCAGGCAGGCCATCCGCGTCAACAGTTGCAAGCGCAAGCGCATTCGCATCGTTCATCTCTTTGGCCTTAGCGTCGGCAAACCAGTTAGCAAAAATACTTAGCGGGTTGTCAGCCACCTCAATCATCGAAATATCAGGCTCTGGATGTTCCTTATATTCGTATTCGCTTGGAGAAGGTGGTACCAATTCATTTGAAGTCATTTAGTATTCCTGCACAATGTTTGTATTTTAACTATATATAAATTATTTTTTTACGATACGCTAACCATGATTAGTGCATTAGACATTTATGTCATCACCATATTCCATATTAGGTCTAGAAATTGGCGCAGACGCAAGTCTGGCGCGCGACGCTTTTAGGTCAATCGCAAAAACTTGCCATCCCGACATAAACCCAGATCCAAGGGCGCGCGAGGTTTTCGTAAATGCTGAAGCCGCCTATCGCCAAATAACCGGCGCAAGTGCAAGCTCGGATAGGAACCGTCAAAGGCCGCAACGGGCAAAACGAATGGTCGAAATTGACTTGCCAGTTTCGATTTGGTCGGCTGCCAAAGGTGGGCAGGTTAAGGGGACCTGTGCATTGGGCCAAGCAATTGTTAAAGTTCCAGCAGGCGTGCGCGATGGCGACAGAATAATTGCAAGAATCGGTTCAAGCGACGTTGCATGCGTAGTGCGAATAGATGAAGAAGGTGACTTTCACGCAGAGGGCAGCGATATAATATCTTATCTTCGCATTTCTCCAAATCAAGCAAAGTTTGGTGGATTTGCAGAAATCGATACGCCAACCGGACGTTTGCGCATTAAAGTCCCTGAAAATACACCTGATGGCGCGCGGTTGCGCGTTGAAAATCGTGGCTTGCCGAGCGCCAAAAGTCGCCCGCCTGGTCATTTATTTCTTGATGTTGAAATTGTTGAGACGGTATCTGATAAAGCGATTTTGGCCCTTGATAGGATTTTAAATGCCGCTCAAAGACCCAGGGCCCGAAGCAAAATACAATTTCCTTCATTTGGCAGACGTAAATAATTCATCTATTTTTACAAAAAGCTATTGCTTCATATAGTCAATCGCTAAATGATTTGCCATTATGAACCATGAAGTCCCACCAATTCCATCTGCGACATTGATGCTTGTTTCCGGCGAACAAGATAAATTTGAAGTTCTAATGGTCGAAAGAAACGTTGAGATTGAGTTCGCTGGTGGTGCTTTTGTTTTCCCGGGCGGGAAAATTTCCCCAGCAGATAGCACTTTGGCATACCCAGAACATTCTGATCTCGCAAGCGCAAAAATCGCGGCAATTCGCGAAACGTTCGAAGAAACAGGCATTTTACTGGCTCTTGATGAAAACCTTGAGCCGGTTTTTGAGAAGCACAAGTCTGAGTTAGTTTTGCGTCTTGGAATTGAGAAAGACCCTAAATTATTCACACAGTTTCTTGCGACAAATGGTTACACACCCGCCTTAGACATTCTGTATCCTTATGCAATATGGGTGACGCCGAAAATCTATAAGAAACGCTTTGCTACTTGGTTTTTCATTGCCGAAGTCCCACAAAAATATTCACCTTTAACTGACGGCAAAGAAGCAGTTTCGGCACAGTGGATAAGGCCAGTCAATGCCCTATTGGATAACGAAAATGGCCGCAAGATCATGATGTTCCCAACTATTTGCAACCTCAAAATGCTCGACAGATATCGGGAGCTAAATCAAATAGTTGCGGTGGCGAATTCACGGTCAACGCCAATAATAGACCCGATTCCTTTGAAGATTAATGGTAATTGGGAAATAACCCTTGACCCTAAATACGGCTATCCATCAGATTGAACGGAAGAAAAAATGCGCTCCAACCAAGAGACTTTCGGCCCGCTAGTAAGTACGAACTGGCTTTGCGAAAACATAGACAATGAAGATTTAGCGATAATTGATGCATCATGGCACATGCCAAATAGTGGCAGAATTGGAAGCGAAGAATATCAAAATTGCCACATAAAGCGCGCGCAATTTTTCGATATTGATTTGATTAGTGACACTTCTTCAAATTTTCCGCATATGATGCCAAGTGAAGCCATTTTCAACAAACATGTTGGCGCAATGGGTATAAGCAACAGCCATAGAATAGTAGTTTACGACAGCATTGGGATTTTTTCATCGCCCCGCGTTTGGTGGATGTTTCGCCATATGGGACACGACAAGGTCGCAGTTCTCGATGGGGGGTTGAAAAAATGGATTGGAGAGGGCAAAAGTATTTCCAATGTCGCAAGTAACCCTATATCGTGTGAATACAAAGCGGCCAAGCAACATTATCTCGTGAAATCGTTCGATGAAGTAATGGAAAATGTTGCCACCAAAGAAGCACAAATTATTGATGCTCGGGGTCCCGCTAGGTTTTTTGGCGAAGTGCCAGAGCCGCGCGCCGGCCTCAAATCTGGTCATATTGCGGGCTCAGTAAACTTGCCTTTTGCCAATTTGATTAACCCAGATGGCACACTCATAGATGATGAAGCGTTAAAAACTGAGCTTGAGAAAATATGCATAGATATGAACTCGCAAGTAATTACCACTTGCGGCTCTGGTGTAACCGCATGTATTTTGGCACTGGCATTCGCGAAACTGGGCAAAACGCAAGTTCCTATTTACGACGGATCTTGGGCCGAATGGGGCGCAACAGAAGGCGCACTTATAGAATAATTGAAAGTGAAGAAGTGAAAAAGAACTCCAAACATAACATTGAAACCAAATTGACTTATTTGGGCCGCGACCCCAACAACCATGAAGGCTTTATCAACCCCCCTATTCAGCGTGGAAGCACAATCGTTTTTGATAGCCCAACTGATTTATACCGTAAGGATATAAAAACATATGGGCTACAAGGTTCATCAACTCAAGACAGGCTTTGTAGCGCGTTAACCGAAATTATGGGAGGCGTTGGAACGTTATTGTGCCCTTCAGGCCTTGCCGCAATTACACTAGTTTTATTGAGTCTTACTAAATCTGGCGACCATGTTTTGATTTGCGATTCGACATATGGGCCAACAAGGCGCTTTTGCGATGAAGTATTAAGCAAATATGGCGTAGAAGCCACCTATTACCCGCCATCTATTGGCACCGAAATTGCCGGCCTTATCAGGCATAATACAAGTTTGATAATGCTCGAAAGCCCTGGTTCAATTACAATGGAGCTGCAGGACATACCGGCAATTGTCAAAGTCGCCAAAAGCAAAAATATTGTTACCGCAATTGACGACACTTGGAGCGCGGGGGTCTTTTTAAGGCCACTTGAAATTGGCGTTGATATTTCAATACAAGCGCTAACTAAGTATCAGTCGGGCCATTCTGACGTTCTGGCAGGTTCGGTTACAACCACTAGTTCCAACTTGCTGGCAAAGCTTTCCGATATGCATTTGGCATTGGGTATTGGAACTTCGGCTGAGGATGCGTGGCTTTGCATGCGCGGATTGCGAACAATGATGTTGCGACTGAACCAGCAAGACAAAAACGCCCGAAAAATAGCAAGCTGGCTTGAAGCGAGGCCGGAAGTTGATAGGGTCTTACACCCCGCCCTGCCCTCTTCGCACGATCACGAAATTTGGCAGCGCGATTTCACTGGCGCTGGCGGTCTATTTAGTTTCATACTAAAGCCCGTTGGAACCACAAGAGTAAACGCATTCATTTCAGCGTTTGAGCTATTTTCAATGGGCTTTTCTTGGGGCGGCTATGAAAGCCTTGTTCTTTTTTGTGATCCGCAAATAAAGCGAACTGCCGCGAAATGGACCGAGGATGGCCATCTAATCCGCCTTGCTATTGGCCTTGAAGATGTAGACGATCTAATTATTGACCTAGAGAGAGCCTTTGCGGCTTTGGGCTAACTAGCGCCAATTTTGTTACATAGTTTTCTATGGCTGCGGGTTTTGATTTGACCGCAAAAAAAACTGGCCCCCACAAGCGCAAAGCGTTCGATTGAGGGCCAGTTCAGAGTTCTTTGGAAACTTAGGGTCAGACCCTAACTATTTATTGGCTAGTAATAACCCAAGCCCCGTCATGTTGACGGCACATCCAAACGCTGTCTGTGCTAACTTGGCCATTTGGCAAACGGTAAGTGGCCGAACCCCAACCGCAATTGCTTTGGTGTGAATATTGACGTGGCGCATCATAGCGCGCGCGGCTCATTGGGTAGCGGTTGCCATATTGATGATTATTATAGCCGCTATTGTCATACTGGCCATTATTATAGCCATTGTTGCCGTATTGACCGTTGTTATAGCCATTGTCGTAACCATTATTGCCATATTGACCTTGGTCATAGCCGCCGTTGGCATAGCCGCCGTTATTATAGCCATTATTACCATAAGTACGGGTGCCGTATTCAACGCTTGGGCGGTTTTCATATTGCGTACGGCGGCCCTGTGATTGATAGCGGTCATCGCATGCAACGCGGTCTCTACCTATTTGTGAGCCAACAACAGCACCGAGAATCGCGCCAAGGGCTGCGCCTTCTTTGCGGTTATTATGGCCAGCAATATTGCTGCCTGCAATTGCGCCAACGCCAGCACCCACAACACCACCGCCAAGACGGCTATTGTTAACGCTTTGTTGGCATTGAGTGTCAGGGTTGTAACCACGACTATAATCATATTCTTGAGCAAGTGAAAGTGAAGGAATCGCCAAAACGCTGGTTGCGATTGCGATTAATGCAAGTCTTTTGGCCATTGTAAAATCTCCTATGCCTTTGAAAAGGCTGTAAACCAAATTATCGCGGCACTATGCCGTTCGATGAAGGCATAATCGCACACCTAATCTGAACGTAATATGAGCGACGGCCATTCCAATTGTTCATTTTTGAAAACTATTCGCGTGCATTCGTGCGCGTGGCGTAAGGATGCCAACAGCCCCGCAATCTCATCGCCCTTGCCATTGCTACAAACCATGATAGCTTTGATGCATGGGTGCATTGGCTTTTTGTTTTGATGATGTTTTTGCGGCGAATGATAACTTCGCCTGCCACAACCGCCTAACCAAAGCCACCAAACTTGATGGCACAGTGCTTGACTTTAGGTATGATGGTGATGGCCTGCGGATGGAGTCCATCAAAAACGGTGGTGCAATTGATGCCAATTACCAAATATCGGGTGGCACACGCACAAGATATGTCACAAGTGCAACCGAGGAAATTGCGGATATAAGCGGTGCACGTGTTGTGCTTGCGCGCTATATTGCGGGGCCAGCAATTGATGAGCGTATTGCCCAAGTCGATGCCAATGGTGCTGTGAAATATATCCACACCGATAAACAAAACAGCGTGGTGGCAATTTCCAACAGCAGTGGCGCAGTCATATCCCGCCGCGGCTATGGCAGCTATGGTGAGACCACGCCAACCCAGCTTGCCAGCAATGATAACAGCCCAACACATCCGTTCGGCTATACAGGACGAAGGTGGGATGCAGACCTTGGCCTCTATTACTACCGCGCAAGATGGTATGACCCAGAGTTAGGCACCTTCCTTGAAACCGACCCAATCGGTAGCCTCGATTACATCAATCTCTATTCCTATGTCGGGCTGAGTCCGATGAACGCGGTGGATCCGAGTGGATTAGAGACAATAAATGTTTCTTCAATGCCTGCTAATATCAAAATAAAGGCCTACCCAGGACCAGAAGCGACAATTGGCGGAAGAGTGGAGCACGGGCCGCCTCATGTACACGTTGAATCTCCTGCTGGTCGTGGCAACCGCTCAGCGACGGTTTCGACCGAAACATGGGAGGTTACTGAAAACTCCAGACCTTTGTCGCGCGCCGAACAGCGCGCAATAAACAACATGACCGCTGCGGAAAGGAATGCAACTGCTTCAGCTCAGTCTGATATATTTAGGAAGGGTCGGATATCACCTGCGACAATTGAAAAGCAAATTACCGCTCACAACGAGCGAACGTCTGGTAACAATAAGTACTCAGAAGATAGATATCCAAATGGTTCAAGAAATCGTCAAGAATATGAAAATTCACGTAGTGCAAGACCACCACCTCGCGGTGCAGTGAGACCGCCGCGCGGAGGGCGCACCAATGGCGATTAAACATGAAATAATGAATGAACTCAACACAAGTAAAAAGTGGGTTCCTTCGCGCAAATCTGGTCCTTTTGGGCTTATACCAAATGCCCTTTCACCAAGAGTCGCTTGTTCGCGGGCTTTAGAATGGTTGCATGTAATTGAAAAGTCAGACCCGAGAAGACTAATTGGCATAGACTTACTTTGGGATAGTTTTGAAAGAGGTTACAGCAGAGCAGGCAGATTTTTAGCTGATGAAAGAAGACTTGACTCTGTTGGCATTGACGAAACAGGGCTTTCGCGCGAAGATGCCGCGAGAATATTGACCGCGTGGGCACTTAGCGGCTGGGAAATTCCCGCGATGGACTTACATTACTATTATTCAGATTTATTCACTGTACCGCAAATGATTGCGATATTTGAAAAGAATAAGCATCATACGACATGGTGTTTAGAAACATATGAGATGTATGTTGAAATTGAGGGGCGAAAATTCGGTGACAGGTTATCAAATGCATAAACTCTTAGGTTGAATATCGGCATTTGTGCGCCGCATTTGCCAACAATCAAAATCGTGATAGCTTCACTGCATGGGTGCATTGGCTTTTAGTTTTAATGATGTTTTTGCGGCGAATGATAACTTCGCCTACTACAACCGCCTAACCAAAGCCACCAAACTTGATGGCACAGTGCTAGACTTTAGGTATGATGGTGATGGCCTTCGGATGGAGAGCATCAAAAACGGTGGTGCAATTGATGCCAATTACCAAATATCGGGCGGCACACGCACAAGATATGTCACCTCGGCGACCGAAGAAATTGCGGACATAAGCGGTGCACGGGTTGTGCTTGCGCGCTATATTGCTGGGCCTACGATTGATGAGCGTATCGCCCAAGTTGATGCCAATGGTGCGGTGAAATATATCCACGCCGACAAACAAAGTTCGGTGGTGGCAATTTCCAACAGCAGTGGCGCAGTGATATCCCGCCGCGGCTATGGCTCATATGGCGAGACTACCCCAACCCAACTTGCCAGCAATGATAACAGCCCAACACACCCGTTTGGCTATACAGGGCGAAGATGGGATGCAGACCTTGGCCTCTATTACTACCGCGCAAGATGGTATGACCCAGAGCTTGGCACCTTCCTAGAAACCGACCCAATCGGCAGCCTCGATTACATCAATCTCTATAGCTATGTCGGGCTTGATCCTATGGGGAAAACTGATCCTAGTGGGATGATGCCACCCGAAGGAATTACGCGTGCAGCTATTGCTAGGGAACAAGCGTACTTACAAATGTTGGTTTCAGCGGGTAGTGATTTAACGCCTGCCGAAGCACTTACAATTATGACTATGTTGTCTGGAGGAACTGCTTGTGTCGCAGGTGGATGCGAGGCTGCTGCAGCGTTAATCCTTGCGAACCCAACCGCGACAATGCGCATTGGCGCCGCAGTTATAGATTTTGATGGCGCCGCGGGAACAGGTGCTATTCTAGCAGGCTCTGCAGCTACAGTAAGAGTTATTGGCAATGCACAGACAACAAAATTAATGGGTGAAGCATCTGGTCATGGGTTCGCATCGGTTCGACACGGTTGGTCAATGGTAATGTCTGGAGAATACAGCACAATATCATTTAATAGGTCGCTGAAAACCTTGACTGGCGGAGCAGTGGATAGTCGATTACGACCTGATGTCGCTGGAATCAACAATGCGGGAAAGATTGACATAGTTGAAATTCTTTCGCCTGGTCAAAACAAACAAGATTTTATTGACAAATTTACAACCGCACTTGGTGACAGACTTGGAACAATTAAATTTGACCAACCAAGAAGATAATACTCAGCTATGAACAGACAATTGCCGCCTTCAGATTTTCACAACGTAAAATGCGTTTATGTTGATGCGCATCCGCAAAACCTATTTGTTAATGTTTACCTAGACCCCATGTTGGATTTAATGCGATATGCTGGATACCTCCCGACCTATTCGTCAGCAAAAATTAAAGATAGTGGAAAGTACATAAACCCACGTCCAAAAAAGCTGCTAGAAATGTTGAGGTGTGATGGAATTCAAAATTTTGAAAAAGTTAGTTTCTTTTCGACAGGAATAGCCGCAAAGAAAGACTATACAATGCCCTTGAGTTATTTGGGCTACCGCGCATACGGTGACTTCGGTGCAACTCTTTTAGAAACGGGGCGAGAGTTCTTGAAATTATTTTCGGAAATAGAGTTTGTTTTGAGTAACCCATATAGTTCATGCTATGTTTTTGATGACTATGTAGAAAGGTCCCCACAATGCTATTTTGAAGGATCTAGCTTTCAATACGGAGAGGATTCGAATGACTGCGGCCGTAAAAACCCGATGCGAATTGCTAATTGGCGTAACAACCAACGCAAAAAACACGCTATAAATTATGCTCAAGTTCGCGATATTTTTGACATAAATATCTGGTCTCCATTTGTTTTTGAAAATTTAACCAAATTCACTGAAATAGAAAGACTAATAAATAATGATCAATACGGCGAAGTCACTAAGTATGGCGAAAACCATATCTGGCAAATTAAAAACAATCGCTACTCTGAAATTGCGGCAATTTTTGATAGATACTGTCTATGTGAAGCAGCAATAGCATATTGATTCCAAAATCCAGTGGCTTTTCTAATTAGTATTTTTTCGTTAGAACATCGATTCCATAATTAACCGCATTAGTGTGTATGATGATATGCAGGTATCAAGGTTCACTAATACATATACATATGATGCGCTGAATCGTATGGTGGGTGTGACATTCAATGGTGGTTCTGCTAGCTATGTTTATGACACTTTAGGAAGGCGCACATCGGTGGCTTTTGGGAATGGCACATATGCGCAATATGCGTATGAAGATGATAGCGATTTGGATTGGATGCGCCATGTCTTTGCTGGTGGGTCTGCTGCCACTGTTGCCAATGATAATTGGGTGGGCATAGATTATGCTTACGATGCCAGTCACCGCACTATTGCGACGGGTGCAACTGATAACCGCATTATGGGGAACTTGCCAACTGCCGGAAGCTATGGTGCGGCCAATGCCATCAACCAAGTGGCCAGCGTGCCAAACCGCACACCAATGGCTTGGTCTGCTGCTGGCAATATGCAGGCCGATGGCAAAGGAACCACCTTCGTTCACGATGGCTACAACCGCCTAATCAAAGCCACCAAAACCGATGGCACAGTGCTAGACTTTAGGTATGATGGTGATGGCCTACGGATGGAGTCCATCAAAAACGGTGGTGCCATAGATGCCAATCACCAAATATCGGGCGGCACACGCACAAGATATGTCACCTCGGCGACCGAAGAAATTGCGGACATAAGCGGTGCACGGGTTGTGCTTGCGCGCTATATTGCTGGGCCTACGATTGATGAGCGTATCGCCCAAGTTGATGCCAATGGCGCGGTGAAATACATCCATACCGATAAACAAAACAGCGTGGTGGCAATTTCCAACAGCAGTGGCGCGGTGATATCCCGCCGCGGCTATGGCAGCTATGGTGAGACTACCCCAACCCAACTTGCCAGTAATGATAACAGCCCAACCCACCCATTCGGCTATACCGGGCGAAGATGGGATGCAGACCTTGGCCTCTATTACTACCGCGCAAGATGGTATGACCCAGAACTCGGCACGTTCCTTGAAACCGACCCAATCGGCAGCCTCGATTACATCAATCTCTATAGCTATGTCGGGCTGGATCCTATGAATGCGGTGGATCCGAGTGGGAAGCAGCAAACGCCGCCTAGGACTACTCCCCGAACCACTCCCTCAAGGCAATCGGTTGTCTCTGCCAATCGGCGTATAACCAGCGCCCCATCTATTGTCGAGAATGAATCTACTATAAGGCTTGAGTCTGGGGTGTTGCTTGATCCGCATGCATTCAGAAATCATATCGGTAAGTCACCACAATTTTTGGCCAATCGTCTCAGAACAGAAGGTATCCAAGCCGCATCGACTTTTACTTCCGTTAGGCACGCCCAAGCTGCCGTGGATCAAGTAGTTGCAGTAAATGCGCCGCAAGTTACTGCCTGGGTGAACCGTTCAAGGCCCGGTGAGAGATTGACTATACATAGTCCTGAAAACATGTGCTTGAGTTGCACAAATGGTGTTGTGATGACAAACAGACGAGGTGTCGAAAGCGGGGGATTAGGTAACACGATGCAAGCGACGGGTACAACCGTTGTGTTAGTAAGAACGTCTCAAGCATTTGGCGGCAATGCCTTTATTGTCTTGACCGCCTATCCGACAGCAAACTGACGAACATACTAATGAACAAAACCCAGTTTCCTATGTTAACCCTTTTTATTAGTCAACATTTCTTCCAAGGAATGAACAGTATACCAGTCCAGTATTACCGGTCACTGGATCAGATGGTAGAAGATTTTGCATTTCATAATTCACGAGACGCGGTAAGGCAATTGGCTGCCGAAACGGATAAATTTTCACTACCTAACAGGCCTGAGCAACGCTTGAAAGAAGACCTCTGGGCATTAGGCGCCCATGACATTCCCAATGAATTAACAGTAAGTGAAACGGTTAAAAGAGTTGCCGAGATAGCTCGTGAAATTGAAAAGGACTGGAACAAATTTGTATTGAAACGAAACGAAGAATTGGAGGAGTTTCGTAAAACTGATTTCAATATTGATGACAATTAGATTTCGATTTTCGGTTGTTTGGGGGACATTGCATAATGATTTCAGGGACGCAATGTGAAATAGTTCGGTTATTTTGATTTCGGGGACAGGTTATAAAATGCATAAATTCTTAGGTTGAATTTCGGCATTTGTGCGCCACATTTGCCAATCTATTAAATCGTGATAGCTTTGGCGCATGGGCGCATTGGCTTTTTGTTTTGGTGATGTTTTTGCGGCGAATGATAACTCCGCCCACGCAGCGAACGCCATCAACCAAGTGGCCAGCGTGCCAAACCACACTCCGCAATATTTCACAAAATAGCCTAAATAGATTGACGCGGAGGTATGGATGGCAATAGATAAAATACTTAAATTTTTTCAAAGTGAAAGTAATGTTTCGAAGAAAAGACATTCATTTTTCACTAATAAATATGTATGCTGTATTTGCGGTCAGCCAATTGAAATTGATGATACCCTTGCATTAGAAATTTCGGTGAGGTCCATAAGCGGTTCTCATGATTGCAATCAGGGTTTTGGTGTGCACTCTAAATGTTGGAAGGACGTACTTCACGATTCTATACCATTTGATGATCATGCGTTCTTAGATGATGGCGAATAATAATGGGATTTTGGACTATTTCGGCGTAATTTCAAGGCCGTTGCGTAATTGATATATTATGCGCTTCGTTGTTAGTGGAATAGCCTGTTTTTGGGGTTTGAATGAACGACTGGAGATGTATCATGGAAGGATTATATATTGGATAAGACGTGTTTGACAAAGTGACACATATATAATTAGCAATTTTGTTTGACATTTACCTTTGATTGGTGTACGCTTTCAATACACACAAAAAGGGATAATATGCCAAGAATTGCAGTTGATAATAGCCGCATGTCGTTGCGAATACCTGCTAGTGATAAGCAGACGCTTATGCGCGCTGTCGCATATTCGAATACTGATTTGACCGATTTCGTCTTACGAAATGCGGTGGCGGCGGCAAAGGCGGTGATTGCCAATGCCGAAAAGTTGAAGCTGTCGCAAAGAGACAGTTTGGCGGTGTTGAATGCTTTGGAAAATCCGCCAAAACCAAACGCGAAGTTACTTAGCGCGGCAATTGCCCTTCCGCCTTTGGCAGAGTGACCTTGAATGAGCGAGCCTTATTGGCATGAAGAACCAATTGCTAAAAGCCATCCGCGAGATTTGTTTGACTGTGGCGACGCCGACCTAAACGAATTTTTAAGGCGCCATGCGCGGCAGTCCCACGAAAAAGGCGGTGCAAAGACATTTTTGGCCATAGGTAATAGTGAGCCAAGTCTCATTTTGGGTTTTTATACCCTAAGCCCCGCTTCGGTTGAATTTTCCAAAAGCCCAGAAATTGTAAAGAAAGGGCTTGCAAGACACGATATACCAGTTTTTCGGCTAGCAAGGCTTGCGGTGGATTTAAGGGCGCAAGGCAATGGGCTTGGCGGCCAATTGTTGCTGGCGGCGGGGCGGAGATGTTTGCTTGCATCGCGAGAAGTTGGCGGCGTGGCGATGCTTATTGATGCCAAAAATGAACGAGTTAAAGGTTGGTATCAATCTTATGGAGCATTGCCATTGACGGATTCCCAATTGTCACTACTTCTTCCCTTATCCACAATTCAAAAAGCGTTGGAAAGTGCCGATAAATCGTGATAGCTTTGGCGCATGGGTGCAATTGCTTTTTGCTTTGATGATGTTTTTGCCGCGAATGATAATTTCGCGCGTCCAACCCCTTCGCTCCCCTGCTTGCGGGGGAGCTGTCACGAAGTGACTGAGGGGGCAATATCCCAGCTAACTATGCAATTGATAACCTGTCCCCGAAATCATTTATGATTTTGTAAAAATGGAGTTAGTAGTATGGCAAACGTGAGTGCTTCGTTCCACAATATGATTTCGCGTTTTGCCGATTTGAAGGTGGTCAGATTCACTGCTCCAATCGCTCAAATCGCTTTTTGTATAGCCTCCTTTCGTCAGTTTATTCCTTTACCACGCTCCAGTTGCGAAGGCCCAGAATTCAATATCGAGGAGATCTTAGTACCGACCGTCTATTTCTTTCTTTTTAAGATTGCTGATTGCCTTGTAAAAAGGAGTGTGAGGGTTTCAGATTTGATCCAAATTTTTATTTTCGTCACAACATATTATTTTTACAGGGTGAATCTTCGCTAATTATTGGGAGTCTTACGGCCTATGGACATCAGCCAATGTCTATGAATAGATATTTCGGGGACAGGTTATCAATTGCATAAATTCTTTGGTTGAATTTCGGCTTTTGTGCGCCGCGTTTGCCAACCAGAAAAATCGTGATAGCTTCGCAAGATGGGTGCAATTGCTTTTTGCTTTGATGATGTTTTTGCCGCGAATGATAATTTCGCGCGTCCAACCCCTTTGCTCCCCTGCTTGCGGGGGAGCTGTCACGAAGTGAGCGAGGGGGCAACATCCCAGCTAATTATACAATTGATACACTGTCCCTGAAACCTAATGGCAAAGCTTTGATTAGTGCAGACGGCCTTTTTGTTTATCGTTTTCCAGTGGTAAAATCAGACGGTCGCTTTATTGCCAATATGGAGCGTATGGGTGAAAGTGGAACTGGGGTACGCGCAAATATACATATAGAAGTTAAAAAGTGAGGTTGAGATGTTAAATTGGGAAGTACGAAGCCTCAGTAGTAACGACTGCTTTGACGATGTTCATGGTTTCTCAAAAGGATCCCCCAGAATATTGAATTATTGCTTTTCGATAGGTGAGCGGGGCAATAAAGGTGCAGATTATTTTTACGTGTCAGTTGCGAACCCTGAGTGGTTAAAACTGCAGATTGAGAAAGATGGGCCTTTTTTAATGTCAAAGATTATTTTCGCGGATAGTTTTGACTCGGAGGAAATAAAGTATAAAGTAATTGACGAAATCAAACGTAAAGAACCTTTCGAAAATTGGGAAGAATTCGCTTCGAAAATGTCATATTTACTTGCGTGGGAAATGGATGGAACGAGGTTTCGGGGACATGATGTGAAATAGATGTAAGCTATTGTTTTAATGTAAGTTATTCCTTATCAAAAGCCCATCAATTGCCCAACAATCCTCCCGCATTTGCCAATCAGATAAATCGTGATAGCTTCGCTGCATGGGTGCTTTGGCTTTTTGTTTTGATGATGTTTTTGCGGCGAATGACAATTTCGCGCGTCCAACCCCTTCGCTCCCCTGCTTGCGGGGGAGCTGTCACGAAGTGACTGAGGGGGCAATCTCCCAGCTAATTATGCAATTGATAACCTGTCCCCGAAATTGGACAGGAAGGTGGGAGCCGCAGTGAGAGAAACGCAGCTATATCGACAAAACACTATCTACAGGATTATCGACGCAGATACTGTGACACGATATAAGATCTTAGAAACAATACCAGAATCTAGATTTTATGTCCTCCATGCCGATTTTTTGAGACTTAGTGAAAACAATGCAGAATATTTTGATAGCCTGACATTGGAAAGACTGTTTGAAATTTCCCCTGAAAAAATTTCTTGGGAAATGTCAATTGAAGAAGCAATACGGATTCACGACAAGCTATTTGAAAATTAGAGATTTTTTCAGTTCGAGGACGCAATGCGAAATAGTTCATTTTGGGGACGTGATGTGAATTAGGCTCGCTTATCGTCCAATTTGCCAATCTATTAAATCGTGATAGCTTCCTTGCATGGGTGCTTTGGTTAGAAGTTATGATGATGTTTTTGCGGCGAATGATAACGCGCCGCGCCATTTCACTTCGTTTAATGGGCTATATGCCATAGGTAATTTCGCGTGCCCAATGCCTTCGCTCCCCTGCTTGCGGGGGAGCTGTCACGAAGTGACTGAGGGGGCAATATCCCAGCTAATTATGCAATTGATTACCTGTCATGGAAATCGATTTAGCGGCATTGCATTAAGCGCAAGGGTGAAACCTTTGCCGTCTTTGGTTGCCCATGCAACGCCGATGTCTGTCCATCTTGCGTTTTCACCTTCACCATTTACGGTGTAAAGACGGTGGCTTGGTTGGTTTTTGGTTTCTTTAGTCATTTTCATCTCCATTTGTTTTACCCAATGGACTATTCCTTCGGGCTTCATGGGGAGACGTAAGACACGGCGCATAAGCGGTTGGTTCAAAGGTTGAATGAAATGAACACGCGTGCGGAGCTGCAAGGAACTGAAGCGAGCAACCTTGAACCATTAACGCGCGTCGGGTCAATCTAACCCATGATTAATGCCCGATGGATAGTCTTCATTTTGGGTAAGTGAGAGATGAGAATTTGAAGCAAAAACCACAAGCCGTTGGACAAGTAAATTGAAGGGAGCAAGATGGTTATCTGCGTTGGTCAACCAAAGGCAAAGCGTCCCTGCATTAAATGCCGCGATTAGTATCGACTGCGCATTACACCAAAGCAAATGGGCAACGCCTTCAAATATAAAGCGGCGCAAAGTGCCTATTCAATCTCCCCATTCTTTAATAATAAAGTCTTTTATTAAAGCGGCTCGCTCTTTTGCAAGTTTCTTGTTCCAGTCATTCTCCTTGATAGTTCGCCCAACATAGACTGTGCCCTTTATGCCAGCTTCAATATATTTGTTTGCTTTATCCTTGGGCGGCTTATCCTTTAGCGAAGAATTGAGTCCAGGTGGGAGCAAAGTTAGGTTTCCTATGTTGTGAATCCAATTTTGATTGGAGCTTTGGGGCTTTATATGCTCAATAGATTTTGAGGCGTCCTCGTTCCAAATTTTTTGCCAAACCATATCATTGATGGCTTCACCAGATTCTTTTGCAAGAAATTCATCATAACGATACAAGAGATAGCGGAGGTTTTTTTGCCAGCCTTCGTAAGCATTGTCATCCCATTCTTCAAGGATATCACTTATTTTATAAGAATTACCTATTAAATGAAGTCCTTCTGAAATAACTTTATCATCCAAATTATCATTTATTATTTTGTAGCCTAATCTCACGAAATCGCCGACTTTTGTTCTCCCATCACCAGAACCTAAACCGTATATACGAAACGCTATTTTCTCCCAAATTGTCAGAAGTTCGTTTTCAATTTTGCTGCCAAAATTTCGCAAAATAATTGCGACCGCAACAAATCTGGCTTGAATTATTTCAGAAGCAGCAGAGCGTCTTACGTCAGCGAGCAATTTTTTTTCTGCTTCCACAACATTACTCAACCAATTAGCCGATTCAATAATTGTTTTATAGTTGGTTCCAGCTCTTGACAATAATTCTACAGAAGCAAGCTCTTCACTTAATATTTTGCTTGGCATAACCTTGTTTGACCATGTTCCTGCAAAACGCAGGGTTTCATCTCCTAATTTATTATTCAAACCCAGTAATCGGAATATGCCCTGCCATATTACCTTCAACTCATTTACAGCAATTATCTTTGAATCGGTTTCAACATGATCATATACAAGTGCCATCATTTGGCTTTTAGTTTTATCAATCCATTTGACGTCTAGTCCACGACTATTAAGAACTTCAAAAACTCTATAGACGATAGATTCATCACCAATCTGATGATAAACTAAAGAAAGCTTGTTATATATCGTGGATAACAAGTCTAGGAGTTTGCCATTTGATATATCGTTCCACTCTAGAACGAATTTCTTGCAATCAATAATGGCATCAATCAAATTTTTGTCAGAAGCTGTGGTTACCTTTTCGCTATTGACAATACTATTGCGCAGGTAGCTTGAAAAAATGTTACTACTATCATGGTTGGTCTGTAGCAAAACTAAAGAATGTTCGTCTCCTTTAATTAGCAAATTAGATAAATCATCTTTAGTCTTTGACATTAAAGAGTTTTCATTTTTCAATTCATTTTCTATTGTTTTAAGAAGAATTATTAAAGTTGTAATTCGTTGTTGCCCATCAACAATGTCGACAGTTTGGAATTCTTCGGCTCCTATATTTCTCTTATCTCCCGATAAGGTTACAACAGTAGCCATGAAATGATCGCGTCCACTAGAGTATACTTCAAGGATATCATCAAAAAGGTCTTTTCTTTGCTTGCTCCCCCAAGAATAAGCCCGTTGGTAATCTGGAATTCTAAATAATCGCCCCTTTAGAAGGTTTGCGATTGTAAGATGCTGGGGATTTAACTGCATAGGAAATCCTTTGATTTTTTTATTGCTTACTTAAGTATATATCTTAAATTGTTTTGCTATTTAAGCAATACCAAGAATTTATTATGAGTTAAACTCCGCCCTTAATAAAGGGCGGTTTGATTTGAGTTTTGAAGATTTTGTGCTGCAAAAATGTGCGCTTGTTTTTCGGTATTTATGTAATCAAAAGCGAATTCTGCCAAGCTATCAAAGGCATCAATCTTTTCGGCTTCAGTTATAATTTCTTTGAATGATTTATTTGTGCCGGGAATAATTTTTCCTTCTAGGCTTTCGATTGAAACGATTGATTTCCACCCGTCATCATCAAATTGAATTGCGTAACGTTCAAAGCGGATTTCAATTTTAATGCCATTGAAAAACTTGCGGGTGATTGATTGGTTTTGTTTCATATCTGCCTCCTTGGCTTTTAAGTTCATTTGACGAGGAGACACGAAGGCAGGTGATTAAGGATTGGGGTTCACCATCGGGGAACGGGAAAACACGGGAGCAAAGTGAATGGAGCGGGCAAATTTCGGGGACAGATTTCGGTGAGATTTCGGTGAGATTTCGGTGAGATTTCGGTGACAGGTAATCAATTACCTAATTGCAAAAATGCATAGCTTAGAAAATGGTTGCTTTTGCACTCATTTAGATTGGCCTTGCGCATAAATAACACTCTATCCGCCCCTGCCATTTCACCCATACAATCCAAGTTTTGCGCAATTCGTTGCCAATGTTCAAACAAGGAGAAACATCGACAAATGTCAACATTTTTGGGCTACCGCCTTCGCAATATGATGACAAATGAAGGTATTTTGGGGCTGGCGCAGCCAGAAAGTTTGAGTTTGATTATGTCAATCTCACCTACCAACACGACAAACAAAAGCCCCCAAGTTTCCTTGGGGGCCTCTTAAATGATATATAGGTTTAACGATTAACCACTACCCAATCACCATCCCGTTGACGGCACATATAGGCTTGATCATTGATCACACGACCGTTGGGCATACGGTAAGTAACGGTGCCCCAGCCGCATTGCGCCCTTTGGTGATGACCACGTCCATAATGGCCGTTCATCATTGGCGGAGTGTAACGCGCTTGATGTGAACGATACATACCATAACCATAGCCACGTTCGCGGTCATACCGATATTCAGGACCATATCTGGTATCGCGGAAATCGCGGTCATTATAGCCATCGCGGTCACGGTCACGCCCGTAGCCATAACGGTTGTCTCTGTAATCACGATCGTCGTGGGCAACAACAACAGCTGGGCGATTTGGCGTCTGATAGCCAGTGTTATAGCGATTATCATTGCTGTCTTTGGCGATTTGCGCGCCAACGACTGCGCCAACTACTGCACCTAGAACCGAACCATCAGTGCGGTTCCCGCGTCCAGCGATTTGGCTGCCTGCAACTGCTCCAACGGTCGCGCCAATAACTGCGCCAGTTGCGGCATTGCCAGACCTTTGATTGGGTTGTCCATACACTTGCGCCGAGGCTAAGGTTGGGGCCGCCATAAAGCTAGCGGCCAATGCGATTAACATAATTTTCTTGGCCATGATGTTTCTCCTTTGCCCAAGTGGGCGTTCCAAGTTTGTCAGAAAGTTGGGGACTGATTTCCTTGCCGTTCTGACAATCACATATTCGCATGGTCTGGCTGAATGATTTGTGAGAGCGGCAAATATGTTGCGTTCATATTTCCCTTGGGTTGATTTCGGTATGATCTTGCTGCAACTCTTAGAAATCGGGCATTTTGCTGTGATGTGGCAAAGTAATGCCGTTGGCCTACCTTTACGCAAGGCGCACATTGCATATTAAATATTGTTCATAAACATTTTGAACAGGCACTTAGTTTTAGCGATTCAGGCCGAAATGGCAGGTTAGAATTTCATGCTTGAAACGCGTAATTTGCTATTTTTAAATGCCTAAAGCGTGACCACATTGCCACAATTCGCAAATGAATCGCGATTGTCATAACAAATTGCATGATTTTGGCTTGCCTAAGTGCAATTTTAGTAATCTTTTCAATGCAACTAAAACCTTGGAATCAATCCAAAAAATGTCGGGGAAAAAATATGACAAAAATCAAATATCGAGCTAGCGCAATTGCAATCGCGGTATGTCTTGGCTCAACCTTAATTGGCGAAGCAGCAATTGCACAAGCCGCCGCCGCAGACGAAGTCGTTATTGTTACTGGTTCACGTCGTGCGCGCTCAGTTGCCAATTCAGCTTCGCCTATTGATGTTGTTGGCCGTTCAGAGCTTACTAAATCGGCGGAATCAGATGTGGCAGCACTTGTCCGCAATTCAATTCCTTCGTTTAACGTAAACACGCAATCTATCAACGATGCAGCATCCGTTATTCGGCCCGCGAATTTGCGCGGTATGGCGCCTGATCATACTTTGGTATTGGTCAACGGTAAACGTCGCCACCGTGCGGCTGTAATTGCCTTCATTGGCGGCGGCATATCGAACGGCTCGCAAGGGACCGATTTATCAGTTTTCCCGGCCATTGCTCTAAAACAAGTTGAAGTTCTGCGTGATGGCGCGGCAGCACAATATGGGTCTGACGCAATTGCGGGGGTTATGAACTTTATTTTGCGCACCGACAGCGACAGCTTGGATCTAGACGGTAAATGGGGTCAAACATACGAAGGTGACGGGACTACATATACCGTTTCAGGAAACATTGGTTTGCCATTGGGCGAAAACGGGTTTGCCAATCTTAGCGTAGAATATGGCAACCAAGACGAAACTAGCAGATCTGTTCAACGCGCAGACGCTGCGGGTTTGATTGCGGCGGGCAATACAGCTGTTCGTACCCCTGCGGTTCAAACTTGGGGCCAGCCCAATGTTACTGACGATCTAAAAGTCTTTTTGAACACCGGTATCGAAATTAGTGACCATGCCAAGCTTTACGCATTCGCCAATTACGCTAGCAAAGATTCTGATGGTGGCTTCTATTACCGGAATCCAAACACTCGTGGCGGTGTTTATTCAAACGACGGCGGTATAACTCGATTAGTTGGTGACACTACCCCAGGAACTGGAACAACTTGCCCAACCATAACCATTGGTTCGGCGGGCGAAGCGGCTGCGATTGCCGCGGTGCGGGCTGACGCAACTTGTTTCATTTTCAATGAAATGTTCCCTGGAGGTTTTACACCGCGCTTTGGTGGCGAAGTTCAAGATTCGTCTTTTGCAATTGGCGCGAAAGGGGATATTGGCAAATTGGGTTATGATGTGAGTTTCAATACTGGCAGAAACCAAATTGACTTCCATATTCGCAACACAATCAATGCTTCTTATGGGCCAAATTCGCAAAACTCGTTTAATCCAGGCGGCCAAGTTCAAACTGAAAAGAACTTCAACCTTGATTTCGATTATGCAATGCCGATGGAAGGCCTAGCATCTGCTCTTAACGTCGCTTTTGGATATGAATGGCGTGACGAGGAGTTCCAATTAAAAGCCGGTGAAGCAGCTTCATACACCCAAGGGCCATTGGCAACACAAGGCTTCTCCGTTGGTTCAAATGGCTTTAACGGCTTTACACCTCTTGCAGCTGGCACTTGGAACCAAACCAGCCAAGCTTTGTATCTTGATTTGGAAGCCGATGTAACTGAAGCCTTGGTCTTGGGTGCTGCGGTTCGCCACGAAACTTATGACACCTTTGGTGACACTACTAACTTCAAATTATCGGCACTTTTGCATGCATCTGATAATTTTACATTGCGTTCGACCTATTCCACTGGTTTCCGCGCTCCTACACCGGGCCAAGCCAACATTATCAACACCACTACGCAATTGCTTAATGGTGTTTTGGCAAATATCGGCACAGTTCCGCCAACCAGCGTCCTTGGGCGTTTGATTGGTGGCAAACCATTAAAACCTGAAACTTCGCGTAACTTCTCAGTTGGTGCCGGCTTCAATTTTGGCAAATTGCACGGCACTTTGGACTATTTCAACATTGAAATGGAAGATAGGCTGACTCAGGCTGCGGGCCTGAACGTGTCACAAGCGACAATTGACGCTTTGCCATTGGCAGATAGGCAGAACTTGCGCGATTTTGGTGTTTTGAACTCATTGTTTATTAAAAACGCAGATTTGTCTTCGTTTACTTATTTTACTAATGATTTTGGCTCAACCACGCGTGGTGTTGATTTGATCATGACTTACCCGCTTGAGATAGCTGGTGGGACAACCAATTTGACATTTGTTGCCAATTATACCGATACATCCGTTGATTACGGCCAAGGAACACTTGGTTCGACGGCTGTCAAAGAAATTGAAGATGCGTTGCCGCATTTCCGTGGTAGTTTGACTGCCACACGCGATTTTGGCAAGTTAAGCGTTCTTACGCGGACTAATTACTTTGGCAAGTTCAATGAAATGCATGCTGATGACGATACCATTCCAATCTTCGCAAAGGCGCAAGTAACAGTGGATGCTGAGGCTACGTATCACCTATCCGAACAAGCATCGGTTACATTGGGTGCACAAAACTTGTTTGATAGCTATCCAACCCGCAACCCTTGGGACTTTATCTTGGGTGCAAAATACCCAGTTACCGCCCCTGCTGGCTTTAACGGTGGTTTCTATTATTTGAAATTATCATTCAGACGGTAATCGGCAAAAAGCCAAGAAAAAGGCGGGATTTATTCCCGCCTTTTTTTTATCGATTCCCCTGCCCTAAAACCTATAATGCGCGGTCAAATTGACGGTGCGGCCGGGCCTTGGGAGATAGTCTTTCAATACCGAAATATGTTCGCGCACTTCTTGGTTGGTGATGTTGCGCAATTGGGCGCTTAGGCTCCATTTTCCTAGCGCGGGTGGGGTGAAATTGAATTCGAGATTATAGATTTCTGCGCCATCAGTTGCAGTTTCGAATTGTGCGATTTTGTTTTGATTGTCCAAAAACTGCACTTCGGCTTTGGCGCTGAAACTTGGGTAAATGGCTTCGAGGCCCAAGGTAACAGAAGCGGGTGGTATTCTTGGAATATTACCACCAGAACTATATTTACCACGCACAAAATCCACCGCAATATCACCGCGAATATCAGCGCCGCTTATGACGCCTAAATGTTGATGGGCCACAAATTCATAACCCGACAATTCGGCGTCTCTTTGTGTAGCTTGATAAACTGGCAATTCGTCTTCAATGTCCCCCGTAGGGTTAAATGATACGAAATCATCAAACTTTGCGCGCCAGAAATTAAGCTCCAAATTGGTGGACCTTGTTCTATAACTTGCGGCAAGCTCAATGGAATGGGCAGTTTCTGAACGCAAATTAGGGTCACCGATTTCAAAACTTTGGGTCGCAGCGTGTGGGCCATCTGCAAATAATTCGGTTTCAGTTGGGTTTCGAGTAGTTTGCGCCAAAGTTATCGCCAACCGAAAGCCAGCCGCGGGTTTAATAAAACCACTTAATGAGGCGCTACCGCTGTTAAAATCGCGGTTGCCGGCAAGGCCAGAATATTTTGCGCCATCACTACGGATACCAAATTCACTGCCCCAAAAATCGGTTTCAAAATGTCCAATCACAAACGCGCCATTATTCTTGATGTTAACTGGCAAAATGAAAGCTTCTTCGCCCACGGCGGCAAAATCTCGATTGCCAAATTGATAGCCAAAAATGCCTTCGAAATTGCCGATTTTGCTGGATCTTGCTTCCACGCGGCCTTCATAACCATCGGAACTAAAAACAGTGCCTAGATCGCCGCTATGCTCGACTTCAGCATGGAAATAATCTCCATTTGAAATTGCGAAGCTCACCTCCTTGATAACAGAATCAAAATTTACTGCCCCCGCAATATCAATACGGGTTTGATCAAGGTGAATATCAGCTTCTTCGCCCGGTATGCCGTAGGAGGACGAGGTCTCTCGACCTGAAATTGCGAGCCTTGCATTGGCGCCGACATAGCCAACACTTGCCCCGCGCACCCAAATATCTGCACCACTGTTGAAAACATGGCCAAACGTGTCATCGCCAGTTCCAGCGCGCACTGCAGCGGTTTGTGCAAAGCCAGGGATTGAATAGTCGTCGGCCTGCCTTCTTAGTCCGTCTAAACGAATAACGAAATTATCGGTGGCATAAGACACACTTCCAGCCACCGAACTTGCTTTGTCCCGCGGATTTAGCCCTGCAAATAAGTCCCCAGAAATGCCTTGGTTTTGAATTGCAGTTGGCAGCCTGCCGTCAACAATGTTTACAACACCGCCGACTGCATTGGAGCCAAAACGAAGTGCAGTTGCACCTTTTAAGACTTCTATTGATTGAGCCTCTAGGCCATCAACTGCTGGTGCATGGTCGGGAGAAATTGTGCTAGCGTCAACGCCTTGCAAACCATTTGATAAAAGCCGAATTCTATCTTCGCCAAGGCCCCGAATTATTGGCCGTGAGGAATTGGGGCCAAAAAACGTCGCTCTGACACCGGGCTGTCCCGCCAAAGTTTCACCAATGCCGCCGCCGGTTGAATTAACCAATGCACTTTCACGGTTCAAAACGATAACGCCTTGATTGATAGCGTCCTTGTTAGAAGAAAGCGCAGAAGCTGTTACAACTACGACGTGGTTTTCCGCAGGTGGCAATTGCGGTGCGTCAAATAATAGCATGGGAGTTTGATTCCTAGGTTCTAGATATGTTATGTTATATTGTTACAGTATTTTGCTTTTATCAGCAAGCCACCGAAACGCAATTAGTGCAGATTAAAATTTCGGCATTTAGTTTATCTGAAGTAGTCGGCACATTTGCTCGAACGATACTTATTCCATTCGTCTTTAGTAATCTCCCAAACTTCACTTGTGCATTCGCCACATACTAATTGCTTTTGAATAGTGGCAATTATACGCATATTGCTGCGTTGTGAAATTTTGCGTGAGGGCAAATTATCAATCGCTTTGGGTATTCTCATTTGGGATTTGCCCAATTCGCCAAACCAATATTCTGTGACTGCATCTGCAGCTTCGCTCATCATTCCTTGGCCTTGCCACTTTGGGTCGAGCCAAAAACCACGATTTTCGTCAGGTTTGTCCATAAGGCTGATAACGCCAATTAGCGCATGGGGCGTTGATTTGGGGCGTATTGACCAATGCCACGCCTCCCCCGCTTCCATTGCTGGTATCGCAACGTGCCGAATGAATTGCTCAGCGCCATCTTCAGGGTAAGGCCATGGGACTTGCGCGCCCAAATATTTTACGATTTCCCATTGCGGAAACACTGCCTGAATGAGTGGCGCGTCTTCAATACATAAGGGCTGAAGGAAAAGGCGGACAGTTTCGAAGGTCGGCAAATTCATGTCAATAACTTATAGAAAGGGCGGGAAACCACCCGCCCTTTCATTTCAATTTTTCGAGCATTTACTCAATCGGCGGAACCGAAGATGGCGGAATATCAGGGTCATCTTCATGAACATCGATGATGCCCTTACCAACATGGCTATGGCTGCGGCTATAGAGGAAGTAAATGGTCAGACCAATAGTCGCCCAGACAACAAATAACATTAATGTATAGGCTGACAATTTGAAGAACAAGTACAAGCAACCAGCAATCGCAATTGGTGCGACAACATTAACATACGGCGTCTTGAAAGGGCGCTTGCGGTTCGGATCCCTTTTGCGCAAAACCATTACCGCTACAGCAACCGTGGCGAAGGCAAACAGAGTTCCTGCATTTGAAATGTCGGCCAAAGCACCGACAGGGAAAAGTGCCGCAAAAAACGCAACAAAGACACCAGTAATTAAAGTTATTACATGCGGTGTTTTGTATTTGGGGTGAATTTTCGAAAACACCTCAGGCAAAAGGCCATCGCGAGACATAACGAAAAATATACGTGTTTGTCCAAACATCATCATCAAAATAACGCTTGGCAAGGCAAGACCTGCAGCAAGGCCAACCAAAGAGCCAATTGTCGGTTGATTGATTTGCCGCATTGTCCAAGCCAATGCTTCCTTTGAGCAAACTACCGCATTGTCTCCAATTGCACCGCACGCAGCAGTTAGTTCTGAAGATCCAGGTGCCAAGCCTTTGCCAGCAGCGTCCATCAATGGTTGCGCACCAACAGTGCCAATTACGCCAGAAGCGACCAATAAATAGAAAACAGTACAAATTGCCAATGAGCCAATAAGACCAATTGGCATATTGCGTTGCGGATCTTTGGTTTCTTCGGCGGCAGTTGATACCGCGTCGAATCCAACATAAGCAAAGAATATGGATGCTGCCGCTGCGCCTATTCCTCCGATTCCTAGGGGCGCTATGGGATCAAAATGTGCTTTTGACGTTTCAGGGTTTGCCATAATGAATTTATAAGCAAAAAAGATGAAAATCGTCAAAGCCGTGACTTTAATAACGACCAAAATCGAATTCACAAACGCGCTTTCAGTTGTCCCAATTACCAACAACCAGGTAACCAAAAGAGCGATCAACAACGCAGGCACGTTTATAATGCCACCTGCACTTGGCCCGACAGCCAGCGCTTGCGGGATAATTATGCCAAGTTCGTTCTTTAACAACCCAACAAAATAGCCGGACCAGCCTACACTTACGGCACCCGCAGCAACCGCATATTCAAGCACCAAGGCCCAACCAACCATCCAAGCCAATAATTCACCCATAACCGCGTATGTATAAGTATAGGCCGAACCCGACACCGGCACCATTGCAGCCAATTCGGCGTAACAAAGTGCCGCGACAGCGCAAACTACGCCCGCAATAATGAATGAATACATCATTCCCGGCCCAGCTTTTTGCGCAGCTTCGGCCGTCAAAACAAAGATACCTGTTCCAATTACGGCACCAATACCCAGCATTGTTAGTTGGAACGCACCCAAACTACGGTGCAGCGATTTTTTCGCCGCCGTTGCCAAGATTGCGTCCAATGGCTTAATTCGCCAACCTGTCATTAGATTCTCCCACTATTTCTTGAGTTCATACTCATCAATGTTTTGCTTTAGGCCAGATGCCTCCCCCGACCTATTGTAGCCCCAAAGCTAACCTTGGTTTTTATTTTACGCAACTGATTATATCCACATTTGCCCCGCCAGTTGATGTAAAGAGTCAATTTTGCAGCAATTGATGCTGCAAACTGCCGTAAAATTCGCTAAGAAGTGCCATGACAAGCCAAAACAAAGATATTTATGCAGGCCTTGACGCACTTGGCCAGACAACAAGCGCTGCTAATTCACCCGATGCAGCCATTTTAGAGCGCGTCACCAACCCACATATTGGCACCCAATATGCTGTGCGCTTCACTGCCCCCGAATTTACATCGCTGTGCCCAGTAACTGGCCAACCGGATTTTGCGCATTTGGTGATTGATTATGTGCCAAATGGGTTTTTGGTCGAATCAAAAAGTCTGAAACTTTACTTAACCAGCTTCCGAAATCACGGCGCATTCCACGAGGATTGCACGGTTGCGATAGGCAAAAAAATTGTCGATTTACTTGATCCAGTTTGGCTGCGAATTGGCGGCTATTGGTATCCGCGCGGCGGCATTCCAATTGACGTATTTTGGCAAACTGGAATTTCGCCCGATGGAATATGGATACCGGAACAAGGCGTGCCTACATATCGTGGTCGCGGATAACCAATAGCGTTCCAACTATTGTCGATTGACTTGATTGCATTGGTGTGCTAAAACATTACCACACCCCATTGCAAGGACGGCTAAATGATCAACAGAATATTCCCACTGCAATTCGATAATAATTTTCGTGGCAGCAAGATTGCACTATTCGTTTTTGCACCAATTATCATATTCAAGGGCATTATGGGCTTTAATATAGGCGGCCTAAATCCGTGGATCAGTGCAAGCCATATCCTTGAAGAAATCGACCAAATTCCACTCTCAACGATGCCATCGCAATTGGCAAACAATATTTTGTTTTCTTCAATGGCTTGGGGCATATTGTTATTGTTACTTTGCATATTGGGCATGATTGCATTGTTTAGATATCGTACAATGATACCAATGTTGTTTCTTTTTTTGTTGACGGAGCAAATCGGGCGCAGATGGATTAACTTCCAATTGTATCAAGCACCGCTGATTGATCTACATGATTTATCGGCGGCGGCAATTATCAATTGGTCACTTACAATTCTACTTATGGTTGGCTTCGCGCTTTCCTTGAGTAGATCAAAAAAGAGTTGATAGCCAAGCTCACTAAATTCATTTCATTTGACATTGAACTTTTAAAAGCGTCCAGATTTTTTTTACAAGGAACGGCGCGATGGCAAAAGGTCAAAAAAAATCTAATAAAGAAGTCCGTAAACCAAAAGCAGATAAAAAGTCGTCTAAAACGATTTCTGTCGGCGGTGGAGCGGACGATATGCGAAACTTAATGGCAGGTTCAAATAAAAAATAGCTTTCGCAAAGTGAACTAAACGATATAGCCTTAATGGAATTGAAACTTGCAATTGCTATTAGAGCGCGATGAAGAATTCCGTCAAAACATGGGGATTAGCGCTTTTTTTGGCGGTAATTGCGGCCTCTTTATTGCGTGATATACAAGCGCAATGGCAAAAAATCTTGATTTGGGATTTGGTTGATAGTGACGACACTATGCGAGTGTTACAAGTTCGGGCCTGGTTTAGCGGGCAAGGTTTTTATGATTTATTCAACCACCGTTCTAACCCGCCGTTTGGCGCTTCTATGCATTGGTCGCGGCTTGCCGATTTGCCTTTGGCAATAGCGCAAATTTCGCTGCGGCCATTTTTTGGGGTAAACATGGCGGAATCAATGGCGGTTTTCGCCGTGCCGCCGATTTTAGGTCTGGGCTATGCATCTTTGCTTGGTTATGGTGCAAAACGGCTGAGCAGCTCAAAATTCTCCCCGTTTTTTGCGATTATTTTCTTTATTTTTTCGGTTTCCGCCACCTATAATTTTATGCCCGGAAGGGTGGATCACCATGGGTTGCAGCTAATTTGTTTAGTTGTCATGATTATTGGGCTAATCAATAATTGCAATAAAGGCGGAATCATTGCCGGCCTAGGCCTTGGCTCGAGCCTTACTATTGGTTTTGAAATGCTGCCGCTTCAAGTCTTGGCGGTTGCGTGGCTGGCCATAATTTGGGGCGTTGAGGGCGCTTCCCGAAAGCGCCAAGTCGTTGGATTTTCAACTTCATTTGCAATAGCGATAATCATCGGTTTTGCTTTTAATGTGGCACCAAATGCCTATTTCACAGCGAACAATGATGCATTAAGCATCGCCCAAGTGGCGCCAATATTGCTTGGCGCATTGACATTTGGACTTGCCGCAAAATATGGGTCAAGCCATAAGCCCTATTTTAGACTTCTGTACTTAGGGATAATTGCCGCCTTTGTCTTGATTTGTGCATTGCAATTTGATGAACTTTTTAAGCCGATTTATTGGCAAACCAGCGAAATATTGCGCACAAACTGGCTGTTGAAGAACGGGGAAGTAATCCCAATGTTGGAGCGGCCAATATTAGACCAAATGGCCGTTGGCTTGTTGTCAATATTGGCGTTATTTGCCGCATTTAGCCATTTATTTACAAATCGAAAAAGCCCCGAAGTTGCGAATTGGATACTGCTTACAATATTGCTGATAGCAGCAGCCGGCATGGCCTTCTTTTATCAAACCCGATTTCATTTCCAAGCAACCACTATCGCAATATTAATTTTGGCCGCGGTTTTGCCCAAATATCTTAGTGAAAAATCAAGCATTTTTGCCTTGATGGTATTGGCATTTGCTGCGCCATTTGCCCAGACAAACCTCAAGCAAACAGCGAACAAAAACATCGGCCATAACACGTCAGAATATGCTTTCAATGGCGTAAAAAAATGCCGCACTACGCGCGATTTTGCGGCGCTCGCAGCACAACCCAAAGGCCTTTTGACAACTAACCTAGACCTCGGGGCATTGGCACTTATCACAACGCCACATGAAGTATTGGGAACCGCATATCACCGCGATTTTGGCAAGGAATATATGTATCAAATTCTTATATCGGCGCCCGAAGTTGCGCATACACACATCAGAGCTCACAACGTCGATTATCTTGCTTATTGTGCCAGTGATGTCGATATTGACCAAATCGCCAAATTAGCGCCAAATGGCCTAATGGCGCGATTGATTGGGGGCCAAGTTCCGGGATACTTACAACCCATAGCTCCAAAATCCTACACTGAGGTTGTGGCTTTCAAAGTCAAGAACTAGCTTGTAAGTTTTGCGCTCAAGATCGCCCGAAATATCGTGTAATTGGAGAGCAACAGTGTTTTTTAAATTCAACAATAAACTCACCCCTTTCGTGGCCATTATGGTTGCTATTATTTTTGGTGCCAGTTTGATTGCTATAAACCAAAGAGCCCAGCCAATAGAAATTCAAATTGAAGAACATTGTGATTTTGGTTCCCAAATAGAGCCTTTTCTTGACGAGGCTGCGCGCGATTATGAAAAAAAAGTCGATGCCGAAAAAAGTAAAGTAGGCGGGGATTTTGACGGCGTGGAAATTGGTGGCTATGCGTCAATCAATCGAATTTGGAATGGCCTCAATATAGTGCGTGTTGGCTCACATTATGAAGGCAATACTATCCATTTCGCGCAATCCGCAACAAAAGTAATTGAAGTTCTTAGCGCGCGCGGCCTAAAATTTGACGCCAATGGCGAGGCCATCAACACAGATCAAGATTCCATGACCACAATTCAAGTGTACGAAACAAAAGGTGAGCCGACTTATGGTCGCGCCGCCCTTTATTGCGGTTCATAGAAAAGCGCTATTTTTCCAAGACGACTAAAACTTGTTTTTGCATTATTGGCTCAAGCATACCAAAAGTTAGTATTTTAATAATTCCCTTGGCACTGAAAGGTTTTGGCGGTTTTGTGCCGCCCAAATAATGTGGCTTAAGCCCTGCCCGCGTCCCCAATTCCTGCGCAGTTTCGAAGGTGAAAAAGCGCAAATGTGTGCGGTCAAGAATACCTGCATCGACATAATTAAAATCGCCCTTGAACAAGAGCCGCATCAAGAATTTGAAATTGCGCACATTTGGCACCGAGATTATCAATCGCCCGCCCTCCCGCATTAAAGGCACGATGCGCGCTACTTGTGCCCATGGATCCACCAAATGCTCAAGGATATCCATACATAGCACCAAATCGAGGCTTTCGGGGGCGATATCATTCTCAAATTTCACACCTTCGATATATCCAGTTTTGACAATATCAAACACGCCCTCCGCGGTTTTGGCCGCTTCCTTATCAAGTTCTATACCGTAACCCCAAACATTTGGGTGCTTTTGCTTTATTGTGGCGAAAGTCGCGCCCGATGCAGCCCCCAACTCAAGTACTTTCTCAAGCTTTGAAGGCAAAAACGGAAGCACTTCGGTGCGCGCGTGTTTGAAATAATCTTCAGTTTGATGTTTCATTCTAATGTCACTACTTCCCACCAAAATCCACTATGGCCATTTCACCGCGGGCGGCATTGAGCTTAGAATAGACTCCACATTTCCGCCAGTCTTCAGGCCAAACATTGTGCCCCGATCATAGAGTAAATTAAATTCGACATATCGGCCGCGGCGTACCAACTGTTCTTCGCGCTCGGCATCTGTCCATTCTTCGTTCATTCGGGTTTCAACTATTTTGGAATAAATATCCAAAAAGGCGCGCCCGACGTCTTGGGTAAAGGCAAAATCCTTGGCCCAATCGCCAGATTGATGATGATCAAAGAAAATGCCGCCAATTCCGCGTGGCTCGTTGCGGTGTGGTAGATAAAAATATTCATCACACCATTTTTTGAATTTAGCGTGATATTCGGGGTCGTGTTTATCACACGCGCTTTTCATTGCTGCGTGAAAATCCAGCGCGTCGGGAAACGCTTGATTACGTTGAAAATCTAAAGTCGGCGTTAAATCGGCACCGCCGCCAAACCAACTTTCCGTCGTTACAATCATGCGGGTATTCATATGCACTGCAGGCACGCGCGGGTTACGCATATGGGCAATCAACGAAATACCCGAAGCCCAAAAACGCGGGTCATCTTGTGCGCCCTTCATGTTTTTGGCAAAATCTGGGGGGAATTCGCCATGCACAGTGGAAACATGAACCCCAACTTTTTCAAACAAGCGGCCATGCATCATAGACATTACGCCGCCGCCGCCATTTTCAGTGTTGCGCTTCCAAGGGCTCCGCATGAATTTTCCCTGCTGCCCATGGTAAAGTCTATCTTCAGCCTGGGCTTCCAATTCTTCAAAGCGCGCGCAAATATCGTTCCGTAGTTTTTCGAACCACGTTCGCGCCAGTCGTTTTTTGTTTTCAATGTCAATCATTTGGGTTCCAATGCCAATATTGAATAAGGAAAATCCTAAGTGAGAGCAAGGGCGAAAATGTCATCATTTGTCATCAATTTCAATTTTTCCACCGGCCCAAAAATGTTGACATTTGTTGATATTTCAAAACAACGCCGCTGATGCATAGGATACACAAACTACGTAAAACAGCTATTCTAATGCAATATTGAACATGGCGGATAAGTAGTGTGTAAAGTACTTTACATCATAAAGTTACTATGCTATCCAAAGTCGAAATCAAAGAATCAAGGAGTTGTTATGACCACCGAACTTAGGAACGAAGTTGAATTTATCAAAACAATGGCGAAAAGCGGCGCAAATTTTGGAACCTCAAAAGTTGTTAGACTTGCTTGGCTTGGCATTTTTTGCGCGATTGTTGATTTTGCGCTAACCACATTCCTTACTATTTACGCACTTTGGAGGGTTGAAAAACTTGAACAAATAGTTGAAATTCCCTCACTGGCGGGGGTGTTAACCGCTTTTTTCCTATATACGATGATTTTGATTTCCTTGGCTTTAATTTTGACGGTGTCATCTGCCGTCGAAGGCAAGAGTTGGTTAAAGCTCTTTGCAATTGGTGCATTTATTTGCACGCCAATTACAATTGTGTTGATGGCAATTTACGGACAACTTTTGCCCTTCCTCGTGAACATTACAGTTTTCGCGGCAGTTCCAGCTCTGTTTTCTCTATTTGAAAATTATCGCTTGAAAGAAATGGCTTAGATCATGGACAACCTCAAATCTGAAATAGAATATTTGAAAACAATGGCCAATAGCGGCGAAAATGTGCCATTCGCAATGTCAAAATTTGTGCTTTATGGTGGATTAGTGCTCGCATTTCCGTTTCCATTAGCTTTTCTCCTTGCAAGCCCGCATTCGCCCTTGGCAGAACTCCGCCAATATTACCCATACGGCGAAATTATTAGCTTTGGTGGCCTTGGCTCAATATTACTTTTCGCAATACTTACATTCGCGTTCCGAAAACGCTTGCTTGGAGTTTTTGAAGCGTCATCGTCTGCCCGCGCGGTGCGCGCGGTTTGGATAGCTGCGGCATTTGCGATTGTGGCCTTTACCGCACTGCCGCGCCATCATTCGTTTGCCCTACTTGTTCCAACACATTTGATATTTATCGCGGTTGCTTGGTATGTAACTGGGGAAATGCAAAAGAACAAAATAATGAAAATATTGTCGGCCTCCACTATTGCAGGAGCTTTAGTGACCAACTTTTTGGTAGATATTCGATTTTCGGCAACTTGGCTTTGGCTATATCCGATTGATTTTCTAATGTTTCTCATAATTCCCGCTTATTTATTTTCTAGAAAACTCGAAGCATAGCCAATGAACGTCTTTAATATTCAGCAGATTAATGAGATTATCCATGGTCGGTTGCGCCTTGGTGTAATGGCATATTTATCGACTGCTGGCTCGGCGGAATTTAATCACCTTAAGAAGCAATTGTCGGCAACTGATGGTAATTTATCGGTGCAATTGCGCAAACTCGAGGTGGCGCAATATGTTGAAATTGAAAAATCCTTCGTCGGTAAAAAGCCGCTTACTAAGGTGGTTTTAACCACAGCGGGAAAAGCAGCCTTTATTGAATATCTCGACGCCATGAAAAAATTGATTGATTGAACTTCTTGGTTTCTATAGCAATAAAGGGTCAATCCTCATAAACTTCCCGCCAGCAATCGCAGCGGTGATGTGCAACTAAACTGCGCTTTCCGATACCCATTCTACCGCGGCTTGGCTCAAATTTGGGTTTGCGGCCTGCCCTTCTTTGCAAAGGCGCGATGATGCGCTTTCCAAGGCTGTTTCAAGTCTTGTCATAAACTCATCTTTACTGAGGCCTGCTGGAATTGGTTCAAGTATTTCGTCAATTGCAGTCCCTGCTTCTTTGAGGAAATCCTCACACGACCAAAAAAGCCCAAGGTTAGTTGCAACAGGCACAACTGGCCAGCCGCATGCTTCTTGCAAATGCCAAACGCCTGAGCGATATTTCTTGCTGGTGCCGATTTTCACCAAATGGCCTTCGGGGTAAATTAATACTTTTCGCCCCTCTTCGGCGGCCAAAGCAAAACTATCGGTCAAACTTTTTCGGGCCGTATGGCCCCCGCAATTATCAACTACTATTGCGCCAATCTTTTTAAGGATGCGTCCCACAAATGGGTAACTTTCCAAATGATCGCCAGTAACAAACGCTACATCACCAAAATATGAAACCGCGCCAAAACCATCGCCCCATGATTGATGCTTGGCTGCAATTATGAATGGGCCTTGGGGCAAGTTTTCTGCACCTCGGTATTCAAATTTTATTCCAGCAATATATTGCATGTTAAAGCGCATTGTCCGAGCATAAAACACAATTGCATGACGCACTAATCTGCGCCCTGGAATGAGGCTCAGTGGCGCAAGCGAGCCAATGAATATTATCGAAGTTAGCCAATACGCAACCAAAAATGCGAAAGAGCGTAATTTTAGCAAATCAAAATCCTTAATCAATTTAATAAATAATACTGCAATCGCGTAGTTTGTGCAATTTACAATAAAGTCATGTGCCGGCGTCGCCTTTAGTTAATACTCTAACTAATCAACAACGCACAAAGACCTGTTTATGTTAACAAAATTCAAATAGCTATGGCAAAGCACTTTCCTTTTTTAAAAATGTTGCAAGTTCAGCTTGCTTTCTTTCGTTGCCTTTTACCTGCAATTGCCACCTAAGAATTGCGCGTAATTAACTACTATTTAAGCATATTTGTTGATGAATGTTTACTGATTTGTAATTACCTCTGGAGAAACCATCATGGCAATTCGCCTTAACGCTTTGAAAACAACTGAACTTTCACCACGTATTGTGGTTTTTGGCGTTGGTGGCGCTGGTGGCAACGCCGTTAACAACATGATCGAAGATGAACTTCAGGGTGTCGATTTTGTTGTCGCCAATACTGACAGTCAGGCCTTGGCGCGTTCCAAGGCCGAAAGACGAATTCAGATTGGTCTAAACACTACCCAAGGGCTTGGCGCAGGCGCGAACCCCCAAGTAGGAATGGCGGCAGCTGAAGAAAGCCAAAGCGAAATTATGGAACAATTGTCCGATGCGCACATGGTGTTTATTACCGCTGGCATGGGAGGTGGAACTGGCACTGGTGCTGCGCCGACAATTGCACGAATTGCTCGCGAGATGGAAATCCTAACAGTAGCAGTAGTAACTAAGCCGTTTCATTTTGAAGGCCCACGCCGCATGGCAATGGCCGATGCAGGCTTGGCAGAATTGCAAAAGAATGTTGATACATTGATAGTAATTCCAAACCAAAATCTATTCCGTGTTGCCAATGACAAGACAACTTTCCAAGCCGCCTTCCAAATGGCCGATGAAGTTTTGCATAAAGGCGTAAGGGGCGTAACTGATTTAATGATTATGCCGGGTATTATTAATCTTGATTTCGCTGATGTTCGTTCGGTTATGTCGGGCATGGGCAAAGCAATGATGGGAACCGGTGAAGCGTCAGGCGAAAAGCGCGCAATTGAAGCTGCAAATGCTGCAATTAACAACCCACTCCTAGAAGATGTGTCGCTTAAAGGCGCCAAAGCCGTGCTAATTAACATCACTGGCGGTCATGACATGACACTTTATGAATTTGAAGAAGCTGCTAGTGCCGTTAAAGCCGAAGTTGATCCAAATGCAAATATCATTGTTGGTTCTACTTATGATGAATCAATGGAAGGCAAATTGCGGGTTTCCGTAGTAGCATCGGGTATCGATATTATCGAAAGCGAAATGCCGGCGCCTAATTCACTTGCCAATCAAAGCACAGGTTTCGGGCAAAAGCCTGCGCCTTCTCAACCGGTTCAAGTCGTTAGGGTGGGTAGAGATGCTGCGCCGCAACCGATTGTTCAACCGACTGTAGCCCCGCAATATGCGCCTCCGCCAATGGCGCAAGCACCAGCTCACACCCCAACAATTCAAGCGAAAGAAGAGGCATTGTTCGACGACATGCCGCAAGTTCGGCGCCCTTATGTACGGCCGCAAGCAGAAAGCAATATGCAGCCAAGATATGCGCCCACGACTCAAGCGCCAGAAGCAAGGTCAAATGCAGCGCCAGAGCCGCGCCGCGGATTGGATCTTATGGGGATATTTGGCACTCCAAAACCACGCGCGCAAATGGAAAATATGGACTATGAAGAAGCCCGCGCTGAACATGATCCATTTCAAGACGAAGTTGGCGATGACTATTCAATCCCAGCGTTTTTGCGCCGCCAGGCGAATTGATAAGGGCGGGTGAATTCTTATTCGCTCTTTTGAGTAATGCCAACGCCTCTTGCGACTATTCGATAGTCATCTCGCATAGTATTTAGTTGCTGGGCTACAGCCCACAGAGCGCTCTTCTTTGGATTGGCATCGTTTGCGCTTGTTTTTGCAATTACCGCGTCAAGAAAATCTTTTCTAAGTGTCATAGTACAAGATAAGCCAAGTTCGTCAAAAATCATTTGGCAACGATACGCATCTTCGGTTAACGCGCGAACATAAATTAAACTCGCTTTGCCGCTTAGGTCTTTACCGTGTGTGAAAGGCACTTTGACGCGCCCAAACTTGTGTTTTGATTGGACAAAGGCATCAATAAGGCCAATTTCATCATATAAATTGGCAATGACGCTGCGAATTGGCCCCATTTTCTCAGGTGGCCCAATAAGCAGAACGGCGAAAATAGTGCTGAACAAAATCAACGAACCAATCACGACTTCAAATATTTTCTTTCTCATTCATCACCTTGCAAAACTCGTTTAGTGCGTTTTGCATCGAATTTTGACCAATTGTCAAGCAGTTGAAATCGCACTGAATTTGCGCGCATTTTAATCGCAAATTTGCGAGGGTCGTAAAAGCCAAGCTTGAAAACAAGACGGTTTGGCGCTGCGGTAAAATTCCCTTTTTCGGTGAAAATGGAAGCAATATGGGAAAACATGGTTTACAATTGTTCCAAGCGATAGAAATCGTATAGATCCAAGAATTGGAACAAAAGATGAGTAAATTTTCGAAGTTGGGCTATCGGGCCTTTTCAATCTTGCTTTTTGCAATTTTCGCAGCCTTTACTTTTGTGGGCACAGAAGCACAGGCTGGATGTAGATTTGTCCCTGCTCCTTGCAATCAAGGTCAAACACAGCAGAATTATTATGAGCAGAACGAATATAGCGAAAGCAATTACCGGCGCACTGATAATGTAGTTACAATAGTGACCGATGATTACAATCAAAGTTATCTAGAAAGGCCTCAGGTTACACGACGTGAGGTGCAAGTTAGGTCAAATCGGCAATATACCAAAGCAAAAGCCTCCCAACGTTCAAACCACCGCGTAAACTCGCATAGAAAAAGCCATCACGTAACCTCCCATGTGAGACAAAGACCGGTCGTTGCTCGCAGCAGCAGAACTTATCAATCAAGCAGGGCGAGCAATCAGGTTCGAAGACCATATGTTATGCCTGTGAAGGATCACGCGGCAACATATCGGGCTTCTTATGTCGGAAATTCAGTTGCCATAGCCACATTTGCTGGGCGTGGTGAAAGCTGGGTAAGTGGGCGTGGTCAAATCATTCGTTATTCCGCGCCGCAATTTATTTCAGTCCAAAATGGGCGGAATTGTGGTTGGGGCATGCAAATTGCACAAAACGGCGAAAGTGGACGAAATCGCGCGTGGGTGTGCCATTGTGAACATGGTTGGCAGCCTCCGCACTAGGTTTTTCGAAAAAATTGAGGATGGAAAATGAAAAAACAACGAATAATGGGTTTAGTGGCCGCATCTGCGGTTTTGGCTTTTGCTAGTAATGCGAGCGCGCATGGGCAAACAAATAGACAACAAAGTGAATCAAATTGCGCTCTAAATCAAAGACATAGCGGCGCAGTTGGCGGCGTAGTGGGCGCTGGCCTTGGCGCGGCGGCGGGCAATGCAATCGCGGCTTCAAGTGTAAGCCCAGAAGGCATTGCGGTTGGTATGCTTGTGGGCGCGATTGTCGGTCATAAAGTCGGCAGTAATAATGCGAATTGCGTAACAGAAGTTGCCAACGAAACAGAATATTCGACTGTGACGCATGGTCGATCATATGGTGAGGAACGCTACCTTTCAAACGGCAGAGCGCACCGCGTCAACCCTGTTCGCCACGCACCACCTATGGCATCACATAATGGGCACCGCGAACATACTCGGCATCATCATCATCACCAAACCCAAACTGTCTCAAGCCAAGTTGAACACGGCCAATACAACGAACAATCTCGCGAAGTATACGTTGAGAGCTCAGCGCCGCAAGGTTATAGTGGTTGGTATGAGCCTTCACGCTATAGCTATTACGGACAACAAAGATATGGCGCTTCGGCATATCAGCAGGTCAACCAAACAAGTGGCGGACAAGTTGTTCAGCAATGGTCTTATGGCCCAACCTATGTTCCAGCGCCACAATACGCGCCGCAAGGAATGGTACCGAACTATGCACCGCAACAATATTCGCCAGTTGCGCCTCAATCTCCGGCTTCACCATGTGGCCGTTGGGTCTGTGAATAGGGTCGAATTGGTTAAGCGCACGCGAAAAAGCTAAAGGTTTTTCGAAGCAGTGCGCGACAACTAAGCAAGCGCACGCGAAAAAGCTAAGGGTTTTTCGAAGCAGTGCGCGACAACTAAGCAAGCGCACGCGAAAAAGCTAAGGGGTTTTTCGAAGCAGTGCGCGACAACTAAGCAAACGCACGCGAAAAAGCTAAATGTTTTTCGAAGCAGTGCGCGACAACTAAGCAAGCGCACGCGAAAAATCTAAGGTTTTTCGAAGCAGTGCGCGACAAATAAGCAAACGCACGCGAAAAAGCTAAGGGGTTTTTTGCCCCTCGGCGCTGCAATTCAATGCAATCAGGAGAAATGTAACAAATTTTTTGCTTTCTGTAACAATTCGAAACCATGCTTGTTTTGATTATTGTTTTGGTTAATGGCACAAAGCAAACAGGAAAAAGCCTCCCCGCTTGTCCTTTTTGATAATTTGGCCATAATTTCGTTGGTATTGAAAGTAAAGAAGTGCAAACCAATTTCACCCCACTGTTACAAAAATCCGTGAAATCAAAAGCATCTAGCATTGGCGTTGGCGTGCATTCTGGCGTTCGCGCCATGCTTACCATTTGCCCTGCTCCGCAAGATACCGGCATGGTTTTTATTCGCACTGATGCGCCTTCAGCCCAGAACCACATTAAGGCAATTGCTTCAAATGTTACCGATACTCAATTGGGAACCACTATTACCAATGCACATGGGATTTCGGTTTCAACTGTTGAGCATGTTTTGGCGGCACTTTATGGAATGGGTATTGATAATGCCTACATTGAAATTGATGGCCCAGAAGTTCCTATTCTTGACGGTTCTTCGGCACCATTCATTGATATGATAAGTGCAGTTGGGATTCGTACGTTGGCGGCCCCTCGCCGTACTATTGAGATTTTGGAAGTTATTGAGGTAAGAGCTGGACAAAAGTTTGCGCGGCTTGAGCCGTTTAATGGTTTTGAGCTTGATGTTGAAATCCATTTTGCGTCCAAAGCAATTGGTCATCAGCGCGGTGTATATGATTGTTCTGAAGATGGTTTTGCTAAGGAACTAAGCTCGGCCCGTACTTTTGGCTTCTTGCACCAAGTTGAAATGTTGCGCCAAAAGGGCCTAAGCCGTGGTGGTTCGCTTGATAATGCAATTGTAATTGATGGCGATAATGTGATGAACAAAGATGGTTTGCGTCACGACGACGAATTTGTTCGCCACAAAGCACTCGATGCAGTTGGTGATTTGTCATTGTGCGGCGCACCCATTTTGGGACGTTATGTTGGGCATCAACCCGGTCACTCTTTGAATGTTGCTTTGGTTCGCCAACTCTTGGCCAATCCGCAATCCTGGCGGGTTAATACTGTTGCTCTTGACATGCAAATCTTGGCAGCCGCTGGCATTTAGCCAAATTTGCATAAATGCTTTAATCATTAAATTTGCGACATTATTTGCCGATTGGTGAGATTGCGGCTTCACCAAAACCGATTTGCGTTGTAAACAAATTGCCAGGTGAATAAAACTTGTATAAGCGCGTTGTATTAATGAGTTTATGACCTAGAGCTTTTGGGTGGTTAATGTGATTGGCAAAAACGAAAATAAAATGAAAAGCGGTTTAGGAATAGCGAAAAGGGCCCAAATAATGATGCTTGTTGCGCCGTTGCTGGTTGCATCAATTGGCCTTGGCGCATGTCAAAATGGCCCTGGTTCGCGCAGCAAAAACAAAGCGCCAGTTTATATAGAACGCCCGGTGGAAGGTTTGTATAATGACGCCCGCGATTTGTTTGATCGCGGCGATTATGCTGAAGCAGTTACCGCTTTTGAAGAAGTTGACCGCCAACATCCGTTTTCTGAATGGTCGCGTCGATCAGTTATTATGGCGGCATTTTCTAATTACAAACAAGCGAAATATGAAGATGCCATCGCTGCGGCACAGAACTTTGTTTCCCTTTATCAAGGCAATCCTGAATCATCCGCTTATGCTTATTATTTGATTGCGATATGTTATTTTGAACAAATCGTCGATGTGGGTCGCGATCAGCGTATGACGGAGCTTGCACTTGCGTCTCTTAACCAAGTGGTGCAGCGTTACCCAACTTCAGCTTATGCCCGTGATGCGCGCTTAAAAATGGATATGGCGCGTGATCAATTGGCCGGCAAAGAAATGGAAATTGGCCGATATTATTTACGGCAGGACCAACACTTGGCTGCGATTATCCGTTTCCGCCGCGTAGTTGATGTTTATCAAACCACCAGCCACGTCCCCGAGGCGCTTCATCGTTTGGTCGAAGCCTATGTTTCGATTGGCGTCATTGACGAAGCAACAAAAATCGGCGCGGTGCTTGGTTATAACTACCCTGGTTCTGATTGGTATGCCGATAGTTATGCGCTATTAAATTCTCGCGGCGTTCACCCAAATGTGCGGCCAACCCGCGATAGGGGCTTACGCAATCCGTTCAAAAAACGCGAACGCCCAGCAGCATCAGCGAGCCTTGAAAGCGCGCGCGGAACAGCATTGGCTCCAGCAACACAATAATGATAGCGCCTGCAGATTTTTTGGCTTTATTATTAGTTTTATTGCTTTAATTTACGCACATGCTGCAAGAATTATCGATTCGTGATGTGGTGTTGATAGACGCGCTTGATTTGGAAATTGGGGCGGGGTTTACAGCACTTACTGGGGAAACTGGGGCGGGCAAATCGATTTTGCTTGACGCGCTTGGTATGGCCTTGGGTGAACGTGCCGATAAGGGGTTGGTACGTGCTGGTGCCAATAAAGCCAGCGCCAGCGCCACCTTTGAAATTGGCAACACCCACAGCGCACTTGCAATTTTGGAAACTAGTGAAATCGATGCCACCGACGGCATTGTGGTTTTGCGGCGCGTCATTGGCGTTGATGGCAAAAGCCGAGCTTTTATAAACGACACGCCAGTATCCATAACAACTTTGCGGCAAATTGCGTCACATTTATTGGAAGTTCATGGCCAACATTCGGCTATTGGGCTAATCGACCAAGCTTCACACCTTGAAATGTTGGATATTTATTTAACCAGTGAAATTGGCGATAGTTTCGCGGCAGCTCTCGCCCATATTGGTACTAAATGGGCACAATTGGCGAAAGCCCAAGCCGAACTTGACGCCGCCAAAGCCCGCATTGGCACGAGTTTGGCAGAGCGTGACTATCTGGCACATGTTTTGGCCGAGCTTCAGAATTTGGCACCAATTGTCGGCGAAGAAGTGGGCCTTGATAGCGAACGGCGCTTCTTAATGGCAAGTGAGCGCGTCACTGAGGCCCTCAAAGAAGCTCTCGATACCTTAAATGGTGGTAAGGTTGAAAACCTAATGGGCAATGCCGCGCGCGCTCTAAGCCGTATAGGCCCTATTGATGGCGACAGCGGCAAGAAAATTACTGGCCTTGTCGAAACCGCGGCAAATGCCCTTGAGAATGCGCAAACCGAAATTGCCAATTCAATTGGTTATATTAACCAAGCCGGCTATGCAATTGATCTTGAACCAGTGCAATTGGAGCGCATTGAAGAGCGGCTATTTGCGCTTAGGGCCTGTGCGCGCAAACACAATGTAAATGTTGATGATTTGCCCCAAGTCTTAGTCAAAACCGCAAAGTCACTAGAACTAATCGATAACTCGGACGCCGAACTCGGCAAAGCAGACGCGGCGCATAAACAGGCGAAGCGCGATTATGAGTTAGCTGCATCTAACCTTAGCGAAATGCGCTGTAATGGTGCCACTTTGTTTGATTCCAAAATTACTTCCGAGCTGCCGCCTTTAAAACTCGAAAAAATGCGCTTTAAAACCAGTGTTAGCACAAACAAAGAAGCTGGTAACGCAAAAGGGTGGGATAAAGTTCATTTCGAAATAGCCCCTAACCCCGGTGCAGGCTTTGGACCATTAAGCCAAATTGCTTCGGGTGGGGAATTGTCACGGCTATCGCTCGCACTAAAAGTTGTGCTGGCGCAAGGTCTGGGTGCTTTGGCGTTGGTATTTGATGAAGTTGATCAAGGCATAGGCGGGGCAACGGCTGACGCAGTTGGCAAGCGCTTGGCAATTTTGGCGCGCAAGGCGCAGGTACTGTGTGTGACCCACTCCCCGCAGGTTGCTGCCCGCGCTAATCACCATTTGCGCATCGATAAGGCGGTCATTGATGGCGTTACCAAAACCAATATTGTTACTTTGACACCCGAAGCACGCGAGGAAGAACTCGCGCGAATGTTGGCGGGCGAAAATATCACAGCAGAAGCCCGTGCTGCAGCGCGCGCTCTTACTCTGGGGACGCAAAAATCGACATGAATCCGCTTAGAGTAGTTCCAATTGAGAAATTGACTTTGGATGAGGCTGAACGCGAACTAAGCCTATTGGCAAGCGAAATTTCGGCTCACCGTGCTGCATATTATCAAGAAGATGCACCTTCTATTTCGGACGCAGAATATGACCTTCTTGAGCGACGAAATCTTTTGATTGAACAAAAATTTCCAAAACTTATTCGCGCCGATAGCCCGTCGAAAACCGTTGGCGCAAAGGCGGTTACGCGCTTTGCCAAATACCAACACAAACAAGCGATGCTGTCGCTTGATAACGCGTTCGATAGCCAAGATGTAGCTGAGTTTTTGGCACGCGCGCGAAAATTCCTGGCATTGCCTGCAGAACATGAACTAGAAGTTAGCGCTGAACCAAAGATAGATGGTTTGTCGCTGTCTATTACCTATGAAAATGGCAATCTAATTAAAGCCGCGACTAGGGGCGACGGGAGTGTCGGTGAAGATGTTACAGCAAATGTATTGGGGATTGCAGACATTCCCAAGGCGCTTGGGACAACAACACCGCCCGCCTTTATTGAAATACGTGGAGAGGTATATTTAGACGATTTGGGCTTTTCTCAATTAAACGAAATCCAAGCCAAAGCTGGCGCCGCGCTTTATGCCAATGCCCGTAACGCTGCCGCTGGATCACTACGGCAAATAGATCCAAGTGTAACTGCCGCAAGGCCGCTACGATTTTTTGCATACGCATTAGGGGAAATAAAAGGGTGCAACTTCATAAGCCAAATGGAGCTAGTTCGTAGGCTGGCCGATTGGGGGTTTGTTACAAATCCGGAAACAAGGCTTTGCAGCAATACGCAGGAACTTATTGATTATTTTGATGAAATCGGCAACAAGCGTGATACACTTGGTTATGACATTGATGGTGTTGTTTACAAAATAAATAATATGGATTTGCAAAATCGGCTTGGCATTGTTACGCGGTTTCCGCGCTGGGCAATCGCCCATAAGTTTCCGCCAAAACCTGCAAGCACTATTTTAGAAGCGATTGAAATTCAAATTGGAAGAACTGGCGTATTGACCCCTGTGGCACGCCTAGCGCCAGTCTTGGTTGGCGGCGTCACGGTTTCAAACGCCACGCTCCACAATCAAGACTTCATCCGTGATTTGGATTTACGAATTGGCGACACTGTAACAGTCCAACGTGCGGGTGACGTAATTCCGCAAATAACTGGTGTCGAAAAGGCTGCGCGTCCAGAAGGTGCAGAGGCTTATGTTTTCCCAAAAACCTGCCCTTGCCCGCTATCAACCGCCGTTCATAGCTTAATTGATGAGCAAAGCGGTGAAGCGGAAGTTGCGGCAAGATGTTCCGGAGAGTTTGATTGCCCATTCCAAAAATTGCGGCATCTAGAACATTTTGTGTCAAGGCAAGCATTCGATATTGACGGCCTTGGGCCAAGGCAAATCGCGGTGTTCGTTGAAAATGGCCTCGTAAACGAACCAGCAGATATCTTCAGACTATACGAGAAACGCGACCAATTGGAAGGGCTCGAAGGTTTCGGTGAGACTTCAATCAACAATCTTTTAGCCGCAATTGAAGCAAGACGGAATATCGCGCTGGACCGTTTTATTTTCGGGCTAGGCGTTCGCCATATTGGGCAAACTACTTCGGGGCTTTTGGCACGTAATTACTGCACATTTCACGGATTTACAGCCGCAGTGATGGCAGCAGCAGACGCGAAGCCAAGTGATGCGTGGCGGCGATTCTCATTCATTGAAGGGATAGGGCCAATTTTGCGCGACAAAATATTGGAAAATGGTTCGATTGCCGGCATTAAATTACCAATCAAGGTAGAGAATGAGATTGCACGAGGCCATCTTAATAGTGAAGAACTTCAAACGCTCATTAATGAGGCTGCAGTGGGTCGTCCTGGGGCCGCGTATTTGGATTTTGCTGCTCAAGATGGGTTTGGGGAAGTTGCAACCGACGCATTGATTGATTTTTTCTCTAACCAATCCACGGCCGATTCACTAAACCGATTATTGGCACAAGTTACACCAATAGATGCAGAAAAAGCCAATATGAATAGCGAAATTTCAGGAAAAACCGTTGTTTTTACTGGTGCTTTGCTCACTTTAAGTCGTGATGAAGCCAAAGCGCAGGCCGTTAAGCTAGGCGCAAAAGTATCGGGTAGCGTTTCGGCGAAAACTGATTATGTTGTAGCGGGTGAAGAAGCAGGGTCAAAATTAACCAAAGCTAGGGCACTTGGAATAAATGTTTTAAACGAGCAAGAATGGCTAAAACTTATCTCTGGTCATTGACCGCCACGCCACCTGCGAATATCCGCTTGGCAAGCGTTCAAAGTTCGTAATTGCGCCTGAACTATTGGATCTGGGTTTCTTGAATTAGCAATTTGGTTTTGCAAGTTGCGCGCAACTCTATCATAATCGCTACGAAACCTTGCTTCGGTCCGAACTGTTGAAGTCGCCAATACAAAAGGTTGCATCTGATTTTTTATCCCGGCAATTTGGTTCGCCATTGACCGTATTTGAGGTGTAGCGCCCGGCCTATTCGAACGGACACGAGTGAATGCCGCCATATAATCGGCCGTTCCATAACATTGAACTAAACGATTATAGTCTGTGGAAACATTAAAATTAGGTGCGATTTCGCGTGCTATTTCTTCGGGAGTTGGCGGACGGGTCGGCGCAGAAGGCCTGACAGGTGACGCGATTGGTGCGCCCACTTGAGGCAAAGGCGGGATAATATCATCAGCGGCGCTGGGGCCCAAAGCATCATTTAAATTGCTGTTCCTTGGAATTAGCCTTAAATTGCCGGCGGGCTGTTCTTGACTAGGCAAATCAGGGACTGCGCTGGGCGACACAATTGGTGCATTCGGCGCAGATGCAGGCGCATCAACTACTGGCTGGGCATACAAATTTGAGCTTGCAAATGTAAGTGCAAGCAAGGACGAAACACCAATTGCTAGCGTTTTGCTTTTGAACATGCTTATTTTAGTATCCAGTTCCATCAACATTCCATTTTCAAAAGTTTTGATCCCATTTATTGGCAAGCAGTGAATAGTCAAAAATTATGGCAATTCCAAGGACAAGCTACATTTGTTAGTAAACTCTCTTAACAATTTTTCAAAACGCGCTATAAACAGCTTGATGCAATTGACACCTATAAATCAGAGCAATGAATATTTAGCGTTAAAGCCATTGTCGCCAGAGTATTTTGATCAATTAATAGAAATTGCAAAAGACAGGAGCATTTGGGCGCATTACCCCATGTCACTCCATGAACCAGATAGAATGCGCAAAAACCTCGAACAATTGGTTGAAATGCAGGAAAAAAGGCAGTGGCTTGCGCATGTTGTTATAGCGCAGAATGGCGAAATTGCGGGTCAGACTTGTTACCTTAACCTTCGCGAACCAGATTGCGGCGTTGAAATTGGCGGCACTTGGTATGCGCCAAAGTATCATGGTACAAAAATCAACCCTGCCGCAAAATTACTTATGCTTGGCAATGCTTTTTCCTGCGGTGCAGTTCGTGTTGAGTTTAAGACCGACGAGTTAAACTTGAGGTCACGAGCGGCAATTTTGAAGCTGGGTGCAAGTTTCGAAGGCATTTTCCGTAAACATATGAAGCGCGAAAATGGCACTTGGCGCGATAGTGCCTACTATTCAATAATTGACAGTGATTGGCCGAAAGTTAAGGCGGGTTTGGAAGCTAGGCTTAAATAAGTGCCAGCAAGTCGGTTTTGCTTGGTTTAAAGTCGTTATCAACCCAATAGCTCTCCAACTTTTTAAATAATTTTCCGAGTTCTGGCCCCTCATCAACGCCCATCTCTTTCAAATCGCTACCTGTGATTGGGAAAGTCGGGGCAACAAAACTAGTCAAGATATCCCACATTGATTGCCATGAACCATACATCTTTGCATCACTTCGCGCCCAAGCAATCAATAAAGCGTCGGAACACGCTGGTTTACCTTCATAGTATATATTTGCCATTAGTTCCTTTGGTGAAAGATTGGATGCTAATTTTGGCGAAACAATGCACCAAGCTAATATTCGTGCTTTTTCTTTATTCGACATTCGAAATTGTGACGCCAATTGCGAAACATCAACGCCAACACAAAGGAATGACAACAAGCGCCTTATAGGGTCCGGTGGTAAATTCAGATTATTTTCGATTGTGATAAGATTATCTAGATGTGAAACGTCAATTTCAAAGCCCATCAATTGTTCAAGAACGCCAATTCGCCACATTTGTTTGACAGAAATATCTGCCTTGGGCGCTGACAACAATTTAGTGAATTCGGCCCAAATGCGTTCGCGTGACAATATGCCAAGATTGGCTTTGAATTTAGCACAAGCCATCAAACCTTGTCTGTCAATTGTGCCCTTGCCTAACCACGCATAGAAACGAAAGAACCGCAAAATTCGCAAAAAATCTTCTTTAACTCGCAACTCGGCGTCTCCGACAAACCGAATTAGCCCATTTTTGCAATCATCAACGGCGCCATCAATTGGCTCAAACACTTGGCCAGCAGAATTGCAATAAAGGCTATTACAAGTGAAATCGCGGCGTTCTGCATCCAAGACCCAGTCTTGGGTAAACGTAATTTGCGCATGGCGGCCATCTGTTATTGTATCTTGCCGAAGTGTGGTTATTTCGATTGCCCGACCACGAATAATCGCGCTGATAGTCCCGTGTTCAATACCGGTTGGCAACCATTTGATTTGCGCAATTTCGAGCGCTTCTATTATCTGATCCGGCAAGAGCCAAGTTGCAATATCGATATCCAATGATTTTCGGCCCAATATTGCATCTCGCACGCAGCCGCCGACATAGCGGGCACAGTCGGCAGCTTTAGCATTTAGCGCCGCCATAACCTGTTGGTTGCTTTTATCGTGCAAAAACTGCGCATCAATTACAATGTTCTGCTTCACTTTCCGCCATTCTCCGCGAGCCTCAAACTTATGGAGTTTATGATTGCTGCAGTAACCCCCCAAACCTCTCGGCCCTCACTTTCGATAACATAATATTGTCGCAATTTCCCTTTCCAGATTGCACTGCGCGATTGGTGGTTGCGAACATCAAATAAATGTTCAAAGTCCAGTTCAAATATCTCTGCTACTTCATTGGTATTTTGTGAAAATTTGGCATCGCTATCAATCATTGCAACAATCGGTGTTATTAAGAAATTAGTTCCGGTTTGATAATTATCACCGGCCCCTAAAGGTTTGATATTCCTTTGTTCCAAACCGATTTCTTCAAAAGTTTCGCGTAGCGCGGTGTGGAGGATATCGCGGTCATCCCTTTCCATTTTCCCGCCAGGAAAAGCTATTTCTCCGGCATGGGTAGGCAAATGCATCGTCCTTTTGGTCAGTATCAGTTTTAGCGAGCCTGCACGCCATACCAGTGGAACTAAAACCGCAGCCCTAGTCAAATTCGGTTTCTCCAATTGCATGTTTGGCACGTTTGTATCATTTATTCTCAACAATCGTTTTTGAAAATGCGTAAGCGTGGTATCATTCATTCACGCTGTCCACTTCAAAAAACTCACTGTTCGAACAAATTCCAAATTTCTCATCCCTCAATTGCCCATATTCGAGCAATTCATAAAACGGGGCTCGCAATATAAGCGCTTCGAGCCGTCCCCGAACTTTGATATAAGGTCTCGGTTCGCGAGTAGCTCTATTGATTTCAACTCGCAATGGGTTAAGAGCGCCCAACAATATCGTATCACCGACATTGGTTGTCATAACAATGTTTTGATTTGGCCCTTGATTATGACAATCAATTCTAATTATTGTGAATGGCGCGTCGTCTACTTTCACTATGACTTTTTCATGAGGCGTAACAAGATAAGTGTTACCGTCCAAATCTTTTCTTAGAATGCGCGAAAATAATTTTACCAGCGGCATCCGCGTAAATCTGGCTCCATCTTGCCACCAAGTTCCGTCAGCACTAATTTTAAGGCCAATATCACCGCAATGTTCTGGGTTCCAATCATCAACCGGCGGAATAGCATTTTCACTTGCCGCTAGGCCCAAGTCGTCTTGCACTAGTTTGATAAAATCGTGCAAATTTACAGTTTGGTTGTTTTTACGTCGTGGCATTTTAAGTTGGATTTCTATTTGTGGTTTGTGCTACAAACTCAATAAACCGCTTTGTGTCATAAGTGCTTTATTGTAAAGGCAAATGCAATATAGATTGGCCTTACATTGCATTGTTTTTAATTTTGTCCACATAGGGCGCAATTAAGGGCTACAATGCGCGACCAACAACGAATTTAGCGCATTGCGTTTCGATTGCCAACGACACGCAAAACGCTCTAGGCACATGAAAGGAAGGCTCAAATTATCGACACTTTGCAAAAAGCTCCGGATTTAGAAGCCGCCGAGGCACGCATAGAGCGTGCTCGGGACATAATTGCGAAAATAAAGGCCAGCATCGGCACGGCAGTTTTGGGGCAAGAAAATGTTATAGATCTTTGCTTGGCTACGGTCCTTGCGGGTGGTCACGCTTTGCTAATTGGTATGCCGGGTCTTGCAAAGACCAAATTAGTCGAAGCAATTGCTAACTCATGTGGCATGGACTGGCGGCGTATACAATTCACGCCAGATCTTATGCCAAGTGACATATTAGGTTCTGAAGTGTTAGACGGGGATCAAACTGGCAACCGTAGTTTCCGTTTTATTAAAGGGCCGATATTCTCACAAATCCTTATGGCGGATGAAATAAACCGTGCTAGCCCGAGGACACAATCTGCCTTGTTGCAAGCGATGCAGGAAAACCAAGTTTCGATAAATGGTATAAATTATCCGTTGCCGAAACCTTTCCATGTCTTAGCAACGCAAAACCCGATTGAGCATGAGGGCGCATATCCTTTACCAGAAGCGCAATTGGATCGTTTTTTGTTGCAAATTGATGTCCCCTATCCAGACGAAGCGACGGAGCGTCAAATCCTTCTAAAAACCACGACCAATGAAGTTTTGGCCGCAAATCAAGGCGCCGGGCCAGCTGAATTGCGAGAATTGCAAAAATTGGTTCGTGACTTGCCAATTTCTGAGCGTTTTCTTGAAGTGGTTTTGGGGTTAATACGTGAACTTAGACCCGAAACCACATCAATTCCCAATGTAAAAAAGTCAGTTATTTGGGGCCCTGGACCGCGCGGCGGCCAAGCAATTATCATGTCAGCTAAAGCGCGTGCTTTGATTAAGGGCAAAATAAGCCCAACTATTGATGATTTGAACTTTGTTGCATCAAGCGCTTTACAGCATAGAATGGCACTTAATTGGAATGCGAATGAATTTGAAATCAATTGTAACAAGCTGATTGTCGAAGTGCTTGATAAATTGGAAGCCTGATGCACTATGATTGCTTCCCACAAATCTGTTGTAAAAATCGCTGGAATTTTGGAAGAAGATCGTCACAAATTCTTTGCACGTATCAATGAAATAGCTGATTTTCTTAACTTTGGAAATTTTGGGAAAAGACGAAAAGGAATTGGTGACGATTTTTGGCAATTCCGCAAACTACAACTTGGCGAAAGCGCCAATAAAATTGATTGGCGTCAAACCGCAAAAACCAATCATGTTTTCGTTAAGGAAAAGGAATCTCGAAACCCAAAGCGATTCCAATTTTGGATTGATGCAAATTTAAGAATGCGATGGTCTTCCACACCGCAAATCCAAAGTAAGGTGTCATGCGCCCAGACCATTGCAATTGGGATTTATATTGCGTTGCATAAAATTGGCCAGCAACCAATTTTGTTAGGACATGTCGCAAGCCCGGTTTCGATTGATGAATTATTGGGGTTAGCAAGCAAATTGGGCACGTCGCCACCCCAAACCAACAAAGCCGGCGCTGTAATTCTATTTAGCGATGGCCTTGATGATGTAGAAATCTGGCGTCAAAGAATTAAAAAGATAATTTCAAAGGGCGGACAGCCTCTCATGGTGATAATTCAGGACCCATTGGAACTTAGTCTTGATCTTACTGGCCGCGCAATTTTCACATCTTTAGAAGCAGATAGCCAAGAGGTAGAGATTGAAGATTGCCAATCAATCCGAAAAGCCTATTTAGCGAGGTATGAAAGCCATTTTTCAAATTTGCGAGAATTGGCAAACGAAATGCAAATGCCAATTTTTTTTCATTTGTCTGGTACGGACTATTTGCCAACCGCTAAATCCATCTGGCAATCACTTGAAACCCAAAGTCAAAGAAAGCGCGCGAATTGAACGGCGCGCTATCGCATTTTCATTTTGCGCAAATCACCGCGCTTGCTGCACTTCTTGCAATTCCAATGATTTGGTTTGTGTCAAAGATGGTCCCCCCAGAGCCGCGCAAATTGGCGCTACCAACTTTCAAATTCTTGGCGGATTTGAACAGCGCTGCACGCAATATTGAAACCGCACCGATTTGGTTAAAAATATTGCGAGCTATCGCTTTGTTCGCAATTGTCGGTGCAATAGCTGGGCCCTATTATTCCTATCAAAAAAAAGCGACAAACAGCCTCGAAGCAGTTACAATAATTATTGATGATGGTTGGTCTAACGCCAATGATTGGCAACAAATCCGTGATCGCGCAAATGCAATAATTGAAATGCACGCGCCCATAAATGCGGAAACCACGCAATTTCGTATTATCCTTACTTCGCAAAAAGCCGAATTACCGATTTCTGTCCTAACTAAGCACGATGCGCTTGATTTCATTGCACAAACCGCGCCGAGGCCATATTTGCCTAATCATCAGGCCTGTGCAACACGCTTAGAAAAATTAAATCAAAAGTCACATATTTATTACTTTTCGGATGGAATAAATCACCAATCAAGCGGGAAATTCCTTGAAGTCCTCAGCCATATTGCACTTGGCAAACCGAAAATTGCTTTGCCGGCCACACCATTGGTCGCGATTACCGCCGTTAGAGCCACTAATGATGGATATCGATTTACATATAAATCTCTTGGCACGGACAAACCGATAGCGGTGAATTTTCTTTCAAATGATGGCGAGATACTAGGCGTTGGAAACGGGCGTGATGGAATTGGGATTGTAAATTTGCCAAATAATTTACTAAGTAAAGTTAGCGCAGCAAAAATATCAAACCAACATAATACCGGGGCAATTCATCTTCTTGCAGGAAATAGCATTAGGCCATTGATTGGTATTGAGGCACTGAATCAGACAGAAGAGCCACTAATTTCGGACAAACACTATATCGAAACCGCGGCCAACTTAATTGGTAACGTTACACAAGCAGATATCACTAGCCTTATTAATTCCAAGCCCAATGCCATAGTTTTCGGCGACCGGAGCGGATTCAGCCCAAGCGAAGAAAGGGCATTATTGGCATTTATGCGCCATGGCGGAACTATAATCCGCTTTATGGGAGCACGCGCAATAGGAAAGCAAGGCGATTTAATTGTAAGTGCACCTCTAAGTGCCGAACCACGAATAATGGCGAGCAATTTCAGTTGGAATGAAGCGAAGATCGCTGCCATACTGCCCGAAAGTCCTTTATTTGGAATCGAAATAAATGACGAGGCCCGCCCTAGGGTGGTTTCTGTTTTCCAAAACTTCCAAAGTAATGTCGAGATTTGGGCAAGGCTTAACGACCAGACTCCGTTGGTTAGCCAACGCGCAATTGGCCTTGGCCAAATTGTTATGATACATACCAGCGCATCGCCAGTCTGGTCTGATATTTCGCTCTTTGACAGCCAGGTTCAAATATTGCGGCGCATATTGCAAACCAGTATTTCGAACGGTGTTAGCGCCGAAATCAGGCCGCCTCAAGGTGAAATGCGTCCCGTATTATTGCTAAACGGCTTCGGTGAAAACCAAGAATTTAGCAGCAGTCAAAAGCCGATACTGCCAAACAATCTGATTACAACGCCAGATGCTGATTTCCCGCCTGGATTATATGCAGGAAATGGTTCAGTCCATATTTTGCAAGCGGCAAGCGAAGCCCTATCGCTGTCACCTTTGCAATATAGTAGTCGTGGGTTTGAAACAATTTCGAACATAGGAAAAAGTGTTTTCGATTTTCGGTTTGTATTTTTACTTATTGGCTTTTTGGCGTTAGCAATTGATTGTATCATAATTGCAATCGGGCTGAGAGCAAAAGCAAAACCATCTTTTAAGCAAGCAGGTTTTACTTTTATTTTATTGTCTTTATTATTCTTATCAGTTTCAAGTTCCGTATCGACAAGCGCACAGGCACAAAATTTCGCTGCTCCGAAAGCTTCCAAAACAAAATCCATATTGAATGATGATGATTTTGTAATGGCCTATATTGAAACGCCCGATGCAACCACAAATCAATCGGCGAGAGCGGGGCTTGAGGGGCTAAGTGCCGCGATTAATGCACGCACTAACATTCGAACTAGCCGGATTGTGGCGGTTAATCCTTCAAGCGATGAACTGGCACTTTACCCAATAATTTATTGGCTACTTCCGGCTAATAACCGTCCACTCGATGTTGTTGGGTCTCGTGCATTAAACCAGTATATGCGTAATGGCGGCGTGCTATTCATAGATACAAGAGGCGCAGGTAGAGAAAGAAATGCTGCCCTTGATAATACGCGAACGGCAACAAATGGGCTGGTACTACCGCAAATTGAAATCCCACCTTCAGGACATGTCTTGCGGCGTACTTTTTATTTGCTGTCTGGATTTCCAGGAAGATACAACGCAAGCAATTTGTGGGTTGAAACACAAAGAAGCAGCAACATAAGTGCCAATGACGGCGTTTCGCCGATAATAATTGGCGACGGTGATTGGGCTTCTGTATGGGCTGGCGGGCCACATGCTGGCGCCCAGGCGGCAGTTGAAGGCGGGGATCTGCGCCGTGAAGTGGCGTTTCGTGTCGGGATTAATATTTATCTTTATGCCCTGACCGGCCAATATAAAGCGGATCAAATTCATGTTCGGGCAATATTAGGGCGACAAAAACAAAATAGCCCTAGAGCGAGGCCAAATTGAGATTTGATAGTATCGAATTAGGTTTAGCACCATTGATTTCGCCCCCATTTGTCGTTGGGCTTGCGATAATCGGTGTAATCGCTTGGGTTTGGTATGTAAAAAACAAGGGTGCTGCGCCGGTTTCACGTTTTTCATTGCTTTCATTGGTAATTTTGCTTTTGCTCGAACCAACCTTAAGCAAAAATGTGAACTCTAGCCTGCCGGACGTAATCGCAATTGTTCATGATCAATCTTCCTCGATGCGGGCAACAAATCGCTTGGAAGGCGCGCATACGGCTTTGACAAGGCTTACCAAGGCGCTTGAGAAATTGCCAAATACGGTTGTGAAGACTGCTTCTATTGCCGAAAGTGTAGGCGGAACAAGGATTTCCGGTGCCATAAATCAGGCAACAAGCGGCTATGTTGCGGATCAAATTGCCGCTGTTATATATCTTGGCGATGGCCTCGTAATTGATGGCAGCGAATTGGCCAAGCCATACCCATTGCATCAAATTCTAATTGCCGACGAAAGCGAAAAGGACCGCCTTATCGAACTAATTTCATCGCCGATAGCGGTTGACGTTGGTCAAAACGCCGAAGTCGTGTTCAAGGTGACCGAGAGCCGACCTCAAACCGATTTTGCACAAGTCCGCATTTATTTGGGCAACTTAAACGTCCGGACTATGAACGTCAAAATCAACCATGAAACGAAAATAAATATCCCTATCAATGTTCGCGGCAAAATACCTATTGCGATTGAAGTTGCACCAGCACAGAACGAAGTAACAACCAACAATAATATCGTCATTTCGCAAATTGAAGGAACGCGAAACCGGCTGCAAGTATTATTGGTCACTGGCTCACCTTATGAGGGGGCCAGGGCTTGGCGTAATTTGCTTAAGTCTGATCCTAATGTCGAGCTGGTACATTTTACGATTTTAAGAAACGCCCAAAGTGAAGATGTTGGTGATGAGAGCGAATCTTCACTTATCCCCTTCCCAACCGAGGAGTTGTTTTTAGACAAGCTAAACGGTTTTGACCTAATTGTATTCGACAGATTCAAACGAATAGACATTTTACCAGACCTGTATCTAGAGCAAGTGGCGCAATGGGTTGAAAACGGCGGTGCATTTTTGTTGCTTGCGGGGCCAGCAGAAGCCGAAGAAAACGGCATCTTAACTACACCCCTTGCCCGAGTAATGCCATTTGCTAACCCAAAAGAGTTTAATGAAGCAATGTTTTCGCCGCGGCTGTCGCCAAGCGGGGCATCGCATCCAATAACACGTCCATTCATCACGAGCCAAAACACCTGGGGGCAATGGAACCGCTTATTGCATGCCGAGCCTTTGGGCGACGTATTACTAAATGCCGGTGGCGCGCCTTTATTGATAACCAAAGAAGCAAATCAGGGCCGCGTTGCTGCCATTCTTTCAGATAGATCATGGCTTTGGCAGCGTGGGTTTGAAGGTGGCGGCCCGTTTCGTGCATTATTTCAACGTGTCGCGCATTGGCTTATGAAGGAGCCTGAATTGTCGTCTAACAACCTTGATTTCACGCAAGAAAATGGCGGGCTGCGGTTTGTATATAGTGGCCTATTAAACGAACCAGAAATTGAGATAATATCACCTTCGCAAAATCATTCAAAATTAAAGTTGGCCAAAAATGGTTCCAACGAATTTCACGCCGTTTTTAGCGCTGCGGAAAATGGGCTATACCGAATAAAATTGGGCCAAGACCTGCGCTTCATCAATATGGGTGATGGCCCCGAAATAACCGCGCAAGATTTGCGCGCCTCGCATCAGCCAATCAGAAGCGCCGCCGGGGCGACCAATGGCGGCAAATACGCTTATATTGGGCGTGCCGGAAACGGCAATCTGCCAAATTTCAAGCAAATCAGCACCCGCGAATTGGCAATCGGCAATATGTTTGCCCTAAAGAAAAACAACTATCACACCGTAGTTAGGGCGCAAAGTGAGCCATTATTGCCGCCTTTGGGTATGGCAATTGCAATGGCCTGCTTGGCACTGTTCACTTGGTGGCGAGAGGGCGTGTCACCGCGCCGCTAAAATCCACTGCTTCATTTGTTTTGCGCCATAAAAGCCGATGATGCGCCACCGGCAATGGCAGCTGCATGTGATTTGTTGGAACAACCTCAAAACCAAACTGGCCAAAAAACGACATATCACCGACCAAAATTATAAGTTGAATATTCGCTTCATCGCATGCCTTAAGAATGGCCTCCATAAGAACTGTGCCTAACCGCGCGCCCTGAAACGCCGCATCAATTGCAATCGGCCCAAGGAAAATCGCGCTATTGCCATGCGCATCAATTATCGGCCAAAGCCGACAGCCACCGATTATCTTCTCCCCCTCTTTGGTGCTGGCAAACATCACACGCGACATATTGTATAAACACTGATTGCCGGCGCGCAAAACTGCCGCAGCCTTGGCATGCCGCCCAGGGCCAAATGCCCGCGCATAAATTTCTTCCATTGCGCAGTCATAATCCTGACTATCAGCCTTGATGGTTATTTGGGGCGTTTTTTCCATGGCGCGCTAATGCAATATTTTTGGGAAAGTGGAAAGCGGTTTTTGCAAAGCATGGCGGCAGGTGCAAATGAGGAGGTGTTGAAATTATATGTATTTGCTATGGCTGCGCCAAAATACCTTCATTTACCATCATATCCGCCAAATCCGTTGGCCCCAAAATGTTGACATTTGTTGATATTCCTCCTTCGCCAAAATTCGCCTGTGGCTTTCGTAAAATATGAATTATGGGGGTGAAATGGTGTGGGCGGATAAGGATTTGATTGCGCGCAAAATAGTCCAAAAATTGAGGGCAAAATGGGGCTATTTTGGACGCTTTGAATTTATGCAATTGCGCAATTGATAGGGCGTCGCCGTAATGTCTAACAATGCCGTCAATTCATCACCATCATTATACCCATAACCCAAAACATACCCACTAGGGTAGGTCATGGTTGTGCGCCGCCCATAGGCATCATAGCTATATGAAATTGTCAAGGCACCCGCATTGTCATTCGCCACGCTTAAAAGCCAACCAAGCGAGTTATAGCTATAATTCGCATAGCGCCCATTATTAGTGTGGCTGGTTACCATGCCGAAATTATTATAGGTAAAACCCTGTGTCAAAGCCCCCGACAATGCCGATACTCGCCCAATCGCATCATAAGCATAATTGACCACCTGGCCATCACGCATGGTCGCGGTGGATAATGGTTTTGTCGCTATTTTGCATTGCGTCCCCGAAATCATACCCACGCAGAATTTCTAATTATTGCGCAGCGCAATTTAAGGGGTAGTTTGTTTGATGTCCTTCGATCTTATGGATTTTCCAATCGCGCTTAACAAGCGCTTCGACTCGATCAGCCAACGCGACGGCAGCTTCAAGTTCACGACCTCCGCCTATATTTATTATTGCCTGGTCCTCAGCACCTAAATTTGTGGCAGAAAAACCCAATCCGTGTTCGCCTGTTACAAAAACCATTATGTATTTATTGCGAAGCGTTCCACTGATTTCATTCGCGTTCATTCTGACAAGAGAATCGTATGAAATACCGCTTTGGTCAGAATATTCCATTTGTTCTTCAAGAGCGATAGTTTGCAATAAGTTCTTCAAATATTCGACATCTTTATCTGCTTTAAAGCAAAACTGCAGGCTTTTGATTGTCCCGGCTACACGACCACATGAAGTAGTTGATAGGGCGAAAAGCGAACATAATAACAAAATGGATAATCTTGATATGCGATATTTCTTCAAACCGCTATCTCCAATAAAGGTCATTGTATAAATAACGTTACATCAAAAATATTTGCAATTTCTCGCAACATACTCAGATGCCCCTCCAAAAAAGGCTTTTCCGACAAATACATTCCCACCTACTCTTAATTTGCTATAGTTCATTCCCGCTCCTGTAATCGTAGATTTCGACCACCATCCAAACTGCGATACTTCAATCCTTACAGTGCCAGAATAAAAAATGTGTCCTCGTTCCGTCGTATTGACAATTACCCTATCCCTTGAGTTTACAGTTTGCACGATTGGGTTATTTCCAAATAGCATTTGACGAGTGCTGCCTTCTTGCGCAGCTGAGCCAGCAGGTGCCGAGACTCCTTGTTGTTTCCATATTTCAAAGGCTCGGTCAGCATCGCATAAAGGATTCACTCTTTCAATTCTATAGAAATGTGGAACATTAGGTTCTCGCCGGTTCTTACGCCTTCTTTGTGCCACTACTGTTACAATAGCATGGTCATCAAAATAGAATCCATATCCGTAACCGCCTTTAAATAGATCAAAATCAACAGCAATCGGCAGCAGAGGCGGTGCGCCATAAATACAACTAAAGCCCTTCGTGCATGGTCGTCTGGCTCCTTGGACTACGACAGTTTCATCTGGTTCACCATCCAACCCCCACGGATCGACGAGGTTTATGCTATCCCCGCCGACATAGCCATAGAGATTGAGGCCAGCGCCATAACCAATCGGGTCGGTTTGTATGAACCTGCCTAGGTTGGGGTTATACATGCGCGCTTTGTAATAGATTAGGCCAACTTCGGGGAGGTCTATCTGCCCTGTATAGCCGAACCTACTCGCATAGCTTGCATTGCTGTTGGTGCGCACACCATAAGCATCATAGCTGCTAATGTTTAATACTGTGCCGCTGCCATCGGTGGTCGCAATTATGCTGCCTTGGTTATCTGCATGTCTATATTCCTTGCGTTGATAATAATTATCATTCGCGGCAACATACTCGTCAAACTTAATAGCCAATGCACCCATGCGGTGAAAGCTATCACGGATTTTGAAATTGGGAAACCTTTGGTTGGTGCCATTGCCCTTCCCTGCGCCAATGGCTTGATTACAAAGGCAAATGTGCGCAATAGATTGGTGTGAGCAATAATTCTTCCCTTAAATTACCACCTTTGCGAGTTTTTCGCCATGCATCGTTTGCCAAGTTTTGGTTTATGCGAATGTTTGCTATTATTGGTTTGCAAATGCAGGCAACCGCAGTTGGCTGGCAGGTTTATGCACTTGCGCGCGAAACCATGTCGATTGAGCAGAGCGCATTTTTGCTTGGGCTTATTGGCCTTGCGCAATTTGTGCCATTGTTCATTTTTGGCCTTATTGGTGGCCAAGCGGCGGACAGGTTCAACCGCAAAATGATTATTTTAATATTTGCGCTGTTTGAAGTTTTTTTATCGCTTACTTTATTTGTTTCAACTGGCCTTGATTCCAAAAATGCAATGGTCTTGATATTTATTGTGGCTGGCGGATTTGGCCTTGTTCGCGCTTTTATGCCCGCCGCAATGACGGCACTTGGGCCAACATTGGTTCCGCCCGACGAATTGCCCCAAGCAATTGCATGGAACTCGCTGGCGTGGCAAAGTTCAAGCGTGATTGGGCCGGCAATTGGCGGGCTTTTGTATTTTTTTGGCGCGCATGTGGTATATTTAACCAGCGCATCATTGCAAACTATTGCCGCGATTATTGTGTTTTTGACCGTCGTTCCCACTCAAAATTACGCAAAAAAAACTTCAAGCACTTTGGCACTAATCAAAGAAGGCCTGGACTTTGTTTGGAACCACAAAATCGTTTTGGGCGCCATCTCGCTTGATTTGGCGGTTGTGCTTTTGGCGGGGGCAACCGCGCTTTTGCCGGTTTATGCCAAGGATATATTGCACGCGGGCCCGGCGGGCCTTGGTATTTTGCGCGCGTCAATGGCAGTTGGCGCCACAAGCGTTGCCTTGGCCTTGGCACTAAACCCAATACGAAATAATGTTGGCAAATGGATGTTTGCGGCGGTAATTGTGTTTGGCCTTGCGACAATCGCATTTGGGCTTTCCAAGGTTTTTTGGGTTTCCGTGTTGTGCCTTTTCATTGCCGGTGCTGCGGATATGATTTCGGTTTATGTTCGCGCGAATTTAATCCAAACCGCAACCCCCGATAATATGCGCGGGCGGGTTTCGGCGGTTGGAATGTTGTTTATATCAGCTTCCAACGAGTTAGGTGAGTTTCAATCGGGCGTTGCGGCAAGGTTATTGGGGCCAATAAATGCCGTGCTTTTCGGTGGCATTGGTGCGGTTATCGTGGCCGGGATTTGGGTGAAATTATTTAAACCATTGGCAGAAGCCGATAGGCTGGAGGACTTTAGGTCACAAGCTAAACATACTAACCAAACGGATGCAAGACATGCGAGCTAAGATACGCATACTTACGCTTATTGCGGTTTCCTTGCTTAGTGCATGCGCGGTGCCGCCTGCAAGCACTGCGGCGCAACACAATAATGTGCCACAAGCAACACAAATAACCCAAATGATTGGTAGTTGGCTTTTGGTTGAACTTAATGGTGTGCCGCTTGGGGCAAATATCCGCCCCGCAAGCTTGAATATTGATGGCACAAGGCTGCACGGTTCAAGCGGTTGTAATCATTATTTTGGCACATTGGGCGGGACAATGGCCAATTTATCGTTTAGCCAATTGGGCGCGACCAAAATGGCTTGTTTAAACGAAGATGTGTTGATCAATGAACATACATATTTCAACGTTTTGGGTGCGGCGAAAAGCGCGACTATTAGCCAATATCGGCTAAGTCTATATGATGCCAATGGCGTAAAAACCGCCGTTTTCGTACTTACACCTGATTAGGTCATAAGCTCATTAATTTACGCGGTGTGACATGAATTTTGACAATAATATAAGGCAAAAACAGGATTTTAGCGATATGAATATCGGTAAAATACTTTTTTGCTTTAGATTGCAGTCAAAATCATGCCCGAAGGGTGCGGCGCACCTTTTGCGTGAATGCGGCTTTTTTGCGCGATTAGTGTGTCATTCGTCCTTGAAATATCCCGATATTCCTACGGACTTATTCCTTCTACTCGCACTAACTAGCTCGCATCACGCAAAGGAAATTAATGAGTTTATGACCTAGTTCTTGACCAAGCTCAAATCGGCTTGCAACGATTGGTCCAGTAATTTCAAATCAATATCCAATGCCTTATTGTCATCGGCCTTGAGTTCTAGCTCTGTGCGCTCGAAAAGAATTGAGAGTTTCTGCAAAATGCTTTGCGTGCTTTGAATCCTTGATATGTCCAAAGTTGTATCATTTTCCAACTTTGCCAAAGCTTCGGCAACTGAAACCGATTCTGGGCAGTAATAAGTGAAAACCCTTTGTGCGATGTTGAATTTTTCGGGTGCTGATGCCACTTGCGCCATAACTCTTTTGCCAACTGATACGATTTGGCCCACCGCAGATATAGAGTCAGGGTGGCGTAATCTTGGCACGACATTGTCAAGTTTTTGCAAGGCAGTAGCAGCATCACCCAAAACTTGTTGCACCAATTGGGTGCGCCCGTCTGGCATGTCAGTTTGTATGACAGTTGGCGCGCCAATCTGGGTTCTTGCGGGCACTGGCACGAAGGCGACTTCGGCAGCTTTGTTATTGATGTAATTATTTATCACGGCACCAATCCAACCAACAATTGCCGCGATCAATATGCCCAAACCGATGGGCCCAACCGGATTATTTGCAACTTCCATTGTCAAACCCGCCGCCAGCATGCCCGCACCCAAGCTTGCGAACCGCCAGGCGCCGTCAATGCGGTTAAAACGACGCTTTTGTTCGCGGTTTTGGTTGCGCAATGCCTTTATTTCATCACTAAATTTTAGTCGCGCTGCGTTTAGCCGAGGGTCAGACATTTCTTTCCTTTTCTCACCTGTGTTTCGGACACTATTGATAGCCAGATTATCGCCATTCTTTGATTTAGACAAAAAGAAAATAGCACCGAAAACAACAATGCCAATTCCAAGCACAAAACGCGCCGCGCCTGCCAATAAATACAATAGTTTCAACATAAATTTCGCACCGAACCTGGCAATCTTGCGCATATCACAATTCGACCCAATCGAAATGGGCCTATAGATTTCTTTGTTTGCAGCGTTACTTGTCCAAAAACCGCTTCACACTTTTTTCCGAAACGCCCTACCCAATTGTCTTACCCACCCAAAAAGTCGGTCTTGCCAATTGCAATTCCATTTGCACGCAATATCGCATAAGCAATTGATTCATGGAAGTAAAAATTCGGTAATACATAGCCAGTTAGATAAGTGTATCCTACGAACGGAAACTCAACCGGCCCGAACTTCAAAACTATGGATTTGGTTTCCGAACCTTCAAATCCTGTGGGCGAAACGGTTTTAAGATAGTCTATCGTTTTTTGAAGCCTTGTGACCAGTTCATCCAATGTGGTTTCGTTATCTTCCATACTTGGGTAATCAGCGCCAGATAAGCGGCCTGCGGCGGCTTTCGCCGTATCACTAATAATCCCTATCTGTCGTTTGAATGGAAGCATGTCAAATGTAAGACGCGCATTCAAAATGACTTCGTCACTTATATTTTTTGCCGCTGCCTGGTCTTTAACTTTGCCAAGAATTTTGACCATATTTTCTAGACCACGAATTAGTGGCAGAACCGACGCATTATACATGTCTAGTTTATTTGGGGCGCTAATTGACATTTTTTTTCCTTTTCAAATGACCCCATTAAGGTAGGAACGAAACAATCTAAAAGCAAGCTTGTTACGGCAAAAGTTCGACATCCCAATAAAGCCAATCAAGCCAGGTGGAGTGCAGATGCCTAGGCGGGAATTTGCGGCCAATTTCTTGTAATTGATATATATTTGGCCGCTTAGGCATCGATTGAAGCGGCATTCTAGCCATTTGTGGCGTACGAGCCCCCTTTTTCATATTACACGGCGAACAAGCAGTTACGATATTCTCCCATTGTGTGCGCCCACCTAAAGAACGTGGAATTACATGATCAAATGTCAAATCATGTTTGGATCCGCAATAGGCACATGTGAAACCATCACGTAGAAACACATTAAAACGAGTAAAGGCCAGATTCCGCTCATGGTGAACATATTGCTTAAGCGAAACGACGCTTGGCAATTGCATTTCGAAATTTGGGCTGTGTATCACTTCGTCATAGTGGGCAACGACATCGACCTTATCTTGATAAACGGCCTTTACGACATCGTGCCAAGACCACAGCGACAAAGGCAAATAGGAAAGCGGGCGATAGTCAGCGTTTAATACCAGCGCGGGTTTAAGACGCGAAGGCGCAGCAATTTGTGAAAATTCAACGTCAAAATTTTTGAGTGCGAGTTGCTCCATGGTTCAATCCTAAACCCAGCCACAAGTGCAGCTATGCGTCACACCGGCTTGCATAGCATTGGCGACAAATAATTTTGAATTGGCAATTTTGAAGTCTGCCTCCTGTAATTTAGGGTCTGCCCCGTAACATCGCATGGGCAGACCCTATCTTAAGATTGACTGATTCCTTTGACGATGACATGACAAATTGGTGTGTTTTGCAAAAAACCACATTGCAATTGCCTTAGGGGCAAAAGGACACGACATGCGACCAAATAATCCAGAATGGAGAACAAGATTTGCCCCCTCGCCAACAGGTCATTTACATTTGGGCCACGCATTTTCGGCTTTGAGTGCATTTGACAGTGCAAAAGCGAACAATGGGGCATTTGTTCTGCGGATAGAGGACACTGACCTAGGCCGGTGCCGACCCGAGTTTACCGAAGCTTTAATGGAAGATTTAGCTTGGCTCGGAATAGAGTGGGAGTTGCCAGTTAGATACCAATCGCAACATCTTAATGAATATTCAAAAGCAATAGAAAGATTGGGTAATCTTGGTGTGCTTTATCGTTGCTTTAGAACGCGCAAAGAAATGGAAGAAGCTGCTTTGTCTGCGCCACACGGCTTTCGAGATGGAATAGATGGCATCATGCAGTCAACCCAAATCAGCGCAGATGAAGAAATGCAAAAATTGGCAAATGGCGAACCATTTGCATGGCGATTAAGTGCCTCTAGGGCCGCCGAGGCTGTAATGGGTCAAAAGCTGTTTTTCGAAGAAGCCGGCGTCGGCAAAATTACGGTGGATCCGTTTTTGAACGGCGATATTATCGTAGCACGAAAAGATAACCAAGCGAGCTACCATCTATGCGCAGTTCACGATGACGCTTTGCAACGCATAAGCAATATTATTCGGGGCGAGGATTTGAAAACCGCAACCCATATTCAAATTGTCTTGCAAAAACTATTGGGGTTTCAAACACCAATTTACAGCCACCACGCTTTGGTCCTTGATGAACAAGGCAAACGTTTGGCAAAGCGCGATAAGGCGCAGACATTACGATATTTGCGCGAAAATGGCGTAACTCCGGAGCAGATACGGGCACGACTTGAGTTAATAATGTAAGGTAAACCTCACTTTTTGCAGTGTGTAATGTTGACCTTACATTTCGTTCTATGTAAGGTGTACCTGACACAAAGGAGTAGCCAATGTTAACACCAGATCAAGTTCACCGTAATTATACAAGAGGCATTGTTGTTTATGCTTTGGCCTATGCATTATTATTATTCGCATCAATTTATTTAATACGACAATTTACACCAGCGGATTATGTTAGAATTGGCTTGGCGATAGTAACCAGCCTGCCGATCGGCGGCACAATCTTGGTTTTCCTTGAGTATATCCGCAATTGCGACGAGTTTTTGCGCGCACAAACCACAGAAACCTTCATCAAGGCCACGGGCATTACGTTCTTCTTCACAACGGTTTGGGGCTTTGCCGAGAATTTCACCGGCACGCGGCTCATTGAGTTTTACATGGTATATCCAATATTTTGGGCGTGTTTCGGCTTGGTTCAAGGCATTAAGAAGGTAAAAGTATGAAACAAATACTTAAAGAGTTGCGAACTGAACTCGGCTTCACCCAACAGGAATTGGGAGATAAATTGAGCGTATCCCGCCAAGCTATTATCGCACTCGAAACCGGAAAACACATTCCATCGCTCGACCTTGCGTATAAAATTGCCGCTCTATTTGCACGCCCAATCGAGCAAATTTGGGAAAACCCCTATAGGGTAGCACTTAGAGCGTTTCCCAAAAAAGTGTGAAGCGGTTTTTGGATAAGAAACGCGACAAACAAAGGAATCTAGAGCGCCATTTCGATCCAATCGAAATGAGGCTCTAAATAAACACAACGCTGTCAGAAATTTCGTTTTTATTTACATCAGAAGGGGGGAAGTGTGTGCGCAATATTGCCCCCACTTCTTCGATGCCATCGACGAGCCCGCCAACTAAATCATCACTCTTACTTTTCAAGAGAATTTTTGAAATCGCCTCTCGCCAAACGCTTTTGTCAACTTTTGAATAGATGCCTTTGTCTGCCAATATTTCGACCATTTGTTCGGACAAACTTACGTAAATTAGGACACCAGTGCTGCCTTCGGTTTGCGCAATGCCATGTGATTTGAATTGATCAATTGCGGCTTTATGGACCGTCTGTCGTTTCACGAATTTTGGTATCAGAAAACTCACAAATGCAGGAACTTTGGATACAACTGCCCCAATTATGACAACAATAACCTGAAGCGTCAAAATCAACCAGAGATTTTCGGCAAATCCGACTTGTTCGCTATTGTGCGTCCAACCCAAAAAATATTTTGACAATTCTTCGGCCAAGTCAAAATTCAAAATCGCGATAATAGCAGGTATGAAAAGCGCAGCCAGGACCGCGAAAACAGTAATCACACTTGAGTAATCATCGGATTTGCGAGCGATGACACAATATATTTCACCAGAAGTTTTGGCCTCTTGGGCCTTAATTACCTCAGAGACCTTAAGCCGTTGATCATGGTTGATTGATATACTCATTTATTCACCTACCATGATCCCGAGCTGCCGCCGCCGCCAAAGCTGCCACCGCCACCGCTAAATCCACCAAAGCCGCCACCGCCGCCGCCAAAACCACCGCCCCAGCCGCCTTTATGGTCGTCATCATCGTCCCAATCGTGCAAAATAATCGGCAATATACCATTGTTATAACCACGCCGCCGGAAGCGTTTGCGTTTGGCATTAGAGATAAGAATTAGAATATAGATAATCACCAAAATGATAAAGAAAATCGGAATGCCTTCGTCTGCGCTAGAAGTCGCATTTTCCGCAGCCGCTTTGGCTCTCTGGGCCATTTCTTCTGGGCTTGCGTTTAGTGCTTCATCAATGCCATCAACGCCAGCGACAATTCCGCCAACCATATCCCCTGCCCGAAATTTCGGGATTATGCTATTTTGGATAATGTGGTTAGCGATGGCATCAGGCATTACCCCTTCAAGCCCATAACCAACTTCGATACGCACTTTACGCTCATTTGGCGCAACAATCAGCAAGATCCCATTATTCAGCGTTTTTTGCCCAATACCCCATGCGCGGCCCAAACGATATCCATATTCTTCAATTTCATAGCCTTGCAATGAACTTGCAGTGACTACAACTAGTTGATCGGAACTAGTAGTCTCAATTTGGGCAAGCTTTGCCGTCAAAGTGGCTTCAACGTCATCGGGAATCATATTCGCACCATCCACCACGCGGCCAGTTAATTCTGGAAAGGTGGGCTCAGCATGAACTATGCCGCCAAATAACGCCGAAATAAGAGCCAGAAGGCCAATCAAACAAAGTTTGAAGGGCCTATCTTTTGCACAAATCATGGGTTTAGAATTTCACCTCGGGCGCGCGTTCTGCGCCCGCGCTGGCTTGGAACAATTGCATAGGTTGCGAGCCTGACTGAATAGTTTTCGCCCAAATAATGCTGGGGAAAGTTCTTAATGTTGTATTATAATCTTGCACAGATGAATTATAGTCGCGCCGAGCAATCGTAATACGGTTTTCAGTGCCTTCAAGTTGGGTTTGTAAAGTCTGAAAACCTTGTAAAGAACGAAGTTCAGGGTAATTTTCGGTAATCATCATCAAACGGCCAAGTGCGCCAGACAATCTATCTTGTGCCGCCTGAAATTCTTGGAACTTGGCAGGGTCAGTGATGGTTGATGCGTCAAATTCTGGCCGTGTTGCCGAGGCTCTGGCTTCAGTTACAGCAGTTAGAACATCGCGCTCTTGCTTGGCGGCGCCTTGCACAGTTGCAACAAGATTTGGAACCAAATCTGCGCGGCGTTGATATTGGTTTTGCACTTCGGCCCATTGTGCCTTTGCCGCCTCTTCCTTCGTAGGAATAGTATTGTAGCCGCAGCCAACCAATGTTGAACTGGCTATCGCCAAAGCACCAATCGCCGCAAATTTAGTCGAGATTTTCATTTCATTCTCCCAATAACGCCCGTCGAATTTGAGCACGATATATGTTATGATTATTAAGTGGTTTTACAAGGGCAAAGATACTAATTTTTCACACTATCACTTTGCGTCGCTCTTTGAGCGAACTAGCGGCCAAAATAATTGCTCTCCCACGCCAACTTCGGGAAGGTCTTCAACCCCGAATTCGGTCGGGTATTTACGTGTAATTTTAGCAGTTCCAAAAATTATATCCCACAAAAATAACAAATTGCCATAATTTCCTTTGTAATAGGTAACGCCGTCATCTTTGTGTTTACCGTGGTGAGCAGAGTGTGTAGCGGGGGTTGATATCAAACGCTCGACCAGCCACATGACAGGCGACAACCATTTGATTTTATACAAAGGCTCATCCCATCTTACGTCAGAATGGGCCGCAATAATTACTGTCAATTTCAAGATTACGTAAAAAGCGTAGACATGCCCTAGTCCCATGAAAATGAGAATCCCATCAAACCAGAGCCCCGGCATCATCGCGTAATAAAACAAATTATTGCGATAAACTATTCGCACACTCATATATGATGCATCGTGATGCGGTCTATGAAGATGATACATGACAGGATTGGAATGAGAAAATCTGTGCCACCAATATTGGGTCAAATCGTCAAAAAGGAGGAACAACACGAAGGCCGGTAGAAATCCAAGTCCGGACAACACATTCTCATATTGTGGGAAAAAACTCCCCATCAGCCAAATTGCCGTAATTATAATCATCGGTTGGGTAAACATGGTTAAGCTAACGGTGCCTACAAGCTCAACAATCCCATCTTTTTTTTGTTGCCCCTTCTTTGACCAAAATCGCGTGAAAATCATTTCTAATATCGCGAACCCGCCAAATATTGCCAAGACAATCATCATTTCTGGTTTCATTTTTTCGCCCCTTGTAGGGCGCAAGTTGCTTTCTTTTGGCGGATATTGTCAAGATAGCATTTTCAGCGATTGCACGACATATTCATTTGCGCCAATTTTATGCGACATTTTTGCTATAATGTGTGGCAAATCGCAAGCAATTATTAAAATAATGTCACAAAAAGCGTGAAACGCACTTGAAGTATAAACAAACTACTGGCAACTTGAAAAATTCAATTGTTCGCAAAACCAAGCACTATTTGATGATTTTGGACTGGGAACGAATGTTTGTAGTAGAATGTATAATGAATACCTAGGGGGTTATTCCAAATGAATACAAGAAATAAAATTATTGCATTAAGCGTTTCAGCCAGTGTCGGCGCAATCATTGCGGCAACTTCTGGCACAGTTGCATTTGCGCAAAACACACAAAGCACACCAAACGCAAGTGGAACCGTTATCGTTACTGGTTCGAGCATCAGACGCAAAGTTCTTGATAATGCTTTACCAATTACAATTATCACGCGCGAAGAAATGGAACGTGAAGGTATTTCAAGCACTGAACAATTGATTATGCAATTAAGTTCGAACGGCAATGGCCCTGAAAACCTGGCATCGAATGCCGACGTTGTTTCGGGTGCACAACGCGGTAACAATGGCGCTTCGGCTGCCAATTTGCGTGGCCAAGGCTCGGCAGGCACACTAATTCTATTCAATGGTCGTCGTATTGCTGCGCACGGCCTTAATGGTGGCGCGGTTGATTTGAACCAAATTCCGCAAGCCGCTATTGAACGTGTAGACGTGTTAAAAGATGGCGCATCGGCTATCTATGGTACCGACGCAATCGGCGGGGTTATTAACTTCATCACCCGCAAAAGCTATGAAGGCCTAAACCTTCAGTCTTTCGTTGACATCACGGAAGAAGGCGGCAGCGAAATCGCACGCGCTTCAATTCTTGCGGGTTACGGCGACCTTGACACTCAAAAATTCAACATTTGGGGTACAATTTCTTGGAGTGACAACAAAGCACTTGATGGCGCAGACAGAGATTGGGTAAACGGCTTCCAACCTAACAAAGGCCTATCAATTGATACTCGTGGTACACCTTTTGCGACTGTATTCCCACTAAACGCCAGCCCAACAGGAATCGGCGCAAACCCTAATGGTTCACTTCTTGGCGGCACTGGTACTACTTTGACCAGCGGCATTAACCAACGTGCACCGTTCTTACCCGGCAGCACAACTGTGTTTGCAAATGGCGGCGTAAACGTACTTGATTTGCCAGGTGGCGCAGGTTGCGCCTCGGTTGATGGCATGCAGCCTTATGATCAAGTATTGTGGAATAACCCCGCAGCAGCATTCGCATGCGCATGGGATACTGGTCGCGCGGTTGTATTGCAACAGCCAATTACTAAGTTAAACTTTGTTTCGCGCGGTATCGTGAAAATGGGCCGTCATGAGCTTTCTGCTGAAGTCATGATGTCGAATTCTGAATCGGCAAAAAGATTTTCAAACGCTCAGTTAACTTCTGGAACTTTGACTACTACAAATGGTGCGTCAAACTCAAACTTCCTATATCCTTTGAACCCAACAACCCAGACAGTGTATAATGACATTTATACTCGGTTGTTGGCGGTTTTCCCAACATTGGGTGCGCCAGTCGGATCGGCACAGCCAGTTGGATCGCGCTATGGTTTGCCAATTGCTTATCGTTGGCGCTGTATCCCATGCGGACAGCGTGAAATTGAAACCACTACGGACACTGGGCGCGCATTTATTGGTCTTGAAGGGCCATTGATGGGTGAATGGGAATATCGCCTTGGCGCGAGTTATGCCTTCAGCGAATCTCAATCGCAACTTGGAAGCGGCTATTATTATCGCCATTCCAATGCAGCATTAGGTGTTACTGGTATCGTCGATGTTTTAAATACTGGTATCATTAACGTATTCGCGCCTGATGGTGTTACCCAAAGCCCCGCTGCTTTGGCTGCTTTAGAAAGCGCATCAGCCAAAGGTGTTATCCTTTATGGCGGCAAATTCACCGTCAATGAGGTTGACGCAACTTCATCCGGTCCTTTGTTTGATATGTGGGGCGGCAAAGCTTATGCTGCGGTTGGCCTTAGCCTTCGCGAAGAAAACTACAATTTCAATGGCGATGCACGCGCTGCCGCTGCAAGGCCTGAAGTTTTCTTGGCACCATTTGATCAAGTTAACGTGTTAAGCGGCGTATCGCGCAATATTAACGCAATATTTGGCGAAATCATGTTGCCAGTTATAGAAAATATGGAGCTAACACTTGCGGTACGCCGTGATGCGTATTCTGGCTTTGGGGTTACAACAAATCCAAAAGTATCGATTAAGTATCGCCCAATTCCGCAAGTATTGTTCCGTGGATCTTATAACACTGGTTTCCGTGTTCCGTCTTTCAACCAAATATTCAATGGCACGACTGTTTCACCATTCCCTGGTGCAACATTGGCTGACCCTGGCAAATGCCCAGGTGGATTACCAAATGTGGCAATCGTTGGATGCGAAGTGGTCAATCCAAATATTCTAACTGGTGGAAAAGTGGACCTTGGCCCTGAAACTGCTGACCAACAATCATTTGGTTTTGTTTATGAGCCAACTAACAATTTCAGCATTTCACTTGATTGGTGGAAAATTGAACGTTCAAACAATATCGTTTCATTGGGCGTAACCCAGCTTCGTGATAATTATGCGTTGTTCCCGGATAGGTTCATTCGTGACCCTGCTGGTAATTTGGCATTGATTGACGCTCGTTGGGCAAACGCCGGTGAATCCATCACCGAAGGCGTTGAACTTGGCTTGCGCGGTCGTGGCGACTTGTTCTCTGGAACCTGGTCGGCAGGTTTAGACGGCACATATTTGCTTGAAAAGAAATCGAAATTGTTGCCTAGCGCGGCATGGGGACCAAGTGAAATCGGTATCTTCACTTTGACTGGTGATTTGGGTCTTGAATGGAAGCACAATGCATTCTTCACTTATCGCCAAGGTGATTGGAGTGGTTCGGTATCGCAAACTTATCGTCAAGGATATATCAATGGTAAATTACCTGGTGTTGCCAATGGTACGATTGTGCCGCCAGAAGTTGTTGTAAAAGTTGATGAATATATCACTTACAACGCATCGGTTACTTATCGTGGGTTCCAGAACTTCACTATTACTGCTGGTGTGAAGAACCTATTTAATGAAGACCCTCCATTTGCAATCACTTATGATTCAAACGGTGGTTCAGGCGGCAATTGGGAACCACGCGTAGCTGATCCACGCGGCCGTTCGTTCACACTATTGTTGAACTATAAATTATAGTTGTTTGATGTGATTTAAAACAAAAGGCGGGGCAAATACCCCGCCTTTTTTTTGTAAAAAAACACTAACATCTGCTTCCCCAAGGTGGGGAAGCTGGATCGCGCAGCGAGACTGAAGGGGTTGAAAGGATTGTGTTTTCAATATCTTAGGAGTTAACCCCTTCCGAACTTTTTGCATTCGCAAAAAGCCCACCTTCCCCAAAATTGGGTAAGGAGACGATTTTTTCAGCGGAAATGCAAAAACGACGCTCGAACCAAGTACGAGTTTTTCTTTTTCTTTTCGCAATTAAACCAAATTGCTAAGCGAGCGCACCGACGGCGGCAATTTGAGTGAAGTAGAAGGAACAAAGCGCCGGCTATATTAAACATATTGCCAAGCGAATGTGACGCTCTAATTCGCCAAATAGGGCAATTTTATATCGGCATGCGCGTGATTTCTTGATATGCCTGAATTGCTTGGTCGCGGAAGGCTATCATGGTTTCCATTTGCACTTCTGCTGCGGCGACTGCGGTCACTACGTCCACCAATTCGGCTTTGCCAGTAACGGCTTGTGCGGATTGCGCTTCTGCGGCTCTTGATGCTTCAATTGCCGAAGTAAATTGATCGGCCACTAGTGAAGAAAAATCTAAGCCAGACGCTGCAACTTGTGGGCCGCTGCTTGCGAGGCTTTGTGCGCTGGATACGCCGCCATAGGCTTTCGAAGCGAGTAATGCTGCTGCGTTCATTTATATCCGTCCTATCTTCTCAAAAGGTCTATTGTCTTGCCAAGCATGGCTCTGGCACTTTCGACTACATTCAAATTTGCTTCATAAGCACGCTGTGCTTCGCGCATATCCATTGCTTCCAAAAGCGTATTAACATTTGGCATTTTTACATAACCATTGGCATCTGCACCTGGATGCGTTGGGTCATAACGAAGCTTAAAGTCTGACTTATCGCGAGAGACACCTGTCATTCTGACTTGCGTCACCCCACTTTCCCGATCCAGAACTTGGCCAAAATTTGCAACTTTGCGCCTGTATGGGTCCCCCCCTGGCGTGTTTGCAGTTGAGCTTGCATTGGCCAAATTTTCGGCAATTGTTTTCATACGCGCAGTCTGGGCACGGAGGCCACTTGCAGCAATATTTAGAGTAATATTCATATCAGCCATAATTTACTCCTGACCTAATTTGGTCGTCTTGCGGCAAGGCGCATCAATTGAATGCCTTTTTGATACAATCCCAATGCGATGTCATAGTTCATTCTTGTATCGGCAACCTTAATCATTTGTTCTTCCAAAACTACCGCATTGCCATCCAATGTTGTCTCACTATCTGGCGCGCGGATTGCGCGATTAGAACTGCCCAAGCTACCGGAATTGCCACCACTGATGTGCATCCTGTTAGTTGCCGCCAGCGTTACTGGCGCAATTGGGCTTGATCCCGCAATTCCATTTGACGCTTGTGGCATAATCCGCGAAATATTGGCGTTAAACGCAGCATCGTCCATATCCTTTGGAACGAATTTTGGCGTAGAGGCATTGGCAACATTATCCGCCAAGACTTTCTGCCGTTGGCCTAAAAAGCCCAATCTTTCACGCAAGACGGCAAAATATGGAGTGTCGGCTATACTCAAAGTGAAACTCGTTTCTGTGTCTTAATCGATTTCTTCCGTTCGCCAATAAAATAAAGAAACATGGTTAAGTTTGCTTTAATGAAATAAGCGCCATTTTAAGGCTTCATTAACCGTTTCAAATCACCTCTATCTCAATGTCTGTTGTTGAATTAATACGATCGATTGGTGCCTTAGCGATTACGCTAGGGTTATTGCTTGGCCTAGCATGGGCTTTAAAGCGCTATGGGCTATTGGGCAATTTTGGCCAAAAGCCAAACGGAGCAAGCCGGCTTAAAATCATTGAGAATTTGTGGCTAGATGCCGGCAAAACCCGGTTGGTAATTGTATCATGTGACGGCGCTGAAAAACTAATTATCATTGGGCCGAACGGCGCAAACGACCTTGGTGAATTTGGTTCTAAACCATTAAAAGGTAAGCACAAATGAAGTCTCTAATGAATATTCGCGAAGCATCGCAAATAAAAACAGACAGAAAATTAGGCTGGAAAATCATACGCCAATATGCGCTTGTTTGTTTTCTCGGCTTTATTGGCACATCTTTGGGCGTTGCGGCAGCGTATGCGCAAAGCGTAAGCCTGAATTTAGGCGATGGAACAGGCCTAACCGAGCGTGTGGTGCAGACCATTGCATTGATTACAGTAATGTCGCTTGCGCCATCTTTTGTAATTATGACGACAAGTTTCGTGCGCATCGTTGTTGTATTATCACTTTTGCGCACAGCAATTGGCCTTCAACAGGCTCCGCCAAATGCCGTCATTATTTCGCTCGCGCTATTCCTAACAGCATTTGTCATGGGTCCCACATTTGAGAGATCTTGGACCCAAGGCATCGAGCCACTGACCAAAAAAGAAATGACGATTGAGCAAGCATGGCCGGCCGCGACCGGGCCACTGAAATCTTTCATGTTGGCACAAACCCGCGAAGCGGATCTTGGCTTGTTTATTCGGCTTTCAAGAGTTCCTCGCCCTGCAAATGTCCAAGCACTGCCGATGCGCGTTGTAACCCCCGCATTTATGATTTCCGAGCTTAGGCGATCTTTTGAAATTGGCTTTTTGTTATTTGTGCCTTTTTTGATTATTGACTTGGTAGTGGCATCAATTCTAATGGCTATGGGGATGATGATGCTGCCGCCGGTTGTTGTTTCATTGCCTTTTAAGTTGATTTTCTTTGTGTTAGTCGATGGTTGGCGATTGGTTGCTGAAAGTTTGGTCCAAAGTTTCAGAATTGTCCCTCCAAGCTAATTGTTTTTATAGGTCTGAACATGTCCAATTATCATGAAATTGCCCCAAAAAATACAACGCGTGAAGTTGTTCGGATAGGGGAAGTAAATATCACTTATTGGAAAAGGCCGTCGCAATCTCAAGATTCAAATAGTCAAACACTGGTTCTTATCCATGGCAACAGCGCGTCCAAGGCGGCGTTTAGACAGCTTTTTGAAGGCAAAGAGCTATCGCAGTTTGATTTATATGCAATGGATTTGCCAGGGTGCGGAGAAAGTGAGAACGCCGCAAATCCTGCAAATGATTATAATATGCCAGCGCTTGCAAATACTATCTTGGGATTTGTAAATCACTTAGCATTGAAAAACTATTTTCTTCTTGGTTGGTCGTTGGGCGGACATTTATGTATTGAAATGATTGCACGTGGCGCAAAGCCGCAAGGCTTGATATTGACTGGAACACCACCATGTGGCCCATCACTTGCCGAAGTTGGCGAGATCTTCTTGCCTGCACCTGGCGCAGAAGTAACTGGCATGGTTGACCCTACGCCTGAACAACTAAACCAATTTGCGGCAACCATATTCGCGCCGAACTCGCCAGACGCAGAAATGCTTGCAGCTGCTCGCCGCGCTGATGGCTTACTTCGGGGTGGAATTTTTGAATATTTGGTTGGCCATCAAGATGAAAAACCTCAACGCCAAACAATTGCCGAGACTAAAGTGCCAGTTGCACTTATTCAAGGGACAGATGAGCCGTTTTTTAACCCCAAATTGGTGGACAAACTTTCGTATGGCAATTTATGGCGCGGCGCCACGCAATGGATAAATGGTTCAGGTCACGCACCATTCATTGATAAACCAGACGAATATGCAAGTTTAATAGTTGAATTTGTGGATGAGAGCGTTTCATAAGAAGCATGTTGCGGCCTTTTGGATAGAAACTAAATAAACAAAAGAACCACTTGCACATTTTATATAAGCCAAATTGGAGCGGACGCTTTTTGGGCATTCACAATATTTCGATGCTCACGCAAGAAACTTAGCGCCCACCAATTACTGGCGGATCTTTTGGCGCCTGAACTCGGTTATTGGAATTTTGGGCAATCCTCTTATCTGATGATCGTTGTTTGGCCTTGTTTTTCGGGGCTGCTGTTGCCCGTAGATTTGCGTTTCTTGAATTGGCAGCATTGGCGGTTGGCCGACCGTTGTTCGCAATAACGTTCACATTCGAAGCGCGAGAACCAGCGCCCGGGTTGCCATCGGTTGGCCCAGTTTGCCCGGCTTGAACTGTTAACTGACTTGGCGAAGAAACCGTTGCGATATTTGTTCGCAAGTCTTTAATCAGCTTATCAAATGGCGAAGAACCCCTAACTGCAGCCACAGCGGCGGTTAAACGCTGGGCTGCTGGCACTTCATTTGAAGTAACAATCTTGAAGGCTTCGGCATAGGCGGTTTTGCCCATTGCGGCTCCGTAAGGCCTTGCCATTGCAACCGCCCCGGCCCTGTCCCCAGAAAGTGACATTGCAAGGCTGGCACGTAGAACCTCTCCTGCATCTGAGGGTTCAAAACTCGGCGCCGGCGCAGGAAGATTGATTTTCGCCTGAATTGCTGCGTTCGCATAGTCGCCCTTGCGCCAATAGATTTCTGTCCTTACTTTTGATGCATCTTTCGAATTGTCAAACTCTAACATATCCATAGCATGATCCAAACGGCCCAGTTCCGCGAGTGATATAGCTTCAATAATTCGTCTTTGGTGATTAAGTTCGGCTGGCAATTGGGTAATGCGGCTGTTCCAAATAGTTTGTAACGCCTCCTCTGGTTTGTGGTCGAGAATGTAAACAGCGGCCAAATCTGTCGCCACCTGCGATTTCGCAAACCCTTGCAGGCGATTATCCACTTGGTGTTTCAACAATTCAGTGGCTTGAGGCAACAAGTCCAGACTTATCAATCTATCTGCAAGACCACGCGCCATTTGATCCCCTTCAGGGCCGATTGGTGTCAGATTGCGATAATCATAAAATAATGCAAGCGCTTGGATTGGATCCATTCCTTCTGCGCCACCTTCAAGGAACAAATGCCTAAATTGTTGCGCTAATACTGCTCTCAGTTCTCTTGCCGCGGGAAGTTCTGGCCTAAGAGTTGCGGCAGCCGAAAGAGTAGACAGCCCAGACCTTATGTCGCCGCCTTCAATATAAAGTTCGGCCAAATTGCGCAGAATATCGAGTTCCAAATCATCGCCGCGCCAATCATACCTTAAACCATCAAGTTTAGCGATTGAGGCCGCCCGTTTTGTCCCATCGCTAGCTACATCCAGCATTGATTTTGCAAAAACAGCACGGGCGCGGATTTCGTCACTATGGGATTTTGCAAGTTCATCTAGAACTGAGGTTGCCGCGGCAACATTTCCATTCTTACCGTCAACTTGCGCTCCGATTAAGGATGAGAATTCTTTTGTTCTCTCATCAGTTGCCAATGCTTTTGCGCGCTCTGCATTCAACTGAGCTGCAACCAAATCTTCCAATTGGAACGCCGAAATTGCTTCATTTAGCAAGAACTTTGCTTGCTGTTCTTTGCTAAAACCAGCCAAAGCCGAAACGCCGATTGCAAAGCGCTTGCGCGCTTCGGTTGGATCGCCAGATTGCAAAGCAGCCACCGAGGCCCATAATTGGGAAGCTGGATCATCAGCGACTTCCGCCGACGACAAAGTCTCAAGCGCTTCTCGTCCGCGCAGCATCGCCGTTTGTGCAACACCTTGAAGCCCTATAACCTCCGCAGTGTGGGTGGCCTCAGGGTTGGTTGCTTTTATGCTGCGAACAACCCCTAATGCCTCGTGCGGCATATCCCATGCCAAATAAAATCTTGCCAATTCCGTCTGTGCTTGAAAGCCTTTTGCCATTTCGTTCGCTTCAATCGAAGCAGTCTTTTTAAGTTTGTCTAAATTGAGCAAAAAATTGGCTTCCGGCCCCATTCGCCAATTTTCAAAATCTACAAAGCCCGGTGCGTTATTTGCAAAGCCGCCGCTTCCTTGGCCGCCAGAAACATTTGCAAGCTCTAAACCATTTGGCCCAACAACAACAAATCCATCAGGCGCAAGCCGAATTTCAAGGTTATCAGCCCTTGGTATAACTGCAAGACCATGCCAAGAATTGATTATGGTTGCCTCGAGAAATGAACGGGTCTTGGCTACTTCACTTGGCGGGCCAAGTGCCATTCCAACAAGAATACTGTCGCCAACTTCGGGATCAATGAATGACCCATTAGCAATTGCATCTGATACAACTGCTTTGATACGATTGCTGTCATCGGGTGCCCGTTCCCCACTAATCGCAATTGAACGTGCTATAATTGGTGCGTTAGCCGAAATGCCAATAAACCAATGATTCCCTAGTGCAGAAGGATTGATTTGGGCGTTGTCACTTGCGCTAATTTTAACCCCTGCGACACCTTCTCCTTTAATTGGCTCGATCTTCTCAATCATACTGCCGGCGGGAATATTTGGCACAGTGAAATTGGCTTTAGTTGCAAAGACCACAAATATATTGCCGCCGCGCCTAAAAATTGCGGCTGGCGCTGGCGCTTCAAATCCAAAATCAAGCACCAAACTCGGTTTTGTTTCTTTTATCCGAACCGCTACTGCGCCTGAAGGAGCTGGATCTGCAATTACACGGCGCGGCGCAGCGACTGATTGTGGACTTATATCACCAATATTTGGCGCACTTTCTTCATGGCTTTGAATGGATTTAGGTGTTGATTTTGGTTCAGCAGTTTTGGTCTTAGTTTTCGGCGTGGTGTCTTCTTGTTCGTCTGGATTGAAGGATCCTTCAACGGTCCCAGGCGGCATAATGTCAACGTAAATTGTGTTTGCTTCTTGTCGTTGCCGTATCTGGTAGCCAGCTTCAACATCCAAAACCAGAGAGGTGTGAGTGGCGGAATTATACCTTACCGCGTCTTTCACGTGATTTGGCAAATGGCTCCTAAGCGAAGCAATGTCTAATGCATAAAGTCCGGGTATTGTGACTGCGGCCCTGTCACCCTTGCGCGCAAATAAATGCGGGCCAAAATTGGCTCCGCTTATGGTTATTCGCGAAAATGAACCTGATTGCGAAGCTTCGACCTTGACCCTTGGAGCCCCAGCCGGTGCAGGCCAATTGATAAGTGGTTTAAGCTCAGCGCTCTCATAATGGTCGGAACGCGCTTGTGGGCTTTCATCGCTTGCTGGCTCTGCGAGGCCGATTTGGGCATTGTATGGGGCGGGATCTGGTGCACCGCCTTCAACAAAGTCAATGGATTCCTCATTGCCATCGTATGATTTCACAATTCGCACGTTTTTGGAAAGAGCAAGTCTCACCGTCCTTCTGTCTGCGCTTAAAGCGGCGGCGGCGATGAAGTTTGGCGCAAGATTCTTTAACTCGTTAACGTTAGCATTCACTGCAGATGGCAGAGTAATCACACCCATCGAACCGTTAACGCTTGTTCTTGATCTTGCTGCTTGCGCACTCGGCCAACGTAACAGAATACGAGCATGAGTTTCATATTCGCGGCCGTCAAAGCGCAGCGCAGCGCCGGTTTGCGCCGGAGCTGCCGCCGCAGGAACGCCCTTTGTGACTGGCGCTTTTGCCACAGCATTTTGGGCCGCTACGGGTTGAGCGAAAAGCGCAAAACTTACCAAATATGCTATTGATTGGCGCAAATACAAACCATCACTCCATCAACTTTTGGCTTTTGGCGCCGCGGCACTTGGGTCACGCGGTGCTTGGCCACTAGCAGCATTTGCAGGCGAAGTTGCCGGCGCGGCAGCCGCTGCAGCGCTTGGCGCACTAGCAGCATTTGGGGCAGCAGTAGGGGACGCCGGAGCACCCTTCGCCAAAGGTGCATTGTTTCTTGGTGTCGTTGCCGCAGCTTGCGCAGGCGGGTTAGTAGCCTCGGCCAATCGGCCATCGTCCATACGGGCTAACATGGTTGTAATTTGCCTTGCCCTTGCTGGTGCCATTTTCGCCAAAACCAGCGCTAATGGTTGATCCTTCATGCGGCTAGCGATGCTTATTACGACTTCGTCCGAAAGACCCTCCATAACCCTTGCTGCGTCTTTCGGTTTCATTTTTTCGTAAACCCTAACCAAGGCAGCCAATCTTTGCGATTCAACTTCATCAACCTGCCCCAATAGCCTTTGTAAATTTGCTTCGACTTGCGCCAATGTTGCAAGGCGGGCTTTCACAATGTCGTCGGCGGTTTTTATGATGCCTTCGCGGGTAATGATGTCACGTTCACGCTCATCTAATGTTTGGCGGCGATCTTGTAGATTTTGCAGCAAACGAAATTCAGCAGCGCTTATGCCCGCTTCCTTTGCCAAATCAACAGGCAAACAAGTCGGTGGTGCAGATGTGCCATTGGCCGCAGGAGCCGCCGAAGCGCCTTCACTTGCCGCAGAAGCGCTGTCGCCTTTAGTTTGAGTTTCGGCCCACGCTTGACTGGCATTAAGCGCCAAGCGACTAGCCTGGACAGCGCCAAAAGCAGATAAAACTACCGCCAATGCGGTTAATGGACGAATTGAAAACTTCATTTTCCCTACTTATCATCACACCCTAACCACGAAGTTAATTAAATCGCGGATTATACATTTGACTACCGAAGACCACCCCATTTATTGCGCCTTTCGGTGTCAATAGGCGGCAAGTCATCGAAACTGCGGCTATGCTTTGGCGGTGCCAGCGGTTCACTGCGATGCACAGGTGTATTTATGGCCTTAGCCGCAGTGGCGGCAAAGCGTAACGCTTCGGCAGAACTGCGTGCATCGTTTATGGCGTTAGAAAGTTCTTCACTGGCTGTCTGAGATGAAGATTTAAGTGCCAAAATCGCAGTCTGCGCGCGATTAATCGCTTCATTTAACTCAATGATTGTTTTTTGAACGCCATCGGTCCCCGTCTTCATGGCATTGAGCTTTCTGTCGAGCTTACCAAACAACAAAGCGACCCAAAACAAAATAAGCGTCAAAAGCACCTGACTTGCAGGCATGGCATAAGTAGTAATTAGTTCCATCATTGCTTAAATAACTCCGCTTTTGCTGACTTTGTAAGAGCTTGATCTACACGCAAAGCAATATTATTGCCGACGCGCCCCATTCGGCCATGTGTCAATGCCACGTCACCACAACGAAGCTCGACCAAACCATCTTGACTTTGATTAAGGAAAATCGTTTCGCCCACTTTAAGGTCCAACATGCGACCCAAAGGAATTGGTAACTCATCCAATACAGCCTCAACTTTCATATCAGTTGACCATAATTCAGTTGCCAAATGCTCTTCCCAAATATTGTCGCGACCGAATTTTTCGCCCATAAATTGCTGGATTAACATTTTCCGGATTGGCTCTAGAGTTGCGTATGGCAACAATAATTCAACACGTCCGCCCCTATCTTCCATGTCGATCCGCATCTTAACCATAATCGCCGCATTTGCAGGCCGCGCAATTGCTGCAAACCGTGGATTGGTTTCAATCCGATCGAGCGAAAAATTCACTTCACGCAAAGGCGCGAAAGCTTGTGTCATATCATCAAGAATGACATCAATCATTTTGGTAACCAACATCCGTTCAATTGTAGTATAGGGCCTACCCTCAATACGCATGGCGGTTGTGCCGCGCCTGCCACCCAACAACACATCAACAATTGAATATATTAAATTTGAATCGACCGTCATCAACCCGTAATTATCTAATTCTTTGGCACGGAAAACCGCCAAAATTGCGGGCAACGGTATTGAATTAAGATAATCACCAAAGCGAATTGATGAAATGTGGTCCAAGGAAACTTCGACGTTGTCAGAAGTAAAATTACGCAAACTAGTTGTCATCAACCGAACAAGACGATCAAAAACAATTTCCAACATTGGCAAGCGTTCATAAGACACCAAAGCTGAATTGATAATGCCATGTATGCCATTTGTGCCGGCACCATTTTCGTCGCCCAAGTCAAAGCCTAAAAGACTATCAATTTCATCTTGGTTTAAGACACGTTCAACACCAATTGAACTCGCTGAAATGGTTTTGCCGGTTTCGCCATCAACCATGGCTTCCCATTCGGCGGCAAATGCATCGTCGCCCGTCCCTTCCTGCCCGGCCATTTCAGCTTCCCAAGCTGCTGCCATTGCGTCTTGTTCTGCGTCCCCTGCCATTATTGTACCAACATTTCTTCGATTAAAACGGCATCAACTTGCGCGGGGGCAACTGCCAAATTAACCCGCTTTAGAAGTTCTAATTGCAATCGGTTATAACCCGCACTTCCGGCTATATCTTCCATCCGCAACTCGCGCAGAAATCCAGTATATTGGTCGCGGATTCGCGGCAAAGCAGGAGTAATTGCTTCAGCAGTTTCAGCATCTTTAACCTGAAGCGTAAGGCGAAGTTTTAAAAACGCTGGGCGCTGGTCTGCCGTTGTAATGTTCACCAAAATGTCAGGCAAAGTCAAAAAACTCTCGCCATGTGGGCCGAGCGTAGTTTTTATAGCGTTTTTATCGTCGCCTTTTTCCGCGCCGCCGCCATGACCACCTTTATCGTCTTTTTTCTTTTCATCCTTTTTGTCGCCATGACCGCCCTTTTCGTCCTTGCCTTTTTCATGTCCTTTTTCAGCACCATGCGCGGCAGCAGGCGGCTTTTTCATTACTAAAAAATAATACGCCGCACCTCCGCCACCGCCTAAAACTAATATTGCGGGAAGAACAATGAATAAAATCAACTGTTTGCCAGAGAGCTTTTTCTTTGCTTTTACAGCAGTTTCGGCACCTTCTCCGGCATCATCGGTCTTGGGGGCTTCTTCTTTCGCCATTTTTCACTCTTTGTTTGGTAAAATAATTCAAATCAACACCTTTTATTTACGAGAGGAGCGTTAATGAAAAATGAGTAAGGCGGCAAAAATTGCCCTTTTCTTGTTAATTATCATCGCTTTGCCAATTTATGCCCTGCAAAATATGCCGAAGGCGGATTTTCAACATCTTATGTGTTTGTTTTTATTGCTGTTTATGATGGCATTCTTATTGCGTCTATAGATGTTCAAAACAGAAGTTATAACGCCAAGAATGTGACGTAACATGGATAGCGCTCTCTTAATTACCCTTTCGGCACAAAATGCCTTAACCCGCCAAATGGAAGTCGCGGCCAATAACATGGCCAATTTGTCTACGGTTGGCTTCAAATCCGAAGCGGTCCTGTTTCAATCCTTAATTCGCAGGCCAGCATCAATGGTGGAAACACCAAATAGTGTTGAATTCGTCCGTGACTACTCGATTGCGCGCGATTTTCGCCCAGGGGCACTTCAACGCACCGATAATCCATTGGATATTGCATTAAGCGGCGCCGGTTTTTTCAGCGTTGCCACCGCAACTGGCCCTGCATACACGCGCGATGGTCGCTTATCGCTTGATGCATCTGGTAAACTAATCTCACATGACGGTAAGGCCATTCTGGACAATGGCGGCGGCGAAATAAACATTGACGTGAATGCTGGTCAAATTGTGATTGGAAAAGACGGAACGATTACGCAAAACGGCGCTCCTGTGGGTCAAATTGGTGTAGTTAATTTCGCGCGGCCGGGTGCATTACAAAAATCCGGCGATAATTTGTGGCGCTCAATTGAACAAGCCCCCGCGCAAGCCGAAAATTTCGAAGTAGTTCAAGGTATGCTCGAAGGTTCGAATGTTGTGGCAATCCGTGAACTAACTTCCATTATGGAAATCAGCCGTGCTTTTGAAAGCGCGACGCGCCTGCAAAGGCAAACCGAGGAATTACGAAGTAAAGCAATCGATCGCCTAAGCCGCGTTCAAGCTTAATTGGAGATTATAAAATGCGTTCAATGAATATAGCCGCAACTGGAATGTTGGCCCAACAGCTAAATGTCGAAGTAATTTCCAACAATATTGCGAATATGAGTACGACTGGCTTCAAACGCCAACGCGCAGAGTTTCAAGATTTGATTTATCAGAATCTTGAACGTCCAGGTTCAGCGACTTCTGATGCTGGAAATATAGATCCAACCGGCGTTCAAGTTGGATATGGCGTCAAAACCGGTTCGGTCTACCGCGTTACCGAACAAGGTAGTATGACCCGCACCGACAACCGTTATGATATGGCGATTAATGGGCGCGGCTATTTCCAAGTTGCGCTGCCAGACGGCCGCACCGCTTATACTAGGGCTGGCAACTTCAGCTCGTCACCAACCGGTCAATTAGTAACTGAAGACGGTTATGTGGTGCAGCCTGAAATCCAAGTTCCAGAAACTGCTATTGATTTTTCGGTTAGTGCCACTGGCACAATTCAGGCCACTATTGCAGGGCAAACCGAACCCCAAGGCATCGGACAACTAACACTTGCAACATTTGTAAATCCAGCAGGCCTTGAGGCATTGGGCGGCAATTTGATGGTTGAAACCGCAGCATCAGGGCCAGCAACCGTTGGCAATCCCGGGGCTACTGGCTTTGGCAGCGTAAATCAAAACTATGTTGAAGCGTCCAATGTAAACCCGGTATCCGAAATTTCGGCTTTGATCATGGCCCAACGTGCTTACGAAATGAACTCTAAAGTCATAAGCGCGACAGATGAAATGCTTCAAAGCACCTCGCAAATATTGAGATAATGCCATGAATAAAGCCACGGTTTCCCTTATTTTGAAGATATTGACCGCGATACTTGCTTTGGGCGCGTTCATTATTCTAAGTACCGGCAAAAGCGTTGCGCAAAATGGCGCACCAAGCCTTAAACCGGTACCGACCATAAGCGGGCCGAACATAACATTGGGCGATTTATTCAATAATGCCGGTTCGGCTTCGGGGCGTGTCCTAGCGCGCGCGCCGCAAAATGGGCAATCCATAGTGTTTTCCGCCTCCGCATTGCAAGCAAGGGCTGCGAGTATGGGCTTGCGGTGGTCAAACCCTGATGGAGTGCGACAAATCGTTATTGGCGGTGCGTCCGCGAGCACCCCAAATGTTCCTGTTACCGCAACAACCCCAGGGCTGGGCGCAAGGCCAAGTGGATCCGAAATTACCGCAACACGCGAACTAGTTGTTTTGAACCGTGATGTTGCCAAGGACGAAGTAATAAACGCCGATATGGTAAGCTGGATAAGTAGTGATATTGCCACAACACCAGATGTAATTTTGGAAGCAGACCAAATAATTGGTAAAAGCGCGAAGCGCAATTTACGTGCGCGCACGCCGATACATAGTGCCGACATAGGTGAGGCTATGGCGGTTCGCCGTGGGCAACCGGTTACTCTCGTCCATGAGGCAGGTGGCCTTAGGATATCGTTGCGTGGTCGTGCGCTTACCGATGGCACCATTGGTGGTAATATTCGTGCTGTAAACATTGGCTCTAACCGAACTTTGGAAGCCGTTGTTGAGAGCCAAGGCGTCGCGAGAGTATTGATCCCCGCGACGTCATCACAAATAAATGTCAGTGCAATCAATCGAGGAGCTCGATACTAATGAAAAAAATTACCACTTGCGCTTTGCTATTGATAATGGGTCTTGGCGGTTGTGCCTCTACCCGCGCCGAATTAGCTAGTGTCGGGCGTCCGCCTTCGATGTCTCCTATTAGCGACCCACAAATGGCGGCAACAGGACGTAGGCAAGTAGTAATGCCGATGCCGCCGCCACAAAACAAAGCAACCGCATCTAACTCACTTTGGCAATCTGGCGCTCGGCAGTTTTTTATTGATCCTCGTGCTAGCAAAATTGGCGATATTTTGACCGTAAACATCCAAATTGACGACAAAGCGCAGCTAAATAATTCTTCGGCGCGCAGCCGCGATGGCACGATTTCGGGTGGCGTTTCGAATTTTCTCGGCCTAGAAAACAGCCTTGGAAGAGCTTTGCCTGCTGGCTTTGACCCTGCAAATATGGTGAATGCAAATGGCAGTGGTGAATTTAGCGGCACCGGATCCATAAACCGCCAAGAAAAAGTAACTTTAACGGTTGCAGCAATTGTTACCCAAGTTCTACCCAATGGCAATTTGGTCGTTGCTGGCCGTCAAGAAGTGCGGGTTAATAATGAAGTGCGCGAACTTTTGGTATCCGGTATTGTAAGGCCGCAAGACATTAACAGCACAAATATGGTTCTACATACACAAATGGCCGAAGCCCGCATTTCATATGGTGGGCGCGGTCACTTAACCAGCTATCAACAACCCAGCACCGGGCAACAAGTTTTGGGAATATTGTCGCCGTTTTAGTTCCTCAAATTGCCGCCCTCGCTTCGCTCACTTAGCAATTTGGATTCAAGCGGAAAAGAAAAACTGAAAAACGTCGTTTTCAGTTTTTCTTTGCATGTTTTTCAATATAAGAATTTGGTAGAGTGGCACATAAAACGTTCCGCCATCGATTGATGCGTCATTCAGTCCCTCTTCAAATTGTTACCAAGTCGTTGAGTGAGTGGTGATGAACCCCAAAAAGCCCTAAGACTTTTTGGATAAGGCGAAGAACAAAAAATTTGCTACGGCAAATTTCCAAAAAAAAGCGCGAGGGTGGCGACTTGAAGTCCTAATCGTCCCGATGGATTTTTTCTTGCCGTTCGTGCTGTTCTTGCGCTTCAAGCGACAAGGTGGCGATTGGTCTTGCGATAAGCCGCGCCAAAGAAATCGGTTCGCCGCTTTCTTCGCAATAGCCATATTCCCCATCATTGATACGCTTTAAAGCATCATCAATTTTCGCAATAAGTTTGCGCTGCCGATCCCTGGTTCGAAGTTCAATCCCTTTTTCGGTTTCAGACGACGCTCTATCGATGGAGTCTGGCAGTGAAACTGAATCATTTTGCAATTGCGAAATTGTTGATTGGCTATCTTCAAGAATATCTGCTTTCCAATTTTCCAGTTTTATTTTGAAAAATTGGAGTTGGCGCTCGTTCATAAATGGTTCGTTATCTGTGGGAATATAATTGCCAAGGTCGAGCTCCATTTTATGGATTTCTTCGTTCATCGCCGATTTGGAAACCTTATCAAGAGTAAGTGTCAAGTCCGCCTCCCTTATCCACAAGTTCAAAATTCAATTTGATAATTTTGAACTATCGCGGCTATAGCGAGTGATTTGCAATTCTTCAAACCTCTTATGCTGTGTTTCACGAAATCTTCACATGATGCAGTGCAGCATTAAGAACCTGCGGGCTACAATTAGCTCTAGATTGCGTGAGATATTGCCACAGGTAAAGGTTCATTAGTTTGGGTGAGATAGGCGTAAAGCTAGCGCAGGGAATATTGTAATATTTCCAAGCGCAGATTTGCGGCTAGATTGCGTGAAATAATGAACCTTCTAGAGGGCGCGTTCTAGCTTGGCGAGCTCCACCTCTGCGCGCAATTCAACTTCTTGTAATATTGCTTCTAGCTTTGGGTCTTCGACTTCTTCGGCCCGTTCGCGAAGGGTCTGGGCGAGATTTGCGAATTGATTGCGGCTTACTGTGCCAGTTAGGGTTGAGAGCCGAACATCGTCGAGAATATCCAAAAGGGTAGTTGCGCGGCGGGTTGCACGGCGGCGGCGTTCCTCGATACTATCGACTGTCTGCAGTGCAAGCAATGATCCAATATTCATCATAGCTGAACTTGCAGAAGTGGTTTGGCTTGCGTGGGCAGCGCCAGTTTCAGCAGTCGGCAAGGCGAAACCGGGTGCCGCAATTCCATTGGCCTTGCGTAATGCTGCTGCCTGACTTGATGAAACGCCTTCTATTTTCATATGATTCTTATAGGCATATTCTTGGTTAATTTTTGATAAAGATGTTCCAATTTTTATATTGCCATTGCCACGATTTCCTCGGCAAAACTTGCCGAACGAAGGTAAAAATTGGCATTTACATGAGATTCAGCGGATAAATTTTATGTTTAATTACAAAGCGTTAGTTGCACATAACATGGCACGCTTTTCGCATATAAAAACAAGATGATAAATGAGACAAAAAATTGGGCACAAACTACCCACAAAATCCTGCGCTTTGTGGCGCTTCTTGGGCTCGCCATTTGCGCAAGTGCTTTGCCTTGCCATTCATTCGCGCAATCACGAATAAAGGATCTCATTCAAGTTGAAGGCGTACGGGAAAACCAATTGATTGGTTACGGCATTGTAGTTGGATTGCAAGGGACCGGCGATGGTCTTCGCAACGCACCATTTACGCGTCAGTCTGTCGAAGCAATGTTGGAACGGATGGGTGTAAACACTCGTGATCAAGCGCTCCAAACAAAGAATATTGCCGGTGTTATGGTTACTGCGACACTGCCGCCTTTTGCAACCCAAGGCACAACAATAGATGTAACCGTTTCAGCATTAGGTGATGCCAAAAGCTTATCGGGCGGGACATTGGTGGTAACACCATTAATGGGTGCCGATGGGCAAGTATATGCCGTTGCCCAAGGACAGCTGACAGTTGGGGGCTTTGTCGCAACTGGCGGTTCTGGCTCGAATGTCGGTCGCGGTGTACCAACCAATGGCCGCGTTGCCAATGGCGCAACAATTGAACGCGAACTTCGCTTTGATCTTGCCAATATGACGGAAGTTCGGTTTGCGCTGCGCAACCCTGACTTCACTACAGCAAGAAGAATTGCTGGCGCGATAAATCAAAACCTTGGTGTCGCGGCTGCAAGCGTTGATAACCCTTCGACGGTGGTTTTATCTAAACCAATTGGATACCCTGGCGATATGGTGAACTTAATAACTCGTGTTGAAAGACTAAGTGTAACACCTGATACAATTGCAAAAATCGTGGTTGATGAATCTTCTGGAATTGTCGTAATGGGCGAAAATGTGCGTGTTTCTACTGTCGCTGTGGCGCAAGGTAATCTCACAATTTCGGTTCAAGAGGATCCGTTTGTTTCGCAGCCAGCGCCTTTTTCACGCGGCGAAACGGTTAGCGGGACGCAATCAAATGTAAGTGTGCAAGAAGACGATGGCGACCTTACCGTAGTTAGAGGTGGCGTGCCATTGCGAGAGCTGGTCGCAGGCCTTAACGCTTTGGGTGTCAACCCTCGCGACTTAATCCAGATTCTACAGGCGCTTAAAACAGCTGGCGCTTTACAAGCCGATATCGAGGTAATGTAATGAATAATATTCAAGGATTTGGTTCTAATTTTATTGCACAGTCGCTTGGTGGCCTTGCAAGTGGTTCTGATGCAGAAATAGACAAAATTTCCAAAGAGTTCGAGCGTATGACTTTATCTCAACTCTTAAGTTTTGCTAACACCGCCAACGATATGTCAGACAGTATGTTTGGCGGCGGCGCTGGCGAGCGCGCGTTTCAACCATTCTTGATGGATGAATACGCCAAAGGATTTGCAGATTTAGGTGGAGTAGGCATTGCGGCGGCGGTAAAATCAGAGATTCTTAAGATACAAGAAGCGGCCCAATCACAGTCTATAACTCCGAATACAGGGGCAATTTGATGGCATTGATGGCAAATGACGCGTCGGATCTTGCAGACCAACTTATTTTGCTTACCAGGCGCTTGGCCGATTTAGCACAGGTTCAGGCTGCTCATTTTGCAAATAATGAATTTAGCCAGTCGAGCCCTGTAAATGATGAAGCGGGCAGGTTGGCGGCCACTTACGCGCTCGAAACACAAAGAGTGGCCCGCAACCCAGAAATTCTTAGTGACGCTGCACCGCATTTGAAAGATCAACTGCGCGAAGAGACTAAGCGCTTCAAGGAAGCATTGGCATTGCACGAACGTGCAATTGAGCGTGGAGTTTTATTGGCAGAAGGCTTGGTGCGCGCAATCGCCCAAGAAGCGGTCGCGGCAAGGCCAACACCCCAAGCATATTCTCCTATTTTGGGAGGCATCGCGCCAGCTCGACGTGACACAAGTGCTATCGCATTGGACAGACGAGCCTAAAAACAGCTTGGCAAACAATGCTTTGGAAGCTATTTCAGCTAAATGACCAAACCGCTTGACGCTATTTCTGATTCTTGGATTGACAAAGCGCCACCTTCATGGCGGCCTTTCTTGCAACTTTCACGTTTCGACAGACCAATAGGATTTTGGCTTTTAGGATTGCCATGTCTAATGGGGCAAGCACTTGGCAGGATTGGTGAAGGTTTTGCCTCTTTTGATATGTTTTTATTGGCTTTATGGTTTGTTGGCGCGATTGCCATGCGCGGCGCAGGTTGCACGATTAATGACATTGTTGACCGTGATATTGATGCGAAAGTCGAGCGCACCAAAAACCGCCCACTTGCCTGCGGCGCAATTAGCGTAACGCACGCCTCGATTTGGCTTGTCGCTCAATTATTGGTGGGGCTTGGGGTCTTATTGGCATTGCCGCCTTTCGCGCAAGTGGTGGCATTGTTAGCAATACCATTGGTAATCGCTTACCCCTTCATGAAGCGCATAACATGGTGGCCACAGGCCTGGCTTGGTATCACTTTTAATTGGGGGGTTTTGGTCGGCTATGCCGCTGTAACCGGCACAATTTCGCTTGGTGCAGTGGTTTTTTGGCTTGGCGCGATATTTTGGACCCTTGGCTATGACACTATTTATGCCATGAGCGATATTGAAGATGATGCGCTAATTGGCGTAAAATCAACGGCACGGCATTTTGGCACCAATGTTCCAATGTGGGTTGCTTGGTTTTACGCCAATACGACTTTGTTATTTGTGATTGCGACCTTGATAGAATCCGCGCCAATTTCGATAGCCCTTGCAGGATTTCCCGCACTTTTGATGTTAGTTAGTCATTTTCGCGGCCAGTATTTTGCCATTAACAAATCTAGCCCTGATTGCACAGCTGTTTTTCGTTCAAATAGAACTTCGGGACTATTGGTTGTTTTTGGTCTGGTTTGTATAGTTTTGACCGATTTATGGATAAAATCTCAGTGACAACTAAAATTGAAATGACGCCAATTGGTTTTGTGGTCGGCGGCCGAAATGCATCGATTGATGACAATTGGGATAATGTCCAAGCCAAAATAATACTAACCGATGATTATTCGCCAGACGCTTTGGCAGGCTTGCAGGATTTTAGCCATATCGAAGTAATCTTCCATTTCAATAAAGTGCCTTTGGAAAAAATCGAAACGGGCGCGCGCCATCCCCGCAATAATAAAGACTGGCCCATGGTCGGTATTTTCGCCCAACGCGGCAAAAACCGTCCTAACCGGATTGGCTCAACGATTTGCCAGATTATTTCAATTGCAGATAAATCAATTGAGGTTCGCGGGCTTGACGCAATTGAAGGAACTCCAATTCTCGATATAAAGCCTGTAATGCAAGAGTTTTTGCCGCGTGGCGAAATAAAGCAACCAAACTGGGTTGGCGAATTGATGGCTGGTTATTGGAAAAAATAATCGCGGCGACCCTTGACCAAGCTGCGAATCCATATCAAAACAAACCATGAACAAAACATTTGTTACTCTTTGCCCAACAATGGCGAAACTCCATGCCCGCTTTGGTGATTGCCCCATTCCATCGGATCGTGGCTATTCCGCTTATGAAGCACTATTTCGCGCAATTGTGTTTCAGCAATTATCGGGCAAAGCGGCTGGCACAATTTTACGCCGCGTTTTGGCGCTGTTTGACCTTGAAATTTTGGGCGACATCGTGCCGTTCCCCTCGCCGCAGGCATTTTTGTTGATGGATGACGAAGCTAAGCGCGGCGCTGGATTATCTTGGAATAAAATCAAGGCCATAAATGATCTATCGCAAAAGAAGATCGATGGCATCATACCGGACAATGAAGAAATCAGCCATTTGCCTGATGATGAAATTGTTGAAAGACTGGTATCAGTGCGTGGTATTGGACGATGGACCGTACAAATGTATCTTATTTTCACGTTGGGTCGCGAAGACATTTGGCCAGTCGATGATTTGGGCGTGCAAAAAGGTTTCCAACACGCCTATGGCCTTGATGCCCTACCAAAGCCCAAAGAATTGGCGGTTTTGGCTGACCATTTGAAACCTTTTCGTTCCTACGCTGCTTGGTATTGTTGGCGAGTTTGCGATGAGTTAAAACCGCAAAAACCCAGCAAAGCGGTAGGGCAAACAAAAAAGCCGCAAAAACCCAGCAAAGACCCAACTGAACCACCCAAAGAAAAGAAAAAGCGGGTTACTGGCTAATTGTCTTATTTCGAAAACCTATGGCTTTATTTTGTTTTGCTATTCGGGATTATCATTGTCCCTGGCATGGATATGTTGTTTGTGCTGACTAATTCGATAACCGGTGGTCGTAAACTAGGCCTTGCCGCTGTTTTAGGGATTGTAGCTGGCGGTGTGGTTCACAATATTTTTGGAGTAATTTTCGTTGGCACCGCTTCAATCATGTCACCGATTTTTTTCAAAGTAATTCTGATTTGCGGCGCTTCATATATGGCTTGGATTGGCTATGGCCTTATAAAAAGCAGCATTTTTATTGATCATGTCGAAAGTGGATCCGCCAAATCGAATTGGGTCGCGTTTCGCCAAGGCGCAATAACCTGCCTTACAAATCCTAAAGCCTATGCTTTCATGCTTGCGGTTTTCCCAAACTTCATCAGACCACAATACGGAAACGTATGGAAACAAGGTCTGGTGATGGCAATTATGACAAGTTTTTTGCAGTTCGTCATTTATGGTGGCATTGCTTTGGCTGCACTTCATTCACGCGATGCTCTTATTGGTCATCAAAAAACTACGATTTGGATTGGCCGCCTTGTAGGGGTTTTCTTTATTTTAGTAGCCGTCTATAGTTTATTTCATGGCATTAGGTCATAATTTCAATGATTTACTTTGTGTGATTGGAACGCGATATGGAAAAATTAATTTTAGGCCTTGCAATATTTTTGGGCGCGCACTTAGCGCTAAGGCTAGTTGGAGTTCGCGCGAAAATTGAAAGCAAAATTGGCAAAATGCCGTTCAAAGGCATCTTCTCAATTGTCGCATTATTGGGCTTTGTATTGCTTATCATGGGCTATGGCGAATATCGCCCTGATGCGCCCGAAATGTATTCCCCGCCAGAATGGGGCAAATATGCCAATTATTTATTGACTTTGGTTTCGATAATTTTGTTTCTTGCGTCCTATATGGCCGGCAAAATCAAAGCGATGGTGGTTCACCCTCAACTTGCGGGCGTAAAGGCTTGGGCGCTGGGGCATTTATTGGCAAATGGAGATGTCGCAAGCGTTATTTTGTTCGGTAGCTTCCTTGTCTGGGCCATCGTAACCCGCATTTTGTATGGCAAAGCCGAGCGCGTGAATGTGGCATGGAACCGCCGCGATGAAGGCGCAATTGCCTTTGGAATATTGGTTTGGGTGGCGATAGGCTATAAGCTTCACCCAATTCTATTTGGCGCGAACGGTTTCTGATGTTTACCGTGCGTATCGAACCCCCGACGAACAACGTGAGGAGGCAAGGCCAAGCGGCCACCGGCGCTCATGCGCCGCCCCATCGGAGCTTTTCGCGCAGCGAAAATTGCGTGAGATATAAATAAATGCCGCGCGCACCAACCGTAAACCCCAAAGATGTTTTCAGTGATTCTGAATGGGCCGAATTGCAAACTCGTAGTGATTTCAAATCGCTTGGCATGGTTGCCCATGCTTGGGGCGTAATAATTCTTGCGTTTGCTGTTCACGCGATTTGGCCCAATCTCTTCACATGGCTTTTGGCGGTTATGATAATTGGAACGCGGCAATTGGGCTTGGCAATTTTGATGCATGAGGCAGCGCATGGTGGTTTGCATACCAATCAAAAAATCAGTGAATGGGTGGGGCAATGGTTATGCGCCGCACCCTTGGCATTGGATTTGAATAGCTACCGCCCATATCATTTGAACCATCACAAATATACCCAACAGCCCGAAGACCCTGATTTGGGTTTGGTGCCTGATTATCCAATCACACGCGCGAGTTTTGAGCGTAAAATTATCCGTGATTTGACGGGGCAGACTTTCTATCAAAAACGAATTAAGCCACTTTTTGTAAGCACCGGCGGGTTTGCTGGCAATGTTGTTGAGAAGACACTGGCACGCGCCGCCATTGCCAATTTTGTGATTTGGCTGGCGTTGATGGCATTTGGGCAAGGTTGGGCTTATGTTACGATTTGGCTGTTTACCCAAGCAACTTGGTTTATGATGGTAACGCGCATTCGCAATATTGGCGAACATGCCGCCGCCACCAAAGATATTAATGACCCGTGGCAATTGGCGCGCAGTATAAATACCAATTGGTGGGAACGCGCATTTATTGCGCCCTATCACGTACATTTTCATGCCGAGCATCATTTGTGGATGCATATCCCATGCTATAATTTGCGCGGCGCCCACCTAAAATTGCAAAATAAGGGCTTGACGACAAGAATGGAAATTCGCAAAAGCTATTTTGAAATGTTGGGGGGTGTCGTCAATTAGAGTTTTGAGGCGATTTTTGAGTCAAATCATTGCAAATCAAGGCGATTTAACGCAGGAAATACGAGTATTTTCAAGTTAATTCAACGCAGAGCTGCGATAATTTGGCCGAAAAGCGACCAAGAGACTAGTTGACGACACCCCCTAGACTAGCCACGTCAAGAAAGGAATAAAATGCCGCGCTTAGATTATTTGGAACTATCCACAAGGGATTTAGCAAAAACCAAAGCGTTCTTTGAACAGGCCTTAGATTTTAAGTTCACCGATTTTGGCCCTGATTACGCGGCAACAACCACTGGCGACACTGATATTGGCCTCCATCACAGCCCAGAACTTCGCCCGCGAACGATGGGCGTTATTTGCGTTGATGATTTGGAAAAATACCTTGAAAAAGTAAAGGCAGCAGGCGGCGAAATTGTGCTTGATATTATTTCCTTCCCCGGCGGTCGTAGGTTCGAATTCATGGATCCGGGCGGTAATAGGATTGGGATTTGGGAGAAATGTGAGTGAAATCAAAGTTATGTTAGCTAGTCTACAGAAGAGGCAAAATGTTTTGCAAGCCAACAACTTCTAGTATTAACAAAAAAAAAACGACTTTAGTTTAAGGTTAGATTAACAACATTGATAAAATGCAATCTATCTATATGTTAAAGGCGTGCAACAAATGGTAACCACTATCGGTGCGAATACGCAAAACTCACTGTTTCCTACTCTTGATGGCTTGGGTTTGTTAAGCAGTAATAACCCTACTTCGACTTCTAACCTCTCACCAACAGCTGCAAATAATTATGGGCCGGCGGTGATAATTTCACTAAGTTCACAGGCGCTTGGTCCCGAAACGGAAGCAGGGGGAACTGCTGTTGTTATTGGCCAAAGACCAGAAAGACCAGAAGGAATAACTGAAGCTGACCGTCAGCGGTTGTCCCAACTTTCGACATTAAATGGCATCAATTCCTCTGATAACCGAGATACCACATCCTTAGTGCGCAATCTCGACCTTGAAGGATTATTTGCTGATTTCAACACGCCTGATGAAGTTCACATCGGCGAAGATGACGGTAAGGTCAAACAACAGTTTTCAACTGAGAGAGCCGCCCAAGCAGTTGCTTTAGTCAAAAGGTTGCGCGGCTTGGTAGATAACCCACAAATTGACCCGAGCACCAAAGCCAAAGCAATTCAGGCAATGAACTTGATAAATGAAAGCCCGCTTGGCAAAACAATTGCAGCGACGCAGCGCCTATATGGCATTGATTTGGATGGCCTTGCAGAGTTCTTGCAAACCATACCCCCCGGTCAAGCGCTTGAATATACTGCCGCGAATGACACCGCAGGTGATACCGTTCTTGTGACTGCAAAACGGCTTAGTGTCGTCAATCCCTCATTTGGCAATGGATCAGATATTCCTTATGTTAATCCACCGCTTCCGACAATTGGCCTGCCTGAAATTGAAATTCCTTATACTGAAATGAAATTTGAGACTGAGGCCGATGCGCTAAATGCTGGTGTAGCCGAAATCAATAAACACCCTGAGAAAAATCGACTAGAATTGGGATTTTACATATATAAGGATGCTCAGGGAAAATATCGCGTTGATACTCTAAAAGTTGGAGTGCCCGACAGTCGATATGGTGGTAAGATACCATTAAATACCGCCGAAATTCCAAGAGGCGCGGTCTCGTGGGTTCACACTCACCCTGATGGACTTTATTCTGCAGATGAGGACGCTAGAAACAATTGGCCTTCTTCAGCCGATAGAATGGCCTTGAACACCTTGGCTGTTGCATCGCAAAATCCCAATTTCTCGTTTTGGATTATTGGAACCGATGGAGTTCCAAGAAACTATAATTCATCGACCCCTGTCCCAAGCAATTTGGACAATATCATGAATAGTTATGGGCGTATTCCAACCCCACAAGTGCCACAAGGCACAATTCCAGTCGACTACAGGTAATTGCACCTTGAAAACCAGTTCTGCTCTGAACACGATCTGCTATCGCATTTACCGGCGAACATTTTTTGCTTTTATGGTCTGGCTTGGTTCCACAAGCTTGGCAGTGGCTGAACCACAAACCAACATTGAAACATCTGCTTTTCAGTCTCATTCTAATTTCCATCTAATCAGAATTGAACATGTTTTTGATAATTATAGAACTCCGAAGAAACTAATTCTTATGTTGGAGCCACATTCAGAACATCAAAATTCGCGAATTGTTAGCTTGCAAATGCTGGATTGTGGTCGAAGCTCAACCAGGCTTGATAGGCAATTTTTCGCCAGCTTTGAAGGTGCTTATCTAGATATGGAAGTAAGTGCACGCGAAAAGGCAATTTCCGGGGAATTGGCGCATCAGTCCATTTGCGAACTTGATGATATTACAGTCAAGATTAGGATGTTAATTATCGACCCTGACACAAATACTATTAGAACCTACAGGATTTTTCGTCAAGACGGGGCTTTCCGTAGTTCTTTTTCTGAGAACTATGACTTAGTATTGGACCGAAAAAATGGAAATTAATGCCCCAATAGTTTTAATCGCCTCTACTGCGCTTCTCATTTTAGTAGGATGTCAAAGTATTTCACCAAATCATGACCTAAACCTAACCTTGCTTTCACCGTTTGCACCAAGCACTGCAAGCGTAGTTTATTCATATGAAGGGTCGAACTATCCAAAAAGCGCGACCGTTAGATTTCGGCAACCGACCCCGAAAATTGAGTTCGAAAATCAATTGATTGAAGAAATTCAAATAAACGGCTGCGGGGTTTCAAACTATAAGATTGGGAGCGAAAGCCTATTTGACATAAGAGGGCGATTCAGCCAGCTTATGATGGCATCTTCAGCTCAAATTTCCCAACCCTGTGACATTAATGGACTGACTATAACTATTTTAACGAAGACCGAGAATGCGGACGGTAGCAGCCGGTTGGATTATTATAAGATGCAGCGTTCTTTTGGTGAGTTAGGTCGTTTTGAAGTTAAATCTAAAACTGGGCTGAACTTTGTTCAAAAGCGCGGTGTACATTAATAATTCGTGATTTGCCTAAGCGGCCATCACCCACACAAAACCCTTTTAATTTTGCCATCAGTGCCAATCTGAATACGTAATCTTTCGGCACTATATTCCATTGTATAGGCCATGCCGGGCTCTTCGATGCGCACAGTTTGGCCAAAGCGCATTGTGTGTAAGACTGTGCGGTTTTGGCCAACCAAATGCTGCAATTCATTGGCGTGGCAAGATGCGAGCGCAAGTGGATCGGCTGGTATAGGGGTTAAGACAGGCATTTTTGGTGGCCTTGGTGCAACATTGTGCTGATGGAAAACGATATGGCGGCAATTTTTAGATTTGTGTTTGCGCATTGTATGTGCCGAAGCATCATTTTGTATCAATGCCAATGCGCCAATTGCCGTAATACCTATTATAATTTTGCCAATAATTCTCATTCCAATTCTCCTAATTACAACCAATGCCTGAAACCAATTCTGGGTTGCCTTCAAGCGCAAAGGCAATTCGCGTGGGGTCATTTTCACTAATTGGGTTGTTCGGCCCCGTAAATGTCCAGCGTTCTGGAATATTTTGGGCAATAACCCATTCTTTAGTATGGCCCATAAAAGAAGAATAATTATAAGATTTGCATGCAGGAGGGCGAGAACGCAAACGCTCATAGGTTTGACATGCTGAAAAGAGCAAAACCGCGCCCAATGCAATTAGGATTTTCTTTTTCATGTTCTTTTCCGTTTCTATGGCAAAACACGCCTTGTTAGATTTGCAACATTATCATATGGAACGGGGTCAGGCCTCACTTAATAGCTGCTTTCGCTTAAATTGTAAGCAATTAGTTGCTAGGAGAGGCTGCGCTGGAAGTGTAAACACTTTCAAGCCGCATCGACAACGCAGATGAGTGCTTAGAATTGAAGCCAAAGTAACTATGAATTGAGTCTGACCCCATATGGCATATAGATCCTTGCGTGAGTTTTTATCTTTTCTTGAAACCCAACAAAAATTAGTGCGGGTGAACCAGCCTGTTTCAACCGTTTTGGAAATGACCGAAATTGGAACACGGCTAATTGCCGAAAATGGTCCTGCTGCATTGTTTGAAAACGCCACCAAACTTGATGGCACGAAATCAACTATGCCAGTTCTAACCAATTTGTTTGGCACGGTAGAGCGCGTAGCGATGGGCGTTACCATGGATGGCAAAGATCGCCGCACGGCGCGCGATTTACGCGAAGTCGGTGAATTATTGGCGTTCCTGCGCGAACCAACACCGCCTGCCGGCATAAAAGACGCATTGGCACTGTTGCCGCTGGCTGGCACAGTTATGCAAATGCGGCCCAAGCGCTTATCAGGCAAAGGCTTTGGCAAAGCGCCATGTCAAGAATTAGTATTTGAGGGCGATGCCATCGATTTGAACATGCTGCCAATTCAAACCTGTTGGCCAAATGAGCCCGCCCCGCTTATCACTTGGCCGCTCGTCGTAACAAAAGGCCCAACTTCGGCAAAAGTTGATAATTACAATCTCGGCATTTACCGAATGCAACAATTGGGTAAAAACCAACTTATCATGCGTTGGCTGCATCATCGCGGTGGGGCGCAACAATTTGCGCGTTACAAGGCGCAAAATACTGCCCCCTTCCCTGTGGCAATTGTCTTGGGTGCTGACCCTGGCACAATTTTGGCCGCAGTAACCCCCGTACCGGATACGTTAAGTGAATATCAGTTCGCGGGGCTTTTGCGCGGCAATAAAATGGAATTGGTGCCGTGCAAAACCATTCCAATTGAAGTACCCGCGCATGCTGAAATCGTCATAGAAGGCCATGTCTCGCTCACTGAAGTTGCTGACGAAGGGCCATATGGCGATCATACTGGCTATTATAATTCGGTCGATAAATTTCCCGTTTTCACGGCCAGCGCAATTACCATGCGCAAAGACCCCATTTATCACTCAACTTACACTGGTCGCCCACCCGATGAGCCAAGTGTATTGGGTGAGGCATTGAACGAAGTGTTTATTCCGCTTCTGCAATCGCAATTTCCTGAAATTGTTGATTTTTGGCTCCCGCCAGAGGGGTGTTCGTATCGGATAGCGGTTATTTCAATGAAAAAAGCCTATGCCGGCCATGCCAAGCGCGTAATGATGGGTGCCTGGTCTTACTTAAGACAATTTATGTATACGAAATGGATTATCGTCGTTGATGACGATATCAATGCAAGGGATTGGAAGGACGTTATGTGGGCGATTTCAACCCGCATGGACCCTGCGCGTGACACGGTTATGGTTGAAAATACGCCGATTGATTATCTTGATTTTGCCTCGCCGGTTTCAGGGCTTGGCTCCAAAATTGGGCTTGATGCCACCAATAAAATTGGCAATGAAACCAATCGCGAATGGGGCAATAAAATTCAAATGGACGCAAAAGTGGTTGCAGACATCACCCAAAAATGGGCGAGCTTTGGCTTTGGAACCGATGGCAAACCAGTTTGGTAAATCTGATTAGTTCTTCGGCAACTCAATAAAGCCAGCGTATTCGACCATGCGATTTGGCATCATTTCGTCAAATTGATCCCGAACTACGCGCAAAACTGCTATAGAAAATAGGCCAAGTCCTGCAATAATTGCGACGGCTAATAAACTTAAAATAAAATAAATCATGGTTTCCCCTCCACTGATGGGTTCACCCTAAAGCAAATACAATTCAATTTGATGAAAGAATCGAATAAAATTTTATCTATTGCGTGATTTCTAGGTAATGGTGACTATTTTTTTCTAAGACTGCGCTTTATGTTGATTTGACACTGCAACCTAGTTCAAGGCATATTATCAAATATAATTAATTGTGAAGGGATACCTTATGAATAACCTCAACATCGCAAGCCTATATGTCGGGATCAATATATTGATTGTGCTTTTTCTCGCAATCAACGTAATTCGTCATAGGCGCGGCAAAGGGATTGGCATTGGCGACGGCGGCGATGCAGAAATGTTGCGGGCAATTCGCACACATGGCAACGCAACAGAATATGTCCCCGCAGCTTTAATCGGCTTGGTTATAATATCGCTTGGCGCGCAACCAGCATGGATTATTCACACTGGCGGTATTTTGCTTACCGTTGGGCGTTTGCTTCATGCGTCAGGGCTTATCAAATCAACCGGTGTAACCAACGGGCGCCTTATCGGCACTTCTTTAACTTTGGTAAGTTTGCTTTGGATTGGCGTTTGTTGCATATTGGGCTTTTTGTAAACTAAGCGCCTATAGGATGCCAAGATTGCATTCTTGGCTTGCAAAAAGAAGCGAAAAGGCACAATGGCATTTCAACAATGTTGAAAGAACAAATGCAAGACCAAGCCTTATATGATGCAGCAAATTACTTGTTGGCCCGCGCCAAGGAACTAGGTGCCGATGCCGCCGATTGCGCTTGCAATAAAAGCATGAGCCTTGGGGTTTCTGTAAGACTTGGCAAACTAGAAAACGTTGAGCGCGAAGAAGCGCGTTCGGCTGGCTTACGAATTATCATAGGTAAACAGCAAGCAGGCGCTTCGACTTCGGCACTCAATAAAGATGCACTCGATATTTTGGCTAACCGCGTTGTCTCAATGGCGCGCGCTGCCGCTGAAGACCCATTTTGCGGCATAGCCGCCCAAAGTGATATCGAAACCGAGTTTCGCAATCTCGAAATAGAAGACAAAAGAGAGCCTGACTTGGCCTGGCTTGAAACCCATGCCCTGGAATGCGAAGCCGCAGCGCTTGGCGTCAAAGGCGTTACCAATATTGCTGGTTGTGGCTCATCTTGGGGCAAATCTGAAGTCGTTTATGGTGCCAGCAATGGATTTATTGGTGGCTATGGCGGCACTTCTTGGAGCCTTGGTATTTCGGCATTGGCGGAAAAAGACGACGATATGGTTCGTGATTATGACAGTCATTCTGCTCGCTTTAAGAACTTGATGAAATCTCCAAGAACTGTAGGTGAAAACGCTGGCCTACGGGCAGTTGAAAGGTTAGGTTCAACTAAATTATCATCGCGAAAATCCCCCATCATACTCGAAGCGCGTGTAGCGCGTTCAATTTTAAGCACGCTAATTGGTGCCATTTCAGGCGCAGCAATCGCGCGCGGCGTTTCGTTTTTGCGGGGCAAACTTGGGCATGAAATATTTAACCCCAATATTAATATTATTGACGACCCTTTCGTACTCGGTGGATGGGGTTCAAAGCCGTTTGATGGCGAAGGCGTAAAGGTATCCAAACAAAGCATCGTTGAAAATGGTGTTTTGAATTCTTGGCTGTTAAATACGTCAACGGCATTGCAACTTGGGCTTACAACCAATGGTCATGCCAGTATGAATCAAGGTGGATCTGCAGGGATTGGTGTTTCGAATTTTGTTTTACAACCTTCGAGCTTAAGCCAAAACGATCTAATTCAACAAATGGGCAATGGTCTATTGGTTGTTGAGGCGATGTCGCCATCATTTAACCCCAATACAGGTGATTATTCTGTCGGAGTTGCGGGAATTGAAATTGTAAACGGTGCTAAAGCCGGTGCGGTAAACGAAATTACAATCGCTGGCAATATGGCGGATATGTTCGCAAGTCTTATTCAAGCAAATGACTTAGAGCAAAAAAGCGCAATTGATTGCCCTAGCGTGCTTATTGATGGAATGACAATTGCTGGCTCTTAAGCTTGAAAGCGAACTTGCAACTGCGTTTCAGAATTTGCCGCCGGCGGCATCGCAACCACTCACTTGGGTGCATACTTTGTTTTCAACCAAACCATCGCAGATGAGCCTTATTGCATTTGGTTCAAATTTGCACATTCTGCTTTGCTTTCACTTGTCGCACATAAACCCAATTAAAGCTACTTATTGGCAACCTTTTTGCTATAATTAGGCAGCCAGCGAGTTTTATATTCAAAAGAGGTCAAACATGCCAAAGAGACAATTGTTACATTTAGTTATCGGTGGAGAAATGGAAAATATCGGGCAGGTCCATTTTCGTGATTTGCAGCAAATGGATTTCGTTGGCGCTTATCCCAATTATCATGATGCGCGCGAAGCTTGGAAAACTGCCGCACAAAAAAGCGTCGATAATGCCCATATGCGCTATTTCGTTATTCACGCCCACCGTTTGATAGACCCCGAAGGCGCCGAAGCCTGCGACGAAGATCATTGAACAAGGCAGCGCCACCATCCGTGCAACCAATCCGCCGTTTTTGGCGCAATTGGCTAAAGCAACAATTGCCGACTTTGCTATTGGCTTCTGCATTTATGGTTTTGGTGGCTTTGGCTTCAAGCCTTTACCCCAAGATTCTCGGATCTGTGGTTGACGCGCTTGGTAATTTGCGCACTGCCCCGAACAAAACAATATGGCTAAATCTAAGTGCTACCCAAATGGCGATTTGGGGGCCAATTATTATCATTATTGTCTCCATGGTGCGCGGTGTTTCATGGTATTTATCGACGGTTGCAACTAATCGTGCCGCGCTTCTGGCAACCACACATTTACAGAATGACTTGTTCACTAAATTATTATCGCTCGATTATTCGCGCATAATAAAAAAACAATCGGGCGCCTTTTCATCAAGGTTTTTGAATGACGTAAATGCCATTCGTGAAGCGGTGCTAAAGGTCACTAATTCGCTTGTGCGCGACACGCTTACGATTATAGGTCTGCTATTTGCTATGTTTGAAGCGGATTGGCAATTGGCCTTGGTTTCGCTTGTAGTTTTGCCAATTGCAATTTACCCAATCACATTAATCGGCACACGGCTTCGTAAAATCGCTGGTCAAAGCCAAGCACAGGCCAGTCAATTGGCGGGCGTTATCGAAGAAAGCCTCGGCGGTATAAGGCTTGTAAAAACCTATGCAATGGAAGCGTCTGAAAGCCAAAGGGTCGCCACCTCACTTAATGAGCGCATGCGGATTATGTTTCGCGCAGTTGAGCAAAAAGGCCGCATTGACCCAATTTTGGAGTTATTAGGCGGTTTTGCCATTGCCGGCGTTTTGGCCTTCGCTGCATTCAGAGTTAGCCAAGGCGGCGCGACAGTTGGCGATCTTATGAGCTTTATTGCCGCGCTTTTGATGGTTTCACAATCCATTCGCAGCCTCGGTAATATGAACACCATAATGCAAGAGGGCGTGGCCGGCCTTAACCGCTTTTATGCTATTTTGGACGAACAACCCGCAATTGCTGACAAAATTGGCGCTATCGAACTTGAAACGCCAAAAGGCAAAATAGAGTTCAAAAATGTTGGCTTTGATTACGCAGGAAAGCCCGCACTTGTGAACATAAGTTTCAATGCAAAAAAAGGGCAAACAATTGCCTTAGTCGGCGCGTCTGGATCTGGTAAATCCACAATTATCAATTTGGTGCCTCGGCTTTTTGATGTTGCCAGCGGGACAGTGACAATTGATAGCCATAATGTGCGCGATTTGACGCTTAAATCACTAAGAAATGCAATTGCATTGGTATCGCAGGACGCAATTATTTTTGAAGCCACAATCCGTGACAATGTCAGCTTTGGCACAACTGGCAAAAGCGATGCCGAAATTGAAGCCGCCCTCAAAAAAGCTGCGTGCGAATTTGTCTTCAAACTGCCAGATGGGATTGATACTTTGGCGGGCCCGCGCGGTGCAAGCCTTTCAGGCGGTGAACGCCAACGCCTGTCGCTTGCCCGCGCGATATTGCGCGATGCGCCGATTTTGTTGCTCGATGAACCCACCAGCGCATTGGATAGCGAAAACGAAGCCAAAATCGCCAAATCATTGGAAATTTTCTGCAAAAACCGCACGGTTTTGGTGGTGGCCCACCGGCTTTCAACGGTAAGAAATGCGGACAAGATTTTGGTTTTAAGTGAAGGCAAAATCGCCGAAAGTGGCACGCATGATAAGTTAATCGCCAAAGGCGGCCTTTATGCGGAACTCGCAAAATTGCAATTGAATTAAGGGACTAATCGCTCCCCTGCTTGCGGGGGAGCCGAGATTTTTAGCCCCCGAAAAATGCGGTGGGGGCGATTTTCCCGCGCTTAAATGAATCGGTACTGGATACCTACAAAAGCCAATAGCATTTTGCGAAAAAGTTGACAGACTTTTTCGCACCAAAAATGCGTTAAACAAAGGAATCTAGCGCAGTGTTTTGACCCTGTCAAAACGCAGAACGCGCTAGGCAAAGGCTATCAAACCCGAATGAATGCGTTCTAGAAACCTATGCACGGGGGATTAAGTAGGGGTTGGGGTGTTGTTAGCAACTTGACGGATTTCGCGATGCCCCTAAATCGAAATAAGAATTGTTCAAGAAAGAGATGAATTTGCGGCAGCTAGGGCATGATTTCACAACCTAAGAGTTTACGTAATTGATAAGCTGTCACCGAAATTCAATTCATTCATCGTTCACTCCCTCAAGCAATCAATTGCCATTTTAATTCTATCCATATTCGGCATTTTATCCTGATTAATTCGATGGTTTACGTACGACTCTACAGGCGGCAATACCCCAGAATTCAACGAAATAGGTATTTCTGGATATATCAGCCTCATAAGACAGGACGCAGCCGCAGCCGCACTAACATTTACTGATAGTGCAGTATTAGCAACGCAAAGACCTGTTGCAACCTCGCCATCAGTTCTATACCTAGCAGAATATTCGCCCATAAAGTTATCTGCATTAGTACCCTCATTCAAAGCACTAGATGACCTAAATTGACTATAAATCCATTCATTTTTTGGCGCATGTATACTATTGATAGCCAAACTCATTCTCATCTCATTTGAATAAACACCGTCAAATGCAGGCGGAACGTTTCCCAAATAAGATAACACGTAGTTTTCCCGTTCGGCTTCTCGTGTTCGGCTAATTTCCGAAATAGAATTCATACTCCTAACTCTTGAACTCGCATTCCAATACTTAAAGTCACTAAGACAGTTGCCCGAATTTTCCCCGTTGCAAAATAGGATGACGTCGATTTGTTGTCTGCCTGCGCAATTTGAACAAAACTCCAATTTTTTTCCAGATTGCTCAATTGCAATAACAATTGGCAAAACACGCAAAGCGTCAATGACAATAGGTTGGGCATGAACCTGCACAACGATATCATCACTGAATTCTCGGATATTATTTAGCGGCCGGTTTTGGTTAAACCAATTGACAGTTGAACGCTGGATAAATTCGTCCGGGAGTTGAAGATTTGAAGCCATTGTTGGTGGGCTTGTTGATAATTCAACCTTGTAATCTCGAGCTGTATCAATTGAAAAAACGGTAAACCGAAAACCCACATCTATTTTCAAATCCCTATCGATATAAATTTTTCTGCAATCTGTTGTGGAACTATCTGGCAAATTATTCTCTAATTTGGTTGAATTGGTTGTTGAGCCAACTATGTTGTCGCAGGATAGCAAAACTAGCACACAGGCCAAAATCAAACTGGTTAAGGAATTTCTCAAATTCGCGCTCTTCTCAATCTGCAAATTAGCTAACACTACCCTAACGCTCAGTAAACAAGAAGTGGCTGGCAAAACGAACAATTTCCGCAACATTTTTATACGTTTAAGGCTTGTCGTTTGCGAGTTTTTTTACCTTTGCAATACCCAATGCTCCGATCGCCTTTCCCGCCCCGCCTCATCAATTGCCCTTGCTTATTGTTGTTAAATATAGGCAATTGATAAGCCATCACCGATATGGGTTTCTTCTAATCCTTGGCATTTATCTTTCCTTTTTCCTAAATTTCAAATTGTGTATCGCTATCTGGCTTTGAAATGGATCATGGAATGCTCCATTGTTTGGAGCCCCAGGTATATATGAAAAAAATTTGATTATGGTGCTTATATCATTCACGTTATAACCGACTGCAATATAGAAGGGCAAAGCGCTACATACTCGATTGTATAGCGCGATATTTTCTGGTTGACTTCCCTGAACGATAAGTCTTGTTTTAGATAAAAAATATGTTTCGCTGGTTAAGCCATTTTGCAATTGAACTCTATAAACATTGCATTTTTCATCGTCCAAAGGTACGAGTGCCGGTGAAATTGGAAAGTGTTTTGCCTTTGGCAGGCCTTTATTTATACGGCGGTACGGGACGTTAGTTATTATGGAATAGCTGTAAATATTTTTATCGATAGATTTTACAAAATTGTTACAACTGTAATGCCCAAATATTGAAAAGCGGCCCCGCGGATCGTTGTTTACTACTTTGACTCCGTTTTCGTCAATAAAAAACGGTTCATCAGCTGGACCTGATAGGCAATTAAGTGGCAAATCCCGATAGCGCTCAAAAATACCACGATCATAATCGGACAATTCTGAATTTATCAATAAAATAATTTCAGAATATGGGATTGAATATATTATTTCAGGGCTAAGTTGTGAATTTTCCTTTCCAGCAACGCACGAACTCAAAATTAATGATATGCTTACTAAACTATAAATCCTGAAAAATTGTTTCTTAGGTAGGTTCACAATGCTAACATTTGTTTACATTAATTTTTTGAGTGCTCGTTCAAAAGCAATCCATCATCTAAGATTACAAGTCAACAAAAATCACAACCTCTGGCTCAAATTTAACCGTATTTAAATTTAGCAATTGAATTAGCAACAAGATGCCATTTGGCACAAATTAATGCCGTTTTTCCTAAAATCACTCCCGTCCCAAAACCCTATCCACCAACCAACTCCCAACTGGTGTTGGTTTGAACTCGGCGCGGAGTTTGGTGCGGTCATAGACATTTTCCACCCAATCCCAAAACTCTATTCCGGTGGCCTTTTGCGCTTTATCAAACTCGTCCCAAAAATGGCCTAATATACCCGTCTTACCCGCAGACACGTGCAAGTATTTTAGTGCCAATTGTTTGCGCGCTTCAATAAGAGGTATGCCCTCTATACGATACAAATAGAAAACGCTGGCAAAGCCTGCCCTATCTGCACCAGATTTACAGTGCATAAGTGCTGGGTATTCAAGGGATTTCAGTGAAGCTTCAAGCGGGCGCATAATTTCGGGGTCAGGTGCGCCGCGGCTTTCAACCTTGAAAAATAGCAGGTTTAGCCCAAGTTTTTCGCAGGCTTCTTTTTCCAAGGCAGTAAAGCTTGAATCGGTATCGCCACGCAAATTAACAATGGTTTTGATGCCCTTATCGCGCCAAACTTCCAATTGTTCGGGGCTTGGTTGGTTGGTGCGCCACATTTTGTCCGATATTTGGTGGGCATTTTGGAAGTTTTTGCGCAAAAATGCATGGTCCTTCCACCAATAATCGTCCCACGCCAATTTGCGGCCTTCGGGGGTTGAAACGTCAAATTTTGCCAAAGTAATTCCTTTATTGAGTAACTAATCCTACATGGAACATTAGGTTTTGTGTTGCAAGTGCGCACTCGCATGTTTTGCCGCAAGTCTGTATGAAGGCTTCATGTTGAAAAATATTCTTCGTTCAAAGCTTATGCAAGAAATTATGGCGCGAATAATCGCCGGCTATATGATTTTGGTGCGCGCAACTACACGTTGGACTTATGAGGGCCGCGAACATGCCGAACAAATTTGGCAATCGGGTGAAGGCTTGGTGCTTTGCTATTGGCATTCGCGCATTTTGCTGGCGCACTCATTTTGGCCCAAAGCACCAAAAGCCCAAGACATTTTAATGTTGATATCGCTATCAAAGGATGGCCAGTTTGTGGCGCGCGCCACCGAATTGATTGGGCGCGGCGTTATTCGCGGCTCATCAACCAAAAAGCGTGAGGATTTGACCAAGGATAAAGGGGCACTCCAAGCAGTGCGCGCGCTTATGACCCACGCCAAACAAGGCGGTGCGGCGGCAATCACGCCCGATGGCCCTAATGGCCCAAGAATGCGGGTGCAGGCCGGCAGCACAAGGATTGCCAAAACTGCGGGCGTGCCAATGTTGCCAATCGGCATTTCAATAAAAGGATCCAAATACCTCAAAACCTGGGACAGAATGCTTTTGCCGCCATTATTCAGCCGTGGCGTGATAATTTATGGCGAACCTTTACGGATTGAGGGTCATGACGAAGTGGCAAATGAAGCGGCGCGCTTGCAACTTGAAGAACGGTTAAACCAAATCACATTGCGCGCCGATGCGCTTTGTGAGGGCGAGATTATCACGCCTGATGCCTATAATGTTGCCGCGCATGAATAGGGCCCTAAGTTCAAATTTCATTTTATCGTTTTATCGCGTTTTGACATGGCTCTTGTCACCGATATTTGCAATTGTACTTTGGTTTCGTGCATTGGCCGGCAAAGAGGATAGGTCACGCATCAATGAGCGAAAAGGCAAGCCACAACACCCAAGGCCACCCGGCAATTTAATTTGGCTGCACGGCACGAGCGTGGGTGAGAGCATGGTTGGGCTTAGTTTGGCAAAAGAGCTTAGAAAGACAATCAAAGGGTCAAAATTCCTATTTACTTCAACAACTATGACTGCGGCTAAGGTTGTTGCTAAATCGCTGAGTGAAGGCGATATTCATCAGTATATACCAATTGATACCGTACCAGCAGTTCGCCGCTTCTTGAACCATTTTACGCCCAATCTCGCGATTTTTCTCGAAGGCGAAATTTGGCCAAACTTGATATTGGCGACCAAATCACGCGGCATTCCTTTGGCCTTGGTAAATGCCCGCATGACAGAAAAATCCATCAATAACTGGCAAAAACACCCGAAAACTGCGTTGCAATTATTTGGTAGCTTCGATTATATTCATGCTGCCGACGTCAAAACCAAAGCAGCACTTGAACAATTGGGTGGACGCGCAATCAATGATTTTGGCAATCTGAAGCTCGCGGCCCCTGCCCCATTTTTTATCGCTTCAGAAGTCAAAACTATCTCAGATTCAAATGGCAATCGACCAATATGGCTAGCAGCATCAACGCACCAAGGCGAAGAAGAAATAATATTAGCCGCACACAATAAATTATTAGAAACTTTGCCAAATGCGCTTTTAATAATTGCCCCTCGCCACCCAAAACGGGCCGATGAGGTTTTCAAACTTTGCACAGGGAATGTAAAGCGGCGTAGTTTAGGCCAATCTGCGGATTTGAAGACCCAAGTCTATTTATGGGATACAATTGGCGAACTCGGTAGTGCATTCAAACTTGCGAAAGTATCGTTTATGGCGGGTTCATTATTGCCAAATATTGGTGGCCACAACCCGATTGAACCTGCCCAATTAGGGAGCGCAGTTTTAAGCGGCAAGTTTGTTCACAATTTCCAAGGTATTTTTGAAGATATGGCAGCCCAAAACGCAGTTAAGATTGCCATAGATAGCAATTACGAGACTATTTCCGTGGAAGTTTTTGACTTACTAACCGCACCCGAAAAGCTTGAAGCAATGACCAGCGCCGCATTAAAATACACTCAGTCAAGCAAAAAGGTGCTAGACAAGGTCGCGCTTAAAATATCAAAATTGTTGGAAGAAAAAATCTGATGCGACCGCCAATTTTTTGGAATATCAAAGAAGGCAAAGAGGCGGCAATGTTTTTGCGCGCAATTTTATGGCCGCTTTCACTTGTGTATCAGTATTTTACGCAAAAACGTATAGCAAATGCCGAGCCTGTCACGCTTGATGCAACAGTTATTTCAATTGGTAACCTAACGCTTGGCGGTACAGGTAAAACGCCACTGGCTTTGAAGCTTGCAAAAGCCCTTAAGGCCAAGAAAAGCAAAGTCGCAATCATTTCGCGCGGTTATAAAGGCAAACTTGAGGGGCCCATAAAAGTTGATGCGAAAAAGCACACCGCCGCTGATGTCGGTGATGAGCCTTTAATGCTATCGCAGCACTGCGACGTTTATGTCGCAAAAGACAGGATTCTTGGGGCGAAACTTGCAATCGAGAACGGCGCCACGGAGCTAATTCTCGATGATGGGCATCAAAACCCTGCCATAAAAAAGGACGTATCAATCGTTGTTGTTGATGGCGCAGTAGGTTTTGGGAATAGGCTTATTTTCCCTGCTGGGCCATTGCGTGAAACGCCAGAAGCCGGGCTTGCCCGCGCAGATGTAGTGGTTTGGATTGGCGATAAAGAGTTGGCCTCAACTGAGCTGAGAGGCTTTGATGTGCCAATTTATTTTGCGAATATCGTTCCAAAGACGCGCAATTTTAACAAAAAATACTTGGCCTTTTGTGCGATTGGTCGGCCAGAGAAATTTGAAACTACATTGCAAGACTTAGGTGTGGATTTAATCGATTTGATTCCATTTCTGGATCACCATCAATATAGCGAAGCAGAAATAAATGAGCTGAAAAATAGAGCCTCCGCTGAAGCTGCGACACTTATCACAACTGAGAAAGACTATGTACGACTGAGCGAAAGCCAAAAGATCGGCATTGAAATAGTCCCCATTGATATTGAGTTTGAGAAAAAGTCGGATGTCGAAACTATCCTTGAGCTTCGAAATCGAAAAAATCAAAATACCTTGAATAAATTGCAAAGCCCCCCAATATAGCATTATGACGAATAGAATTGCTCAAAAAATCATAGGCAGCGTTGAATCATGGGCATTCCATGCCTATTGGAACAATTTTAGCCGGAAGGATATTGATGTTGCTTCGAATGATGGCTCGTCGCTTATGCGTAAATTGGGGCCGATTTCAAGCTCACACAAAACTGCACGCCGCAATATTCGTTTGGCATTTCCCAAAATCACTACCATTGAAGAAAATGAAATCCTTGATGCAATGTGGGATAATTTAGGTCGTTTGGGCGGTGAATTGCCGCATCTTGGTAATTTTGGGTATTTCACTGAAAAATCGCGCGTTAAGATTAATGGCCTAGAGATTCTGGATAGGTATTTGCAAGCCGGGCATGGCGCAGTTTTCGCAAGTGGCCATTTTGCAAATTGGGAAGTGATGCCGGCGGTCATAGTGCAAAGAGGCATAGATTGCCAAGTTACATACCGTGAAATGAATAATCCCAAAATAGATAAAACCATCATTGATGCCAGAGCGGCCTATGGCGTTAAGCTATTTGCACCGAAGGGGCGCGAAGGCGGAATGCGGCTTATGCGAATTTTGGCGCGTGGTGGTTCAATCGCTATGATGAACGATCAAAAATACAACACGGGTATTATGTCACCACTTTTTGGACATGACTGCATGACAAATGATGCAGCAGTTCGCCTTGCACACCGCTTCAAAGTGCCAATTCAAACAATGACGGTTAAACGCACAGGCGGCGCTTTTTTCGAGGTTGACGTGCAAGAGCCTATGTTAATGGATTTCACCAAACCCTTGGAAGAAATTGTGCAGGCCGAAGTCAATAAAATAAATGCATTTATCGAAAACAAAATCCGCGAAGCCCCAGAACAATGGTTTTGGGTGCATAAACGCTGGCCCAAACAAGCTTGGATTAGTGCAGGCGTGATGTAAGTCTTGCGGATTATTTTTCTCACTTGGGTCAAAATACAAAACGCACTAGTGGGCGCTGTCACCCACATCTTGCACAACGGGAACCGTTAATTCTAATTCACCTGCACGTTCAAATTTCAATTTAAGTTTGAAATTTGTTCCTGCTACCATGCTTGGCGGCGCGTTGAAAAGCATAATATGATAGCTGCCGGATTTAAGTTCCACACCTTCATTTGCAAGCACTTCAATGGCGTCTACTTTGCGCATTTGCATCATGCCGTCAACCATTGCGTGGCTGTGCAATTCTACTACCATCCCATCGGAAGATGCACTTACAAGCCTGTCCGCAGCACCTTCATTTTCGATATCCATAAATGCGGCAGTTGTGGTTTGCCCACCCAAAAGTGCCCGAGCGCGCGGATTGGAAACGACTAATTCACCAATTCTGGTCTCGCTTTCATTCTCGTCTACAATTTGGTTTGTCGCTTGGCTAGCAGCATTTACTTCCAAACTCGACTTTTGATTGCAAGATGACAATACGCTGATGGCCAAGAATGCAGCGATAGTCACTCGTGAAGATTTTTTCATTGTGGCTCCAATATTCAAATAACGAATTGTAACAATTTCAGTTTTTTCCGCAATGGGACAAAATACCGCTGTTACTGCGAACTGCCGCGCATGCCAACTGGTTGTAATGGTACTACCATTTTGCTGGGGTCAAGTTGCCTTCCGCGCCAACGCATCCGCCAGCATAAATGCGGGCCTGTCGCCCGCCCTTCGGCACCAACTTCGCCGATTTTGTCACCCGAATTTACAATCTGACCGACTGTAACATCAATTTTGCTCATGTGGAGATAATTGGTGATAAGGCCTTGGCCATGATCAATCCCAACCATTGCCCCTTCAAAATGCATTCCCGACTGCGCCAAAACAACTTTGCCTTGGGCTGGGGCGAAAATTGGGGTACCGGTTGCGGCCCCAAGGTCAATGCCATAGTGCGGACGCTGAAGCGCGCCATTCAAACTTCTCTGAGCGCCCCAAGTCGATGTAACGCGCACATTATTCAATGGCCACCGAAACTGAGTTGCGAACCCCTTCATTTCAGCATCTTGTGAGCTGAAAGCTTGCTGTTTAATCGCTGAATCCCGTTGAATTTTTGCCATTGCTTCGGGCGGGGGATTGATTGTCGCTGGTGGCAATCCATTCACTACCGAAACGCGATAATTGCGCTTTTCGATATGATACGTCCTGATTAAACGGCGGCCATCGACTGTCGTCACAGTAACAATCGCGGTCTCTGGAGCATCTCTATCCAAACCAAAAACAAACATTCCAGTGCTGTCTGCCGTTGTGCTTATTCCCGCCGCGTCAATATGTGCATTTGGCTCTGTATGGCCGACTAGGGTCGCTGATTGTTGTAATTCTCCGAACAAAGAAAACATGACTTCAGGAGCTTCGGCGTTTTTTGAAGTAATTTGAGCAATCGGATCTGCTTTGGCCCAATCGCAAGCATTAAGCCCAAGGCATGCCAAAAGGCCCAACAAAGACATTGCTTTGCCAAACAATTGGTTATTGGACACGAAAAATCCTTGCTGCAAGCTTGCACCTTATTAAAAACTTTTATGCAAGACCTTTATATCCATCAAGAATGAAAGAAAACCAAACATTTTGGAATATATGCAAAATTATTGGAACAATTGGCCTTGGACTAGGGTCTGCCCCGTAATAGCACTTGGAGCAGCGTTGGAGGAAAAATTGTTCCTAAAAGAGGAGAAAAGCGCAAGGAAGTATTATTACTTTCGAGCATTTTCGACGCTTTTAGGGGCGATTTTAACCCAACCCTTCGGGCCGCAGTCAAATCCGCCACTTTTGGCAAGTTCATCGGCGAATATGTTCACATGTCCGCCTCTTCACTTACCAAAATTGACGAATTTTCCTTGCGGCGCTGCCCATGCGGTGTTACGGGGCAGACCCTAACGCTGAGGTTGCAATTTTGGCGTCAATTTCACCATCCGCAACAATTATTGTGAAAGTATTGGCCGCCAAAATCTGCCCTTTAGTTTTCAGAATTGTTTCACGGCTTTTTACAATCGCAAATCCACGTTTAATTACATTCTTATAGTCGAGCGAGCCCAGCATTTTTTCACAAAAATCCAATTTGTAAATTCGCCTTGCCATACCATTTAACCAAGCGGCTTTGCATCTATCAAAGATTTGTTGCAATCTTATTTGATCCGCCGAAATTGCGGCTCTTTTATCTTTAACAGTTCGCGAAAAAGCGCTTTTTGCCCGCAAGTCTATATTCTGCAAATTATTTCGCTTTATATTCAGATCATTGACTAAAATGTTTGGCTGCATTCTTGCTGCTATTTTAGAAAATTCAAAATGGGAATTGCGCAAAATAATTTGCAAGGCTGGCAGAAACTTCAAGTCAATAATATCTAAAGCTTGTCTTTGTTCGGCGAAAATATTTTCAGCGCGCGGGAATGCAGCAATTGTCGCGCGGTTTTGAAGCTTTGCCCCATCTAATTTACGGTGCAAGGCCCCCAGCAAGCGGCCATTTATATTTGCAATATTGACAAATAAATCATTGCGAACCGGCACTGCTTTTTCGGCGGCACCTGTGGGCGTAGGTGCACGAAGATCCGATGCATAGTCAATCAATGTTGTATCAGTTTCATGTCCAATCGCCGAAATTAGTGGGATTTTGGAAGCTGCAGCTGCTCTAACCACTATTTCCTCATTAAACGCCCATAAATCCTCTATTGAGCCGCCGCCACGCGCGACAATTATCAAATCAGGCCTTGGCACATTTCCTTTGCCATCAATCGCATTGAAGCCCGCAATAGCTTCCGCGACTTGGGATGCGGCCTTATCGCCTTGAACCAAAACCCGCCACACAATAACATGGACTGGGAAGCGGTCCGAAAGTCTGTGCAGAATATCGCGAATGACCGCCCCCGTTGGCGAGGTCACGACCCCAATTGTGCGCGGTAAAAACGGAATGGCTTGCTTGTTTTCTGGAGCAAAAAGTCCTTCTGCGAGCAGTTTCTTGCGCCGTTCTTCCAATTGTAGAAGAATTGCGCCTTTTCCGGCTGGTTCCAACTTTTCAATAATGATTTGATATTTTGATTGCCCCGGAAAAGTAGTAATTTTCCCAGTTGCAATAACTTCTAAGCCCTCTTCAGGCTTAGCAGATAGATTGCGTGCAACGCCTGCCCAAATAATCCCCGAAATTATCGCCCCGCTATCTTTCAAATCGAGATAAATATGCCCAGATTTTGCAACGGTTACTCGACCACATTCAGCACGTACTCGAACCATCGCAAAGCCCTGCTCCAAAGCGCGTTTTATCGCATTTGAAAGCTCAGAAACCGAAAATTCCGGCACATTTTGGTTGGTGGAAGTATCGTTCAAAATTACCATAGTATTTAATACCTTCGCTTTGGCCAAAGTTTCAAGTAGCAAATTCGAAAAACGACAACCGCACAAATTGCCAAGAGCATTTCCCAAAAAGTGTGAAGCGGTTTTTGGAAAAGAAATGCGGCAAGCTACATGAGCATTTCCCAAAAAGTGTGAAGCGGTTTTTGGATGAGAATTGCGGCAAAGAGTATCTAAAGCACCATTCTGATTTTATCAAAATGGTGCTCTAGCTTATGGTTTACTATGCTCTTCTCAACAATACTTCTGCAATCTGGACCGCATTTAGGGCCGCACCTTTACGAAGATTGTCGTTGCTCAAGAATAGCGCCAAACCATTTTCAACTGTAGGATCTTTGCGAATACGCCCGACAAAAACTGGGTCTTTTCCAGCGGCGTGTATAGGATTTGGCAAATCGGTAACGACCACGCCTTGGGCGGCTCCCAATAGCTCAAGTGCTTTTTCAGGTGAAATCTCTTTTTCAAACTCTGCATTAATCGATAATGAATGACCAGTAAAAACGGGAACTCTGACGCAAGTTCCGCACACTGGTAAATCGGGGATCTCCAATATTTTTCGGCTTTCATCGCGAAGCTTTATTTCTTCTTCAGTATATCCATCCTCGCGCAGAACATAGTTTAGCGGCACTACATTAAAAGCAATCGGAACTGCCCATTTTTCCGGTGGTGGAAAGTTCGTATGTTCCGCACCAAACGCCAAAGACGCACAATCATTGGTAGTTGCCAGAATTTGGTTCTCCAAAACATCGCAACCAGCAATTCCACCACCTGATACAGCCTGGTAAGTGCTTACAACTAACCGTTTTAGCTTCGCTTCATCATGAAGTGGTTTAAGAACTGGCATTGCAGCCATTGTTGTGCAGTTCGGATTAGCAATAATTCCTTTTGGTATTGATAGTAGCGCATGCGGATTTACTTCTGAAACTACTAGTGGGACATCGGGGTCCTCGCGCCACGCAGATGAGTTATCAATTACAATGGCGCCAGCTTGCACCGCATAGGGTGCCAATTCGCGCGAGACATTACCCCCTGCAGAGAAGAAGATAATATCAAGACCTTTGAAATCTGCTGTCGCGGCATCCTCAACAATTATGGTATTTTTTTTCGATTTAATTTCTGTGCCCGCCGACTTTGATGAAGCAAAAAGGCGTAATTGCTCAAATGGGAATTCTCTTTCCAATAGAATTTGGTGCATCATTTTGCCAACAAGGCCAGTGGCACCAACAATGCCAATATTGGGGCGTCTATTAAGTAACATTTGCATCTCCGATAAGGCCAGATGCAAGGTACAAAAAAACCCCGCATCGTGGCGGGGTTTTGTTTGTCTGACTGCCCTTTAGATTAAGCGCCAATACATCAAAACCCCGCCTAAGCTGGTTGTCTTAATGGTAATTGGTGTAGTCATTTGGATTGTCATTGTGGCGCGATTAACCGTATGTCGGGGCCTTGTCAATAGTTCGGCAAATCAAAGCCCTGGGTCAAACGTGGCAATGTCACAGCACTCAAAAACTTGATTCATGCTTTCGGCGCAACACTCACCTTTGTCGGATTTAACTAGCACCGCTGGAATCCCAGCGACTGTATCGCCATGGCCAACTGGTTTTAATACCAAAGAGCCAGCCGCAATTCTTGCATGGTCACCAATTTTAATATTCCCTAAAACCTTCGCGCCAGCCCCGATCAAAACCCCATTGCCAATTTTTGGATGCCTATCGCCGCCAATTTTCCCTGTGCCGCCAAGCGTGACATTGTGAAGAATGGAAACATTGTCCCCTACCACCGCAGTTTCACCAATGACTATGCCGGTTGCATGGTCAATAAAAATGCCTTTGCCAAGCCTAGCTGCAGGGTGAATATCAACTTGCAGCAATTCAGAAACTCGGCTTTGTAAATATAGTGCCATAAATTCACGGCCATTTTGCCACAAATGATGTGCCACCCGATAGGCCTGTAGCGCGGCAAATCCTTTGAAATACAAAAATGGTTGTAAATAGGTATGACACGCTGGATCACGCGACATAACCGCATCAATATCCGCTTCACAGTTCAAAACATGCTCAGGGTTAAGGCGATAAACTTCGGCGCACACTTCGCGTAATTGCAATGCGTTCATGTCTGCACCGCCCAATTTTTGCGCTAAATGATATGCCAAAGCGTCTGCCAAATTGGCGTGGTTTAGAATTGTGGCATGAAGAAAACTTGCAAGGCTTGGTTCCTGATTTGCCGCGGTTGCCGCTTCACTGCGCATAATCGCCCAAATCGATTTTTTGCTTAATGGTTGCATTTCGCGCTTTGAAACCAAAGCCAACGATGAAGTCGGGGCATTTTGTTTGTTCATAATTTTGTCCATTCAATCAGTAAATTACAAATGGCGATTAGTTTCAAGAAAATCAACTTGTAATGCGAAAATAAAACTTCATTATTGCATTTTGCTTCACAAACAGAATGGACAATACAAAAGTGAAAATAATACCGCAACTTCCTTCGCAAGACAGCACGCTCCCCCTGCCCGAGCCTAATCAGAAACTGATTGATGGTCTTACCACGAGAAGATCTGCAAAAATCGCGAGCTTAAGAAACGCGAAGGCCCCTAGTAACGAAGAATTGCGCGAAATCTTGAAAGTTGCGATAAGGGTTCCCGATCACGGTAAAACGGTCCCATGGCGGATAATTGTAATTGCAGGTGAAAATCGAGGCATTCTAGGGCAAAAATTGGCCGACGTAGCCTTTGTCAAAAATCCAAAAATAGATGCGGAACAATACAATATTGAAAAGGAGCGGCTGGAGCGTGCGCCGCTTGTTATTGCATTGCTGCATACACCAAAGGCTAATCCAAAGGCGACACTATGGGAACAAGAATTGTCAACTGGTGCTTTGGGTTTGTCGTTATTGTTGGCATTGCAAGGCTATGGATATAGCGCTTGTTGGCTATCCGAATGGCCAATATATGACGAAGCCGCAGCTAAAATTATCGGTGCGAAAGATAACGAAAAAATTGCCGGTCTTTTTTATGTAGGCAAAACGCAGATCGCGGCTACCGAAAGACCCCGTCCCAACGTAAGTGATATAGTCGAATATTGGAATGAATCATGAGCCGGCCAATAAATGTGAAAGCACTTCTAAAACTTGAAGCAGTATTGGGACCAAGTGGGTTTACTAGAGATTCTGATATCATTGCATCACATTTGGTTGAATGGAGAGGCAAATATTCTGGCAACACACCAATAATGTTAATGCCGAAGACAAGTGTCGAATTGAGCGAAATAATAAAACTGGCGAATAACGAGAAATTCGAATTGTGCATTCAAGGCGGCAATTCTGGCTTGGTTGGCGCACAAATTCCTTTTGGCGAAGTGTTGATATCGCTTAAGCGGATGAATCAAATTCGTGCCATTAGTGCGGCCGATGATACCATTATTGCAGAAGCAGGGGTGGTGTTAGCCAACATCCACACAGCCGCCAAGAAAATTGACAGGCAATTTCCGGTTTCATTGGCTTCAAACGGTTCAGCAACAATTGGTGGGCTTATTTCAACTAACGCTGGCGGTGTGCATGTTAGGCGCTATGGAATGATGAGAAATCACATCCTTGGCCTTGAAGTTGTTCTGCCAAGCGGCGAAATTATTAGTGAACTAAGCCCACTACGAAAAGATAATAGTGGCTACGATCTCAAGCAGTTATTCATTGGTTCTGAAGGTACCTTAGGAGTAATAACCGCTGCGTGCGTTAAATTGGCGCCAAACCCACAAAACCGGATTGTCGCATTGGCCGGGATCGATAACCCTGAAGCTGCAGTTATTGCATTGCGGCACCTTGAAAACCAGACTGGGGCGGTTTCTGCTTTCGAAATTATGAATAGGCAATCTTTTGAATTTGGCCTCAAAAATTTGATTGGCGCGAAAAACCCTTTGACTGGCGTATTTCCATTTATTGCATTAGTCGAATTTGAATGTATGCATGATGATATTAGTTACGAGAACGCCTTATCAGCCTTACTTGAAGCCGGAGTTTTACTGGATGTAACTATCGCGCAAAACGCAGCTCAAAATGAGGCATTTTGGCTAATTCGTGAAGGAATGAGTGCAGCGCAAAAGCCCGAAGGATTAGCCGTCAAGCACGATATTTCAGTGCCGATATCCCAGATAAGTGAGTTTTTTCAAACCGCCAAACTGACAGCGCAGCGGATTGTTCAAGGCGCGCGAATTGCAGCGTTTGGCCACATTGGTGATGGCAATATTCACTATGATGTTTTGCGCCCTATTTCAATGTCTGACGCCGATTACCGTGAGTTTATCCCAATAATCACCGCCCAAATAAACGATGTCGTAGTGTCGCTTGGTGGTTCAATTTCCGCAGAACATGGAATTGGCGTAGCAAAGCGTGATGAGTTTTTGGCCCGCGAACCAAAAGTTCAAATCGAGCTTATGCGCGGAATAAAAAACTTGATGGACCCAAACAATATATTAAATCCACGTGTTTTATTGTAATGTCCGCTAAGTCATTTTGCGCCCGTTGGTTTCTTTCAAGAACAAGAAAGCGCAAAAACAAAGCACTACAATCGGCGTAAGCCATAAAATCGCATTTCCAGTGTTGCCAGCCAATGGAATTAGCTGTGCCACCAATACATTGCCTGCAAAGGCAGCGGTTGAAGCCGCAATTTCTGCGGTACCAGTGGCGGTCGCACGGGCCTCGGTGTCAAAGCTCTCGGTCGTTATTGCCCTTGTTGCAACTAAAGTTGAAAACCAGCCAAGCAACGCAATCGCGTATGAACCAGCAATGAAAAGCGTGCCTGTTGAAAAATAAACGCCCGCCAATCCAAGGCCAGTCAGAATTATGCCTGCGCCGCCCACAAATTTCCGTCCAATTCTATCGCTTAAATAACCGCCGAGACTGTTACCAACAAAGCCCATCATGCCGGCCCCCATTTGCAATGTAGAAACTCCAGCCTGGGTCCAACCGACGTCACTTTGAAGATGTTTCGATAATAAGCTTAAAGCCGGCGAAACAGGAATCCAAAACAAGAATAAGACCAAGCAGATGCTTGCCATTGTCTTCCAATTGGCTTTCAAGCCGTGAAAAGGATTCATGCTTTGGTGTTGCTTTTTATGGTCTGCATTGGAAGCCACAAAGGCTTCGCTTTCTTTTAGAGCCTTACGCCAAAATATCACTAAAACAGCTGGTATTGCGCCCAATAAATACAAAAGACGCCAACTATCATGCATGTCACCTAAAGCACCATAGCTTATGATAGCAATTGCGTCGCCCAATGTGCCGCATATCGCCAATATCCCCAGCATATAGGCACGCGACTTTGGCGGTGACGCTTCCGCGATTAATACAATCGCCAATAGTTCGCCGATCATGGTAAAAAGGCGGGTTAAAAACAGGCCAGTCAACAACATACCCGCACTTTGCGCACGAGAGGCAATAACTGCGGCGACAGAAAAACCAATGATGGACCACAGAAACACGGGTTTGCGGCCAATTTTATCAGCCCAGAAAACCATAAAGATTGCAGGAATCGCGCCAAGCTTAACCAAGCCTGTCATAAATGCTGCTTGCCTATCGCTCATGCCAAGGCTGACTTGAAATTGTGGAATTGTTAAAGTCGACAATTGGAAATCATAGCGGCTAGTCATGTATGCACTGCCTACTACCAATAGCAAAAGCCACAAACTGGATGGAATTTTCTCGCGCGCACCTGCTTTTGCCATGTTTCCCCCGAACTAATTTGTTTAGTCTAGCGCAATGCGCTATAGCGGTTGTAACAAGCTCTCATCATTATTGGCAACTTTATTGACTGCGTCACTAACCTTATGAAAACGCATAACACCATTGTTAGGCGCGTTAAATAGGTTTTTTAGCCGTGCTTGCGAAGTTTGGGCATCGAGCCAAAGACCCCAGTCTTCCTTTTCTAGGATCACGGGAAATCTATCATGCAGATTTGCGAATTCAGGCGATGAATTCGTCGTTATGATTGTTGTCGAGATTAGTATCTCGCCCGTTCCATTTTCGCTTTTCTTCATTTCCCACAATCCGGCAAATGCTATTGGCATATTGTCCCTGCGAGATATAAAAAAAGGCGTGCGCGCGTTGCCAGTTCGTTGCCATTCGTAAAAACCATCGGCAGGAATGATGCACCGACGCTTTTCAAAAGCTACTTTGAACGAGTTTTTCGTATCCAAAGTTTCCGAACGAGCATTGAACATCGGGCCAGTTTGCGGATCCTTTTCCATCCAATTTGGCAAAAGCCCCCATCTGGCCATAATTATCCGTCTTGTATTTTCCTTGCCAATTGCAACAATTGGGACTTTCTGTGTTGGGGCAACATTATAATTAGGCGCAAAATTTGGCCTATCCGAGGATTCAAACAAACTTGCCATCGCCTCTGGCGGCAAAGTTACTGCAAAACGTCCACACATATAAGAATTTCCAATTCTCTGCCTTTGATAAATATTGACTAAAACAGCGAACTATGACGAAACAATAAATATGAAACAAAACAAGTGGCTTTTTGTATTTGCTGCTGCACTGGGGCTGTATGGGTTTGGCGCTGGCGCGCAAGTTGCGACTACGCAATTTGACCCCGAGAAGCCTTTGTTCGTCGAGGACGCACCATCAAATAGCCAGAGCGCCAATTCTCCTGCTGATGAAGCAGTTCAGGAAAATATACCCGCCGATGACCAATTCACGCCAGAGCCAGATCTGCCGCCCAATGAACCTTTGCCAAGCGAGACAATTGGCGAACAAAAAACTGTCAAAAGGCGCACTTTACAAGATGTCGGCACAACCGACTACATTGAAACCTGGACCGAGCCAGAAGAACAAAATCAGGCAATTATTGCGCAAACTGTCCATAGACGGCGCGAAATAGACCCTGCCAAACTGTCCAACCTAACCGAACTTTCAAGAATTTTCGGGTCTTTGCACGCGCTTCGTGTCAGTTGCGTTGGTCAGCAAGATCAGACCTTCAGATCGAAAATGGCCACAATGCTTGAAATGGAAGCACCCGTGGCAAACTATATTAGGGATCCTTTGATAATTGCTTTCAATTCTGGCTTTGCAGCAGGTGGGCGCGGTGAACAATCATGCCCAAGGGATAAAGAATCCCGCGAAGCCAATTTAGCGCGTACCGGGCGAAATATTTCACTTGCAATGGTTAGGTTTTATTCGCCGCCAATAGCGCCCGCAGCAAATGCTCCCGCCCCCGCAAGGCCAAGCCCTGCCGATGTGAAAGGCAAATAGTGCCGAAGAGCATATCCCTAGATTACCCTTAATATCCACAAATAGTCCAACATACCCGCGGGTAAATAAATCTGAAATTAACCAAATTAGATTATGCTTGTTGCAAGAGGCAATAAAAATAAAAGGCCTCAAAAAAAAGTATGGGGTAATTCTGTGTCAAATTTCACTTGTCTATTAATTGAAGATAGCCACACACAGGCTAACATTTTGTCGCAAATGATAATGAAGGCAGGGTGGACGGTTTTTGCCGCACTTAACCTCAAACAAGCAATTGGAACCTTAGAAAGCCAGCATATCGATTTGGTAGTAACCGATTTATATTTACCTGATTGTGAAGACGGTCGGACCGTTGGCAAAATTAAGGAAATAAGCCCCGAAGTATCAGTAATCGCTATGACAGCCGGTGGATCTTTCGGCAATTCAAGTGACACGTTGATGTTGGCAAAGGCCGATGGCGCTGAATTCCTATTGCAAAAACCGTTCGAAGTAGAAAAATTGAAATCAGCTTTGGATGAAATCGCGCATCGATTGCGAAATGGCGGTCGGCGCTTACATGTTTTAGTGATTGATGACAGCAAGACCATGTGCGTGATTTGCCGCAAAATGCTCGAAGCCAATGGCTTCCGGGTTACACATGCCAATTCAATTGACGAAGCATTTGAAACCAGCGATGCGCTTGATATTGACGTAATTCTAACAGACCTTCACATGGATGGTATGGACCCTAAGGAAGCAATTCCAATCATACGGGAAAATATGCCGGGAGTAGGCATAGTTGCGATGACAGGCATTAACGGCGAAATGCTAAGTGATGTTCTAAAACTAGGGGCCGACACGGCTTTATACAAGCCCTTTGGCGCCCAAGGTTTGGTTGCCGCAGTTCGCAATGCGCATTTGTTGGCAACAATGGCAATGCTTGAGAAAATCGAAAATCGAGCTATCGCTGCCTAGTCAAATAATGGCACCAAAACAGCTGCAAGAACACCCATAATTATTAAAACCATGGCCACGATTTTGCGTGTTTGAAGCCGTTCTTCAAATTTCTTTGCGCCCATAAATACCGACAATGGTATTTCAACCACCAAATTCACGGCTTTAACCAATGCAGCGGGAGCAAGGCCAAGCGCCAAAAACCAAGCGATAGACGCGAATGATCCGCCTGCGCCGGCTTTGAAGCAATCACGCCATTTTTTGGCCGCGACCCTCATTCCAGCCCTTTGAATGAAAAGCAAAATTGCACCCAAGAAAACGCCTTGCGAAACTTGGGTTATCAAAACAGTTAAGGTGCTGGCAAAAAATGTTGGATTGCCTTCCACGGCATTGACTGCTGCACGAAATTGGTTGGAGCAAACGGCGAAAAACACACCTGAAGTAAAGCCAAATAACCCGCTAAGCAGTGCGCTTTTTACATCGATTTCTGCGTTTGGTTTACGTTCTGGCCATGAAATAACAACCATACCAATTGTTGCCACTATTAGGCCAATCCACGGTATTATCCCCAATTTATCGCCCAAAAACCAAACACCAAAAGCCGCAGTTACAATGATGGAGCTGTGCTGAAGCGCCACACCAATTGCGAATTTTGAAAACCGCATCGAAAGCAAAAATGCCGCCGAAGCCAAAAATTGAAATAATGACCCTGCCAAGACATTAACCCAAAAATATTGGCTAAGCTCAATGTCATAATGACCGCGATATAAAAGCAACGCCGCCAAAACCAAAGACGTAAACGGCACAGCAAAGGCAAAGCGCACCCACGCCGCAATCCATGGCCCCGCAACAACCATTATTTCGCGTTGGAAACTGTTGCGCAAGGTTTGCAAAAATGAGGCTATGATTGATAGAAATATCCACATGGTGCTGCTTTAAAGGCGCGAAATTATTTAGCAAAGCGATTTTCGAGAAATAACTTGCTTTTCGCCCAATAAATAACATAATTGAGGCGCGAATATCGGACACAGAAATTGGAGCCGCTAAAATGGACAATAAACTTATCCCCGCTTTTGACAGCAAAATTATCCCCGCCGCAGTTTTGGCATTTGGCATCGCGATGGGCGGCTTTTTTGCGGGGCATGGTTTGGTTAAATCACGCCTTGGTTTTCGCACTGTTACCGTAAAAGGCCTCGCGGAGCGCAGCGTGAAAGCGGATCTTGGCTTTTGGCCGATTAAATTTGTGGCAACCGGCCCAACATTGGCCGAAGCGCGCCAAAGCCTTAATGCAAACGATATTGCTGTGAAAAACTATTTGAAAGCGCAAGGTTTTGCCCCCGCAGATATAAGCGTGCAAAACATCCAAGTGCAGGATAAATGGGCGGATAGCTATGGCCAACAAGTATCCGAAGGCGTGCGTTATGTTTTAACCGAAAACGTCATGGTGCGCTCAACTGATGTTAATAAAATATCCACCGCATCAAGCGGCATTGCGGCGCTTATTGACCAAGGGGTTATATTCTCTTCAGATTCATATAGCGCGGGGCCAACATTCCTTTTCACCAAACTTAATGACCTTAAGCCAGTGCTATTAACCGAAGCCACCCGCCGCGCCCGCGAAGCCGCCCAGCAATTTGCCCAGCAATCCGGCGCCCGCGTCGGCGGCATACAAAACGCCAACCAAGGCGTGATTGAAGTAAACCCCGCAGTCGAAATCCCCAATGAAAGCGGCGAAAAACAAATTGATAAAACTGTAAGAGTTGTGACGACTATTACTTATTTTATTAAGGAGTGATGGGGCATTGGGATTTCGAATTTCAAGAAAATTGCTATTTCGCATTGCGTCCTCGAAATAGGAGTAAGAGCATTTTGCGGGCCGTCAAGTGATTCGACTTGACTTCAAAATACTCTAACATATATTTTCCAAAAATGTTTTGTTATTTTAATGTGGAGGCAAAATTGGGCGACGATATCAAAGAACAGATTGCTGCATTAAAAGAACAATTGGCGCAATTAGAAGAGACAGCAGCAGAAGAAGCCGCAAATAAGGAAAATCTACAAGGCAGCGCGAGCTTTGCTTCGAGTGATTTAAACGATGACGTTGCTGATTTACCAAAAAAAGGTGCCTCAATTTCAAAGTGGATATTTGGTGTTGGTGCCTCATTCGTTTTTTTAGTTTTCGTTGCATCAATTGTTAATAATTCTTCCACATCCGGCCACCAAATTACCGCTCCGAATGGCGTCTCTGGAAACGCGGTTGCGACTCCTGATGCAATTGCAAAAACTGCACATGACGCCACGAATGCTGTTTCGACATCAACTGCAGACGATGTGGTAAACAGTACTACGAAATGGGAATATAGGTCATTCACCGACGGAATGGATGATATGCCAACTAAGTTGGCTTGCGTTGAATCTGATGATTTGATTTCTCAAACGTTTCCTTATGAATCCACGCACACTGAATTGTGTATCCGCAAAACCCCGAAGCATGGGCTTGACGCGTATTTCCGCCTTAAATCAGATGGACAAATTTTATGCCATTCATATGCAGAGCCATGCATAATTAAGGTTCGTTTCGACAGCGGGGCGATTCAATCGTTCTCTGGTTTAATGGCTTCTGACAGTTCTTCTAATATTGTGTTTTTTCAGAATGCAGCGCGTATGTTGAACTCGATTTCAGACTCAAAACAAACTCGTGTGCAGGTTGAGCTTTACCAAAATGGCAATCAAACCACGACATTCAATACGGCAGGCCTAGTTTGGCCGCCAATTTGATTTTTAATTTTAAAAATGGAGTAAAGAAATGACATTAGTTAAAATAGCTTTTATTATTGCAATAATTGGCACAGGCTTCTCTCTTCTAGATTATTTTCTAAGCATTGGCGAAGCATCTGGCGCGCCCCAACAAGCAGCTGGCGCCGCTATGGCTTTGGTTTTGCCGGTGTCACTTTACGTTATTGCACGTGGTTTTGAGGCAATTGCCAAAAGTGCGAACAAAGAAAGCGATGCCAAATCGATGGATTCCAACTAATTAGGTACTTAGAAAATCGAAGTAACTGGCAGTAATTTCAAGGAATTTCGATTTCGGTGGCAAGTTATGAATTGCATAATTAAGTTCATGTAAATCGCTAAATAGGTTGTACCGCTCACAAAGTGAAGAGCCATAAATCGCGGAAAGAACATTGTTAATAAAAAACGCCATATTACCCATGCACGAAAGCTATCACGATTTTGGATATTGGCAATCTTTGGTGGTCAAAATCAAATCGAAAGCGTTCGCTTTCGTGGATATGCAGCTTTGCTGTCCGCGGTTGGTAATTACCTACGAAGTCACGCGATTAACGCGCAATTACGCGCTCAAGGACACCATCTGCCCAGATTCAAAAGTTATTTTTGATTGTTCCTGCTGAAAATCATCAAGAACTTCTAACGTCTCTTGAGTGTCCTTGTCATATTCTTCAAATAGCTTTTTGGTTTCTTTGTCGTTTTTATGTTGGGCCTCTATGCCAGCTTTGGCCAAGCCCATTAGGAACTTCATATCGCTTATCGTTTTGCGAACGTCCTTTATAAAGTCGGCAAAAGGCGGCGACAAAAGGCTTTGGGCATACGCTTTTTCGAGCTTTTTAGTATCGATGATTGGCGCTTGTGTTTGCGCGGCGCTGGTCGGCAGATTATCGACATGCGGATTTAGTTTGGAAAGAATTTCTTCAAGTTTCAGGAAAGTTTCTTCCACCGATTTCAGATTGTCAATAATTGGTTCAACCACAGCATCGGGGGATTTTTCAGTTTGCGGCGCTTTTGATTGGCCATCATCATTCGTTTGGTTAGCAGCATTTGTATTTGCCGGACTAGGAGTTGCGGCAATCGCGGTTTCAATAATCTGCCCCTTGGTGCCCACCGCATCTGTGAAGTCTTTCAACACCGATTTTAGCTCTTTTGCCAAACGAGCCAACTCTTTTGCAAGGTATTTTGGATCCCCGCCGAGCATTTTCTTCAATTGTTGAACTTGCTTGGTTATTTCTTGGTAACGCGCCAAGGCCATACTTTTCTTGGTTTCGTCGGGTTGGCGTGTGATGCTATTCAAACCGATTGCCACTGATTTTGCGTCCGCCATTTGTTTGGCCAAACACACTTCATTTTTCGTATTCGGGTTTCCAGATAATTCAGATAATAAATCGCGCTTTTCACTTTTTGCCGAAAGTGAATTGCCGTTTTGCCTTAAACTGGCAAAAAATGGGTTGGCACCAATTTGCATAGGCCATAATTAGCCGCAAATCCCGAATATTAGGTTCAAACATTCGATAAATTTTTATGTAATAATCAGAATTGACTCTGACTACCCCACTTCGCGCGCGCCGCCGTGCCTTTTTTGCTTGGTCATTAGGCGGTTTAGCGCCCCAACATAGGCTTTGGCGCTGGCCACCAATGTGTCGGCATCGGCGCTTCTGGCAGTGGCATAATAGCCGTCTTCAACCAAGCGCACCGAAACTTCAGCTTGGGCGTCGGTTCCTTCGGTTACGGCGTGAACTTGGTATAAATCGAGCACGGCTTCATGCGGCACAAGGGCGCGGATTGCGTTGAATACCGCGTCCACGGGGCCATTGCCACGCATGGTGGTCCAATGTTTTTCGCCATCAATTAACAAGTCAATTTCCGCCGTTTGTGGGCCATCGGTACCAGCAACCACTCGCAAGCGCGCAACCTTTATTGCATCATCAACGTGGGATGCCGCATCATCGACCAATGCCACCAAATCATCATCGAAAATGAACTTCTTTTTGTCGGCCAAATCTTTGAAGCGGGTGAAAGCATCCATGAAGGCATTATCGGATAATTCATAGCCCAAAGAGTGCAATTTGTCCTTGAAAGCATGGCGTCCCGAATGTTTACCCATAACCAAATTTGTGCCGCCTTGGCCCACGGATTCTGGCGTCATAATTTCGTAGGTTTCGGCGTTTTTTAACATGCCGTCTTGGTGAATACCAGATTCATGCGCGAAGGCATTTTTGCCAACAATCGCTTTATTATATTGCACCGGAAAACCAGTTATGCGGGACACCATTTTGGAAGCCGCGAATAGCCTGGTGGCGTCAATTTGCGTATTAAATGGCAAGGCATTTTCGCGCACTTTAAGCGCCATCACGATTTCTTCAAGCGCGGCATTGCCAGCCCGTTCACCTAGGCCATTGATCGCGCATTCAATTTGCCGCGCGCCATTTTGCACGGCTGCAAGCGAATTGGCGACTGCCAAACCCAAATCATTATGGCAATGCGCCGAAAATATAACTTTATCCGCACCCGGAACATTTTCGATTAAGTCTTTGAAAATAGCGCCATATTCGTCTGGGAAGCTATAGCCAACTGTGTCTGGAACATTGATTGTGGTTGCGCCCGCTTTAATGGCGATTTCAACCGCGCGGCGCAAAAAGTCCCGCTCGGTTCTTGTGGCATCTTCGGCGGACCATTCGACATCATCCACCAAATTGCGCGCCATAGAGACAGATTCATGAATCGCCTCCAAAACCGAATTTGGCCCCATTTTTAACTTATGTTCCATGTGTAAAGGCGAAGTTGAAATGAAGGTGTGAATCCTTGGGCGCGCGGCACCACGAACCGCTTCGGCGCAACGCTCTATGTCTTTGGCGCTGGAGCGTGAAAGGCCACAGACGATCGATTCTTTGACGATTTCAGAAATCGCTTTTACCGCGTCAAAATCACCTTGGCTAGCGATTGGAAAGCCCGCTTCGATTACATCAACTTTCATTTCTTCGAGGAGTTTTGCAAGTTCCAATTTTTCGAAATGTGACATGGATGCACCGGGGCTTTGTTCCCCGTCACGCATTGTTGTGTCAAAAATACGAATATGATTGGTCACTTGCTTTAATTCCTTCTTCTATTAGGCGAAGCCATTCGCGGGTTTGTAAATATATTATTTGCAATCAAATTGCAAAATACGCATATCATGAAATAATTTGCCATTTCAATAGTACAGAGGGCCATATTAGGTATTTTTTACCAATATTTCGCAAATATTGGAATTTATAGCGTTTCCCAAAAAAGTGTGAAGCGGTTTTTGGACAAGAAACGCGACAAACAAAGAAAGCTAGAGCCCCATTTCGATTAAATCGAAATGGGATAAGCGCTAGTCTCTATTTTGCAACTTAACCAGCATTGGCCTGACACCAAAAACAATTAACGCCCAAACAATTGCTGCGGCGACAAAAAACCAAAGCGCCATGATATTTTCGCCTTTCAGGACTTGCCCGATGCCATGTGCGCCAAATGCCACCAACAATATCTTTGGCAAAATGCCAATGCCCGTTCCCGCAATAAACCACGATGCCCGCACATTGGAAGCCCCAAGCGCGAGATTGACTAATATAAACGGCCCAGTTGGGACTTGGCGCACAATCAAGCTGGTTAGAAAGCCGTTCTTGCCAATGAACCGTAAGGCCCCTTCACCGCGCCCGCTTAATAGCTTTTGCACAGTTTTCGCGCCGCCGATCCTGCCCAAAACATATCCAACTAGCGCGGAAATCATTGTCGCGAGCCACGACATAATAACCCCTTCGGATGTGCCAAAAACTGCAACGGTTGCGGCAATCAAAACAAACTGCGGCGCGCCCAAAAACGCTAATAACGTAAACATCAATGTTACTGCAATCGGTGCCCACCAGGCGCCGCGAATAATACGCAAATGCCCTGCCAATGCGCCTTGGTCCAGATCTATGAAAATCATACCAAAAGCCAAAACCAGCCCAGCGACACTGAATAAAGCAAAAGAAATCCAAACCGCCTTTTGCGAAGTGGATTCCATTTCGGTGAAGAATTTTATGAACTTGTTGAAAATTGGGGGCATTTAATGTCTACAGGTGTCCTTAGCACGCTATAATTGCTAACTTGCGGGGCAGGTTCCAGTAAACTCCGGCAGCATTGCCCAGTCAACAATTCTAATCGGGGTGTTTCGGTGGCGGATTGTGCGAACAACGGATTCCCCGGCCCGAACAATATTTGCGCGGCCATTGAGAAAATTGACATCGCACCTTGTGGCCGCTTTGGGGTCCAAACTATCCCAATTTGAAATTTCATATCCAATTACGCGCATGTGCCCTTCACGAAAGGCAACAATTGTACTGGCTTCATATTTGCCGCGGCCGACGCCAATGTGTGAGGATTCAACCACAATTGAACCCAGTGCATTTAACTTGATGTGCGCAGGATCACCAATTGTGGGGGTTGAACCCGCAAATCCTTTGGCAATAATTGGCGGCGAAAGCCCACCGCCACGGCGGCCAAACCTTACATGCAATTGCACGCTATCATCATTTGATTCTTGGAAAATTTCGGCTCTATCGATGAAACCATCTCGGTTCCAATCATACCTTACGCTACCTAATGATGCGCCAGAGCCAACATCACCAGCGATCGCAGCTGAACTTAGTAAAGCAATACTAAAAAAGCCCAAAATAGTTGATCTCATAGCCAAATCCTTTCAACTTCTATCATCATCAGCGATTATTATCCCGATTTATCACAGTTCAATATATCCAACAACTTTGGGACAAGGCATTTAAAATTACAAATTTGGCTTCGGGATTCTAGCTCTCGAAAAAGGGTAAATGAACCTTGGCTTTATTGAAAGCGTTTCTAAGATCGAAAAAGTGAATTCGCAACTCTCGGAATTTTTACGCTTTGACTAAATTCTTGGTTGGGACAAGGCTTCTATAAATCATCCAAATACTAAGTGCCAATTCGGCCAGTAATGCAGGCATAAGCGCCCAATCACCAATTAAGTCTTGGATTTCTGGCGCGACGAAGAACGTGAAACTGTTTGTAAATTGGCAAATCCCGCATATTACAATGCCATACCCAATGAGTTTGGGAAATAAGTTCGATTTAATCATAAGATAACCCAAAACCAAATTGTAAAATCCGCACAATATCAAACATACATGATAGGTTACATTATGGACACTAAGCGACAAATATCCGAGCGCGTCTAATTGCGCCTTCGAAAACACATTTAAATAGCCAGAGTTTTCTTGAATAAGGACTGGTATATAATGCGAAAGCATCCCTATCGCGAGAACGCCAAGCGAAATTATACGCAAAAATGCGAAGAGCAAAGTAAGCGCAGGGCCTGTGGGTTTCAATAAGAAATACAAACAAAGCGTAACGACAATGTCAAAACCAATGGTGAAAGCGTCAGACCCCGCCGCAATGCGATACAAAGCCATATTTTCAGCAATATTCTGTGCAGTTCCCAAAGCATCGCCAGAAACCGTTAACCGCCCACGAACATAGCCTTCCGAAAAAATACCGGTAACAATAACACCAAGGTAAGAGAGGCCACCAAAGAGTAAGAGATTTTTATCTGTCTTATAATTTCTCTGTAACATATTTCCACCTTTTCAAACTCCAATGGTGGTATAGTGTCATAATACGCTAAGTGTCAACAATGAGACTGTAAATCAAACCTCAACATTTAAAAACCTTCCGATTGGAAGATTGAAAATATGCTTTGTAATAAGCCATCTCCAAGCAAATTACCGCAGCGCTGCACCATAAACCACTATTTTGAGTTTTTCACCCGGTATCAGTGCACGATCAGTCGTGATGGCATTTATCATTTTGAACCTATCTGCCTGAAAATCACTATATGCCATTCGCGAAGAAAGGCTGGCGATGGTATCACCACTGCGCACCGTCACGATTTCAATTTGCCGTGGGCGCAATTGGGCAATTTCAGCAGCTGTCAAAATACGCAGAGACTGGGTCATTGGATAGGTAGGGTTCAATTGCCCAGCAGGGCCGACAATCGCAAAATGATAGGCCTTGTCATTAACATTATACGCCATAACTGCGACATCTATAGCCTGGCCATTTTGAGCTTGCGCGCGGGCCAGCAACGAAACCGCCGGAAGGCCATTTACAACGCTTGCTTGCGGCACGCTAACTTGCGCTTGGGCTTGACCAAGAATTGAGCGCAGCACCGTGTTGGCATAGGCATCCAATCCCCCTGTTAAATTGGCACCACCAGCGAATTGCGAACGGATGTTTCCGGTGCCTTGAATTTGCACCGCTTGGGGTGAATTGGCCAAAGTATAACCAACAGGAACTTCAAATGTAATTTTGATTGTCGGATGGGCAAATACCCGCCCGTTCACAAAGCCTTGCTCTGGATCATCGCCAACCCTAAGTCCGTTTATTGCATTGAAAAATGGCGTCACTAATTCGGGCGGATTTGTGCGGGTTCCGCCGGCACGTGTCGCAGCGTTGCTGGTTCTTGCGGCACGATCCGATGAAACTGGGTGGCTACGCGCCCAATTTGGAATTTGCCGACCCTCGCGGTTATTTACACGCGCATCGAGCGCTTCTTGCGCACCCAAAGCGGTCATAATGTCCGAAGCTGCAAACAGATTGTAGCCATTTGCCTGCAGATGGCGCACACCATAAGCATCGGATTGGTTTTCCTGATCGCGAGAATAACTTAAGGTATATACTTGTGCGAGCTGCCCTGCCTGCTGCATAACGTCTTGCGAGTTTGTCGCCGCACCAAGCGCGATTGCGCCAAGTGTTGAAAGCGTGGAAGCACGTTGCCGACGATAAGCATGTTTGCCCTGAATATGGCCCACTTCATGACCCAAAACGGCCGCCAATTCGTCTTCCGAATTCATAATGGTCAAAAGGCCGCGCGTAACATAAATATAACAACCCTGCACCGCAAAAGCATTGACCACATCTGAATTTAGAACTGTGAATCGGCATTTTCCGGCCAAATCCGCCGATCTTGCTGTCTTCTCGCCAATGGCAGAAACATAAGCCCCCAGCGGCCCTTCAATCGCGCCGCCAAATTGGGCGACAATTTGCGGGTGTTCGCGTGCTGCCTTAGCTTGTTCGGCCGGCTTCACAACTTGGGCATGGGCGGACACTGGCAAAAGGGCGAACGCGGTTACAGCAGCACTCGCTGCCAGCAAATTTTTGGCTCGGGAAAATTTAGGCGCAAAATGGCGAAGCAATGGCGAAATAGGCATAGTATAGTCTCCGTTTGGATGTGCGCGCCTAAACTATCATAATTAGCAAAGACGGCAAATGGGGATAGCATCTTTGCGCTTCGCTATTGGAGGTATTGCAACTAAAATTTCAATCAAATAATTGGCAGCAAGAAAACTGGGCACTACGCAACCGCGCATTTCCGAAATCAAGCACGGCAAAATCACTAATTCTTCGCTTTATCCACTAATTTATTTTTGGCAATCCACGGCATCAATGTGCGGAGTTCTTTGCCGACGGCCTCGATTTGGTGTTCTTCATTGAATTTGCGGCGGGCTTGGAAGAATGGAGTGCCGGCTTGGTTTTCGGCCATCCATTTACGAGTGAAATCGCCATTTTGAATGTCAAATAGCACTTTTTTCATTTCGGCCTTGGTTTCGGGCGTAATGATACGTGGTCCGGTTACATATTCACCATACTCTGCCGTATTGGAGATTGAATAGTTCATATTCGCGATGCCGCCTTCATATATAAGGTCCACAATCAACTTTACTTCGTGCAAACATTCAAAATAGGCCATTTCGGGGGCATAGCCGCCTTCGACCAATGTCTCGAACCCGGCGCGGATAAGTTCAACAACGCCGCCACACAAAACCGCTTGTTCGCCGAACAAATCGGTTTCGCATTCTTCGCGGAAACTGGTTTCAATGATGCCAGAACGGCCACCACCAACGCCAGAAGCATAGGCAAGCGCAGTTTTTTGGGCGTTACCCGTGGCATTTTGATGAATTGCCACCAAGCAAGGCACGCCGCCGCCTTTTTGATACTCGCCGCGCACAGTATGGCCGGGGCCTTTCGGTGCAATCAAAGCAACATCAACATCTTTTGGTGGCACAATAAGGCCGAAATGCACTGAAAAGCCATGCGCGAATAGTAAAGTCTGGCCAGCTTGCAAATGCGGTGCGATTTCCGAAGCATATAGCCCACCTTGACCTTCATCAGGCGTAACAATCATTAAAATGTCGGCAGTTTTCGCGGCTTCCGATACTGACACAACATTAAAGCCCTCACCTTTTGCTTTGGCGGCGGTTGGCGAATCTGGACGCAAAGCAATTATCACGTTTTTGCACCCTGAATCTCTTAAATTGAGTGCATGAGCATGGCCTTGTGAGCCATAACCAACAATTGCAATTGTTTTGTCTTTGATAAGGCCAAGATCGCAATCTTTTTCGTAATATACTTGCATTTTATTCTCCAATTGTGTCGCAATTTGCAAAAAATTGCTCAGAATCCCATATCGCGGTTGCCTTTGAGCTTTTTTTTACCAAAAGGTCAATCCGTGCTTTCAGTTAATTCAGCTTGAAATCGCTTATTGCATCAATTTGGCGCAGCTTCCGGGTTGGTTGCAGGGTCAACCCTTGGCCCAACGGCGGGCACGGGTCTTCCAAGTGCATCACGCATAACTGGCACACCATTATTGCCTTGAGCTGCTGGGCGCGGCGCGGTTGGGCGCGGCGGCAATGCAGCAGGAGCCTGAGATCGCCCGGCCGCAAGTTCGGTAACAATCTTCCAAGCGCCGTTTTCTTTGCGCCAAATCGCAACATACCGACCATCCGATACGGTCACGTTGCCGCGTTTTAGGCTGTAACCACCCCAAGATGAACCTGCGCCACTCGACGCCATTGCTTTTTCAGGCCTGCGTTCCAAAATAAAGCCTGTAGGGAATGTTCCAAAGCGAAACTGGGTCGCTTCAAGGCCAGAGGGCGAGCCGCCACTTGCATCATACAAAACGCCCTCGCTCGAAATAACACCAGTATAGGCTGATAGCGGTCCGTTAGCGTATATATTGTCCGCAAGACTTCTATCTATCGCTAAAAGTTCTTCGCTCTCATCATAAATAGCCGCATTGTGTGACACAAAAGCAGGTGGCGGTTCCGCAGCTGGCGCCGCAACCTCGGCCGGCGGTTCGGTTACTGCGGGAGTTTCAACTACAGGTGCGGTTTCATTGATAGGAGTTTCAACTACAGGTGCAGGAGGCACGGTTTCAGGCGAAACTTCCGCCGGCGGCGTGGTGTCAATTGATAATGGTTCTATAGCTGGCGTCACAGGCGCAGAGGACGTCACTGGGTCTATTTGTGGGATTTGCCATTGTTGTTGAGGTTCAATTGACTGGGTTTCTGTTGGCTGGGTTTCTGTTGGCTGGGTTTCTGTTGGCAGTGTTTGAGGTGGTTGCGGCTCTTGCTGAACCGCTGCGCCTGCTGAATCACTTGCCGCAACTGGCCCAGCAGGCGCAGGGGTAGTAGCGGTAACAGGCGCCGTGCGGTTACGATTCCCAAATAACCTAAACTCGGTTACTGGCGCACCATCAGCTGGCGCTGCACGCTCCCTTGGCGGTGGCGGTGGCGGTGGTGGCGGTGGCGGCGGTGATGCCGGTCTTTGGCCAAAAAGCCGAAATTGCTCGGCAGGTGGGCTTGCCTCAGTAGTGGCCGTTTGTGGTTGCTCTACGGCTGCTGGTGGTGGTGGCGACGGCGCAGCCCTTTGGCCAAACAGCCGAAATTGTTCGACAGCTGGGCTAGCATTCGTTGTTGCGTTTGGGGTTTGCTCTTCGGCTTGCGGCTGGGGCGGTGGTGGTGGCGGTGGCACTGGTGTCGGCGCTGGCTGGGCAGGCCTACGGAAAAGCCGAAACTGCTCGACCTGTTGGGCACTTGCCATCATTGGCAGGCTAACAAGACCAAAAACCACAGCACGGCCAATCATTTTTTTATTATTAAACCAATTCATTATGGCCAACCTTTAATTTTTATTACTAACTTATAAGACTTTTGAAACTAAGCGAAATACAAAATTTTCAAAAGCTATTTCCCCATTATTCTTTGCTCCGGTGCGGCAAAACTGTCCAATGAAATTTCGGTTAATACCGAAGGAATTCGAAGCATAAATTCATTCATAAGGGACCTAATATGTTCATCATCATACCGCGTTGTCACACATCTTGATACATTTGGGGCGACTATTTCTATAACCGCACTTGCCGGCGCTGTCACTTTTTTGGTTTTCAGAGTAGGCCTATTTTCGGCCCAAATATCGACTTTGGCGAATGCTCGAACCAATTCGTCGGCTTGAATAAAAATTAGATCCCGCTCTTCTACTTGCGCTTTTGTGCTGGTGCTGCTTACTTTTACCACTTTGATCCGCCCTGGGACGCGCGCTTTTGGTGTCCAAAAAGTCAATGCAAAACTGTTGCCAACATCACGTAAAACTGAAACCCGATAAACAGCTGTTGCATCTTGGCGCGCGGCCAATGCATCAGTTATTCCAAGTGCCGCGAGTGTTTGATCGCTCCCCCGCTCGGCATCTTGTGCATTTTGACATACCAGCATTCGGGGGTCACCGCCAACCGCCATGATTAAGTTAGCACTTTTGCCAGGGCCAATAATTGCCTGTTTGGTTTTACTTGGCAAAAACCGCCACACAACTGCGACAGCCAATAAAAACAACAAAATGCCGGTAAATATCTTGGTTGATGTTCTCATTTCGCCATGCCTTATAATTTTTCACTACCTCTGCGGATTGTTGCAACGCCGGTGCGCGAAACCTCTACCAAGCCCAATGGTTTCATCAAATTGATAAAATCGTCAAGCTTCTTGGAACTTCCTGTAAGCTCGAATGTGAAGGTATCCAATGTCGCATCCATTATGCGGCATTTGAATGCATCGGCTAGCCGCAAAGCTTCGACACGATGATCGCCTTTGCCAGCAACCTTTACAAGTGCCAACTCACGCGAGACTGCTTCGCCATCACCATAAAAATCAATAACCCTTTTCACTGGAACGATGCGTGATATTTGCGCTTTAATTTGCGCCAAAGTCGCATAGGTGCCCGATGTTACAATGGTAATACGTGATGTGTGGCCTTCGTGATCGGTTTCAGCGACCGTTAAGCTCTCAATATTATAGCCGCGCGCCGAAAAAAGCCCAACAACCCGCGCCAGAACACCGGGTTCGTTTGCAACAATAACGGCAAGCGTCGTCTTGATAATTGCGTCTTTGGTTTCAGGGATAAAATAAGCTGATGCTGGTTGGGTCATGGCAATAAGTCCTTTGCATTCCTTTTGCCAAAGCACAAGCCAAATGTCGAGTTTGCCGCGCAATTATTTTGCGGCGCTATACAAAACCCTTGCCTTTATAACGCGACCATGCGGATCTAAGTTCATTACTTCGACCCCAATTACATTTACATCGTTCTTGTAAACTATGGCAACACCTTTGGCATCGCTTGTCACGTGGATAAGTTCAAAGTGCAAATTTGGGCGGTTGGTTAAGGCACGCGCAAAATATGGGCGCAGCTCGGCACGAGTAGTGAAGTGGCTTCTTTTGCCTTCGGAATAAATGGCAACTTTGGGCGAATGAAACTCTAGCGTCTCGGCATAATGTTCTAAAATCGCATGAAGATTATGCGAATTCCAATCATCAATCCACTTTTGGGCGAAGGTTTGTGGGTCAGTCATAAAGGTTTCCATTCAATCGATCAGGCAACTTGCGCAATTTAGCATTATCTATTCAGGCGAAATCTGCGCGGCGTATCCTTCTTGTGATACATTTCCAAATGTTCTTCAACATTTCTAACTCTGTGCATGAAAGCGGCAAATCGCGGATTGCCACAACTTGGCACGCTCCAGTAATTCATAACATTATTTTGTCGCATTTCAAAATATATAGCGACATGGGCATAGCAGTAAGTTCGGCTTTGCTGTTCTTCGGCGTTCATCTTTGTTGCGACCGCCATTTCAAACAATTCTTGAATTTGCACCCGAGATACAAATCTCGTTGTTTCGGATTTCACGAGCTTTGCGGCGGGAGCCGCAGTAATAATTCCATAATGTGGTCCACCTTCTTCAACATAGTCAGTATATTTTATATAAGGAACTGTGCCAGCGTTCAAATGATAAACTTTGGCTGTAAAAGGCATAAATTCGCTCCAATAAAGCTGAATTTCATCTGTTGTATCGGCGCTTTCACCCAATGAACTATGCCCAATTCCAGTGAAAAATCCACTTCTGTCTTTGGTCAGTTCGCGCGGCTCAGTTTGAGATGTCCAACCCGCCAGCGCAAGACATATTGTGACCGCGCATATTTTGCAAAGTTTTGTAAAATCGATAGTCATTCTTTCTCGTCATCTTGATAGCGCTTGGGTAACAGCTCTTTTGGGTGCATCCATTTCGGATAGTGCGGTTTCTCACCAGTTGCCGCCATTAGGCGCGCGGGGTCAACTTTACTTTGAATTTGCGACACCAATTCGCGTTTTGCGGTTACCAAATATTGCCGCAAATCATCAATGCGGTCTTTTTCTTTGAAATTGAAGCTTTTGAACACGCGGTAAGAATACAAAAGCGCATCAATCGCCACGGGCCGATAGCCCTTATATGCCGCCTGCCCTTCATCGGGTTCAATTGTGGTCCTAAGGTTGGGAAGATACCAGCGGCCAATATCTATGAGTACTGAAACTTCGGATAATAAGTTTGTGCGGCGGTCTTCTAGTTCTTCGTCGGTGTCATGTTCAATACGAAATGTAAATTCTATCATTTCTTGCATAATCCGCACACAATCCGCGCCCCATTTCAAAAGGTCGGTGTCGCGTTGCAACTTTACTGCAGCGCGCGAAATTGTCTCTTGCCGAACCGCCGCCCAAATGGAAGCAATTATAGCGATAGCGGAAACAATTAATGCGGCTAGGGAAATGGAATTCGAATCAAAATTATCCACGAATTAGTCCTCCATGACCAAAAATTGGAGCATTAATTGCTCAACCTCTTCTATAATTTCGCTATCCAACTCATATGGTTTGCGAAAGCCGCGATGATGGCGGACAAATGATTTTATATGGTCGACAAAATTACAGACGTAAAGCTACTCCTCTGACTCTAACACACAACTTGAGCCAAAATTAATTTTGCACGCAATTAAGTGAGTCTCACGAAACCCACACCATTGAAGCATTCCCATTCGCACAACGCCATTTTTTCGCGTTACAGCGAAATATGAGGGGCCGTCTAGACATACCACTGCATCACTTGACATATCGTCCAATCGCTTTTCATATATTTCTTGGTAATCTTGAGCCGCGCTAATATCGTCTAACAATGAATTTGCAAAATCCTTCGAGAACACTCTAGGAGTAATATTTTCATAACGCCATCTTCCGAATAATTTTCTCAAGACGCCAAGCCTGCGGTAATGCGGCCTAACGCGCTTTGAAGATACACTCTGACCAACTGAAATTTCGGTGATCATAAGGGGCCAATAATAGGCATCTCCTTGTACAAACTGAATCGCATCAGGAAGGTCAGCGCCACTTTCCAATGGGGCGAATTTTGCATCACGCAATATCTTGAGAAAATGGATATTGGCTTCAGCGTCGCTCGATTGAGACCATGCCAATGTCGAGACAAACCCAATTGCCACCAATGACACAAGCGATAACAGCCTAGTAAAATTGCTTATTGACCCCTTCATCCCTCAAATCACCTCCTAATCAATCTGCAAAGAATTTTTGAAAACGACGCTTTTCAAAAATTGTTTTCCGCTTGAATCCAAAACCCCGAGTGAGGCCGAAGGCCGAGGGTGGGGTTTTGAGTTAAACCAACGCCTTCCCCTTCTCCCCAATTGCTGTGCCCAAATCTTTGCCATCATCACCGAATAGCATTTCGTTATGGGCTGCGCCTGAAGGAATCATTGGGAAGCAGTTTTCGATTTTCGAAACCCTGCAATCAACCAAAACTGGGCCATTGTAATCAAGCATTTCCTGAATTTTTTCATCGAGCTGTGATGGTTTTTCAATGCGCAGACCCAAGCAGCCAAAAGCCTCTGCCATCTTCACAAAATCCGGCAAGGAATGGGAATATGATTGGCTATATCTTTCCCCATGCAAAAGCTGTTGCCATTGGCGGACCATGCCCATCCATTCATTATTTAGAATAAAGATTTTCACCGGCAAATTATATTGAATGGCACAGGCCATTTCTTGCATCGTCATTTGCACGCTGGCATCGCCTGCAATATCAATTACCAAAGCATCGGGGTGCGCTGCCTGAACGCCAATTGCGGCGGGCAAGCCATAGCCCATTGTGCCAAGCCCGCCAGAGGTCATCCAGTGGTTAGGATCCTCAAAATGGAAATGTTGCGCCGCCCACATTTGGTGTAGCCCAACTTCGGTAGTGATGTATGGGTTGCGGTGTTTAGTAAGCTCATACAGACGCTCAATTGCATATTGCGGTATGATTATTTCGTCCGAATTATTATAGCCAAAACTCTTGCGTGCGCGCCAGCCATCAATTTGTGCCCACCAACTCTCAAGGCTTGGGCGCTTGGTGTGATTCTTGTGCCAAGCCTCAATAATGGCAGTTATCCCGTTACCGGCATCGCACACAATGCCAATATCAACATGGACATTCTTATTGATTGATGAAGGTTCAATATCAATATGGATTTTCTTGGAATTGGGTGAAAATGCGTCAAGACGGCCAGTTACTCTATCATCAAATCTTGCACCAATACAAAGCATTACATCGCAATCATGCATTGCCATATTAGCTTCGTTGGAGCCGTGCATTCCAAGCATTCCAAGCCAATTTTTGCCCGAAGCAGGGTATGCGCCAAGCCCCATCAATGTCGAAGTAATTGGAAAACCTGTAAGCGACACCAATTCGCGCAAAGCCATCGATGCATCGGTTCCAGCATTTATAACGCCGCCGCCTGAATAAATAATTGGCTTTTTCGCCTTTGCCAAAAGCGCAACCGCCATCTCTATTGCGCGGTTATGCGGCTTCATTTGCGGCTTGTAATCAAATGGCAGGCTGGCTTTCTTACCTTGGTAAATATGGCGCTTAAATTGAATATCTTTTGGGATATCAATTACAACGGGGCCTGGGCGGCCCGATGTTGCAATATGAAACGCCTCATGAATTATTCCTTCAAGCTCCTCCACCGACTTCACCAAATAATTATGCTTGGCCGCCGAACGGGTAAGGCCCGTGGTATCACATTCTTGAAATGCATCGGTGCCGATAAGGTGGGTTGGAACTTGGCCGCACAAAACCACCAACGGAATTGAATCCAACAATGCATCAACAATGCCAGTTATCGCATTGGTAACGCCGGGGCCAGAAGTCACCAAAACCACACCACATTTGCCAGTTGAACGCGCATAGCCCTCACCCATATGCGCCGCGCCTTGCTCATGGCGCACCAGAACATGATGAATATCATTCTGGCCATAAAGCGCATCATATATCGGCAAAACCGCACCACCCGGATAGCCGAAAATTGTGTCCACACCCTGCTCTTTGAGTGCGTTTACAATTATCTCGGCACCCGACATTTCTTGGCCAGTTTTTTCATCTTTGGACTTTGCCATTTCACTTCCCCAATTTTTCCAAAAAAAATGGGGCTTTTAAGCCCCAAATTTTACGCAATCCCTGAAACAACAATTTCAGAGATTAACGCTTACAACTAGCACGACAATATTTGAACAAATATTCATATCTTACGCATTATTATTGCGCAGGCTTGCCGTCAAGCCCTTATACAGAGGCAAAAACAGCCTTAGAATTCCAATTTTCGATGAAATTGCAATGATTTTGTTTTTTGGAATCCTTTGTATTTTGAACAAGCGAAGTGATATAGTGTTCAGATGATTTCAAATATCCAAAAACTGCTAAGGCCAGCCCAATCCATTCCGGAAAAAATGATTAAGGTGAACCATGCCGGAGAGAATGGCGCAGTAAATATATATCGCGGCCAGCAAGTTTTTGGTTGGCTATATGGTCGAAAGCAATTTCAAACCTTGCAAGAATTCGAAGCACATGAACGGGAGCACCGTACAATATTCGCAAACTACCTTGGCGAAAACAAAATTAGGCGCTGTATAAGCTATCATTTTTGTGGTATCGGCGGCCTTACACTTGGCATAATTACAGGGCTGCTCGGCAAACAAATAATTGCTGCCACCACTTTTGCAGTTGAAACCGTGGTTCTCGAACACTTGGACAAACAGCTTAAATTCCTCAAAGGACAAGACATCATCGCTTTTGAATGCGTAAAAAAGATTTATGATGATGAAAAATCGCACCGCGATCAATCGGCTGCGAATTTGAATATGAATGGCTTAATAAATGGAATTGTGATTTCTATCGTTTCATTTTTTACTGAGTATACCATTAAATTTGGTATGCGATAACTTCCTTATTTCATTGAAACTGAGCCAATACTTCTGTTGTTGTTTCGAATTTTTCCCAATCCACCGCGCGATTATTAATCCAGCTATATTGGCGCTTGGCATATTGGCGAGTTTCGGTAATGGCACGGCTTATTGCTTCGTCCAAGGAAATTTCAAATTTCATATATTGAATAAATGTCGGCACGCCCAATGCTTTAAGCGCCGGCAAATCTGGCGCAAGGTTACGCGCCAATAGTGCATGGACTTCCGCCAATGCGCCGTTCTCTGCCATCGCCCGAAACCGCGCTTCAATATTGGCATACACAATTTCGCGCGGCGGCGCCAAGGTGAAGCCATGCCATGAACCCTTTGCAAGAATTGGTGGCTGCGGATCCTTATGCCAATCGGACAATGATTTGCCCGTGGCTTCATAAACTTCTAGCGCGCGTGAAATTCGCACCGCGTCCTTAACTTCAATTCTCGCGGCGGCTTCGGGGTCAACTTCTTTTAGTTTATTGTGCGCGGCCCGCCTATCGGTTTCAACCGACTTTCTTGTGGCGGCGCGAAGTTCGGCTGGGACAGGCGGGGTTTCTACCATACCCATCGTCAGCGCATGGGCATAAAGGCCAGTGCCACCAACCAATATTGGGGTTTTTCCGCGCGCGGAAATTTCGTCAATCGCGCCTTTGGCTTCAATTAAATATTCGCCAGTTGAATAAGGGTAGGCGGCATCAATATGGCCAAACAAATGGTGGGCAACGCCGTCCATTTCGGCCAAAGTGGGCCGCGCAGATAATATGGGAATATCGCGGTAAACTTGCATCGAATCCATATTGATGACTTCACCGCCGATTTTTTGGGCAATTTGCACTGCAAGTTTTGATTTGCCCGACGCTGTGGGGCCCAGAATAAGAATTGGCTGTATCATTGGATTGGCTTCTAACCTATTCTTAGATAAAGCCCAAATGAAATTGATGGGAAAAGATTTTGGCACAGCAATACCTTACTATCGTATCACATTTTGGTGAATTGGCCTTGGTTGATGCCATGGGCTATATTAATGCACTTGATGAAAATGCGATTGCCAAGCAAATGGACAGCAAAATCTTGCGCCTTGAACACAGCATTGACGCATCTTTTTTGCCAGCGCTTTTTGAAAAATTTGATGCAGCGAAACTTGACTATTCAACTGTTACGGCCAAACCCAAAAAGCTCTTGATTGCGGATATGGATAGCACAATTATAAGCTGTGAATGCCTTGATGAGCTTGCAGATTTTGCAGGGAAAAAGGAAGAGGTTTCGGCAATTACAGAACGCGCAATGGCCGGCGAGCTTAATTTTGAGAGCGCCCTCACCGAGCGGGTGCGAATGCTTAAAGGGCTTGGGACAGACGCATTGCAAGATTGTTTCGACCAAAGAGTGAAGCTAAATCCGGGCGCAAGTCAAATGGTTGGTAGGCTTAAACTCGCAGGCACGTATTGCGCTTTGGTCTCCGGTGGTTTTAAGTTTTTCACGAGCCGCGTTAAGGATTGGGCAGGTTTTGATGAAGACAATTCCAACGAATTTATTTATGAAAACAATACATTAACAGGCGAAGTTCGAGTTCCGATTTTAGGCAAAGAAGCCAAACTAGCACGTCTTCTTGCCCTATGTGAAGAAAAGGAAATCAACATCAAAGACACAATCGCAATTGGTGATGGCGCGAATGATTTGATGATGATTGAAGCCGCAGGGCTTGGCATTGCCTATATGGCAAAACCAATTGTCGCGGCGCGTGCGCCCGCGCGGATCAATTCGGGCAATTTAGAAAGCGTGTTGGCATTTTGCGGGTTTGTTTAATAACCCATCTTGCGGCGCTGAATGATATGCCAAGCCACATATCCCCACCAAGCTAAGGACAGAGCCAAAAGAAAAGCCATCAGTCTATAATTACCCGCGTCGAAAAAATATTTTCTCGAATCAGGTGATCTTAGCACCCTAATTTGATCGCCATTCTTATAAAGATTGAGCAGCTTTCGACTACTATCATAAGTCAGACTATTAAGAATACTAATTGATATCGGGAAATCCCCTGGCCTCGCGTCAACGATCGCAAACTCGGCCATGGTTTCTGTATCTATAAGTCGAAACTCCAAATACTGTGAACCACGATTGAACGGAGCTTGCTTATATTCAGCGCCAACTACAAGCGCATTGACTTGCTGCCAGTTTCGCGCCTGTTTGACCATATTCAGCTCAATAGGTGCGATTATCGTCATTAACAAAGTAAATGCGCTAAAAATTAATATTAGGAACATTTGAAACTTATTCGGCGTATGGCTTGGGGCTTTTCTTTGCATTTAGTCACTCTATCCCAAAATGAACAAAAAATTCTTACCTAACTAATGATTTTTGAGCGGCCTATTGCCGCATAGCCGCATTGCTATACCTTGCTTTTGTCGCGCCATAGGCCTAATTGCGCTTTCATGAGCTTTGGGGGCAAGTGATGAAAATTATTTCTGGCAATTCGAATACGCAACTAGCCGCTAGAATTGCGGATTATCTTGATATGTCGCTTTGTAGAACAAGCATAAAGAGATTTGCTGACAACGAAATTTTCGTAACAATTGATGAGAATGTGCGCGGCGAAGACGTTTTCGTTATTCAGTCGACCTCCTTCCCCGCAAATGACCATTTGATGGAACTACTCATTTGCATCGATGCTTTGAAGCGTGCATCGGCGCGGCGCATAACCGCAGTTTTGCCTTATTTCGGTTACGCGCGGCAAGACCGCAAAACTGGTGGCCGGACCCCAATATCCGCAAAACTGGTTGCCAATATGATTACAACCGCCGGTGCCAACCGTGTATTGACCATGGAACTGCATGCAGGGCAAATTCAAGGCTTTTTTGATATCCCAACCGATAATTTGTTTGTTACCCCAGTTGTTGAAGAGGATATAAGGGCCAATTACAAGCTCGAGAATTTGATGATTGTTTCGCCGGATGTTGGCGGGGTGGTTCGTGCACGCTCACTTGCAAACCGCTTGGGCGCGTTATTGGCAATTGTCGATAAGCGGCGCGAGAAGCCAGGCGAATCCGAAGTTATGAACATAATCGGCGACGTAAATGGTAAAGATTGCATCATGTTTGACGATATTGTTGATAGCGCCGGAACTTTGTGCAATGCCGCCGAAGCAATTATGGCGCAAGGCGCAAAATCGGTCTCGGCCTTTGTTGCGCATGGTGTGTTATCGGGCGCAGCGTTTGATAGAGTGCAAAATTCGCAATTGAAGGAACTAGTCGTGACCGATAGTATTGCGCACCTGGGCCAAACTTTGCCTGCTAAAATCCGCCAAGTCGCGGTTGCGCCATTAATCGGCGAAGCAATCCGCCGTATTGCCAATGAAGAAAGTGTGTCTAAACTTTTTGATTAGCCTCAAATTTCCACCTTCCTCGCTTGCGCTCGTCACTCAAAAATTTGGTTTAACAACTTCGCATCATGGCAATAGCTGATTTCATCAAACAAAAACTCAATCGCCCCGACTTAACGCCCAAGCTTTGGACTGCATGGCGGGAGGGTTATCGATTTGCCGATTTCAAGGCCGACTTTGTCGCAGGCCTTACTGTAGCAATTGTTGCTTTGCCGCTTTCGATGGCGATTGCGATTGCTTCGAACGCATCCCCCGCTGTTGGGCTTAAAACCGCGTTTGTGGCCGGCTTTTGGATATCGGTTTTGGGTGGATCGCGTCATCAAATCGGCGGGCCAACTGCGGCATTTGCAATTGTGGTTGCAAACATTATCGGCCAATTTGGTATGGACGGCCTTGTATTAGCGACTCTTATGGCTGGGCTGATATTGATGGCGGCGGCGATTTTTCGCCTTGGGGCGTTTTTGAAATATGTCCCGCATCCAGTGGTAATTGGTTTTACATCTGGCATCGCCGTGACTATTTTCATCACCCAAATCGGCGCATTTTTTGGGCTAAGCACCACTGGCAATCCCACCGAAATCATTGAGCGTCTAAACGCTTATTGGCACGCAATTGGCACAATAAACCCCTCCACAGTTGCGGTTTCTTTGTTCAGTCTATTTATCATAGTATTATTTCGCCGCCTAAAACCACATTGGCCATACTTTCTTATCGCCGTCGTGGCCACTTCAATTGCCGCAATAATGCTGCACTTGCCAATTGAAACTGTTGGCCATAAATTTGGCGAAATAAAAACCACCATTCCCGATATTGTATTTCCAAGCGTTACGTTTTCACGCCTACAAGCGCTTTTGCCTTCCGCCCTCACAATCGCATTTCTAGCTGGCATAGAGAGCCTTTTGTCTGCAGTCGTCGCGGACGGCATGACAGGTAGACATCATCGCTCCAATGCAGAATTATTGGGCCAAGGCTTTGCCAATATCATGAGCGCGATATCCGGCGGCCTGCCCGCCACTGGTGCAATTGCGCGCACGGCAACCAATATAAGGGCCGGCGCCAAAACCCCAATTTCTGGAATATTGCATGCAGTGCTTTTGCTGTTGATGCTATTGGTAGCAGGAAAGCTGACGGCCTTCATACCACTTGCGACTTTGGCGGCGATTTTGATGGTGGTAGCATGGAATATGGCAGAAATTGACCGCGTGATAAGGCTTTTCCGATTCTCGGCGACGAGTGATCGTGTGATATTGCTTACAACTTTTGGCCTGACAGTTTTTGCCGATTTAACTGTCGCTGTGGAGGCTGGCATTGTGTTGTCTGCAATAATGTTCATGCACCATATGAGTGATAATACTGAAATCACCGATACCAGCGAAGAAGAAGTTGGCAATACACGCGCCAATTTGCCTAATGGCGTAGAAACTTTTCGCATTCGTGGCCCATTATTTTTTGGGGCAGCAGGTTCATTTGTTGATGCAATCGAGCGCATAGACACGCCGCCCACTGCGTTCATACTTAACATGGAAGAAGTGCCATTCATCGATGCAGCGGGAATTGCGGCTCTGCTTGATGTGATTGGCAAGCTCCGTAAATCCAAAACAACATTGATAATCACAGGCCTGCGCCCAAATGCGCGCAAGCAATTGGCAAAAGTTCGGGCAACGACTAGTCAAATGGCTGGTGTGCGCTATGCCGCAAATGATGCAAATGCGTTGAACATAATAGAGCAAGGAATGCCCTGAATCTGTTAATTCGGCTTCCTAAACAATATTGTCATTCGGTCACTTTCGCCAATTGCCCGGTATTTTGCATTGTCGAAATTGAGGTTTGCAGGTTGCCCTTGTGGAGCAGTGCGCAAAACTGGCGGCAAAGTCCAAACTCCAAATGGGTGATCTGCGGTATCACGCGGGTTCGCATTTATCTCTGATTTTCCGACCAAAACAAAACCTGCCCTTTGCGCCATCTCAATAACAACGTCTTCGCGCACATAACCGTTTGCAGCGCGTGGGTCTTGTGCAACATTCGCAGGTGCGCGGTGTTCCACAATTCCTAAATACCCACCAGGCTTGAGCGCCGCGTAAAAATCGTTGAAAGCTTTGTCGGCGAATCCAATCCCCATCCAATTATGAACATTGCGGAAAGACAGAATTTTATCCACCGATGCAGGCTCTACTAGAGGGCCAGACAATGCGCCAAAATAGGTTATCCGCACATTGCCATATAAGTCGGGCGCTTCGGCAAATTTGGTTTTATAGGTATTTCGAGATTTTAATTGGTTTTCATTGGGGTTTGCGGCAAAAGGCAAAGCTGCAATATACTCACCGTTACCGCTTTTGAGGTATGGCGCAATAATTGTTGTATACCAACCGCCCGACGGCCAAATTTCAATAACTTTGTCACTTGGCTTTACGCCAAAAAATAACAATGTATCCAAAGGGTGGCGAAATGCGTCGCGGTGCGCATCAATACGAAGCGGCGAAGCAATGGCAGCGCTTAGTGCACGCTCATCAGCCCCTGACCGCGCAACGGCTTGTGTATCTGCTGCCGTTTCGACCACTCTAATTGGCTGATCGTTAGCGCAAGCTGCAATAGCCAAAGTTGCAATAACTGCAAAAGAACCCATAGTTTTCCGCTTCATCACCATTTTTCCTTTACAAAATACCAAATCTATCCATTTATTGATGGTGCATCTTGCCGCAATCTTTAGCCATATGCAAGGAAGTTGCCGTATGAAAATGAAAATTGCTAACCCCAATTTCAAAGCCTTATATATCGGCGCGTTTTCTATGTTTGCGCTTGGCGCTTGTTCAACCGGCGGTGGTGTGGTTTTGCCGTCTATTGAGGGTGAAACAGCTTTGGCGCGGGTTTGCCGCCTTAAAGCACCCGATATTATTCCAGCCACACCATACAGAAGCCAAGGATTTATGGACCATAGCGGCTATGGCACAGCGAGTGACGCTATAGCCCGCTTCCTAGAGGGATTTGAGACTATAGAATATGTAGTTACCCTTGAAGCAATTAATAATGGCGCGGCCTTGTCACCAAACAACCCATCAAATTGGGGTTTACGCCCGCTCACCGATCAAACCGGCACTTTAAACCTAGGCATAGTGGAGCGCCCCCACCAAGGTTGCGCTGCCTTTGAAGCAGTGGTCAAAACCCAAGGCGAACCCGATGCCGCGAGTTTTTTCACTTTCACGAATTTTGCACCCAACCCACCGCGAAATTGGTGCATCAATGCCTTTAGCTATGACGAAAGGGCTATGGAATTTACTTTGCAAGTGAGTCAGTGGGCAAGCAAAGAGGGCGATTCAACTCTCTATCAAAAAACCGAACTTCTGCGTCGTAACGGGCAGATAGTTGCAAGGCGCACCCAATTTTGGCTTACACGCCCACAATTCCCAATTGGCGTGGCACGTGTCGCAACTGGTTGCGATGGACGCGCAATTTCGGCCACGATACCAGAGTTTGTTGGAAGAGATGGAATTGCTTTAGCACCATTAAGAGCGCCAAAGTTGGTGCCTGTTAGTAATTAAAACTATCGGTAAACAAGCCACATAGTGGTTCAATTTTCGCAATTCGGGCGCAAATAGAGTTTTCAACCGCGGTTCTATCCTCCTCGCACCCGCAATTCTTGTAGCTTTTCCAAAGGAATGCTCAGTTTCTTTGCAAGCGGCGAATTGTCGCTAACTACACGCCAAAATGGCGTAATATTCTCTATCGAGCCCGTCAATGCATAATCTTCGAGCGCGGCCTCGCTGACAATCCTTAGGAAAATACCGGTTGTCAAAGGGCAAGCGACATCTGCACCATGCTTTTTCGCCAAGTCCGCACGCATTTCTTTAGGGTCAACGAACTTACCTTTTGGTATTTTGGAAATATAATCTTTGATTTCGAGCGGTGATGAAATTAGCATTTTAGTGCCAACAGGTTTACCCCAAAGCACCTTTTCAGTTGAAGTAACAAAAGGCATTTCAGTGCTATTCAACTTTTGCGCCCAAGATTTTTTCATGACGAAAACCCCATAAATCAAGTTACACTTTATACATAAAGGAACTTAGTTACAATTGGATTTGGATTGATGCGATAAAATATCGCGGGTCAATTTAAATCTAACGTTTCCGCATTTCACAGTTTCGAACCTCAGTTTTCGTCAGCGCTTCCCTTGCAATTAGCGGCCCTTTGGGTTAATTGCGCCGCTTCCGTTTGATGTTTTGATTTTAGCGATGCTGAGATTTGTGGGATACCTCATAAATTCTTGGAAAATCTGGGCATTTTTATTTAACTAATTATTAGGAGATTCCCAATGACGGGTATCGTAATTAATGTAGAAGTCCGTGAAGGAACAGGCACAGGTAGCGCGCGTGCAGTTCGCCGTTTAGGCAGTGTTCCGGGTATTCTTTATGGTGGCTCTTTGCCGCCTGTTGCTATTGCAGCCAAACAAAATGAACTTTTGAAAGCCATTCGTTCTGGTAAATTTATTGCGCACATGGTGGAACTTGAATATTCGGGCGAACGCCAACCAGTAATCCCAAAAGCAATTCAATGGGATCCTGTGACGGATATGCCGGTTCATTTCGACCTTTACCGGGTTGAAGCTAACAGTGTTATCAATGTTGAAATACCGGTCCACTTCAAAAATCATGAGACATGCCCCGGCCTTAAACGTGGCGGCGTATTGAATGTCGTTTCGCACACAATTTCATTGGACGTGTTGGCAAGCAACATTCCAGAAGAAATTGTTATTGACCTTAAAGGCCTTGAAATTGGGCACGTGTTCCACGTTTCAGATTTGAAACTTCCAGAAGGCGCGCGGCCGCATCATTCAAACCGCGACGCAACTATTGCAACTATTGCAAGCCGTGGTGGGGCAACTGCCGCAGATGCAACTGATGAGGGCGAAGAAGCTAGCGAAGATTAAGCTGGGCTTTACATTGAATTCAAAAAGGGCTTTGGTTATTCAAAGCCCTTTTTTATTGTCTTGTTGAGGTATATTTTGTTTCTTCTTGTTGGCCTTGGGAACCCCGGTGATAAATATGCAAAGAACCGCCATAATATTGGCTTTATGGCAGTTGATGAAATCGCGCGCGTGCATGGATTTGGTGCGCAGAAATCCAAATTACAAGGGATTTATTGTGAAGGCACAATTGAAACCGAAGGCGGGGCACAAAAGTGCATAATTCTAAAGCCACAAACTTTTATGAATGAAAGTGGGCGCGCGGTTGGCGGTTTTGCGACTTTTTTCAAAATAAACCCCAAGAATATTATCGTATTTTATGATGAAATTGAGCTTGTTCCCGGAAAGTGCCGGGTTAAAGTTGGTGGTGGAACCGCTGGTCATAATGGTCTTAGGTCAATATCTTCACAAATCGGCTCGGATTATTGCCGTGTAAGGCTTGGCGTCGGGCACCCTGGTAAAGAAAAGGTCTTAGGGCATGTATTGGGCGATTTTTCAGTTGACGAATCGATTTGGGTGGATAATTTATGCCGCGCGGTTGCCAAATCCATGCCATTACTCGTCGCAGCAAAGAACGATAGCTTTCAAACTGCTGTCTCGAATGATGCGCCAACGCCGAAAGTGCCGCCGTGGTTAAAAGGGGGCAATGAAGTCTCGAACAATGTCTAATTCCGATGAATAATAAATATGCCATAGACGTACTTGGAAGAAAACGATTTGATTGGCGATTGGTTATTGGTGGGGCGCTAATTACGCTATTAGTAACTATAATCGCATTGGTTGCGAATGTTGGGGGTATGCGGAATTACCTTTGCACTCGTTATTGGTTCAGGCCAGTTTGCGCCGCGACAAATATGGCGATTTTTCGATTTTCGCGCGAAGATGTTGCATGGTATGACGCGTCTGAAGCAAGATCATGCACCGGTATTGAGCAGTATCTTGCACAATATCCAAACGGCAAATTTGCACAAATCGCGGCATCACGGTTATCCGGAAGAAGATTGGTTGAACAGATAGATTGGCGCGAAGATCAAGCAGAAGTTGAAATTCAATATACTAAATACTTAAATCAACATTTGGTAAAGCCAAACCCTGCGCGCAATCTTGCAAATGCCAAAAACAATGCAACTGACAATGCAAAATCTCAAGCCAGGCAAGTTGAATGCTTGCCTTACGCGACAGGCATTTTCAAACTAGAAAGTGTTCGAATTAAGCCACAAACATGGAACTGCACAGTTGAAGGCAATGGCCAAACTTGCGACTTTGCCGGAACGGCAATTTGTTACTATTCTGAAAAATCAGTCAGTTATAATGATGAGTGCTGAAACTAGCTCACTTATTCAACGATTTTAACACCGTCCTGCGTGCCAAGCACCAATGTCCGATTAGTATTTGCAAACACTGGAAATATGCCATTTTCAACGACGCCAGGTATCATATTCAGTTCTTTACAAAGCCCTATTGGATCGCGAATGACCTGACAATAACAATCTAGAATGAAGTTTCCATTGTCAGTAACAACTGGGGTAATTCCGTCAATCTGATAGCGCAATTTGATGTCCGTGCCTTTGCAATCTAAAGCCCGTAAGCATTCAAAAACTTTATTGGCGGTAATTGCTACGCCAAATTGAATTATTTCGACAGGAAGCGGAAAAGCACCTAGAACATCAACCATTTTGCCTTCATCAGCGATGACCACCATATGGTTCGAAGCATGTGCAATTAGTTTCTCGCGTAAAAGCGCGGCGCCGCCACCTTTAATCAGCCGCAAATTGGAATCCACTTCGTCCGCGCCATCGATTGTCACATCAATATGAGTAACTTTTTCTATATCAAGCAATGGTATTTGCAATGATCTGGCCAGTAACTCGGTAGTATTGGAGGTGGGAACACCATGAACTTTACAACCCGACTTAACCTTGTCTGCCAATAGGCGCACAAAATGCGCAGCTGTTGAGCCAGTGCCTAAGCCAAGAACCATTCCGTCCTGCACATAATCAAGTGCGCTGGCCGCAGCCTGTATTTTTTGACGTTCAGATTTCTCGCTCATTTTTGAAGCCCAGCTTTTGCCTTCTTACTCTTTTCGTGGAATTTACTTGCCCAATTTTCAAGGGTCTTTTGCGGCGTCCGCTCCAGCGACAATGCGCCATTTGGCACGTCTTTTGTTATGGTCGATCCAGAACCAGTCATCGCGAAATCACCAATCGTCACAGGCGCAACCAGCATAGTATCAGACCCAATCAGCACATTTTCGCCAATTTGCGTATGATATTTGAAATAGCCATCATAATTACAGGTTATGGTTCCTGCCCCAATGTTAGTATTTTTGCCGATTGTGACATCACCAAGATATGATAGATGATTTGCCTTTACGCCGTTGGCAAGTTTGGCATTCTTCGTTTCAACAAAGTTGCCAATATGCACGTCTTCGCCAATAACTGAACCGGCACGCAACCTCGCAAACGGACCAATAATTGCACCGCTGGCAATAGTTGCACCTTCTATATGCGAAAAAGCCCTTATATGCGCCGATGACGCGATTTTGACACCGGGGCCAAAAACAACATTGGGCTCTATTACAACATCATTTGCGATTTCGGTATCAAACGCGAAGAAAACAGTTTCTGGCGCGATAAGTGTTACGCCTTCGCTCATAGCTTCGTTACGCCGTTTGGTTTGCCATACATGTTCAGCGGCGGCCAGTTCCATTCGGCTATTTACACCCAAAACTTCGGATGGGTCTCCCCTCACCGCAACACACTTTTGGCCGGCTTTCACTGCTAGCCCAACGACGTCAGTTAGATAGTATTCTTTTTTTGCATTTTCGTCTTTTACATTTGCAAGGTGCCCGAAAAGCTCCTTTGCATTTGCTGCCATCACGCCTGAATTGCACAAATTGATTGCCAATTGCTCGGCGGTTGCTTCTTTTGCCTCGACAATTTCCAATAAATCACCGTCGTGGTTCTCGACTAAGCGCCCATAAGAACCGGCATCTTTTGCTTCAAACCCTAACACAGCCACATTTGCGCCCGCTTCAAGCGCAGAAAATGCTTTTGAAGCTGTGTCCTTAGTTATCAATGGGGTATCTGCATATAATACGACGACATTGCCATCAAAATTATGAAGCGCGTCCTTGGCGCATAGCACGGCATGGCCGGTTCCAAGTGGGGGGTCTTGCAAGGCATGGGAGTTTTCGCCCAATTGAGCTATTACTTTTGCAGTCGCGTCTTGATTATGCGCGCCAGTGACGACCACAATTTTTTCGCATTCGAGACTTCTTGCAAGGTCAATAACCCAATCGAGCATCGCACGTCCGGCGACTTTATGCAGAACTTTTGATAATTTCGACTTCATACGTGTCCCCTGCCCTGCGGCAAGGATTATGGCGGCTCTTTTCGGCTTGTTATATGGCAATTTAGACTTCCAATTTTGAATCACATGTACAACTATATCGCTATCACTGACAAATCGCTAGCTTCATTTAGCAAAATGTTGAAAAGGGTATTTCGAGGATTTGTGAGAGGATAAATATGCTCCAAAGCTATACAATAGCATTCGACTTAGACGGGACATTGGTTGATACCGCACCTGACTTAGTGCGGGCAACTAACGAAATAATGGACATTTTAGGCCTTGCACATGTTGATGTTGCTGATATGCGGAAAATTGTTGGTCGCGGCGCTAAAGCGTCCATCGAACGGGCAGCCGCACTTAGCGAGCGAGCAATTGATGATGACGAAATGGCGCGGCTTTTGCCAATCTTCCTGGAAACTTATCGAAAGGGGATTGCTATCAGCTCTAGGGCTTATGATGGTGCGCGCGAAGCCATAGAACTATTGAAAGCAGCGGGTGCGAAATTGGTGATTTGCACGAATAAGCCTACTCATTTAGCTAAATTGGTCCTAAGTGAATTGGCAATATTGGACTATTTTCAAGATGTTTACGGCCCGGAGTCCACGCCCAAAACGAAACCTGATCCAATTCACTTAATTACTGCTATCGAGGGCTGCGGTGGCGACATATCACGTGCAATCCTTATTGGTGACAGTGAGAATGACGTATTGGCAGCCCAAAACGCATCAATTCCCGTTGTAGTAACATCATTTGGCTACACAATGACAAAGGCGCCGGATCTAGGAGCCGACGCCTTTTTTGACCACTATGACGAACTTTTTGAGCTTATAATTTCGGTTCTTAAACTTAACAATTAGCTCTCAAGTAAGATGCTATGCCTGCTCTGTTGCGGCGCGCCGTCTCGGTAAACCATTAATCATATCCGAACGCACATCAGTGCGGCCCGAACGCATCGCAGGAACAAATCCTTCATCGACCAATTCAACGGAAACGTCATAACCGCGGTCACGCCAGTATTCCTGAATTTTAGTCTTTAAGCGACGCGCGCCTTCACTTGTGCAAAAATCACCTTCCATTTTATCCTCTTACAATCTTGTATAAATTCGTGCTTCTTAATAAATTTTGTGCCGCCAATTGCAGCAATTGAAACAGAGGCGCGCTTTAACGACATATGGACATAAGATTCAAGTCTTTTTTTTCGAAAATCGAAATTATTTTGAATGGGCCAAATAGTTGGACTTTGCCACTTGACAATCAATATTTGCCTCACAATCCATATTTTGGCAACCCTTGCGCAAAATAATTCCAATAAATCGTGATTTAGGGCCTTCATCAAACTGTCACAATTAGGATTTAATGAATGCCTGTTCATGTTTTGAGCGAAAATGGTCAACGCATAGCCACTATGCATTTTTGCAATTCGCTGCATTTTTCCAAATTCTTCTTCGCAGACGCACAAAATTGATTCGTGAATTCCTATGAACTCATATAAAATCGGAACTGGGAGCGCTACCAGAACACTTCTTTAAGCCAATTTACGGCTTTGGTGACCGGGTGATTATGCAATTCTTGTGTTGCACTTGCGAGCTTGGTTAAATCGCTTGGTCGATCGATGCCCCAGCGCAATAGGCCAGCGCAAACAGCGTAGCCCGGGCCCGCCACTGCGTCACCAAGACCTGAATAGCGTTGTGGCCTGCCAATCCGAACATGGCCTTCAAAGACCCTTGCGGCAAGCTCTCTTACGCCATTTAGCTGCGAACCACCACCTGTCAACACTATCCTACGCCCGTAACCCGCACGCTCTATCCCTTGCGCATATAGCCTGTCGCGAAGTAACTCTAGAGTTTCTTCTACCCTTGGCCGCACTATTCCCGTCAAAAAGGAACGTGGCGAACGAGACGAGACCAAATTACCATCATCGCCAAATCTCGGTGCGTCAATTAATTGTTCTTCATCGTTTAGATTAGCAATCGCGCTGCCATGCACGACTTTCAATCTTTCAGCTGCTTGACTAGAAGTGCCAAAGCAATGCGCAATATCATGCGTAATATGGTCAGATCCGATTGGAACGGCGTCAACGTGAATTAGTGAGCTCGCCTGGAACAACGCGGCTGTCGTTGAACGAGCACCCATTTCAACCAAAAGCGCGCCACTTTCCAATTCGTCTTCTGCAAGTGACGCTAATGAAGATGCATAGGGCGCCGCAACAACGCCAGCTACGTGCCGGTTGGTTCGCTCGACGCATAAAACGCTATTGCGCCAAATTGGCGTCGGCGCAGTTACAATAGTTACCCCAACCTCTAACCGCCGACCAAGCATGCCTAGTGGGTCACCTACTATTTGCCCATCTAACTTAAAATAGCTTGGCGTGGCATGAAGCACTGTTCGTCCCTCATAGCGCTTGGTTTGCAATGCGGCACTAAAAACCCGGCGCTTTTCTTTCTGGCCAATTTCACCCAATGGCAGGTTTATTTCACCAATTACTTTTTCTGTCTTAAGTCCAAACCCGGAAATTGAAATTACTACTTCAGAAGCCGCGGCGCCCGCCATGCTCTCGGCTTGTTCAAATGCCGCCCGTATAGATCTTTCAACGCTCTCAAGATCGGTTATCACTCCGTTACGGACGCCCCGTGATGCTTGAAGCCCAACTCCCAATACTTTTAGCGGCCCTGGCCCTTGCGAAGCGCGCGCAATAAAGCAAGTGATTTTGGCCGCTCCTATATCCAACGCCGCGATTAGAGGAGACAGTTGAATTGGTTCACGAGCGGCAACTTTAGCGCGCTGATCTAATGATGACATTTATATACCCAGCCTGAAATACAAAATAATTGACACCCAAGGTAGTTAACGATTTGGTTCGCTAAACACTTTGCAGTGCCGCCTGAGTGATTTCTGCACTTGGACGGATAAGTAAAAACCCAGGTCTTCTGACATCAAGGCGTGTGAAGTTTCTATCTAACAAGCGATATCGTGCTTGAAGATATTCTAAATTGTCCAAGGCAAGCTCAACGTTTTGCTCTGGCAACAATATTTCTGATCCAGTTCTTAAGCGGATATTCCAACGCCGTGAACCAATCCTTTCTAATGCATAAGTACGCGATGCAATTGCGCGGCGCGTACTTAAGGCTTCGAACATTTGCGGAGCTGGCGACGCAGCGTTTACTCCTATAACCAACGGTAACCCAGACACTTTTGTCGCATCTGCGGCGCCAAGATTTTTACCAAATGCATCGATATAACTAAGCTTTCCACCCACTTGCCACAGAGCATTGGCGGCTCTTGGAGTGACAAGAATTTGGATATGGTCGGGCCACAGCCTTCTAACAACCACCGATTCGACCCAAGGCAAATCCAAAACACGGTTGCGAATAGTATTCGGCGAAACGCTGAACATTATTTCTTGGGGAATTATACCAGCTATTGCTTCAACTTCAGTTTTTTGCGCCTTAGTCAAAGTGCGATTGTTCATCGCAACAATCTCAACATTCTTAACAGCCAAGCCGGCCCCACGCGTTATATTTGCGGCAGTATCTGAAACTGCTTTCGCAGCATCATCTATTAGGCCCACAGATGCCGCTATTGTAAGGAAGATAGCTGCAATAACGAAAAGCGAAGCACCTTGCAAAACCCTGCGAGACAAGCTGTCATATTGCGCCTCACGCAATCTTGCATGCGCCCAAGCACCAAGTTTCATCGACCAGCCGCTTTGCGATTTGCGTCTTTGCAGCGGCCTTGTTTGTTGAACGCGGCGCCTTGGTGCGGATTTATAATTTCGCCTTGGTCTTATCGCTGGCATGACGCATCCTTCAACATCCAAAGAACGAAATCATCAAATGATATGCCATTTGCAGCCGCTTGTTCAGGCGCCAATGAAGTCGCCGTCATTCCCGGCTGAGTATTAATCTCCAAAACTACTAGTCGCCCTGTTTTAGGGTCATAACGAAAATCAGTCCTTGTAACACCACGGCACCCAATTACATTGTGTGCTACCAAAGCGTCATGCTTTACTCGTGCAACTATTTCATTTGGCAAATCTTGCGGGTTTAAAACATGACTTGAACCACCAGACGCGTATTTGGCGTCATAATCATAAAATTCATGCCCAGTAATTATTTCTGTTACTGCCAAGGCCTTATCGCCCATTACTGCGCAAGTTAATTCGCGGCCTGAAATAAATTCTTCAATAAGGACTTCATCACCACATCGCCAATCACTATCTAATAATTGCTCCGGCGGGCGATTTGCGCCTTCGCGCACGATAAATACACCAAATGAAGATCCATCTGCATTGGGTTTAACAACATAGGGCGCGGCCATTGGATGAGATTTTGCGGCCGTCTTACGATCCATCAATTTGCCTTGCGGCACATCGAGACCAACCGCCGCCATTATTATTTTGGCTTTTGCTTTGTTCATTGCCAAAGCCGATGCCAAAACCCCCGAATGGGTATAGGGAATATTAGCGATTTCAAGCACACTTTGAATATGCCCATCTTCGCCCCAAGGGCCGTGCAAGGCATTAAAAGCTATGTCGGGCGCAGCGTCCTTAAGCTGATTGGCAATATCGCGGGTAACGTCAATTGTCGTGACATCTGCACCCAAATTACGGCATGCAGCGGCGCAGGCCGCGCCAGAAACCAAGGATACTGGGCGCTCGGCGGACCAACCGCCCATCAATACCGCAACCCTAACACCCTTCATTATTAGAACCCTTAACCCAAATTTATTTTGAATAATCACCTATGAAGGATTAAGGTGAATCGGTGGTTAAAATGAGTGAATAAAATGACATGATTTTCGGCAAATATTTTTGCGGGTATTTAGGGATTATTGAGATGAGTAGTCAATTTCATAAATTTTTAGGTTGAAGTGTGGCAATTCAGCACGTCATTTGCCAACCCCAAAACTCGATATATCATTCGCGCATAGCAAAATTGGCTTCTTGTTTTGAAGAAAACTTTGCCGCGAACAATGACGCATTGCCTTTTGGGTCGAATAATATAATTGTTGATTTACGTGGTTCAAATTGAGCAAATGATGACGTGGTACGCCAATCAATATAGCCGAAAGGGATAAGCTTCAAAGACAATTCCGATCGTTATAGCGGGGACAGCGACTATCTTGCGAGTCAGGCGATTGATGCTTTCCTTAGCGGTAACTGTTAACTTAGGAGACAGTTAATGCAAAAGATATCAAGTTTGACTTTAATCGCCCTTATTTGCTTTTCATCGTGCGGTCAGGCGGAACAGTCCGTGTTGAACTTCGACAAAATATCGTTAAACATCGATAGAGCAAGTGCGGCCAACTGCGTTGACGAAATCTGTAAGTCAATAAGTATGAAAATCAGTGTAACCAATTCGTCAACCCAGCCAGTTTGCACTTCTGACAGGTATACGACTCGATCGATATTTTGGTACTCGACGCTATTATCCGATGAAAATGAAGTCCTGAATGAGAGGTTCCAGAAAATGACATTTGGCGCGGATCCTGAGCCAGACCTGCCAGGCAACTATGCTAATCACGTTGGGTTTCTTGAAAAAACCACTAGAACAATTTTCATAAGGCCAAACTCAACTTTTACTTACGATGTCATAACGCCCGAAATTTACGAGTTAACGAGTTCGAAAATCCACATAAGATTAAAGTATTTTTTATATTCCTGCCAGAATGGCAGCGACAATTTCAAGATATTATCGGATCAAGCGGTTGTGAGTTTCGGTGAAGATCAATTCAGTTCCAAAACAAAAAACAAAGCATGGTCTGAATTAAATCCATTTTTCGAAATAGGGCAATAGTCCCAGACCATTGCATACAAACGACTTGCACTTATATTAGGCATATGGAACAAAATGCAAAACCCAATTCACATCAAGTCCTTGTTTTGAAAGTCATATTATTTTCAATAGCAGTTATTTTCCTCTTGCTTTGGTCATTTGTGAATTTTTGCCCGATTGTGCTAGAAGACATTTGTATGGACGCCGGTGGTGCTTGGCGAAATGGCGAGTGCATTAAGTAACACAGAAGCCCTAATTAAAGCGAGACACTTCGTGGACATTGCGAGTTTCATATATGATGCACTTGGTTGAAATGAGAAGAGTCTGGATAACGGTGGATAACGATGTTATGAAGTGAAGTAGGTGTAAGGGGTTGTTTTTATGCACCTTAATTCTGGAAAAAGCGTCTTCATTTACTTTGCAATCTTACTGCATTTGCCGACTCCAAAAATTGTGATAGCTTCAATGCATGGCGGTATTTGCATAGCGGATTAATGACGATTTTTAATTCACCTCATGTCACTGATTTTATGAACCGAAGCAATTTTTCATTTCTTCTGGCAAAGGTATGTGAATGAAAAAGTATCAATTAAGTTTTTTTGCGGCCTCACTCATTATTCTTTCTTTTGGATGCAAGGGCCAACATCCGGAAGCTAACGACAATCTTGTTCAAGGGAGAATCCATGTTGTAACTTATAACACAATTGACGTTCCACTAAGGGTTGTTATGCATGCTGAAATCACCAATAATTCAAAAGCAGCAATCTGTTTGAATGCTCGCACTTTCCCAGTTTCTTCTGCATTTTACCCATTTAATCTAATTTTTCTAGATGGAAATTTTCCGTCTGAAAGAACGGATTTGAGTGATGAAGGAGATAGATTTGACATACTAAACCAAGCAAATTCTACAGTGGTTGTTGCACTACCAAAAAAGACGATTCAAGGCGCCTCTGCACTTAGCGATTATGGCGTTTTTGTAACTGGAAAGCGATATCGCATCCGAGTTACTTTCAACTATGTCGATTGTCGGTTACTGGAAAAATTCAGTGACTTGAGCGCCAGTAATGAGATTTGGCAAAAATCTGGCAAAGAACTAATTGTTGAGACTACGTTTAATGCACCTTGAATTCGCATTTATTTCGCCTAATTTTGATCACAGAACCCCCTTTATCCGCCCCCACCAATTCACCTTCACAATTCACTTTTGGCGCAAATCATTCGCGGAACTTGTTAGGGAGAATTGCAAGCAAATCCCAGCATTTTCGGGCCAGTGCTTTTGGATAAATGATGACAAATTATGGTATTTTCGGGCGGCGCAGAATTTAAAACAAAGTGGCACAGACGGAGGGGAATGTTAAAAATTACTTGCTAGCTATTAATTTTTCTGCTTTCGCGCAACCATATCGACACAACCCACTGCATGGCGCATGATTGACAAAGAAAATTGTCAAGGAAAAGCAAAAAATACGCTCGAACCAAGTACAAGTTTTGATTTTCCTTGTCGAACTGAATCCAAATTCTTGAGTGAGCGCGAAGCGCGAGGGCGATAATTTGAAATAAAGTGGCGGAGACGGAGGGATTCGAACCCTCGGTAGCCTTTTGGACTACGCTCATTTAGCAAACGAGTGCCTTCAGCCTCTCGGCCACGTCTCCGCTAGTTGGTTGTGTTAGACGATGCAGCACAAATTGCCAAGATTGATAAAGCAACTAAATACATCATATTGTGACAAGACGGCGGGGAATGTTAAAATCAATTGCCAGCAATTAATTTTTCCGCTTTCGCGCCACAAACCGCGTATTTTGCGCAGCAACGTTAACTTCGCTGATACTGGTTTCAATTATACTCCACAAACAGGAGATAATAATGTCAGTTGCACAAGCAGCCAAAGCCGATAACGAACATTTTCAAGCTTCGCACAATAGGCGCGCCGCACGTGGCGCCAGGTTTTTCCGCTCTAGCTTTGCTCGCGGATTGGAAGCGGTCGATTTATTAACTGTTCTCATTTGTGTAGCAGTTACGTTGCGCATCTACACACAAAACCAATTATTGGCGGCTTCATTGGCAGTTACTTTGCCTATGTTTTGTGCATCATTAGGGCTTTGGTGGGTGTTGCGTGAAAATGATCTTTATCATTTCACCGCACGGCCAAATCCATTCACACATTTTTTCAAAACATTCGGCAGTGTAATTATTGCTTTGCCTTTGGCCGTAATGATTGGACTTGCATCATCAGCTATTGCTGGTCGCCCGCCGATTGAATGCGTAAAAGAAGCCACTTTCATAACTGCTGTTACTGGTTCAATCATAAGCGTTTATCACTTCATTGCTGCGGCAATTGTTGGCAGCCTAAATCAAATTGGGTTTTTTTCACTCAACGTCGTAATAGTTGGCGCAACAGATCAAGCAAAAAAGATTATTGAAGACAAGCACAGCCATGATGATATTTTCTTTATGGGCATTTTTGACGATCGTTTAGACCGCGCGCCTTCAAAAATTAAAGACATTCCAGTGATTGGCGATTTAGAAGATTTAATGAACTGGCCCCTTTTACCGGTGGTAGACAGAGTAGTTATCGCTGTTTCAAGTGCGGCACAAAACCGTGTAGTTCAACTTACGGAAAAGTTGCGCGCAATGCCCAACAAATTAGTGTTGGCGCTTGATATGCAAGGCTTTGACGCTGATGGCACGACATTGGGTAAATTGGGCGCATTTCCAATTGCGTATGTCTCTGGAATCCCAGAAGACGCGCGGCGCGCATTCTGGAAACGAGTTCAAGATATCATAATAGCCTCAATCGCCTTAGCCCTGTTAAGTCCGATTATGATTGCCACTGCAATTGCTATTGCTATGGATTCAAAAGGGCCAATATTGTTCAGGCAAACTAGGCATGGGTTTAATAACCAACCTTTCAAATGCTGGAAGTTTAGGTCTATGCATGTCGAAATGACAGATCATAAAGCAAGCCAGCAAGTTACGAAGGACGACCCACGCGTAACCAAAGTTGGCCGCTTCATCCGCAAGACTTCACTTGATGAATTGCCACAACTATTCAATGTAATTGGCGGCGATATGTCACTGGTCGGCCCACGACCTCACGCAATTGGCATGAAAACTGGAGATGTTGAAAGCGAGAAACTTGTGCGTGATTATGCTCACCGGCACCGCATCAAGCCTGGAATTACTGGCTGGGCCGCTATAAATGGCTCGCGTGGACCTGTACACACACCTGAAGAGGTTCGTGACCGAGTTCGGTATGACACAGACTACATAGATAATTCGAGCTTTTGGCTTGATCTGTATATTATGGCAATGACCATTCCATCGCTTCTTGGCGACAAAAAGGCCATACGCTAGACTATGCTTATTAAGCATATGGCCGCTTATTTGATGCCGAATATTGCGCAGGCGCTTGCAAGTTTCGGTACTGTAGCGCTTTTGACGCGGTTGTTAAGCGATGCAGAATATGGGCGCTTTTCTTTGATCTTCACGATAATGACTTTAGTTCATTATTTAGTTTTCACTTGGGCCGAGGCCGCTGCAAGCCGAAATTATGCCAAGGCAAAAGAAAATAACCAGACAGCAGATCATTTCGCCACATTGCTCGGCGTTTTCTTGATAAATGTAAGTATTTTTGTCGTTTTGGCAGTCCTAATTACAATTTTCTATCCTGCAGAACGAGCAGGCAAAATGGCATTGGCAGCGGCATTTGCGGCAACAATTGTTCGCTCAATTTTGAAAATCGCACTCGAGACGAGGCGAATGGATCTGCAATCGATGCGTTTTGCAAGCGTTGAGAGTTTTCATATTTTAATCGGGCTAGCACTTACAATTATTGGTGTCTGGTTGCTTGGCTACAAAGAACAAGGGCCGTTCATCGCTTTGTTAATTGCTGCTATAATGGCTCTTATTATCGAAGGACCTTTTCTGCTTTCCATGGCGAAAAGCGGTAAGTTTGATAAGGTTTTGGCCCGCGATTATTTGGCATTTGGCTACCCGATTGGTTTGGGTTTGATCCTTACAATGGCACTTAATACTGGTGATAGGTTTTTGATTGCTGGCTATCTTGGTGAAGCCGATGTTGGGATTTATTCGGCTGGCTATCAAGTGGCCGCACGCATCTTAGATATTGTTTTTGTGTGGGCAAGTTCAGCGACCTTTCCGCTTTTAGTGGCCGCTTATGAAAGTGGGAATGAAAAGGAACTCGCGAAATCGGCAAGAAATAGTTTTGCGTTACGCTTAGGCCTTGGTGCGCCATGCGCGCTTGGAATTGCGCTTATCGCGGCACCTCTATGCGAAGTTCTTATTGGGCCTTCGATGCGCAGCAAAGCTATAGAAATAGTTCCTTGGATCGCGCTTGCTGGGCTATTCATGGGGCTTAGTGATTACTTTTCTGATGCTTTCATGTTGGCAAGAAAAGTCAAAGAGCGAATGATAATAATGCTGATACCAACGGCGCTAAACATTGTCCTGAACATTCTCTTATTGCCAAAATTTGGATTGAGCGGCGCAGTGATTGCTACGGTTATTTCGTTTGCGGTTGGACTATTACTGTTCGCAATCTTGGGGCGGCGCCACATCGTTCTGCCAATACCCTTGGTTGAAACTGCGCAAATTGCCGGGGCATGCTTGATGATGGCAATAGCGGTTTCTCTTATGCCCAGTGTTGGTGGCTTTTTCGAACTATTAATAAAATCATTGCTTGGTGCAATTGTTTATGGGGCCTTTTTATTGGCATTTAACTTCAACGGCGCACAAAGCAAGATTAAGAAATATATCTGGAAATAATATGAGCATAGCGCAAACATCATTTACAAACGGCAAAAAGACAAAAGGCAAGCCAAGTCTGTCTGTGCTTATGCCGGTCTACAAGAATGACCCTTCACGCCTTTTGACCGCTTTGGCCAAAGAAATTGGATTGCCCCGCAATTTACCAGACCTGGAGCTGGTAATCGTAGACGATGGCTCTTTAATGCCCGAATTATCGAAAAAAATTATCGCAGGCATAGAAGCGGTAAATGCACCAAGCAAATTGATAACTTTTGAAAAAAATCAAGGCCGCGCCGCTGCACGCAACACCCTTATCGAAAATTCAAAGGGAAGCTATTTGCTTTTTCTTGATTCAGACATGCTGCCCGACAGCAATCATTTTCTTGCAGATTGGCTCGAGTTCATCAATAAGACGGCCCCATCAATCGCTTATGGCGGATTTTCAATGCTGCAAGCGTCCAAGGAGCCTGAATATGCACTTGCACGGGCACTAGCTTCAAGAATTGACTGCCTTAACGCTGTGCAAAGAAATGCCCGTGGGCCATTGGCCGTCGCCACTTCTAATTTGGTTGTTAGGCGCGATATAATGGTTGAAGTTCCATTTGACAGCGATTTTGTTGGCTGGGGCTGGGAAGATGTCGACTGGGCATTGCGCGCAAACATTGCCGATTTTTCGGTTGTTCATGTTGAAATTCCTGCCACGCATTTGGGAATAGATCTTGACAAAGATATAATGACAAAATTCCAAAAAGCGGGCCCGAACTTTAGACATATTACAAATAGACATCCGGAAATGCTTGCACTTGATAGCACTAAAGCGGCAAGATTATTGGCAATTTTTCCAGCGTTGGATTATGTGGCACCAGTAGTTTATTGGTTTGCAACGTGCAAAATTTGGCCGATAAAAATCCGCAGCAAAGCAGCAAGGCTTTGGCGTTCAATTTGGGCGGCAATTTCATTGCGATCCTAGGATCTGCCCCGTAAAAACACTTGGGCTAGCCCGATTTTCGAAGTTACTTTTTGCGAATTGGCTTTCTTTTTGGCCGCACATTTTCTGCGCAAAAATTGGAATAAAACGCATAACAAAGTATTATAGCAATCCCACTATCAAATTGGACTTGATTGGGCGCGGCGATAATCAGACCACAAATTCCGAACGCGGGATAAAGCGAACTTGATTTGGAATTGGGCGGAAATATTGAAAAATACAGCCCGAAGATCATCAAACAAACAGCGACGCCAAGTCCAAACAACCCTAGTCCTTGGCCAAATTCGTTGAATAGTGCGCCGTCAAACGTCCCAAATCCGATACCAAACAAAGAGCGCGACCCAAGATTGTCCAGCAATTCAGAAATTGCAAAGCTCGCGAGTTGGCCTTTAATCATAATAAATATCACTGCCCCCGCCAAAACAACCACAAACAACCAGGCCATCTGCAGTGCTTTGGACTTTACTATCCTGAGAATGATCTCAATCGTCAAAGCCATTAACAAACCTATTGCCGCGCCAAAGCTTGCTTGGTCATTGGCGTAAATTGCGATTATTGACCCAAATAGGGCAAAGCCGCCCCAAATAACGCTATATTTGCCGTTAGTCTTCATTGCCCAACTGGCAGCTACAATCGAGAGTGCCAGTTCAGCATACTCAAAGCCAATATTACCGCCATTATTGGCAAAAATTTGAATAAATATCTGAAAAGCAATTGATAACGCAGATGTTACGCCACAATATGTCGCGAAATCGGCGCCATCATACTTTAATGCGAAACCGAGGCCCAGAACCCAAATCAAAAGAAATTGTATAGACCCTCTGAGTGTTTCGTTTGGGCTCAAAGACCAGATTGTCGACATAATTGTCAAACCAACAAGCAATATTGGCACAAAGAAACGAGTTGCTACCCACGTAGCCAATTCCCATTTAACGGCTACAAATACCAAACCAATGGACCAAATAGATGATTTGATAAAAGTCACCACCACTGCGCTTTGAAGGAATTGCGGATCAGTTCGAAGTATCAAAGCAATAATGGACCAAAAGCTAGGGCTAGAAGCAATCAAAGCAACAAGTACGAATAGGGTGCTAAAATCTTGTGCCCCCGCCCACAAACTGCCGCTGGCGCCAATTTGCTTCACTTGATTTCGATTTGGCCTTTTAATTTGGGACATCAATACCAATGAATACATGATTCTTTTATGGCAGACCCTAAATTATGCAAATTCCGATGCTGCCTTACTTCGCTTTTCGTCTTGGCCGGCGGTGGTGCGGTTGCGCGTATTTGCCCGCCCATTAACAACCACTACACCTAGGATACGACCGCCACGATTCATCACTTCGTCACGCATGTCAATTGCATCGCGCGGGTCGCCATCTGCATTAATAACAAGTACGACACCATCCATCTCCGCACAAATTGCAAGCCCTGCGCGAGATTTCTCAATTGCTGGTGCATCAATGACTGTTACATCTATTGCCGTGCGAACCGCGCGCCAATAATCGGGCGCAGGACCCACTTGTATCGATTGCCCTTCTTTAAGTGCGTCTCGTCTAAACCGACTTACAAACAACTTTGTTTTGCCAACCCGATAGCCGACCAATGCGCCCTCACCATTTCCGGTTTGGGCGCGCGGTATTGCACGCCAGAATGGTGATTTACCAAACGACATGTCGAAAGGGCCTTGCCAATTGGCATTTGCACCACCCAATTGAACAAATTGTTTATCTACAAAGAAATCCAAATCAATTAACCACACCGAACGTTCGGCGCGGGTCGCTGCAAGCTTGGCGAAGCTCTGGGCGCAAATTGATGTTCCATCACCCAAACGGGCGCCAATGAACATAATGGATGCGCCGTTCATGCTCGCGGAGCCCGCCAACGCAGACCAAACGTTTTGAAGATCTTCTACAGAAATACCCATTGCAAAGGTTTGTGACCCGATTCAACGGAAGTTGCAAACTAACTCTCACGTGTTTAGTTAGATGCAAAGTGCGATTTGCCATGCGCAGTGGCCAAAATTGTTGCTACCTTGAAACGTTTGCCAAGACTGGCAATCCCAAAGTTCTGCCTATTGAACCCGGTGTAGGAAAGTTGGTTCGTGACAATGCGCGCATTGCCCCGGCGACCAAAGCAGTGAAGCCGGCAAACATTATCGCGCCAAGGGCGGCGAATTTGCGCATGCTTTTGCCTTTTGTTGGCGGAATTGCGCGTTCGATTACCCTAATATTGTCATTTGATATTGAATTGAGACGCGTTGTCGCGCGGGCAGATGCTTCACGAGTGGAAAACTGCCTAACTTGGTCTTCCAATACTGCTTTGCGTCTTTGCATATCTTCGAATGCTGGACGCCTTGAAGCCAATGCCATTGCACGGCCCTGCAGTTGCTGCACTTGCTGAGAAAGCACGGCTTCACGCTCTGATAGTGCCTGTACGTCCGATTGCGCGCGGGCGCGGTCAGTTGCCAAAGAATCGCGCACTGGATTCGGCCCTGTTTTAACAATCCCTGCTTCTCTGCCTGATTGTAAGTCAAGAAGTGCGTCAAGCGCGTCTATGCGGCGACGCATATCGACAACTGGCTGGCTGGTTTCGGTATATCTTGTTAATAGGTCCGCTAATTGTTGTTGTAATTCAAGGCGCCTTCGCGAATTATCGCTTTCAAATGACAGCCTAATTTGAGATGGTTCACGCGAATATGAAGCGCTTGAAGAAGCCAGCCTGCCCCTTGATTCACTTAGCCTTGATTGTGACATCAACAATTCTTGGCGAGTGGTCGCAAGAAGGTTTTGCAATGCCAATCGTTCTGCATCAAAATCACTTACGCCATTTGCAGCAAGAAAATCGCTGATTTCACGCTGAACGGCTTCAAGCTCACTTTCAAATTGGTTTTTTTGGCCCGCAAGGCCTGACGATCTATCTTCAAACAATACTTCACGGCGATATGACAGATATTCATCGATTAATTTGTTTAACGCTGCAGCTGCGACCTGTGGATCTTTGTTTGCAAGTGTCAATTTTACAACTGTTGTATTTGGCGAGGCGAACGCATTTAGCTCTTTTCTAAATAATTCTACGCCAACATTGAACCTGTGTTCAGGGTTATCCTGTGCCGGCGGAACCACAATGTCCTTCGCATCAAATAGTTTTGAAATACCAATATTGCGCACCACGCGTGAGGCAACTTGTGCTGAACTAATAATTTCCACTTCTGATTGGACAATTTGTTCTTGCTTTGGCGAAGCTCCCTCACCCGCTTTGCCGACGGACGAAGCATACACATATTCATCGCCAACCAAGACCGACAGCCGAGCTTCGGCAGTATATTTCTTTTGCAAAGTCAAAGCAAAGGCAATACCCAAAATTGAAATCAACAAAAATACTATTAGCATCAGCCAGATTTCGCGCATCATAAGGCTTATCCAATCGCCGAGACCTAAGTCCGGGCGGCCAGAATTATTGCCATAATAGGCATTTCGATTTCCAGTATTTGAATAAGGATAATTCATCAATAATCGAATATTTCAGCTCTAGTAATCGGAAAACCCGAAGCACTTGTTAAGAATCGATAATGATTCATAATTATTAACTGAACATTTATTATTAACGAATGATTACACATTTCAGCTTTACAATTGGAAAAAACTCGAAGCAAAGTGATTTGGAGCGCGAAATGCGTAATATTTGGTTAGAGCATTTCCCGAAAAATGGGAACCGGTTTTCGGCAAAGAAATGCGACAAACAAAGGAATTTAGAGCGTCGTTCTAATTTAACCAGAATGAAAAATGCGCTGGTTTCTTTGGCGATAGTAATGGTGGCAGCATGCGGTTCAACCGGACCATATGCAGGTATTGGAAGAGAAGCACGGAATTTTCGTACGCCAAATCCACAACCAACTGCCAATTTCCCGAATTTTCCGCTGTTTCCTAGCTGGACAGATGAAGATGATTCGTATCGTTTTTACCCTGGCGATGAGATTGAAATTCAAGTCTTGGGCGCAAGTGAACTAAGCAGAACTATGACCATAGCCCCCGATGGCCGAATTTCCCCACAACTTATCGGGCCGATTATGGTCGCGGATAGAACGCCAGAAGAGTTGCGTGAACTACTTGAAAATGGTTATCGTAGCCAATTGCGAAATCCAAGTGTCAATATAATCCCGAAAGCATTTGCTTCTCAGAAGATTTTTATTGGTGGCGAAGTTGCCAAACCAGGTATTTATGACCTGAACGGCGAATTGGACCCGATGCAAGCAATTATCATTGCAGGCGGTTTCTTAAATAGCGCAAAGCGTGAAGATGTTGTTGTGTTGCGGCGCGGTGTTGGCGGGCAACCTTTCATGAGGACTTACGACATGAAAACTGTATTTGCTCGCGAAAATGCTTTTGCCGAATTGCCGCGCCTAAGAAGATTTGACATTATTTGGGTGCCTAGATCACGCATTTCCGAAGTTGGGCTATTTACGCAACAATTTATCCGTGAGGCATTGCCCGTTACTATCGGTTTCAATTACTCAATCAATAGTGGTCGGTCATTTTAAGTTTTTGATTGATCAAAACCGTCAATTACTGCATGGCCAACGTCACGCCTCAATTGCATAATTCCACTTTCAAAATGCCGCGTTGGGTGTACCCTATTCGTAAGTAGCGTCCAAGCTAGTTCGCGTTCTTTATCAACCCACAAGCCGGTCCCTGTAAACCCGGTATGGCCAATAGTGTTTGCCGAACACTTTTGACCGCCGGTCCAATTGTCATATTTAATTTCCCAACCCAATGCCCTTTGTTGCGATTTTCGCTCGAATAAGGATTGAGTAAGATTGGGCGGCAATAATTTATGGTTCAACAAATCATAAGCAAAATCCAACACAGCGTCCACTGTTCCAAATAAGCCTGCGTGCCCCGAAGCTCCGCCAAACGCAAAAGCGTTTTCATCATGAACTTCGCCACAAATCATACGATTTCGCCAAGTGCAAAATTCGGTGGCAGCACAATCATCTGCTATTGGTGAAAATGTTGTCCCACGGGGCGGGATTTGCTGCGACAACGAAACCCCTAACACCCTTTCAAGAACAATGCCCAATAGCATAAAATTAATGTCGGAATAGGCACAGCTACCATGCAACCATTGCTTTTGAAGAATGTATGCACGCATTGTCAAAGGTTCTAACCCTAGTGAATAAATTGGTTCGACGGCAGGCAAAAAAGTTTGATGGGTAAGACATTGTTCGATAGTCAATTGTCGTTCCGGCGCGCAGAGATCATATTGGCGTAAATCGGGAATGAACTTAGCTAAATTGTCACTAAGTGAAATACGATTTTGTGCCACCAAATTCATAATGGCATTAGTGGTGAAAATAACTTTGGTAAGCGAAGCCAAATCGAAAACGGTTTCACGATTAATAAGGCGAGTTTTTTCCGTTTTTTGCGCAAATCCACCATAGCTAACTGCCCTAGCTCCGCCTTTTGTGATAACGCCCAGAACTGCGCCAGGGATTTTCCCGTCATTAATTGCCTGCATCGGCAATTGAAAACTCTGGTTTGTGATTTCTTCCATCAACATACTCTGAAATATTGGGCGAATAGTTTAACTATCCAAAGGCATAGGTTTTGGTTTTATCACTAAAGTCACCAAAGTGAAACTTATGAATAATAGCATGAACCAAGCACCCATTTTTTGTATAGATACCAAATGCCAACCGTTTTCAGACTGCCCAGGGTAAAGCCAAGTCTTTGTATATGTTCCAATATTTTCGGCTATCCATAAAAAGAACGCGCTAAGAAACGCAGCTAACAATAGTGGCATTGAATAGAATTTGTTTTGGGGTTTGAAATGAATATTCGTTTTCCAATATATTACTGCAAGACCCAAGAAAATAATATTTCGAAAATCCCATATATAATGGTGCGTGAAAAAATTCACATAAATTGCAACGGACAAAAAATAACAGTGCCAATTTTTTGGAAAATGTACAAACCGCATATCAAATATACGGATAGAGCGGGCCATAAAGCTGCCAATAGTCCCATACATAAAACCTGTGAAAAGCGGTACGCCGCCTATTCGTATTAAATTGGCCTCGGGATATTCCCACGATCCAACATGGGTTTTGAATATCTCCATTATCGTGCCAACAATATGATATAGTGTTATTACTTTTACTTCTTCAAAACTCTCTAATTTAGTAACTAGCATTAATATTTGAATTAAAATTGCCGCCACAAACAAAAAATCGTATCGCGCAATCGAAAATTTCGCGTCCCAAATCAAATGTGTCACGATTATCAAAACCAACATTATGGCCGCAAATAAACATGACCACGCCATTTTAAGGCCAAACATCAAGAAATCTGAAAGCCAAATAGGCAATTTTGATAATTGGACATGAATGAATCGGCGTGCGGGCTGTAAATACGGGCCCAATGGGTGCTCAATTTTCTCCATAGCACTCTATCCCTTAGTTGGGATTTCTCCCTCTTGAGCTTTCGCAGGACGTCCCAACCGAACGCCGCTTGGGATTCCTTGCTGATGCGGGGCAACTTGGAGGTTTGTAGTAGGTGTGGCAACATGCATTAATGGGCACGCCGGTGGAGGACATATCCAAACTTCAACCCGACGGTTTTTAATGCGGCCCGCCTCATAGGCATTTGCTCCCACCGGCATTACATCGCCGAAAGACCTAACCAAAGCGGGGTTAACCCCAAGTTGAGTTAGTTTCGTTGATGCAGCTTCGGCGCGCGCTTGTGCGAGACCGAAATTAGTATCCCTTGACCCAACATTGTCTGCAAACCCAAACAATGCAACGCGATTGCTGCCGATGTCGTTTTTTTGAAGATAAATAATGAACCGCGCCAAATCGGCATAGGCCTTATTGTCAAAAGAATTTGCGCCCAATTGGAACCTAAAATCGAAATTCATGCGCCTCGATGTCTGAGAGAAGTTTCTATATTCAGGAGGCGCATCTGAAGGGGCGGCATATAGAAGCGCCTGTGTTACTTGTGCGCCAAAGCCTTGGTTCCTGACAACTATCTGCCCAGCTTCAGACAAAACATAATCCGCAAAACTTCGAAGTTGCGCGTTGCCATGTGCACTCGGCACATAAAGATAAAGTCTTTGTGTAAACGGATAGGCTTCAGTTGCCACTTCAAATTCGTTGGCATTGAAAATGCGCGCATTTCTCTCGTGGAACGCAATTTCCTTTACAGACCCAATGTTTCCTTCGCGGTGGGAAAATCCAATACCGTGCGCGTCACTACGAACCGCCGCAATTGTCTTTTCAGGGGTTTCCAATAATTTTGCGCTTTCGACTATTTCAGTCTCACCCAATATTTTAGTAAGTGGGGAACTCGCCCTATCGCCCTTTAAGTCCTCGACATAAATCTCTATTTTGCCACTCTCTTGGGGTGAAACTTCTGACCAATCCTTAATTTCGCCAGACATTATCCTACTAAGCATATCCCCGTTCAAAGAGTTGATGCCATTAGCCTTGTTCACAAACGCAAACGAAACGTCATGCGCGATTACTTTCTCGCTTTCTGCATTATACATATCGCCATATGCCGATAGCCTGTCTGCTTCACTTGGAGCAATTTCTCTATCTGAAACCACGCCTTCGATTCTGTTCTCGGTCATGGCTTCAAATCCGCCAGCTGACGAACCCAAATAGATCAAAATTCGCCTAGATTGTGTACCCTTTAGTCCACTGACGGTAATTATTCTGTCACGTTTCGAAATTGTAACGCCGCCAAAGTCATTATTGCGCATCCAATTAGCGGCTAATTCTGCAACCAGCTTTTCTCCGGTACGCGCCGAACCCGCTAAACGAAACAAAATATCATCTCTCTTCGGCCGTCCAATTGCAAAATCGCCGTGCGTAGTAACAGATCCGCGATCATTAGATGCGACGCTTTGCGACTGTATCTGAAAGTTCCACGTCAACCATACTAACGCCATAATGCCCGCAAGGATTACGATACCCAATACACCGAGAAGCCAACCAAAGATACCAAAGCTCTTTACGGCTTTATGCATTCTATCGGATAAGATACTCTCTTTTTTCATATTAATTTCGCTCCCGACAACAATCTAGCGTCACATGGCGTATGGTTAAACCCTGGCACCAAGCCAATTTGCATTTTGTAATTTTGACTTCTGGCAATTCCGCTTAAATGTATTGTTACTGTTTAGACCTTCAGCCATAAAGCGTTCTGCAATAAGTGTGAAGCGACTTTCGCAATTTTCATGGTTTTGTTTGAAAGGTATTTTTAGCGCGTTTTGCATCTAAAAGCTTCTCAAGAGCGCAGGGCTTTTGCACTTAGATTTGTGCTAATTTTGCGGACAATAACTGTATATTGTTTCAGAAATTAGCGAAGAGCTATATGCAAAAAGACTACTTCTGGCGAATAAAATTAAACGAAAACCACGTTAACGACCGCGCGAAGTCAAAGTATCGTAGTAGATTTCGGTTCCACGTTTAATTTTTACGATAACTGTTCCTCGATTTTGAACAGCTTCAACAAGAAATGCGCGGGCTTGGGCAGGATCAGTCAATACTCGGCCTTGAATTTCCAATAATATGTCGCCTGGTTGCAATTTACCGCGCGCCGCACCATATGGGTCAACAGATGCCACAATCACCTTTGCGCTTACACCGAGCCTTGCGCTCTCTTGCTGACTAGGGACCCGCAGGACAAGCCCCATCACATTAACTTGTGGGTTTGAACCCGAAGGGTTACTTGCTGCAATCGATGGCGCTAAACCAATTGTTACATTGGCAAAAATGCGCCGATTTCCCCTTGTTGCTTCAAGCCTTACAATTGTTCCAACCGGCGCATCTGCAATTATCCGTGCCAGTTGGCGCGGGTCATTTATAGGTAGGTTCCTTATCTGAAAAATTCTATCCCCCACCCTTAAGCCGGCGCGAGCCGCAGGTCCTCCCGCTGCAACCGCCGTCAAGACAACACCTGCGCCTTCATTTGGCCTTACTGATCGTGCACGAAAGCCGACCCAACCGCGCCTCACATAGCCATAATTTATGATATCCGAACTAATTCTGCTTACGACATTTGAAGGAACAGCGAATCCGATGCCAATTGAACCCCCGCCTGTTTGATTGGAAACAATCGCTGTATTAACACCGATAACCTGCCCAGCTTCATTGAATAGTGGCCCGCCAGAATTGCCTTGATTAATCGCTGCATCGGTTTGTAAAAAATTGTCAAATCGCCCAGATTGCAAATCTCGGTTTCGTCCAGAAATGACACCAACTGAAAAAGAATTGCCAAGCCCAAACGGACTACCAATCGCGATAGCCCAATCACCAATATTCACGTTATCGCTATTTGCGAACCCGACGCTTGGCAAAGTTTGTGTTGTTGACACTTTCAATACCGCAATGTCAGTTTCAGTATCGCGGCCAACAAGCCTGGCACTTAAAATACTGCCTGTCTGAAGCGATACTTGAAAAGTTTGGCCCAGTTCGACAACGTGATTATTAGTAATAATATATCCTTGATTGCCGACAATGAATCCAGACCCTGTCGCGGCCAAATCCTCATTATTTTGAAACAAATTTCTATTGGATCGCAAGGTGCTGTTCTGGGCGCGCACCCCGACAACAGACGGCAAAAGCCTTTTTGCAAGCGGGGCGAAACTGTTTCGAGTTTCGGCTGGTTGTATCGGATTTGGCACCTTGGAAGGCGATGCCTTAACTGCAGCTTTTGTCTTTTCTTTGGTAAATCCATTTTGGTTTTGCGCGTTCGAAAAACGGGGCCAGCCTATCACGACTAAACAAGACAGCCCAAAAAGAAAAAACCAATATAAAAGATATTTTGAAAGTTTTGTTTGCCAGTGATTCATGCCCGACAATAGCGCGTCTTGTGTTAGGCTCAAAGTCAAAATGTTTCGAATGATATATGCTTCGAGGTAAAGCCATTAAGAAAGAGGCGAAATAGTGCTCCGGATTCTTTTGCTTATCCCGTTCTGCATCCAAAAAACGAACGCACTCTTTTAACAAATGTACTTAGTAAAGCGCAGGAACTATCAGGATTGAAAATTGCAATAATTTAACCTGACAATCTATTGATAATGCGTCAAAACAGCAAAAAAGGGAGAGCGGCATGAAGCAAACTGTTTCAAAAATTGCCATAGTGGTATCATGTTTGATGCCTAGCATAGCATTAAGTGGCGAATTGGCCGCGTCTGCGGAACAGGAGGTCGCATCCGTTGGAACCAGCGAGACTTCTAACGTTTCAACAAATGCAAATGGTGCAGTTGTTTATTTACCGTCTTTTTTTGCACAATTCTCACCAAATACCGCCGCAGACATGGCAAGGCAAGTTCCAGGTTTTTCAGTTGAAGAAGGCAATCAAGTGAGAGGTCTTGCGGGATCTTCTGGCAATGTTCTGATTGACGGATCAAGGCCTAGCTCAAAAGATCAGAGTTTGCAGAATTTTTTAGACACCATTCCAGCAGCTTCGGTTGAAAGGATTGAATTGTTACAAGGCGCCGCAATTGGTTCTTTAGGCAACGGCCACACTTCATTAATAAATGTTGTGCGCAAAGCTTCATCTGCAAATAGCACTTCTGTAACCTTGGCTGCGAGTTTGCGACATCACAACATTGTTATTCCCGACGCAAATCTAACCCACAATGGCAATTTTCGTGGTTTTAATTATAGCGTAAAAATTGATGGTGGTTACGGTAATCGCACTAAACGATATGGCGGTGAAGGCCTCGTGGATGTTAGCGGAAATGTTACCCAATTTGGTCCGAATTTTGACTATCAAAAAGTTACCTATGGCAGATTAGTTTTGGGTCTTGACGGCATGATTGGTGATACTAAATCGAAGTTTGACTTTTCATATCTACAATATCATGAGCAGCGGCCTTGGTATAATATTGTCATTTTGGCTGGGCAAAATACACCATACAGAGTTGATAGTGGTCTTGATGATGGCAAAGGCCCTGACATAAGCTTTGGCGCGCGGTTTGAGCGCCCCATTTATGGTTTTGATAGTAAGATAAATTTAATTGCAAGGCGTGAAAACGACAGCGATTATTATGATGCAGGGTTCAATTTAGTTGGGCAACCCGCGACATTCACAAGGTTCGCATCTGATTCACTTGTTGATGAGCTTGCTGGCCAAGTCGAATTTGCCCGCGCATTTGGCCCTCATTCATTGAGTTTTGGCGGTGAGACAGGCCTAACCCGCCTTGATAATGAAAGCAATTTTTACGTAAATAATGGCAATGGCTTCATTATTGACCCTGACAGCAATTCAATCGCAAAAGTGCAGGAAATTCGATCTGAGGCATTTATTGCGGATACTTGGGCCATAAGCCCTACCCTCAGCTTGGAAGGCAAGTTGCGCACCGAATGGTCGCAAATCCGACAAGATGGACAAAATGCAAATGCGCGCAATTATGTTTATGTTAAGCCAAGGCTGGCACTGAATTATCGACCAAGTCCTCGATGGATTGTAAATGCAAGTATTGAGCGCGTTTTGGGGCAGCTAGATTTCAATGATTTTGCTTTTTCCGCAAATGTAAGTGAGGGCAATCAAAACCAAGGCAATGCCAATTTAAGGCCAGATCAAACAACTGAAACTATTGTTTCGATTGAGAAAAAATGGGGTTCAAGAGGTTCGCTTAAACTAAGCTGGATAAATCAAGACATAACTGACGCATTGACTACTATCCCGGTTTTGAACAATGGCCAGATAGTTGGCGAAGCGACCGGTAATATTCCAAATGCGCATCGTCATGGCTTTGACTATAGCTTGACTTTGCCGCTTGAAAGTCTGGTCCGTGGTTTAGAGGTAAAGTCTGACTGGCGATATCGAATTTCAAAGCTGATTGACCCAATTACAAATCGACCACGCGAAAACAACGGCCAAGGTGAGCGAAACTTTGAAGTGTCACTCGCGTATAATAATGAAGCGCGCAAATATTCAATGAGCGCGTTTTACAATCGTGGGGATCGCGGCATTCAATTTAACCGCTTCTCTTCATATTTGTGGCCGCCGGCGAGTTTTTGGGGCATTGATGGTGAGTATAAGGGAATTAAGGATTTGACATTGACAGCAAGACTTGAATTGCCAAACGGCCTTAGAGTTCGGCGTTTTCGGACTGACTATCTGGTTTCACGCGCCGATGGCCGTACCAATGGCGGTCACTTCCGATATCGCGATTTGAAACCTGCGCTTAGTTTGTCAATCCGCAAGGCGATTTAGTGATTTGACGGAATAAGGGCGCCATTTCAATTGAATTGGCGCCCTCTTTTAGTTTAGACTTGCGAATTTATTTAACGCCATGCGCCAATTTTTTCAAGAATGGCGAAGCCAGTCCAAGCGCGACACCGATACCGATTGTCCACCAGCCGAGCGCACCAAAAACACTTGAGTATGTTGCAAGTGCTGCGGCCGGGTCCAGAACTTGGCCCGCAACAGTTTCAACTGATGCTTTTTCCGCCACAAAGCCGCCCAAATATTGTGCCCAAGATGAGGACAAGAACCAAGTCGCCATCAACGTGGAAATAACCGTTGGGGTGGATAGTTTGGTCATCCATGACAATCCAACTGGGCTCAAGCATAATTCACCTGTGGTTTGAATTAAATAAGCGACAATTAGAAACATAAGTGGGATACGATATTGAGCGTCAGCAAAACTTGCGCCCCAAACCAAAATCAAGAACGACAAGCCCACTTGCAACAAAGCAATTGAAAACTTCAATACTGGATTTGGATCCAAATTGCGACGGCCAAGGTATGCCCAAAGTGCCGAAAATACTGGAACCAGCATCAAAATGAAGCCTGAGTTGAAGCTTTGCGTTTGTGCCGCTGTCATTGCGCCGCCGCCAGGAAGCGCCAAATTGGTATTGCGTTCTGCGAATAAATTCAAAGAAGTTCCCGCTTGTTCAAAAAGTGTCCAGAAAATTACTGAGGCTGAAATCAAAATCAGCGCCAAAATAAGTCGTCCACCTTCTTCTTTTGTGCATTTTTGCGTTATCTGAACAAAGAAGAAAACAATCATACCAATTGACACAATGCTCAACATCCAACCAACAATGGCGTTATGTTGAACTAAGAAATAAATCAAATACAGGGCAGGAATTGTTGCAAGATAAATTGCATGTTCTTTGTTTATTGGCCCAAAAAGCTTTTCTTTCAATACTTCTGGTTTTGGTGGTTCGCCATGCCCCTCTAAAAGCGGTTTGCCCCAAACGAAAACAACAAAACCTAACGCCATACCGATGCCTGCGGCTCCAAAACCGGCCCACCAGCCAATATTTTGCCCTAAGAATCCACAAAGAATTGCCGCCCAGAATGCGCCTAAATTAATGCCATAATAATAAAGCGTAAAACCTGGATCTCGTCTTGGATCATCCTTAGGGTATAGCTGCCCTACAATCGCCGATATATTGGCTTTTAAGAAACCGACACCCAAGATAATTAGCGACAGCGCCAAATAGAACATTCCTTCAAAGAATGGCTGCCGATTTGCAACTTCAAGCTCATAGCTGCCTTTTGGCAAAACCGAAGGAATAGGTGCGTCTTTTGGTAATCCTTTGACCTCAAGCCCGCCATCAGGAGACGCGCCCCAATCGTATTTGCTTTCCCCAATTTGAAGCTTAACAATGCGTTCCGCGCCGCGACCTTCGACGTTGAATTCATATTTCGCACCTTGGTAATTTAGCACTTGAGTATTTGGTTGGCCCTCAATTGCCATTGCAGTATGACCTGCCACCAATAACAACGCACCAAATGCAATTGCCTTTCTGGTTCCTAAGAACCTATCGGCCAAAATGCCACCTATCAATGGTACGAGGTACACCAGCGAAGTATAAGAGCCATATTGGCTTGCAGCGGCACTATCGGAAAACAAGAAATGCTGTGTCATAAAAAACACCAACAAACCTCGCATACCATAGTATGAAAACCGTTCCCACATTTCTGCGAAGAACAAAATTACGAGCCCACGTGGGTGGCTTCGCAACTGCATCCCGACAATTCCCATTGTTACCAAAGTGATAACAATGCCTGCATCAATAACTAAACCGAACATATTGGACTACCCCTGACTCTTTTATCAATTTGATCTTGGCCGCAAATGACCACAGAAATTTGATGGCGACAAGCCCCCACTGCAGAAACTACAAAAGGCTAATTTGCAAACAGCTGTATCAATATCGTAAAAGACGCCAAAACTGAGACAGTGTAAATATATGGTCGTAATTTGGAGCCAAGCGCATAGGCAGGATAGTAAATCACTCTTGCGACCAACCATAAAACTGCCATCGATTGAATTAGGCTCGTGGATTTTCCAGCGATTTCGACAATTAGCAAAAGCGCCAAAATGATCGGGAAGTTTTCTTTGAAATTTAGAGAAGCCCGCTCAAGCCGCGCAGCGGTTAGCTTGAGATGTGGTTGTTCATCGCGCGGGCCAAGCGCCCATTTTGCACCGCGATCAAAGTAACTACTTAGTGATTGACCCAAAATATGGGCGATTCCAAGAACCACCGCCAACAATACTACAGTCATTTCAACCGAAAGACTGCCTACCCTAAACCCGCTCACATCAATCATTTTTTTTCTCCCGCTTTATTAAGTAACATTATCCAATTCGCGTCAAGTTGCAAATTTCTATGGGTACACCGTTAAATCGTTCAAAATGCGTAAGATGGCGTAGTTTGAAGCGACGCAAATATTGGACATATTTGCAAGCGATCAAACTGCGCTAGATTGCGGATTTTCACCTCAACACCGTTAAATCGTTCAAAATGCATAAGATGGCGTAGTTTGAAGCGACGCAAATATTGGACATATTTGCAAGCGATCAAACTGCGCTAGATTGCGGATTTTCAACGATTTAGTAAGCGCAATTTTCGTATACTTTGCCTATTTCGCGCGACCATTCGTTTTCATATCTATCCAACAGGTTTTGCGCAGGGCTCTGGCCGGTACGGGCGATTTCTTCTAATTCGGTGATGAATCCAGTTTCATTGTCACCCGCTTGGTTTTGGGCATTTCTTGCATTTAGGCCCCCCCTGGCAATTGTTAGCATTTCGATTGCGACGTCTTGGACACGGCGTCCACGAATTTTGGCGTCCATTCCTAAAAATGGGACCGCGCGTCTTAGGCCTTCTACATCCGCATAGTCCCAATCTTTGCACAATTCTGATGCCGCGTCCAATGCGCCTTGGTCATACAATAGGCCTACAAATAGGGCAGGCAATGCACAAAGCCTGGACCACGGACCGCCATCTGCGCCGCGCATTTCAAGGAATGATTTCAGCCTCACTTCGGGAAACAAAGTGGTTAAATGGTCTTCCCAATCGCCTTGTGTCGGCAATTGACCTTCAAATCCTTTAAGTTTACCGGCCATAAAATCGCGGAAACTATGGCCAGAAACATCGTGATATATTCCGTCGCGCTTGACAAAATACATTGGCACATCAAGCGCATAATTTGCATAGTCCGCAAACCCAAAGTCTTTTTTGAAAGCGAAAGGCAAAATACCTGTGCGGTCGGGATCGGTATCAGTCCATACTTGTGCGCGATATGATTGATAGCCATTCGCGCGCCCTTCGGCGAAAGGTGAATTGGCGAAAAGCGCTGTGGCTATCGGCTGTAGAGCCATAGAAGCACGATATTTTTGCGCCATATCGGCTTCTGAAGAATAATCTAAATTAACCTGCACAGTGCATGAACGAAACATCATTTGACGCCCCAAACGCCCTACTTTGGCCATATAGGATTTCATGATTTCATATCTTTGCTTGGGCATTATTGGCACGTCTTCAAGTGCGGTCAAGGGTTGAAACCCAAGTCCCAAAAAAGCAATGTCGAGAGGATCAGCAACCTTGCGCACGCACTTCAAATGCTGTGCAATTTCCCTGCAAGTCTCATGAATATTAGACAAAGGTGCGCCCGAAAGTTCGAATTGGCCACCTGGTTCCAACGTAATAGAGGCCATACCATCGACAAGGCCGATTATTTTGTCCCCTTCATAGATGCCATCCCAGTTAGATCCATTTTTAATTCCCAATAAAAGTGCCTCTATGCCTCTGTCGCCTTCGTAAGGGACTGGCAAATTGCTGCCTTTATAGAAACCGAACTTTTCGTGCTCTGTGCCAATTCGCCATTCTGATTTTGGCTTGCTGCCTTTGCTAAAGCTATGAAGCAAATCATCGAAACCTTGAATTGGTGAGTTCTTATTAATTTTTGGCATGTGCGTCTTTCTGGCTAGAAAATATCATAATTGTTTTTTGCGCTAAATAGCAAACGGAAACTTGCGCTAAAGTCACTTCCAGTCCCCACACAATGCTTGAATAAGTGTCAAGCCTGCAAATACCGCAGTGTCGGCGCGCAAAACGCGCTTACCCAATGAAATTGGAATTACATTAGATTTTGCAACAAGACGCTGCCGCTCGATTTCGGAAAAGCCGCCTTCAGGCCCGATTAAAAGCGAAACCTTGCCACTTAAGTTTTTGATTAAATCTTGGTCAAAGCGCCCGCTGCCGGATTCGTCTGCAAAAATCAGTGTTTCCGCTCTTTCTGGCTCTTCGAGAAGTTTTTCAAGTGTGATTTGATCGTGAATTTTTGGAATGCATAAACGTTCACATTGCTGTGCCGCTTCTATGGCTATTTGTTTCATTTTTTCTAAATTGCTTTTTCGAACAATTGTATATTCAGTTATTATCGGCACGATATTAGACGCACCTAATTCCGTGGCCTTTTCGATAATCGCATCATTGCGATGACCTTTGATTGGCGCAAAATAAAGAGTAATGTCCGGCAGGTCAGTTTGCACACGCGTTTGATTGATGCATTTGCCAGTGCCATTGCGTTTTGAAGCCGAGGCCACTTCAATGCGCCACTCACCGTCCTTACCGTTAAAGGCAAGAAAACAATCGCCCTCCAAAAGTCGCAATACGTTGAACAAATAGTTAGAGTGCGCCTTAGAAATAATGATATCTTGCAAGGCTTCAAGTTTGTCGTTGACAAAAAGGCGTGGCACAAACTTCATTTTTTCTCCTTACATCGTCAATTTAAGTATCTTACAGCTGCATTAAAGGAGCATTGGCAACTAAATGCATGAATGTGATGACAAAGTGATACGAAAATTATAGTGCAGCAACATGTTTTTACTTAGTGCAATTGGACATCGTGGGGCAATCGAAGAAGCAGCTGATTTGCTTGACGAAATCGGCGGCTTCGGTGCCGTTTCGTGGCATGAATTGGAACGGCGCCAATTTAGACTTGAAGCCTATTGCGACGAACAAAGCGCAGCACAAAATGGAATAGGCGCGCTGGCAATTTTGTGCCCAGAACTAGATGCAAAATATGCGATACTCGAGGATAGTGATTGGGTGCGAATGTCACTTGATGGGTTACCGCCAGTCAAGGCAGGCAGTTTTCGCATTGTAGGCAATCATGATAAAAGCAATTGTCGCACGGGCAGAATTCAGATTGTCATTGACGCAGGTGAGGCGTTCGGCACGGGCCACCACGGTACTACATTGGGCTGCTTGCTTGGCCTGGAGCGATTGAAGCGTCGCAATTTACGGCCTAAAAAAGTACTTGACGTTGGAACTGGCTCTGCGGTCCTTGCTATCGCCGCTGCAAAACTTGGGGCCAGAGTTGTAGCAACTGAAATTGACCCACGAGCAGAAGCGGTTGCACGCGAAAATATGAAATTAAACAAAGTGGACAAAAACATTAGATCCTATGTAGCTAACGGAATTAGAAAGCCCGATATACGGAAGAAAAGTGGTTACGATTTGGTCTTCGCTAATATTTTAATGAAACCACTAATCAGATTGTCGTGGGACTTGAGTGGTAGTCTTGAAAATGGAGGCCTTCTAATTTTATCTGGACTTCTTACAACGCAAGAGCCAGCAATCAGGCGCGCCTACTCTCAAAAAGGCCTGATTTTGATTGACCGTTTTCGCCACGATGTTTGGTCGACCTTAACTTTTCAAAAGAAAAAGTAAGCGCTGCCTAGGTCATAAACGCAATAATTTACGCGGTGTGACATCAATTTTGACAATAATATAAGGCAAAAACAGGGTTTTTTCGATATGAATATCGGGAAAATGCTTTTTTGCTTTATTTGTGTTCTTCGACTATCTTCAAAGCCCTTGGGCTTTTCTGGTCTCATCAAGAGATTGCAATCAAAATCATGCCCGAAGGGTGCGGCACACCTTTTGCATGAATGTGGTTTTGACCTAAGCTATCCGCCGCAATTGTTGGGTTTCAGCCGGGAACATTTTTTCGGCCCCAAGAGCGGTTGTAAACTCTGATAAAATGTCTTCAAATTCGACAGCATCAATCGAGAGATTTTGGTTTTCCCTAAATCTAAATTCCCAAAATGAGCATATATGCGAAACCACACCCATTAGGTGGCCAAGCTCTAGGAAAAGAAGTGGGCTTTCGAGCAGGAATTTACGAAATGCCTGCGCATGCGCCCTATCGACTAAATCGGAAAAAGCATCATCATAAAGAGCAATAATAGATCGGCACTCTTTGGCAACTTCTGCTAGTGATTTTTGTAGCAATTTACTAAGGCTATCGACATTCGATCTTAGCTCGCGGCTTGTGCAATTGATTATTCGCACTCTTTCAATGGATCTTGAAACTATACGTAGTTGCGGAAAAATATCGGTTAATTGCCACTTGAAGAACAAGAAGCCACGCCACGCGAAAATGCCTTCACGGAAATCGTCACCTTGAAGCCCGAGTGCAACCCTTAAGGGGTCTAGTTTTTCGTCCGCTTCATTCGCCAAGATTAGCTCGACCATTTTTTCGGTTAATTCACGCGAGACATGCCCTTTTTCGGTTGCAAACGCGACGCCAACCAGTTTGGTAACTTCTTCGCCAGCAAACTCGCGCATTTTTTCAATATCCGCTGGTGAAATATCAAAATAGCAATCTGCAGGTTTGACATTATGTTTGCGTAAATATTCGCGAAGTAGAAATGGGTCTAATGAAGGCAATGAATTTATAATGTTCAAAGTCTCCAAATCGGTTTTCAGATTTGCTTCAGGAACACCCAATGTTTCACAAAGCGACTTCTTAAAGTTACTTTGGCCAATAAAAATGGATTGGCCGCCTAGATCCAAAGCATTGCCGATTAGCGGAAATATTATCTTTGTGGCAACTCTTTGCCTGCGCGCCATCAGATATTGCTCATCAGGTCTCAAACGATGTTTAACAATCATTGTTTTGTTTAGCCGAGCATTCATAAACATCGGCTTAGATATATATTCCGGCTCTTGGTGGTGTTGGGCATGCGCCCGCAACAAGTTTAGAACCCGACTTGTCGAGCCAAATTCATACAACGCCTCTAGGCTTCGCATACCCTTCATGAAATACCTTTTCGAGCCTAATTTTGGCAAAAAATTCAAATTTTATTTCGGCACTCTACACGAAGCCCGTTTACAAAAGATAAAATCTACTCAAATTTTTAAGAATAAATGCACCATGTGCAATTCTTTGTCTTGTAAGCCGTTCGCAATTGACCTCAATTCTGTTAGAATCAGAATAGTGCGCTAAAAACCTTAAGCTGGTCGCATTCCTATCCGAAAACCGCTTCACACTTTTCGGAAAATGCTTTAACTATAAAATGCCGCCGAAACGGAATAATAAAATGCCAAAAACAAATAACGATAGCAATGATAAAAAAAGTTCAAAGATGATTCAAAATTACGAAGTATTAGGCGGGCAACATTTGGGCCAAAATGCCGTACCACTCATTCGCACCAAACTTAAAGAACTTGGGCTCGAAGCACTATATATTCCGCATGAAGATGAATGGCAAAACGAATATTTACCACCACGTTATGATCGCTTGCAGTTCGCGACAGGCTTCACTGGATCTGCAGGGGCTGCGATTGTAGCTTTGGATAGTGCGCACATGTTCGTAGACGGACGCTATACGTTGCAAGTTCGCGCACAAACCGATCCGCAGATTTTCGAATATCATAGCCTTGTTGACGCCGGGCCTAGCATTTGGCTTAAAAATAGTGCGAAAACTGGCATTAAAATCGGGTATGATCCACGCTTGGTCACGCCAGATAGTTTGAATAATCTTATAGCTGCAGCCAATGAAAATGGCGTTATTTTGGTTGAGCTTGATCTAAATCCAATTGATGAAATCTGGGAGAACAGGCCTCCGATCCCCATGGCGCAAATTGTGCCGCATGCGAACGAAATCGCCGGGGAAAATTCGGCCTCGAAACGTTCAAAAATTGCCGAAGATATGAACAAAAGTGGCATTGATTGCGCATTGATTACTTCTCCTGCTTCATTGGCGTGGCTATACAATATTCGCGGCGGCGATGTTATTCGCTCACCTTTGCCGCTTGGGTCCGCGATTCTGAAATCAGATGGCACTTCAAGCCTATATGTAAATCCAAACAAAGTCGGGCCAGAGCTTCGCGCACATCTTGGCAATGGCGTAACTTTACATGGTGAAGACGAATTTGAAGCAGCGTTGGCAAGCATGAATAAAGTCAACGTATTGGTTGACGCCAAACTAACCTCAGCAAAATATTTCAAAGTTCTCGAACAAGCCGGTGCCACAATCACCAAAGGCGATGACCCAACAACCCTGCCCCGTGCCATGAAAAACCCCGCCGAAATCAAAGGTATGAGCGACGCCCATATCCGTGATGGTGTGGCAATGGCAAAATTCCTGCATTGGTTTGATCAAAACGCCCCAAGCGGTAAATTGACCGAAATTGACGCTTGCAAAGCCTTGGAAGGTTTCCGTGCCGAATTGCCCGAACTTATGGATTTATCATTCGACTCGATCTCTGGCGCTATGGGCAATGCCGCCTCCCCCCACTATCGTGTAAATACCGAAACCAACACCACCATCGAGAAAAACTCGCTGTTCCTCATCGATTCTGGTGGCCAATATTTGGACGGAACCACCGACATTACCCGCACCATTAGCGTTGGCGAAATAAGCCATGAAATGAAGGATCGTTTCACCCGCGTGCTAAAAGGCCATATTGCGCTTTCAACCGTTGTATTTCCAGTGGGCACCCCTGGCTGTATGCTTGATACCCTCGCACGAATGGCATTGTGGGAAGCAGGCCTTGATTATGACCACGGCACCGGTCACGGTGTTGGCGCATATTTAGGTGTCCATGAAGGCCCACACCGCATCGCCAAGGCACTGCAAAATGTACCATTGCGGACCGGTATGGTGGTTTCCAACGAACCCGGATTTTACAAAGCCGGTGAGTTTGGCATTCGCATTGAAAACCTGCAATATGTCACCGAACCCGTGGCCCCCGAAGGCGGGGAGCGCCCTATGCACCGTTTTGAAACCCTAACCCTTGCACCAATTGATGTCCGTGCAATTTTGCCCGAGCTTTTAACCACCAAAGAACGCGAATGGCTTAACAATTATCATGCACGCGTAGCGCAAACTATTGGGCCATATCTGCACGGCGATGCCCGCGAATGGCTTATTGCTTCGTGCCGGGGGATATAGAACCGCGGCGAGTTTCCCCGTCTCCTTCCCCAATTGAAATTGGGGAAGGTGGATTTTCGCCAAAAGCGAAAAGACGGAAGGGGTTAAACAACCCAAGCGCCCCAAAATACCATCATTTGTCATCATAAATCCGTGAACACAGACCCAAAATGCTTGGATTTGCCTGCAATTACCCGAACCAACCTTTTGGCGCAGATTTGCAAAATCAGGGGATTATGGGGGTGAATTGGTGGGGGTGGATAGGGGAGAGCTTGTTCTCACGGAAGCCTCTTTGCGCTTCAGATGAAGTTCTTTTCGCGTCTACAAGAAACAGCGTTTCTTGTCCCAATTGATAACTGGTGCCTATTGTACTAGATTAAGTTAACTTCTAGTTTACTATTTTCAGTTTTCAATATAGGACGTTTGCATGGAACCTTTTACTTTAGCTCTTTTAGAAGCAGCTTCCAATGCGACTGTCGGTCACCTCCACAAACTATTTAGCGAAATTGGCGAACGAGCATATATCGAATTGGCCGAGAAATTCAATGCAACATTTAATGGTCATATTTCCAGCATACATTCAAAGTGCTCAAAAATAAAAAATATCATATACCGGGATGTCGCCGTCGATTTTATGTCACAATATGTAAATGTTATGTTTGAGTCCGACAATAAAAACTATGTAGATGTTGAAGTCATAAGTAAAATCCTTGAAGGCGAAAGAGTTCTAATCTCTGGCACTGCAGGCGCTGGAAAAACTATGTTTATCCGATGGTGCACATTGGAACTTATTAACAATATTAGAGAAAGAGGCAGAATTCCAATTTACATCGAAATGCGTGATTTGAATGAGGATGATATCACCGTGGATTTCGTGACGCTTTTATGCAACATGACTTCGTCGTCACAAGAAAGGGTGCAAGTTGACGTATTCAAAAAAGGACTGGAAACTGGTCATATTGTGGTTTTTCTTGATGCCATTGATGAGATAAAGCCAAAAATTCGCGACAAAATGCTAAGGAAAATTAGAAAATTTTTGCATGACTACAAAAATTGTGGTGTCTTGGTAACGACGCGTCCAGATCCAACTTTAGAAAACCTGCCAGACTTCTTTGTTTTCCACTCTAAACCTTTGAGAAAAGACCAAATAATTTCGATATTAGAGAAAATCAACTTTGACCCCACTGTTAAGTCAAACCTTATTGGCAAGCTAAATGGTGCACTCTATGAACAACTTAAAGGGTTTTTGACCACTCCACTATTGGTGACAATTTTGCTTTTGACTTATGGACATACTGCCGATATTCCAACAAAAGTCACAACATTTTATCAACAAGCATTTGAAGTTTTATATCAACGGCACGATGCCGCCAAAGGTGGGTACAAACGAACTCACTATTGCGAACTATCAATTGACCAATTCAGGGCAATATTTTCGGCGTTTTGTTTCCAAACATATATAGATTCAAAATATGAATTTTCCTCAGATGAGCTAGTTTCGTCGATGAGAGACGCAATCGAATATACGGGAATCGAAGCAAAGCCCGAAGACATGGTCAACGATGCGATGGAAACTGTTTGTTTGATAGGTCGTGACGGGCTTAGATATGTCTTTTCTCATAGGTCCTTTCAGGAGTACTTCACGGCAATATTCGTGACTGAATACAGGGGTGATGAAATTTTCCAATTGGTTGACGGTGTTTTTGATATTACGAGAAACCCTGGCAGATCAGTAATTTCAATGCTTCAAGAACTTTCACCCGACTTAATTGAATTTAAGTGGGCTGTACGAGTCTTAGAGCAACTGGTAGTTGAATTTAACAAATATGACTTGAATTCAATAGAAGGATTCACTTCAGTATTCAATATGTTATACTCTGAAGCAGTCATTTCAAGTTTGTCGCGCGATATCATAATGTATATGCCTACCAAAACCGCACTTTACTTAAACGAATTTGACATGCTAAATGAATATGAGTTAGGGTTTTTGGAGACACTAAACAGATCTAAACTATGGAGCAATTCAAAATTATTGATTGCGTCTATTAAAGATGGTGAGGTAAAAACAAGGACTACAACTCGCTTAGCTGAACTACATAAATTGGAAAAGGCTCACAGGAAGATTAGTAGGTTTGAGCTATTTAATAGTGCTAGATTTCGCGTCACTAAAGATGACATGGATTGGCTTTTTCACACAAACCTAAGAAACTATTTAGGCCAATTAGTGGTCAAAATAGATGCCTATAAAGGCGAACTTATGAGACGAAAAGATTCGAAAAATAAAGCTGTGACAAATATTTCACTAAAGTTAAGTAAAATTAAGAAACGCATTTAACTCAATGTGTTAGGTTTGCAAAGATTTGGATTCGCCGTAGAAATGTTCACTATCTGAGCTAACATCAACCCCACTAACTATCCCCCCACAATACCGCCATCTTTGCGCCGCACATAGACGATTGTATCGCGCGGCCACGTATCATTTGGAAAGGTTGAAAATGGAGTGGGGCGCTGGGCGCGGTATCTTGAGCCTTGGCCATTATTATCGCCAATATGTTGAAGGCCGCAAAAGAAGGTTTTATTATCGGGTGATAATAATGGGCCAGTAATTTCGCAACCGATGGGGCCGGTTAAAAAGCGCTTTACTTGGCGCGGCGCGGCGGCAGTGGTTGAAACTACATATATGCCATCATTGCATGGGAAGCTTTCTGCCGTGCCGTCGGTCGTGAACCATGCATTGCCGCCATTATCAAACGTGATGTTATCGGGCATTGCAAAGCGGTCTCCGCTGCTGATTTGCAGGCCATTAACCCATGATGAAAGATTATGGACGATGCCGTCGGTGCGCGGTTGCAATGCGTCTTGCGATGCATGGTCCCCGCCGCTTAGGAATATTTCCCAAGTGAAATCTGTGGCTGCGTGGTCATCATCTTTTTCATGAATACGCACTATATGGCCCGTATAATTTTTTTCTTGTGCGCCGCCATTTATGCGCCGTGGGTTGGCGGCATTGCCTGCGAGGCCTTGATCCGAATCATTACCAGTGCAGACGACATATACACTTCCCTTGCCGCGAAATGCCTCGTCCTTTGGGCATTCAACGTCTTCGGGGCGGTCCATTTGGGTTGCGCCAAGGCGGCGGGCGGCTTCGCGGTTGCGCACTTTCAAATCGCCAATATTGGCAAACGCGCTTTCGCCCGAATTACGCGGTGCGGCATTTGCGGCGGCAAGTGTAATTTCAATCCAGCGCCCTGTGCCATCTGCTTCAAAACGCGCCGCATATAATTTTCCATTGTCAAGTAAACTGCGGTTTGCGGTGCGATTATTGGGGTTAAATTTTCCCGTCGTTACAAATTTATAGACAAATTCATTGCTTTCATCATCGCCGCTATAAGTGGCGATTTGCCCTGATTTTGTGATAACGCAGGTGGCACATTCATTCTTTTTGCGGCCCAATGCAGTGCGTTTGCGCGGCGTCCAATTGGGGTCGTATGGGTCAATTTCAACAATCCAGCCATATTGCGCCGCCCCATGCGGATTGCGCGCTAGGTCAAACTGATCGGGCGCAGCAAACGGCCACCGATTGCCAAGGCCAAAGCTGCGTTCATCAAATTCATAGCCATTTTCGTGTTTTGCATGGCGTAAATGTTCAGAAGCAGGGTCAGACACAAAGAACATTGAATTGAAGTTTTCTTCGGCAGTTAAATACGTTCCCCACGGGGTGAAGCCGCCGGCGCAATTTTGCAAAGTCCCGCACAAAACGCCTTTGGCATTTTTTGGGTGTTTGCCAAGCCTCGCTTCATTTTCGTTTGTGGCACGTGCCGCTTCCACAATCCATGGGTGATTTTTGGCGGGGCCTTCAAAAATCACTTCGCTAAAGGGGGTAATGCGGCGGTTAAGCCCCTCGCCTTGCTTGCATAATTTTGGTGTCCATGCGCCAGTTGCGCTATCATGGGTCAATTCCATTATTGTTACACCCATTGCGGCATACATTGCTTCGGCTTCTGTGGGGTTTGGAAGAAAGCGCCCATTGTTAGATGGTATTGTGATATATGCCGCAGTGCTTTCATTATTGGAACACATAATCCAATCACTCTGAGTGCCTTGCTGCCATGGAAAAGTGTAATTCTTTGGAAAAAGCGCGAACATATCATTGGCGGTTCCAACGCGTTTTTCTTGTTCGCTGCGCGTGAAGGTGAAGGGTGCGCCACGCTGAACTTTGCCAGCCTCCATGCCTTCAAATAAAGGATCCCCCCACGAAACCAATTTGTGCCATTCATAATTTTCAGGCACCGTCACAGTGTCATTTCGGTTTTCAGGTATCGCAACAAATGTTGCGGGGGCGGCAACTGCATTGCCAAAACCAATGAAACATCCAGGAAGCGCTGCTGCAGCGATACCAAGAAATTCGCGCTTTGAATAACGCACATTGCATATTTGATTGAAGAAATTGGTGTTCATTGGTCGAAATTTCACTTTCTACTGCCAGGCTTTTGCCAATAATTCATTATTTCAACAAAATTGTGTCGATGCTATCCTTTTACTGCAATTGCCACAATTTTGGGGCAAACCAACCTGATTTTCGTCAGTTGCGGCACAAAAACTTACTCAAAATTAACCATGATTTACGAAAGTCTAATAATCGATAGAGCGTTTCCCAAAAAGTGTGACGCGGTTTTTGAATTAGAAACGCGACAAACAAGGGAATCTAGTACCCTATTTCGATTCAATCGAAATGGGCACTAGAAAGCGCGAAAAAAATTGCTGGAGAAGCCGCAGTGGAGCCAAATGAAGTCCTAGATATTGCCAGATCTTCCATTTGGCTTGTCATCGCCATGAGTGCGCCAGCGATGATTGTAGGTTTGGTTGTTGGCGTGGTTATTGGCTTATTACAGGCGCTAACCCAAGTTCAGGAAATGACTTTGGTATTTGTGCCAAAAATCTTGGCGATTTTTGCCGCACTTTTAATATTTTTGCCGTTCATGGGATCCCTTTTGAACGCGTTCATGATTGAAACCATGGCGCGTATTGCCCAAAGCGGTGTGGGTTAAGCCAAGAATGGAATTTGTGCCAATTCAAATTTGGACTATGGGCTTAGTATTCGCAAGATTGGGCGCGATATTTATGTTGGCGCCTGCCATTGGCGATAGTTCGGTTCCGCCGCGTGTCCGGCTTTTATTGGCATTGTTCGTCGCGGCGATAATCACGCCATTGGTTGCAGGTAAATTGCCGCCCTTGCCAGATACAAATGCAGGGTTATTTCTCGGCATTGGCGCTGAAATCTTAATTGGTTTGGCAATTGGCACGGTCTTGCGAACCATTTTCTCGGCTTTGGCGACAGCAGGCGCGATTGCGGGTATGCAAACTGGGTTGTCATTCGCCATGACTATGGATCCAACCCAAGGATCACAAGGCGCAATTTTTGGGGCGTTTTTGGCGGTTATTGGCACAACATTGGTAATGCAAACTAATTTGCATCATTGGTTTATAGTCGGGACTATAAACTCATTTGATTTCATGTCATCTAACCCGCAAAGCGCATTGTGGGCTTTTAAAGCTGGCCCAAGCGCTACTTGGATATTAGCTAGTTTTTCCAAAGCTTTTCTTTTGGCAATCCAGATTACGGCGCCTTTGATACTTTATGGCGTCATTTTTAACGTTGCGATTGGCATAATCAACCGCGCGGCACCAGCGATACAGGTGTTCTTTATTGCACAGCCAATTCAAGTTGTAATTGGGCTTTTTCTTTTCATGGTAACCGCTGGCGCAGGCATGCTGATTTGGCTTGAGGCAATGACCAAGGTTGCACAGGACATGGGATAATGGAAGAAGACGCTAGTCAAAAAACCTTTGACGCCACACCACGCAAGCTTGAAGAAGCGCGGCGCAAGGGAGATGTGCCAAAATCACAAGACATTGCAAGCGTATTGATATTGGCAACCGCTGCGGCGATATTCATTACTTTGGGCGCGAAAATCTGCGAAGACATTGTGGCTTATGGTCGGATATTTTTGGAACGCCCTCACGAAATTTCGGTAGGTGAAGGCGATATGAGCCGCCTTACTCTTGATGTTTTCAAACATACTGGCCTTGCAGTTGCAACTCTTTTTGGCGCGCTTTGTATCGCGGCTATTGCTGGCCATACTGGGCAAACTGGGCTTATGTTTACCTCAGAAAAACTGGCGCCAAAGCCTGATAAAATTTCACCAATTGCTGGTTTCAAAAGAGTTTTTGGCAAAGAAGCCCTAATGCAATTTGGTAAGACCTTGATAAAAATTATGGTTCTTGGAATTGTCGCTTATTATGCACTTAAGCCATTTTACTACCAAGCTGGAACTTTTGTTGATATTGAGCCGCAAGCAATGGGCCCCGTCTTAGTTTTGATAATGAAGAAGCTCTTATTTCAGTTGTTAATAGTATTGATATTGTTTGCTATCGGTGATTTTTTCATGCAACGCATGAACTTTATGAACCGCAATAAAATGTCCAAACAAGAAATGAAGGACGAATATAAGCAAACCGAAGGCGACCCCATCATAGCTGCGAAAATCAAACAAATCAGATTTCAAAAAGCCAAGCAGCGAATGATACAAAACGTGCCCAAAGCCACGGTAATCATAACCAACCCGACCCACTATGCGGTCGCACTGCGCTATGTAACCGGCGAAACCGCGGCACCAATTTGTTTGGCAAAGGGGCTTGATAATGTTGCGATGAAAATACGCGAAGTTGCAAATGAGCATAAAATCCCGATAATTGAAGACCCGCCGTTGGCAAGGGCATTATTCAAGGATGCAGAAATTGATGCGCCGATTCCATCCGAATTTTATCAAGCTGTTGCCAAGATAATTGGCACAATTTTGTCTATAGCCGCAAGACGCAAATCAAGCCAAGCTGTGCCGCCACGTATCGCACCGCCGTCAATTATTAGCGCACCATTTGGTCAATTTAATTAGGTAATACCATGAGTATTTTGAATTTCACTAAATCCGAAGCGCCCAAAGCGAAATATGAAGTGCAAATCTTAAGCGCTTTCAATGAACCGGCCGCAATTTTCTTAAAAAATGGCGAGCTGAAACTTGCGAACCCAGAATGGAGAATAAGCCTAAGAGACGGCAAATTTGAAAAGATTTTTGACAAACTTGGCACAAATGACGCAATTTTTCGGCTCGGTAAAGCTTTAAGGCAATTACGGCCCATTGCCGAACAATTGCATGATTATGTCGTGCAAGTAACGCCAATTGGCACTGGAAGCTTGGTAAGGTGTTTATCGCCCGACACACCACCAAAAAAAGTAATTAGTTTAGAAACAGAAACAGATAAATTGGCCCCAATCCCGCTTACAGAGGCAATTGATGTCAAAATCGAAAAACTCGCTGAAATACCTACTTTGTCCAAGGCGAATTTAGCGTCGTTAATTGCTGGCGCGCCAATTGGCATCGCAAGGCTTAATAAGCGTAACATTAAAGAAGCAACAATTATTGGTACAAACCCCGCTTTCGTCCGCATTTCTGGCATCGATTCAGGTGGTGAGATAAAGAATTTGGTCAAACAATCCGATGAACATTTGCTCGACAAATTGGAAATTGGCGAAGATGCACCTTTGGAAGTCGCCATGCGCCTAAATCCAAAGACTATTTGCGAAACCTGGTTGCTTGAAGACGGTGAACAAGGCTCGGCGCTGCTGATAATCGACATTACGGAACGCTTGGAAATGAAACAACGCCTCGCCCATGCTAATAAAATGGAAGAAATTGGCAGGCTTACTTCAGGTGTTGCGCATGAATTAAACAATACCTTGGGCGCAATTTTGTTAAACGCCGAAAGCCTTTTGCAACGGCACCCAGTTGGTGACCCCGATTACACCCAATTGCAAGAAATTCGCAATACAACGGGCCGCAGCGGCAATTTGGTGCAAAGCCTTTTGGCATTTTCACGCAAGCAAACCTTGCGCCGCGAAGTGCTTGATATCGGCGATGTTTTGGGTGAATTTTCGTTCCTTATGCACCGCGTTTTGGACGAAAGAGTAAACCTTGACATTCATCACGGACGGGAGCTACCCAAAGTATTAGCCGACAAGCAACAAATCGAAACCATGATTATGAACCTTGTTACCAATGCCCGTGACGCAGTTTTATCCAATAGCCAAGGCCGCGGATTTGTAAGGGTCAGGACCCGCCGCGCAAAAAAGGCCGATGTGTTGGCCTCATTACGAACTGAATCATCCGTTGAGGTTCCGGATACCGAGTTTTGCGAAATTTCTGTAACTGACAATGGAACCGGTATGTCCGAAGAGGTCGCAACAAGAATATTCGAACCTTTCTACACAACTAAAGAAACCGGCAAGGGCACCGGCATTGGCATGGCGTCGGTTTATGGTATCGTCAAACAAACTGGCGGATTTATCACCATTGACACCCAAAAAGGCGGCGGCACAACTTTTTGTGTGTTCCTGCCCGCCGCCGACGATGCGGTTATCGCCGAAGCCAATGCTGATATGAAGGCCGCCCTTGCCGCAAAGCCCGACAAGAAGCCCACCAAAAACCTTTCGGGCCAAGGGCGTATCCTGTTGGTGGAAGATGAAAAAGGGCTTAGAACAATCACCGCGCAAATCCTTAAACAGCGTGGCTATGAAGTCGTCGAAGCTGGCGACGGCGAAGAAGGCTTGGAGGCTTTGGAGGCCGAACCCGATAGTTTTGATTTATTGATCTCTGATGTGGTTATGCCAATTATGGACGGCACAACCATGCTTAAACAAGCCAAGCCGTTTTTGGGCAATGCCCGTGTAATTTTCATGTCTGGCTATGCCGAACAAGATTTCAGCGAAATTTTGGAACAAGACCGCGCAATATCATTCCTGCCCAAACCGTTTGAATTGGTGCAACTCGCCGAACTCGTGAAACAAGAATTGGGTGGGGGTTAGGGCCTCAAAACCCCACCCTCCGCATTTATTTGAAAATTTGCTGTGGCAAATTTACTCTTCGCCTTGTCCAAAAAGTCTGCAACTTTTTGGGGCTCATCGCGCCCTCACTCGCAAACTTGGACAAAAGCGGACAATAAAAAGTGAAACTCGTACTTGGTTCGAGCGTCGTTTTCACTTTTTCTCGGCATTTCTGTTTGATTTTTTGATGGTTCTATTTAAGGTCATGCAATGCCATTAAGTTTCAATGAAATCCGTAACCGTGCCGCCAAATTCGCCAAGGATTGGGAAAATGCCCATTATGAAAAAGGGCAAACCCAAACATTCTACAATGAATTTTTTGAAGTTTTCGGCAAAACCCGCAAAAATGTTGCGGTTTATGAAAAGCAAGTTGCCAAATTATCGGGTAATACTGGCTTTATTGATTTATTTTGGTCGGGTAATTTAATCGTAGAGCAAAAATCATTGGGGCGTGACCTTTATAAGGCGCGGACCCAAGCGCTTGATTATTTCCTAAAGCTAAATGAAAAAGAAAAGCCGCGCTATATTTTACTATCCGATTTTCAACAATTTGAACTTTTGGATTTGGAAACCAACGAAACCCATGCGTTTCACCTGTCCGCACTTCATGAAAAAATTGGGCTTTTTAATTTTATATCGGGTTATCAAGTTCAGCAATATAAAGACCAAGACCCCGTAAATATTGACGCGATGAACCTTATGAGTGCGCTTCATAACCGCCTAAAAGATGCGGGTTATGCGGGGCGTGATTTGGAATTATTGTTGGTGCGAATAATGTTTTGCCTATTCGCCGAAGATACGGGGATTTTTGAAAAAGACCTATTCAAAGAATTTATCGAAAACCGCACAAGTGAAGATGGCGCGGATTTGGGCGCAAAGTTGGCCGAGCTTTTCCAAAACCTTGATACGCCCGAAAACCAACGCCAACAAAATATGGATGACCATTTGGCGGCATTTCCCTATGTAAATGGGGCATTATTCAAAGACACAATCCGCATTGCCCATATGGATAGCACGCACCGCGTGGCATTATTGCAATGTTGCTCCCTAAATTGGGCCAAGGTTTCGCCTGCATTATTTGGCTCACTCTTCCAAAGCGTTATGGATAGTGTTGAGCAACGCAAAAAGGGCGCACATTATACATCGGAAAAGAATATCCTAAAAACCATTCACCCATTATTTTTGGACGAATTGCGCGAAGAATTTACGCGGATTTGCGCCTATAAAATTGGTAAAAAACCCGCGCTTGAAAAATTTCATAATAAATTAGCAGGCTTAAAATTTCTTGACCCCGCATGTGGTTGCGGAAACTTTTTGATTTTGGCCTATCGTGAACTCAGGATTTTGGAACTTGAAGTTTTGGAAGTGCTGCATAGCGGCGATAGCGCAACGCGGGTTTTGGATGTTGCGCATTTTTCCAAAGTCGATGTGGATCAATTTTACGGCATCGAAATTGAAGAATTCCCAGCCTATATCGCAATGGCGGCAATGTGGCTGGTTGACCACCAAATGAACATGAAACTAGGCGAGAAGTTTGGGGAGGCGTTCGTAAGATTGCCACTAAAAAAATCCGCCAAAATTGTCCATGCCAATGCCCTGCGGATTGATTGGAAAGACGTGGTTTCGCCCAAGGAGCTTAGCTATATACTGGGGAATCCGCCGTTTTCAGGTTCAAAGCAAAAACAAAAAGAACAAGGCGATGAAATTGCAACAATCTTTAAGGGAGTAAAAGGCGCGGGCAATCTTGATTATGTAGCCACTTGGTTCAAGTTAGCTGCACATTATATTCAAGATACAAATATAAAGGCCGCTTTTGTTTCCACTAATTCAATTACGCAAGGTGAGCAAGTTGGCATTCTATGGCCAGCAATCCTTGAAGAACTTAAAATCAACATTTTCTTTGCGCATCGGACTTTTAAATGGACGATTGATGAAAAAAAGGCTGTTGGGATGAAAATTGCTGCTGTTCATGCGGTTATCATTGGGTTTTGCAATATTCAACCGACCGAACACACAATTTTCGAATATGACAAGCCCACAAGTGAACCGCAAAAAATAAGCGCAACCCGAATAAACCCATACCTAGTTGATAGGCCAAATGAATATGTTTTCGCCCGAAACGAGCCCCTTTGCGAAGCTCCAGAAATAGGAATTGGAAATAAGCCAATCGATGGTGGATATTACTTATTTACAGACCGCGAGTACGAAGAATTTATTCGTTCTGAACCATCATCCATCCCCTATTTTCGAAAATGGCTTGGCGCTAATGAACTAATAAAGAATGTTTCTAGGCGGGTGTTGTTAGTGCGTTCTATTCCTCAAAACGAAATACGGAAGATGTTACACGTAATCGACCGGATTGAAAAAGTAAGCCTTTTTCGGCGAGGTGAAATTGGCAACAAAAAGGGAGAACCGTGGAAAAAGCCCCCCGATTTAGGAACGCAAAAGCTGGCTGATTTTCCGACTAAGTTTCACGTTGAGAATTTTCCGGAAACTGTTTTTATTGCAATACCAGAAACTTCTTCCGAGAATAGAACTTATATTCCCATGGGTTTTTTCGATCCTGCAGTAATTTGTAGTAGTCTCGTTCGGGTCGTTAAAAATGCAAACTTATACCATTTTGGAGTGCTTACTTCTTTTATGCACATGGAATGGATGCGATACACCTGCGGGCGGCTCAAAAGCGATTACCGCTATTCAAACACCCTTGTTTACAACAATTTCCCATGGCCAGAAAATGTTTCTGAAACCGCGCGAAAAGACATTGAAACCAAAGCCCAAGCGGTTTTGGATGCGCGTTTGCAATTCCCAAATTCAACCCTCGCGGATTTATACGACCCCCTAACTATGCCGCCCGAATTATTAAAGGCGCATCAAGCGCTCGATAAAGCCGTCGATAAAGCATACCGCAAAGAACCGTTCACATCAGAGCGCCAACGCGTTGAGTATCTTTTTGAGCAATACCAAAAACTTACCGCGCCATTGCTGCCAGTTGATGGGAAGAAGAAAAGAAAGCCGAAATAAACTATTTTAAATTGCAACGAATCAGTTGACGTTCTCGATACGTTTCGTGAACATTATTTGATAGGATTTGAAATGGCGAAAAATACTGGAAATGATTCTAGGCGCGGCTCTGTTACTGCAAGAACCCAATTCGTGAGACCTGACGGTCATCACCAAAAGCGCGATGAGCGCACAGGGCATTTTATGGAAGTTAAACAATCGGACGGCAAGTTTAAAGGCGTTTCAATGGAGCCAGATGGACGAGACACCAAAAATTCATGATTTTATTAATGTCATTTATGCGGCAAATAAATGGTGAAATAAATGGCATTAAATTATTATCCACGCGCAGGAAGCATTTATATCGCTGGTTTCAAAGGCTTTAGCCCGCCTGAAATGGTCAAGGTGCGGCCAGTTATAATTATTTCCCCGAAATTACCAAACCGTTCTGAAATAGTAACAATTGTGCCGCTTTCCACGACCGCGCCGCTCCATTCCTTGCCATTTTGTGTGAAACTTTCAAAAAATTACATGCCAAATTCTGACCCCAATCTCGAAGTTTGGGCAAAATGTGACATGATTATGAATATATCCAAGAATCGACTTGATGCAATAAAAGTGGGGCGTAGAAAATATTACTATCCTACCCTAACTCAAGAAGATTTAATATCAGTGCGACAAGGCGTTTTGCATGGTTTAGGATTTTAATCCTTGCATATTTGACTAACTTCTGATATACGGAAGTTGTATCCCGGTCTTCGGGCATTAAGACCTAGATTGCATTTATGTAAATCAGGCAGGCTATCAACCTTGCGAAAACAAGCAAATCGATAGCCTAAGTATACATGAACCCCGTCAAAAATGGCGGGGTTTTTTGTTTTTGTTCAAGACAACCTATCACCCCCACAACCCCCACAGTCCCCAAACGCCAAACCCAACAAACAATACGCAAGACGCTATGCGAACGGTTTTCATCGGGATTCTGGTAAGGATTGCTTCGCCGAACAGCACGGCGGGAACATTGGCAATCATCATACCCAATGTCGTTCCCGCCACCACTTGCCAAAGCGGGGTTAAATCCGCGCCCAAAGCAATGGTGGCCAATTGGGTTTTATCGCCCATTTCAGCGAGGAAGAAAACTACCAATGTGGTTATGAATGCGCCGTGTTTTGGCTCTTTGGCGGTTTCGGGTTCATCATCTGGCACCAAAACCCAAAGGCCGATTGCAATGAAAGCCAAGCTCGCAATCAAATTAACCCAAAACCCAGTAGTAAAACTTGCCAAGAGCCGACCAGCTTCGGCGGCCAGTGCGTGATTAAGCAATGTTGCAATCAATATCCCCCAAAACAAGGGCCAAAAACGGCGAAACCGCGCCGCCAAAATAATTGACAATAATTGGGTTTTATCACCAATTTCGGCAACAGTGACCAAAATTGTAGAGTGGAGCAGCGTTTCAAACATAAAGTTGCCTTTAATGGCAAAGCCAGCGAATTTGCAAGGGGGTTGAAGGTTTAATTTGATTTGTGTATACGTTTCGTGTATTAATGAATCGCTCCATCGAAAGGCTTTTTGTGGAAGACCAATTTGAATGGGATGAAGACAAGCGATTGAGGATATTGGCGGAGCGTGACTTCGATATTGTTCAAGCAGCGCTCATTTTTGAAAATCCAGTTTTAACTAAAATTGACGATAGAAAAGACTATGGCGAAACGCGCTTCATTTCCCTAGGAAGGGTAGACGGGGAATATTTTGTAGTCGTTTACACAATGCGCGGTGAAAGGAAGCGGCTAATAACCGCTTGGAAAGGTGGCGAAGATGAAAAAGAACAATATCAAAGCAGCGAGCTTGGCACAAATTAGAGCCATGAAAAATAAAGGCGAAATACTTGGAATTGGTGAAGGCCCAATTGAAAAACTTCCAAAGGATTTTTGGAAAAATGCCACGATTGTTTATCCGCGCACCAAAGCAGCGGTTCACTTGCGCATCGATAGAAATATTTTGGACTATTTCAAATCGCAAGGCAAAGGTCATCTTACGCGGATGAATGCAGTATTGAAGGCCTATGTAGAAGCACAAAACGGCAATAAATGAACATTGAAACAACTTTGCGCCTTGGCGTCTTTACCTTTGTCTTTGCATTTATGGCGATTTGGGAAATTTTTGCGCCCAAGCGTGTGCAGGCGTTTTCAAAACTGGTTCGCTTTGCCAATAATCTTGGGCTTATGGTTTTGAACACTATTGTTTTGCGCTTGGTTTTTCCTATTGGTGCGGGCGGTGTCGCGCTTTATTGCCAACTTCATTCAATTGGCCTTTTCAATCTTGTGAAGGCGCCGGTTATTTTGGAATTTTTGCTATCCATAGCATTGCTCGATTTGGTGATTTATTGGCAACATGTGATGTTTCACAAAATCCCATGGTTTTGGAAATTGCACCAAGTGCACCATGCCGACCCCGAATTTGATGTTTCGACTTCGGGGCGCTTTCATGTTTTTGAGATAGCAATTTCAATGGTAATAAAGGTGGCGGCAATTTTGGTGATTGGCCCAAGCGCGCTGGCGGTTTTGTTGTTTGAAATAGTTTTGAACGCCTGTGCGATGTTCAACCATTCCAATGTAAAAATGGCGCCCAAAATAGATGCGATATTGCGCCAATTTATTGTTACGCCCGATATGCACCGCGTTCATCATTCGCAGATTATTTCAGAGCAAAATTGCAATTTTGGCTTCAATATTCCGTGGTGGGATAGATTATTTAAAACCTATAAATCGCAACCCGAACTGGGGCATACAAATATGAAAATTGGCCTTGGAGACGCAATTTCAAAGCGGGACTTATGGTTAGATAAGATGTTGTTGCGCGTATTTAAATAAACTTGCCTATGGGCAACAAAAATGGAATAAGTGTGCATGAAAAAAATCTTAAAACTTGCCCTGGCCTTTGCATTAGTCACAACGCCTGCCCTCGCTGGTGACATTAAAATCCTTTTTATCGGCAATAGCTTCACTTATGGGGCGGCCTCTGGCACTATTCACTATAATTCCCAAACTGTTACAGATTTGAACCGCGAGAATATCGGCGGTGTTCCCGCCCTTTTTGAAAGCTTCACCGAACAAGCCGGCCTTAAATACAAAGTTTTCCTTGAAACGCGCCCAGGTGCGAATTTGGATTGGCATTATAATAATCGCTTGCGCCAAATAAGTCGCCCATGGGACGTTGTAGTCATGCATGGATATTCAACTTTGGACGCTGCAAATCCAAATGACCCAACAAAACTAACTGATTATGCTGGCCGTCTAAGTCAGGCACTAGTTGCGCGTAATCGCGACGTAAAAATCTATTTAACCGCGACTTGGGCCCGGGCCGATTTAGTTTACCGCGGCAACGGCAATTGGTTTGGCACCCCTATCGCAAAAATGGCACAGGATATTCGCGCCGGCTATAACCTTGCCGCGCAAACCAACCCTCCCATAGTTGCGGTGATTCCAGTTGGTGAAGCATGGAATATGGCATTTGAACGTGGAATTGCCGACCCTAACCCCTATGATGGCATTGAATATGGCAAAGTGGATTTATGGGGCTGGGATCATTATCACGCGTCTAACTATGGCTATTATTTGCATGCATTGGTAGTGTTTGCCCAAGTAACAGGCAAAGATCCTCGTACCTTGGGCGCACGTGAAAAATCGGCGAACGACCTTGGAATTTCACCAAGCCAAGCCAGCGCACTTCAAGGAATCGCATTTTCAATTGTGGATGACCAAAATTAACTGCAAAAAGTTCAAAAAAATTTGCGAACATAGCGAGAACATTTACGCTTTGATTCAATTGTCTTTTTTTAATCCGTCAAAATGTGTATGCAATAAAAATCCACAAAAATCGTGTTTGTTACGCCATTTTCGGTCGTAGTGCAGCCAATGTTCCGCTTGCGTTCCGTTTTTCTTTAGGCTAACAATTCATCAACACGGACTTAACCCTCCATGTTTCGAGGCAAATTATTGGTTGGAAACAATTCAATGCATCATTCAGTTTTGAAATATGGAATCGTGACAGAAGGTAATTTCAAAATGTCTCAGCAAAACCTACGCTTGGTGGAAAAAAACGAAATGGACAAAGAAAAAGCACTAGAATCAGCTTTGGCGCAGATTGAACGCGCGTTCGGCAAGGGATCAATCATGCGCATGGGCGCAAATCAGCCAGTGGTGGAAATTGAAGCTATACCGACAGGCTCACTTAGTCTCGATATGGCTTTGGGGATAGGCGGATTGCCGCGTGGACGTATTGTTGAAATTTACGGCCCTGAAAGCTCTGGGAAGACTACTTTGGCGCTTCATTGTGTAGCTGAGGCGCAAAAAAATGGCGGCGTTTGCGCCTTTGTTGATGCTGAACATGCACTTGACCCAGTTTATGCCCGCAAGCTTGGGGTCGATTTAAGTGATTTACTGATATCGCAGCCCGATACTGGCGAGCAGGCATTAGAAATTGTTGATACCTTGGTACGTTCGGGCGCAGTTGATGTTTTGGTCGTTGACAGTGTTGCCGCACTTACGCCTAAGGCTGAAATTGAGGGCGATATGGGTGCGAGCCTTCCAGGATTGCAAGCTCGCCTTATGAGCCAAGCTTTGCGAAAACTTACGGCATCAATTGCACGCTCAAATACATTGGTGATTTTCATCAATCAGATTCGTATGAAAATCGGTGTTATGTTTGGTTCACCCGAAACCACAACTGGGGGAAATGCGCTTAAGTTTTATGCATCAGTTCGTCTTGATATTCGCCGAATTGGGCAAATTAAAGATAAAGATGATGTGGTTGGCAACCAAACCCGTGTTAAAGTTGTTAAAAATAAAGTTGCACCGCCTTTCAAACAAGTTGAATTTGATATTCTTTATGGTGAAGGCATTTCAAAAGCCGGTGAGTTGATTGATCTTGGGGTAAAAGCTGGCATTGTTGAAAAATCGGGTTCTTGGTATTCTTATGATAGCCAAAGGATTGGCCAAGGTAGAGATAATGCGCGGCAATTCCTTAAATCCAACCCTGATCTTGCAAATGCAATTGAGGAAAAATTACGTAGCAACTCAAGCCTTGTGGCCGAAGTATTGACTGGTGATGTGGCTGATTTTCAAGATGATGAATAGCACTGCTAAAGATAACTTGCACAGTTAAAGGCGCGCCTTTGGTGTAGTTTAATTTTTGGCATTAGCTTTCAACCCCCAATGTTGCCCTACATTGGGGGTTGTTTTACATAAAAACAGCTTGAACTAGTTGCAATGACCATTATACGAATAATCCAATCGAGAATTAAATCGCCAAATAGGGACAACACATAATGGCAAGCGTCAATGAAGTTAGAAGTGCATTTTTGGATTATTTTGGCAAAAATGACCATAAGGTAATTCAATCGAGCCCGCTTGTACCGCAAAATGACCCAACTTTGATGTTTACTAATGCAGGGATGGTGCCCTTCAAGAATTATTTTACCGGCCAAGAAGCTGCGCCTATTCCAAGGGCCGCCACAAGCCAAAAATGTGTTCGTGCAGGCGGTAAGCATAATGACCTAGACAATGTTGGTTATACTGCCCGTCATCACACATTTTTTGAAATGTTAGGTAATTTTTCTTTTGGTGATTATTTCAAAGACGATGCAATTAAATATGCATGGGAGTTGATTACCAAAGAATTTGGCATCGACAAAAACCGTCTTCTTGTAACGGTCTATCACACGGACGATGAAGCTGCGGCAATCTGGAAAAAAGTCGCCGGTTTTGGTGATGACAAAATAATTCGAATTCCCACATCTGATAATTTTTGGTCAATGGGGGATACCGGCCCCTGCGGACCATGCTCGGAAATTTTCTATGACCATGGCGACCATATTTGGGGCGGTCCACCGGGTAGTGCGGAAGAAAACGGCGATAGATTTATTGAAATCTGGAATTTGGTTTTCATGCAGTTCGAAAAGCACGCCGATGGCTCCCAAACCAGCCTGCCAAAGCCTTCCATTGATACAGGCATGGGGCTTGAGCGAGTTTCCGCATTGCTGCAAGGCGTGCATGATAATTACGACACAGATATGTTCAAGACACTTATTTCTGCGTCGGCTTCGTTGACTGGCGTCGGTGCAATTGGTGAAAACACTGCAAGCCACCGAATTATCGCCGACCACCTTCGTGCATGTTCATTTTTGATTGCCGATGGTGTTACGCCATCTAATGAAGGGCGCGGCTATGTTCTTAGGCGGATAATGCGCCGCGCGATGCGCCATGCGCACATTTTGGGCGCGCAGACTTCTAAGGACAACGGGCCTTTAATGCATCGTCTTGTACCAGTTCTTGTAGATGAAATGGGCACTGCCTACCCTGAATTACGCCGCGCCGAAGCATTCATTTCGGCAACCTTTGAACAAGAAGAGCTTCGTTTCCGCCGCACTTTGGGCCGTGGCCTTTCTTTGCTCGAAGATGAGACAAAAAGTCTTGTTAAAGGGAGCAGTCTTAATGGCGAAACTGCGTTCAAATTGTATGATACTTATGGGTTCCCAATAGACCTTACACAAGATGTTTTGAAGGCGCGCGGCATTAGCGTTGATATGATGGGCTTTGACGCTGCAATGGCCAAGCAAAAAGAAGATGCCCGCAAATCATGGGCGGGTTCAGGCCAATCCGCAACTGACACAATTTGGTTTGAGCTTTTCGACGAATTGGGTACTTCCGAATTTTTGGGCTATGGCAAGAGCGAACTTACAGCTGTGGTTACAGCAATTGTTTCAGACGGGAACCGTAAGTCGTCTTTAAAGGCTGGCGAAACTGCAAGTTTGGTTTTCAACCAAACACCGTTTTATGCTGAATCTGGTGGCCAGGTCGGCGACTGGGGCATTGTAAATTTTGAAAACGGCGCGAAATTTAGCGTTAAAGACACTCAAAAGCGCGCCGGCGGTGTTATTTGTCATATTGGCGAGTTAGTCAGCGGCGAAATCCTCTTGGCCCAGGCTGCGAATTTGAAGGTTGATTTGGCACGAAGAGGCCGAATTTCGAACAATCACTCTGCAACGCACTTACTTCACAAGGCCCTACGTGAAGTTCTTGGGCCGCATGTCGCGCAAAAGGGTTCAATGGTCGCGGATGATAGATTGCGTTTTGATTTTGCCCATGGCGCCGCAATAAGCCGCGATGATATTGACAAAATAGATAGTCTTGTAAACCAAATAATACGTCAAAACACAAATGTCGCAACCAAAATAATGACGCCGGAAGATGCCATATCGGAAGGCGCTATGGCGCTTTTCGGAGAGAAATATGGCGATGAAGTACGCGTTTTGACAATGGGAATGGATCTAAATCAAACTGGAAAACCCTATAGTGTAGAGCTTTGTGGCGGAATCCATGTGGATCAGCTTGGGGACATTGGTGCATTCGCCATAGTTTCCGAAGGGGCGGTAGCTGCTGGGATTCGCAGAATAGAAGCAATGACAGGTCAAGCAGCGCTTGACTATTTGAAATCATTTGGTGAACTGGCGCGCACAGCAGCAGAGCAACTAAAATCCCCTATTCTTGATTTGCCAAATCGAGTTGACGCCCTGTTAAATGACAAAAAGCGTTTGGAAAAAGAGCTGGCGGACGCAAAGCAAAAATTGGCTTTGGGTGGGGGCGGCGCTGCAAACTCAATTGAAGACATAAACGGTATAAAAGTTGATGCGCGCATTCTGAATGGAATTGGTGCCAAAGATTTAAGACCCATGGTCAATGATGCGGCACAAAAAATTACCAATGGAGTGGTTGTCTATATTGCAAAAGACCAAGGAAAGGCCGCGATTGCAGTGTCTTCATCGGTTTCGACAGTTAGCGCTGTCGAATTGGTAAAGGCGGCAGTGGCCGCAATGGGGGGAATGGGTGGTGGCGGCAGCCAGTCTTTTGCACAAGGCGGCGCCCCAAGTGATGCGAATTGTGAAGATGGACTGCAAGCCGCGCGTGCAATGATTTGAGTTTTTGTCTTGGCACGAATAAATTCTAGAGCCTATCTCATTTCGATCCTATTAAAATGACGCTCTAGATTCTTTTGTTTTTCGCGTTTCTTATCCAAAAACCGCTTCACACTTTTTGGGAAACGCTTTATCGTATGAAGTGGCAAAAATTATAGGGGCGGAGATTGCGAATGAAAAATCTATTCAGACTTGCTTGTGCGGCGTTAATGATGCCTTTGATTGTAACGGCTGGCGACACTGCAGCAAGGCCACGCGCCCGCGCTGTGCCGCTAATTACCGCGCAAATAAGCCCGCAACGCCTATCTGATGACATTAAAGAGGTTTCGAGTGATGCCTTTGAAGGGCGTGGTGTTGGGACGCGCGCAGAAATTAAAACTATAGATTTCTTAGTTCGGGGTTTTACCGCAGCAGGATTTTCCCCCGGTGGCCCAAATGGCGGCTGGACACAACAAGTTGCTTTGCGCAAATTCAATGTTGTTGACCCGCACCTGTCACTCAGCTTGGGTAACACGACCAAGGAATTGCGAATTGGTGAAGACATAACAGTTTCAACGCGTGGTTCTTTAAGCGATGTAAATTTTGAAAATGTTCCTTTGGTTTTTGTTGGCTATGGTGTTACCGCACCAGAGCGCAATTGGAATGATTTCAAAGACGCAAATGGTCAAGATGTCGATGTACGCGGTAAAATCGTGGTTATGCTGATAAATGACCCAGATTATTATGAGCCGGAGCTTAATATTTTTGGTGGAAAAGCCATGACATATTATGGGCGTTGGACATACAAATATGAAGAGGCTGCTAGGCGGGGTGCTTTGGGCGCAATGCTAATTCATGACACTGGCCCCGCGGCTTATGGCTGGGCGACAGTTAAAAACTCAAATCGCGCCGATAAGTTGGACATTGTTCGCGAAGATTTATCTCTAACCGGACCAAAACTCGAATCTTGGATTAGCCAAGCACAGGCGCAGGAGATTTTCACAAGCGCAGGTGTCGATTTTGAAGCGGTTAAGGCGCAAGCACGCACGCGGAATTTCCACCCAATCGAACTAGCTGGCGTAAAATTGAATGGGCACTATGGCGTGCGCACACAAATTATCACCAGCCATAATGTAATCGCGCGGCTTAGCGGGCGGACGCGGCCAAACGAAAATGTGATTTACACTGCCCATTGGGATCATTTGGGAATTGGCGCGCCTGATGCCAGTGGCGACAATATTTTTAATGGCGCCCAAGACAACGGAACCGGCTTAGCTGCGTTGCTTGAACTCAGCCGCGCATTTACTCGCGGGCCAAGGCCGGAACGTAGTGTTGTTATGATTGCGTTCACAGCGGAAGAAAGCGGCCTTCTTGGATCCGAGTATTACGCGACGAACCCGGTTTATCCATTGGCTAGCACTGTCGGTGGCATAAATATGGATTCGCTAAATATTTTTGGTGCAACACGAAACATTTCTGTAACCGGCGTTGGGCAATCAGAATTAGAAGATATTTTGGCGCGGCATGCCCAAAGACAAAACCGAGTTTTGGCTGCTGAAGATAAGCCAGAAAACGGCCACTTCTTCCGCTCAGACCATTTCCCACTTGTAAAGCGCGGAGTGCCAATGTTGGTCGCGGGTTCGGGTGTTGATGCGGTCAATGGCGGCATAGAAGCCGGGCGTGCGCGCCGCGAAAACTATGTCACCAATCGCTATCACCAGCCTTCAGATGAGTGGTCGTCTGATTGGGATTATTCTGGCATGGTGCAAGATTTACAGCTATATTTTGGCATTGGCAGTGAACTTGCCAATTCAAGAAGTTGGCCACAATGGCGACCCGCATCAGAGTTTAAAGCAGCACGGGACCGAAGCCTTACACGGCAATAACACCTACCGCGTATCACCAATTTGGGTTTAGCTCGTTTATTTTGCTGATAACAATTTGCGCCATTGACAAATGGTCATTCAAATTAGGATGCCAATCGCATCCGGTGTTTTCAAGCTTAGGTAAATAAACTCTATGGAAGTTATTGTCAGCTTGCCCAAATTCGGCTTCAACTTGTGCCAATGCAGTTACATGATTTGGTCTCGCATTTATGTTTGCAGCAATCAAAATCATTGCGCGGGGGTTGGCGGCCCTTAAACCTTGCAAGAATTGCAAGTGACTTTGAACATAGTCGGCAATCAATTCATCATTGTTGCGCCATTTTTCGTTGTCACCTATTGGTGTCGAAAAATCGTTGGTCCCTAAGGCTACTAAAATAATTTGTGGCTGGAAGTCGCCTGGGTTGCTTCTTGTGTCCTCGATATAAACTGGCCTGCCATAAAAATGGCTCATCGGCATGGACGGCAAATTATTGGCATAGTTACGCACCATACCAATTCCAGAATAAGCATTTATTTGAAAATCCGCATCAAAATGGCGTGCCACGATTGGGCCATAAGCTTTGGTGTTGTCTGTATTATCGAACAAGGTTCGCGGACATTGGCGCGATTGTGAAAGATTGCCATATCCAGCCAAATAGGAATCGCCAATAAATTCAATTCGCCTTTGCCGATGAGCCGCTGCCCGCGCAAGCGTTGTGTTTTGGACGTAAAACCCATGAAACTTACCAGACTGCCCCAAAGATTCAGATAGCTTCTCAAGCCTTATGACATGTTCTGTTACTGTCAGCCCCGACACTTCGTATTGCGAAGCCAAAGGCCGCGAAATATTACCGATTTCATGGCCGTCAATAAGCACCCGAAAACGATTGTAATTGTCGTCAATTTTAAAGAATACTTGCGATCCGTAAAAACGCGCTTCAAAATAAACCGCAGGCCATTGATATTCAAAATATCCGTCATTTCTTTGTACATTACCGCCAACATGTTCGCTAAGGCGGTGCATGCTCTGTAGATCACTTTCATCACGGATAAGAGTCTGCGCCGACGCGAAACCACCGCCAAAAGAAGCCAAAAACGCCAAAAACACAATGATAATCCGAATTGATTTTTTCAAATAATCCCATCCACTAGAGCGCATCCCATTTCGATGGAATCGAAATGGCGCAACTTATTCTTCCGCCATGCAAATCGCCGAGAATTTGTTTCCAACTGGATCCCGCACATAGGCAAGATACATGTTTGGGCCATAGTTTTCGCGCAAACCCGGCGCACCTGCACATGTGCCACCATTTGCCAAGGCCGCTGCGTGCATATCCCGCACAGCTTGGCGCGTGGGTGCCACAAACCCTATCATGGTTCCATTTGAAGGAGTTGCGGTATTCTTATCATAGGCCGCGCCAACCCAAACGGTTCCTTGGTTCGCATAATCACCGTTCACGGCAAAACCGACTGACTCGCCATCATGGCATTTTTTATAGCCAAGCGGCGCCAAAACAGCTTCGAAAAACGCAGCTGATACTTTTAAATCATTTGCCCCGAACATTGCGTAGTTTATCATCTTATTGCTCCCATTATGTTTGCAATTAAATCACATTTGAGAGAACAAAGCAAGAACAATATTTCAGTTTAAATGATTTAACTATGCCATTGCTTTTTCAAGATTGGCCGCGATTTTTTTCAAGAAGTCCTCGGTCGATAGCCAAGCTTGTTCATCGCCAACCAAAAGCGCTAAATCTTTAGTCATAGAGCCGGCTTCGACGGTATCTACTACCACTTTTTCCAAGGTCTTTGAAAATTTCTCCAGCTCGTCATTGCCATCAAGTTTAGCGCGGTGCGAAAGGCCCCGTGTCCACGCATAAATTGACGCAATTGAATTGGTTGAAGTGCTTTCACCGCGTTGGTGCTGGCGGTAATGGCGGGTTACAGTGCCGTGGGCTGCCTCGGCTTCCATAATTTTGCCATCAGGCGTCATCAATACTGACGTCATAAGCCCCAAAGAGCCAAAACCTTGCGCCACCATGTCGGACTGCACATCGCCGTCATAATTTTTGCACGCCCAAATGAAATTGCCAGACCATTTAAGTGCTGACGCCACCAAATCATCAATCAAACGATGCTCATAAACAATGCCCAATTCTTTGAATTTTTCTTTGAACTCGGTTTCATAAACATCGGCGAAAATATCCTTAAAGCGGCCATCATAGGCTTTCAGGATTGTATTTTTGGTGGAAAGATAAACAGGCCATTTGCGGTTAATGCCGTAATTAAGCGATGCACGCGCAAACTCACGAATGCTTTCGTCTAAATTATACATTGCCATGGCAACGCCTGAACCCGGATAATCAAATACATCATGCTCAATTGGTGCGCTGCCATCATCAGGTGTAAATTTGATAGTTAATTTGCCCTTGCCAGGCACTAAAAAGTCGGTTGCCTTATATTGGTCACCAAATGCATGACGACCGACAACAATTGGCGAAGTCCAACCCGGCACCAAGCGCGGAACATTTTGGCAAATAATCGGCTCACGGAAAACCACACCGCCAAGAATATTGCGGATTGTGCCATTTGGCGATTTCCACATTTTCTTGAGCTTAAATTCTTCAACCCGCGCTTCATCTGGCGTGATTGTTGCGCATTTAATACCTACGCCCCATTTTTGAATGGCTTTGGCGCTGTCGATTGTGATTTGATCATCAGTCGCATCGCGGCTTTCAACGCCCAAATCATAATATTCAATTGGCAAGTCCAAATAAGGTAAAATCAGATATTCTTTGATCATTTTCCAAATGATACGTGTCATTTCATCGCCATCAAGATCGACGACCGGATTCAATACTTTAATTTTGGACATGGAGAGCCTTTCAATAGCGCAATTCGAATGAAGCTTTTAGCCTTTTTTTCAATTGCTAATCAATAAAGCGATTGAAATTAAAATAAAGTCAAAATTGCAAGAAAAATGCCTGACCAATGAAATAGTCAGGCATTAGCTTGCTGACAAAGTGTAACTTCTGCTTCCCCAAGCTTGGGGAAGCTGTCACGAAGTGACTGAAGGGGTTGAAAGGCCAGAGTTAACCCTTTTCGGCCTTTTTGCTATGCAAAAAGCCCACTTTCCCCAAAATTGGGGAAAGAGATGGTTTATCAAAACTCAGATGCCTGACTAATGAAATAGTCAGGCATTAAAGCTCTATCGCAAATGTTGTTTTGTTATATCCCTAAAATTGAAACCCAATGCCTGCGCCGGCGCTTGCTGATTGTGGGGAATAGCTACCCGATGCGCGGATGATGACATTACCATTATCCATGGCGTGCGAGAACCCAAATGCGCCCGCTGCTTCACCTTCATGCCCAGCAAGACCAAACGAAATCATGCTTTTACCTGGGCTATTTGCTTGCGGTAAGTTCGCCATTGCCATTGATTCTGCAATCCCTGCATTGGCCGCGCGGTTATTCTGATGCACAACCGTGCTTAAAGTGCCAAGGCGACCATCAATGCCGCTTATAGCCGCGTTTTGGGCTGCTAATGTTGCCTGCATCGCGCTGATTTGGGTATTATGCATGGTTAGCATCGGGCGGATAGTTGTATCGCGGCCAATGGTTCCACTGGCATCGACAGTCATAACTTCGGTTGGCCCGCTTTGCGCTGCCGTACTTTGGGCAATATCGCCAACAGCGACCGAGCTTCCAGCGCCCCCTAATTTGACTTGTCCCGCACGATTGGTAGTCGCGCCGACCCCAATCGCCGCACTGTTGGCTTGCAAGGCACTGGCGCCGACCCCTATTGCCACCGAATTATTGCCAGCCGCAACCGATGCTGAACCAATTGCAATCGCATCGACACCTGTAGCGCTTGCTGGTGTTGGCGGCGCAACATTAGGGTGGGCATTACCATCAGACGCAGGAGCATTATTGCCAACTGGCGCGGAGTTTACTTGCAAATATTGGAGTTCGACTTCTTGCTGGGTCACGCGGGCATCTATTGATTCAGCAAATGCCATAACGATAGAAGTATTCGCTGCCGCATTGTTTGCGGTGGTTTGCGCGGCTGCCGCTGCTGCACTGGCTGCATTGGCAGTTGTTTGCGCTGCCGCTGCATTTGCAACACCCGTATTTGCGGTTGCTTGGGCCGCCGCCGCCGCCGCACCCGCCGCATTGGCTGCTGATTGCGCATTTGCCGCATTGGTTATCGCGGTATTTGCGGTTGTTTGCGCGGTGGCAGCATTGGTGAGAGCGGTATTTGCGGTAGTTTGCGCGGTAGCAGCATTGTTCAAAGCTGTATTCGCAGTATTTTGCGCATTTGCTGCGTTGTTAAGGGCCGAATTAGCTGTTGATAACGCGGTATTGGCAGTATTTTGCGCGTTTTGTGCATTCGCCAGCGCCGAATTTGCGGTGGTTTGCGCTGCCGCTGCATTGGCGACACCGGTGTTGGCAGTTGTTTGCGCCGCCGCCGCCGCTGCACTGGCGTTTAGCGCGGTGTTTTGCGCGTTTAGTGCAGTGTTATTCGCACCATTTGCCGTCGTAGTTGCCAAAATTGCAGCAAGCTCTGCACTGGTGGCAGTGGTTTGCGCCAAATTCGCGGTGGTAAGTGCTGTATTCGCTGTGGTTTGCGCATTGGCAGCATTTGCCAGCGCAGTATTGGCGGTATTTTGCGCCGAAGTTGCTGTGGTTTGTGCCGAGTTGGCAACATTGCTCACGACGTTTAATTGGTTAAGGTTCACCGCATCAGTTCCTTGGGTTCCCGCCGCGACATATATCAATTGGCGTTCAGTGCCGACATTGCCAAATGAAACCGCGTTGGCGCGATTGCCAAACGAATATGCACCAATTGCAACCGCATTGGCTTGGTTAGCCCTTGCACCAAAGCCAAAAGCACTGGAATATAGCGCACCTGAACTAGCGCCAAAACCAACCGCCGTGCTGTAATCAAAGCCAGCGACGCTTTCTGCGCCAAGTGAAACACTCCAAATGCCATTGGCATAAGCGCGTGTGCCAAGTGAAGTGCTGTATTCACCAATTGCATGGGAAAAAGTTCCGATGGTCAAAGCACCTTCACCAAGTGCTTCGCTGAGGCCACCAATAGCCATTGAGTTGTTAGCAGCAGCAATGGCATAGGCACCAAGTGCGGTACTATATTCCCCCCTTGCTTCAGAATACGCGCCGATTGCGGACGCATCGTCATTGGTGGCAAGTGAACCTCGACCCAATGCAGAACTTGAATTCCCGCTCGCGGCAGCATTTTGGCCAACCGCAGTTGCATCGTCATTAGTGGCACGCGCGCCATCGCCCAAAGCTGTGCTTAATTCACCGCTTGCTTCGGAGTATGCACCGACTGCCGTGGTATTATCATCGGAGGCTTCAGAGGCTCTGCCTATGGCTGTCGCCCGTTCCGACCAAGCATTGGCATTTTCACCGAGTGCAGTTGAATCTACACCTGTGGCTTCTGCATCATGGCCAATTGCGGTTGCATTCGCAGCAGAAGCCCATGAACCTTGGCCAACCGCTGTGCTTTCATCGCCTGATGCTTCACTTGAAGACCCGATTGCGGTTGTTCCGCCAGATGTTGCTTGGCTGTTATGGCCAAAAGCTGAACTTCCGTCACCTGTAGCGCCGCTCGAAGCGCCGTTTGCAGTTGAGTTAAGACCAGTTGCTTGGCTGTAATAGCCGGTTGCCGTTGCGCCTTCGCCTGCTGCATTGCTGTGCGCACCTATGGCAGTCGTATATAAATTGTCTCCCATGGCTGACCTGCCAACTGCGGTCGAATAATCATAAATCGCGGCGGAAGACGCGCCAACAGCCGTTGCGCCAGAGGCAATCGCCGTACTGAATGTCCCCAAAGCAGTTGCGTTTACGCCATTTGAATTAGACTGATAACCAAAAGCCGACGAATAAAGCAGCAGAGCTTGGGACCTTGCACCAACTGAAGTCGAATATTCGCCAGATGCGGTACTAGACGAGCCTATCGCTGTTGTACTCGAGTTAGTAGCTTGGCTGAAATAGCCAAAAGCTGAACTGTCTACACCAACTGCGCGGCTCGAAGCTCCGTTCGCGGTAGCTTGTAAGTTTGTTGCTTGGCTGAAAGTGCCTATCGAGGTTGAATCTACACCAACTGCATAGCTGCCTGCACCCAAAGCCATAGCCCGTAAATTATTGGCTTGGGCAAGGTAGCCAAGTGCAGTTGATTGCTGAAAAGTCGCGCCTGCGCGAGCGCCAATTGCGGTTGAAGATACAGCCGATGCCGTTGACGAATTGCCGACGGCGGTTGAATAAAATTCAGAGGCGGTGGAATATGAACCAAATGCCGATGAAAAGTCATTCAAGCTTGTAGCATAAGCACCAAGAGTAGTGGATCCATTACCGAGTGCGCGGCTTCCGAAGCCCACACTGGTGGCATCGGTTGCCATAGCGCTTGATTGTGCGCCAAGTGCTGTACTTCGATGCCCAGTTGCTTGCGCCACGTATCCATTTGCAACCGATCTATCGCCCGAGGCGATGCTAGAAACACCGCTAGCGGTGGAAACGTCGCCGGTCGCAGATGCAGCAATTCCTGAAGCACTAACCACAAAATATGGGTTTACCATCGCCGCGAGTGCTGCATTCATTTGTGCTAAATTTACTGCGTCGGTTCCGATTGTTCCGGCCGCCACATTGGTCAATTGCCTTTCTCCGCCAATAATACCAAACGAAACTGAATTGGCTCTATTAGTTGTTGAACCATAACCAATGGCAACCGAATTGATGTCAAAGGCTTGCGCCAGTGCTCCAATCGCTGTGCTGCGGTTCTCCGTAGCAAAAGATGATGCGCCAAATGCACTGCTGTATTCGCCAATTGCCCCTGAATCTGCACCAACAGCCGTTGCTGACAAATTTAGTGCGTTGGAAGCTCGACCAATTGCGGTTGAATTACTAGATGTTGCGTTCGCTAGTTGCCCAACCGCAGTTGAACTCTGGCCCGTTGCTGTACTAGATTCCCCAACTGCTGTGCTTAGGTGCCGAAGTGCTTGTGCATTTGCGCCAACGGCGGTTGCTTGATTTGCTTCGCCTGTATCTGAATCAGTACCGCATTCAGTAGTAAACGCGCCCAACCCATTGTTACATTCTGGGGTTGGGTCGGCTTTGGCGATGGTTGGATGACAAATTGCCGCCAACGCCAAAACGGCGACAGATGATAAAAGTGAATTGCGCAAAATGCTGGTTGAATTGGCTACTGACATTTGAATTACCTTCCAAAGAAATTTTAGGGGGCCACTTTGCAACTCGCGGTCCTTCGCGTTTGGTTTTGTGGCTAGCTATGGAATATTGGCACAGATGAAAATGCGCGTGTATCGCATAAAATAGCTACAGACCGCGGGTTGGATTTTGCTTGTGTTTGTGCCAAATTTGCCAAACTATAGGGCGAAAACCATGGCGATAAGAACAATCATAATTGAAGATAACCCCGCAACCTTGGAGATTATTTGCCAATCAATTGCAGCAACCGAAGACATTGTCGTTTTAGGAAGTGCGGCAAATGCGGCTGCGGGCCGCGAGCTTATTGGAAATGGCGGCTATGATATTTTATTGTGTGACCTTGGTCTTCCAGACGGCAATGGACTGGATTTGATAAAACTATCGACCCGCGACCACCCTAAAGCTGATATAATTGTTATTACGGTTTTTGCCGCGCAAAACAAAGTATTGGCCGCGATTAAAGCCGGCGCACGCGGATATTTGGTTAAGGACGAACATTTGGACGGCTGTGTTAGCGCAATCCGTGAAACCCATGCAGGCGGTTCATCAATCAGCCCGATAATTGCGCGCCAATTATTGGAACAAATGCAGCCAGCGACCACCAACATTTATGATCCATTACTTGAGCCATTATCGGCGCGTGAAACAGACGTGTTAAATCTTTTGGCGCGCGGCTTTACATATTCTGAAATTGCGGGTTTTCTTGATTTATCAGAACACACTATTCGAACATATGTTCGGCGGATATATAATAAGCTTCAAGTTAATTCGCGATCTGAAGCGGTGTTTGAAGCATCAAGTCGGGGTATTATTGACATTCACTAGAGCATTAAATGTCCAAGAAGACTCGTTTTGCCGTGTGCTTTTGGCGTTCATATTATTAGGGTTTTTTGCGATTTGTGGCGGCAGTGAAGCTGCCGCGCAAACAAATACTGCGCAATATTATGGCGAGAAAATAATTGAAAGCAGGAACATTGAAGTTGCAATCAGTGATACTGCAACGCCGCCCCTAAATGGTTGGAAGCCAATATCCCTTAGGGAGCTAAGCGAAAATAATGGTGTGGCTGAAGGCCGCAAACCGCCCAAATATGTATGGACTAAATTTCACTTTGATCGTTCACAATTAGGCCGCCACGACCTTGCCTTTATGGTGGATCTGCCACGATTGGGTATAAAGGTCGAATTGAATGGCAATGATATTTATGAGTATTATACGATAAGCAACTATCAAACCAATTCTTGGAATAGCCCGGTATATTTTCGACTGCCAAATAAATTTCTAAATGCCCGAGACAATGAAATTATATTGCGCATGGAGATTAACAGCACTTTTGGCACAAATGGGGGTTATTTGCGGGTAGGGCCTGAGGCGACAATTGCCAAACTATACGATTTTATGAATTTGGCTGATAATCTTTTTCCGCGCTCAATAACCAACATAATGTTGTTCTTGTCGTTTTGCCTGCTCCTATTGTGGTTAGCAAGGCCAAAGGATTATGAGTTTTTGTGGCTAGCAATGACGGGGTTGTTGTGGTCGGCGCGTAACTGGCGATATTTCATTCAAACGCCGCCTTTAGAAGCGAAATACTTCCTAACGATTTCGAACTTACTCATTTATTTGTTTCTGATTTGTCTTTTGGGTTTTGCAGGATATTTTGTCGGGCTACGCCATTTCAAACCCTACATTAAGATAGTCGCTGCGGCTTGCATTGGTTCTTTCTTACTGCACTTTATTGTTCAATTTACTTATGGCGATGTAAGGGGCCTGTATTTGCTGGCATTGTCGATTTCATTTTTTTCAACACTCTATATTTGTTTTGAAAGCGCCAAATCTCTGACAACAGAAAAAGCAATGATTATATTTCCGTTGTTTGTTTTGCTTGGACTTTCCTTCCATGACATTGGTGTCGTAGCGTTGGATTGGCCGGGGGTTGCATTTTCACTTCAACCCTATGGTTCCATATTCTTGTTTTTTACATTCACCTTCGCACTTGGTGGGCGAATAATTCATGCTTTTGACAATCTAGAAAATATGAACATCATTCTTGACAATGAAGTCAAAGCCGCGACCGACAAATTAAAAGCATCTGAAAAGGCCAAGCATGAGCTTGAATTGTCGCTGGCGATAGAAAATGAGCGCGAACGATTGATGCGCGAAATTCACGATGGAATTGGTTCAAGCCTTATGACCACTTTGGCGGTTACAAAGAGCCAAGACGCGAAGTCCCCCGCGGTTCCGGCACTGCAACGCGCAATTGCGGATTTGCGGATTGCGGTTGATAGCCTTGAACCAATACAAGGCAATGTCAGCACACTGCTTGCTAGTTTGCGTTACCGTCTTGAGCGCGATTTGAACGAAGCGGGAATTAAGTTCATTTGGCGTGTCGATGAAGTGCCAGCGATTGAGTGGCTTGATGCGGTTAGCGCACTTCATATTTTGCGGATTTTGCAAGAGGCAATCAGCAATATTATCGCCCATGCCAAGGCGCAAAATATCACCGTTACTTGCCAAGAAGCGCACAATAGTGAAAAACCTGGCATAATTATTGGCCTTGAAGACGATGGTAAAGGCATTCGCCGCGCCGAGCATAGTAAGGGGCGCGGTATTGCCAATATGAAAGCGCGGGCCGCAGCAATCGCCGCAAAGCTTGAAATTGTTTCAATGCCGCGAAAGGGTACTAAATTGTCACTGTGGCTGCCACTTCATCAGGCCAATTCCGCCAATCCGAGCAAGTAGGCAATGCTGTGAGACGGGCAAGTTGTGCTTGAAAGTTTAGAGTTTTGCATTATTGCACTTAAATGACACTTTCCGATAAGCAAAGCAGCAAGCCGAAACCCATATTATCTGCGCAGGAGCGCGTGGCCATAACCAGTATTGCCCCAGCACCGGTAATTTGTTTGGTAAATCCACAAATGGGCGAGAATATTGGGGCGGCAGCCAGAGCAATGGCAAATTTTGGTTTAGAGGAGTTGCGTCTTGTTGCCCCTCGCGACGGTTGGCCAAATGAAAAGGCTATCGCGGTCGCTTCGGGTGCTTCGTGGCCTATAGAAGGCGCGGAAGTCTTCAGCACAACAAGTGAAGCAATTGGTGACAAAACCATTGTTTTTGCAACTTCGGGAACGCCAAGGCAAATCGACAAACCCTTAATTTCACCCATGCAAGCCGTTTCACTTATCCACGCGCTTATCCAAGATGGCAAGAAGCCAATTGTTTTGTTTGGCTCTGAAAGAATTGGTCTTGGACAACAAGATCTAATTCGTGCCGATTATATCATTACTTATCCTACGGATTTTCGCTTTCCAAGTCTCAACTTGGCCCAATCGGTAGCTATATTTTGCTATGCATGGGCGACACGTTCTGGTGACAAATTGCCAGATGATTGGAAGATACAGAACTTAGAAGTTGCACCGCGCAAGTATTTTGATTCAATGTTTGAAAACTTGCTTGAAGAATTGGATAATGTTGGGTTCTTTTGGCCCGAAGATAGACGAACTAACATGGTTGAAACACTGCTTGCACCATTGGTAAGGGGGAAATTTTCCGAAGGGCAAATTACTTTGTTGCGCGGGGCTATTAAGGCGCTGGTCAATGGCCCAAGACGCCGCTTTTTACAGACAAAGAATAGCGTGGTCGCGGGGCAAATTCGCGATTGGTTCGAGGCCAAAACAAATGAAAGCCAAAGTGATTTTAGCAAAGCGAAGATAAACGAAATTATAATTGGCGAAGATAAAGTGACTATTTTGATTTCGAAAGATAATGTGCAAAGAGCAGTAATCGTCACCATAAACAATGGTGAGATTAGTATAGATAAAATTATACCGGCATTGTAATCGAGGTCTGACCCTAAGGCTTTATGCGTTTTGATTGGATCTGAAAAATTTCGGCGGGTTGGCGCGCATAAAATCTCGAATTGGCTTTTCAAATATTGCGTGGGTAGCTGCCGCCACTAACATTACCGAAACAAAAGCACCAATAGCTATAATTGCGGCGTATTTGCCAGGGCTGCCTATTAGTTTTTCTACAACTTGATAATACACAATATCTACAGGCAAATGCACCATATACATGGCAAAGCTGATCTCGCCCAGATATACCCAAATCTTATTACCAATAAGCGTATTATTTGGATGCTTCGCAGTCTCGGCCAAAAAGAAAACAAGCGCCATTAGTCCCGGCCAGATCAAAAGCGGTGAATGGGTGAAAACACAAGAAACGCCTAGCCACAGAGTGCTGACATATACCCCGATAGTGGCTATCTGCGCCGTTGTTTCGAGGTTTCGACCCAATTGCCATAACATTGCGCCACCGATGAATGATATCATTATCCTTAATTCTGCGCCCTGCCATGTCATATCTGTGAGGACTATCTCGTTGGCACTAAGCACAATGGAGGCCGCAACAAACACCCCCAAAACCGCAATAAGCCCGTTTATCGGCGCTTTCCTAAAGCGTGACACAAAGTAAAAACTAACCGGAAATGTCAAATAGGCGAACCATTCAGCTGAAATAGACCAAGAAGGAAAATTCCAACCATCAGATTGCAAAAAGCCCCATGCGTGGGTCAAAGTAATATGAAACGGCAAATGCCAAAGCACGAAAGCAGATTCATCGAATTGTGTGCCTAAATGATGACCCAACAGCCAAATGGCTATGACCGCCAATGTTGTCAAAATATGTAAAGGATAGACTCTTGCCAAACGCGCCCAAATAAATGCGCCATGGTGATAATTATTATTTTCAATCTGTGGGCCATAAACATGCGCCAAGACAAAGCCAGACAAAATAAAGAACAAGTCAACCCCAAGGTTACCATTTGCAACAATATTGGGATAGAGCCCATCAGGAAAACCTAATCGTGGCCAGAAAAAATATAACAAGAGCCAAGTCGCGGCGATGAACCGTAACCCTGTAAGCGGCTTTATATCAGTTGGATAATTCATGCTTGCCTATTATTACGAGTTATTCTTAACAATAAGGCAAATTAGTTAATATAATGCCCAATTTTCGACGTTGCTCACAAATCCATTGTTGCTCACAAATCCATAGTGCATTTTTCGCCCAAAGATGGCCTAGAAACCGCCACGCGTTTCAAATTTGGCAGTGATGGGCGCAATTTTTCGGTAACCCACAGGCAAATATTTTCAAGGGTCGGCACCTCAAGGCCTTCAATTTCGTTTAAGAACGAGTGATCGAGCACTTTGCGAACGCTTTCAATTGCCGCTGCCAAATCAGCAAAATCGCGGACCCAATGCGCTTCGCGGTCCGGCAAATCTTCCACACTAACTTCAAGTGTGAATGAATGACCATGGAGGCGGCGATAAATATGCTCTGGCGGCCCTTGGTGCAAATGGTGCGCGGCATCAAAGGTAACGGTTTTGGTCAAAAGACATTTATGGGCAATCATGGAATACCGATCAATTTGTGGGTTTGCAGGCTAAGTCGCCATTTTGGATTGGCCATGCAATAATCAATAGTTTTTAGAAGGTTGGCTTGATAGTCCGCATTATCCATAGGTTGCAAGAAGAAATGACCGAAATCTAAGTTTTCTAGCTGTTCAGGATTGCTTCCAAGTTGCGGATAAACCAACTTCAGCTCATTTCCATTATGCTGAACCAATGTTGATCCCATTTTCGGGCTGATGCATATCCAGTCCACTTTCGGGTTTATTGGTATGGTGCCGTTGGATTCTATTGCAATCTCAAAACCGCAAATATGCAATGCATCTAACAATTCATCGTCCAATTGCAACATTGGCTCGCCACCCGTGCATACTACATATTTATTTGGGGCACTTTCGGGCCATAACGAATTGACCATTCTTGCCAAACTGGCGCTAGTTAAGAACTTGCCACCGTTTACGCCGTCCGTACCAACGAAATCAGTATCGCAAAAATTGCATATTGCTTTTCCACGATCATCGTCACGCCCGCTCCACAAATTGCAACCCGAAAAGCGCAAGAAAACTGCCGCTCGGCCGGCCTGAGCGCCCTCGCCTTGCAATGTGTAGAAGCACTCTTTAACTGAATAGGTCATTTATTCTGCTCACGGCTATTTGCTGCGCAAAAGCCTGCGCGAGCGCCTCGCACTGGCTCGGGCGGGCTGTCGCCCTTGCCGCCTTTGGCGGGAGAAACTACCATTGGGTTTTCCATTTCGTATAACCCGCAGCCCTTAGTTCGCACGCAGGAACAATTTTTGCGCGCTTTCGCGTAAAAGCTTCGCTTTTGCTCAGCGCATTTGCGGCGCATGAGCGCCGACGCGCGGTCGCGCTTGCCGCCTTCGGCGGAAATAACATTGTCACCGGCGCCCCCATTTTTCATAACCCAACTTGCGCAGCTCGCACGCAGGAACAATTTTTGCGCGCTTTCGCGTAAAAGCTTCGCTTTTGCTCAGCGCATTTGCGGCGCATGAGCGCCGACGCGCGGTCGCGCTTGCCGCCTTCGGCGGAAATAACATTGTCACTCGCGCACCCACTTCTCATAACCCGACTTGCGCAATTCGCACGCAGGACAAGTGCCACAGCCATAGCCCCATTCATGGCGATGGTCGCGGTCATTAAGGTAACAAGTATGCGTATGTTCGACAATTATCTGAGTTAAAGCATCACCGCCAAGTTCATGTGCCATTTCCCAGGTCGCGGATTTGTCAATATACATAAGGGGCGTTATTATTTTGAAATCTTGCGCCATGCCCAAACTTAGAGACACCTCGACGGCATCGAGTGTTTTTCGGCGGCAATCGGGGTAGCCCGAAAAATCGGTTTCGCACATCCCGCCAATCAAATTAAATATTGCACGTCGATAACCCACCGCCGCGGCAAAATTAAGGAAAAGCAAATTGCGCGCTGGCACAAACGTATTTGGCAGACCGTTATTACCAAAAGCAATTTCAGCTTCGCTGGTTAAGGCGCAATCGGATATTTGACCCAAAACCCCCAAGTCCAAAACGTGATCTGCACCTAATTTAACACCCCATTTTGGAAATGTCTCGCGGATTTGCATTAGCACAATAAGGCGTTGATTCATCTCAATTGAATGGCGCTGACCATATTCAAAGCCGATGGTTTCGACTTTATCATAATTCTCAAGCGCATATGCAAGGCAAGCAGTTGAATCTTGCCCGCCTGAAAATAGAACTAGTGCGGTGTTTTGTGCGTTTATCATGCTGGGGCTTTTACAGATTCCATTTGGATTTGTCACCCAACCCAATAGGCAAAAAAAATCGGGGGCTTTCGCCCCCGACTAATAATAATGTTCAGGTTTAATTAGAAGTCTGTGCGAAGCGTTACACCATAAGTGCGTGGCTCATTAACATAACTTGCAATGTTGTTTTGCTCAGGAACGCCAAAGTTTTGGTTAGCGATATAAGTGTCACCTAAATTGCGGCCCCAAAGTTCCACAGCCCATGTACCGTCTGGGTTACCAATGCCAATACGACCATTGACGACTGTGTATGCGCCTTGATCCAAAGCTGGAATACGAACCGATGTCAAAGTCTGGGTTGAATAGCCTGATTCATAGCGAGCATCGAGATAAGCGGACCAGCCAAGATTGCTGCCATTCAAGCTACCTTTATAACCAACTGAACCAGTCAATACTGTTTCAGAGTTTCCAGGGATTTTTGTGCCATCAGCAATGTTTGGAATACCTGGCCGTGGGAACACAAAAGTTCCATCAACATAAACGTCATTCAGCAATACGCCGCCCGAAATTGTAAGGCCCGGAGCCGGCTTAGTCACCATTTCAAGTTCCAAACCTTGGGATACAACTTTAGGAATGTTCACGTTCAAGTAGTTGAAACCGGTGAAGCTGTTATATTGATAATCTTCAACATTCATACGGAAGATCGCACCATTGATGGTAGTGCGGCCTGGAAGGCCCGACCATTTCCAACCCAATTCAAAGTTATTAGTGAATTCAGGTTTGAATTCCCAATCATTTGAATTTGGCCTTACAGTTGTTGATGGCTTGATATTGAATGCAGAACGGTCAAGGTTGAAACCACCTGATTTATAACCGCGCGATGCAGTTACATAAACCATCAAATCATCAGAAAAATCGTGTGCGTATGAAAGCAAACCGTTCCAAGCAGTTTCGCTGCGGCTATCACGATAGATACCATTCGCAGCAGTATTTAGAACCGGGTTACAAGCAAGAATTGCTAGCTGTGCCAAAGCACTGCCTTCAATCAACTGCGTAATCGAATTAAATGAAACTCCTGGTGCAATTGCAGTAGTGTTTTGCATAACACCGCAAGCTGCTGCACGTGCATTCAAATCCGCATACATATCCTTTTTATCAGAATTGTAACGAAGACCAATTGTCACCTTATCATTATCAGTTAGGCTGATGATGTTATGCGTGAAAATTGAAGCACTTGTTGATTCAACTTGCGTCAATTCATTTTGTTGACCGTCGCCAGCTTGAGGTGCTGCCGCAGCAAAAGCGTTCGAGAATGCTTGCAATGAAGCCAATGCAGTTGCAGCTGCAGTTGCCGCACATGTTGGAGTTGGCGTTGCACCGCAATAAGCATTAGTCAAACCAGCAGTTAGACCAGGGTTCAAAGCAGCAGTGAAGATGTCACCAGAGCCAGCACCAAGGCTGCGGAATACTGTGAAGCCGGTACCACCTGGTGCCGAACCGTTCAAATCTGAACCACCTGCCAATGCGTCAACATAGCGAGCAGCGTCATTACCGGAGCGAACTGTGTCACGATAATCAGTTTTCTCATTTGAATAGAAACCACCAACTAGCCAATCGATATTGCCAGCTTGACCATTGAATCGAAGTTCTTGAGTGAATGTCTTAAAGCCAAGATTGAAGCCTTCGCGATAAGCGCGGTCAATACCCGAAAAATCGATATCTTGAGCGCGAGTTGCATCCCAATCACGATACGCAGTTATTGAAGTTAACTTAACAGCACCCAAATTCCAGTTTAATTCGCCAGAAACGCCCGAATCTCTAACTTGCTCGCCAATTGAACGATTTGGTGAATTTGCAACTGAACGGTTATCCGCTGTTGCAGTTGCCGTACCGATTAAGCCACGAAGCGCAGCCAATTGATTAACAGCTGCAGCCGAAGTGCCACTAACTGTACGAACCGCAGCACAACATTTTTCATCAGTTTTGCCAAAGTCTGCAATCAAACGGAAATTCGCATCATCACTAATTTCAGTGTAAATCTGACCGCGTGTGAACCAACGATTGCGATTGTTCAACTCTTTAAGTGTATTGACTTCCCGCATTGTGCCTTGGCGCGATGTGCCGCCAAATTCAAAGCGATATGCAGTGTTTTCGCTCAATGGACCAGTTGATCCAAGGGTTCCACGCATTAAGTCCAAATCACCAAAAGTCAGCTCAGCATAAGTGTTACGCTCAAATTTTGGTTTCGCGCTAACTACACTAACCGCACCCGCAGAAGTATTGCGACCAAACAACGTGCCTTGTGGGCCACGAAGAACTTCAATACGTTCTAGTTTTGGTAATTCACTTAAAGCAGAACCTGAACGTGAACGATAAACACCGTCAATAAATACCGCAACCGCGCCTTCAAAGCCTGGGTTTGAAGCACTGGTTCCAATACCGCGAATGTTGATTGTTGTGCCAGCTGCGTTTGATTGACCAGTTTCAACACGGTAGCTAGGAGTAACCTGCGTTAGAGTGCGAACATCGGTAATGCCAGCGGCTTGAATTGCAGCAGCGTTAACCGAAGTAACGGCAACCGGAATGTCTTGAATTGCTTGTGCACGGCCAGTTGCAGTAACAACTACCACTTCGTCTGGAACAGTTTGTGCCATTGATTGTGATACGCCAGTTGTTGTTCCAACCGTAAGCGCAATAAGCGAAATGCCGAATAGATTAAGCTTCTTTTTACTTTTCATGTTTTGATTCCCCGAAATTTAAGCGTTTCCAAATTTTTTTTCATTTATGCGAATACAATTTGCATCTGTCAATGGGCTATAACCCGCCAGTAGCAAAAGATACATTTTCATAGCTTAGATTAGTGCTGTTGCATAATGGAAAAAGCTCAAAGAGGCCGTCAAATTGTTGCTAAATTGCCATAGTTGACAAAAATATGTCTTACTTTGGCGCCTTCCCGCGCTTAACACCCGAAGTTTTGGCGTCAACAAAAGTTGCGCCCTCCATTGCGGCATCGTAAAATATTGCTCCGGAAACATCGGCGCCATCAAAATTGCAATAAGGCAATTGAGCAAATGTGAAGTCTGCAAACTTAATTATGCCAGGCTTTACTTCTAGCGCCGCTAAATTTGCGTTGCCGAAATTGGCATTGGTTAGCCTTGCATGCTTGAACGAAGCGCCCCTTAAATCGGCATGAGCAAAATCAGCACTTCGCAAGTCAGCATTTGTAAAATCTGCGCCTTGCAATTGTGATTTTTCGAAATCGACACCCACACCACAAATGCCTTTGGCGCTAATCGCTGTCAGCAATTTGTCCCTAAACAACCCGGGTACCAAGCGAATGTCGAAACCATCGAGAACGGCCACCGCGCCAGACCTTGCCGAGTTATGCCACCAAATTTGATGATTCTCCACCATTGCAATTAAATGGTTTATGGCAGCTTCATTGCTTATGTCTGCCTCAAAAATTGCTCCAAGTGTCATTTTTTCTTGGGGCAGTTTGCCACCAAATGAAGCCCTTGTAAGTATAGTGTCGATAAAGCATGTGCCAACGATACTTGCACCTTTTAAGTCGGCGTTCTCGAGATTGGCACCAGTAAAGTCGCTGCCATTTAGCTTTGCTTTGTCAAGTTTGCATTGACGCATACTGCAATCACGGAAGTTGGCGCTGCTGGCATTTGCGTTCGACAATCGGGCCTTATCAAGCTTAGCCCCTACAAAATTTGCCATGTTCGCGTTTACGGCGCGGCGCTTTTTACGAAATGTAACAACGCCAACTGTTTTTGGCGTTGAAGCCTGCTCATCTTCAGTACAATCTGCTTCAGTCATATCCGCATATGACAAATCCGCTTCAACCAAAATGGCGCCGCGTAAATTGGTCTTCTTCAAAATTGAAGATCGCAAATCAGCCCGCCTTAGGTCAGTTCCAGTTAGATCTGCGTTTGAAAAATCGCACCTACTTAACCGTGCGTCAACAAATGTAGTCCCAGTAAAGTCAGCTTCAGAAAAATTGCGGCCAGATAAATCCACCCCATCTAAACATGAAAATCGCAAAACTAGCCGTTGCCCGCCTTCTTCCTGGTTCAAAAACGCAGAATGCAAGCGCACTGCACCTTCTAAGGTTGTATCTATTGCTGCTGGAAGCAGTTTTGACATGGTCCTCAACTTGCTGGTTACTAGATTGGAATTGCAAGCATTTTATGCCACCTTAGTTAAATTAACATTACTTTTATGAACAGCTGTTCATGTTAAACCACTTTTGGTTGTATTTTTGATAGTTTCATCAAACCGTTCGCCAATTCCGTTTTGAACAACCGCAAAAACTGCCAAGTTTTGGTCCAATTATGGCGATATAAATCCGCGCTATAAGTAATCCGAGTTTTGCGTTAATGGCTACGCTTCTTGATTTTGGGATTTGGATTTTGTGAATGGCTTGGTGGCGGGGGAGAGACTCGAACTCTCGACCTCACGATTATGAGTCGTGCGCTCTAACCGACTGAGCTACCCAGCCATAGATTGAGAAGTCCTCTATGGCAGGTTAGCAAAAAGGGCAAGGCCTAAAGACTTCTCTTAGACAGTGGCACGCGGTCTTAAACGCATTTATTTTTGCCAAATCGCAAAATTTCTTTTCGATTGATTATTTAGCCATTTCATCGCCCTTTGCCTGAAATAAATGAGTTCATGAGCTAACTTAACTTCAAATTTAGTTCCAAATGATAAGAACAACAAAATTGTTTATGTGGAAAACTTGCATGGGTATGAATTTCAAAAAAATTGAAGCCACGGAATTAAATGAGCATCTGAAATTGCATTCTCTATATCTTTCAGGGGAAGCAGACGGAAAACGGCTAGATTTGCAAGGCATAGACTTTAGCAAGGTCACTTGGAATGATCTTGATTTGTCAAAATCACGCTTAATAGGCTGCAATTTTTATGGCGCAAAATTTGTTAATTGCCGGTTCGACCATGCAGATTTAAGCTTATGCGAGTTCGAGGCTGCCGACCTAAAACGCAACTCCTTATGCTTTGCTATTATGTGCGGCGCTAATCTTATCAAAGCTGATTTGTCGATGGCGGATCTAACTGGAACAGATTTGCGAGAAAATCACCATACTGAAACGCGCGCGAACGATAAATTGAAAATTATCAATCATTCGTCACGGCCTAGTAAAGCAGTGAACGCACTATTCAACGGCGCAACGCTAGATAATTCCCAATTGGACAAGATGGATTTGCGCGAAGCAACTTTCAAAGACACATCGCTTAAAGGCGCGTCACTTGGAAAAACAATATTGACCAATTGTGACTTCACAGGTGCGAATTTAGCTGGGGCCAAGTTAATTGAAGCTAAATTGGAAGGGGCGGTTTTTCGTGAGGCAATTCTAACTGGTGCAGAATTTGGCAAAGTCCCGCTGCATGGTGATAAATTCTTAGGCGCTGTGTTGTCTTTGAATAGCACAGACCTTGAACAAGCCGCCGAACTAAAAGCAATGGCCAAAGCCCATGAATTATGGTGGCAAACAAACGGCAAAAGCGGCAAACCTGCCATTTTCGACGATAGAGATCTAAGACCCGTTGGCAAAGATTTTGTGCAAATGCGGCTAACCGCCTTAAGAGCCAAGAATTGTGTCGCAACCGGCCTATTGTTTCACGACACCCAAATGCAAGGCGCAAACTTTGAAGGCGCCGACTTGCGGGGCGCAAGCTTTGCAAAATCGGACTTACGCGGCGCCAATTTTTCTGGGGCCCGGTTGGTAAAATGTGACTTTACAGAAGCGAATCTTGGCCCATTGCCCGTATCTTCAAACAATGTGCAAAACACCAATTTCAGAAGCGCCGATTTACGATATGCAAAGTTTGACGATGCAAACCTATTAGATGCAGTTTTCGAAGGTGCAGATATCAATGACGCGAGCTTCAGAAACGCAAGCATTATGCCTTCAAAAAATGCAAAAAAGTCGTTCGTGGCTTAGTTCGTGGCATAGTATGCAAAAAAAAACGCCCAACAATAGTTGGGCGTAAGTTTCGAGGATTAATTTTAACCTAAATTTCTAATAATTTTAGTTGATACCTGCGTTGCAAACGGCAAGACCTTCGGCATTCAATTCATTGTCACCAACTTTAAATGCAGCAACTGCGCCGACTTTGCGGGCCAATTGACGGCAGTCCCGTGCCATTGCAGTGCGGCGCTCCATGACGGTAATGCAAGTATCACCATTACAATTCCATGCGACATCTGCCGCGACCAGATTCACAAGAGGCGCAGCCAAAGGGGTAACAAGTTTCGCACTAACAGTGTTCATTGAAGCGGCATTGGCGATACCAGCAGTCAAAAATAGGCCAAGCGCAACGCCTTTAAGAAGATTTTTATTGGGGAGGATGTTCATAATAATTCCTTTTTAATTTTCTAGAGCCAATCCAATTTCAATAAAATCTTCATTGGGCCCTAAATTCTTTTGTTTACCGCGTTTCAACCAAAAGCCGCAGAACACTTTTGGCGAAACACTCTTATTGTCTTAATTTTTGACAACAGGACTTCACAAATAAAGCATATTGTGAATAAAACAAGATAAATATTGAACATATTGCAGTTTGTTCAGCATTTTTTGTTCATTTACCGTACGGCAAGTCTTTTCAGCCGACTATAGCGTCGCGAAGCACGCTAAACCTATGTTATATCAATGACTTGAACTGCGCCAAAAGCGAAGCCCTGAGCGCCATAGCTTTTGAGATTGCTTTTTCTTTTACGTGGCCATAGCCGCGAATATCGTCTGCTATAGCTGCCAAAGACTTAGCGACGCTAAGATTTTTTCGGTTTAAATTGGCGAAAACAAATTCCATATCCGCATTATATTGGGAAATTAGTGTCCTCTCGAGCTTTCGTTCTTTTGAATAGCCGAATGGATCCAAAGGTCCGCCTCTTAAAAATTTGAATTTCGCTAGAAAATTAAGCGCTGTAAACACCCACGGACCAAATTTCATTTTTTGCAAGTGCCCACTGGCATCCTTTTTCGCCAATAGCGGTGGCGCAAGCCAAAGCGACATTTTTAGATCGCCGCTAAAAGTACCTTTTAGCCCACTCCAATACTCGTCTGTTGAATATAGCCGCGCGACTTCATATTCATCTTTATAGGCCATCAATTTGTACAAATTGGCGGCAAGGATACATGATAGATCTTCTTCCCCGAGCGCAACAATCTCTATTTCATGACATTTTTTCACAAACTCTGCGTAATTATCTGCATATTTGGAATTTTGATAAAGCACCAAATTGTTACGGCGGTGCGCCAACAATTCTTCAAAACTTTTCTTTTTTGGAGGTGTTCTTGGCGGTACTAATTTCATCAAACCGCTAGCATCGTGACCGGCAATTCTTCCAAGATCAAAAGCCAACATATTATCTTCAACTGCGACTCGATTTAGCTTAATTGCCTTATAAATGCCAATCTGGCTAATGGGAATTAGCCCTTTTTGCCAGGCAAAGCCCAATAAAATCATATTTGAATAGAGCGTGTCGTATAAATATTCTTTGGCCAAGGCTTCAGCATTAACTGTTGCCACTGACTTAACAGCCTTAGAGAATAGTTCGACTTTTGGAGTGGTTAAGTAACGGCGATTGCGGTCCAGCACAAATTCAGATGTTGGCGTAATGTCGCTATCTGCTACTGCCACTGTAGTCTTTGAAACAAGGTTCAAAGCGTCCAAATTAGTTGCCACAATCAAATCGCCAACAACTGCAGCGTTTGCCATTGATGGCGGAATACGTGGAGAATGTATCTTAGACTGATCGCGCGCCACTCTTACGTGCGACAAAACTTGTCCGCCTTTTTGTGCAAGGCCTGTCATATCCAAAGTGGTTGCTGCATTGCCGTCGATATGGGCCGCCATGCCGATAATTGCAGATATTGTGGTTACACCTGTCCCGCCTACACCTGTGAAAATAATCGAATGTGGTTTTTCGATACTTGGTAATTTCGGCATTGGCAATTTGGCCACATCGAACGCAGGTCTTGGAATTTCTCGGCTTGCGTTGGCGAAGCCTTCAACAGTAACGAAACTGGGGCAAAATCCATCAATACAGCGCAAATCCTGATTGCAACTTGATTGATCTATTTCTCGCTTTGTTCCAAATTCCGTTTCAAGCGGATGGATTGAAAGACAATTGCTTTGAACTCCGCAATCCCCGCATCCCTCACATACAGCAGAATTAATAAATGTCCTGCCTTTGCTTGGCTTCATAAGGCCACGCTTTATTCGCCGACGTTTCTCGGTTGCACACATTTGATCGAAAATTAGTACCGTCACACCTTTCGTATCGCGGAGCATTTTTTGAACTTGGTCAAATTTTGAACGTGGGAATAATTCTACACTTGGTTCAAGGTTTGCATGCTTGTATCTACTAATGTCATCGGCAACCACAACTACTTTAGTGACACCTTCGCCTAATAATTGTTTTGCGATCTGCGGCACGCTCTGGCCCGATTCCGGTGATTGACCACCGGTCATCGCGACGGCATCATTATATAATAATTTGTATGTTATATTGGCTTTGGCCGTAACCGAAGCGCGAATAGCCAAAGATCCAGAATGGGAGTAGGTACCGTCCCCCAAATTCGCGAAAACGTGATTTTCGCTGGTAAACGGGGAAAGCCCTATCCAAGAAACCCCCTCGCCGCCCATGTGGCTTGTCATATCGGTTGGTCGATCTGGCATAAAATTAGCCATATAGTGGCACCCAATGCCAGCCAAAGCACGCGAACCTTCAGGCAATTTTGTAGAAGTATTGTGAGGGCAGCCAGAGCAAAAATGCGGTTTTCGCAGGCTATCACCATGCAGCGCTTCGGCCCTAATCAATACATCTTCAGCCGCTTTAATCCATTTCTTAGCCGCCTTTTTGTAATTGCCATCTGGTAACAAGTCCAATATCACGGCACCAATCATTGGAATTGGAATTGTTGCAATTTCGGGCAATAGCGAACAATGGTTAAAGCCCTTTTTTCCGACAACTTTTGGCTTTTTGGCGATTGGCAAATCAAATAAGATCGACTTTATCTGCGGCTCCATGAGTGCGCGCTTATGTTCTACCACCAAAATTGTATCAAGGCCTTGTGCAAATTCTACAATAGACTGCGGCTCTAATGGCCACGGCATAGCGATTTTATGAATGCGAAGACCAAGCTCGGACGCCGTTGCTTCATCAATCCCCATTCCCGAAAGCGCTTCAAATACATCCCTAAATGCTTGCCCGGTTGCGACAATGCCAATTTTGGCGTCCGCGCGGCCAAGCACGGTTTTGTCCAAGCGGTTGTGCCTTACAAAGGCTTGCGCAGCTGGCAATTTATATTGGCGAAGCCGCGCTTCTTTTTCCATAGGCGTATCACCGCGCCGCATATAAACGCCGTCATGCGGGAAAACAAAATCACTTGGCGTTGATATTTGAATTCGGTCCTTACTGACGTCGACAATTCCATTCGAATCCATAGTATCAGCCAACGCAATCAGCGAAACCCACCCGCCAGTGAAGCGCGACATCGCAATGCCAAACAGCCCATAGTCGAGAACATCTTGGATAGAAGATGGGCTTAAAACCGGGATTTCTGCATCTATAAATGCGAATTCAGACTGCGAAGGCAAAGTCGACGATTTGCAAAGATGGTCATCGCCAGCAATTGCTAAAACACCGCCATATTCCGAAGTACCTGCAAAGTTTGCGTGTTTGAAAACATCCCCGGTTCGGTCAACGCCGGGCGCCTTACCATACCATATGCCAAACGCGCCATCCACAGTTGATCCGGGGAAAAGGCCAAGTTGCTGTGTGCCCCAAACGGCTGTTGCACCCAAATCTTCATTTAGGCCCGGCCAAAAGTGAATCGAGTTTTCATCTAACATTTTGGCAACCACATTTAGTTGCATGTCATAACCACCAAGCGGTGAGCCACGATAACCTGAAATAAAACCACCGGTATTTAGGCCCGCTTCGATGTCTCTGTATCTTTGTTCAAGCGGCAATCGCACTAATGCTTGAATTCCAGACATAAATGCTGTGCCTTGGCGTAAGGTATATTTATCAAGTAAAGTAACATCGCGATACTGCATAATCAATTCCATCCTAGAGAGCATTGCGTTTAATTGGGTCCAAAAGGACACAGTTGAAAAGCCAAAATGCGCGACAAACAAAGTATCTAGCGCATTGCGTTTAGATTCCAACTAAAAGCAATGCGCTAGGTCAAATCGGTTAAGGCATTATCTTTGGATTTTGGCGAAAATACTTGCCTATTTTTGCTTTGTATTATCGATTGTGCGCAATCATATTGACAAAAATCGCGCATGAACGAAATATATCACCCAAACCAGCTCTGTGGGCATAATAACATTTGGGGGAAGCGGCATATGATTGAATTGGACAATGTTGATTTCCGAATTTTGGAATTGCTTCAAGAGGACGCGGCGCTTTCAGTCGCTGAAATTGCCGACAAAATCGGGCTTTCTTCGTCTCCGTGTTGGCGCCGTATAAAAAGACTAGAGGAAATTGGCATTGCGAAGCAACGAGTTACACTTCTAGACCGCGAGGCTTTGGGGCTGGATTTTGAAGTGATTGCTAGCGTGAAATTATCCCTACCCTCCCGCGAAAATTTGGAAAAATTTGAAGAGGCTGTCGCGAATTGGCCCGAAGTTGTTGACTGCGCAACCGTAACTGGCGCAGTCGATTATATGATACGGGTGGTAACATCAGATATGCACGCATATGATGGTTTTTTGCGCGATCGATTATTAGGAATTGGTTTGGTTTCCGATGTCCAGTCGCGAATTGTCATAAGGGTTTCCAAACGCTCGACTGCTGTACCGCTTAGCCACAGCAAATATAATACAGCACCGCGCTAATACTGCGTCCCATTTTGTCGTAAATATATTTTATAGGGCTAAATAAGCCTTTAAGTATAGGGTTTGATAAGAGGCGTTGGTGGTTTAGGTCATTCGCGATAAGTATATGCACGTTCTTATTGCTATTTTGGGTGTTTTGTTTTGCTTTTGGTTCATTGTTGTGTCCGACTTAGCGGGCTTTTGGGCCGCAACTTGGGCCGTGATTTGGGCCTTGATTAGGCTTTTGGCGCTTGCCTTGATTCTTTTTGTGGTAGCATTTGTGGTTTTGTGGATATTGATGAATTTGCCAAGGGGTTAACAAAGCAAATGGTTGGAAAAAATTTATCTGATTTGTTGTCGTTTGAAATTGCATTTCTTATAGCGATAGCGATTGCAGCTGTGGTGTTTGCCGCGCTTGCGTATCTTGCGGCACAAAATACCAGACGCGCTACTGCCCATAAATTGGATATTCTAGAAAATGGCTTGAAGCACAATTTCAGCAATAACCATGAGGCCAACCGCGCCCTACGTTCCGAATTAATGGAAGCAATAAATGCGCTGTCTCAAAACTTAGTGGGCCAATTTACGGTTTTTCGCACCGAAACCAATACCGCCATTGGCGCACTTCTCGAAGGCAATGAAAAGCGCGGCAAAGAAATAACCACCGCGCTCACGACCAATCTCGATAAATTGCGCGAGGAAAACACCGCAAAACTTGAACAAATGCGGGTCACGGTTGATGAGAAACTGCAAGGCACATTGGAAAAGCGCTTGGGCGAAAGCTTCAAATTGGTATCAGATAGGCTTGAGGCCGTGCATCAGGGCCTTGGTGAAATGCAAACTTTGGCGACCGGTGTGGGCGACCTAAAGCGGGTTCTCACTAATGTTAAATCGCGCGGGACATGGGGTGAAGTGCAGCTTGAAGCGCTGTTGACCGATATGTTGACCCCCGAACAGTTTGACAAAAACGTGCGCATTAACCCCAATTCGGGCGAAACCGTGGAATTTGCCATTCGTTTGCCCGGAAAATTTGACGATAAACCCGTTTATATCGCAATCGATAGCAAATTCCCAATTGAAGATTATGAAAGGCTGGTTTTAGCGCAAGATAGCGGCAGCAGCGATGATATTGATATTGCTGGCAAGGCACTTGAAAAAGCTATTAAAATTGAAGCCAAGAGGATTTGCGATAAATATATTCACGTGCCTCATTCAACCGATTTTGCAATTATGTATCTGCCAACTGAGGGCCTGTTTGCCGAAGTTATCCGCCGCCCGACCCTGACCCAAGAAATCCAAACCAAATATAAAGTTATGGTGAATGGCCCAACCACCTTGGCGGCCACATTAAACAGCCTTCAAATGGGTTTTCGCACCTTGGCAATCGAAAAACGCTCTAGTGAAGTGTGGGAAATATTGGGTGCGGCAAAAGCCGAATTCGCACGATACGGTGGCGTATGGGATAAATTGAAAAAACAACTCGAAACCGCGCAAAACACCGTCGAAGAAGCAGGGAAAAGAACAAGGGCAATCGAACGCAATCTTCGCGGCGTTGAAAGCACGCAAATCCCTACCGATGTCGACGATGTCTTGGCGCTTACGTTTGGGGATGGTGAGGAGTGAGAGCGCTGACGTTGTTTCTGTTGCAATTCGACAAATCTATATTAAGATTCAAGTCAGCAATGAGGCGTTGAACATGACTGAAAGATATGAACCACATCATATATATGACTGGTCGAGCGGCAAGTATGAAGTGAATTACCACAAATTCCTTCAGGACAGAGAGCACATCAAATCAATTGAATTTGCCGTAGACAATCAAACGCGCAAACTAATTGGCAACAACGAACAATTGATGCAGCGTGGTATCGGAATAATTCAAGAAGAACTGAGTGATGGTTTTTCACTAATTAATGAATCGCTAGTCGAGGGTTTCGCTGGCGTCAGAGAAGATTTGCAGTCTATTGATAACAGTATCAAGCAGCTTGATATTACCGTAGAGCGCGGCTTCACTCGCGTTTCAAATGACTTAAGGTGGGGATTTAACAGCCTTTTGGAGTCCGATAAGAAAACACAAGATTTGCTTGAAGAGTTGATTGCTGTATCCAAGAACCCTTCTTTCACATGGGCTTATGAACAATATGCGTTGGCGATTAGCGAATACAAAAGGGAACTATTTCGCGAGTCTCTTACTTCAATTAAAAGAGCAATTAATGGCTTTCACACTAACGTAGGGATAGGAACTGAGTTTCGGTTCCATTTGTTGAAAGGCCAAATATTGCTTGGAAATAGTAAAAATCACTGCAAAGACGTTGTTGACCTTGAAGCAGCCGAAGATGCATATTTATATGCAGTCAAATGTGCAACCGATGATTATTTCATTGAAAAGGCCGAAGCATTTCTAAGCGCCGGTCGTGCCGCATTCTGTAGAGCCGCATTTAGTAACGCGGAAAGGCATTTAAAAAATGCAATTGAGTTAGTTCCTAATTTTTCGGACGCTCATTATTTGTTGTCGAGAGTTTACTCCAATTTAGGCAAAGACGAGTTCGCATACAGGTCGCTAGCATTTGCATTATCTCTTAATCCGGATTTTGCAATTCGTGCCGCTGGCGAGGCAGAATTCCAACTAAAATCAGATCTATTACTTGGTACAACAAAAGAGGCTATTGTCACGCTGGAAAAAATATATGCGAACTGTGAAAACAAGTTCGATGCAGCAATGTCAGAACTAAATCAGTTAGTGGGTAATCATCCAAAATGCCAAGCACTTATGCAAGATACCGCACTTGTGCTCGAAGAAATTAAGAAATCTGCTCAAACGAAAAAGGGCACTGGAACATTATTTGGCGTGCAGATGGGAATAATGATGTACTCTAGTGTAAATCGACAGTTAGTGGTAACCAAGTCTAAATTCGAAGACGCTCTTCTAAAATTTTGTGACATTAGGACACTCGAATTGGATAACGATATCAAATTGACTGTTGAAAATTCAATTTTGAATATGCCATCGCGGCCGCAAAAGTCGGATGTTTCAGGAATTGCAGGTCTTTTTTACGGGATAGCAGCAGTTTTCTTCGTTGTTGGAATTTTTTTGCCTAATGCTATCTATTTTATCAGTTTACTTATTGGATTGGGTTTAACTTTTGCGAATTCCGCTGGATTCGAGACCGCATGCAAAAAATACGATGAAGAAGTGGCAAAAAAGCTCAATGAGCGGTCGCTAACAATTCAGCCGCTCGAGGACGAAAAGTTGCAGCTAGAAAGTTCTAAGGACAAATCAAAGTCATATTTAAGATTTACTCACATTCCATCGCTCAGTGATTTGTCCTTTAAAATAGGCGATTTGGCGCAAAAAGATTCCTCAAGTGAATTATTAGCGGTACTAATTGACAAAGTGGGCCAAAATGAAAATGATTTGGCGGAATCCATAGGTAAACTCCGCCCTGAAGTGCCCCACAATAAAATTTTAGACAGTCTATCCTACAAGTTGCCACTTTTTGTAAAAGACAAACTTACCAGGCGTGAGGCGTGGATGGCTAAACTCAATCTTGAAAGGGCTGGAGCGTCGGCATACATTCAAGAATGGTAGCCTTTCTGTTAGCCTCAATGTCATCTATTGACATTTTGGCAATTTTACGGCAACATTTCACGAAACTACCCACGCCTCAAAGGACACCACCCTATGCCCTCTAGCCTTCATGTCAGCATTCCTGATGAAATGCGTGCTTATGTTGAATTGCGCACAAATGGGCAAAAGGCTTATGCTACACCAAGTGAATATGTCCGCGCGCTTATTCGTGAAGATATGGAGCGTGAATCAGAGCGGCTTTATGTTTTTCAAGCACTGTTACAATCAAATGATGACATAAAAAATGGACGGATTATTTCCGATGCAGCGCTCGATGAAATAGATGCCGAAATGGACGAAGAATTGGCGTTGAACTTTGGCTAATGAGAAGAAGCCAGCGCCAAGGGCAAAGTATTTTCTAACCGAAACTGCGACTTCACAATACCGAAAAATAATTTTTTATACCGCACAAAAATTTGGTGTGGAGCAAGCAAAGAAATACCGCGCACAATTACGCAAAGGAATTCTCAAAATTGCCGAGAAAAATATTTCAATCAAAACTTCGTTTCGCGAGGAAACTGCTTCACATACAAGTTTTTCTATTCACTTGGTAGTGCATCACTATATCGCATTCCAAGTTCAAACCAACAAGCACATAATTATTGCAGGCATCTTCCATGAAAGTATGGATTTGCCAGCTCGCCTATTACAACTTCAAGAAATGTCGAAAAAAGAAATCGCTGCAATAAATAGGCAATTTACTTAATCGTCCGAGCATAGCTTTCGAGCACCGCATTCATCCTTGTTTGATAGCCCTTTCCAAGGCTTTTATAAGTATCGAGAATTGATTTTTTGACACGCAGAGTTACTGCTTGGGTTTTATCTGGCTCTATTAAAACCGCATTTTTCCAAAAATCTTCATTCAATTCTGGAATATCAGAATAATCGATTTGCTTATCGTTTCGCGTCGCCAATTCTTTAAGACGTTCCTTTGATATAGTCATAATAAGTTTTCCTTTCGGTTTTGTTTGCGAGCCGTGCCGAAATAATCCTAGTAATTTCGGCTCTGTCTGTATGAACAACGACTACGGCGATGTTTTCTTCAATAGCGCCAATACTAATATATCGATCTTCGCCATAGTCATTTCGGCTGTCTTGCTTTGTTAGGATTTTTCCGAAAAATATTTCTTTCGCTTCATCAAAGCTAAGGCCATGCTTTTGCAAATTAGCCTTACTTTTCCTGCTATCCCATTCAAACTTCATGGTGCAACATAATACAATTTGTATTTACAATCAATGAAAATCTTTACTATGAATTTAAGTACGTTCGCTAAGGCTCGCTATTCCTCAAAGCTGCGCTGCCGAATTGGCTTACATCAGTAACCTTAACCAAGACTTCTGGCAGATTTGGATATTTACGCGCGGCAATTGGTAAATCGCGTTCGGCGCGGTTTGCAATTACAAAAAACCCTGCCGCGCCCAATTGTGGCTCAAGGCTTGTTCCCAAAGATGCGGCGCGCATAAAGCTGCCGATATAAGTAGCCTTTCCAGGCTCAATTGTGAATTCAATTTTGAACGGCACTGCCGATGACCAATCATAATAGCCAACACCCGGAAGGCCACCGCCAAAATAAAAACTCTCTATGGAATAATTTCCAGGTGGAAGGCGCCGCGCCACAACATGGCCACTTTCGCGCCCTTCAAAATCTGGGTTCTTTATTCTAAGATAAATAGCACCACCGGTTTTGGGGCTGATGTGACCGTTCCACAAACTATTAGATTGGCTTCTAGATTGGCTTCGCGGATTTGCCTGATTTGGATCATCATATTTATAAAAGAAAGTATAATTCATTCCAAAAGCTATTGATCCAACGGAATAGACCAAATAGCCGCCATCCTCGCCATTATATTCTTGCGGCTGGCGGCCCGCGCTTGCACTAGCTGCAAATAAAAGAATGAATAATGAAGCAAAAAGCCTAAATAGTTTCAGCATACTTTTACCCCTGCGCGGATTTCCAAGCCTTGATCTCGTCTTTCAACGCATTGCGGCGCGCAAGGCTTTCGGGTGGATATAACTCGTTCATATCGTAATATATTTCAAAGGCGGGAATGTCTGGGTTTAAAACCACCCAATCTTGTTTGGTTGCCGTAAAAATCTGTGCCTGTGGTGGGCAAAGATTGGGATTGTCCAACGTGCCAACGCGAACGAATTTTATTATTGGCCCAGCGCCAGCATAGGACGAATAAACCGCAACGAAACATTTCGGGCAGCGCGATATTACTTGGCCCTTGCCGCTTGCGCTTGGCGTTGCAATTTCAATCGGTTCGCCCGAAAGGAGCTTGATATTCTTGGCTTCTATCACCGCATTGATAACAAAAGCCGAACCGGTTTCGCGTTGACACCATGTGCAATGGCAACAATTAACAAATATTGGCTTTTCTAACAATTCATACCGTATATGGCCACAGTCACAGCCACCATGATATTTTTGGTTCTTCCCCTTGTCCAAAAAGTCTGCAACTTTTTTTGGGCTCATCACGCCCCCCTTCATATCCACCGCCGCACTTTTTGCAAATAATCCAAATATTCTTGGCCAAATTTAGCGCTAAGGGCGCGTTCTTCGGGTTTGATTTGAAAAAAATGAATGTACAACGCAAAGCCGCCAACCAGGAAAAGGCCAATCAGCGAAGTGTTCCAAATCGCCCATCCACTCAACAGCAAAACCATGCCAAGATACATAGGGTTGCGAGTTTTTGAAAACACTCCGCTTTGGACAATATTGCTGGCATTTTGGGGTGCAAGTGGGTTTATCGTAGTCTTGAACTTCCGAAATTCCAAAAATGCTGAAATGTCGATTGCCAAAGCAATTACTACAAACCCAATCAAAGAAGCAATCCGAAGCGGCCTGCCAAAATCAATCGCAGCGCCAAAATCACGACACAGCCAAATCAACAGACCAAAAATTGCCGTTACGATTGGCGGCGGGATTTTAGTTTCAAGGAAATTCATTACAAGTCCACTTCATTTTTACCGCCATTTTTACTTTTATTGCACAGGTTTACAACCCTAATCGCCAGCTCGAAACAATCTAAATTGGGATTGCGCTATATGTGGAGACGCAATAGGTTGTTACATTTTTTGCGGCGGCGTTGATAAGAATGGATCTTCTATCGGTATTAAAGTGCATTGAGCTTCAGAGTTGTTTAAGAATATCGCCACACTTTTTCTCAAGGTCAGCCAAATCCTCACAAACAGTCTTCCAGACAACTTCCCAATCGATGTCGTGATAGCCGTGAGCAATGCGATTTCTTTGACCGCATATTTTCGCCCATTCGATTTCGGGGTATTTTTGCGTAAATTCAAGGTGCTTTTCCAATAATTTCTTTGAAGATTCGCCAATGGAAATTAACGCCATTGAAACAGCATGCTGAGTCTTTGCATCACCCATAAAATCGACTTTTGAATAGCCTTCAACAAAACTCAACGCATTGTGACAGCCCTCAATTAGTTGCACCAAATATAGTTTTTCACGAATTATCATAGTGGCCGAGCGCTTGCCAGCACTTCTTCGCGAATTATCATTGGAATACCGCCCGAAGTCATAATATCCACCTTAATCTTAAGAGCTTCCTCTAACTCAATTTGCAGTCCCGCTAAATCAAATAGCGAAGTATTCGGCTTCAAATCGATCAACAAATCTAAATCACTCGCTTCACTATCTTCACCTTTGGCAACTGATCCAAAAACGCGCGGGTTCATCGCGCACGATGCGCTCAAAATATCCATCACTTTTTTGCGATGCTTTTTCAATGCCAAAGACGGGCGCATGGTATAATCCTCTTAGCCATTATAGCACGACTATTCTGAAATGGGAATAATTTCGCTAGCCCACTCCCTCGTCCAACTGCCCCTCCCATTTGGCGATAACGGCGCTGGCGACGCTATTACCAACAACATTGGTGGCGCTGCGGCCCATGTCAAGGAGGTGATCAACGCCCAAAACAATAGCAATCCACTCTGCAGGGAGGCCGAAATACGCAAGCGTGGCCATTATCACAACCAAACTTGCGCGCGGCACTCCGGCAATGCCTTTAGAAGTTATCAAAAGCAAAAACAGCATTAAGATTTTCTGCCCGGTTGAAAATTCGACACCATGCGCTTGGGCAATAAAAATGGTCGCGAACGTGCAATAAAGCATGCTGCCGTCCAAATTAAACGAATAACCAAGCGGCAAAACAAAGCTGTTGATTTTTTGCGATACACCAATTTTTGGCAAGCCAACCATAAGTTTTGGCAATGCGGCTTCGGATGATGCAGTTGAAAACGCCAATAAAAGCGGCTCATAAATCATTTTCAATAGTTTGATAATCATACCACGGCCTAAAACCACAAATCCGGCGCCAAGAATTAGAAGCCACAAAATGCCCATTGAGGCGTAAAAGCCACCCATGAATTTGGCATAAGTCCATAAAATACTCGGCCCTTGTTGTGCGATGGTCTGCGCCAGTGCACCAAAAATTGCAACTGGCGCAAATTTCATAACAATTTCGGTAATCTTAAGCATAATGGCGGCACCTTCTTCGGCCAATTCCATTATTTTTGGTGCTTTATCGTCAAGAGCTGCAACTGCGGTGCCTGCAAAAACCGAGAATATAACAATCTGCAATATTTCGTTTTCTGCCATTGCTTTAATAATCGAACTTGGAATCACATGTTCAATAAATTTCTCAAGCGTGAAATTATCAGTTGATGGAACTTTTGCAGCTTCGCCGGCAAGCATTTGCATATTTAGGCCAACGCCCGGTTTCAACCATTCGACCATTACCATGCCTAAAACCAAACTAACCACAGACGCAACGATGAACCAAGCCAAAGCCTTTATGCCAACCCGGCCGACTTGGGCCGCATCTTCCATATGGCCAATGCCTGCTATCAATGTGAATAGCACCAATGGCGCGATAATCATTTTTATCAACAAAATAAATATTTTCGGCAGCAGTTTGTAGAATGAAACCAACCCTGCCATCTCCTCTGGCGTCATAAAAGCGTTGGTCAAAACACCAGCTAAAATTCCGAAGGCCATTGCGGCTAATATCAATATTGCGAAATTGCGATTCATTTTGTTGCCCCGATTTCTATGTTTTTTGATACCCTAATGCCGAAACTAAAATTGCCAAGGGGTTTCGGCATTCAAATCGCAAATTTCGGTTGCCGCCAATAAATTTTGCATTATCATGGAAGCGGTTCCAGTGCGGGAATGAGATTCAGGGTTTTCACCATGCAAAATAGTTATTCAAATCGGCGCCGAACAATTCTTGGGCTTTCTGTTTTGGGATTGGGGGTTAGTTTTGCCATGCCTGCTTTGGCGACAACCAACCGTGCGCGGGCATTGCCTTACCGCGTCCCTGTGAGAATCGGCAATGCTGCAGAATTGGTGCCGGCGTCCGACGTTGCTTTGGGTGGGTGGCTTGGCAATCGGGTGTCAAAAAATGCAAGCCAAAGAATGCTGCACATTGATGTTGCGCCTTTATTGGCTGGGTTCATTCAAAAGCCGGGGTCGCACCCTTGGATTGGTGAACATATTGGCAAATGGCTTCATGCCGCTACGCTTGCATGGGCAAATAATGGAGATGGCGCACTCCACGCCAAAATCGTTGCTGCTGCAGGCCAATTGATTGCCGCCCAAGAAGATGATGGCTATTTAGGAACTTATGTCACTGCCAAAAGGTTTGGGTTATTTGATGGCGCAGATTGGGATGTTTGGTCACACAAATATTGCTTAATAGGGCTTTTGACATATTTCCAATATTCTGGTGACCAAAGCGCATTTGCAGCGGCGAAAAAGGCTGCTGATTTATTGCTGGCAACTTTCCCGTCACAGCGTAGTATTTTGGCGGCTGGAACCCATAAAGGCATGTCGTCGACCAGCGTTTTAGAACCAATTGTGCAGCTTTACCGTTTAAGCGGCGAAGAAAAATATTTAGATTTTGCTAAATATATCGTCGCCAGTTGGTCCGAACCAAATGGGCCAAATATTGTCCAGACATTATTGAACGAGAAAAAGGTCAATAAAACTGCCAATGGCAAAGCCTATGAAATGTTGTCTAATTTGGTCGGTCTAGGTGACCTTGCGCGGGTAACGGGGGACCGGCAAATGATTGATGCATGCTTGAATGCATGGCAAGATATTGTCGATAATCAATTGCATATTACAGGCTCAGCTTCGCGTTGGGAGCATTTCCAAAAAGACGGCGATTTCCGCTGTGATGTGTTGGCGCATATTGGTGAAACTTGCGTTACGACAACTTGGATTCAGTTCAACCAGTCGCTTTTGCAACTAACTGGCGAAGCACGCTTTGGCGATGAATTGGAACGCAGTTTCTACAATCACCTTGCCGCAGCGCAACACCCCGATGGCGATGATTGGTGTTATTATACCGCGCTTCAAGGCCGCAAACATTATGATAAGGGCATAACATGTTGCCATTCAAGCGGGCCGCGCGGGATGGCGCTTGCACCACTTTCTGCCATGCTTTTGGCGAAAAATGGCGAAGATACGGTAATATTGATCAATAGCTTTGAATCAATGACTGCAGAGTTTGAAATAGACGGTAAAAAGGTCAAAATAACGCAAACAAGTGAATTTCCACGTAGTGGCAGTGCGCAAATTTCTGTAAATACGAACCAGCCTGTTAGTTTTGCAATAAAAATTCGCGCACCCGAATGGGCCGAACCTATGACAGCAATCCAAACTTCGCGGATTGACGGTTGGCGTGAATTTGCGCCACGAACTTGGCGTGATGGCGATTTTTACGAATATGATTTCAATTTAAGTGGCCGAATTATAGAAGGCGTTGGAACGAATATTGGCCGTGAAGCACTAGCGTTTGGGCCATTTATTTTGGCAGCGGACGGGCGTCGCAATGCCCATTGGGGTAAACAATATAAATATGCACTTGCTGGCAACCGAATAAGCAAAGTGCGCCGATCTGAGCCTATGGCATTTAGTGCGAAAATTTCCAATGTCCCCCAATTGCCGAATCTTGTTCAACGCGGGCATTTCAAAACTTTTGCCGATGTAGGGGCGGATCGTGGCGACTATAGGGTTTGGCTACGCGCGCGCGGGCGCCAAAGCCAAGGCCCGTTTGAATCCGTGCTTATCGGCGGGCAATCAAGTTGGTCAAGGCGTGGCAATTCAACCGGCTCTATCAATGATGATGATTATGAAAGCTGGGCCTCTACTAATAACGGAAGTTTATTAGCGGAAGATTGGTTTGCAGTCGAATTGGCCGAGCCCAAAAGCGCAATAACTTTTGTTTTTAACCAAGGCCGAACATATGAAAACGGCGGCTGGTTTGATACTTCAGTGGCAAAGCCAATTGTTGAGATTAAGAGAACAAACAAAGCCGATTGGGAGGAAATTGGCAGAATTGACCATTACCCTTCATCAAATGCTCAAACTAATCCGTTTCATGGTGAAATGCCAATGTGGGATTTTAGATTGGATTTAAGAGAACTTGTTAGTTTTGTTGCGGTTCGAGTGCGCGGGAAGCCGTCAAGCGGTAACAACCCGGCTCAAAACTATGTTACGTGTGCCCAATTATCGGCTTTTGATTGGATATAATTGGCCTTTAGAGCGTTTCCCAAAAAGTGTGAAGCGGTTTTTGGACGAGAAACGCGACAAACAACGGAAGCTAGAGCACCATTTCTATGGGGTCGAAAAGGTGCTCTAGAGGTCAAATGCATCACTTGGCAGTTTTAATTTCAATTTTTTTGACGTTTGGCGCCACCGCCTCCTTTTTCGGGATTTTGAGCGTCAAAACGCCGTGCTTCATTTCGGCGACTGCGCTGTCAACATCCGCATCATCAGGAATTGAAATTGTTCTACTTACCGAACCATAAGAACATTCTTGATGGAAATAGCCTTCTTTTTCTTCCTTCTTTTCGGTTTTTTTCTCGCCCTTCAAGGTTAGAAAGCCGTCTTTGAATTCAACTTCCAAATCCTTTGCATCGATCCCAGGAACTTCAGCAATTAGATTATAGGATTTGGCGTCTTCCTTAAAATCAACAAGGACGCGAACATCAGCGTTTTTGCCCAAATGCTCTTTAAGATCACTGATCTTGAAATCATCAAACAAATCTTCGAGGGCGCGCTCAACATCGTGCCGAACCCCAACTAAACGTCCAAAACTATTTGGCCAAAATGGCAAATTACGATTAAAATGTATCACTTCATGCTTCGACATAAATTTCTCCTACAAAATAAACCTCCTCTACCCGACAAATAGATATTGATGAGTTATTTCGTATTCAAGATTTGTATTGTCATTTTTTTTAGTCAAAACGTCGCAGCTGAAACTGAACTTACTCTAATGCCTACATCCCCGGTGGTCGCATTCCTGGACCGCCTGGGCCATGCGGGCCACCTGGGCCTTGAAATGGGTTGGCCGGCTGGCTTCGCGCACCTGTTGGCCTTGTTCCAAGCATAAGCCTGAAACCAACATAAAGAACACGTGATTCAACAGATCTTTGCGTCACACTATAAATCGTGTTGGAATCAGTTACCGATCTATTTTTTGAAATCGCAAATGGTTCGTTATAATTTACAACAAGATATGCAAATGGCGCCAATTGACGAGAGTATGTTATGTTGCTCATGCCCATCGCGGTTGAGTATCCTTGCGGCGTATACTGCCGCCCTTGCGTTCCGACCATCAACTGAAGTCTGTCTTTTGGTGTAACCGTATAATCAAGGCTTAAGCGCCCCGAAACGGTATTTCCAGAAATTGTACCAGCGTTCAGACCGATCTTGTCGATTTCAACGCGCGATATTGTTGAATTCAAACTAACATTTAGTTTGTTGAAAAACTTATTGCTGAAATTCAATTCAACGCCGCCACTATTTGATTGATTGCCATTAATCCGCGTTGTTTCAATAATATTATTGGGCAAATAGCGGCTAAATGACGTAATCACGTTTTCGTTCTGACGATAAAAACCGCGAATTTGCAAGGACTTGCCACTGCCTGATCGCTCATAGCCCAATTCAAAGGCGTCAGTTTCTTGCGGGCGCAAATTCGGATTGCCGATTGTGTAATTTTCGGCATCATTATAGACAATTGTTGGGTTCAAATCCTGCGGGTTAGGTCTTTGAATTCGGTGCGAATAGCTTGCACGAATTTTAGAATTATCCGAAATATTATATGTTAGGAATGCGCTTGGGTTAGCGTTGGTATAATTACTATTGCTAGATACGCCATTTGCCGGATTCAAAGTGTTGATATCTGTATTTTCAACCCGCAAACCAATCTGGCCTATCCATTTTTCACCCAAATATTGTTGATACGTCGCATAGCCTGCGGAAACTGTTTGATAATATTCAAACGAATTTGTGCGACCCTCTATAATCGCTGGCGCGCCTGTTGTCGGGATGTTGGTGGTTACATTATCAAACCTATTGTCATCAATCGTGACCTGCACACCAGTTGTTAGAAGATTGTCGCCTAAGGCTTTGGTAACGTCAAAACTTGCAACCCAGTTCGTAGTATTTGTTGTGTTTAAGCGGTTTTCATTGACAATTCTAGGCGTAGGCAAAGTATAGTTGAAATTATCAAACGAAAGCGAATCGCCCTGTGAATTTGAATAGCGCAAATCGGCTTTCAAAGTGTCGACAAAATTATCACCTTTATATTCCCAATTAAGCGCCAAGCCAAAGTCGTCACGCGGATTTTCTGCATTCGACCCGAAAACATAATCGCTTATGAAAACATTATTAGCGTCATAGCCAAAGTAGCGGCGGGCTGTTTGCCCTTCTTGGGTTCGGTGACCGAAATTAATTTGCGCGCCAATAGTTTGGTGTTGGTCGAGATTGTAATCAATGCCGAAATTGCCGCTGTAACCTTTTCTGCGACCATCGACCCGCGCCGTTTGGTCGGTATGAACGACACTACCCGCGAGGGCATTTTTCCTATCGCTGCTCGAAATGCTCTTGAAAACTCGCCCATCTTGACGATAGTTCAACCCGCCTGACAGGCTTATTTTGTCCTTATTGTATGAAGCTGTGGTGCTAAAATTATATCTATCATCTTCACCCGCCATTGCTGTAAAACTTATAAATTTACCGGGGCGGCGATTACGCCTTGTCACTAAATTAATGATTCCACCCGAACCTTCAGACGAAAATTGTGCACCTGGATTGTTCATTACTTCAACTGATTCAATATCCCCGCCAGACATTGCAAGGATAGCCGCCGCTCGGTTCTCGCCGCGCATAAGTGCCGAAGCCCTGCCGTTTATAAGCACGTTTACATTGGAATTGCCGCGTAAACTTATGTTGCCTTCACTATCAACATTAACAGAAGGCACTCGGTTTAAAGCATCGCCCGCATTCCCCGTTTGTGCCGTAACATCATTGCGCAAGTCATAGGCCTGCCTGTCGATCCGATTTGTCGCGCGTTCGCCTGTTACCGTTACTGTTGTGCCTTCAGCATTTGCCGCAGGCGTGGGTGTTGGCGCAGTCGTATCGGTGGTTGCGGGAGCCGTAGCAGATGGTGCTGGGGTTGGAGTTGGAGTTGGAGTTGGAGTTGCGGTTGTTGATGGGGACACTTGCCCGCGAATTCGCGGCGGCGGCTGTGTGGCTTCGGGCGCTGTTTGCGCAATGGCAGATTGCGGCAATGAAAAACAAACAAGTGAGATTGCACAAACTGATACTGAAAGATGAAGTTGGCGGTATTTTGCGGCACGGTTTGGGGAGGCGGATCGAAACATTGTTTTCCTTAAATGCGAAAGATTCTAACGTAATCAAATTGATTTTGGTAATTTGATACTAATCGATATTGCGTGGCGAATAAATTAAACTTTTGCAATAATTGCAAAAAGAAAAGCCATGCGAATATTTGCATCATGGTTTAACGATACTGGGGCAGATTTCCGTTGCTTTTTTCGAGAATTTCTCGCAAATATTTGCATTAGAGCGAAATCCAATCAAGTGGAACACTTGTAATGGAAAAATTGAGTGGAAACCAAGGAATCTCTCTTACTTGTTCGAGCACGATTTTCAAGTTCCACTTGAAAATCCACCGCTCTAATAACAGAGCATTAAATTGCGACGGAATTGCCGCATTTCATCGTTACACTTAAAACCACAAAAAATTATGGAGCAGATAATGAAAAAACTAATTTTCGGCACCACGGCTTTGATTTGCATTTTAGGGGCAAGTCAGGCTTTTGCCCAAGTTAATCAGCATCAACAAAATCAAACCAAACGCATAAATTCAGGCGTGGCTTCGGGTGAACTTACGTACCGCGAAGCTGATAATTTGCGCGATGATCAGGCCGAGATACGGCGCACCGAAGCGCGCATGCGCGCCCGCAATGGCGGCCAATTAACCGTTGCGGATAGAGCGCGGCTTAATGTCATGCAAGCCGAAGCAAATGCCAAAATCTATAAAAAGAAGCATAATCGCCGCGATAGAAACTAGTCGCAACATAATTTTCGTCATCAAAGGCACACATTTAGCTCGATTGGCGCTAAAATTCGATATTTACACGGAAAGTCAGTTTCATGAGTATGACAATCGCGCAAAATCGGTTCGGCCTTGGCGCAAATGGCAACGCATTCGCCGAGAATGCTGACCCAAAACAATGGCTTTTGGCACAATTTGACACTTACCAAATCCGCCCTTCATCCAATTTCGAACTAGGCAGTGGCACTGAAATTGCGCAGCGGATTGAAGCGCGCCAAAAGGCGAAAGCCAAGGAAAAGCGGCAACAAGACCCCTCACCGCGTTTGCAAAACTATGATGATTTGCGTGAAATATATTTTGATAATGTCAATGCGCGCGCTGATTTTGCACTAAAGTCGTCGGCACCCTTTGTAGAGCGATTGGTGCATTTTTGGTCCAATCATTTTGCGATATCTGTTGATAAAATCCAAGTTCGTGCGCTTGCTGGTGCCTATGAATTTGAGGCCATAAGGCCAAATGTACTTGGCAGTTTTCGTGACCTCTTGCTAAAGGCAGTAACGCATCAAGCCATGGTATTGTACCTTGATCAAGCGCGTTCAATTGGTCCGAATTCACAACTCGCAACACGCATGACGCGAACCCCCGCTGTCGCCCAAAATCGCCGCATCGGCATAAACGAAAACTTGGCGCGCGAAATAATGGAATTGCATACTCTTGGCGTGCATGGTGGCTACAATCAAACTGATGTCACTGAGTTTGCCAAAGCGCTTACTGGCGTAACTGTAATGAATGAGCGGCGAGCCGCGCGTAGTTCAAGCGTTCGGGTTGGGCAGACTTATTTCGAAGCGAGCTTTCACGAAAATGGTTCGCGAACCATAATGGGCAAAACTTATCGCCAGAACGGTATGGCGCAGCCGCTTGCGATCATTGAAGATTTGGCCAAGCACCCTTCAACCGCGCGCAATATAGCGACAAAATTAGCGCGGCATTTTGCGGGCGACACTCCGCCGGTTCGGCTTGTAAATGAACTGGCTGCCACGTTCCAAGCAACTGACGGTGATTTGAAATCATTGTATCGCGTTTTAGTGAACGCTCCCGAATGTTGGGTTCAAACTCCATTAAAATATAAAACTCCGTGGGAGTGGTTGATATCAAGCCTTAGAGCAACTGGCTTTCGCGATGTAACACAAATAGAAGTCGCAACGATTATGCGCAATCTCGGTCATTCTGTATGGGAACCAAAATCGCCAAAAGGTTTTGACGACATTGAAAGCGCATGGGCCGCGCCCGATGCATTGATGCGGATTGTCGAATTGGCACCACAAATTGCATCAAGAGTAAATATAAGTTCGCCCGATGCAATGGCGCAAGTTCTGCTTGGTCAGTCGCTTTCAGCACACACCAAAACCGCGATTTCGCGGGCTGAAAGTCCAATATCGGGGCTTTCACTATTGTTAGTTTCACCAGAATTTATGCGGAGATAGCAAATGAGCAATGATTTAATACGCCGCAATTTTCTTATGCAAGGACTTGGCTTGGTTGGCGGGATTGCGGCTTCCACTTTGCCAAATCTGGCATTTGCAAATGCCGATACTGATACTCGGTTTTTGTTCGTAATTCAGCGCGGCGCCGCCGATGGACTTGATAGTGTCATTCCATATGCTGACCCTGCATACGCGCGCGCGCGCGGTGCTTTGGCGATAAGCGAAAGCGAAGCCATAAAACTGAATGGCACTTTTGCGCTTCATCCTTCGCTTACAAATATTGGCGATTTATATAAATCAGGCCAAGCGGCGATGGTTCATGCAATTGCGTCACCTTACCGCGAAAGGTCACATTTTGATGGCCAAAATATTTTGGAATCTGGCGGGCTTCGTGCCTATGAAATTGACAGTGGCTGGCTTAATCGGTTTTTGACTTTGTTGCCCAATGGCCGCAAAGAACCGATTGCATTATCGGCCACCATTCCCTTGGCACTGCGCGGCGCAAATGCTGTTACTTCTTATGCGCCATCAAATATTCCAACCACAGATAGTGACTATATGATGCGAATTGCCCAATTGTATGAAGCCGATGAGAGGCTTTACGCTTTATGGATGCAAGCGACCCAAACCCGCGAAATGGCGGCGGGCGAAACTGGCCTTAGAAACGCTGGGAATATGGGCCGCCTCGCCGCCTCATTCTTGGTGCGTGATGATGGCCCAAGAATCGCAATGGTAGAATCCAATGGTTGGGACACCCACCAAGGGCAAAAAAACCGCCTTGAGAACGGCTTGCGCGGCCTTGATGCGGAAATCGCGCAATTCAAAACCGGCATGGGCGATAAATGGTCCAAGACTGTCGTGCTTATTGCCACCGAATTTGGGCGAACCGTCGCCACCAATGGAACCGTCGGAACCGATCATGGAACCGGTGCTTGCGCCTATGTTTTGGGCGGTAAAGTGAATGGCGGGCGGGTAATTGCCGATTGGCCGGGGCTTAATCAACCGCAATTATATGAAGGGCGGGATCTTAGACCCACCGCCGATTTATATGGCTTGATTTCAGGCTTGATGGCCGAATCTTTTGGCCTTGAGCCGCAATTGGTGGCAAGGACACTATTCCCCAATTCGCCCACAACAAGGGCAATGTCGGGATTGGTTAAAGCTTAACCCATATCAAACAGCAAAAATTCGCTCTTGCCATTTGCTGATAATCTTATCGCATCTTCTTCCCAAATTGCTGCGCCATCGCCTTCGGACAATTGAATATCATTTAGCACCAAATTACCTTTGGCGACTTGCAGCCAAACGCCACGGCCTTTGGCGATTTGGTGGGTTAGTTTATCTTCATTGTCAAAAAGGCTGGCAAATAAACTGACATTTTGGTTGATTGTCACTGAGCCTTGTTGGCCATCGATAGATGCGATCAAACATAATTTGCCGCGTTTATCATCGGCACTAAATTGTTTTTGCTCATAGCTTGGGGTTAGGCCTTGGGCATTTGGCAAAATCCAAATTTGCAACAAGTGGCAAGTTTCGGTTTTTGATGGGTTAAATTCGGAATGGCGAATGCCAGTGCCAGCGCACATTCTTTGCACATCGCCCGCCGCAATCACACTGCCAGTACCAAGGCTATCTTTATGTTCCAAAGCGCCTTCAAGAACATAAGTGACAATTTCCATATTGTCATGCCCATGAGTGGGGAAGCCGCCGCCGCCCGCTATCCTATCATCATTTATTACCCGTAATGGGCCAAAGCCCATGAAGCGTGGATCATGATAATTGGAAAACGAAAAACTATATTTGGTATCAAGCCAACCATGATTGGCCTTGCCACGTTCTTCTGATTTGCGGATTTGAATTGTCATAAAGTATTATTCCAAATTTTGATTAAAGTTCGCCGCCTAAGACGCCCCAACACTAATTGGGGCTTGCAAGCAAAGTTATCAAGTGGCAAGCACTTTTTTTGGGAAAGGTATTTTAAGTGAACTCAACGTCTCGTGAAAATGTAAATTGGGCGCAAGGCCGCATTGCCTTCATTTCGGGCGCAACTTCGGGCTTTGGGCAAGCGCTGGCGCGGCGGATTTTGGCCTCAGGCGGCAAAGTCATCGCGACTGGCAGGCGTAAGGGCCGACTTGAAGCATTTGCGCAAGAATGCAGCACGCCGAAGCTTCTTACAATAGAACTTGACGTAACCGACAAGGCCGCAATCGAAAATGCCATAGACGGCTTGCCAATTGAGTTTCAAAACATCGATATATTGTTCAATAATGCAGGCTTGGCACTTGGCATGAAAGGCGCGCATGAGGCAACACTTGCGCACTGGGATACTATGATTGCAACCAATATCAGCGGGCTGGTACATTTAACCCATAAAATACTAAAGGGCATGGTGGCGCGTAACAAGGGTGACATAATAAATGTTGGCTCGGTGGCCGGCACTTACCCATACCCTGGCGGCAATGTTTATGGGGCAACCAAAGCCTTTGTGCATCAATTTTCGCTTAATTTGCGCGCCGATTTATTGGGCAAAAATATTCGTGTTACAAGCTTTGAACCAGGGATGTGCGAGACCGAATTTTCCGAAGTTCGCTTTAATGGTGACAAAGCCGCAGCAGCAAAAGTATATGCGGGCGCAAGTCCTTTGAGTGCCGATGATGTGGCGCTGACAATTGAAGGAATATTGCGTTTACCGGCCCATATCAACGTCAATACAATTGAAATTATGCCGGTGAACCAAGCATTTTCACCCTTTGCCGTTCATCGCGAAACCTGATACGCAGATTTTGCGAAAAATTAGGAGTGAATAATGAAATATGTAGTAAAAAGTAGCAAATCAGCCGAGGATTGCGTTGAGGCCCTTAAAGCTACGGCAGTTGCCAATAAATTTGGGGTATTGCATGTTCATGATTTGCAAAACACCCTTATTTCCAAAGGTTTCCCATTTGGCAGTGCTGCCTTTGCGCTCGACGTGTGCAACCCCAAGAAGGCGCTTGAAGTTCTGAGTTTTGATATTTCAATGGCGATGGTTTTGCCGTGCAAAATTTCTGTGTGGGAAAAAGACGATGCGGCATTTATTGGCATGGTGCGCCCGACTGCCCAATTGGCATTGTTGAATGATAGTGAAGAATTGGACGCTGCGGCAGCCGAAGTTGAAGCAACACTTATTAAGATTATCGACGAAGCCGCCGCATGAGCGCAGCAACTCTTTTTGCACTTTGTTTATTTGCCTTTGTAAGTTCAATCACACCGGGCCCAAACAATATGATGTTGTTTGCAAGTGGGGTTAATTTCGGGTTCCGCAAAACCATACCGCACATGTTGGGAATTGGTTTTGGCTTCGGGATATTGGTGGTTTGCGTTGGCCTTGGGTCAGAGCAAAGGAAGTTCAAATAGAACCAGTTCTGTTTGAATAGAATGAGCCGAGTGGCAGGAAAAAAGCTGAAGCGAACCCAAGTTCGTTTCGGGTTTTTGACGAACCAATCGGCCATTATATTAAAACCCTAAGGGCCAGAAAAACTTAAACAATTAAATTTTCAAACCTTACAGGCCGCAGTCTTTTTCGCCAATTCCTTCAAGTTTTGCCTTGACAATAGCCCGCTATTGCCTTCGGCAACAACTCTTGATCTTGGCAAAAAATCCTTCTGGCAGAACGATTCTATTTGGACATCCTTTGCTCTCCGTGAGATATTCGAAACTTACCCCAAATTATATTTGGCGATAAAAATTGCAGGCGGCGCATATTTGCTATGGATTGCCTATCACATAGCGACGGACACAAAAATTGGTGACGCCAAAGCAAGCGCCAAACCCATGACTTTTTTGGGCGCTGCACTGTTCCAATGGGTGAACCCAAAAGCTTGGGTAATGGCGGTTACCGCGGCTGTTGCCTACACGAACCATGAAAATTATCTTTTAAGCGTGATTTTGGTGGCTTTGGTTTTTGTTATCATAAACGTGCCATGTGTTTCGCTTTGGGCGGGGTTTGGCACTTGGATGCAGAAGTTCTTATCAAACCCCAAAACCCTAAGAACTTTCAATATTGGCATGGCAATTCTTTTGGTGCTAAGTCTCTATCCAATGTTGAAATAGAGAGGTCTGAGCCTACCATGAAACAACCGCATTTGCATTCGATAGATACGCTTCGCGGCCTTGGGGCTTTAGTTGTGGTTTTATATCACAGCGGTAAAATGTTTGCCGCTCCCACCTTGGCCGCACATGGTTATTTGATGGTGGATTTCTTTTTTGTGCTTAGCGGCTTTGTTATGACCTATAGCTATGAAGGGCGCATCAAGGGCGGTGAAACATTTCGCGATTTCGCGTTTTCACGCTTTGCACGGCTGTATCCTTTATATTTGTTCACTCTCATTTTGGGCGCTTTGTCGCTGGCATACGTGATTAGTGAAAAACATTTGTGGGCGCAAAGTGGCGGCGCGTTTTGGGCTGCATTTGGCGTCAATGCACTAACTTTGCCATATTTTGAGACCACGAGATTGGTTGGTGGCGGGCCGGTCTTTCCATTCGCGCTGCAAGCCTGGGCAGTGTTTTGGGAATTTGTAATCGCATTTGCATTCTATTTTTGGGTTAAAAATGGCGCGAGGTTTGCGGTTTTGCTTTGGTTGATATTTGCCGGCCTATTGTATTTTGTTGCGATGCCAACCATGCGCATTGATCTTGGCTGGAAAGGCGACGGTTTTATTATTGGCGGGCTGCGGGCATTTGTCGGCCTATTTGGCGGCTACATAAGTGCCAAGACCATCAAAACTTGGTTTGACGCGAATGACAAGGCCCGAAGCATTGGATTGATGTCAATTGCGTGGCTTGTTATCGCCGCCACCTTTTATCATGGCGTTTGGGTAAAGTCTGACAACCCCTATTTTGAATTGGCGATGATATATTTTGGTTTTCCACTTTTGGTTGGCACAATTTGCCATTCCAAAATTTGGATATTGAATAATCAAATCATCAACTTTTTCGGCAAAATATCTTATTCACTTTATTTGATGCACATATTCCTACTTGGCCTTGGGCTAAAATACTTAAAGGCAACTGGCACAGAAGCGTCATTGGGCATAGGTTTAGTTTGGCTTGGGATTGTAATATTCCTGTCATATCTCGTGCATCGATTTGTTGAAGTTCCAGCAAGGACGATTTTGACAGCCAAATACAACTCAAGGGGCAGTTAGCTGGTGATCAGTTGATGGCTTTGTCTAAAATCCGAAGTGGACTTTAGTCAACTGTGATCTCTGGCAATGACAAGACAGTGGTATTCTTAATCGTTTCCATCACAAAACGCGATGAAACGTTTTTCATCGGGACGTTTTCAATAAGCCCTTTGTAAAATCTGTCATAATGCGCCATATCGGGCACTATCAGCTTCAGAATGTAGTCAATATCGCCAGCCATGCGCAAAACCTCTGCTACTTGTGGGCATTGATTGATGTAAGCCGTGAATTTTGCCAGCCAATTGGTTGTATGTTCACCAGCCTCAATCGACACAACAACAACTAAATTCAATCCGACTAATTCGGGATCAACAATTGCGACTTGTTTTTTAATTATCCCTTTGGATTGAAGTTTTTGAACTCTTTGCCAACATGGGGTTTGCGAAAGGCCAACCTTTTTTGAAAGCTCAGTTAGCGGCATGTCACCGCGCTCCATCAATGCCATCAAAATACGACGATCAATAATGTCAATATTTCCGCTTTTGCGACTACCCATTTGAAATACCTTAAAATTCGCCTTCAAAAAGTTGTTTTGTAAGACTAGCAATTTTTGCTATATTTCATCATTTTGGCGCGCATTCAAGTCAAACATCTGCCTAATTTGCGTGAGACACAGAATAATTTTCTTCAAAAGAAAAGCCCTGCCGATTGACAGGGCTTTTTATATTACGAACCAACGCAATAAATAATCTGATTAGTCTTTCAAATCAGCAGGAACGTGCCCGCCATTTGCAGCCAATTTGTTCATGACTTGGCGATGCAGCCAAATGTTCATTGTGGCGCTGTCGTTCATATCGCCAGTATATCCAAGTTCGGTAGCAAGTTCCTTACGGTTGGCAAGGCTTGAATCAAGGCCGCAAAGCTTCATCAAATCGACAATTGAAACGCGCCAATTTGTATCAAAATTCACGAGTGTAGCCGCATGGTCAAGAATTGGTACAATATCGATTGGCGCAGCTGGCGCAGCGGCGGCAGGTGCAGCGCTTGCAGGTGCAGCAGAAGTTGGTGCGGGCGCTGCATGCGCCTTATTGCCGAAAATCGCGTTCTTTATTTTGTCGAAAAAGCTCATAATACTAACTCCTTGTTTATGGTAAAATCAGTTCAATTTGGGAAACTTGACCAATGGCAGTCTATCTGAACTATAGTGTGGTTACAAGACGATTTGATGTCAGTAAATAAGGGCTGTTGCCTTGAACCTTCGCCCCTGTATAATGACAAAGAGCAATAGAAAGCATCCTGTCATGAATAAATTTACACTTACCCGCCGCGCAGCTTCGGCCAGCATTACATCAATTTTTGCGCTGGCTTGGGCAGGCCAATCAAATGCGCAAGCAAGGAGCCGTGAGGACACAGCATTCACAAGGCTTGCACAAAGATGGATAGAGGGGTCGCTCCGTTTAGGCCCGGTTGCCGCAACCCAAATTGGCGAACATAAATATGATGGGTTTATCGATGATATGAGCGCAGAAGGAAGATTGCAAAACATGGCTTTTGCAAGATTAATTCGTGACCAGCTCGACCAAATTGATTCTTCAAAGCTAACGCGTGATAATCAAGTTGACGCTGCAATGCTTATGAACGCGCTAAATGGCCAAATTTGGAATGTGGAAATATCCCAAGATTGGGCATGGAACCCGCTTCAATATCAATCGGTTGCGGGCGGTGCTGTTTACAATCTTATGGCGCGCGAATTTGCGCCGCTTAAGACGCGCCTCGTGAATGCCACTAGTCGCATGGAAAAAATTCCAACCCTGCTGCGTCAAGCGCGCGAAAACCTCATACCAGCAAGGGTGCCAAAACCCCATGCCGAGACATATTCTGCACAAAACAAGGGCCTCAAATCCATTATCGATGAAATGATTGCACCGCATAAACACGCTTTGCGGGGCGCACAATTAAGGCGTTTGGACGCTGCAATTGCAACCTATAACCGCGCAATTGACGAGCATCAATCATGGATTGATACGACCCTCCTCCCCGCAGCAAATGCGGATTTCCGGGTTGGGGCAACAAAGTTTGACCAGCAATTGGGCTTCACATTGATGTCAAATCTAAGCCGGCAGGAAATTCGCGCCAGAGCGGACGCGGCAATAATTCGTGTGCGCGCGCGCATGTATGAAATTGCGTCGCGGGTCCTTACAAACAGGCATGACCCCGATAAACTGCCACCAAGCCCAACCGATGATCAGCGCCAAAGCGCCATAAGGGCCGCGTTAGACATTGCCGCGCAGCAAAGGCCAACGCCAGACAAATTGGTAGAGACAGCAAGCAACGCAACCGAGATAGCAAGGCAATTCGTCTTGCAAAAAGACCTAATAACTTTGCCAACTGGGCCAGTAAAAATTATCCTAATGCCAGAGTTTCAGCGCGGTTTCGCAGTTGCCTATTGCGACAGCCCAGGGCCACTCGATAAAAATCTTGATACTTTTTACGCGGTTTCGCCGATTCCCGATGGCTGGAGTGAAGAACAAACAACTTCGTTCCTACGTGAATATAACATGCGCGGCATTATGGATATTGCTGTCCATGAAGCGATGCCCGGCCATTATGTGCAGCTTTTTCACGCCAACCGCCACCGTTCCTTATTGCGCGCGATTTTGGGATCTGGCTCATTTATTGAAGGTTGGGCGGTTTACGCCGAACAGATGATGGTCGAAGAGGGCTTTAAGGCGAGCGACCTGCTATATGAATTAACCCAATTAAAAGTTCAATTGCGCACAATTTGCAATGCGATAATTGACCAGGCAATCCATGTTGACGGTATGACGCGTGAAGAAATGATGCATTTGCTCACCCAAACTGCATTTCAAGAGGAGCGCGAAGCGGCGGGAAAATGGCGGCGGGCGCAACTTTCTTACACCCAACTTTCCACCTATTTCGTTGGTTTTGCCGAACATATCGAAACCCGTGATTTGGTAAAAATGCGCCGTGGTGCTGGGTTTAATCTAAAAACCTATCATGATGAAATTTTGAGCTTTGGCTCACCGCCAGGCAAATTCGCAAGGGCGCTTATATTGAATGAGGCAATTCCAGCTTAGAGTATTTTGGTGATTTACATGAACCAAATTATGCAATTGATGAGCTGTCATGGAAATTTGGAATTAAATCTGAGGTTGACATGTCTCGTCTAAGTAAAGAGGATCGCGAAATACGCAAATCAAGAGGTATTCCATTGCGGCGGTTCTTACCGTTCGCATTACCGCCATTCGCTATTTTTTTAATGAGCACAGATCAAGAATTATTCGTTAAATGTTTAGGCCATGGTATTCCTGTTTCTTCAAACAAATATTCGGTCTTTTTTCGAATGGTTTTGTCAATTCCTTGCGGCCCCATTTACTTTATCGATGTCGTCCACCACTGGCCTGTAATTGTGTTGTTCGTTGGAGGGGTGGTTTTTTCGATTCGTCAATTTTTTTGGTTAAGGCGCAATGAAACCTACTGGAACTCAGTTCGAGAAAAAGAACGCCAACAGCGGGCTAAAAGGGCCGCATCTAAAGCGGCGTCCAAATCTGATAGCGAAGGCACCAGCAGAAGTAATTGATAGGTTACTATATAATTTCGAGGACATGATGTGAAATAGATTATATGTCGCTTGGTTTCCCACTTACTTAAATGGTGACAATATTCAGCATCGAGAAAAAGGAAGACAAGAAATGAAATCGCAATCCAATGTCACATCCTTCCCCCGAAATATGTCCCCGAAATGAATAAGAAACCAGAATTATCGACGCAAAAAAAAATTTTCTTTTTTAGAGAACAAGTATCTGGATACCCACCAGAAGAATGGGAATCAATGTGGGCAAAACAGATATCTGATAGAGTATTTCAGCTTGATAATATCCCATTTTTCGCAATCAATGTTAGTTTCAATGACAAAATAGTCGCGGAACTAATCAATGACCAATTTATTTTCGATAAGGTCTTGGAAAAGTCTGATAATTCAACAATCAGAATATTTGTCAAAGACATTAATGAAGTTGATACTATATGGGGAAAACTTAGTGAAATCGAGTGTGAAATGGAAAAATCCGGCATAGCTGGTTTGATTGCGGTAAATGTACCGAAAGCGTCAATGGCATTATTTAACGCAACAATCGAAATCTATATTAAAAGTGGCAAAATAGAGGTTGAAGTAGGTGTGCTTCGTTAATGAAATTATTCCCTGCAATTTTCTTGATTTCGGGGACATGATGTGAAATAGATTATATGTCGTTTTGATTGCCACTTACTGAAATGGTGATAGTATTCACCATCGAGAAAAAGGAAGGCAAGAAATGAAATCGCAATCCAATTTCACATCATGTCCCCTAAATGGAATTCCACAACGCAAAACCTACACTCCCAAATCAAAGGTGAAGTTAAATGGCTAAGTCAAGGCTGCAATTTGTGGCTTTTTGTATTCATTTTCTAATAATTACACCTTTGTGCATATTGCTTGGTGTTCTCGGTCATAGATTGGTTTTATGGATATGGGTGATAAGCATTTTGACAATGATGTTTTGGCCCAAATGTACAAACTGTGGATTACCCTATTCCGCCGGACAAAAATTTAAGAGCACCTTACTTCCTTGGGATTTTTTCAACTATGGTCGTAGATTTTTTCCTGGCCGATGTTCGCGATGCGACCAAGATCATTGGCATCCATTTGCTGAAAGAAATGACGATTGGAAAAGTTCTTGACGTGCGAATTGCGCCATGCATTTGCGGGTGGTTCTGCTGCCACTGTTGCCAATGATAACGCGCCGCGCCATTTCACTTGGTTTAATGGGCTATGCGCTACAAGTTATTTCGCGCGCTCAACCCCTTCGCTCCCCTGCTTGCGCGGCAGCTGTCACGAAGTGACTGAGGGGGCAATATCAAGGCTAATTATGAAATTGATTACCTGTCCCCGAAATTCAATTAAGACCATCGTTTCGGAAATTCCCAGTCCACCGCCCTTGGGGAGGCATTAAATCGATGATGATTAGAGAAGTAATTGATGCAGTCGCCAATTTAGACGATTTTTGGATTAGCAGAGTCTTAGCTCTTTACGATATGAGACGACAAAATGAAGATATTCCAGAAAGTGAAGTCGCTAAACTACTTTGTGTTGCGGCTTCTGACTTGGCAGATTGTTTCCCGCGGAATATTTCAAACCCAGAAGTCACTGAACTATTCGAGTTTTATGGCCCAATGTTGCTAATTAATATTCCAAATCTTCGTTTGCTTTTTGAATCGGAGGGTTTCGATCTAAATAGTAAGATGGAGATAGCTAATCCACATGCAGAGCAAGATTTTTACTAGGGCGCGGACTCTTTTCCATTTCGGGGACATTGCGCAAGCGATTGCACTTGCGCTACTCTAGCATATTAGGGAGGAAGTCATGTTTACTCGAAAATGGCTTTTGGACGAGCTTTCTATTTACAAGTCAAAGGGAGACAGAGGATACACCACAAGGAACCCCAAGATGATTGGTCGAGATTTTGACTTTCGTAAGAACGGCAAATCAGGAATTATAATGCACACGGTGTGGAATGGAATTAGAGCCGAAACAAGAAACGAATATACTCTTGGTGGTAATTTGTCCGCCTTCTTCGAGAACAATTTCTCGGAGTTTTCCAAACGCAATTTTTGGAAAGTCTTCGCTGAGACCAATGGACTTGATTTGTTTTTTAGCCATTTTTATCTTTTCGGATTTGCTGACAAGAAATGGGCACACAAGAACTATAACGCTTGGAGTATTTATTCAAAAAACTACCATGAAACCCCTCTGTGGATGGACGAACAAGACTTCATTGTTGGTGGCTCCATACATAAAAATCTTGTTATAATTGCGGAACGTCCCAACGGATCTGTTTACGCTCGCGAGGACACAGGTAGTTCCAATTTGGCAGAATGGCCAGACTTGTCGACATGCATTATTTCTGAAGTGGTGCGACTCAAAGAAGTTTTTGACATTAATGGCAATTGTATTGATCCTGCAGGCGCACTACAAATTGGTGGCAGGAAATACCGTATTGTGAGCTGATAGTCTCTAACATCGGATTCTGGGACACCGCCGCATCCAATATTACGTTGGTGGTAACTGCGAATGGGATGGCAATGCTAATTATGTAGCAAATGCCATGGGGCTTAGGAAATCAGCGAAATTTCGGGGACATGATGTGTAATTGATTATATATCCTTTTGATTGCCACTTACGGAAATGGTGATAATATTCACCATCGAGAAAAAGGAAGGCAAAAAATGAAATCGCAATCCAATTTCACATCTTTTCCCTCAAATTGAAAAGGTAAAAATGGAGCTATCTAATTATGCAGTTGATAACCTGCCGCCGAAAAAACCGAAAAAAATCAAAGCTCCAATTCGGTTTTTATTGTGCGATGCATTTCTCTCTACCGTTGTTAGCAATTCTTGCGGTATTTAGCCACAATGTATTTGTTGCGATTTTTGTAACCGTGAGTATTTTGACCATTGGCTTTATGTGGCCGAAATGCACAAATTGTGGGCTACTATATTCTGCGGGAGAACCATTGGGAGAAAAAAAGATAGACTTAAATAAAACCGATATAGAAGCCACTTACGATTACTATGGACCAAGATTTTTTCCTGGCCGATGTTCGCGATGCGACCAAGATCATTGGCATCCATTTGCTGAAAGAATTGACGATTGGAAAAGCTCTTGACGTGCGCATTGCGCCATGCATTTGCGGGTGGCTCTGCTGCCACTGTTGCCAATGATAACGCAACTCGCCATTTCGCTTCGTTTAATGGGCTATGCGCTACAGGGAATTTCGCGCGCCCTACCCCTTTGCTCCCCTGCCTGCGGGGGAGCTGTCACGAAGTGACTGAGGGGGCAATATCCCAGCTAATTATGCAATTGATTACCTGTCCCCGAAATACAACTTGCGCCGCTCCGGCCAATTGAAGATACAAATATGTTTACTCGCAAATGGTTACTCAATATGCTAAGCAAATACCAAACTGCCGAGACAGTTCAAAGGTCTGATTCTGTGTATCAAATAGGACTTCATAAAGATTGGCAATCGCGCGGATTAAGAAATTCGCATATGCACCAGGTTTGGAATCCTTTAGCAGAGGCCGACATAAGGGTTTATTGCAGCGGTGGTCGACACGACAAAGGTCTCGACATATATTTTCCAGATTTTCTTGGTCGGAAGTTTATTAAAATTCTGCTAGAAACTAATGGATTTAGCATTTTTTTTAATCGGCTCTACTTGCTCGGTTTTCCGAAAGCCGGCTGGGTTGATTCTGGTAATCCTTATGATTTCGTAAGCACCAATTTGTATGAAAGACCAAAATGGATGGGTGTTACTGAAATTATCGTTGGTGGTTCGTCGGTAGAAAGGCACTTACTAATTATCGAAGCTCAAGATGGTTCTGTTATTGCAGCGGAAGATGCACCAGTTAAGGTGGTTGTCGCCCAATGGAAAAGCTTAGACGAGTGCATTGTAACTGAGGTAATGAGACTTAACAGCCTGTATCGGCCAGACGGCACATGCATTGACGAAGCAAAAGCAGCACAACTAGGATTCACTTTCTGAAATCGGTGTTTCGGCATTTTGGGGACAGCCAATCAATTACCCAATTGCAAAAATGAATAGCTTTTGACATTGTTTCTTTTGGCAATCATTTCTATTGGCCTTGAGCATAACTAAAACTCTATCCGCCCCCACTAATTTGACCCCATAATTCACGGTTTCAGCAAAGCGCAGGCAAATTTCAACGAAGGAGGAATGTCAACAAATGTCAACATTTTTAGGCCAGCACGCAACACGCAAAATGATGACAAATTATGGTTTTTTGGGGCCGCGAGGGACGTTTCATATCGCAGACATTGCAAAATAAAATACTCTTTTAGCCCAAATTCTTAACCGAGCCGCGTTCAATAAGGCGATAGGGCAATAATTTTTCAAGGTTGATTGGTTGCGGGCTCGCCACATTGTTATCGAGTAATATATCGGCGGCGGCATAGCCCATGTCGGTCACTGGTTGGTGAATGGTCGTAAGGTGGGGCCAAACCAATTGGCAACCCGGCACATCGTCAAAGCCAACTATTGATACATCGTCAGGTACTTTTAGGCCGATTTCTTGCAAATATGCCATAAGCCCAAACGCCATATAGTCATTGGCCGCGAAAACTGCACTTGGCCTAATATCGCCACCAAAAATTTGACGCGCAGCATCACGCCCTGATTCAAATTTGAAATATCCTTGGCTTATCCATTTGGGGTTTGGCGTTATGCCATGCTCCAGAAGCGCCTTTTCAAAACCTTGATATCGCATTTTCGAACCACCATGATCTGGGTGGCCTTGAATAAAACCGATGTTTTGATGACCATTCATCATCAAATGTTTCGTCAAATTATATGCCGCGTCAAACTCGTCCATTTTTACGCAAGCACTTCTATTTAGATCAATGCTTGGCGATATTCTAACATAAGGGATTTTTGCAGTTTCTATGATACCCAAGATTTCTGGCATATCGCAAAATGGCGGCGAAACCACAATGCCATCAAGCCGAATGGTGGCAATCAGATTATTTATTGCGGGAACCAATTCACGGTTGTCACTGGTTTGCGGTTCGCACATCAAATGATATTTGCTTAATCGGCAACGTGCAATCATGCCGGTTTGCAAGTCATGGGCATAGGTTGAATTGATATTGTCGTATATCAAACCAATAAGGAAGGATTTACCACCAGCAAGGGATCGCGCCAAAAGGCTTGGTTTATAATTAAGTGCCGCCGCTGCTTCTTTTACGCGGGTTCGCGTTTGCTCACGCACATTGGGTTCATCATTCATAACCCGCGACACAGTTTTAATTGAAACTTGCGCAAGCGCGGCAACGTCATTGATTGTTATTGCATTTGGATTTGCGCGGTCGGCCAATAAAATTACCTCAGACTGTTCAAATTTTCAGTGATTGAACCGCCAATTTTGAAATCCTTGTGATTTCGTCCCATGCGCCCTCTTCCATCGCTTTGAGTGGGGCAACCCACGATCCGCCAACACAAAGCACATTATCAAGCGCCAAAAATGCGGCGGCATTGCCAGCGTCTATCCCGCCGGTCGGGCAAAATTTTACATGCGGAATTGGCCCGCCAATGCCTTTCAATGCGGCGATACCGCCTGCTGCAACTGCTGGGAAAAATTTCAGATAATTATAGCCCCATTCCATCGCCTGCATAACTTCGGACGCGGTGGCAACACCCGGCAAAAGGGTAATTGCGTCTTGCTTGGCAAGGGTTTTTGTCAAGCCCGGCGAAACCCCAAATTTCGCCCCCGCTTTGGCAGCATTTTCGGCATCCTTGGGCGTCAAAATAGTTCCAGCGCCAACAATTGCATTTGGGCGTTCTTTTGCAATAAGGGCGATTGCTTCTAGTGCGCAGGGTGTGCGCAAGGTGATTTCAAGCGCGAATATCCCGCCCGCCATCAAAGCATCTGCAAGCGGCAAAGCCATTTCGATTGATGGAATTACCATTACTGGTAACACTGGCCCAGCTTTCATATAATTTTCGATTATCGGGTTTTGCGCCATGTCTTCAATCAAGCCTCTAAAATCTGATTAATGGTCAACACATTTGCCGCGCCAATCAATGCAGCATGCGGGTTGATAATTATTTTCGACGGAATGGCCTTTACCAAATTTGTCATTGGGCCCTTTGCTTCCATCCTCGCGCGGAATCTTTGGTGGTCGATTTTATCAATCACGTGATTTATAATACCGCCTGCTATAAATATTCCCGATAAAGCGCCATGTAGAAGCGCCAAATCGCCCGCAACCGAAGCCAAAATATCAATAAAGGCATCAATTGTGTGACGGCAACCTTGGGCGTCTGTGCCATCAATATCTGTTATTTGCGCAGGAGTAAGCGCCTTATGCGGTTCGCCGCGAATATGGCTGATTGAAGTGTAAAGATTGACGAGGCCAGGGCCAGACATCAAATGCTCGATTGATACTCTGCCATATTTTTTGCGCAAATATCGATAAATCTCGATTTCGAAATCATTAACTGGTGCGAATGTCGCGTGGCCGCTTTCAGTAGGTAAGCAATAAGGACCATTCGCGCCGCCAACCAGCACAGATGCGCCAAATCCGGTGCCAGCGCCCATAACGGCAAAAACATTGCTTGCACCTTTGATTGGCGTGCCAATTGGCAAAGTATCGGCGCCTTGCAAGTGCGGCAAACAATAAGCAAGGCCGGCAAAATCATTCACAAGGCGCGCAATTTTCGCACCAGTTTGGTTTGCCAATTCAACTTCAGTTATCGTCCAAGGCAAATTGGTTAGCTCAATCGCACCGTCTTTAACTGGCCCAGCCATTGCCAAAACGCAAAAATCTAGTTCTGGCTTGCCGCCGATGCGGTCAAAATAGACACGGAGCGCCTCGTAAAAGTCAGCGAAATTTGAACACTCCACCGATTGAAAATCATTTAGAATAGTTGCGCCATTTTGTCTTATTGCGATTGCAAATCTAGCGTTCGTGCCGCCAATATCGCCGACCAATCCTTTGTAAGGGCGTTCATTTGTAGTCTGAGTGTCTAAGTCCATTTCTTACCTCACCAAAATATTGCGCCGCCCTTGTCAGCAGGCCCTGCCCGTCGACGATTTTGGGCAAATAATTCGCGTCCCATGCCATCGGCTTCTTTTGGCCTTTTGGCTTTTTTGCGCGCCATAAGTTCCTTTTCATCGCCCAAAAACGCAACCACGCCGGCTGCGCAATCGACACGAAGCAAATCGCCATCTTGAAGTCTGGATAAAATTGCGTTGTCCAAAGCTTCTGGCGTCAAATGAACTGCCGCCGCAACTTTACCCGACGCGCCAGACATCCGCCCATCAGACACCAAGGCGACTTTGCGTCCCGCGTCCAGAAGGCTTGAAAGCGCCGGCGTCAAACTATGCAGTTCGGGCATTCCATTGGCCTTTGGACCTTGGAACCGAACCACGCAAACAAAGTCGCCGTCAGGCAGCGATTTGTTCTTATAGGCCTGCAAGAAATCGTCTTGATCATCAAACACTACACACTTTGCTTCAATGATCTGGCAATCGGGCTGGACAGCCGATATCTTAGCGATAGCGCGGCCCAAATTGCCGCTTAATTCGCGTAAGCCGCCTTGATTGGAAAATGGATTGCTTATCGGCCTTAATACAGATTCATCAATGCTATTTTCAGATGCATTTCGCCAGCGCAATTGCCCGTCTTGCAAAATTGGCTCTTTTGCATAATCCGCTAGTCCCTTGCCCCAAATTGTTTGCACATCGCCATGCAATAACCCTGCATTCAACAGCTCCTTGATAACAAATGCCATCCCACCGGCAGCGTGGAAATGGTTGACATCAGCAGAACCATTTGGATAGACCCGCGCTAAAAGCGGTACAATTTGCGAAAGTTTATCAATATCTTCCCAATTTAGAATAATCCCAGCTGCGCGCGCCATCGCGGGGATGTGTAATGTTAGATTCGTAGAACCACCGGTGGCCAAAAGCCCAACAACCCCATTGACGAATGATTTGACTGTTAGCACGTCGGCCAGTCTTCGTGGGTTTTTAGAGTTTTGAGCAGTCGTCGCAGCGCGGGTCACGGCTGCATTAGTCAATGCGTCACGTAACGGCGTTGTCGGTGGTACGAATGCTGCGCCTGGCACATGTAGCCCCATCATTTCCATCAACATTTGATTGGAGTTGGCAGTGCCATAAAAAGTGCAAGTACCCGCAGAATGATATGACGCCATTTCAGCTTCAAGCAGTTTTTCGCGTCCAATTTCCCCGTTTGCATATTGCATGCGGATTTTTGCTTTAGCAGGATTTGCAAGACCAGAAGACATCGGCCCAGAAGGAACAAAAATAATTGGCAAATGGGCAAAACTCAACGCGCCAATAACTAATCCAGGAACGATTTTATCACAAATTCCCAAACATAAGGCCGCATCAAACGCATCGTGGCTAAGCGCAATCGCTGTGGCCTGAGCAATGACATCGCGTGAAAAAAGCGACATCTCCATACCTGGACGGCCTTGTGTAATGCCATCGCACATAGCAGGGACACCGCCCGCTACTTGGGTTGTTGCCCCATTTTTGCGCGCAAATTCGCGCAATTTTTGAGGGTAGTCATGATATGGCTGATGCGCCGATAGCATGTCATTATATGATGTGACAATGCCGATATTCGCAACCTTATCAAGCGCTGCTTGTAGTTTATCAATTTCGGAAGATGCAGCTACAACATGTGCATAATTGGCACATGAAAGGCGTTTGCGCCGCGGCTCTTTTGAAGCGTAACTTTTAGTACGTTTCATAAACCGAGCCCTTAGGCTCTTGCTTCTAGCTTCAATGTTTGCAGTTACTTGCGCAAGAATCGGGTGAATTTCGTTCATTTATGGTGCCCATATAAAACTGATAGGAGCGCTAGCTTGAGCCAAGAAAGCGCCAATTGGTGAAATAAAAGGATCGGTTTGGTTTGCCATTGTATTTAGAACGTCCAATTTTTGATGGCCGGTAATGTAAAACACGGCATTGCGACATTGATTTATCGCCAAAGGTGTGAGGGTTAGCCGAGCAATTTTCGGCTCTAAGCTGTCTATTTTTGAAGGCGAAATCGGCACAACCAAACGTGTAGATTGGTAAATCGTGGCGTTGGCTGGATGCTGCGGAAAAATCGAAGCATAGTGTCCATCTGGCCCCATGCCCAAAAGGGCGAAATCTGGTTTTGGCAATTCACCTTCACACAGGGCGCAAATATGCGCTTCAGCGAGGGCGGCGCTATTTTCAATGTCGTTGATATCATCAATCAAGCCAATAATTTCTTGGGAGGCAGCTCCATTGGAAAAAATATCGGCAATCATCGCTTGGTTAGATTGTGGGTTTGAAATCGGGACAAAGCGTTCATCAAGAACAACCAATTTTACCATTTCCCATTCCAAATTTTTGTTTGCCAATTCTTCATAAAGTGGTTTCGGCGTACCGCCACCGGCAGCCAGCCAAATTGCACGCCCGCGTGAACTAATTGCGTTTCGCAATTCATCGGCGATAATATCGACCAAATATTCGCGGGCATCGCCCTGACTATCGAACGAAACTAAATTATGACGATTGGCAATTTTTGTAGTCGATCGGCTTTTCATCATTTTCAATCAAACCAAGTTAAGTCGCTGTCACGGTCAAACAGTGTATAAGCATTGACCGGACCAAACGTCCCTGCTGGATAGGAATGTGGTTTTGGATAGGCCTTTTGCCACCCTTCAACTATACCATCAATCCATTTCCACGCAGCTTCAACTTCGTCACGGCGGACAAAATGCGCATTGTTGCCGTGAAGCGCGTCAAGAATTAGTCTTTCATACGCAATCCTGCGCATTGGCGATTTTTTTGTGCCTTCATCAAAGGCATGCGCAAGAGATAGACTCAATGCCAATGGCTGCAATTGAAGGCCTTCAAAAGTCAGCCCAGGTGACTTGTTCATCAATGTAAGCGAAATATCTTCCTCTGGTTGCAGCCTTATTACCAGTTTATTGGCTTCAATTTTATCACCAAAAATTGAATGCGGCACGGGCCTGAATTGAATAACAATTTCAGTCTTTCGCGAAGGCAAGCACTTTCCGGTTCGCAAATAGAATGGTGTCCCCGCCCAACGCCAATTAGCGATTTCGGCCTTTATTGCAACGAAGGTTTCGGTGTTTGACGCTGAACCCTTCTCAACTTCATAGCCTTTATTGTTTTGGCCATCCGCATAGCCTGCACTATACTGGCCGCGCGCGGTATTTTTAGCAACGTTTGAAGCGTCGATTGTTTTCAGAGACTTCAAAACTTTGACTTTTTCATCACGCAGGGCATTGGCCGATAAGCCGGAAGGTGGCTCCATCGCGACCAAACACAAAAGTTGCAATAAATGATTTTGAACCATGTCTTTGAGCGCACCATAATTGTCATAATAATCAAGGCGATCGGCAACGCCCAATGATTCAGCAATCGTAATTTGCACATGATCGATTGATCGAGAGTTCCATAGAGGCTCGAAAACAGTGTTACCAAACCGCAATGCCAACAAGTTCTGGACTGTTTCTTTTCCCAAGTAATGATCAATGCGAAACAATCGGGATTCGTCGAAGGCATCCGCCAAAATATCGTTTATTTCCACTGAAGATGCAAGGTCATGGCCTAAAGGCTTTTCAACAATCAACCGATTGGGCGCAAAGTTCATGCCCGCCTTTTTTATGTGTGAAAGAATAGGTGAAAACAAACTCGGGGAAGTTGACAGGAAAAATACAATATCTAGCTCATTGATATCACTTAATGATTCTGCGAGTTTATCACCCCACTCGTGGTCGTTAATATCAAGCGATAAATGCGTTAGACGCGGAATAAAGGCAGCCAAAGCTTTGTTATCAAAAGCTTTGCCGAGCCTTGTCGTTACTGCATCGCTAACAAATACTCCAAATTCTTCGCGGTTCAATTTTTCACGAGAAATCGAGATTATTCGCTGATTATCCGGAAGAAACCCGTCTTGTTCGAGTTTCGCCAGTGATGGCCACAACATCCGCTTTGCTAGGTCACCAGTGCCCCCAACTAACACAAATATTGGCTGACGCTTTGACGATTTTGTAGCCGAATTCATTTTATATGACATGCCCCTTGATAGGTCTGCAAATATCGCACGACCCCATACACCTGATATATGACAGCGTTGTCATAAAATTCTGGAGTTAAAATGTCAACCTAGGATTTGGAGTTGCAATGGTATTTAGTTTACTAAACGCAATCTATTCATCGATGTGAATACATTTTGCAATGCCGCGCCCAAATTACCCGAACTTGTTAGGTTGTAATAATATGGTGGCTGCGACGCGCATTGACTTAGCAAAGTCGAATTACCTTCTTCAAGCCTTACCACGAACAAAGTAATTCCTTTTTGCTTGGCTGCAGCGCACGCCAACGCTGTCCTTGCGTCGACATCGGTTGGATTGCTTGAAAAGCGATTTGAATTGTTATCGCCATCGGTAATTATAACCATGTATTTTGCAATATCTTGCGTTCTCCAATTGGATCCGCCAACCATAGGTGCAGTAGGCGATAGTACTTCCATGCCCCATTGAATCCCAATTGTAATGTTGGTGTATCCAGTTGGCTGCATAGCATTCACTCGAGCTTTGGCTGCATTGATATCAGTAGTTAGTTCCAAGATCGGTTGCAATGGTTCATGAGAGCAAGGGCGCGCCGGATACAAACTGGCTGGAACTGACCCGGTTGGCGCATCGGCACTTACATCATAACTTTGTTGGCGATCGATAAAGCAACCGGTCCATCGATTTTTTGCCTCGGGCGTAATTGGAAATGATGCGTTGCGTTGGTTGCCATTGTAACTTGTATAATCCCAGTTGTAAGCTTGATATGTACCATAGCCATCGCCAAGCCATGGCGAATAAGTAAACATTGGGTTCATCAATGTTAGGCCAGACGGTACGGCATTGTGAATGTTCAAGTTGTTTTGGTTAAGGTTTGTGGTTTGGGTGTCAGTCGATACTCCGTCGCTGCTGCTCCAATTATTGCACCAAGTGCCGGTTTCATCAGTAGTGTAACCAGTGCAACTGCCATCAGTCCACCAATATTTCACGCGGCGTTTGTAAATATTATATTTGGTCCCAGACGGAACATAAGAATGCGACTCAACTTCATAATAATACTTATTGCCCGATTTATAGACAGGCTTGTCAAACAGTTTGCGATTGGCAACGCAAGTATCACGGTTCGTCGCACTATAGCACATACCATTTATTGCATACCAACCCATTGAACATTGCGGCCACCAAGACTGGTTAGGATAGGGCGCTGTGTTACAATCTTGGGTGTTGTAAGCGGTCCCCCAGTCAACCCATGTATAGGCTGTGCTAGCGGTGGTTTTCACTTGTGTATGGAATGGAACAATTCCAACTTTAATTGCATTGTAGTTTGCGCCACTGGCATCTAGCATATTGCTCAAAATGCCGTTTACGGCCGACTTTAAATTAGTCATACGATTGTTTTGCGCCATTGAAGCTGTTGTATCGAGAACAAAAACGATTTCTGCTCCTTGGCTACTAGTCTTTACCGCAGCGGTCGCGGACAGGTCATAATATTGTTTACCAACAACGCCGCCAAAAATCGAAGGCGTCCTTGCTGTTGACGTCAAAACGATATTCGGGTTTTGCGCGCTAAGGGTAGCTGTCAGATTGGTTAACTGAGACGTCGCCAAATTAGATTTTACTAATTCCAAGGCTTTGTTTTGTGCGGCGCTATCCACAGCGCCAGTTTTTCCAACGTTTAAAATGGTTGCGTCCACTGCCGCTTGTAGCTGCGCTTTACCACTTGAAACACGGGCGACTTCAATCCCTGCTGAAAGTACAATAGTGGCAGGAATAGCAATTAGTGCAAATGTTGTAGCTACGTTCGCGCGCTTGGAACGTAAAAAATTACTAAAAAACTCAAACACTTCGTATTTCCTTTGAATATTCGGATCCGATTGTAGTCTAAAAAGGCTAATGGCGTCCTAAATTACTTGATAAAATTCGAGCTTTATAATTTTCCGTAGGATAGTCGCCTAAGTAGCGCTTTAATTATTGCAATAGCATTTGGCATTAAATGAGCGCCGATTTTTAGATACGAAATGCCTTTAGCATGGCATCTAGACCTACTTTTTATTTCAACCGAAAGAGGAAATGCCGGGACTGTCCCCTTCATAAGGGGGGAGTGACCAAATAAGGTATAAAAAGTACCTTAAGCGCAAGTTCAGTGTTCTTGGTTCGCAATAAATGAAGTTCCTCCCCATCATAAGATTACTTGCAAGCGCTTTTTTGCTTACGTGCTCTATGGCGCATGGAGGCCAACTGGCGCATGCGGTTGTAAGTGCTCCACAACCGGTCCCAACGACAGCCCCTATTGCAAGCGACCAATTTTCGACAGAGATCCGAAAATGTAATGATGGTGACGGCCAAGTGTGCCAAGATTTGGGTGCAAAATACAAAGATGGCACTGGTGTGCAACGTAACCCTGAACAAGCGCGCATATATTTTGATAAGTCTTGCAAATTGGGTGTTTTGGTGGGTTGCAATGACCTTGCCTTTCTTTTGGCGAGAGGCGATGGTGGGCCAAGTGACCTTCACGCCGCAACCAGTTTGTTAGCGCAAACTTGCAGCCGTAACCTTGAACTTGCTTGCTTTAACCATGCAGTCATTGTTTCAGCGACTGACCCGAGGCGCGGCATTGAACTTTATCGGGTGGCCTGCGACATGGGCGCAGAACAAGCATGTTACAACCTTGGAAATATTTATGGCGACGCAGAAATTATCGCTAAAGATGAAGTATTAAGCCGATTTTATTATCGGCGAGCCTGCGATAATGGATTGATGCGCGGTTGCAGTGCCCTGCAAGTAATGGAAGAAAACGCTCGATTGGCAAACGTAGATAATACACGCCCACTTGAAGAAGTAATTGCGACACTTGAACGCAATTGCAGCAATTTGCGAGCCATTGCGTGTAATGATTTGGCTATGAGGCTATTTCAAGGAGATGGAATGGACCGCAATTGGCCCCGCGCTGTCAGTCTTTTCAAACGTGCTTGCGAAATCAATGCCACAACCGCATGCTTTAACCTGGCAACGTTATATTCTCAGGGCCAAGGTGTCGAGCGCGATCCTTCCGCCGCTGCCGCCCTATTTTTGCGTGCTTGCGATGGCGGCAATAAAATTGGTTGCCAGACGTTAGCTGAATTGTATTTGTCCGGCGAAGGCATTGGCCGATCACCATCAAGAGCTGCAGCACTACTAGAAACTTTGTGCGCTGGCGGGCGCGATATAAGCTGCATAAGCCTTGCAGAATTTCACGAAACCCACCCAAGCGGCAAAGGAAGAACCGAAGCGTTGAAATGGTTTGAAGCAGCGCTCGCTTTGGCACCAAACAATCCTCAGGCGCGATTGGGCGTAATACGAACCAGACCAACTGCAAGCACGCATTAGAGATTTTGTGACCCAATCCCGCTATCCGGATAGGAAATGTCAAGAAGAAGCAAAAACCACGCTCGAACAAAGCACGAGTTTTGACTTTTTTTGTCAGCTAGAAACCACTTTGCTGAATGAACGGTAACGCCGCGAGGGTGATAAAGTGAGTGAAATAAAGCGCTTAAGCGGAGTAAGCTCGAACCAGAACTTATTGAGGCAAAAACAAATTTGCAAAGAATTTTTGAAAACGACGCTTTTCAAAAATTGTTTTCGATTTGAATCTAAATTGCTAAGTGAGCGCAGCGAAGGCGGCAATTTAAGCGGTAGCATGGTGCTGGAGCCGGAACCCCATTAGAGCGATAAGTTATTGATTAAATTGCCATATTTGTTATGCGTTTTTTCAATATACCCCCAAATATACCCCAAGAATAATTTGGTGCCCTGCTTTTTATGTTATACCAACGGCGGGAGGCCTAGCTCGATAAGAAACTTATTATGTTCATCTTTGGCGATTTTTATTTTGTCTTCTATCGCTACCAATTCACTATGAACATCTTCAAGGTCAATCTCGGTTTCCGAAAGTGCGGTGCTTATGTATCGTGAAATATTTAGATTATAACCGTGCTTTTCCGCAATATCTTCAAGCGAAACACGTTTTGAATAGCGGTCTTCCTCTTTGCGGAATTGATACGTTTCAACGATTTTCTTAATATGTTCTTTTGAAAGTGTGTTTTGGCGTTTGCCCTTGTCAAAATGATCAGCGGCATTGATGAACAAAACATCATCGGGCTTTTTGCATTTTTTTAGAACTAAAATACAAACAGGAATTCCAGTTGAATAAAAAAGATTAGACGGCAATCCAATTACGGTGTCGATGTGCCCATCTTTCAAAAGCTTTGTTCTTATACGCTCTTCTGCACCACCACGGAAAAGAACACCATGAGGCAAGATTATTGCCATTGTGCCTTGGTCTTTCAGATAGTGAAAACCATGCAACAAAAAGGCAAAATCGGCTGCTGATTTTGGTGCGAGGCCGTAATTTTTAAACCGCACATCATCGCCCATTGCCTCTGTTGGCTCCCACCGAAGGCTAAAAGGTGGGTTTGCAACAATTGCATCAAAATATGGCTTCTTGGAGGGGTTTTCTTCACGCAACATATCCCAATCATTGGTTAAGGTGTCACCATGGAAAATTTCAAATTCAGAATCTTTTACCCCATGCAAAAGCATATTCATACGCGCAAGGTTATAAGTCGTGATGTTCTTTTCTTGCCCGTAAATTTTGCCAATACCATGATTGCCCAACTGATTGCGAACATTCAGAAGCAATGAACCTGAACCACATGCAAAGTCAAAAACGCTTTCAAGTTGTTTTCTTTTGCCTGTTGTTGGCTCTTGCCCATCAAGTGTAACAATCGAAGACAGAATCGTTGAAATTTGTTGTGGTGTATAAAACTCACCTGCCTTTTTCCCCGAACCTGCCGCGAATTGGCCAATCAGATATTCGTAAGCATCGCCAAGAGTGTCTTTATCGGTTGAAAATTTAGATAATCCTTCGCTAATTTTCTTGATAATTTCACAAAGTCTGGCATTGCGTTCGGTGTATATTTTTCCAAGTTTTTCAGATGTTAAATTGATTTCAGAAAATAGGCCTTGGAATGCACTGGCAAAAGATTCGTTTTCAATATATTTGAATGCATCATGCAAAGTGTTTAAGAGTTCATTGTCTTGAACCCGCGCCATTTCAGCAATGCTGCGCCATAAATATTTTGGCGGAATAACATAGTGCATTTTGCGGCGCATTTGTTTTTCAAATTCGGCGGTATCAGCGGCGTTTTCATCATACCAAATTTGCAGTGGGGTCGCCGTGCCAAGTTTGGATAAAATATCTTCTGAAACTTCGGGGTAATCATTGCCCAATTCTTTTTCGGCGGCAATTTCGTAATTGTCGGATAAATAGCGCAAGAAAAGGAATGAAAGCATATAATCACGAAAATCATCGGCATTCATCGCGCCGCGTAATTGATCTGCAATAGCCCAAAGGACTTTACCCAATTCTCTTTGTTGTTCGTCGGTCATTGCTTACCCCGCATGAAGCACAAAATCATATTTTGTTTTTATTTTTCCAAAAATCTCTTTGAAGAGTTTTTCGTTGTCGTCACTCATTTTATCAAAACCTAAGTAGTAAATTTTTTCATGTGATAGAAAATTTATAATGTCATTTACTCGGTTCGCATCACCCATGCCAATTTTATCAAGAACATAGCCTACACGGCCAACGCCTAAGAAAGAAGATATAGACTCTAAAACTTGGCGCAAAAGTGCGAAGTGATAAGATTGAAGTTGCTCATTTGAAGCATTTTCCAATGCCTGCATTAATTGTAAGTGGTGCAATATCACATCATTCCTAGTGCTTTCGAGAGTTACTTCACCTGACTTTTTGCTAAGTATATATAGCTTTGTTATATTTTTGTATTTGTTGCTCTTTTCACCTTTTTTTAACCAGTCTGACAAAATTGCAAAAAATCCAATATGGTGCGTAGTGACAATTATTTTACGATTTTGGTGGTGTCTTTCTATCAAATCAAAAACAGTTGACGCTGTTATAAATATATTGAAATCGTCCAAACTAGAAACTGGGTCGTCAATAAAGAAATGACTTGATTGCTTGTCTGCCCAACCTTCAACTTCAAACAGCGCTAAGTAAAAACACCATATAAATATGCGCTCTTCGCCACGGGAAATTTTGATCTTATTCTTGTCTAGGTCATCTTTACTAAAGAAAAAGATTGACTCGATGCCATCTTCTTGGTTTGCACCGAATACGAATTCAAAATCATAAGTTGGCTTGAATGGTTCTAATTTGTCTCTAACGTCAACTTCATTCAACAAACTATGAAAAACATTTAGGCTGCTGGGAACAACAATTAGTTGTCCTTCATTTTCGTTATCCCAAATAAATAAATCTTCACTATATGCGTTGTAATACACACCGGTATGTTGCTCTTTATTCTTAGTCTCTTCTTTAAAAGCAACGGATAATTGGGTTTTTCCAGTACCATTGAAAGCGTAAACCAAGCTCACGTTTTCTTTCGCTTCGTTTATTGTCTTTGCTATAGCTTGCAGCTCCATATCTTGTTCCTATTTTCCTATATTATCTGACGGAAAAAGCTGTTGCATAAGACCTTTTTTATGGTCTTTAAGTATTGCAACTTTTTCAGTCTGCAAATCAATTATCTGATCTAGGGTATTCAGAATATTCGAGATTTTTTGTTTTTCACTTTCATTTTTTGGAATATAAATTTTAATTGATTTGACGATTTCCCCAGAAAGATTTCCCTGTCCACCTTGAATATAGGTGGATACAATCCAACTTTTCTTGTGCGAAAGAAATTGATATATGAATTGTTCATTTCCGATTGATTTTAAACAAAGAATTGCTTGATTTATTGCACCATCGATATTTGATATTGCAACATCGCCACTATTGGCACCATACAATGCAACCAATACATCGCCTTTTTCAACCATCTTCGCAGATGAATTTGATAAACCCAAATAGCTCAAAAATAATTCTGTGTAGTTTTTGCTTATTTCCGCTGACCTTATAAAAGGTATATCACCACCATAGTATTTGCTTTCCGTCGAAGTAGGTGTGCCACCACTAAATATATCTGAGCAAATAGATTTAATAGTTTCAGGATTCCACCCCCTTGAACTCTCAAATTCAGGAAAGCGTAGCGCGGGGCGGGTTTGGCCTTCGGCGGGGAAAAGTTGCTGCATCAGGCCTTTTTTGTGGCGTTTTAATGCGTCTAGCTTTTGCCCCTCCGTACCAATCAATTCATCAATCGAAGTAAGACAATTAGCAATTTTTTGTTGTTCTTTTTTATCGCTTGGGACTGTCAGTTTTATATTTGACAACCTAGTCGACGAAAGCCCTAAGACTTTTGCACCTTGTGCTTCTTTTTTGATTTGCTTGCGGATTGAATTGCTTTTGAACAAATAACCAGCAAATCCTTTTGCCAATTTTTTCTTTGGACGAGCTAATAATGTATGCAGGCCAGACAATAATTTTTCATTATTTAGATTAATTATTTCTATGCTTTTGCCAATGTCATCCATATCTTCAGAGGCATCTGCGAAAACCATATCGCCTTCTTCGCAATAATTTTCATCTTTAATATTAGATATTTTTTCTTCGATATTAATAAATGGGACATTTTCTTTTTCTATATCAAATAATGTAGCAAACTTTGTATGAATATCGCCATAGTGGATGTTTTTCACTTCACCAACAATATAATTAAGCTTATCTCTTGAAAATGAATTGGTTACTTTGAACGTGTATACATCACGAAACAATGGTGTATTCCACCCCGTAGAACTCTTAAAATCAGGAAACCGTAATTCTGGCAATAGGTCCTTTATATTACTCATAAGCACTTAGCCCCGAAATATCACGCCCGCCGCCAAGTTTATGTAGCAATGGAATTAAATCCTCCACCAATGCCAATTCCTTTTGTGTGCGTGCTTTCCAGCCCAAATCCAAGGGCTCCATTAAATCACTTAATAATTCGCCATCGAAAATCATGCGCTTTATTATTAAATCAATAAATTCCTTAAGTGGCGCGGCTTCAAGCCCATGCTTTTGTGCAATGTCCGCAATTTGTTTTGCGTTCTTTTGCGTCTTAAACTCTTCAAAGCCTTCACGAATGTCTTTTTCGTTTAGGCCTTCACCTTCCTTAAGTGTATCGATATATGCAATTATATCTTCACGCTCTTCAATGAATTTGGCATCAGACCCGATTAGTGAAATAAGCTGTTGGCGGCTCATTTTCATTTTATTTGGCAGGTGTGATGAATAACGCGCAATAAGCCCCATGATATAATCATAATCAATAACGGTTGAGGCAAAAAGCACGAATTCAAAATCAAGTTGCTCAATTTCCGAATTTGCGCCATCGCCGCCTTTTTCCTGTTGTGATTTTAGGCGCTGTGCGGTTTCAAGATACACGCCCTTAAACCCTTGAAGCTGTTCTTTCGGAATGACTTCATCAATTTTGGTTTTGTTTTCTTCGGTAAGGTCGGTGTATTGATCAAGCTGTGTTTTTAGGCGTTGCACTTCTTTGAACAAATTTATGAATTGGGCGCGTGCGGCATCACCCTTAAGGTTTGACACTTCTTCTGGTTTGCATTCAAGCCCATGGGATTGCATGAAGTTATCAAGTTTTTTAACGGCGCTGTCTAATTTCTCAATAACAATTGGTGCTTGGTCAACCAGCCAAATTTCACGCGCCCTGTCACCCTGTTCGCCAGAGAATAGCGCGATTGCATCATTGACCATTTCTTGCTGCTGACGGAAGTCAAGAATGTTGCCATATGGTTTGGTATCATTAAGAACGCGATTTGTGCGCGAAAATGCTTGGATAAGGCCGTGATATTTTAGGTTCTTATCCACATAAAGTGTGTTTAGGAATTTTGAATCAAACCCCGTCAAAAGCATATCAACCACAATTACAACATCAATTTTCTTATCATGTGATAAATCTTGGTTTGGATATTGTTGATCTTTTATGCGCTTTTGGACATCTTGATAATATAAATCAAATTCATTGATTGTGTGGTTTGTTCCAAACTGTGAATTATAATCCGCTATAATTGATTTTAGCGCGGCTTCCTTTTCTTTGGGGTTTTTCTTGTTGTCTTCTCTTTCCTGAGGCAGGTCTTCTTGCATTTGCTTTGCGTCTTTACTGCTTTCAGCAGGCGGAGAAAAAACACATGCGATATTCAAGGGCTTGAATTCAGCATCTTGGCCTATTCTGCCAGATTGGATCGAAGCGAATAAATTGTAATATTCAATTGCATCATTGATTGAAGAAGTGGCAAGAACACCATTGAATTTGCGCCCATTGGTGGCGGCATTGTGTTTTTCCAAAATTGCTTCGACAATCGCTTTTTTTGCAAGTTGTTCGCCCGCTTTTAGTTTGGCCTCGCCTTCGGGTTTGTAATAGTCAATATGGAAGCGAAGGACATTTCGGTCTTCGATCGCGTTTGTAATTGTATAGGCGTGCAACTGCTTTTCAAAAATATCTTCAGTGGTTTTATAAGTGCCTTGCTCACCTTCAATTTGCTGATAGGTAGCATTATCCTCGAAAATTGGTGTTCCAGTAAAGCCGAATAACTGAGCTTTTGGAAAAAACTCTTTTATGGCTTCGTGATTATCACCAAATTGTGAGCGATGGCATTCATCAAAAATAATCGCCATGCGCTTGTTGCTCAATGGTTCAAGGCGCTGCGTGTAGGTTTCTTTGCCCTGTTTTTGCTTAGCTTTATTTCTTTTACTATTCTCATTAAGGGCGATTCCAAGTTTTTGAATTGTTGTAACAATTACTTTATCGGCATAATCATCGGACAATAGACGTTTAACCATAGCTTCGGTGTTGGTATTTTCCTCCACGCAGCCTTCTTGGAAACGATTGAATTCTTCTCGGGTTTGCCGATCAAGGTCTTTTCTATCTACCACGAAAAGACATTTTTCAATATCGGGATTGTCTTTAAGCAGGGTTGAGGCTTTAAACGAAGTAAGAGTTTTGCCGCTTCCCGTTGTATGCCAAATATAACCATTGCCGCAATTTTGGTGGATACAATCGACAATCGCCTTAACCGCATATATTTGATACGGTCGCATCATTAGTAATTTTTGCTCACTTGCAACCAAAACCATATAGCGGCTAATCATTTGCCCCAAAGTGCATTTGGCAAGGAATTTATCGGCAAAATTATCAAGCTGGGTAATTTTTTTATTATCTTCGCTTGCATATTGGTAAAGTGGCAAGAAACGCTCATCGGCATCAAAAGTGAAATGGCGGGCGTTATTGTTGGCAAAATACCATGTATCACTTTTATTGCTAACGATAAACAATTGAAGGAAACACATAAGTGTTTTGGTATAGCCGTTGCCAATGTCGTTCTTATAATCAACAATCTGTTGCATTGCACGGCGAGGACTTATTGCCAAAGTTTTCAATTCAATTTGAACCACAGGAACGCCATTTATTAGCAAAATGACATCATAGCGATGGTGACTATTATCGGTATTAATTCTTAGTTGATTGACAACTTCAAAAGTATTTTTGCACCAATCTTTGATATTGACCAAAGTATAGAAAAGTGGCGTTCCGTCATCACGCTCAAAGTTATTGCGTTCGCGCAAAATGCTTGCCGCCTTAAAAACGTCGCCAGTAATTATTTGATCCATAAGGCGCGCAAATTCACTATCGGTTAGCGTCACCCGATTTAGTTCTTGAAACTTTTGGCGGAAATTAGCCTCTAAGGACGCTTTATCGCGAATATCGTTACGCCAAACATATTTGAGGTCTTTTAACTTCTCAATTAAGTCTTGTTCAATTTTTTGTTCTATCATAATTTCGGTGCCACAATCAGTCAATCGTTCGGTAAATCAATGTTTGAGTACATTATCAAGTGCTAGCCAAATCCGCCAGTGCTTATATATATGTTGCAAAGTGCCAAAATCGGTCATATGGGCTTATTATATAGCTTATAAACTTCAGCTGCGAGAAGACCGTAATCAATGTTGCTTTGCTTTTTCGCTACACCCTTTACAATTTCCCCCTGCCTATGCGTCGAGACTTCGCCATAGCTTACAAGCGTGGTCAGCACATTTTCGTGGCCAAGGTTTTGGGAGATGGCTTTGAATTCTTCTGGGGTTTTGCATATGGCTTGATATTGGTGGGTTAAGGTGTGGCGCAAGCTGTGTGGATGGTAATATTTCACACCGGCATTGTTGAAAGCTTTTTTGAATATGTCGCGGATTGCGGTGGTTCCTGCCCAATGTTCTTGGCTAAGGCCATTTGCTTTGAAGCAATTGTTTTCGTCTTGGCCGTTTTGGGTTTTGGGGAAAAGTGGTGAATTGGGGCTAAAAAGCTTTTCGGTTTTTAGAAATTCCACCCAACCCAGGAAAATCTGCAAAGTGGTTTCATCAATCACCATTAAATAGGTTTCAATGCGCTTGCTAAATTTGGTGTTCACATGGTTTGGGTTTTGGCTTATCAACAGTTTGCTTTGATCAAAATCTTTTATTTTCAAACTAACAATTGCGCCAACGCGCGCGGCGGTCAAAATTGTAAATGCCACAATTGCCCTATCGCGCATTTCAATTTCGGTTTGGTGCGGCATTTGCGCGATAACGTGGCGCATTTGTTCCATGCTTGGAAAGTCCACTGGTGCCGATGATTTGGCGGCGCGTGCATCATTTGTGCTTAGGTTCAAATATTCAACATCAGGCACATGAATTTTCTTTTTGTAGCCGCGTTGAAACGCAAGCCAACGAAAGAACACTTGAACTATTTTTAGCGTTGAATTCTGGGTTGCAAGCGCCATTGGTGCGCCGGTTTTTTTGTTATTGGCTTCGGCAATGTGGTTTTTGAAAGCTATCGCTTGGTGGCGATTAAATGTGCCAAAATCTTTATGGCTGGTGAAATCTTCAAACCGCAGAAGTGCTTTGGCAATTGTGTCAATGGTTTTTGGGTCTTTGCCTTCGGCCTCGTGTTTGAAGATAAAATATTCATGCTTCAAACGCTCATTTTTTGGGTTGATTTTCATTTTGGCTTTTCCCTTGAAAAACTGTATTAGCGATATATTTGCAAGCCACCACCGCCTCTAACTTTCAAATTCTACCAAGTTTTTGCCTCCCCCCCTCAGGGGTCAGTTTCCGAATAAGTCTGGTTGCAAAATATTGGGTTTTTCGGTGGTGGTTTTGGTGGTTTTTGAATTTGGCAAATTGGGTAACGAATTGGCACAATTCAGGCGGCTATCTTGCGGCTCAATTAGGTGTGAAGTCTGGCGCTTTTTAATACCAAATGATTTTTCAAATATCGCAATTTTCTTGCGGCTTATGCGCCGGTTCATGGTCGCGCCGCACACGCGACATTTGCCAACCAAATTTGCGGTTTTCTCATTTGGTTTTTCTATGGCAACACTGCCAATTTTTGCGGCGCGTGGTGTGCGGCATTTGAGACAAAACATCTCATCATCACCGCATACACTTTTATTCTTTTGTTGGCGCAGCTTAATAAAACGCACCAATTCTGAACCATGAAAAAGTTCTGGCCTTTGATTATCCAATGGTCGCAAGCCTTCACGAATCCAATGCGAAATAGTGTTTTTGTGTATCGCCAATGCCCTTGCGACGTCGCGGCGATCATAACATCGATTTAGGCGAATTCGTGCTGGATTGATTTTGCGCTTTTTGGGCTTGCGCATTTAGCGAACCACGACCAAGCGTGACTTTTGGATTTGCGCTAAAATCCAATCATCAATTTCCGCTTCTATCCAAGCCACACTTCGACCACCCAAATTTATTGCGCTTGGAAATGTGCCATCTGCCATGCGTTCATAAATTGTTGATCTGCTAAGGCCGGTTTTAGTTCTTACGTCTGGCAATCGTATTAATCTTGGTTTGTGCATATTCGCGCCCTTCTGTAGAAGTGCGAACAAATATGGCGCAATTTCAATTTGATTGTCAGATTCCCAAGATGTTGGAAACTGGTATAACTAAATGATTCAATTAGGGTTTATGTTATTTGCCATTGAGTACCTAGGTTATCACACAAAGTACCCATGTTTTAATGAAGTAGTCCCCTAGTTTTTCATCCAGGGTGCCAAGTTAATCAATTCCAACCTGCAACGAACGTCAAAATGGGATTTCAGAATCTAGGTCATCATCAAAAATGAATTTTTTCGGCTTTGGTTCCGGATAAAGTGATGTTAATTGTGGCGCACCACCCTTCATTTTCCAATTTACTACCTTGCATATTTCACCAATTCCCTTTTTATTTACCTCACCATTTTTCAATCTCAATTCAAATTTGTCAGCATTTTCAAATAGCCAAGTTTCAATTGCTCTCTTAGGTGTGCATTTATTCAACCTATGTGGTTCGTTAATAATAGCTTCTCGTGCTGAAAGCGCTGCGACAAGTTTAGGCGAATAGAAAGAACCATTCTTGTTGAAAGGGTCAAAATTATTACTTATTTTGAAATTGAAAAATGCGGACTCGATACCTTTAGTTTTTAAATACGCCGCTAAGTCATCATGGCTTATCGTCGAATAATATAAACTTAATATGTCTTCATCACTATATTCTTCCCGATAATAGCTCATTTTCGCCGATAATTTACCGCTAGATATGGCAGATAATATGATTAATTTCATCGGTTCATAAGCTTCTGGTTTCTTATGGTCGGAAAGTTTTTCAATGGAGTTATGTAATTTTGATGGCTCTATATTTGCCGCCATTAGCGCGCCTTGAATTATATTAAATTCTTCCAAGTTACGCCAATATTCCCAAGGTTCCATCATTGCCCCCAAAGAATTGGGCGAAATACTGCAACTATTCTTGGAAATTGTGAAGCGTTTTTATAATTCACGCTTAAATGGAATAATTTCGCCGCCATCGCGCATGGTGTCTAAATAGTTTGCCCACCAAATGGCCATTTCTTTGCGTTCATCCCAATGAGTGCCCCGGTGGTATGCGGAACGCGTTTTATTGCTGTCTTTATGGGCTAGGGCGTGTTCTATGGCATCGCTTGACCATTTGCCGCTTTCGTTCAAAAACGTGCTGGCAATTGCCCTAAAGCCATGGCCAGACATTGTGTCTTTATCATAGCCCATTCTTCGCAATGCGCCATTGATTGTGTTTTCACTCATTGGCCTTGAACCTGAACGCAACGAAGGAAAAACATATTTTGAATTGCTTGCTACCGCTTTAGTTTGTTCAAAAATTTCTATGGCTTGTGGTGAAAGTGGCAATACAAAATCTTCACGCATTTTCATTTTTGCGGCAGGTATTTTCCACAACTTTTCTTTAAGATCAATTTCCACCCATTCCGCGTGACGCAACTCGCCCGGACGAACAAAAACATAGGGAACAAGCCGCAAAGCCTGTTTAGTTGTAAAATGGCCGCTATAGGCGGCAATAGCGCGCAATAAAGCCCCAACTTCTTGCCGGTCAAGTATTGCGGCACGGTGCTTAACTTTGGGCACCACAAGCCCTTCTGATAAATCGGCAGCTGGGTTATATTTTGCGCGGCCAGTTACAATTGCATAACGAAACAAGCGCGCGGCATAAGAACAAACCCGATGCGCGGTTTCAACCTTGCCCCGGCGCTCTATCTTTTTCAAAACCGCCAAAACTTCGTAAGGCTCAATTCTTGAAACTGGGCGATTGCCAATATCCGGATATAGGTGCTTTGCCAAATAGTGGTTTTTCACCATTGTCGCTTTTGCCAATACATCTTTTTCAAGCTTTTCAAGATATTCTTCACTGATAACTTTCAAAGAATCAGCCGCCTGTTGTTTGGCTTGGTGTTTTTTTTGTTTCTTATCAAAAGCGGGATCAATGCCATTTGCCAATTGTTCTTTGGCATCGTCACGGCGCTTTCTTGCATCTTTCAATCCAATTTCGGGATACGCGCCAAGCGCCAAAAGCTTCTCTTTGCCTTCAAAAGCGAACTTCAAGCGCCATAATTTAGCGCCATTTGGCGAAATTAGCATAAAAAGGCCACCACCATCATAGATTTTGAAGGGCTTAGTCTTTGATTTTAAAGCTTTAATTCCCGAATCCGTAAGCATAATTGGGGTATCCTGTTCCAATATTGGCACGATACCCCCAATTATACCCCAATTTTTTGGGGTATCTTGCCGGAAATGGTCGGACAAGCACGGAAGCATCAACCGACAATATACCCTATATCATAAGGTTTTTCAAGACATTTTCGGAGGTGCTTGGAAGGTCAAATGGTGCCTGGAGCCGGAATCGAACCAGCGACACGCGGATTTTCAGTCCGCTGCTCTACCAACTGAGCTATCCAGGCATTTATGGTACATTGACCAATATTGGAAGGCGTGTTTCCTAAACGAACTAAGTTGAAGTGTAAAGCCAACCGATGGCGCGATTTCCACAAAAATCGGCACATTAAACAGCGCGTTGACTATTGGGCTTTATTTAGTCTTCTTCAAAATCATAATTTGAATTCGCCCTTGGCGCAATTTCATCGGTTTGATCCGCAGCTTCAAGCGCGTAGCCGCCTGTTAGCCATTTGTGCAAGTCTTTGTCTGCGCATAGCTGAGAGCAGAAAGGCCTGAATTTATGAATAGTCTCACTAGAGCATATCGGGCAAGGCATTGTTTCGTTTCACTTCAAATTCTTTAATTGGGGCTGTCACCACGTCGAATTGACCACCAATGTTGTTTCGAATGTAGTTTTGCCAGTCAAAATTCCAATTTTTCAATTCATTGTATGCTTCGGCAGTGATTTCCAAACGAACCTTTTCACCTTTTGAGCGTTGCAGTTCCTTTGCCAATGCATTTATAGCATCGACTGCGATCCTCGGATTGGGTCTTTCGCCATTTCGCCCCAAAATTTCATATAGTGGCAAATCCAAGTTTTCGCGGGCGATTTCGCATAATCCAAACTTAGAAAGCGGCAAGATTTCGCACTTCCTGTCCATGCTGGCATATTGTTTAAGCAAATGAAGCAGTTCGGCCGCTTCGATTTTGGACGGGGCGCCAACAAAATCAATTACAATTAGTCCGCCTAAATTTCGCAATTTTATCTGCCGCATAATTTCTTTTGCCGCAGAAATATTGAGCTTGTGATTGAAGTTTCTTTGATTGGTCCCGCCGGCGGTTCTTCTTCCCGCGTCAATGTCAATTGCGGTCAAGGCGCTTGTATGTTCAATTGTAATATTCCCGCCATTTTCAATTTCTATCGAACGCAATGATATTTCTTCCAAAATCGCCATAATTTCATCGGCTTCAAATGAGGTGGCTTCGCGTGGATGCGGCCAATTTCCCCATTCAGCAACATCAGTGAATTGGCCAATGGTTTTACTCTGCTTTGCTACTTCACCAACAAATTGAACTAACGCCAATTTAGCGTTGGTTCTAGGCTTCTGAACCTTAACCTTTATTGTGTTGCCAATTGTCAAATATTTAGGGCGAGGTCCGTCAAAAGAAAGGAACCCAACTTCTTCGCCCATATCGATAAACGCACCGCTTAGACGGGTTTCAACATCTTTTATTCGGCCTATATAAACTTGCCCAGCGATTGCGTTTCGTGAATAGGCGTAATTAAAAATCTTCAACTCGACGATTTGACCGTCTTCAACCAGCGCATACACATTCTCACCGATACGCGGAACCTTTAAGGTTGAGACAGTCACGGCTTGAAACCCATTCCTTGAAGCAAAGATTGGGTTTCATACAGTGGAAGCCCCATAACGCTTTCCCAAGATCCCATTAGTTGGATAACAAATGCCCCTGCCCGGCCTTGAATGCCGTATCCGCCTGCTTTGCCCTGCCATTCCTGACTTTCGATATAGGTTTCAATTTCGCGTGTTGACAATTTTTTGAAAGCTAGCTTAGTCACTACAGTGCGTTTGGCAATTTTGCCTTTATGCGCAAGTGCAATTGCCGTTGTTACTTTGTGATTACGGCCGGACAATAACTGCAAGCAATACCGCGCCTGTTCTTCAGTCTCAGCTTTAGGTAAAATCCGCGAACCAACGCTTACTACCGTGTCGGCAGCCAAAACATAATCATTTGGATAAACGGTCGCGACAAGACACGCTTTTTCAAACGCTACTCTTGCTGCATAATTCTTTGAGGATTCTTGGGGTTTTTCGGTTTCGTCAATATCCGCTGGGACCACCAAATCTGGCGAGATCCCTATACGATTTAACAGCTCTAATCGTCTTGGGGATGCGCTGGCTAAAATCAGCATTCTACTGCCTGAACACGTTCATATTATCTGAAACGATAAGTAACGCGGCCTTTTGTAAGGTCATATGGGGTCATTTCCACCAATACTTTGTCACCAGCCAAGACACGAATCCGATTCTTGCGTAACTTCCCTGCGGTATGACCAATTATCTCATGGTCATTTTCCAACCTAATGCGAAAGGTAGCATTTGGAAGCAATTCCATAACAATGCCCTGAAATTCTAATAATTCTTCTTTTGACATACGTCCCCATTGGAAGCGCATGAGTTAATCATGCAATTGTTTGAATGGGGGTGACATATCGCAATTCGGATTTATTTGCTAGCCTAGTTAGCACTTGCATAATTTTTAGCAAATTGGCTGCACTAAACAGATTCCAGCAAACCCTTTTTCGCAGCCAAAGTTCGCATTTTTTCCTGCAATTTTTCAAATGCTCGTACTTCTATCTGCCTGATACGTTCTCGTGAAACTTTAAACTCGTCGGCCAAGTCTTCCAATGTTGTTGGGCTCTCTTTTAGACGGCGCTCGCGAATGATTTGTTGTTCACGCGGGTTTAAGTCAGCCATAGCGGAAGTTAGCAACTCCATCCTAGCGTCATATTCCTCGTTTTGACCTAAAACGACTTCTTGCGAATCTTCTTCTGAAGCCAGCCAATCTTGCCACTCACCACTGCCTTCTTCGCTGCCCACCTGCACATTCAATGAAGCGTCTGGCCCAGACATCCTGCGGTTCATGGATGTCACTTCGTTTTCGGAAACTCCAAGTTGCGTCGATATATATTCCAGATGCTCTGGCCTAAGTTCACCTTCCTCAACTGCTTGGATTTTCTGCTTTATGCGCCTTAAGTTGAAAAACAACTTCTTCTGCGCCGCAGTAGTTCCCATTTTAACCAGCGACCATGTACGCAAAACATATTCCTGAATTGATGCCCGTATCCACCACATTGCATAAGTAGCAAGCCTAAAGCCGCGCTCTGGCTCGAACTTTTTGACAGCTTGCATAAGGCCAATATTTCCCTCTGATATTACTTCACCCAAAGGCAAGCCATATCCACGGTATCCCATTGCCATTTTAGCTACCAAGCGAAGATGGGAAGTTACAAGACGCTCAGCAGCTTGTGGATCTTCATGTTCGCGCCAGCGTTTTGCCAGCATATACTCTTCATCCTTAGCGAGCATTGGGAATTTGCGGATTTCCGCAAGATATCGTTGAAGGCCTAACTCCGGGCCAATTGTGAGCGTTAAAGCATTTGACATTTTTTTCCCCAACTTAGCGTCACCGATAGGATGCGCGGCTTATTGATGAGTATTTAATTATCACTATAGCGCATATTCAAGGGGAGTAGTGTGAAATTGTTGCAATGATTTTGGCCAGCGCATTTTGGGTTTGACTAGGTTCACAAGCGCGCAGGATTTTTGAGGATGAATTTGTATAATTTTTGCGGTAAATATAGGGATATTGGCGAAGAAATTGGTGCAAAGCTATACGCAAAAGGACAAGTTATTGCCAATCGATATAGACGCAAACCGCGCTAAGCCCCGCACCTGTTAAAGACCCGCCCCGCGGTCCCATCACTTGCCACGCCGTCCAATACGACGACATTTGGCGCTTCATTAGGTAGCAAGCCTTCAAATCGCCATTCTTGCATTTGGTTTTGCGAAATTATTTTGTATTGTTCCAAAGTCTGGTTGCAACCAACGGGCGCACAAACGCGCGTCCTGATTTCAAGAATGTTTCCATTCCGAGCCGCGCTTAAAATCTCTAGCCGTTCGCCATCACCAATTGTGCCCGAACCCACTTCGACTTTGGCTGGATTTACGAAAAAGAATGCTTGGAAATTTTCATGCTTAGTGCACTCAGACGCTCGCCAAACACTAGTTGATAGATATGTGTGGGCCGGGTTCCCTCTAGCAACAGCTTTAGCTTTCGCGCGCGTTGGCGCCGCAAGCGCTTCAAAGCCGCTCAATATTGCAATTGAAAAAAGTCCGATTGAAAGTGCAACAATCGAGATTTGCTTGCCTAGTTTTACCATGACGCCTCCGACTTAGGTTGGGGCATTATCCAAGCAGGCGGTTTATTTTTGATGAATGGACTAATTGCGCGTCAGTCGATTTACGAATCTGTAAATTGCGTAATCCGTGTCTTGCCACACCCATGCTCGTTGGGCTTCCCAGATATCAGTTGTTGTATAGTCATAGCTGGTTTGCCGCAATAGATTGCCATTCGCGTCATATGAACTGCCTGTTATTACCGCACCGCCGCGTGAGAAACTCTCGTATGAAAGGCTAGGGTTAGACCCCAATTGATTAAAGGTCGGCCTATTTGGCGTCACATCAATAACATTTACTACAACGCGGGCAATTGCCGGATTAGACTGCTCTGCAATTTCCTGACGGATACTTTCGTCAATGGTTCTGCGTTCACGCAACCCATAATTTGTCCTAAATTCGTTTTCCAATTTGTCAGAATAAGTGATTTCAATTTGCGGCGATGAGCCAATTGGCTTCGCAAATGCTGGGAAGGATAAATTGTTTAATAGCAATGATGCCATAACTAAACCGAGAGAATTTGTAATTTTCAAAGCCAAACTCCTTTTATACTAAGCTTTAAGGATATGCACGAAATTAACGATATTGCAAGTTAAACAATATTCATCAAATTATGGAATTAAGACTAGCACTTGTTAACGAAATCCCGTTAGAAGGGGAAATAATCACTTAATAAGCGTGTTTAATATCACGCAACATCAACGAAGATCAAAATATGAATATTCATGAATATCAAGCTAAAGAAGTTCTTGCGCAATATGGCGTGCCAGTACCAAAAGGGTTACCTGCATTTTCGGTGGACGAAGCAGTTGAAGCAGCCAAAAAACTTGGCGGCAATTTTTGGGTTGTAAAATCACAAATCCATGCGGGTGGGCGCGGCAAGGGCAAGTTTAAGGAACTTGCCGCAGATGCCAAAGGTGGCGTTCGTTTGTGCCCATCAATTGAAGCGGTAAAAAGCAATTCAACCGAAATGCTTGGTAATACATTGGTGACAATTCAAACCGGCGAAACTGGCAAAATTGTCCGTAGGCTTTATGTTTCTGAAGGCGCGAACATTACAAAAGAGTTTTACTTGTCGGCATTGGTGGACCGTGAATCGGGCCGCGTTGCATTTGTGGTTTCACAAGCTGGCGGCATGGATATTGAAACTGTCGCGCACGACACACCCGAACAAATCACAACTGTAATAATTGACCCGTTAACTGGCGTTAGCGATGCTAATATCGCCGATGTCGTTGCTTGCCTTGGGCTTGAAGGCGATTTGGCGGAACAAGCAGCCCCACTGTGCCGCAATCTCTATGATGCATTCACTAAAGCTGACATGAGCATGCTGGAAATCAACCCCCTTATCATTGATGGCGACACTAACAAACTTGTGTGCTTGGATGCCAAAGTGAGCTTTGATGGGAATGCCGAATACCGCCACCCTGAATGGGAAGCTATGCGCGATTTAACCGAAGAAGACGAAAAAGAAATTGAAGCTTCGAAATATGACTTGGCCTATATTGCTTTGGACGGCACAATTGGCTGCATGGTCAACGGTGCGGGCCTTGCGATGGCGACGATGGACATCATCAAATTATATGGCGAAGCGCCAGCCAATTTCCTTGATGTTGGTGGCGGCGCAAGCCGTGAAAAAGTAACGGCGGCATTCAAAATTATTACGTCTGACCCGAAGGTTAAAGGGATTTTGGTGAATATTTTTGGCGGCATTATGCGCTGCGATATCATCGCGGAAGGTGTTTTGGCTGCTGTGCGCGATGTGGGCTTGAAAGTGCCCTTAGTTGTGCGGTTAGAAGGAACAAATGTCGAATTGGGCAAGAAAATAATCTCGGAATCTGGTTTGGCGGTTATTTCTGCCGATGATTTGGCCGATGCCGCACAAAAAATTGTTAAAGCAGTGAGGGGTTCGTAAGATGTCAATTCTAATCAATAAGAACACCAAAGTTATTTGCCAAGGTTTCACTGGCAAAAACGGCACTTTCCATTCGGAACAAGCAATTGCATATGGCACTAACATGACGGGCGGGGTTAGCCCTGGCAAAGGCGGGCAAACCCATATTGGCTTGCCGGTTTTCAATTCCGTACAAGAGGCCAAAGATAAAGTCGGTGCCGACGCAACCGTAATTTATGTGCCGCCGCCATTTGCCGCTGCCGCAATTCTTGAAGCGATTGATGCGCAAATTGAACTTATCGTGTGCATTACCGAAGGCATACCTGTTTTGGACATGGTAAATGTTAAAGCGCAATTGGAAAAATCCAAGTCGCGCCTTATTGGGCCAAATTGCCCAGGGGTGCTTACACCTGATGAATGCAAAATCGGTATTATGCCCGGTTCGATTTTCAAAAAAGGTTCGGTTGGTGTTTTGTCTCGCTCCGGTACTTTAACTTATGAAGCCGTGTTCCAAACTTCAAACGAAGGTCTTGGGCAAACAACCGCAGTTGGCATTGGCGGTGACCCTGTTAAGGGAACTGAATTTATCGAAATGTTGGAGATGTTTTTGGCCGATGAAGAAACTAAGTCAATTATAATGATTGGTGAAATCGGTGGATCCGCCGAAGAAGATGCGGCACAGTTTTTACGCGATGAAGCAAAACGTGGTCGCTCCAAACCGATTGTTGGTTTTATTGCTGGGCGCACCGCACCACCAGGCCGCCGTATGGGTCATGCTGGCGCAATTATTTCTGGCGGCAAAGGTGGCGCAGAAGATAAAATCGCGGCAATGGAAGCTGCAGGCATTAGAGTTGCCCAATCGCCCGCTGCTTTGGGTTCAACTTTAATGGAAGTTCTAAAAGGATAGAGAAAGCCAAACCGCATGAGTGATGAAGGGCGGAGTGCCGAGAACCAAACAAGCCTTGCCACCTCTTTTTTATATGGTGGCAACGGTATTTATATTGAAAGCCAGTATGAAAAGTGGCAAGCCAACCCAAATAGCGTTGATAAATCTTGGGCGGATTTTTTCGCCACTATCGGCGAGAATGACGGGCTAGCAAATGGCCACTTGCCGTCATGGGCGCGTAAAGATTGGCCACCGCGCGATAATTCTGAACTAATTGCGCTTATAGATGGTGACTGGTCTGGGCTTGAATTAAAGGCCGCGAAGAAGGCACCAATTAAGGCTGAGCAACCTGCCGACACTACGACTGTTTTGCAAGCCACGCGCGATTCAATAAAGGCCATAATGATGATTAGGGCTTTTAGAATTCGTGGGCATTTGGCAGCGAAGTTGGATCCATTGGGTTTGAATGACTTTCGTGAACCGCAACCCGAACTTGATCCCGCCACATATGGTTTCACCGAACAAGACATGGATAGGCCAATTTTCATTGACTTTGTCTTGGGCCTTGAATACGCAACGCCGCGTCAAATCATAGAAATATTGCAAAGAACTTATTGCTCCAATCTGGGGCTTGAGTTTATGCATGTGTCAAATCCAGAAGAAAAAAACTGGCTGCAGGCGCGAATCGAAGGCGAAGATAAAGGTATTTCCTTTACGCCTGAGGGCAAAAAAGCGATTTTGAATAAAATTATTGAAACCCAAGGGTTTGAGCAATTTGTCCATAAACGCTACCCTGGTACCAAGCGTTTCGGTCTAGATGGCGGTGAATCGCTTATTCCGGCGATGGAGCAAATTATCAAACGCGGCGGGAACTTAGGTGTTGCAGATATTGTCTTGGGAATGCCTCACCGCGGGCGGTTGAATGTTCTTTCAACCGTTATGGGCAAACCATACCACGTGATTTTCCATGAGTTTAGCGGTGGTTCGGCAACCCCTGATGATGTGGCCGGTTCTGGAGACGTGAAGTATCATATGGGCGCTTCTTCTGACCGCAGTTTTGACGGCAATGATGTGCATTTGTCATTAACGCCAAACCCGTCGCATCTTGAAATTGTTAACCCTGTTGTTTTAGGCAAAGTTCGCGCCAAAATGACCCAGCATGGCGGCACAAAGCCTGAGCAGTTTCGTAAAGTTATGCCTTTATTGCTTCATGGCGACGCGGCATTTGCGGGGCAAGGCGTCGTTGCGGAGTGTTTCGCGCTAACAGGAATTAAGGGGCATCGAACCGGTGGAACAGTTCATTTCATCGTGAACAACCAGATTGGCTTTACAACGGCGCCAAAATTTTCGCGCTCATCGCCCTACCCGTCTGATGTTGCACTTATGGTGCAGGCGCCAATTTTCCATGTTAATGGAGACGACCCTGAAGCTGTAGTGTTTGCTGCAAAAGTTGCAACTGAATATCGGCAAGAATTCAATAAGGATGTGGTAATCGACATGTTCTGTTACCGAAGATTTGGCCATAATGAGGGCGATGACCCGACCATGACCAACCCAATCATGTATTCGCGAATAAAGGACCAACCTTCCACTTTGGAACTGTATGCCGCAAGGCTAATTGCCGAAGGAGTAGTAACGCGCGATGACGTTGATAAATCCATTGCGGATTTCAACACGTTTCTTGAAGATGAGTTCCAAAAGGGCAAGTCCTACAAACCGAAGAAGGCCGATTGGCTAGACGGTGTTTGGACCGGACTTGGCCTACCTGACAGTGAAGATAGGCGCGGCGAAACTGCTGTTTCTACCACTAAATTGGTCGACCTTGGTACGAAGATTACGCAAATACCTGCTGGTTTCAACATGCATAAGACCGTTGAGAGAGTTGTTGGTGTTCGAAAATCAATGATTGAAACGGGTGAGAATATTGATTGGGCAATGGGCGAACATTTGGCGTTTGCAACCCTTTTGGACGAAGGATTTCCTATTAGGTTGTCGGGCCAAGATTCATGTCGCGGGACATTTTCGCATCGTCACAGTCATTTCATCGATCAAGTAACTGAAGATAGATACACCCCATTAGCAAATCTTGGCGGCAATCAAGCTGAATTTGAAGTTATTGATAGCGCGTTGTCCGAAGAAGCAATTTTGGGGTATGAATATGGGCACTCCCTCGGTGCACCAAATACTTTAACCATGTGGGAAGGGCAGTTCGGTGATTTTGCCAACGGCGCCCAAGTTGTGATTGATCAGTTTATTTGTTCAGGCGAGCGCAAATGGCTGCGCATGTCCGGCTTAGTAATGCTACTACCACATGGTTATGAGGGCCAAGGCCCCGAGCACTCTTCGGCCCGGCTTGAACGTTATTTGCAGCTATGTGCAGAAGACAATATGCAAGTAGTCAATTGCACGACACCTGCGAATTTCTTCCATGTTTTGCGCCGTCAAATTCACCGCCAGTTTCGCAAGCCATTGATAGTAATGACACCTAAGTCATTATTGAGGCACAAACGATGTGTGTCAAATATTTCTGAGTTTGGCGAAGGCTCTTCTTTCCACCGTCTTTTGTGGGATGATGCCGAACATAAGAAGGGTAGCTCGGTTCAATTAAAAGCCGACAAAGATATCAAAAGGGTGATTTTATGTTCTGGAAAGGTCTATTTTGACCTTTTTGAAGCTCGTGAAAAACGAAACATCGAGGATATTCAAATTATTCGCGTTGAACAACTTTATCCTTTCCCTGCTAAATCTATGATTGCCGAATTATCACGTTTCCAAAATGCAGAAATTGTTTGGTGCCAAGAAGAGCCTAAGAATATGGGCGCTTGGTCATTTATGGAACCAAATATTGAATGGGTTCTTGCTAAAATCGGTGCCAAAGCCAAACGCGCAAGGTATGCGGGACGCAATGCTTCAGCGTCAACCGCCGCTGGGCTGATGTCTAAACATCTGCATGAATTGGAAGTTTTCTTATCTGAGGCACTCGATTGATGTGTTCTCTATTCCTACTTATATCGCATAAAATTGACCAAGGGGTTATTTGAAATGACAGACATATTGACACCTGCACTTGGCGAAAGTGTTTCCGAAGCTACAATTGCAAAATGGTCGAAAAAGCCGGGTGACGCGGTTAAGAAAAATGATCTTTTGGTAGAACTTGAAACCGACAAAGTTACTTTGGAAGTTTTTGCCGAGGCAGACGGAACTTTAAGTGAAATTCTTAAAGCTGAGGGCGAAACAATTTATAAAGGCGATGTTTTGGGTAGGATGGGCAATGCTGTTGCTGGCGCAGTGGCAATGGCTGCTTCACCTTCAACGCCCGCGCCGCCAAAGGAACAGCCCAAGCCAGAAACCCAACATGCGCCAATGCCAGCGGCAGCAATTGCGTTAGACAATGCCGGGGTTAGTGCGGCTGCAATTGTTGGAACGGGCCGCGATGCACGTGTAACCAAAGCAGATGCTGTTGCAGCGATTGCCGCAGTCAATGCGGCGCCTAATGCAGCTCCAGTGGTAGCGCCAAGCGCACCTCGTGCCACCACAATAGGCGAAGAGCGTGTGAAGATGAGTCGCCTTCGGCAAACTATTGCGCGCCGCTTAAAAGATGCACAAAACACTGCCGCAATGCTTACAACTTTTAATGAAGTTGACATGTCGGGAGTTATGGCCGCTCGGAGCAAATATAAGGATATATTCGAAAAAAAGCATGGCACAAAGTTGGGCTTCATGTCGTTTTTCGTTAAAGCCTGCGTTACTGCCCTAAAAGATGTACCGGCAGTAAATGCTGAAATTGACGGCACAGACCTTATTTACAAAAACTACTATGACATTGCTGTTGCGGTTGGCACAGACAAAGGTTTGGTTGTTCCAGTGCTACGTGGTTGTGATGTGTTGTCATTAGCGGGCATTGAAAAGGGCATTGCCGCGCTTGGCGCCAAGGCGCGAGACGGCGCATTGGCAATCGAAGACATGCAAGGTGGCACTTTCACAATTTCTAATGGCGGCGTTTATGGTAGTCTTATGTCAACGCCGATCTTGAATTCGCCGCAGTCTGGCATTTTGGGAATGCATAAAATCCAAGATAGGGTTATGGTAGAGAATGGTCAAATGGTGATACGACCTATGATGTATTTGGCGCTTTCCTATGATCACCGCATCGTTGATGGCAAAGAAGCTGTCACTTTCTTGGTGCGCGTAAAAGAGTGCTTGGAGAACCCAGAGCGCATGCTCCTTGATATTTGATTCAAAATTCCAATATATGCATTTATTGCGATTTCACATTAAAGCAAAACTGCCATAGAGAGTAAAATTGGCGAAACCGAAAAGATTGTGACTTTTTGGGCCTGATTTGTGGATTTCAGATAAGAACTGCAACAAACAAAAGAGTTTAGGGCATTTATTTCATTCATTGAGAATGAAAATACTAGATTCATACTTATTTACTGTTGCCAAAGAGTTATTGGATAAATGGAAGTATTGGTCGGCATTAGTGGCTTATTTTTATTGCTCTACACGTTTTACAGCGGGTTGGGGCTTTGGATGTCTGCTCAAGTTCAACATATTGAACAAGGCAAGGAGCCAATGCGAGATGAAGATGGGTTGACAATACTGGACCATATGCCCAAAGCCCATGTAGAAATTATCAGGCACAACGGTTTGGGTTGGCGCGGATTTCTTTCACGCCTTAGCTTTATCAGCTTACTTGCGTCGCTTGTGGCACTATTCATAAGCCCCAAATTGGTGGTTTTTCTGTTTGGAATTGGGCTCGGCCTAGATTGCCTTCTTTTGTTGACCTATGAAAATCGCAACAGTTTTTTGCGCGAAACGACAATTGCGGAGCGCAACTTTGATGCAATACAATACACTTGTTTGCTGGCGGCGTTTATCGTCTTGGCCTTGGATAGTATTTCTTAAGCGGCAGCCGTTTCAGCACTATCAACGATGTCGTCATTGTGTTCGTCGTCGCCCCCGCTAACAAATCTATCAATCGCAGCGAATAATAACTCAGGCCTAATCGGTTTGGCCACGTGCGCATCCATACCAGATTTTAGGCATTCTTGAACATGATGCGTCATGGCATTAGCGGTCAAAGCAATAATCGGAGTGCGCCGGCGATTAGTTTCTTTTTCAAGTTTTCTAATTTCTATTGTCGCTTCAGAACCCGACATAATCGGCATTTGGACGTCCATCAATATTACGTCAAACTCTTGGCTCTTCCACGCTTCCAAGGCCAACTGACCATTTTCAACAAAGGTGGGCGAAACACCTACTTGTTCTAAAAACATCTTCAATACTAGCCGGTTATTTGCATTGTCTTCAGCAGCCAATATTCGCAATTCAGTGGGATTTTCTTCACAATCGTTTGACTGGACAAACTCCGCGGCATTGGTCTGCTCTGGAATTTTACCAAGTTGCGAAGTCATAACCAGAGTGAAGATTGACCCTTTTCCGAGTTCACTTTCAACTTCGATATTGCCATTCATCAATCCTGCTAGCTCTTTACAAATCGAAAGGCCCAAACCTGAACCGCCAAATTTACGAGTGGTTGAGGCATCTGCTTGCGAAAACTTCTCGAAAAGGCGCGAAATAGCCTCACTATCCATGCCTATCCCAGTATCGCGAACAGTGAACTTGATTTCAGCTTCATTACCTTCTTTGGCTTGGCCTGTAACATGAACTTTAACTTCACCTTCATTAGTGAATTTTATTGCGTTGGACATCAAATTATAGAGGATTTGCCTTAGCCTTGTTGGGTCGCCAATGCACCAAATATCTGCGCTTTGCTCTACACTTACTGAAAAGCTAAGTCCTTTTTCATGCGCCCTAGTCGAGAAAATTGCTTCTGATGATTTCACTATATCGGCAATGTTGAAATCAACCATTTCAAGTTCCATGCGGCCGGCTTCAATTTTCGCAAGATCAAGCACATCATTTAGAAGCGCCAACAAAGTATCGCCTGACTCTCGAATTACTTCGACTAGCCTTTTCTGCCTTTCGTCAAGCTTTGTTCGTGCAAGGGCCTCCGCCATGCCTAAAACACCATTCATCGGTGTTCTGATTTCATGGCTCATTTGCGCTAAGAAGGCGGACTTAGCAAAATCCGCAGATTCGGCAGCCAGTTTCGCAACTTCCAAATCGTGAGTTCTTGCTTCAATGCGTTCTTCAAGAAGTTCGGCATGGGCCGAAATAGCATCTCTTGCTTGGCCCAATTCTTTGGCTTGCAGACGAAAAATTCGGCCAACATTCCACCACGCGACTGCTGCAATGAAAAAGCTCGAAAACAGGCCAAATAAGCCCATTTTTAGGAGGTCTCGCGCGCCATCAATCTCGTCTTGCAAACTAAGAACCAATTGACCTTTTGCACGTTGCAAAAATGCGCCCTTGGAACTACCTAAATTGGAATATCTGGCGCCATTTATCATTTCAGTTGCGCTATTTGTATTGCCTTGACTTGCAATAGCGACAGCAGCGCGTTCAACATCGCCCATTGCAATGACAGCTTCGTAAGTTCTAGTAAGGATAGCCTCATCGTCAAGAATTGGTGCAATTTCAATCGCTTCTAATAAGGCATCTGATCTTGCATCTTTTAGGCCTTCAAACCGTTGTCTTGCAGTCTCGTCCAATGCCAAAACATAGCTTCTTGCGGCATCCGATGCGCGGGTATCCACTAGATTAGCATGGCTCCAAGCATGTTCAAAACGCCCCATTTTAGTTGCTGATTCAGCCAATTGGTTCACGGCTTTGACCGCCATAAAAGCCGAAATCGTTGAGCCGAGCATCGCGAATATCAAGGCTATCCACAACAGGGGTTGAATTTTCCAATTTTGCGTCATACCGTAACCATACAATAATTGCATGACTAAAACCTTAAACCTTGCTGATTTCTATAAGGTTTTGATAAAATCCTAGTGATTTTTGGTTTGATTATTTGGGAGTGTTTTTAACGGATTAAGCTTCAGTTCATACAAAGTAACTTAAAGGGTTTATGAGCTAAAACCAGTATGAGTTTTATTATAAGGCGCAAATTATATGACCAAATCAAATATTAATCGCAGATTGCTTTTGGGTGCAGGCTTTGGCGTCTCTGGTTCATTATTGTATACTCAATTTGCAATAGCACAAGATTTATCAAAAATTCTTGGGGCAATTGGATCTAACAATGCCGGCGCAAGCAATGGTGTTTTGGGGTTGCCGTCTGGCGTTACCAATGCACAAGCGGATACTGGCATTCGCGAGGCTCTTACAAATGGTGCAATTGGTGCAGTCCTAAGGCTAGGTCGATTAGATGGATATTGGGCTGATGGCGCCGTTCGTATTCCTTTGCCAAACCCACTTGGAAGTTTGCAACGTAACTTGCGCCCGCTAGGCTTGTCGCGTCAGCTCGATGACTTGCAGCTGAAAGTAAATAGGGCTGCCGAGGCCGCCGCACCGCAGGCACGGGAGATTTTCGTAAATGCAATACGATCATTCTCTATAAGCGATGTAGTTAGCATAGTTAGGGGTGGCAACACTTCAGGTACAGATCTACTCAAGCAAAAGACTAAACCCGATTTGATGGCGAGATTTCGTCCGCCAATGCTTGCTTCCGTCAATTCTTCAGGCGCGGGACCAGTTTTTGACAGAGTTTCAAATCGATATGGTCGTGAACTGCAGCGCCTGGGAGGGCTGAATAATATTTCAGGTTCTCAAATATCTCAAAATGCAAGTCCGAAAGACCAATTTGTTGACTATGCCGTAAGCAAGGCACTTGATGGGCTGTTCTATTATATTGGCCGCGAAGAAACACAAATTCGCCAAAACCCAGCATCTAGAACGACGGAGATATTGCGGCGGGTTTTTGGCGGAAATTAGCCAAAAAAGCGCAAGGTTCCGTGACTAAATACTGATCATGCCTGCCTCAATCTGCTTTCGCATCTCAATTGGAATGGATACAGCCTTACGAGTATTTAAGTCAAAACTCACGACAATTGCATGAGAAATGCAAACCGGCTTCTTCGTGGTGAAATTGAAAATTCTATGTTGCAAAGTACGCGTCTTGTCAGCCAATCCGACAATTCCAGACCTTATTTCCAAAATGTCGCCAACCCGCGGCAATTCCAAATAATCGAACCTATTTTCAAGCACGGCCCCACCGAGCCGTGGTTGCTTTTCTTGGCTGTTTGCGTCGAGATTTTGATCTCTTGCATGGCCAAAAGCCCTAAAATTCGGCACCGCTTCCGAAATAGCTCCGAAAAACATCTCTGGCAGAAATCGGCCGAAACAGTCGCAATGATCTTGCCGAACTACCATCAGACCTATTCGGCTAAAACCTTTTTCAATTGCCCAATCTAAGTCGCCAATGGCCAATTCGGTTGCAAGATCGATTGTCCTTGGCATACCATGCTGTGGCACCACTATCTTCTTTGAATTCAACTTTTCCAAAACCAAATTGGGCATATTCTCCTTTGAATTGGTTTGCGAATTTATATAATTAACATTCGCATTCAAAGTGGCAGCAAGTTCATGGTTTACTGAATGGCGGATTTCCGCATAATATCTCAAACCAATTTTATCAAAACTACTCGGGCCACCAACCAGATACAATGGCGCGCCAACATGCGCTTCTTTGACAAATTTCAAATGCGCTTGTCCTAACGTTAAAGTGAATGGGCTTGATGGGCTGAAGCTATTTGAAAGACCAATCTGGTTTGCAAAAACCGGAAGCGAGTCATAGAATCGGCGCATCCAAAACCTAACATTCATATGGCCCATGGAATCGCATTCCCATTGTTCAACACCGCCGCGCCAATATTCATTTAATTCAGTCAATTTCTTCGCCGTCCCAATAATCCAATGTGTTTTCGGCACGCCCCAAAAAGCGGATACGACGGGTTTCTTTGCCGTCAATTGTCACAAAAGGTGCAAAGGCACCAAATTTGCCCGAATCCGGGTATTCGCAAAAATCCGCCTCGGTCATTGTTGAAACCGACAAATATTTTAAGTGGGAATCTGAATCATTGATAATCTGATGGGCAACTTCTGGCCCGCCAGGTGGGCACGCAATGACATCGCCAGCCTTAAGCGCATAGACTTCATCACCAAATCGCAATTTCCCTTTACCTTCGATGATAAAAAACATTTCCTCATTTACATGGTGACTATGAAAAGGGCAGGCGCGCTTTCCAGGCGGCACAATGGAAACGCCATAGCCCAAAAACCGCGCACCAATTTGCTCCCCAAATGAACAAAACGCTTCTTCGTAAAGCTTACCCTTTTCGCTATGTTCAAGGCTAACTTCGTTTATATTAACTATAGGTTTCATTCGTATTTTCCATCGCATAGCGCGCAAATTCCGTGCGCCTCAAGCATCATTTTCTCAACTTTAAAGCCCCGCTTGATTGCGGTTTTAGAGATAATTTCTTCCAGCGCCGTAACATGTCGCTCTTGAACTTTGCCGCATTTCAAGCACACAAAAACCAAGGGTACATGGCTGCTGGCATCGCACTGTTTATGATGGTTGCACGCAAAGTAGGATTGGTCACTTTCGATCCTGTGAACAAGGCCAAGCCGGCATAAGAAGTCCAGGGCTCGATATACAGTTGGCGGCTTTGCACGGTGACTATCACTATCAACAACTCCAATTAAGTCATAGGCCTTTAGAGGTCCGCCTGCCTCCAATAATCTTCTATAGACTTTACGCCGTGGCAATGTGAATCTTTCGCCCATGTTTAGCGCGAGCGTCTCAGCATCGGCAAGTTCTCGTTCAAGATCTAATTCTTGTGTTGATGACATCTTTTCCCGTTTCTAGTGAACTATTTTGCGAATTTCGCACTTCCGGTCAATTGGCTTTTCGTGTTTATGCAGCGCAAAGAGCATTAAAGTGCGCTGAAGAGTTGTTGGCCTCTTGATATTTTTCGCCACTACCTTTAGCAAGCCAAGTTCTGCGCACCCTTAGCTCAGCTGGATAGAGCACCAGACTACGAATCTGGGGGTCGGGCGTTCGAATCGCTCAGGGTGCGCCATCACAAACCAAGCCCCTTGGGGTTTTTTTGTGATATTGAACTTGGTGCGGTTCGAACGCGTTTTAACCGCCTGAAAAGCGCTAATTGTGAAACATCCGCCGCGCAATAAAGGTTCGCTGAAATACGGTTAGAACACAAACGGCCGTGTAAGCATAAGCAATAATCGCAAATTTGTTGGGAAACACGCACATAATAACGAATATGAATATGGTTTCTGCGCCTTCTGCAATGCCAGTATTGTAAAAAAAACTCTTCGTCCCGTGTGCGTTTGTTTCGAGCCTGTTTTTTTCGGCCAATGTGGCATAAGCTAAAAAACTTATTCCTGTCAGAGTAAAACTTGAAATTAGTAAAAGTGATGGCACTAGATTACCGCTGCTTGAAAAAGCGAATCCAATCGGGATTGCCAGATAAAAAATAAAATCGCACATTATATCAAGGTAGCCACCAAAATCGGTGTTTTTGGTTGCACGCGCAATTGCGCCATCCAGCCCGTCAAAAATGCGGCTTGACAAAACCAAGATTAGGCCGAATAGAAACTGACTATTGGCAATTGCAAACCCTGCTGCAACGCCAATTACAGCGCCAGCTATCGTAATTTGGTTGGCAGTTAGCCCAAGGCCTGCCAGCTTCTTCCCGCAATAATTTAAGGGTGGATCTATTATCGGGCGTAATTTTGCATCAAACATGGCTCTTCTGATCACCTATTTACAATTGGTTTGTAACCTTATCACGCTACTTGCGAATATGAAGCTAAATTGATAGTTTTAATTCAGATTAGAAACATTTGAGGCCGCAATGAGAAAACTAATAACAATCGGCGTCATTGCCATAGCGATAACGGCATTTTTTGCTTCTGGATTGCAAAATCAATTGAGTTTTGAGAATCTAAAATCCAGCCTAGGCGGTTTGATCGATGCAAAAAACAACAATCCATTTATTTTTGTTTTTGGATTTATGGCAGTTTATATTGTTAGCGCCGCATTTTCCCTTCCAATTGTGGTTCCGCTAAGCCTCGGTGCCGGCGCAATATTTGGGCTGGTAGAAGGAACAATTATAGTATCGTTTGCCTCTACTATTGGTGCAACTTGTTCATTTTTGGTTTCAAGGTTTTTGTTGCGCGATACGATCGAAGCGAAATTCGGTACAAGGCTTGCTGCGATAAATGAAGGTATAAAGCGCGATGGCGCATTTTATTTGTTTTCGCTTAGGCTAATTCCCTTGTTTCCGTTTTGGGTAATAAACCTCTTGATGGGCCTTACAAAAATAAAAGCATGGACGTTCTATTGGGTTTCGCAAATTGGTATGCTGCTTGGAACAATCGTCTACGTAAATGCAGGTACGCAATTGGCGCATTTGGACAGCCCATCAGGAATACTTTCGCCGAATTTGATAATTTCATTTGCGATTTTGGGCATGTTTCCTTGGCTTGCTAAGACTTTGATGGCGCAATTACGAAAATATAGGGTCTATAAAGACTTCATAAAGCCGAAACGGTATGATCGCGACATTGTGATAATTGGCGCAGGTGCAGCAGGCTTAGTTTCCTCCTTGATTGGCTCAGCAGTGAAAGCCAAAGTGACTCTGATTGAAAGCCATAAGATGGGCGGAGATTGTCTCAATTTTGGTTGCGTCCCATCAAAAGCACTTATCAAAAGTGCCAAAATCGCGGCCTCGATAAGTAACGCGGACAAATATGGCTTAATCACCAAAGACGTGAATTGCGACTTCAAATTAACAATGCAACGTGTTCACAATATTATCGCCCAAATCGAGCCACATGATAGTGTTGAGCGTTATACTGATTTAGGCGTCGATGTTCGAGAAGGGCAAGCCCGAATTTTGGATCCTTGGCGTGTTGAGGTCAGGCAAATTGATGGTGTAACCCAAGTGTTGACCACTAGGAATATCATTATTGCATCGGGCGCCAGAGCCATTGTTCCACCTCTAGAAAATATTGATGAAATTGGGTGTTTAACTTCTGATACAATGTGGTCAGAATTTGCAAAGCTGGACAAAATTCCACCGCGAATAGTAGTTCTTGGTGGCGGGCCAATTGGTTGCGAGCTTTCCCAAGCTTTGGCGCGATTGGGATCTAAAGTCACGCTTGTTGAAATGGCAAATCGCTTGTTAATACGTGAAGATGTAGAGGTTTCAGAATTTGCGAAAACTGCACTAGAACGAAGCGGTGTAAAGGTTTTGGTTGGCCATAGGGCGCTCGGTTTCGATAAGAAGGGGAAAAAGAAATCAATAACTATCCAAACTGACGGTAACCAGAGCAAGATTGAATTTGACGAAATTATTTGCGCCGTCGGACGAGTGGCAAGACTTGAAGGTTTTGGCCTTGAAGAGCTTGGCATTACTGGTAAGCGGACAATTGAAGTAAACGAGTTCTTGGAGACAAAATACCCAAATATTTTGGCCGCAGGCGATGTTGTTGGCCCTTATCAATTCACACACATAGCGGCGCATCAAGCTTGGTATGCAAGCGTGAATGCATTGTTTGGCAATTTTAAGAAATTCAAAGTTGATTATCGAGTTGTGCCATGGACAACTTTCATCGACCCTGAAATTGCCCGAGTTGGAATGAATGAGCAAGAAGCTTTGGAACAAAATATCCCATTTGAGGTTACTAAGTATGACATTGATGACTTGGACCGTGCGATATGTGATGGAGTTGCCCACGGGTTTGTCAAAATCCTTACCGTGCCCAAAAAGGACAAAATTCTGGGCGTAACAATCGCCTCAGAAAATGCCAGCGACGCGCTTGCTGAATTTGTTTTGGCGATGAAATGGGGTCTTGGCCTCAATAAAATTCTGGGCACTATTCATACTTATCCAACTTTTTCCGAAGCAAATAAATATGTTGCGGGCGCATGGAAGCGCAAGCAAATTGCGCCATGGACGCTGAACTTATTGGAGAAATTTCATGCGTTCAATAGAGGTGAGAAATGAGGTCTCTAATCATAGCAATTTTTTGTTTGCTGTATGGGACCACTGTCGACGCCGCTGATTTTAGCCACAGCCAATGGGATACGCTTTTGCGCCAAAACGTCACTTATGTGCGAGGCGGAAAAGCAAGCGCGGTCAATTACTCTGGTTTTGCGCAAAATCGCGCAAGTTTGCGTGCATATGTTGCGCAGGCGGGTGCGGTTACCCAAGCTGAGTTTGACACTTGGTCACGCGCCAGCCAATTAGCGTTTTTGATCAATGTTTATAATGCAAATACCATCAATTTGGTGCTTGACGGTTACCCAAGGATTCAGTCGATTAGGGAAATGGGACGGTTGGGACAGACACCTTGGCAGCGACCTATTCTACCGCTTTTCGGATCACAGCGCTCGCTCGACTACGTCGAACATGGGTTAATTCGTAGATCAAATTTGTATAATGAGCCCAGAATCCATTTTGCGCTTAATTGCGCTGCAGTAAGTTGCCCAGCGCTGCGGTCTGAGGCCTATGTTGGCGCGCGGCTTGAAGCACAATTGGAAGATCAAACACGTAAATTTCTGAGCGACACCACACGAAACTACCTTTATGGAAATCAGCTGAATTTGTCGCCGATATTCAGGTGGTATCAAGGGGATTTTCAAAATGGCAATCGCGGCTTTCGTAGTTTGAAGGATTTTTTGATTAGCTATGCTGCAGATCTGGGATTAAGTTCAGAAAACATTGCGAAATTGCGAAATGGCGAAATCCAAATAAATTATCTAGATTACAATTGGGACTTGAATTCCTTTTCAACGAATTTGAAGAAAAGATAATTTTTGGTGTCAAACTGCCGATTCATATGGCTCAAGTTCACTCAATTTCGAAATATCTATTGATCGTATTTGGTTTGAAAAACTAATCATATCGACAAATTTATGATTTAAGAATATGTCATCGGCGCTATAGCCTTGGGTACCATGGGTCTGATTACCCAATAATGTATCGTGACCACCGACACTGGCACTGACCCGATATTCGCGATCACCAGCAAGTGCCTTTGCAAATTCGCTTTCCTCATCAATTATATGCACTAGGGTCCAAGATAGATCCATGCGGGGAAAACTTGTCCGAACCAAAGGCAGCTGGGTCACTTTCGCAAATTCACGGCCATCGTGCATTTTTTGGCGTTGTATCCAAGACATTTGGGCTTTCATATCGGCTATCGGGTGCATTCGGGTTGAAGTTAAACGGGTAACCAAAGCGCGCTTGCCATCATAAATATCTACAACTGCGTTCTTTGAAAAAATGATGCTTGATCGTGGCCTTGCAAAACGCGCAAAAATCAACCCGGTAACAGTGGCGGTGAAAAACAGCCCCAACAAAATTTCAAATGTAGCAACAAAATGCGCCAAAGGGCTAATTGGCGCCATATTGCCATAACCGACCGTCGCCAAAGTTTCGACTGAGAAGTAGAAACCATCAATAATTGAATTTGGCTGCGCATTATTTATCCCGCCAATTGACGCATAAATCACACCGAATACCAAATTAGTCAGAAAGAATGCGGCCGTCACAATGGCAACGAAATAGGGCCACCCAATTTCCATCATTCGGTAATAGAAATCGAGAAAGCTTGGTGGGCCGCCAATTTTCACAATTTGTACGCCATTTTGATTAAGCGTCTTTCGCTTTATTTTGCTCGTCATATTGGTTTACACGTTGTTCGTCGCAATTAAGCTTTTTGCTGTGTCAATTATGGTTTGGCGATTATCAATTGGTTTCCAATTCAGTTGGGAAATCGCTTTTGCATTGCTTAAATGGCGCTCTCGCCCTAGTTCGGGAGTAATTGCCCGCACAATTGGGTCAAAAATGGACGCAAATCGCAATACAAAATCGGGAAGCCGTGCGCTTGGCACTTTTTTGGCCTGCTGGCCAAGTTCATCTTTAAGTATTTTGGCAATTTCATGAAACCACATAAAGCCATTTACTGCAGCATATCTTTGACCTTTGGCATCGGGCGCGAGCATCGCCAAAATATGCAAATCGGCAACATCGCGGACATCCACAAGCGACAACCCAATATTTGGTAAAGCTGGCAAATCACCGCGCATTAGCTTGCGAATAATTTCAATTGATGTGGAAAAATCACTTGAGATTACTGGCCCCAATACCGCGCATGGATTAACTGTAACCAGTTCAAGTTCTGCTTCTTTGGCATATTCCCATGCTGCCTTTTCCGCAATGGTTTTTGAAAGTATGTATGGGCTTACGGTCGCGTCTGGATGATTGATGTCCGTCCAATTTTCCTCGGTTTTTAGTCTCTTATCATCCGCATCTACACCATATGAAATTGCCGCCATCGAAGATGTTAAGACTACCCGTTTAACACCTTGCGCTTTTGCAGCTTTGAGAAACCGCAAGGCTCCATCCCGAGCCGGAATTATCAATTCGTCCGCAGATTTCGGGTTAATTGGTGGAAAAGGTGATGCAACATGTATCCCATATTTGCTGCCCATCAATGCCTCGTTCCAGCCTGAATCGTCATTTAGATCAGCTTGATAGAAGCTAATTGCATTTGTGTCGGCGTTTAATTTTGCAATATTGGCACGAACAATTTCCGACTTGGAAATATCCCTTATCGTCGTATGAACTTTGTATCCTTGGCTAAGTAGTTTTGCGATTACAAAACTCGCAATATAGCCTGAGCCACCGCTTACTGTTACTTGCCCTGACTTTTTCATTTATCGTTTCCCCCAATAATAATGACCCATAAATTGATCTACGACTAGCAACAATTTGGTGCGACATATCGCCCAGCCTGCTTGACAATACCTCAACTTTGTATGAACCATTACCGATAATCAAAGCTATTGCAAGCGGTTATCAAAACCGAAGCTGACAGGAGTCGATTTGCCAAATTCTTCACCCAACAAAGTCGTTATTAACAAGCTCAAAGGTGATGCCCACTGGCAATGGCTTGCGCGCGGGTGGACAGATACGCAAAATTCAAGGCCAGCAAGCTTTAAAATCGGATTTGCTGTTTTGGCGGTATCTTGGGCCATTATCGCAGGGTTATATTTTTCAAAAATGGGAAGTGTGATTCCTGTTGCCATTGGTGGCTTTGCGTTGTCGGGCCCAATATTAGCGACGTTGGTTTATGGCATAAGCCGGAAACTCGAAGATGGCCGCGAAGTTGTGAAACTGCGCCACGTAGACATGCGGCCAAAATCCCCAGTTCAGGTGGCCATGATTGGTTTTGCCTTACTATTTTTAGTTCTAGTATGGGCTCGTATTGCGCTTTTGCTTTACGCTGTTTCGACTGGCCTTAACTATCAAATGAACGATGTCGATTTCATTAGGTGGGTTCTAACTACGCCGCAAGGATTAGCGATGATGGCAATTGGAACAATAATGGGCAGTGCCCTTGCGCTGGCTGGGTTTGCAATTTCTGTCATTTCAATTCCTTTGGCCTATGACCGCGATGTTGACGCCTTAAGTTCAATGGCGGCATCATTTATGGCGGTAACCAAAAATCCTATGGCCCTGCTATCTTGGGGGTTTGTAATTTCCATGATGGTTGCCTTTTCTGCAGTTTTTGCTTTTATACCTTTTGTGGTTGTCTTCCCATGGCTAGGACATGCCACTTGGCATGCCTACCGCGACTTAGTGGAGTGAGTTATGCCTGCTTCAACCGATTATCTTGCAAACAAGCTGTCAATTTCTAAATTGCCAAGTTTTGCGGTTTGGGGTTGGATGTCAAAGGGTTGGGCCAGCCTTAAAAATAGCCTCGGGCCAAGTATAACAATTGGAATATTGGTTGTCGCGCTTACTTGGATTATCGTTTTATCACTTTATTTTGTAGGCTTCAGCACAATGATTCCCGCTGCTTATGGTGGATTCATTTTGATTGGACCAATTATCGCAACATTCGTGTATTCATTGAGCAAGCAACTTGAAACCAACAGTTCGGTTCATGGCTTCAAAAAAATAGATTCTGCGCCAAACGCCCGTTCACAATTGGGTTTTATCGGTTTTAGCTTATTATTTATGGTGATTGTTTGGGCGATTTTAGCTCACTTGATCTGGTCGCTTTCGGTTGGCATGGGGCGAACCATGGATGAAGCAGAATTCCTTCGCTTTGTTTTTTCAAGCGCACGTGGTCTTGTGATGATATCGTTGGGAAGCCTTGTGGGTGCAGTTTTGGCGACCGTTTGTTTTTCAATCAGCGCAATTTCCCTGCCATTAGTATTTGACCGAGATATTGATGCGCTAAGCGCAATGGCGTTTTCTGTAGGGGCAGTAATTAAAAACCCTGTCTCGTTTTTATGTTGGGCTGTGGTGATTTGCGCAATAGTTGGCCTTTCGGCGCTATTTGCATTTTTGCCTATTATCATCATCTTTCCATGGCTGGGCCATTCGGCTTGGCACGCCTACCGCGAATTAATCACCACATAAGACAGGCTATAATGGCTTGTCTTCTGTCTCCATCAATATTCGCTCCGCATCGCCTTTTGGGTCTTCATATTGCCTTGTTTTGATTGTCCAAAAAAAAGCAATCAAGGCTACTATGGCAACCCCAAAAGCAATTGGCACAAGGTAAATAATTGATTCCATTATCTGACCTTATGCAAACGAAGTGCGTTCAAGCTAACAACAATCGAAGAACTCGACATTGCAATTGCGGCAATTGGCGGTGTTACTAGGCCAAAAACAGCCAAAGGAACTGTCAGTAAGTTGTAAAGGGCTGAAAACCAGAAGTTCTCCAAAACTCGTTGCTTTGAAAGCCTGCCAACTGCAATCGCTTCGCGAACTGCATCTAGTTTTTCACCTTGGAACACCAAGTCCGCGGCTGATTGCGATGCATCGGCTGCAGCGCCAGGAGCCATAGAAACAAATGCCCGCGCTAATGCAGGGGCGTCATTCAACCCATCGCCGACCATTAGAACTTTAAAGCCGCTTTTTGAAAGTTCATCAAGGCGAGCCGCTTTATCTAAAGGGGTCTGTCCACCTCTAAAGTCAGAAATTTGTGCTTCATGTGCACTTTTTTGAACCACTTCCAACTTGTCACCAGACAGAACTTCAACACCTATGCCCATTGATCTAATTGCCGAAATAGTTGCCACCGCGTCGGGGCGAAGGCTATCTTCGAAAGTAAACCGAACGGCTGGATCACTACCACTTTTAAACCAAAGTTCACTTTCATTGTTAGTAGATTGTGTTGCACCAACCCACTCTGCACGCCCCATTCGAACCAGAACACCATCGACAATCGATTCTATGCCATATCCTGGCAATTCATTTGCCGAAGTTGATGCAGGCCCTGGCCCAACGGCCCGAGCGATGGATCGAGCCAGCGGGTGACGCGATGCACGCGCAAGCACAACTGCAGAATTGATAATTTCTTCCGAGATTTCGTCTCTATTGATCCATTTAGGTTGACCAGTGGTCAAAACGCCGGTTTTGTCAAAAACAACGTGATTAACTGTGGCCAAACGCTCGAGAGCATCGCCAGTTTTTAACAAAATGCCGGCCTTAAAAAGACGCCCCGAAGCAACCACCTGTACAGCAGGGACAGCCAAGCCCAAGGCACATGGGCAAGTGATTATTAAGACTGCGCAAGCATTCCAAATCGCCTTTTCAAAACCCCCGCCGACCATAAGCCAACCTAGAAATGTCAATAAGGCAGCACTATGGACAATCGGCACATAAGCCCTCGCCGCTTTGTCTGCCAATCTAACATAGAGGCTTTTAGATTGTTCACCTGCTTCAACTAAACGTGCAATTTCAGCCAAGAAACTATCATCGCTTTTGGCAATTGCGCGAATTGTTATCACCCCTGACAAGTTTAAGACGCCAGCCAACAGTTTTTGCCCTTCCCCTATCATCACGGGTGCAGTTTCGCCATTTATCATAGAAAAATCGGCTTGGCTGGTCCCAGTTTCAATAATTCCGTCAACTGGTATTCTATCGCCAGGAAGTATCAAAATTAGGTCGTTAGTTGTAATATCGTTTACCGCGACCGAAGTGGTTTCACCATTTGGCATTACTTTTTGCGCACTAACCGCTTGCAATGCTAATAGCTCCTGTGCCGCTACCCTGGATCTTTGCCGCAATCTGTGGTCTAAATACCTGCCAATAAGCAAGAAGAATTCCAACATAACGATAGCATCAAAAAAAGCATGCTCGCCATGATTTGAAGTCGAATAGACACTAAGAGCTGCGGTCAAAATGAGTGCCAAAGATATTGGCACATCCATATTAGTGTGGCCTTTTCGCAAAGCTCTATATGCGCTAGAAAAAAACGGCATTCCCGCATATATACCAGCGGGTAAAGCAACTATTGCAGACAGCCAGTGAAACAGTGTCCGCGTGCCTTCGCCCATTTCGCCATAAATTGCCGCCATCCATATCGGTTGCGAGAACATCATAACGAACATCATCGCAACGCCCGCAACGGTCAATGCAAGCAGAAGGTCCTGTGCTTCTTTATCTACTGGTGAATTACCAATTTGTGATTGAAACGGAATGGCGCCATATCCAAGATCGACAATGGTTTGAACGATTTTTTGTGGATCAAAGTTGGCAGATTGCCATTTAGTAGTAAGCCTTCCCGTCGACAAATTAAGCCGCGCGCCTTTTATCCCGTCTAGCGCCAACAAACCATTTTCGATTTTCGACAAACAACCCGCACACTTTGCACCTTTTACCAATAGTTCGAGCGAAAAATCGCCATCTTTGGCTTGCCTTACGAATATTTTTGGATCTGCGGCATTGGTTAGGGGTCTTGCTATGTCAAGACCCGTGGGGCAACCTCTATCATCAATCAAGGTGTCACTGGCGTTAACTAGCGTATTGATAATGATGTCTCCGTCCTAAATTGCGGCGCGCCCGCCAAATCCGCTGTAGCCCGAAATGCCCATTTGCCTGGCCCCAGTTCTTGCAAATGCGCTACATAGGTTCCCGCCCTTTCTTCAGAAAAAACCAAGGCCTTGTCGTGCTTGTCATCAGTAGGCCTGCCAATTAGACCGTTCATTGCGGCGCCGCGAACCGCATTGCCGCTTTTGTCTTTTAGTGTAGCGATAAACTGCACGTCACCGCCGGCGCCCCTGCCCATATCTAATTTCATAGTCCAGCCAGCATCAGATTGGGCCGCACGCGCAGCAATAGTTTCGTTAAATTTAAGGCCTTCCATATAAGCATGGGGTTGTTCGCCCGAAAGTGTCGTAATGGCCTTGTAAATCATATAACCATTGACGGCGAAGACCACGCCAAACATGCCTAAAATAATAAGCAAAACATGCCAACCTTTTAGTTCGCCTTTGGTTGATTGTTTTTTTTCGTCTTTAATTATTTTTTCCATAGCAATACCATAGCCTATTCGCGCCCACGAATAAACACCGATTTTGACATTGCCGTATCGCCCGTTTTGGTGTCGGTCGCGACCACGCGAACTTTTATCGACTTGGCGCGTTGTTTTTCTGGTTCAGCAATAACAAATATCCGCTGTGATGATACTTTGTTGGGTTCAGCGTGCACTAACAAGCGGCTTTGCACAACTGTGCCAGTTTCGGACTTGATTTCACCATCTTTTACGCCCTCAATTCCGATTGCTATTTCGCGGCTTTCACCAGATTTGTTCAGCACTTTTACAGTATAGGCATTGCGAACATGGCCATCTGACAATTTAACAAATAATGGTGCGCGGTCCCTTATTACATTTACATTCATTGTGGTGCGATTAAGCAGGCCGAACATCATCACACCCGCAACTAGTGTGAAAATACCCGCATAAAACAATGTCCTAGGTCGAAGGAAGTTTATTTTGCTCGATTCCCCACGCGCGCGGCGCTCCACATTGTCATGCGTATCATAGGCGATTAGACCCTTTGGTCTATCTATTTTGACCATTATTTCATCGCAAGCATCAATGCATAGGCCGCAATTGATACACTCAATCTGCAAGCCTTCGCGAATATCAATACCGGTTGGGCATACTGCGATGCATTGACGGCAATCAATACAATCACCGCGCCCTTCCCAGCTTTGCCCCTGTTTGTGTGGGCCACGCGGATCACCCCTATCCGATCTGTAGGTCACAGACAAAGCATCATGGTCCATCATTGCGGCTTGAATACGTGGCCAAGGGCACATGAAGGTGCAAACTTGCTCCCGCATGGTTCCAGCCAGACTATAAGTAGTAAATGTCATGGCAGCGGCAAAAATATAGGACGATATTGGGGCAGTACCCGAAAAAAATCCGCGCAAAACCTCCCATGCATCGTTGAAATACATCACAAACCAACCGCCAGTTGCCAGCGAAATAAACAGCCAAACCATATGTTTGCCAATTTTGCGCCATGCTTTATTGAACGACCACGGCGCCTTATCAAGCCTTATCCTTTGGTTTCTATCGCCTTCAAACAAGCCCTCTACCCAAATGAACAAGTCGGTCCAGACTGTTTGCGGGCAAGCATAGCCGCACCAAATACGCCCGAACATAGAAGTTGCCCAAAATAAGCCAATGCCCGCAAGAATTAACAAGCCAGTGATATAATAAACTTCTTGCGGCCAAATTTCGATTGGGCCAAAATAGAACCGCCTTGCTTCAAAATCTGCCAAAACAAATTGATCTGAAGTTGAGCCGGCGCGCGGCCACCTTGCCAATGGCGCAATATAATAAATCGCCAACAAAACAATCATGGCGAACCATTTCAGCGTACGAAATGTGCCATTTATTTGCTTTGGGTAGATTTGATGGCGCTTATTATAAAGTTCACGTTCCATAGCGGAATTAACCGCAGTAACATCGGCGCGAACCACGCCGGATGCTGCATGCGAAATCTCGTCAACAGACGGCGGGGCGGAATTGGTTTTGTTATTTTTGGCCATATTTTCTTACCGTAAAGCGAAAAATACATTTATGCCATAAGACAAGTTGCCGCAATGAGGGAGATGATGGGGAGTGTTGGTTATTGGATTCCCTCAAAATATTTTGGAATTGATCAGTTTGATCAATTGACGTGGTTTTCAGATCCGATCTAAGGTTGTATTGATGAAGCAGTCCAATGAGCAAATCGCAATAAAGGCAATTAAACGCATAGTCGACTATATGTGGGACGACGAATTGACCCACTTGCAGGAAAATATTCTTTGCATTGAAACCTACACGCAGAGACACATTTTTTTCGATCTTGAGCTGGTCAATAATTGGCTTAAGGATAAACAAACATCAATCGACAGAAAACTGGAGGACTGAATTGGTATCTATAATTAGCAATTCGAATACGTCTGGCCTGACCAGTGGTTCACAAAAGGCGCGGGTAATTACTGAAGGCTTTGTGGCCAGTTATGGCTTTTGCCCTGCGTGTGGCGCAGGACTAAAACAAGCACCGGCAAATTCAAAAGCATTGGATTTTCTTTGTCGTGAATGCGACGAAGGTTTTGAATTGAAATCTAAATCTTCAAAAATTGGCGCGAAAATCGTCAATGGTGCGCATGATGCTTTGATGGGGCGAGTTATGGGTTTGGACAATCCCAATCTATATTTGCTTCAATATAATAGGCGTGAAATGAGTGTGCAAAATCTATTAGTCATTCCAAGATATTTTTTTACACCAAACCTAATTGAAAAACGTAAGGCACTTAGTGCCAATGCACGCCGCGCTGGTTGGGTAGGTTGCAATATTTTGGTGGGGCAAGTCCCGCAATTGGGGCGCATTCATTACATCAAAGAAGGAATAGAAGTTAAGCCTGAAATTGTATTAAGAGAATGGCAAGCGACGACATTCCTTCAAGATAAAAAAAATATCGAAAATCGTGGCTGGCTTTTGGATACGCTAAATTGCGTTGAGAAAATTGGAAAGTCGCATTTCACGCTTGATGAATTATACAAATTTGAGCCCTACCTTAGGCAAATTCACCCCGAAAATAACAACATCAAGCCCAAATTGCGCCAGCAATTGCAATTCCTTCGCGATAAGGATGTGATTGAGTTTTTAGGGCGTGGCAATTATCGACGAAAGTTATGAAACATGGCGCATCATTTAGTTAAAGAAATTATCGAAAACCATAACGTCAAAGCTCTAATGATGAGAAAATGGGATTGTCACATTGAGCGGCGTCTTGCCGATGAGATACCTACTATAAAAAATGGCTCTAACGAACAACAAAAATACTGACAGCCCTTCAAAAACTCCTATTCCACAACCCCTCATTCGCCGAAGCATTTATTGGAACGGGGGTTATTGAAGATAGCTATTTTGATGAATTGGAATAGAGCTACCCTTCGGTCTCGCAGCGCGGGCCAGCTTCCCTCAAGGGAAGCACAAGAGTTGTTGGTCTCTCCTTCCTTTGGCGGAAAGGTGTCGGCGTGCCCCACAGCCACCCTTCAGTCTCACTGCGCGAGCCAGCTTCCACTTGCAAGCGCCAAAAAGTTGCAGACTTATTGGATGACGCGGGCAAGCCGCTTATGGGAAGCACAAGAAGTGTTGGCCACTCCTTCCCTTGAGGGAAGGTGCTGAGTGCAACGAGGCGGAAGGGTGGTCACTTTGACCAATAGCCACCCTTCAGTCTTGCTCATTGCATTCGCAATCCAGCTTCCCACTTGCAAGCGCCAAAAAGTTGCAGACTTTTTGGATGACGCGGGCAAGCCGCTTATGGGAAGCAAAAGCGGTGGTGGCCTCTCCTTCCCTTGAGGGAAGGTGCTGAGTGCAACGAGGCGGAAGGGTGGTCACTTTGACCAATAGCCACCCTTCAGTCTTGCTCATTGCATTCGCAATCCAGCTTCCCTCAAGGGAAGCAAAGCTCAGGGTTTGGGCAAGTAACTTCGTCGTGATGCCGCTTTGATTTTCGGATTCAGCCTTTCGCGAATCTCCAAGTCAATTACATCACATACTTCATCGAGCTGCAGCATAATTTGGTGATTGGGGAACCTAAGAATACGCCAGCCTTGCTGTTTTAGCCAATTGTCTCGAACAAAGTCATTATTTGCGGAATTGTGGTGCTCGCCATCTGCTTCCACTATTAACCAAGCTGAACGACAAGCAAAGTCGGCTACATATTTTCCAATTGGTTCTTGACGATGAAATCGCACACCAAATTGGTTACGTCTCAATTGCCCCCACAAGTGAGTTTCCCAAACCGTCATTTTTTTGCGTAGTTGTTTTGCAAATTCGAGAGACATGGTTGTTCTCTATTTGTTCTTTCACTAAGAGTCAAATCTTGCTTTGATAGCCACCCTTCGGTCTCACTGCGCAATCCAGCCTCCCCAAGCTTGGTGAAGCAGAAATACGCCATCACCTTTTCGCAACTACGCCCCTTGCCATAACAAAGCGCACATTGCGCATAATGCTTATGTCGGTTGTAGGGTCGCCATCGACGGCTATTATATCTGCGGATTTGCCAACTTCTATTGTGCCAATTTGCGCCGAAAGGCCCAAATGGTCCGCGGCATTTATGGTTGCGGCCTGCAATGCTTCGGTTGGTGTAAAGCCAGCTTGCACCATAAGTTCAAGTTCGCGGGCATTTTCGCCATGCAATGAGACTCCAGAATCTGTTCCAAAAGCCACCTTAACACCGCCAGCGTGCGCACGGCTTAACATATCAAGCATCAATGGGCCCGCAATTAGGGCTTTCTCGCGCTGGGGTGGCGTTAATGGTGAATTGGGCAAGCGCGCCATTTCGTAAACTGTAACGCCGGCCAATACCGTTGGCACAAGATAAGCTCCACGCTCTCGGAATAGCCGTATTGATTCAGCATCAAGATATGTTCCATGTTCGATGCTGTCAAAACCTGCCCTCAATGCGGCATTTACGCCCTCTTTTGAATGGGCATGCGCCGTAACTCTGCGCCCCATCGAGTGTGCAGTTTGCGCAATTGCGCTTAATTCATCATCAAATAATTGTTGGCCAAGGCCGGCCGCTGTGTTGGACAACACGCCACCAGTCGCAGTTACTTTTATTATGTCGGCGCCTGCGCGCACTTGTAGGCGGGTCGCGCGGCGACAATCATCGGCGCCATTGCAAACCGCAGGGCTTGCCAAAACATGCATAACATCTTCCCGATAGCCATGAATATCACCATGTCCACCGCTTGCAGAAATGGCATCGCCCGCGGCAACAATCCGCGGCCCAATTATGCGACCAGCTGCGATGTTATCACGCAAAGCAAAAATTGCATGCCCACCATCTGCCCCCAAATCTGCGACAGTTGTAAAGCCCGCATCTAAGTTTTTGCGGGCATTTATCATTGCATCAAAAGCCCAATCGCTTTCTTCCTTTGTGACGGGATACATGCGGCTATTCGCGCCTCGTTCGTGGCTTAAGTGAACGTGGCTGTCGATAAGGCCGGCCATCACCGTTTTTGAACGCAAATCGATTATATTAACATCGTCACCTGATGCAGGCACAAAGCCATCTTTGATTTCCGTGATAACGCCATTCTTCACGATAATTGTTTTGCGCGGCATTGCCGCACTGCCGGCCTTGGCAATCAAAATACCTGCATGAATATATGTTGTTGCAACTGGCGCAGGGTTATTAGTTTGCGCAAATGCTGCAACGCTAGTACCGATTGCAAAAGATAACGCAAGGCCAATTTTCCAAAGTCGTGAACTCATTAAAAACTCCATCAAAGTGACAGATATTTGCGCACCTAAACTTGAATTGCGCAAGCGATTTTTTTTTGGCCAAATATGTTTGACAGCTAATTTAACCTTAGCTAACTTTGCCTAACTCCGACTATGGTGCCAAAAGAAACGATGCCCACTTGCGAAAATTGAACCAACTTTGTTTTGTAATGGCCATAGTTTTTGGCATTGTTTCGCCGGCTTTTGCTGCTCCGAAAATTGATCCTTCCTCTAGCTCAAAGCCGGGTTCGAATAGTCGCAGCCCTTCTTCACCCCTAGGCGATAGAATGCCGCGAGCAGAACTTGCAAAAATTGTCAAAACGGAAATTGCAAACCCATTGACGATTGATGACGACGATTTCATTCGCACCCGTGACCCCTCAATTTGGCGCGGCCTTGAACTACAGCGCATCACTTTTACAGAAAATGGCGCACATTGGGCGCTTTGGCGGGTTTCCAATTCGAAAAGGCCAAGCGGCCCATTGTGGCTTCAACTACATGACAATGAGAATGCGCCGTTTTTGGGCGTCATTGAAGCGGTAAAAAAATATGGCGGTGTTGCGGTATTTGTAGACACAGGCCCGCGTGACAATACATATGTATCGCGCTTTAATCGCAATGTTGAATATGGGCCAAGGATTGATCCCAATCGCAACTTTTGGCGGCCAGGAATATATACAAGCGCAATTCTGAATGATTTACGAGATGCCAATGGCAAAAACAGAACCATCATTTCAATTCACAGCAATTCACCGAGTTTTGATAGCCGCAATTCGACATGCGGCACAGGCAATGGGCGCGGTGAAATCAACATCTTAGTATGCAATGATACCATGTTTCCGCGTCCATCAATGAGTAGACGATATCCTTTTGATGATGACGATAGTCTTGCGATAATTCCATTTATGGGTCGATGGCAAGACAAAAAGGCGTTTTGTGCGCAGGCTTTGGTGAAAGCCGATTTCAACATAGGTTTCGAAAAAATAGTAACTAGCGATGGGTCTTTGTCGAATTATGCCATTCTTACCAATTTGAATTATATAAATCTTGAAACCCAAGATAGAGGCGCTTTAGAAGATGAATTGATAGATGCTAAAGCACGAATTGGAAGCATGGTAAGTGACGTAATAAACTATTGCGTGGATAGAAGCTAAGAAATAACACGAAGGTCCGGCTTGATGGGTGACGAAGGATCTGGCGGCAACAATGCGGTAAGTGAAAACCGCAAAATTGGGCGGGATACATTAATATTAGCGGACAAGGGTTGAAACAAACCCAATAACTTGTCTGCTTTACCACTGTCCAACAATGGCAAAAAGACCATTTCAATGTCGGTCCTTTGGCCAGCCCCAACGCCAAAGGCGGCAAGCCGGGCCAGCGCCGGTCCTGGCGTTGCAATAGCTGACTCTAATAATGCACGAACTAATACCTTGTCTGGTCCATGAAAAATTGAGCTAACATCATGTTCGCGCAGATCGCGGCCAGTCCAAATCTTTAACTCTTTGCCCACAGTTCTAAATGTGAACACGCCTTCACCCGATTTCTGCAATAAAAAAAGGCGGTCAACTAATGTTGAAGCATCACGCCCGCGAACAGTTTCTGTAAGGCTTTCACCTTCTAGCCCGTTTAATGCGCGCCATGAGCGCATCAAGATACGGCTTTCGGGGTGTAGCGCGGCACTATGCATTTTATTGTCCTTGATAATAAGTTCTTCGTATTTGTCTGTTATACGCATTAAGTGTGCCACCCCGAAGAGGTGGTGTCTGTATGGCGAGTTACACCAAAAAAAAGAAATTGGCATCATTATTGCTTGATGAGAGTGTAACTTTGTGGGAGTCTTATTATGATTGTATCAATTCGGAACATAGCTGCCGTGGCGGCTTTGAGTTTGTTAAGTAGCACTGCAGCATTTGCAGGTGGCATGGGCGGTAGCGGCTGTTGCGGAACAGGGAACTTTAACGGCGGGATTACAAATATTCCAACTGTGCCTGCGCCGACTGGCGGTGGATGCTGTGGTTCAGTAACTAGTCAGATTGTGGCGGTTCCTGGTGTTTATGTACCATCTTCAAACGTGAATATCACAGTAGGCGGTGCGAACATTGGCGGATCAAACGTTGTGGTTGGCGGCACCAATTACAATGTCAGCACAAGCGTGTTCGGTGGCGGTGGCGGCGGTAGCGCTGGCGGCTATTACATTGGCGGCGGCGGCGGAAGCTACAATTCCGTTGCGCCAGTTTCGCCAGGCCTTATCGACGGCATGGCAGTTGGCGGTGAAGCCGCTATGGAATCCTATATGGAAACACGAACTACTACTGAAGTAGTTGCTATCCGAGCTGTTTGTATGGATGATCGTTTGATGCCTCACCCTGCATCGCGACCTAGTTCAGATGAACAAGTTGCAGCAAGCTTTGACGGCGAGATTTTCCGTTGTATGGCCGGAACGCGCATGGAAGTAACTATTGGCCGTATGGTTGATGGTCGCGCAGTTTGGGACGGCGGTTCTTCGATGTCTTGTCAAAAAGGACAAGCACTTAGCCACAAAGGCGGCCAATTAACTTGCACAGCACAAGTTGCGCAGCGCAATTGCAATGAGCGTTCATTATTGCGTCGCTTTGGCCCAGGTATTAAATACGTGACCCTTACACGCACCCAACAAGTGCAATCACAACGCCAATCAAGCCAGTATACTAGCTTTCGTTCATCAATGTTTATTGACGGCGGCGTAGGTCAAGGTGTATATTAGAATTGTGTGAAGTTACTAAAGGGATTTTCGCATCAATTTTTGGTGGGAGAATTGCTATATTAACCTAACACAGGGCTTTCCAAAAAGTTCGAGGCCACGGTGACCGCCGTGGCCTTTTCCTTTGGGCTAAATCTAGAGCGTTTCGAAAAAAAAGTGTGAAGTGGTTTTTGGATATGAAACGCGACAAAAAAGGAATCTAGAGCGCCATTTCGATCGGGTCGAAATGGGATTTGCTCTAGAGATCATTTAACGGCACGATAACTGAAATATCTTCATAACCAATCAATTGATTGGCAAAGTCATCCGCATATTCATCTGTCGTGCTTTCAACAGTTAAATTCTCAAAACCTGCATCATTCGTGACAACTATTTGCCCTGATTTCGTACCAAAATTATTCGAATCCAGAAAAGTCGCAGTGATTCCAAGCGCCACAATAAATGCGGCTGCCATTGATCCAAAAACAAGCAAGTGCTTGCCTAGCGCCAATTTAGCGCTGGTGGGTTGCACCTCTTTTTCCATATGCTGCAACATATTGGCCACCAATTTATCGTTTGGGCACGGCGGTGGTTGAGTTGCTTGGTCTAAAATTCGGTTCAAATCTATTTCTGTCATTTTGATTCTCTAATTCTCAAGTGGCTGCAAGCGCAACTAAATCGCTTAATATCTCTGGAGTATTTTCCAAAAACTTTTGCTTCAATGTTCTTTTTGCGCGCGCAAGCAGCGATTCGATTGCTTCAACGCTTACGTCCAACGCCTCTCCTGCTACTCTAGCGCTCATGCCTTCAAAGTAAGTTAAGGCTATGGCCGCGCGCTGGCGGTGGGGTAAAGTCGCCAACGCGCGGTCAATTTCATTTGTAATTTCACGTTTAACCAATTCCGCTTCTGCCGTTGGTGTATTATCCATAAGGTTATCTAATTCTTCGCCGTCGCGGACAAAACGATTGCCGGACTTCAATCTGTCAAAGCACAAATTTGTTGTTACACGGTATGCCCATGTTTCAATTCGCGCTTGTCCAGATTTCCAACTTCGGGCAATTGCCCAAAGACGAATTAGCGTTTCTTGGGTAATTTCCTCTGCATCATGGCTATTTTGCATAATACGATATGCGGTCCGAAAAAGTCGTGGCGAAATCGCACGAACCAGAGCCTCTGCCGCCACTTTGTCACCATTTGCGACGCCGCGCAAATGGCCCAATAGTGGATCAAATATCAAAGGCTCTGAACTCATAAAACTACAATACCTATCCTTAGTTACCCGCACCCGGCGAATGGAACATCTGCCCGCGATTTGGCCTTCCGCCATGACCGCGGTGCATATTTCGCATTGATTGCGCTGCTTCCTCACGCGTGACACGACCATCTCTGTTCAAGTCACCTCTATCAAACATAGGCAATTGCATTGCATCCCACTCTGCGCGCGATATTTTGGTGTCATTATTTGTATCGGGATTAGGCGGCCTTTGACGTGGCGGCATTGGCCGCTCTACCACACCATTGTTTGGCCTACCTTGGCGATTTTGCTCGCCACGCGGCCTTTGATGCCCTGTTTCCATTTCTGCGCGGCTTAATTGGCCATCATTATTGGTATCCAAGGCCGCAAACCTCTCTTGACGCATTTTGTTGCGTTGTTCTTCTATCCGTTGTGGGGCGCTGTTCCATTCAGCGCGTGAAATATTGCCATCATTATTGGCATCTAACATTGAGGTATGGCGCTCTTGCACCTTGGACCTAACGCGAATTCTAGCTTCGCGAACTTGCGTGGCACGGTGCGCTTGCATTTCTTCACGCGTCAAAAATCCATCACGATCCCTATCGATGGAAGCGAATTGGGCCGAATGTGCGGCTCTTGCTTCTTCTCTAGTTAATACACCGTCATTATTGGTGTCAACGCGAGCGAAATGCTCTGCACCCATTTGAACATGGTCCTGTCCCGCAGGTGGTGGAGCTTCAAATTCACTTGCAAATCCAACAGTCGAAACAGCACAAAGCGCGGTGGTTGCAAATAGTATATTTCTAATTTTCATTTCAATCTTCCTTTATAGAAATGCATCGATAACCAACGGGAGGAATTGTAAGTTTCAATTCGATACAACTGATTTATCTATTCAACGATGCTATTCGTAAATTCCGTCGTTCCTGTCAGCATTTTCCATTCTTTTCCAATTACGGCGCGCGCATTTTCAATAATTGCCAGCGCATAAGCAAAGTCTGGCGCGTTTAGCGCGTCTGAAATCAAAGCCAAGCTAGACTGTGTCGCATGAATGGGGTCGAAAGCCACACCACCTATGACGGCTAAAATTTGCCGGACCTCTTGCAAAATTTGTCCAGCGTCAATTAAGCGATGCGCGGTTTCGCCACTCAATATTCCCTGCTGCCCAAGTCTAGCTAACACCTCAATTGTATTGGCCGATAGAATTTTTGGCATTAAATCTGGGTTCAGTAATATATGAGCTTGAGCAAAAAATTCTAGGTCGATAATACCACCTTCAAGCCGTTTTAGATCAAGCGGGCCGCGAGGCTTCATGGCTTCGCTAATTTTGCCGCGCATCAAGGCAATATCTTTCAAGACCTTGTGATTGTCTCGTTTTTGGGACAATTGGTGCGTCGCAGACTGGATTATTTTACAGCATAGCGCTTCATCACCCGCGACCGGCCGCAACCTGGTCAATGCTTGAAGCTCCCAGGTCCAAGCGTCGTTCAAATAATAATTTTCAAAGGAAGAAAACCTAACTGCTACTGGCCCTTTTTTTCCTGATGGCCTTAATTGCATATCGACTTCATACAATTCGCCCTCTGAAGTTGGGGCGCTTAAAGCGAGCACCAATTTCTGTGTTAGTTTAGCAAAATAGCTTTCAGCACTCAGTTGCCTGTCACCGCTTGAAATATCGACACCTTCTTTTGGGTGGTAAATCAACATAATGTCTAAGTCGGAGTCCGCGCTTAGTTCTTGACCGCCCAATTTACCCCAACCACATACAGCAACCTCGCCTTCAAATTCTCCAAATGTCGCGGAAAGTTCACTGCGCGCTATCTTTAGGGCTGTGTCTATGCATGTGGTGGCCAAATCACTGTATGCATTGCCAGTAGCTTCACCAGATGCGCGACGATTGATTGTTTGGCAACCAATCCTGAAATCTTCTTCGCGGTGGAATCTACGTAAAATATCAAGCGCAGTTTCAAAGTCCGTGCAATTTGCAGTCATTTCGGCAAGCATGGACTTCCTCTCACCGATTTCATCATTCTCGAGCATTGTTCGAAACCTTGGGCTAAGCATTGCGTCAAGAATTGCTGGCTTTTTTGAAAGAGCGTTCGCAAGTCGCGAGCTAAGTGCAAGAGTTTTACAAGTTTCTGATAGAATGTCAGGTTCAGCAGCGAATAGCGACAAAGTTTGCACGCCCGCGCTTATTGTTGAGAAAAAATCATCAAAACGCGCAAAGACAATGTCTGGTTCGCCGGTATTTGCAATTGTTTGCAAGAGCGCTGGGGTCAAAGTGGTTAGCAATTCACGGGCGCGCGGTGTTCTGGTTGCCTTTATGCGACCATAATGCCAGCCACGGATTGTGTCACACACCTTATCTGGATTTTTGAAACCGAGGTTTGAAATAGTCTCCAATGTTTCTTTGTCGTTTTCAACGCCCGTAAAAACCAAGGATCCGATTTCCGAAGATAGCGACCCTGATTGCGGAAACAACTCACTGATATGCGTTCTAACCATTTCACGGCAAAGCCTAACCTTGTTATCTAGTTCTTGAAGGTTCGAAAATCCGCACAAAGCGGCAATTCTTGCGCGTTTTTCTTGGTTTTCTGAAAGCGAGTGGGTCTGTTCATCATCAAGCATTTGAACGCGGTGTTCAATTTTTCGTAGAAACTCATAGCCTGCAGATAAATCGTCGCCAACCTTTGCAGAAATCCGTGATGCAGCTACAAGTGAAGCCAATGCTCTAACGGTGGCAGGCTCACGCAAGCTTTTGTCTCGCCCGCCCAAAATTAGTTGTTGGGTTTGTGTAAAAAATTCGATTTCGCGAATGCCGCCGCGCCCCAGTTTTAAGTCAAATGCTGGATTTTCAAGTTCACCAGATTTATTGACTCGGTGGATTTGCTGTAAAATCGAACTCACATCGGCAATCGCTGCGAAATCGAGATATTTCCGCCAGATGAACGGTTCAAGTGCGTGCAAAAATTGCTTGGCCTCGCTTTGCGCACCTGCAATTGCCCTAGCTTTTATATATGCACCCCGCTCCCAATTTTGGCCAACACTTTCATAGTATGATTCTGCGAATTGGGTTGAAACAACTAGGGGGGTTGACGATGGATCTGGCCTAAGACGCCAATCGACGCGAAAAACATAGTTGTCTTCTGTCACTTCTTCTAAAATACGCGACGTTGCGCCAATTAGTCTCACGCAAATTGCTGTTGCATTAGACTGGTCATCTTCATCGAATTTCTCGCGGTCAAAAACTGCAACTAAATCTATGTCAGACGAGTAATTTAACTCGCGCGCACCGTGTTTGCCCATTGCAATTATGAAAAGACCTGGAACAGTTCCTTGCTGAGTAAACACTCTTGAATCACGCGCAGAGGCATCCTTAACTGCCAATGCAAGCGCCGACCGCACGGATGCGTCTGCCAAAGATGAGAGTGAATTGGTTACTTCATTCAAGCCAAGCTTTGTCGATAAATCACCGGCGGCCAGAAGCAAATGGGTGTCTGCTTTGGCTTGACGTAAGCCCTGCATCGCAGCATGTAAATCCAAATTCTTGCAAGTGACAGCTAAGTCAAAAGCAGAACCCAATAATTGCCCGAGGGCATCCGTCTTTAGTTTTTCGACCAATTCAGGCGATTTTTTTGCGAGTCTTTCGAGATAGGGCGCTATCTTTTTCCCATTTAATAAAGCCTCTAATGGGCTACCAATTGATTTTATTTCGAACATCGGGATTATGTATCACATACCGTTGCCCAAAACCAAGGAGACTTTTAGTCCCACGCCATCACGTGTAGGTAAGCCGTCGCCCAAAATGAGGTTGCCTGAATGTGCTTCAGCTATGGCTTGCGATAGTGAAAGTCCAATGCCATTTCCCGGTGTAGATCGGGCACCATCCAAACGGACAAATCGCTTTTTGGCATTTTCACGTTCCGAAGCTGGGATTCCTGGCCCTGTATCTTGAACTGCGATTTCAATCTTATTCCCTGACATAGATTTAGCCGAAATTTCGATTCGGCCAGATGACGTGTATTTGATTGCATTGTCGACAATGTTCGCAAAAGCTTGGAAAAGCAGTGATTTATCAGCCTTTATCAACAAATCTGTGGAAATTTCAGAGGAGAATTTGAGGCCTTTTTCCGTTATGCTTGGTTCGTATAAATCTACCAATTCTTCAAGTACCTCACTTAAATTGAATACTTTGAAATTACCGCCCTCGCCTGCTTCAAGCCTCGATAGGCGCAAAACGGCATTAAATGTAGTCACAATAGAATCTAATTCAACAATCGCGTTTTCGATGCTAAGATGAAGGTCTTCTTGGGTATTCGAATGATGGGAAGCGTTTTCGAGATTTGCACGAAGACGCGTCAATGGTGAACGTAAATCATGTGCAATTGAATCACCTATAGTTCTTGATGATTGCACAAGCTTTTCAGTTCTATCCAACATGGAGTTTAGGTCTTGGGTAAGCCTGTCAAACTCATCACCAGCGCCAGATTTATAAACGCGGGTAGGTGCGCGAATTGCAAGGTTACCTGCCATTACCGCTTCAGTAGTTTTTGACAATTCGTCCACTCTTCTTGAAGCGCCTCGAGCAACCCAATAGCCGCCAATTACCGATAGCGCTAAAACTGCCAAAGAGCCAAACCAAACGACCGAAACAATCCTTTCGGCCAAGACAAATCCCGGGCCTAAGTCCCTTGCGACAAACAACCCATAACCGTCCGGCCCTGCTACAAAAACGCCGCGTGCGCCCCTTTGACGCCTTGCATCATCACCGCGAAAATAAGTAAAGCCGCGAGCAATAACAGGGACAGCCCTTAAATCGTCACTTGTTTCCGGGCGGTTGACCTGTGACAAATCCATAGGAACGGCATCAATATTCCCAGACAATACTGTGCCTTGGGGAGTAATTAGAACATAAAGGCTGTCTGAATTCGTGGCGGCTCGTTGGATAATTGTGCGGTTGAGATTGTTAACGCCGCCGCGATACCAAACGTCTGTCAATTCAGATAATTCGCGCCGCGCTGCTCTATCTGCATCATAGCTTAGTATCCACACCGTAGAGGCATAAATAAATAGCAATAGTAACAATGCAAAACCGGAAAACAAGCCTGCGAAAGTCAAGGCAACTTTGAACGAAGTTGTCTGCCACAATGAAGTAAAGCTGGGACGGTATTTTACGCTTTCCCGTACCCAGCTTTTTATTCCTTCGAGTTTCCCAAAGAAGTCACCATTTAGATTCATGCTTCGAGTCTATATCCAGTTCCGCGGACTGTTTGAAGCATTGGGTGATCAAAATCCTTGTCTATTTTGGTGCGCAAACGCGAAATATGCACATCAATAACGTTGGTTTGAGGATCAAAATGATAGTCCCATACTTTTTCCAAAAGCATGGTCCTTGTTACAATTTGTCCAGCGTTGCGCATCAAATATTCCAAGAGCCTAAACTCTCTAGGTTGGATGTCGATTTTTTTTGACGCTCGCCTAACTTTTCGAGTGATAAGGTCCATCTCCAAATCACCAAGTTTAAGCAAAGTTGTCCGAGTATCAGGGTCAACTCGCTTGCCCAATACTTCAACCCTCGCGACCAGTTCGGCCGAAGAATAAGGTTTTGATAAATAATCGTCGCCGCCGGCTTTCAATCCTTCGATACGATGCTCAACATCACCCAAAGCTGATAGAAACAACACTGGGGTATTAATCCCGTCAGATCGCAAATCTTCGACTACTTTCATGCCATCTTTTTGTGGGAGCATTCTGTCGAAAACCAAAACGTCAAAATTTAGCGAACGCGCGAGGCTTTCTCCCTCAACACCGTTATGGGCCACTTGAGTTTGGTGCCCTGCTTCTTCAAGTGCGCGGGCCATGAATTTGGCCGTGTCGACCGCGTCTTCTACAATTAGAATCTGCATGATTTCCTCCTATTCCACTGGTAATGGTACGTAGCCACCACCGCCTTGAGCCCTTGCAACATAGATACCGATTGAAGGTCTGTTCGCACGCTTTGCAGCTTCAACTGCAGCATTAAACTGTGCAAATGAAGTAAGACTTGTGCCATTGACTTCCAATATTGCGTCCCCAGCCCTGATTCCGCGTTCACTTGCAGCTGAATCTTCATCAACCTTTGTTATCAAGAGACCGCCATCGTCTGGGTTTAACCGCAACCTTGCCCTTGTCTGTGCGTTTAGCGGTGCAAGGGTAAGACCTAGGGACGCTTCTGCTGCCTGTGTAGCATTGTCCGGAGTTGAATCATCACCATTTGCGTTGTTCGCGAGTTGCTTTTCACTCGGGCGCGTTGCGATAACAACATTTACCATCCGTTTGCGACCTTCAGGGTTAGCAACTTCAAGGCGTACTGTTTGCCCCGCAATGGTTTGTCCAACTCTGCGAGTTAAATCAGACGCACCTTCAATTGCCTGACCATTAAATGACAAAATAACATCGCCACGACGAATACCTGCATTCGCTGCTGGTGCACCGGCGGTGACAGAGCCAACAATTGCGCCCTTTATTGGCCCAAGGCCAAAGCTTTCGGCCATTTCAGTGGTCAGATCCTGAATCCCCACTCCTAGCCAGCCATAAGTAACATGCCCTGCACGAATAATTTGCTGAGTAACATTTTGCGCAATTGACGCAGGAATTGCAAAACCAATCCCAATATTGCCACCAGATTGCGAAAGTATCGAAGTATTCACTCCGATAACGCGTCCGGCCATATCAAAAGTCGGCCCGCCTGAATTACCAGGGTTTATCGGTGCATCAATTTGGATAAAGCTTGCGATGTTTTGACTACCCACATTTTCGCGGCCCAAACCCGAAACAATGCCCGCTGACGCGGATCCACCAAGTCCAAATGGATTGCCAATTGCAACCACCCAATCGCCGACGCGCAAATTAGTATTGGGTTCAAATTGAACAAATGGAAAACCTGTTCCTTCGACTTTTAATACAGCAAGGTCGGTTCGTTCATCGCGGCCAACGACAGTAGCGGTCAACTCGCGGCCGTCCTTCAATGTCACCTTAATAACGCTTGCCTCATCGACGACATGATAGTTTGTAACTATGTGACCATTTGCAGTTATGAAAAAGCCCGAACCACCGCCGTGTACGGCACGCGGCCTTGCGCCCTGTCCGCGACCTTCAAAAAATCTGCGGAATTCTGGCGGAATTTGCTCTAAGTCAGAAGCACTTGGGGTTTCCCTCGTAACGCGCTGAGTAACTTCTATTGCAACAACAGCAGGAGCCACTCGATCAACTAAGTCGGCAAAACTCGGAAGAGCCGCTGCTGCTGCAGGCGGCCTAGCGCGAATTGCTTGCGCTTGAATGTCCTTTGGCTGCAAAACTTGACCGGCCCCAAAAGCTGCAACGCCCAAGGCAATTGCTGCCGCACCTGTCATAATTGGGCGCTTTAGAAAACCAAGCCTTTTCGATTTATCCATTTAATTTGCTCCGATAATATTAATAGTTGCCATGAACTACATTACCTATATGCGCCATCAATTGTGGTAATGCTATGGCACTTTCCTTACATTTCTGTCAGAATTCGCTATTTTGCAGCAAGCTGACATCCATATTGAGCGATTTTGGGGCGCTAAGCGGACTGTCTAGCATGTTGACAAATTTAACTTTTCAGTTATTTAACTTGGTTTTTAATTAACTAGTTGGTGTATTATGTCCAATCTCGATATTGTATTTCAGGCGCTTTCCGACCCTACACGAAGGGCAATTTTATCAAGACTCATTGAAGGGGAATGCAACGTGGGCGAACTTGCAAAACCTTTTGCCATGACAATGCCAGCAATTTCTAAACACATATCTTTGTTAGAAAAGAGTGGCCTTATTGTACGAGGGCGCGATAAGCAAATGCGGCCTTGCAAATTGCACTATGCAGCTTTCAAAGAAATTGACCAATATCTGAGCCAGTATCGCCGAGTGTTAAACCAAAGACTGGACAAGCGACAATATCCAGTTAACGAATAATCTCATCCAATGCCTTCAATGCTTCTTCATCATCCGTGTTTACTACTTGCGGCGAGTTCCGAAAGTAACCCATAACAACCACACCACCCAAAATTAAGAAAAAGAGTGGGGCAAGCCATAACGCCCATGTTGCGTGATTTACTTGTGGCCGTAAAAGAACATACTCGCCATAGTGGGATGCAAAATACTGCCGCACTTGGTCATCACTGTCCCCAGCCATTATTCGAACTTTTATAACATTTCGCATATCTTGAGCGATTTTGGCCGACGAAGTTGCGACAGGTTCGCTTTGACAAACCACGCAACGAATTTCCTGCCCAAGCTGATTATATCTGTGCTCTTGCGCTGGCGTCATCTGCGTGTCCGCAAACGATGGCGTGAAAAACAATAGAACCATAAGAAATATGAAAAATCTCATGTCCTCACCTTTGAATTTGCCTTTGGTGCGCCAATTCTTAGATTTCTATCGAGAAGACTGACTACGCCACCGAGCGCGATTACAAAGCAGCCGCCAAATAGCCAGCCAATCATCGGGTTTTCATAAAGCCTCAAAGTCCAAATCGCGCGCCCGTCAACAATATTTGGTTCACCTAGGGCAATATAGAGTTCACTAAGCCCCCTTGAGTGCCTTGCAACCTCGGACGTTGGCATTTTCGCGGCCGGATAGTAACGACGTTCGGGGGATAACAAGAAAGTCTCAGTGCCCCGCTTAATAGACAACACTGCCCTATCACCATAATAATTTGGGCCTTCTGCCGCTTCAATAGCCTGCAGCTTAATTTCATAGTCACCAAAAACGACTGTCTCACCGCTAGCAACGCTTTGGGTAGTTTCAGTTTTGAAACTTGTCTCCACAACTGCACTTATCGTGAAAATACCAACCCCAAGATGCGCCAAGAACATGCCAATTGCCATAAGGCGAAGGTGCTTAAGGCGAACGAAACTTTGTAAAAGAGGAATTTTGCCAAAACCGACCCGATTTGATACTTCAAAGATCGCGGCCAAAATAAGCCAAATGCCAATTGCTATGCCAACTGCGCTCATTGGTTTGTTCTTGGCAAAAAATGCCACAAATAGTCCAATAAATATCGCCGCTAACGCAACCCAAATTAGCTTCTTGCTGGTCGCCAATAGATCTGCGCGCTTCCAACTCAATAAGGTTGCGAGTGGCAAAATCACTAAAACGATGCTCATTAGCGGAGTGAAAACAGCATTAAAATAGGGTGCGCCAACAGAAATCGCGCGGCCATAAATTGCTTCTCCTAACAAAGGATACAAAGTACCCACCAAAATGGTAAAGCAAGCGACTACGAGAAATAAATTATTTAATATAAGGCTGCTCTCGCGGCTAATCGGCGCAAACAATCCTTTATCTGATGCCATTTTCGCGCCTTTTAGGCCGTATAGCAATAACCCTCCGCCCGTAAAAAATGCCAAAATTATCAAAATCCATACTCCGCGTGCTGGATCCAAAGCAAATGCATGTACAGAAGTAATTACGCCAGAGCGCACCAAGAACGTGCCTAAAAGCGATAAGGAAAACGCCAATATCGAAAGTAGCACGGTCCAAGCAGCCAAAGCCCCGCGCTTTTCGGTTACAATTGCAGAGTGGAGAAGCGCAGTAGCTAACAACCATGGCATGAAGCTGGCATTTTCGACTGGATCCCAAAACCACCAGCCGCCCCAGCCAAGCTCGTAATATGCCCAATATGAGCCAAGCAAAATCCCAATAGTTAAGAAGACCCAGCTCACCAAAGCCCAAGGTCGCAACCAGCGCGCCCATGCAGCATCAATTTTTCCTTCCAATAACCCCGCCACCGCAAGCGAATAAACCAACGAAAGGCCAACATATCCAAGATATAAAAATGGCGGGTGAATTGCCAACGCCGGATCTTGCAAAAGTGGATTAAGGTCATTCCCTTGTAAAGGTGGCTCTTCAAGACGCAAAAACGGATTGGAAGCAAAAACTACATACCCGATAACAGAAGAGGCGATTGAACCTTGCACCCCCATTGCTCGAGATTTAAGGCCAAAAGCAAGTGATTTTGCAAAATGTGCCAAGCTGCTGCTATAGCCGGCGCCAACCAAAACCCATAATAACATGGAACCTTCGTGATTTCCCCATGTCCCTGCGATCTTATAGATAAGGGGCTTCAAGGAATGGGAGTTTTCGGCAACATTTTTGAGCGAAAAATCGGAAACCAAATAACTGTAAACAAGAACTAGGAACGAAAACACAATGGCAATGAGGGCAACATCGCTCGCGCCTCTTGCCATATTGGCAAATGATATATTGCGCATTTGGCCGCCATATAGTCCACAAAAAGCTTGCAATAAAGCCGCTGCAAAGGCAATTAACAAAGCGAAATGGCCTAGTTCGACAATCATTTGCGACCACCTTCATATTTTGCATTGCTGACAGGATCTTTCCACTGTCCACTTTCCTTAAGTTTACTCGCAACTTCCTTAGGAATATAGTTTTCATCATGCTTTGCTAAAATCTGCCTAGCTTTAAATTCGCTTGTGGAAATAAACTGACCTTCAGCAATAACGCCTTGGTTTTCCCGAAAAAGGTCTGGGGTTATACCAACAAATTCAACAGTAACTTGCGCTATACCATCTGTGACAACGAAATTGATTTTCCCATTCGCACCACGCTTAATACTATCAGCCTTAACCAAGCCGCCCAACCTAACATTTGCGCCTATGACTGGTGGGTTATGCGCAATATCTTGTGGGGTGTAAAAAAATGACACCGTCTTTTTCATTGCAATTGCGACAAAAACACTGGCAGCGACCAGAATAAGGCCCGAAACAATTATCAAAATTAAAGTTCTATCGCGGCGTTTCATTTGGGTTATTTCTTTGAGTAGTGTTAGTAGAAATCGATTGTTGCGCCATTCGAAGCATCGCGCTTTTAAATGGGCTGTTCCGTATATAATTCTTGCCGGCTTCAAGCAATTCCGATGCTTCTTGGGCTTGGCCCATCGCCATTTGAACTTTTACCAATGAGAGGCGCAGGCCAATATCATCCGGGTTTTGGTCAAGCCTATCAATGCGCCTTTGAACCATTGATTTTACTTGGTCCTCCATTGGGCCAATCGAGGACGGATCAGCACCAAGAGAGCTGGCTAGAGGGCCGGTTTCGAGAGTGGACACTTCATTAAGCACGCGAATTATTAGGCCTTCTCGTCGTAAATCTGCATTGGGAAGCGCGGCCCATGCGGCCTGCCACACGGAAAAAGCTTGATCTTTATTGCCAGTTTTCCATAATATCTGCCCGCGATAAAAAATTGCTGTCAGGTTATGCGGCTCCAATTGCAAAGCAGCGTTTAGCGAGTTTTCTACTTCACTGTTTGTCAAATTACCATTTAAGCGAAAAAGTATACCACCCAATTCGGCTAATGCTTCTGCGGATCCTTGGTCGCGCCGTAAACACGCTTGTATCGCGCGTAGCGCTTCGTCATCGCGGCCTTCCCCGGCCAATAATTTGGCAATCAACAAATGTGCAATAGGATCTTGTGGCTCTGATTTCGCGCGCTGCTGCAAAAGAACCAAGACTTCATTTTGTGATAAAGTTTGCGGTGGACGCGATAGTAGTTCCGCGGTGCGACTACTAAAAGGCATATCCCTATGACCTATTGAGCCAACCAAGAAATATCCAATTGACGCGATTGCGCCAAATCCAACAATCAACAAATAGACCAATTTGGGGTTGGTATCACTTATCAAATCTGATTTTTCACCTTTGGAATGATTTAACATTCTCCGGCCAATTTCGATGCGGGCGTTGGCAAAATCGGCTTGAGTTATCATTCCCAATTCGCGTTCGTTTGTGAGTTCAATCAATTGGTTCTTGTAGATTTGAGTTTCAGAATTATTTGAATGACTGTCGATTTTCCTTGTTCGCGATAAAATCCAAAAGCTAGCTGCGCCCAAGCATATAAACGCGGCGCATACATTAAGAAATAAATCTAAAGGACTGGCGAGATTTTGCATTTTTAACAGCTAAGCCCTGTCGCTCATCTAAGACGGTGTATAAGTTTCTTTGCATTGATAAGCTATTCGGTTGTTGATTACAAACTACCAAACTGAAATCAGCGCTTTAACGCTGAGCTTAATTATATGAGCCCATTTATATCCTCCCCAAAGAAAGGGAAGCGTGACAAATAGTAGCGATTTAGGCTGCTATTTGGCGTCTAAAAGACTTTGCGGCATCAACGTCATCAATCATTGCGGTCAGCTTTTCTGCAGCGTCAACCCACCTAGTATAATAATTATCAACTTCGTCGAGCTGCTTAAGCGTGAGGAGTCCATTACGAACAATATCGCTGTGGCGCAAAATTGATTTATAGGTTTTTTCGTGTGCACCACTAAAGCCAGCGAGTGGCGCAAATAATTTTACGGCCATAACAAAAGACACAAAATTCAGTGCTACACCGATTTTGTCTATATTTGGTTCACTGCTTGTGCGCAGCATATCCATAGTGCCAGCGCCTTTAACTTTAGTACGAACAACAACATAAGCACCAAGAACGGCACTTTCGGCGTTTTCGCAACATTCGGCAAATAACTTGCCGGCCTTGCCGCGAATTTCTTTTAGTTTATTGCGCCATGGCCCATCGCGAGCCATAATTTCCTCGCGCTCTAGACCATGATTCAATTTATTGTATTCATCAATCTGTGTTGCAAGCTCGGCGCCATCAAAAATGCCGGAAATTCTCTTCGTATTTATTTCATCTAACATTCTATCCAATATTGCAAGAATGCGTTCGCCAATTGTATTTAGCTCGGTCATAGATAGTTTTCTGTCATTTGTGCCGCGCCCGAGGCTCTTGAAAAACCGCATTACATGCCAAGGCTTAACTGAATTGGCCATAAGCAACATCGCAAAATCTGCGGCCTTACTTACGTCTTCATCCTCTAACATTTTGAAAAAGTCGGTATATGCGCTTTCAGAAGATGAGGTTTCAGCATCTAAGTCTAAATCTACCGAAATGTGGTGTTCGCGTGCCTTGCTTTCGACTTGCAATAAATTATGAAACCTAGCGGATTGTTTGGCCGTAATCGAACTATCCCAAGTGCTGAGTATTTCGGGATTTTCACTAAAGGCGGTAATATTAAGCACTGCATCTCGAGCCAAAGCACCGCATTGCGACTTGGTGGAATTATCATTTCGCTCGATGGCTTTTTGATGCCTGGTTTCAATTTCTTTTAGCGCCTTTGGGTCAATATGGCCCGACAGTGCATCCCAAATTTTCGACAAAATTTTCCGATCAATCGAACCCGGCAGCAATGTAGTCTCGCTTGATTCAAATAGTGCCTCAAACGGCTCAAAAAAAGCGCGGCTGAGACTTGGGGTGAATTTTGCTTCTATTTCACGCGTTTGGGTTGCCGCACGCAATAACCCCAATATTTCATCAAAGGGCAGGTGTTTGGCACCTTTATCACGCATAGTTTCGAACTCCGGAATCAATGCCGCAGCCAAGTTGGACGGCAAACGCGCCAATAGTCCAAGTAACAGCTCTTTCTTCTGTGGGTTCATTTCGGGTTCTGTATCAATTGTTCAATGCATCAAACGTGGCCTAGGTCATAAACTCATTAATTTCCTTTGCGTGATGCGAGTTAGTTTGGGCGAGTAGAAGAAAAAAGTCCGTAGGAAGTTTCAATACTTTCAAGGACTTTTGACGAACTAATCGCGCAAAAGAACCGCATTCACGCAAAGGGTGTGTCGCACCCTTCGGGCATGATTTTGACTGCTACCTAAAGCAAAAAAAGTATTTTCCCGATATTCATATCGAAAAAATCTTTTTTTGCTTTATATTCTTGTCAAAACTCATGTCACACCGCGTAAATTAATGAGTTTATGACCTATATCATCTCACGAATGCGTTAAATTCAGGTTTCGATAATTGGCAATTGCAGATTTACACGCAGTCCACCAAGTGGCGATGCTTCGAGCAACAAGAAACCGCCATAAGCGCGTGCCAATTCGTCCGCGATTGACAACCCTAAACCCGACCCATGAGATGTTTCATCAAGCCTTACCCCGCGCTTTAATGCGGAGTTAATTTCCGATTTCGTCAATCCATCACCGTCATCGTCGATTACAATTTCGATTTTGCCGTTTTGTGGATACGAAAAACTTATTTCAACGGCGCCACCACCATACTTACAGGCATTTTCTGCCAAATTTCCAACTAAATCCTCTAGGTCTTCTTGATCGCCTCGAAATATTGCTGCCGTGTCGCCGACAATTCTCAAACTTACACCGTCGCTGCTGTATAATTTGGTCAAAGTGCGAACAATGTCTTCAACCACTTGCATAATTGGCGTTCGAGCTCGTATAGATTCAGCGCGTGCCACTGCCTGCGCCCGCTTCAAATAGTGATCAACTTGCCTTTGCATTGTCTGAGTTTGGCGAAACACTAAAGATCCAAATCCATCTGCACTTTCACGGCTTTCGTTCAACAAGACGGAAATTGGTGTTTTTAATGCGTGCGCTAGATTGCCAACTTGTGTGCGCGCACGTTCGACTACTTCTTGATTGTGAGTAAGTAGGGCATTCAGTTCGCGTGCCAATGGCGCGAGTTCAATTGGCAAGAAGTCATCAAGGCGGCTTCTGTCGCCGTTGCGGATTTCCGCTAGCTCAGCTCCTATTCGTCTGACAGGTTCAAGGCCAAGCCGAACTTGCAGGATAATCGCGAAGATAAGGCCAATGGCGAGCAATATTAGGCTGCCAATCAAAACAAGATTGAATCGTTGTGACGCATCATAAATTTCGCTTCTATCAGCCGCAACTATAATGATTGATGCAAATTCACGATCCGGAAGTTTGATTACCCTGTACCCAATACGAAGCAATTCGGTGCCGCGCAACATGTCGCGTGCGTCGGTTGCGCCAAAATTTTCCAAGCCGAGATTTATGTATTGATTGGGAATTGACAAAGTTTCATCAAACAATGAGCGTGACTTTACTTGGTTGCCAGCACTTAATTCCTTATTGGGGAGAAGATCAGCCACGCGCCAATAATAGCCTGATAATGGTCTTGAAAAGCGTGGATCAGTTGGCGGACGATCAATAGTGAGAGCCCCATCCGCGTCCACATTTACGCTTGCCGCCAATGCATCAATTGAAACAGAAATTTGTCTATCAAACGCTGCTTCAACCGAGCTTCGGAAAATGGCTGACAAACCCCAACCAGTCAGAGCGAGTGCCAAACTGCTCCAAATTGCAGCAACCATTACGAGCCTTAAGGTTAGTGATATCGGCTTTTTCAATTTTATTCTGGGTCTGGTTTTACTAATTGATAGCCAAGACCGCGCACGGTATTTATTCGATTCTGGCCAATTTTCTTGCGAAGCCTACCGATAAAGACTTCAATAGTATTTGAATCCCTGTCAAAATCTTGATCATAGATATGTTCTATCAATTCTGAGCGCGGAACAACCCTACCTTCATGGTGCATCAAATAGGTGAGTAAGCGCAACTCATGACTTGTAAGCTTAATTGGGTTCCCATCGACTGTTGCCCGTTGTGCGCGTGGGTCAAGCCGCAGGTCACCTGATTCAAGCGCCGCAGTCGCATGACCAGCTGCACGCCGGACTAAGGCGCGCAGTCTTGCCAATAATTCTTCTGCATGGAAAGGCTTTGTCAAATAATCATCTGCGCCAGCATCAAAACCTGCGACCTTTTCACTCCATCGATCACGAGCAGTTAGGATAAGCACAGGCATGGTTCGCCCTTCAGAGCGCCAACGCTCAAGAACGCTTACACCGTCAATTAACGGCAAACCCAAATCAAGAACAACCACATCATAAGGCTCGGTTTCGCCAAGAAAATGACCTTCTTCACCGTCTTTGGCAAAGTCGACTGCGTATCCAGCTTCATTCAAAGTCCGGCTCAATTGACGACGTAAATCTGGATCGTCTTCGACTACTAAACAGCGCATGACTCTTACTAACCTCCGCGTCTTGATAGGATTTGGCCTGATTCTGCATCCACAACGAAAATCAAAATCCGACCACGATTTTGATTGTCAGACGGTTCCCATCTAACAACATATACCATTCGGCCGCCTTCGTTGACCAAATTAGCATCGCTTAGCCGACCCGGTATTTGTGAACCGATAATTTGTGCCACTTCGCGCAAACTTAGGGTACGGTTTTGTTGTGCGACAATGACATCAATTGGGGTTGGGTAACTTCCAGTGAAAAATTGTGCGCCTGTACTCTCAAGCCCGCGATTGCGCGGGCGCGCATCCGCATCCATCGGCAAAACCACGGCACTTAAAACCAACAAAACTCTTAGAATAGTTTTCATAGTATCGTTAATATCATCACGTGCATGAACATAGTTTGAATAAGTTCAAGTAGAAACCACATTTTGCATCGCCGAAAAGCAGCCCAAGTTTATGACGTTTTTGTTCGGCAGGCTTCAATAAATGCGCAAAAAAGCCGCCGAGAATATTCACCATTTACAACATCATCGGCATTTTCTGGTGAAGGCCACAACAGTTCAGGGTGCCATTGAACACCAATTGCAAAAGATTTATCAGTTCTTTCAATTGCTTCGATGACGTTATCTGTCGCTCTAGCGCTTATCTTAATCCGCGCCGAAGCCGTCAATAAACCTTCTGAATGATGTGAATTAGTTATAATTTTTTCAGCACCCATAATTTTTGCAAGCTTTGAACTTGTATCAATTATTACTTCGTGACGGGTGGCTTTGTCATCATGTTTGATGTCACCTGAAACATGGGCTTGAATTTGGAATGTGACTTTGGCACCACTTAACATACCCAATACTTGCATGCCGTTACAAATGCCAAGATACGGCAAATCCATTTCTAGAAACGCCTCAATCAGCTTGCTTTCAATTTCGAAGCGATCTGAAATTGGCGACGTGCTGTCTTCGCCTTCAATATAATGTTCTTTTGGAAATTTAATCCTAGCGCCGGTTGATAACAAACCGGCACAATTTTCCTTGCAATATTGAACGGAAGCCAAAGAATACGGAAGGCCAATTGCGACACCTCCTGCGGCCTCAATCGCGCGGAAATAGCCTTTGTTAGTTTGGTAAAACCTACCACCATTTGAACTATCTTCGTCAAGTATAACTCCAATAACGGGCCGGCCATTTATAAAACGTGCCATCATTCGCGCCCTTTCGGTGGTTCACCCTTTTTTCTCCAAATTTCGACAAGGTTCAAAAGTTCTGCGTTGTCACCTTCAGGTAGGGCAATAATCAAGTGGACAAATAAATCGCCTGTGCCATCTTTTTTGGCAATCCCTCTACCTTTCAACCTCAAAACTTGGCCCGAGTTTGAGTTAGGCTTCAACGTCAGCGCAACGGTCGATGCGGGTGTTGCAAGCTCAACTTTCCCGCCAGCTAAAGCTTCAAGCAAAGTAATTCTCAAATCAGTATGAATATCATTGCCAAAAATTCGATAGCGGCCATCAGTTATTATAGCAACCTGAACCAGCAAGTCCCCGCTTGGGCCACCACCATGGCCTCTTTGTCCTTTTCCCTTTAGTCTTAGCGTCTGGCCATTTTCCACACCAATTGGAATAGTAACGTCTATGTCTTGACCTTGAACTGTTATCCTCTTTTTTGCGCCCAAAATTGCATCTATGGTCTCTATTTGGATTTTCGCACTTAGATCATTTCCTTTGGTTTGTGGTGTCGCGCGGCGCTGTTGTCCGCGAACATTTGCGCCAAACAAATCGCCAAAAAAATCTTCAAATTCTGGCGAGCCAAATCCAGTAGCGCCGCCACGAGCGCCGCCTCGGCTGTTCATTCCAGCAAACGGTCCGCCAGGTCCAAATGGATCTGCGCCACCACGCTCGCCACTAAAGCCAGCAAATTTTGGGTTTCCATCAGCGTCTATTTCGCCTCTATCAAATTTCGCCTTTCTGGACTCGTCGTCAAGAAACGCAAAACTTGCGGAAATCTTCTTAAATTTCTCTTCGGCTACTTTATTATTTGGATTCTTATCTGGGTGAAATTCTTTGGCGAGCTTGCGATAGGCTTTGCGAACCTCGGTTAGAGGGGCTCCATGCTTTACGCCTAAAACAACATAGGGATTTTCAGCCACATATTTCTCCTAAAATTCTTTTTAAATCTAGGGGCGTTGGCGGCTAAATTCAAGCATAGTCTGTTGCGGATTAGCAAAAGCAGCAGCAGTGCGATAAAACGGGGCAGACCCTAGCTTATAACAATGGTTTCTGATTTAACGGCTCCTAGCCGTCCGTCCAAGGCAAACTGAGCAACTTTTAGTGCCAAATATGTTTGTGTGGACCCAAAATCAACTATTTCGTCTTCATACAAATAGTCGGGAGCCTGGCTGTTTATTGTTCTTAGGATTGTATTTTGATTTAATATCTCAATTTGATATATGTAGTTTGATTGAAGGGGGCTAGGCATTTCCCAATTATCGTAATTTCCGTTTTCGCGCGGAATGAAGCTGATGGCAATGCCACCGCTAACGCGCTTCGCACGCAGATGGCATGGAGACCATGGTAAGCTGGCAGAAGCGTCAAAACTCGAAGTAACAATTTCAGCGTTTGGCGATGTTAAAGGTGCAAATTGCCAATCCAAAACTTGTCTCCATCGTTCCTTTGTCAAATTGGCAGTTACACCTGCTTCATCTAGAATGATTATTTGACAACCGGCGCTTAGCGCAGGTGCAAAAGCAATGCCATTTAACCCTCGCACCAAACCACTTAGCCTATACGTGTCTGCTCCAATTAGAGTGGCAGATTCAAAGTAAATAATATCAATAATTTTGCCAGCTTGCATAAGCCCGCAATAATTGCTCGTTGGGTCCAAGAACCCGAAGTCCAAATGCACATCAATATTAGTATTTAGCTTAGCTGACGTAATTGCTGCTGCGATACTATCGACCAATGTACCAGCTCTGGCTGGCCTTTCAATTCGCGCAATTGTTTCGCCATAAAGACTTACATTTAGCCCGCCGGGCCACGGCGAGCTCGTGCCATAAAAGACCGGTTTGGGGTCTTGCGGCGAGACAAATGGATACGGAAGATCTAAAACGAAACCCAGTGGCGCTGGGGCAAAGGCTGCGCCGTAATTTCCGTGACTCTCAGTGCCGTTATATTTACTTAGCCCTTCTGGCTGTGGCCGCGATAAGCGCATTTTTGGTGGCAAAGTTCCTTCGATTGCGCTCACTGTCCAAGTGCCGGTCTCAAGAAAATTTACATTGTCGCCAATTTCTAATGATAGCCCTAATGCAAGCGAGGGATTTATTTCCAATGTTTCGTTGCCTTGTTGTGCGCTAATGAGAGAGCGCCTCGCAATATTGTTTCGCAACTCATAATTGCCAATAATGGGAGCGGAATATTGTGCCAAACTGCCGTTCGCTGCGCCATCTTGAGCTTGGTGAGTTACTATTTCGTATTGGTTTTCAACTGAGTATGAACTGAAATTGAATTGACTTACTTTCAGGTTTTGGTCGCTCTCGAAAGAATAATATTCGCCATTATTTGACCAAATTAAATCAGATTGATTGATTGAAGTTGCCGAGACAGGCTTCTTGATAGAACTAAACGCCAATACACCATCTTCTGAATTTAAATTTATTCCAAAAGACTGCAATAGTGGCTCAATTGCTTCACGCGCCGAGGTGATGTTCTCAATCACATAACCATCAATTGCACCAAGATCGTCGCGCACAGTCACACTAACACCTACACGATTTGCAATATCGACTAGAATATTGGACAACATTATTTGACCCATCCGGCCCATAATCCAATGACCTTTTGCGTAATTATCTGCGTCTCGCCAGACATCTGATAGGGCGGGAAAAGAAGGGTAGGGCCTTGCGTCCCATGCCCAAACATGGGTTTTTTCCATCGCAATCATATGGCCCTGGTATTGCGTTGCCACTGGATTGTTATTGCCCCAATAAGTTAGGAGCGCGTCAAGGCACATTCTTTGTTCTTGGTCATCTCGTTTGGAATTAGAAAACGGTGGCGACCCATTTTCTGCGCTTTTCGCATCAGGGAATACACTTGGTCTGTTGCCCCCTTTGTCGACGGCGGGGAAGCCCACTTCCATTAACCAAATAGGCTTTGATCCAGCATTCCAAAGCGTCTTAGACGTCTGGCGGACGCCGTTTATGCGAGGGAAATGATCTTTTTGCCACCAATTTCTAATGTCTTTTTGACGAAAAACCCAAGGTTCATTATAGGTTGTATCAGTGATGAGAGTTTGCTGGCGGTTTTGCCTTGCATTTTCATCTGAGTAAAAATAATCAAAGCCTTCGCCCGCTTCAACGTTCGCCATCAAGGTCTCCAAGTTTGGTCTTGGACTTTGAAGATCTTGGTCACTTATGGGCGCGTAATAATCTATCCCTACAAAGTCGATTGCAGAATTTGCCCACAATTTATCAAGCGGGAAATAGGTATTATTACTTTGAGCATGATAATAGGCGCCATATTCGGTCCAATCGGCGGCGTAAGATATTTTGCATGCTGAACCTAACAGCGCCCTAACTTGCGCTGCAAGATCCACCAACTTTTCTACAAACGGAAACTCGGAAGCTGCGCCCCTCACAATTGTTAATCCAACCAGTTCTGAACCGATAAGGAAAGTATCAACACCGCCCGCAGCTTTCGCAATTGCTGCCATATGTAAAATGAAGCGCGAATAGCTCCACTCATTTGGGCCACTATACACTATGTTTTGACCAGAAACGTTGAAATTGCTGGCAATAACCGACCCAAAGAAGTTATTGATTTGGCTAGTCGCGCTGGCAGATCCATCAACAGTTCCATTTTGCCCTGGTGCAGGGTAGCAGCTAATTCGGCCACGCCAAGGGTATGGAGCCTGAAAGCCCGCGCCCCATGGATTTGGCTGCTGGTTATTTGCTGGAATGTCCATCATTATGAATGGGTTCAATGTAACAGAAATGTTTCGCCTTTTCATTTCGATAATTGCTTCTAATAGCGAACTGTCGTCAGGGCTCCCGCCATAAGCTGGATTGCCTTCATGTGCTGAAACCACTTGTGCACTTCCACGCATAAGACCCGCCGCCTTCCATAGAAAAGGCGTGGTGTTTTTATCAGCATTGTCCACTTTGGGCATTATTTGGCAGTTCGCTGCCCTTAAATCTGTTCCAAACCATGCCGCCACCAAGCTGATTGCCGTTACTCTTGGTAAGTCCCTTGCCAAATTATCGAGCGACACTATCAGATCCACTTTGCGGCTTTGATTTTGATTGAGCGCTACTTCTTTGCCTTTTGTAACAACATGTCGAACAGGGGTCGTTGCGTACGCAAATTCGCTTGCACCCGGTATCATGCACACCGCATTGATTTTGTCTTCCACGCTCTCGTGATTTTGGTTCTTAGGGTTTGCAAAAACTTCGAACGAGCACTGGGGAATTCTGTCACCGAAGTCTGCCAACGGTAAATCTTCAAAGACAATATATGCAAGCCCTTTATAGTTTGGAGCGTTCTCAACTCCTTCTATGGCTTCAATTATAGGATCAGGTTCTTGGGTTTCGTTGCCAAGGTAAAGTCGGTGTTCCACTTGGGACAAATCCCATTCTTCACCATTTGCCCAAACCTTGCCAATGCCGTTTATAGGCCCTTCGCAAAGCCCAATAGCGAAGCTAAGGCTATAATAGAGCTCTTTTACTTTTTGACCAGTCTTGCCGCCAACACGGCGCTTTACTGTTGTCTCTTTGAATTTTGCGGCCCAAATAATTTGCCCAGAAATTCGCATTCTGCCGTAAACGATTGGCATTGAAGCACCATCGACTGAAGTCTGCAACTTCAGCCCGTTGAGCATCGATGACTGCTTTTTGAAACCCGACAATTCGGAGTTGATGATTCCGTCCAAATGTGAGCCAGCCAATGCGCCGACGAACCCGCCAATTGGACCGAACAATTGCGAACCAGTTGATGATAAAATTAAAGTTGCCAATTTGGTGTTCCTGTATATCGATAAGATTTTCGCAAACGCGTTTGAAACCAATTGCCAAAGCGATTTATGGTAACGCCACGCGTCCAATGGGAATGAATAAGGTAATTATTTTCAACCAAAATGCCGGCATGGAAGTTTTCCGGTTCGCTTGCCCCGCATATTTGCGAAAACAGCAAAATATCACCAATTTGAAAACAATCACTTGGAGTTAAGTAATCAACACTCTCTAATGCTTCACATAAATTTGTGGCTCGCCGGCTTGGAACTACATGGCCCAATTCCCGAAACACACCTTCCAACAACCCTGCGCAATCACAACCTTGACCCTTGACCGACGCACCAATCATGAATGGCGTTAAAAGCCAAGTTCTTGCCATTTGGCTTAGCTCGCTCATTGCCGTGTTCCACCGTCATTATTTGCAACCGCTGGGCCAACGAAAACAATGTTCTCACCAGGCATGTGCGGACAGCCGCGAAAATTTTCAATGTTATTGAAAATCGTGTTGCAGGTATCAAAACGCTTGTCACAACCTATAAAAATATCGATTTCATCACCTATAATTGGCAATGCTGGCAATTGCGATTCAAATTCAAATTCCACTTTTGCAGAGCGCCGTATGTTGCTTATTTGGTATTTTTTGCCATTCAAAACACCAGACCTGAACTCGACAATGCCGCCAATAAATGCAGTATCATCGCTTGGGGGAAAACTATTTATCGCTACTTTGTTGCGACTAATAATCTCGCTTAGAACGGTTGAAATTTTGCGGCTAACTTGATTCAAATTGGCAGCGCAACGCGCATCGCCCAATTTCGCATCACATCGCCTTGAAAAGCTTCTACCGAATGGGTTTGATAGCCGATGTTCGAGGCCAACGAGATCTAACTCAAACCCATTATTGTTGCGTTTTATCCCGTTAACATAGCCGGACCAAATGTGGATAAAATTTTCTGGTTCTTCCCAATCAACAATGTATAATTTCGCTTTTGCATTGTCCCATTCGCCCAATTCGAAGCTGCTTTGACTTTGCTCATTTGCATCAAAAATGCCCTCAATATTTGCTCCATCGGGGCTTAGATTTCCTAATGTTTCGATATGGCCCGTCGCCACTGAATTAGCCTTAGTAAATTGAACCCCATTAATAATTTTGTTTTCGTCGTGCTCAATGACGTTTACTGTCACTCCGTCATTTCGCGTAAATGACCACGCCCGGCATAATGTATTTACGGGGCCTTTTAACTTTTCGAAAAATTGAGTTGGCAAGTTTCTCATAATCTTACCTCGACTAAGGAAATCGAATTTATTCGACCTGTATTCGCACCATCCAGAGCCATTTCGAGGGCGTCATTGTCAAAACGCACCATATTATCAAAGGCGAAACCTGCACTGATAGCGGCGCCGTTCGCCGGGGCAGCATTAAATGTAACTTCACCGGTTTGATAATCTACAGAATATGTATTTGGAGAGCGCAAAACTCCAGCTACGCCAATTTGTATAGTATTGATTACTGGAAGTGTTATAGGCCTTGTGTATTGATTGACATTGTCACCATAGGTTTTGATCAATTGAAATACAGTCTTTGTCGCATTTCCTGTCCCAATGATTTGGTCTAGAAAGCTAGGACTTGCTGAAGGCAGGCATGACTTGAAATCAATTGGATCACAAAAACGAAACGCAAATAAACTGCCCATTCTAGCTTCGAAGAAATTCAAAAGGGCATGTAGTTCGTCTAGCGAAGACCCCGCGGTTGCTATTTCCCATCGTCGTTTTGAATGAAGCAGTGCAACATTTCGCACTTCAATTCCATTGGCCTTGGTTGCTATAAAAGTTTGGCGCTGTGGTCCGCCAACTGCTCCTCTAGCAATTTTGGCTGGAAAAGAGATGTCATGAAACCCGCTCACAATAATCCTCTCCCCCGATTGACTGCCCTTGCCAGTGCTGCTGCAACTTGGTTTGAAGACTTCTTTGCCTCCATTAGAGATGCACCACTCGGTAGATTGATATGTATGTTTATCGGCGCAGATCCCCATTCATTTTCAATCCGCCCGGAATTGCGCGGTACGAAAATTTCTGGCCCATTCTCGCCAACTAAGTAGGCACCACCGGTGACGACCTGACCGCCAGAAGCTCTAGCACCAAATATAGGCGCGGGTGTGGACATGGAGTTAATTATACCTTCGATCAATCCACCAATTGGTTTAGTAACGAACCGATCAAAAGCCAGGTTGCCTAAATCTCTTATGATAGATTGCGCTAGGTTTTTGAACGAAAGCTCACCTGTCTTTGCAGCTTTCGCAAGTGCGTTTGAAATCTGGAGTCCAGAGATTTCAAATATCTTGGCTAAATTGTCACCCGCTTCTTTTGCAGGCCCAGAGATAAAGTCATGAAGGCTTTGGGATACACCTGCTATTTCTTCAGAAAAATTATTGTTTGTCATTATTTTCTTTCGTGTTTTGGTCGGCAAATTTTGACGTCAGGATTTCAAATTCACGCCTACTCATGGCTATTGATTGTGGCTTCGGGCTCGCCATCAAAGCGCACCATTCTTTTATTGAGAGCTGCCAGAAGGATGAAGGCATTATGCCCATGCGTGCAGATGCCTGCATCATGTCGTGCCAAGCAAAGCGCATATCATCGCGACAGCTCAAGGATTCATTTTCCATCACTGAATGCCGCTTGAAAAGTCTCGGCAATCGCAATTGCCGCAGATCGTATTTCGATATTGGCTTTCGATAAGGTATCGACATTGTAGCTTGCGCCGCCCGCCTCTAACAAAATGGCAAGAACTATTAACAAGTCTTGGGCGGAGATATTTGCGAATTTTTGGCTTAGATCATTTAGACTTGATGCCGCAAATGCCGTCTCCAAGGACGCTAAAGCACCTAAAGTCAGGCATAATTTATGCGCCTTACCGTCGACTTCAAAAACAACTTCACCACGATGAGAGTTTGGAAAACCGATCATAATGCCGTGAATCCAATTTGGCCGGCCGAAGTCAGTGTCATTGAAAATGTGGCTTCCGCGTCGAAGGCGCCGCCATATTCAAGAGCTGTGATAATGAACTTGCCTTGCAAAGTTCCAAAATCGGGAATTATCAGCTGCCAATCCCGCGCATATTGGTTAAAAAAGCATAGCCTAACCAATTCATCGGAAGCCAAGTCCTTGAATACTCCGGCTCCTGATACCGTGGCCTCTTTTAGGCCCGCTTCAGGTAGTAATTCGCGCCAACTGCCAGGACTATCAGACGCAGTTCCATCAATTGTTTTGGATGCCAGCGCGATTGTTCGTGCCTTTAGTCCGCCGATTGTGGTGTAATTTGGGTTTTGTGCGCCGTCGGATATCTTTAATAAAATATCCCTGCCTGCTTGTAATGCCATTTGGTTTTCCTTTAATCAATTATTAGATTTGAGATTTTCAACGATTTTCTGAAATTATTTTCAGACGAATAACGCCATAAAAATTCCGACCATCTACTGCTCGAAATACGTCTGAATATGCTGTCATCAACAACACAATATTCACTTCTTCATTGCTCGGTTTAGCGTCTATCGCCCATTGCTGAATGGCTTCGATTGCTTTGCGAGCTTCGGAAATGCCAGTGTTTTTACACACGACTTCCAAAGTTGCCGTATGTTCCAAAGCCGAACTATAGTCGCCGCCAGCAGGTTTGGATTCCCATCTGCGCCAGACAGCAAATGGCCACAACGCTGCCTTAACTGGCGCATCATAAAGCCTTATCGGCATGCCTAAAACCGACTGCACCAATCGGCTTTGCATCAGGCTGCGTTCGATCGCATTGCGAGTTTGGGTTGCGCTCATAATTGAGCACCCCTGTTTATCTCGCTTATTGGAGTTTTGATGGCTTCATTGTCTCGCCTAGCAATTGCCGCCGCAATTTCTTCGAATATGATATGCTTGTACTCAGCCGGAATTTCGCTATTTGCAGCGCCCCCCGTTTCATAATCAATTTGAAGTGAATATTCCCAATTCTTTATTGTGAATTTATGGTCTTCTAATATAATCAAGTCGTTGGGCGCGGTTCTGCTTGATCCAAATTGGTCAAGAATTTTCACGGAAAGTATATTCGTGATTGGCGTAAAATGGGGGCGCAAAAATGCGTTGCGCCCCACTTTCATCGATAAGTTAAACGCATTGAGAATCTCCGCACCCGAAAAAGTTTCCCGCACAGTTCGGCTTGCAAAGGCTTTATGATATTTATTTTCAACTTTCTCGATTGCGGCTTTGATGAACATAACGAGGATGCCGTCATCTTCGTTTGAGCCAAAACGCAAATAAAGACGTACTTCATCTAAGCTTAGTGGAGAACTGATTGGTGGTACTAAAATTTCATGCGCCATCATTGTTCCTAACTAGCTGCGAATTTCATCAATTTGATTGCTGAGAAGTCCTGCACGCCACCACCGACGCGTTTGGTTACGTAGAAGAGCACGAATGGCTTGTTTGAATATGGATCACGAAGAACGCGAACATCTGTGCGGTCCACAATCAAATAGCCTTTTTCGAAGTCACCATATGCCACCGAATAGCTGTTGGCCGCGATGTCTGGCATGTCTTCTGACTCATAAACTGCGTAACCAAGCAAAGAAGCTGGCTGGCCAGAAACCAATGAAGGTTGCCAAACGTAGTTGCCGTTGCTGTCTTTGAACTTGCGAACTTGGCTTAGTGTTCGACGATTCATCAAGAACGATGAATTTGCACGATATGGGGTTTTCGGTGCATAAGTTAGATCCACTAATTTATCGACTGGATTGGTTGTTGCGAAAGCGCCAGCTGCACCTGAGGCGATGTAACCAATGTTGCCATAACTTTGAACATTGTCAGCTACGACATTGTATGCGAGCAAACCTTTTGGTTTATTAGTGCCGTCACCGCTTATGAAAGCTGCGCCTTCTGCAATTGCAAAGCTCTGCGCAATTTCCGACGCAAGCCAACTATCAATATCAACCGCTGCGTCATCCAATAAGGTTTGTGTCGCTGCTGCAAGCGCATAGATTTCACCAATTGGAAAGCTCAAGAGTTCCAAGTTTGGCGTATTAGTTTGGGTTCGTGCTCCTGTTTCTGCAACCCAGCCGACTTGGGCCTCAGTGGTTGAAATCGGCTTGCGAAAATTTCCTGATGTAGTTGGCCGCACACTAGCAACCCTGCGCAATGGCGAAATTGAAGCCAAAGTTCGTTCGATAATTGCTTGCACTTCAGGCGGCGCAACATGCCCCCCATCTGATGCTACCGATGACGACAGAGATTTTGCTTCAATGCGCGCAATTGCATTTTCATCGCCGCGCCTCATGTATGACGACCACGCGCTTTTTCTTTCGCTTTCAGCCAAATTCTCGATTGAGGCCTGTGGACGGCGGCTTACCAATGAGAGCCTGTCTAAGCTTGATTGGGCGTTGCAAAGCGCGCGGTCAATACGATCCACTTTTTCTTCCAATAATACGTCGCAGGCGACTTTGTGTTCAACCGCTGCCAATCTTTCGTCATTGGCGGTTTGAAAAGCTTGAAATACGCTCATCAGGTCATTTTGTGCTTGGCGGGTTTCAAAATTCGCCACGCTTTTTGTTTCGGAATTTTCTGCTTTCATGTTTTACTCCTTGATTGAGATTATGCCGCGATTTCATTCACAGCTTGGTGATGCTGAACCCTAAGTCTGGCTCGTTGTTGCATGGGGAAACCAACAAGGGAGATTTCCCTTAAGTCGATGGATTTCAGATTGCGGCCACCGCCGCGAATTGAGGTGTAGTCAAGGGCACGAAAGCCAATAGAAAGGCCATCCATTTGCCGCGAACGAACCAAGGAAGTGGCAAATTGCGCGTGAGGGTCAAACTCACTGATGACACCTCTGGCCCAGAGTCCAATGTCATCTTCAAAAACCTGAAGCCATTCGCCAATCGGTTTTTTAGTGTCGTGCTGATACAACATACGTATTGAATTTGCGGGCAGGCTCAAAAGGCTTTTGGCAAAGGCACCTTTTTCAACGATGTCACCCGCAAGATCCCTGATACCAAAGATACTGGCGTAACCAGCGATTACCAACCCGCTCATTGTTTGAATCCTTGGTTATCAAGGCGCATTTCAATGCGACCCAAAGCCTCGTTCGCAGAGCCCATTTGCGTTTCTAGCCTTGCCAAGCGTTCTGCAACCGGAGCTTGTTCTTTGACACGAACTTCAATCGTATTTAGCCGATGAGCAGCCGCCCCAAGCCACATTGCTGCGGCTATTGTCTGAACTAAGAAAGTGAAAACAATTGCGATAGTCACACGATGGTCGAACCAAGTTGAATTAGTTGCCGCTTCACTCATTGGGGCACCGTTGCAGTCAATGGCGCAAGGCCAGCCAATGAACGCTTTTCATTTACATCAATGAAATTTGCGGACTCCAATCTTGACCAGAGCGCTTCGCGCTCTGACACCAACGCCGGCACCTTATCCAAATCAGGAGATATTATTAATTCTGTGTCTGACCATGCGCCAAGGAACACTGAAAGCGAATTCGCCATCTTGTATACCAAAGGCAAAACACTTTGACGCCAAAATGCGTTGTTCGCCTCTTTGTAATTCGAGTAAGTATTGTCGCCAGGGATACCCAAAAGCATCGGAGGGACGCCAAACGCCAATGCAATATCTCGCGCAGCAGCCCGCCTCGCCTCTACAAAGTCCATTTCTTGTGGTGTCAACGACATCGGTGACCATTCAAGACCTCCTTCAAGCAACAAAGGCCGACCTGCATTTGTCGCACCAGTGTGAGCCACTAGTAACTCCGCTTTCAACCGTTCGAACTGCTCATCTGATAGTCGCTCATTGCCCGGAGTACCGCGATAAACCAAAGCACCCGAAGGCCTTGCCGCATTGTCTATAAGTGCTTTATTCCATGCGCCGCCCGCGTTATGGATATCAATTGCACATGCGGCGGACTCGATTGGTGACTGACCATATAAATCATCACAAGGGTTGAATAACTTCAGGTGCAGTATGTCCGAACGACCACTGATTTGATCACGCCACAACCGGCGGGATTTACCCTGAGTTGTTTGCTCCCAACCAATCGGCCACCCGTTTTCACCGCCGATAATCCTAACAGTATCTGGGCGCAATACACTAAGCTCACGCGCTTCCTCACCGATTGATATCATTTCGAGATAGGCATTTCCCGCGATTTGGAGATGGCCAATAAATGCCTCTACTAGTTCGACACCGGTTTGCTCAAAATTCGGCCTGGAAATGAGACCTTGAAATGGGTGCATATTACCCGCACTATCCCTTGCGACAAGCGAAACTGACGCCACAGCCTCTGCAATCAACCGAACACACCGATATGCAATCGGGTTTTGACGGTAACCTTCGCGGGCCAATGCTGAGTAATCTCTTGGCGTCCATGTCGGTTGACCAAGATTGGAAAACGCCAGAAAAGAACCACTTGACTTATGTTCACTGTTTTTTGACTGAATGTTCATTCGTTTTTGAAAGAACGAGAATTTTTGCTTCGCCAATTGCGTTTCCTTCATGATTTAACTTGGATTAAACTACACGTGCTCTTGGGCGGTTATTGTGCCCAAGTAAGAGATGACTTACGGCCCAGACCATTGCGTCCAACCTATCGGGGCTTTGGGTGAAACCTGCTGCGCCAAAGCGGCACATTTCGTCTTCGAGATCTGCAAAATACCCTGCGTGGGCGATGCGGTTTTGCGAATATAAGAGATTCACTGGTTCTGCGCGCTTGCGCTTAGATTTTGTCGCATGAACCAAATGAATTGGCGCTTCAGCTATCGCTATTCGCAACACTGACAAGAGCATCTCGCCGCCTTGATTGCTTTCAGCAACAATTGCGTCAGCGTCGAATTGCTCTAAAGTGTCTGAAATTACTTTTGCCCATACTTCGGGCTTTTGTCCCTTTATTGTCAAATCTGCGAGTATGGCGGCTTTGGTAATGTTGCCGTCTTGGTAGCTTCCAGCCACGATAATGCCGCAGGCGTCGGCTTTGTGCCCTGAAGTTATTGGTGGATCAACAGCAATAATTATTCGGTCAAATTGGTCAGGAATTTTTTGGTTACGAGCCTTTTCTATATCGGCTCGGCACCATATGGCTCCTTCTGGGTCATCGATAAGTTCTCCATACAATTCTTGCCTTGCAAAAGCGCTATTTTGATAACGCTGTGCCAAATCTTGCACGACGCCTGGGGCAAGGTTTGCAATGTTTTCATGCGTTGCGGATCTTGTTAGCACGCAACTTTCATCGGCCAAAAGTTCTTTCACCCAAGCAACTGGGCGCGGAGTTGTTGTAAACATCATGCGCGGGTTTTCACCAATTCGCATTGCTGGGCGTAACACGTCAAAAACCGCGCTTCCATCGGGCCAAGCGGCCAGTTCGTCGCCCCAAGCAAGATCAAATTGCGGACCCCGCAAACTATCCGGTACTTCTGCTGAAAATAGCATTGCCACAGCCCCATTAGGCCAAACTAAACGTCGTCTTGAAGGCTCAAATTTCGGGCGAAAACACTTGGTGGCTGTATGTACTATTCCTGACTTCCCCTCCACCATTACATCACGAACATCCGCAAAAGTTGGGCCAATCAGGGCAATGTTATGTGCTGTTTGACTCTCCACCGCTTCACACACCCATTGTGCCGCCGCACGGGTTTTTCCTGCGCCGCGCCCGCCTAGGAATAACCACGTCTTCCAGTGGCCCGGTGGTGCAATTTGACTTGGCCTGGCCCAAAACTTCCAGTCTTCCATCAGTAGGGGTAACCGATGGTGTGGAATCGCACCCAATAATTGTTTTAGTTTCAAGGGTTGCAGCAATGCGAGCGAGGCGGCGTTCAAGCTCTGCGAATAATTTATCGCGGGCGATCCGTTTTCGGGTGATGATTTCAATTTGCCTGTCCATTATTTGCTCCGTAAAAATTGAGGGCAAAATCATTATGGTCTTTTCTTGAGGCGGTTGAATAACTTGCTTGTCAATCAACCTAAGTAATTGAATTGTCACAACAAAAATGCTGATATCTAGGGGTATTGGCCTTTGGCAATCATTCATCATCTAGCGAATGAGAACACAGCGCATTCGTCTTTATTGAATGTCTTGGCAAATGAATCACTTTACGAATACTACTCGGGTTCTGGAGAAATCATGTTCACACCTTATCGCGCAGATATTTTAGAAAAGGACGAGGCAGGGAAAAAGCGACGCCAAGCTGCAATTTGGGTTGTGGTGGTGGCTTTTTCAGTGATTTTTTCGATTGGCGCTTTATTGGTTTATGACCATTTCTTGGGAGACATTCCGAAAATTAACAACCGAGAAGAAGTATGGACTGCCAATCGTTCGGTTTCACTTGAAGTTGTAGACAAAGACGGCAACACAATTGCTATTCGCGGGCCGCGATACGGCAGAAGGACGTCGGTAGATTTGCTGCCATCGCACGTTTTAAGAGCTTTCTTAGCAGTTGAGGATGCAAGATTTTTCGAGCATGCTGGTGTCGATCTATGGGCGGTTTTTCGGGCAATATGGGAGAACGTTGTAGCCGGGCATACAGTGCAAGGCGCGTCAACCATTACACAACAATTGGTAAAGAACGTGTATCTTGGCCCTGAACAAACATTAAAGCGCAAGATTCAAGAGTTAATTTTGGCGTGGCAAATCGATAGTAAGTTCACAAAAAAAGAAATCTTAGAGATTTACCTAAATCGCATTTATTTTGGGCAAAATTCATATGGTATTGGCGCCGCAGCTTGGCATTATTTTCAAAAACGGCCGCAAGATTTATCCCTCGCGGAGGCAGCAATGCTGGCTGGCTTGCCTAAGGCACCTGGGCGCTTGTCAATTGACCTTACCGCCAGAGCCCCAATTGAACGCAGGAATGTTGTTTTGTATAGAATGGTTTCAGCTGGTTTCATAAGTGAGGAATTAGCGCGAACCACCGCCTTAGAGCCAGTAATTGTAAATATTTCCAATAACCCTCAAGAGGGTGAATTGGCCTATGCAATTGATATGGCCTCAAAGGAGATTGATAGCATTAAGCCAGCTATCTCACCAGATAGAATAGCCAGGCTGACAATTGACCTTGAGTTGCAACAAATTGCTGTGGACGCTATTCAAAGTGCCATCGACAGTGCTGGGCCGAATTCTGGAGTAAGCCAAGGGGCCTTGATAGCCATCGACAGACGCGGGCGTATTCTGGCAATAGTTGGGGGTCGTACATACAGTGAAAGCCAATTCAACAGAGCAGTTCAAGCTAAGCGGCAACCCGGGTCAACATTTAAGCCGATTGTCTATGCTACAGCTCTAGAAAGCGGTATGACACCTAATACGATAAGGGTAGACAAACCTGTAAATTTCGCAGGCTGGCGCCCACATAATTTTGGCTCAAATTATGCTGGCTCTGTTACTCTTTCAACGGCGCTTACAAGATCTATCAATACGGTGGCAGCCCAACTTGCTGCCGAAGTGGGAATTGACAAACTAATTTCAACTGCACACCGTCTTGGTATAGAAAGCCCACTTACGCGCAATTTATCAATCTCACTTGGCGCGGGCGAAGTCACCTTGATGGATTTAACCAGAACTTATGCGACTTTTGCAAATGACGGCGTAAAGGTAGATCCATTTTTAATTGACCGTGTAGATACATCGCGTGGAACCATCGCCTATGAACGCCGCACCCGAACACCAACCCAAGTTTATGACCCGTCGCGCGCTCGGCAAATAACTGCAATGCTTTCGGACGTTGTAGCATTTGGAACCGGACAGCGAGCGCAACTACAGGGCGGTCGAGAAGCTGCGGGGAAAACCGGTACTTCTTCAAATTTTCGTGACGCATGGTTTATAGGCTATACTGCAGATATTATTTGCGGGGTTTGGATTGGGAATGACGAGTTTAGACCTATGTCTGGAGTATCTGGCGGAACAATTCCAGCTCGCATTTGGGCGAATTTCATGAACAAGGCCCACGAGGGTCTACCCAATTCACCCCTCCCAACGATGGATGATCTTAACCAACCAGATACAGAAAATTTAATTAGATTTTACCAATCACTTTCGGATTTTTTTGCTGCGGCGGGTGGTGCTCAATTGTCTCCTCTTAGTGCAAATCAACACTTGGCAAAAAGCCAAGCCCGCCCTAAAGAAACCATCCCAGAACCCGCGTCGCAGACCGAAAGGAATCAAGGCCCGTATTGGAAGACAAACTGAAAATCATATGAGCCGCGAAATCATTCTACAATTAAAAGACCTTTGCCTTACTAGAGGTGCCGTGCCGATCTTTTCGGGGGTGGATTTGAGTTTAGTTGCGCGCGAAAGAATGGCTTTGGTTGGACCCAACGGCGTCGGAAAATCAACGTTATTACAAGTTATTTCTGGACAATTGGAGTTTGACAAAGGTGAACGTGTTCTCGCCGGTGGCGCCACTATAGCCGTACAAGAACAAGAGCCTGACTTTGGCGATGGCACCGATTTAGTCAGTTGGGTGATGAGTGGGATAAGAGACAACAATACGGAAACTGATGGGACAAAGCGCGCGCGCGCATTGGCAAATTTGGATAGTTTCGGCCTTTCCGCGGATAAAAACCTAAATACATTGTCGGGCGGTGAAATTAGGCGCGCTGCGCTTGCACGGGCTTTTGCAGCTCAAGCAGATTTGATGCTTTTAGATGAGCCAACTAACCATCTTGATATTGCTGCCATCGAAGATTTGGAATCAAAACTTAGGGCCTTTAAAGGCGCAATTCTGGTGATATCGCACGATAGAAAATTTCTTGAGAATATTTCAACATCCTGCCTATGGCTTAGAAATGGAAAAGCAAAAAAACTCGCTTCTTCTTTTGTGAAGTTTGACGAGTGGGCACAAGGAATTGAAGCGCAAGAACAAAAGGCCTTTCAAAAATTGGATCTGCAATTACAGGACGAAAATCGCTGGCTTGCGCGCGGCGTAACTGCAAGGCGAACTCGCAACCAGGGACGTTTGCGCAGGCTATTTGAAATGCGCGAACAACGCGTTCAAATTCTAGCGGCAATGCGTGGGGCTGCGGCAAACGTAACAGCTAGCACTGGTGAAATGTCCTCAAAATTAGTTGTCGAAGCAAAAGGGGTTTGTAAATCGTTCGACAAACGCGGCGCGTTAATCGAAAATCTGGATCTGAGGATTTTGCGCGGGGATCGTATTGGGATTGTCGGACCAAATGGCATTGGTAAATCGACTTTGGTGAAAATGTTAGTTGGTGAATTAGCGCCAGATAGCGGCAATATAAGGCGTGCAAAGAGCCAAACGCTTGCTTATTTAGACCAGACACGAGTTAATTTGGATCCAAAATCTACTTTATGGGAATTGTTCGCGCCATTGGGTGGAGATCAGATAATGGTCCAGGGAATTCCACGACATGTAGTCGGCTACGGAAAAGAGTTCTTGTTCACGCCCGCGCAAATGCGGCAGCCGTTAGGGACATTTTCCGGGGGCGAACGCAACCGTGTTTCATTGGCTATTGCTCTGGCAAAGGCCTGCAATTTGTTAGTTTTGGATGAGCCAACCAATGATCTAGATATGGATACTTTGGACGTTTTAGAGGATGTCTTAGCAAAATTCGAAGGCACAATTATTCTTGTAAGCCATGACCGCGCATTTCTCGATAATGTTGTGACTTCAACTTTGGCACCCATGGGGAATGGCAAATGGATTGAAACACCAGGGGGCTGGCGCGACTTGGAGAGCCAAGGGCTTCATCTTATTTCGCCAAAGCAGAATAAAACTGCAACTTTTAAGAATGTCGCAAAGGTCGAAAACGTTCCCAAAGCCCCGACACGACTTAGCTATAAGGACAGCTATCGACTAGAAGAAATTACTAAAAATATTCCAAAGCTCGAAAACAAAATAGCGATGCTCTCAGAAAAATTGAGCGATGCCAGCCTGTATATGGAAGATATCAAGAAATTTGACCAATTAAGCAAAGAACTTGAGAATGCGAAGTTGGAACTCGAACAAATCGAAGATGAGTGGCTTGGGCTTGAAGAGAAAAAGTCGAATTTGAACACCGGCTAATTTGTTACTACTTCTAATCTTAATCCAATATTTACCGCTTCAGCGCACTAATTTTCTAATAGAGCCAGTACAATTCGGTAGAATCTAAATGTAGCTCTAGAATATTTTGATTTTCGCGTTTCCTATCCAAAAGCCGCTTAACACTTTTTGGAAAACGCGTCAGGCGCTGACAGGAGTATGACGTGAGCAAAATTGGTCCATTGAGAACCCATAAATTGGCCGCTGTGGCAATTTTCGCCTCTTTAGCGATATGTCAAAGCGCATTTGCGCAACAAAGCAATGCACCAAGTTGGAATAACGCTAGGGTTGGTGGCGCAACTGTGGTTACACAAAGCGCCAATGACTGCGCCAATGTGTGTTCGGCGTCAGCCATGTGCGCGTCATATAGCTTCCGACCATTTCCAGTTGTTCGTGGAGGGCAAAGCGGCGGGCAATGCCAATTCAATCGCACCAGTGTTCCAAATTTTGAAAATGGTGTTATCAGCGGTTTGCCTTCTCGAATGTCCGCATCGGCCGTAATCGCGCAGGCGCCGCCGCCAAACCGTATGCCAGCCGCACCGGCACAGCAAACCCAAACGACTGTCAGCAATTATAACGGTACGCGCGGCGCCAACTATAGCGTTGCGCCTCTTGAACGTAGCCGCCAATCAAATGCAATGGCGCTAAACAACCTTACAATACCTACAGCATCGCCAAACTCAACAGGTGCGGCAGTTAGTTTCGAAAGGCCAAACGCAAGCCCAACTAACAGTCTTCCTGTACAACCCGCAGCTCAGAGGCAGACACAACCTCAACCACGACCGTCGGTAGCATCACCAAGGCCAACGCAAACAATTCCAACCACTCAAACGGCAATGTCTGCACAGCCTTCAGCCCGTGCGCCAGCTTCACAGCCAGCCACAAACGCTGCACCATTAGCAGCAAATGTCGTACCATCTAACACGGTGGCGCAACAGCAACGATCAACATCAAACACCAGCATCGAACAGTTTCGTGGGCCAGATGGCATGATAGACGCGGCGGAGATGCGCCGTGCCCAATTGCGCAATCAACAGGCACAAAATACGCCACATTATTCCGTGCAAAACCAATGGACGAGTGCCGCAGACGAACAATTGACTGGAAGAACTACCGAAGGTGTCGATTGGACACAAACTCGGCCTGTGCAAATGGAGCGCGAAACAGCGCCAACAAGACGCGAAACCCGCGAATCCGCCTCTAACACAGAAACATCAGAAGCAATTGCGAATGAAATTGAGCAATCCGAACCAAGCACTCGCTCACGCGGGCCATTGAGAAAGCGCGCACAATAGAGCGTTTCCCAAAAAGTGTGAAGCGGTTTTTGGACAAGAAACGCGGCAAACAACAAGAGCATTTCCCAAAAAGTGTGAAGCGGTTTTTGGAAAAGAAATGCGGCAAACAAAGGAATCTAGAACACCATTTCAACTCAATCGAAATGGTGCTCTAGTGCATCATTTAGTGCGCTGCCTCGAAAAAATGAAATAACTCCACAATTTGTTTACCTCATTGCGTTATAGTGACATTGAGGATTTACAATGGCAACTGGCGAAAGATACACAAAGTTACTTGAAATCGCGCACGAGACATCAAGCGAGCGTAGGCGACAACTTCTTCATGAAGTGACTGATTTGTTTTTTGAAAGCCATGAAACATCTACACCCGAAGAGCAGCACATGTTCGGCGATTTGATTGGTAAAGTCGCGTTTGACCTAAATAATGAAGTACGCAAAGAGCTTTCAAGCCGTTTTATAGGTGGTGAAGCACCACGAAATTTGGCACTTGCATTGGCTGATGATGTTGTCGAAGTTGCAGGACCGATTTTGCAACACACCAAATCGCTAACGGATGACGACTTGGTAAAAATCGTTCAGAATAAAGGAACCCAATATCAAATCGCGGTTTCAAAGCGCGAAGAAGTGTCCGAAGTGCTTTCTGATGCCTTGGTTATGCACGGTAATGATGATGTGGTTACCCACCTTTTAAGAAACGAAGGCGCAAAGATTTCAGAAACTACTTTTGAAAAGGTAGTTGAGCGCGCCGAAATCAACCCTGAACTTCATGCACCCATGATTGGCCGCAAAGCTATGCCACCGGAAGTGCTAAATCAATTATATTCGATGGTTTCGGGGCCAATGCGTAAGGAAATATTGGAACGCAACAAAAATCTAAGCCCGGAAGAAGTAGAGGCTGCTATGAGTAGGGCTCGTACAAAAATTGGCATACAAACTGGGGCTTTGCCGGCGGATTTTGACGCTGCGCAGGCACGCTTGAAAGCTCTGCAATCAGAAGGCAAGTTAGATGCAACCCATCTTCCTAATATTTGGCGAAGTGGAGACACCACTTTGTTTGCACTGGCATTTGCAGATATTATCGGGGTTGATTACTTCACAATAAACAAATTAGTCAGCAACAAAGATGTTGATGGAATGGCAATGTTGTGTCGTGCCAATAACTTCCCGCGGGCTCTTTTTGTAAGCATCGCAGTTCTTACAATTGGCAAGAATGGTCTCGATGATGCTGAAAAATTGGGCCATTTATATAATGATGTCCCGGTTGAAGCGGCTCAGAGAGCCCTTCGCTTCATGCAAATTAGAACCGCAACAGCAAAAGCAGCTTAACCGACTGATGACGCAAAAATCATTTTAGGCGATTTCTCGCTCCTTAATCGCCGTAAAAGTGACTTTCGGGAATTTTTCAGCAACATAGCCAATCTCCCAAGTGTTTTTCGCAAGGAAAACTGCATCGCCATCAATATCCCTTGCGACCCCAGATTTATTGCGATCAACAAAATTCTCCATATCGGCTTTCGTTTGGGCCGCAATCCAACGCACGCCATTAAATGCACAAGCTTCAAAAGTTGCTTGCAGACCATATTCGGCTTTAATACGTTCGACTAAAACGTCAAATTGCAAAGGCCCAACCGCTCCGACAATTAGGTCAGCGCCAATTTCTGGGCGAAATAATTGGGTTACTCCTTCTTCCGACAGAGCTTGAAGGGCTTTCAATAGATGCTTGGCTTTCAGTGGGTCTTTAACAAAAACTCGCCGCAATATCTCTGGTGCGAAGTTGGGAATGCCTTTGAAATTTATATTTCCTGATTGCGATAAACTATCGCCGACGCGCAAAACACCATGATTGGGGATCCCGATTATGTCACCTGCATAGGCCTCTTCGGTAAGTTCGCGATCTTGGCCTACGAACATCATAGGGTTATGAACCCCTATTTGCTTTCCGTTGGACGTTTTTAGCCGCATCCCACGAGTAAACTTGCCCGAAGCAAGACGCACCATTGCAATCCGGTCGCGGTGATTTGGATCCATATTTGCTTGAATTTTAAAAACAAAGCCTGAAACTTCTTGGTCATCGGCATTAATTTCGCTTGTAACGCCCTTTATATTTGCTTTGCTATTATGAGGTGGCGGGGCATATTCTACGAGGCCATCAAGTAAATCCAAAACCCCGAATTGTCGCAATGCAGAGCCAAAGAAAACTGGTGTCAAATGCCCCTCTCTAAAAGACCGAAGTTCAAATTGTGCGTAGCCGCCTTGAACTAAATCCGCGCCATTGATTAGTTCGTCTTGTTCGCTTGAAGTCAAAACCGTGCCAATTTCACTCATGGGAATGCGATCATGGGTTATCAAACCTTGTTGACGCGCTATGGGCCTTGAAAAGGCAACAAATTCTTGCGTGCGCAAGTCAACCATTCCCTTAAATCGCTGCCCCGACCCTTGCGGCCAAAAAATTGGCGCTGGGTCAAGTGCGAGTTTTGCCGCAACTTCGTCTAACAATTCCATTGGGTCTTGCGCTTCACGGTCCATTTTGTTTATGAACGTGATAATTGGAATATCGCGCAGGCGGCATACTTCGAATAGTTTTAATGTTTGTGGTTCGATACCTTTGGCGGCATCAAGCACCATGATCGCTGAATCTGCGGCTGTCAAAGTGCGATAGGTGTCTTCAGAAAAATCTTCATGGCCAGGCGTATCAAGCAAATTAATTATATTGCCTCTGTGTTCGAAAGTCATTACCGCAGAAGAAACTGATATCCCGCGCTCTTTTTCAATATTCATAAAGTCTGACTTAGTGCGCCTTTGCTCACCGCGAGCACGCACCGCGCCTGCCATGCGTATAGCGCCGCCAGTCAACAACAAGTTTTCAGTTAATGTAGTTTTACCAGCGTCAGGGTGCGATATAATCGCAAACGTACGCCGGCGAGAGGTTTCTTTAGTAAATTCGTTCATTTTTGGCTCAAATTGTTGCCGCCTTGTAAAGGCTTTTGGGGCAAGGTCAAAGCCATGTTACACTTTAAAGACGGGATTGCCTTAAAAAGCGCTACTATGCGGCCATTTTTTTCCAAACGCCTTCATTAATAACGTGCGAATTCAACCGCCCTTGTTCTTGCAACGAGTTCAAAGTACCAAGGACAGTTATTCCCACTGTACCAAGTCGGAACGCTACTTGGTGCGGATGCTTAACCCTTGTCCCTTGCGGAACAAACATGGCGCAATTTGCCCCTGATTTTGAAGCAATCAAATACGCCAAGGCCGCCGCCTTAAGTGGGTCGGTTTTGTGTAGCTCCGGTGATTCTACAAATGCAGTCTGCATTGCAGTGACAGCGTCTGCAATCGTGCAAGTGGACGCAAACGACAACGGGATTCCCGAAGATATCAGTATATCTGAACCACCTAAAAGTTTAATTACTCTGTCGTTTAATAGAAATAGCAACTTCACACCCCGCCTGTAGTTCCTACATCAACATAGTTAAAATATTCTGCATATGTTGCGAAATTATACTATTCTACGCGCTCTATTAAGAAGTTTCTGCCTCGTTTATCTTCGATTTCTATCACCCAGAGATCGCGGTCTTGGGAAACGCGCTTTTGAATATAATCATCAATTGCAATCTCGCTACTTTGTAGCCCATCGCTGCCATTTATTGGTTTAGGTTGGAAATTAGTGAAAACCACTTCGCCAGACAAGTTTCGAGAAGGAACAAATAGTTTTGAGTAACTATTAAGCGCAGAAATCTTCAAAATTACAGATCCTGCATCCATGTCACCTTTTTTTACTACATATGCCGATGCCCCAGCCGCATGCGCCCGCGCAATCAACGCACTTACCCAAATATCAGTTTTCAAATCAAGCAACATAGAATTACCCTATTTGAGTTTTACTTGATGTTAAAGGAAAAAGCCCATAAGCATTTAATGGCAATCTCAAAAACATATGCTTCAATAATAATCATCGCCGCAGCATTTGTAGCAAGCCCAATCAATGCCCAAATAAATGGCGAAGAGCGCGTATTCGCAGAAAGAGTCGCGATGTTGAGTGTCGATGCGCGATGCAATTTGTTTACGCCACAACAAAGGCGCGCGCTAAACGCTTTTATGATGCAGGCACGTGGGTCGATTTTGCGATCTGGTGGCAACATAGAGCGACTTAATTTGATAGCAAATCAGTCCAGAAATGGTGTCGCAACAAAAGCCTGCAATAGCAATGAAATAAAGGTTGAGGCTGATCGAATAAAGCGGGCGTATTCGGCGTGGCGCATGCAGATGACGGCTGAATTTCCCGGTGCCGCAAGGAGTTGGAAAGCTAGCCGCGCTGGAGTTGACAATTGGCGGGCTTGGCAAGAATTGGGTAATGGTGCGCGTGCTGGCTTTGTATTTGCGCCCAATGGGCTTGTTTTTGGCATCGAAGTGCCGCGCCAAAATATCGGCACGGGGCGCATTTATTTGCGCGATGCGCGGCGCTTGGGGTTGCCAAGAAGCAATACAAACCTCGTGCCACCGGCAAGATCTGGTGCAAATGTCTACAATGCAACCGCCTTCGCGCCGGCACAAAAAAAGGATAGAGTTTACTCAAATCTAGCGGATGGAGTAATGGTTGTTTTCCCAAACGAAGTGACGAGAGCGATACTCTCGCTTGACCCACGCGATTGCTTCGAAATTGAGCTTGTATCCCGTGAAGGAAGAATTAGCCGTTATATAGTTGAAGTAGGCGACGTTATTGCAGCATTTGCACTAGGCGCCGAAATCTGAGTTACGCTTATTTCCTTCTTTGGAAGCTCTATTGACACTTCGGTCCCCTCGCCAATTGTCGATGTAACTTCGAATTTCCCATCGTGCATTTCCACTAATGTTCGCACCAAAGCTAAGCCAAGCCCTGTACCTCTCGCTCCTGGAGTAGTATTGTCAGCGCTAAGGTAAGGTTCACCAATACGCTTCAATTCATCTGCCCCCATGCCACGGCCAGTATCGCAAACCTCTATCCAGACGGTACTATCATCATCAAACAAGCGAACTTCGATATTGCCTCCGGCCGGTGTAAACTTTATCGCATTTGAAAGTAAGTTCAAAAATATTTGCCTTAAAGACTTTTCATCTGCAACTAGAACCAAATCAGATGCGCCAATATATTCTAAATTGATTTGCCCTCGGCTTGCCGAACCTGATAAAATCCGTATCGCGTCCTTTGCAATCTTTGGTAAATCAACTTCCGCTTTTCTCAAGATATATCGGCCGGCTTCAATCTTGGACATATCCAAAAGATCGCCCACTAAGTCCAATAGGTGTTTGCCACTTTGATGAATAAGCTCCATATATTCGTGATACTGTGGTGACAATTTGCCAAAAAGCCCTTCGCGCATAATGTCAGAAAAGCCTAAGATAGCGTTTAGGGGAGTCCGAATTTCATGACTCATTTCGGCGATAAATCTTGTTCTTTCAATTGCCGCAGATCTTGCCAATCTAGCTTCTTCTTTAGCTTCCGCTAGTTGGTTCAAGTAACCATCGGCGCAGGCAAGTCCATTTGCGCCTTGAATAGCGATTGGAACAAGCAAACAAAGACTTATTGAGTTTGTTAAGTACGATAACCACAGGTTAGTTTCGACATTTAGAGACACGCCAAAATGGCTGGCTATTGCGAAAATTAGTGCCAACAAAATAGTCAGAATTGCACCTTCGATTTTCTGATTCTTTGTGAATAATCCCAATAACAGGGGCCAAAAAACAGCGCTCGATGTAATGCCCCCAAAGCCACCGCCCTCGGTGCCAATAAAAAGCGCACTTATAGCAATTAAAATCAGTGCCGATAGTGCACCAAGAGTTTGGTTTTTTGCCTGCAACGCAAATAAAGAAAGTAGCAAAAATGCTAAGGCTAAAAAAGTGACTAGCTGCCAAACACTATGCTCGCGGAAAAAAGCAAGATGGGAAAATCCCAGCGCTGTGACAACGATAAGCCAAAAGCGTGCGAGTTCAAACCCTTTGCCAAGCGGAGCTGCAAAGATTGACAACTGAGGTAGTTCTTGTTTGTTTTCGCTTTTCGCTAGGTTCATATTCAGGCAGTAAGTTGTTTATTATAGTAAAAGCCAATGGCTTTCGTAAGAAAATACTAATACAAGAAGTTTTGATATTGGTCGCCCCGTTTCCCTTTTTTGGGGTGGAACTTAAGCACAGCAAAGGCTATTTTACTTTCATGAGCGAAGATTCGAGAAGTTTTCAAATTAGACTTGACCATTTGGCTGATGAGTTTGAGTTTCTCGACGACTGGGAAACTAAATATCGACACATAATTGATATGGGGCGCAATTTGCCGCCGATTGACCCCATCGATAAGAGCGACAGCAATAAAATACGCGGTTGCGCCTCTCAGGTTTGGCTAGTTTGTTCATATTCGGACAAAACCGGAAAAATCGAATTCAGTGGTGAGTCAGATTCAACTTTGGTTCAAGGCTTGTTGGCCATTTTGATAAACCTTTATTCTTCGGCAACCCCAACGCAGATTACAAGCTTAACGGCGGAAAAAATATTCGCAAGACTTGGTCTTGCGGAGGCTCTTACTCCAAACCGCACAAATGGCCTTAAATCGATTGCCGCAAAGATTATCGAATTTGCGCAATTGCATTCATAGAATATCCTTAATGCTTCGAGGTTCAGGAACGCTGGACAATGCATTTTCAAGTGCGTCGACAAACTCATCGAATTCCCTTTCATCGCGCCGATCCTCTATCAAATGACATGCATGCGCAATAGTAGATCTGTCTCGACCAAAGGCGTTTGCCACCCTGTGCAAACTCATTCCAAAACCGACATGTGTCAAATACATCGCAATCTGGCGCGCCAAAGCCAAATATTGTGATCCACGTGTGGGCATAAGGATGTCTTCCTTTATAGCGAGAGCGAACCCCGCGACTTCGCATGCCAATCGAGCTTTGGCGCCGTCTTTGAGCAATTGCTCTATTTCAAGATTGCGGGAAATATTGGCGCTAGCATCACGCGCCATTGGTGCGGCGAACGGCCTTGTTGCAGTTTGGTTTTTCATTTTGTATTCCTTGGTCGCCGATTTTGCCTTGGCGAACAATCACAAGGATTGGACAAAACTTATCCTACGTCTGCCTGCGCGGATGGACAGGCGCACTTCATCAGACTTGATAGTAGATTAATGTAAATTGGGTGCTAAGAAAGCATCTGGATTAGCTCATTTGTCCAATTTTGTGCGCGCGATGCGGCTATATTCAAGTCTAACCCCAAAACACTCTCAACATTACCATTTTGCCCTAATGGTAACCTAAGCCATACTCTTACCCGGTTAGAACCAGCCAATTGCACAGCCCCAGTCAATGGTGATTTTGATTTAGCAACTGCACAAATTGTGTCAATTGATCCAGGTATACCGTGTTTTGTAAGGATTTCGTTCGGACAATCACCAAAAACATCGCGAAGGCCCGAGCCTGTAAGGCGCACCCTGGGCTCTGTTTGCACATTTTTGAATTCAACTAAGGACAAGTACGGTAAGAGCGATCCAATCGCACAAATTGAAAACGCGGACCGGCTTGGCATGGCTTGGCCTGCAGCAGCAAGGCGCCAGACATCGTATAGAAAAATCTGCTCTTCCAACAATAGTTGAGAACGAAATTTCGGCACCAATAAACCCCCTGTTAATCTTCTTATCGGTGATTTGGTGCGAATCGCGCAAGAGTCTATGACTCAAATCAATAAAAATAATTCAGTTTTGCTGCTTTTATTTGTTTCGCCTCCGAAACAATAGCTGTTTTACTTGAGGGTTTTAGTAATCAAAAATTTGACCTCATATCTATTCTTTTGCAGAACTTAGCCAGTTCTTGCTAGAATAGTCAATTATTGACTGAAAACAAGGTGTGACATGCGTGCTGAAACTGAAAAATCCATGATTTCGTCGCTCTCATCAAGCTTGGCAGCCAACACCGGGGACATCGCGGAAGTAAGAGCCCAGTTCCAATATCTGAGAACAGTTTGAGCGCGATTTGTAGAGATTGAATCAAAAACCAACCTCGTTCTCTCGAACGCCATATTTGGCTCCAAATCAGTGCCTATCGGCCGCCTTAAACCACGCCACAGAGACTTCAAATAGTACCTTTTTAGGCCGGTTGCTTTGCATAAAATAGCGATCGCTTCCCCGCCAGGGTCGGAAAGTATTTGTGCACTACAAGCCGGTTTGACACCAGCTAAGAACGCAATTTCTTTTAGCGTTTCCATGTTGAAATCACGCTCCAAGGCCTCGATAGCACCCTCCAGACTGCCGAAAGGGCTTTTTTCTGCTGCCGCTCGGTTTCTTTGCCGCCGTTCAATAAACTGCAGGCTTTTTCGTACCAGCGGGTCTTGCCAGCTTTCCTTTGCCGCGCGCGGGAATAAGTCTTGGGCTGCTTCAAGTAATGTAATGCGTTCAACAGCAAATCGTTGTAAAATTCGTTTGCGACACTCTTCATCGGCCCACCAGAACATTGTTAGTGCTTGGGACGGCTTAATTTCTGGGCGCTTCAACAGCAACGGAACCAAAACCGGATGTGCCTTTGACATAGCAGTTATTTTTTCAGTCGCGGGGTGCGCCAACCTACTGCCATCATTTTTAAGCAACGCTATGCAAACATCTAATTCTTCGAACTCAGCAAGAACATCTGAAACCACTTCGTTGACGAGTTTGCGCTGTGCAATTAGCAACCTGTGCTGGACATTAACATTTGGCGAAGTCGCCACTGCTATCAAATCTGAATCGTTGAAACTAGTACAGATTTGAATTAGCGGTGTAGCTACTTCAATGTCATCTCGTGCCAAGAATCTAAGCAACAACGAAGGCGCATCGTGAAGCAAAGAAATCCTTTCGGCGCAGCGAACTCTTGTTGCTACATCGCATTCACGCAGCATTTCTATCAATAAGTCCGCGGCCATATGGCGTTCTTGAGGGCTAATTCTTGATGACGGGAGTCCCACTACATCTTGAAGCCTGCGAAAAAGAGCCGCACGTGTCTTTGTTGGGCCATCATTGGTTAGCCCAAGTTCTTCCCCCAACAGCGGGGGCGATTCTTCAAATTCTATTTCAAGTTCGTGCATCAAACAATCATCGGGACAATACGTCAGTTACAATATCCGACGAACTGGTTAAAATATTGTGTCGAAACCCAATTGAAATAACTTCACCGATTACCTTGAGGTTACTTATTTTTGCCGATAATTTTTCAGTATCACTTGCGAACTATTCGCAAGTGATATATCTATACTACAGTATTTAGGATTGGAAATTACATGAGAAATAAATTTATATATAGCAGCGCTTTAGTCTTGGTTTCGGCGCTAGGTGTTTTTGGATGCGCTTCTACTAATCCGACTATTGCAACGAGTGCAGTAGCCCAAACAGTTCAAAACCCATCAAATGTAAGTGCTGCAGCAATTATTACTTCACAGCCATCTGGTACTTATGCCGTTGAGCCCACTCATACTAGTTTGGTTTGGCGAGTGCCGCATTTTGGGCTTTCCAATTATACAGCTCGATTGACCACAATTTCTGGCACGATCGAATTTAATGCCGCCAACCCAACCCAATCGGTTGTTAACATCAATGTTGATCCAACGTCTGTTTCGACTACACTTCCAAACTTCGACACTGAAATTGAAAATCAAGCTTTCAATAGTGATCAATTCCCGACGATAAATTTTGTTTCAACAAACTTGACAATGACGGGGCCAAAAACTGGCACCATGAACGGGAACTTGACTTTTCACGGACAGACAAAACCAGTTTCGCTAGAAGTTACATTTAATGGCGCAAACGTAAACCCATTTAGCCAAAGAAACACTTTGGGCTTTTCGGCACACGGAAAAATCAAAAGATCTGATTTTGGCGTTACTAAATGGCTGCCGTTCGTTGGCGATGACGTAGAAATAATTGTAGAAGCAGAATTCGCAAAGCAATAATGTGTCTAGAGCGCCATTTCGATTCTTTCGAAATTGCGCTATGGGTTCTTTCGGATAATGCATTTCTTATCCGAAAACCGCTTCCCACTTTTCGAGGAATACCCAAGAGGTCAACTTAAATATGAATACCGAAAAAACACAAACTCGTTATAGCCTAGTCGCAATTGTATTTCATTGGCTCATTTTTGGGCTATTGGTTTGGCAAGTCGCAGGTGGTTGGGCCATGGAAGAGCTTAAAGGCAATGCAAAAATTGCACCAATGCAATTCCATAAGAGTCTTGGTTTTACTATTTTGCTCTTATCCGTCGCGCGGCTTGGGTGGCGCTTAAAAAACCCTGCGCCGCCGCCGCCAATTGGTATGAAGAAGCATGAATTAATGCTTTTAAAGCTAACTCATTTTGGTTTTTATGCCCTTATGATAGGCATTCCATTGTTAGGTTGGGTAATCATATCTACTTCGTCTTACCGTTTTCCCACTATGTTTTGGGGCGCTTTCGAATGGCCACGATTGCCGTTGCAGGATTTGGTCATAACCAAACCATTGCATGAAGTCGCTGAATTTGGGCATTCTAAACTTGTTTGGCTTGGTATCCTGTTGATGATTTTACATATCGCTGCCGCAATTAAGCACCAGTTCTTTGATAAAGATGGCGTATTGGCACGAATGGTGCCGTTTTTGAGAAACTGAAATGAGATTCTTAGCGAAAATTCTGCCATTTGTGGTGCTGTTAGTTTTTGTCAATGCTGCCACTGTTTTGCCGAGTGTTGGCAAAACAAGCACAGCTTCAAATGCAACTAAATGGACGGTTCAAGCACGACAATCTTCTATCACTTGGTCCACAACATGGGCTGGCCGAAACGTAGGCGGTAGTTTCGCAAATTTCAATGCCGATATTCGTTTTGACCCTTCAAATTTGGGCGCATCAAGAGTTATTGCTACTATTCCAGTTACCGCAGTCAGAAGTTCTAGCCGCGAAGCAATGGAAAACCTGCCACTCACGGATTGGTTCAACTCGCGGCAATTTCCAATTGCAAGATTTGAAGCAAGCAATTTTCGTTCAACGGGCGGCAACAATTATGTCGCGTCTGGAACTTTAAATATTAAAGGCGTGAACTATAATTTGGCACTTCCATTTAGGCTTATCATGAACGGCAACACAGCAACTATGGATGCCACAACTACTCTTGATAGAATAAATTTGAAGATAGGGGTTGATTCAGATTCAAGTGCCGAATGGGTGGCGCGCCAAGTTCAAGTTAATATTCATATTGTGGCGACTAAATAAAATTATTGCCCTCTTCTGTTGCCCAATAGATTAATACAAAAAGCAAAATTAGATATGGCAAAATGTCCGGAAATTCCTGAACATTTGACAAATATCGCGTTTGTGACATTGCGTTCAAAATCTCAATTGTCGGGAAAAATAAGTAACAGGCGATTATTGCAAATGCGCTAAAAACTATTGGCACAATAATTTGTAATAATCTCGATTCAAACTTCCTGTTTTCTATTGCGGTCATGGATTTAGCTACAAACTTTGCATCGGCATCACTATTGTTAGCGCGCGCCGCTTGGAATAGTGCACTGATTTTGCTATCCAATTCGCTGTCAGATTTTAAGTAATCCATGGGGTTCACCTATCATTTTGTTGGGCTTGGAGCAAGTTTCGAATTTGCGCCCGCGCGCGGCTAATATTGCTCTTAACGCTGCCTAGCGGCATATTCATTATGTTGGCAATTTCAACATGCGAAAACCCATCACCATAGAATAATTCCAAAATGGCACTTTGCTGCGATGGGAAATGTTGTAATATTTGCTCAAGCTCTTTTGCCGCTTCTAGATTGTCAGCTTGGTTCGATATCAATTCCTGCGAGTCAAGCCACGATCTTTCGCGGGCTTTTCGCGCTTTGGATTTTCGAACGTCGTCATAAAAACAATTATGGCCAATCGCAAATAGCCAAGACCTGAAGCTTGCGGTTTTTTGCCATCTATCAAGGTTTTGCCATGCCTTGATAAAGGTCTCGTGCGACAATTCTTCTGCTTCGTAATAATTTTTGGTAAGTCGCAACATAAATCTTCGCAACGCACTGTTATGACGCCGTATCAACTCCTCAAATGCATTAGTGGCGCCACGAATTGTCAGCGCCACTAAAAGCTCGTCAGTATGAAGCCCAAAAGGATTTGGTCGTCGCATAATTGTATCTATCTTACCTCAGGTTTCACTCTTTGGTAGTTTTGAACGTATCTTCCATGAAACCACGTTTCCTATTCCTAGAAACCCTATGATTAGGCCAATTACGCCTAAAATCGATGAAAAATCTTCATCAAATCCATTATACAATACAAATGCAGATGCTATCAAAAAGCCAACGCCTGCAAAGAAACCTTGAAGGCCCATACGCAGATCTTGCTCTGGCGTTCTACTGGATCTTTCCGCCAAAGCCTTGATTGTCTTTTCATCCAATTGTTGGCCCGCGGCAATCGCGGCCCGCAATGTTTCTTGGGCCGATTTGCGAGCTAGAAATTGCAAATAAAAAGCCAAAATGAAAGAGGCTCCAACGACCAAAAATAGTGTGATTGGCACAAAAACTGCGACAACATCATGTGATTCCATAACAATCTCCTTTATGTTAATATAGGTTAGACGAAGCCAGATGGGGTTTTAGATGCAATCAGCTGCAACTTAATGCGCTTGGCATGGCCACGACAATGCACTATTGCCTTTTTGTGGCAAAAATACTCCAATACAATTCACAAAACATGCAACTTTCGCTCGCGGCATTGCGCGATGGTGGTGCTATTGGTTTGCCCACTGAAACTGTGTATGGACTGGCCGGCGATGCCGCAAACCCAAAAGCTATCGCCAAGATTTTCGCAATCAAAAACCGACCACAGTTCAACCCGCTTATTTCTCATGTAACTGGAATTGAAATGGCGCAAGAATATGGGGTGTTTTCCGATGTAGCGCAAAAACTTGCGCGGGCATTTTGGCCAGGACCTTTGACAATTGTCGTTCCGCGCCGGGCCGATTGCAAGGTTTGCGATTTGGCTTGTGCGGGGCTTGAAACTGTCGCCATTCGCGCCCCAAAACATGAAATAGCGCACAGCATTATCAAACAATTTGGCAAGCCAATTGCCGCGCCCAGCGCCAATATCTCGGGCAGTATTTCCCCAACATCTGCGCAGGATGTTATGGATGAATTAGGAAGTAGAATCGAGATTGTTGTCGATGGGGGGCAGTGTGAAATTGGCCTTGAAAGCACGGTCGTGGCGGTAAATGGCGGTCAGATTACATTGCTTCGGCATGGCTTTATTGGCAAAGAGGAATTGCAAATCGCGGCAGCTGTAAAAGTGCAACTTGCCAATTTACATGATGAAAGTTCACCGAAATCCCCTGGCATGATGCTTCGCCATTATGCACCTAAAACCAGGGTCCGCCTTAATGCAACTTCTGCTTCCATGGATGAAATTTTTCTAAGTTTCGGGCCAGAGCCAGAGACGGTATTGGGCAATATAATTGAGCTATCGCCTAAATCAGACCTCATTGAGGCGGCAGCTAACCTCTATTTAGCGATGCGGAGCGCCGACAAAATGGCCGCAAGTGGAATTGCCGTTGCGCCCATTCCAAATATTGGTATTGGCACTGCAATTAATGACAGGCTAAGCCGCACTTTGTAGCGGCTTTCCCTTTGCAATTGAGTGCGCACGCCATTATAGAAGGCGCGCAGATCAGGAGAGAGTTCGTGGAACCCGTTTTATCTGATGCCTTAAAGCGCATCAAACCAAGTGCAACAATCGCAGTATCAGCCAAAGCGCGCGCATTGAAAGCTGAAGGGCGTGATGTAATCGGCCTTGGTGCAGGGGAGCCTGACTTCGACACCCCGCAAAATATAAAGGATGCGGCAATAAGGGCAATCCAGGAAGGCAAAACCAAATATACTGACCCCGATGGTATTCCCGAGTTGAAGGCGGCGATTTGCGCGAAATTCAAGCGTGAAAACTGCCTTGAATATGTTCCTTCGCAAATCCACGTAGCCCCAGGCGGTAAGCCAGTTTTGTATAATGCTTTCGTAGCAACTTTGAATTCTGGTGATGAAGTTATAATTCCTGCACCTTATTGGGTTTCTTATCCTGATATGGTGATGCTTTGCGGCGGGACTGCGATTTGCGTGCCTACTAGACCTGAAAATAATTACCTACTAAGTGCCTCAGATTTGGAAGCCAATATCACGCCAAGAACCAAGTGGCTTGTCATTAATTCGCCGTCTAACCCAACCGGCGCAGCCTATAGTGCAGCGCATTTGCGCGAACTCGCGGATGTCCTTCTACGCCACCCACAAGTTATGATCATGACAGATGATATGTATGAGCATTTACTTTACGACGGTTTTGAATTTACAACCATCGCCCAAGTTGAACCGAAACTTTATGATCGCACCCTCACCTGCAATGGCGTTTCAAAAGCCTATGCCATGACTGGTTGGCGCATTGGTTATGCCGGCGGGCCAGCTTGGCTTATTAAAGCCATGGGCAATATTGAAAGCCAAACAACTTCAAACCCATGCTCTATTGCGCAATATGCTGCCGTAGAGGCACTAAACGGCCCACAGGAATTTTTGGAGGAACGCAAAGCGGTTTTCAAAGATCGACGCGATTTAGTGGTTTCTATGCTAAATCAAGCCAAGGGCCTTAAATGCCCAACACCCGAAGGCGCGTTTTATGTCTATCCATCATGTGACGCTTTGATGGGCAAAAAATCACCCAGCGGTAAAACAATCACCAATGACGAAGAATTTGCAACCGAACTCCTCGAGCAAGAAGGTGTGGCAGTTGTTCATGGTTCAGCATTTGGTCTTGGCCCTGCGTTTCGCATTTCGTATGCAACTTCGACAGAAGCATTGACAGCGGCGTGCGAGCGGATACAAAGATTTTGTGGAAATTTGATTTAGGTTTTTTATCCCAAAGGCTCCAACAATCTATCTAACGCGCCATCAGGCCCGGTTTTTTCAAAGTGTGGATAGCGGATGCCGCCGTGGTAATCGATTGGGATTACTTTATAAATGCCCGATGCAAGAACGATTAATTGCAATGGTGCATCACTGTTTTTGGCGGCTTTTATTGCGTCTATTGCGGCTTCTTTTCCCCAAGCTTTGCCGTTTATGGCGATGATTTTGTCACCCACCGCAAACCCGGCTTTGAAAGCCAGACCTTCCCAAATAACTGCATTGACCAGACCGTCGTTGCCGACTGTCATCCCAAGTGAATAATTCATGTTTAGGGATCTTTGCGCACCCTCGACCGCCCTAATATACTCATTTGGCGTGTCGTTGAATACAAGTGCATAGCCGCTGGCAGTAAACCCGCCCAATGGGGCAGCGTCGGATTGGTCATATAACAGAGCATTCAGATGCCTTGCCCAATCAAACGGAGCAATATTGTTGAGCGTCGTTACAATGTCTTCAAACCTGTATGTCAGTTCGCCAAAATCGCCATCTCGCATACCGTAGAAAGCTCTTGCAAAACTATCAATGCCTTTTTCGCCACGTGTCAATTCGCGAAGTTTCGCATCGATTTCTAACCAAACTAACATACCTTCATTATAGTAATCCTCGGCTCTTTGATAAGAAGTCCACGCTTTTGGCGAGCGTGGAGTAATTATCGGATCGTTGGTGGTGTCAATCAAATCACGCCACTGTCGCCCCTTTCGACCATCAAGATCTGCGGCAATTGAAGCCCATGCTTCAAGGGTTTGCGTTTTGGTAAAAAGCCCTGACCTTGCGCCCAAAACATAACCCCAAAACTGAGTTTGACCTTCATAAACCCACATCAAGGAGTTTTGCATTGGCGTGCGGTAATCGGGCGTCCACAAATCGGCACCACGTCGGAACTTCCCGTCCCAAGAATGTGAATATTCATGCGGCAACAAATTTCGCGAAGGAAGGCTGGTCGCCCATTCTGTGAAATATCCAGGTTCGACACCATTTTCAGAGCTGCGATGATGTTCAAGGCCAATACCGCCGAGTGTATCTGAAAGGCTAAACAAGAAATCATAATGATCATAATGTTCGGAACCAAAAGTTCTAACCGCTTGTTCAACCAATTTTATATGTGGCGCCATTTGCGCTTGGGTAAATTCAAGATATTTCGGCGCGTCTGCAAAAATATTCAAAGTGACTTTTGGACTAAGTTCAACTTGCCGAAAATGCCGACCAGCAAGTATCGGTGAATCTATAAGAACATCGTAGGGTACTGTCCTATAATTGATTGTGTCGCCATTTGTCGAAACGGGCCTAAGTGAAGTTGCCGCTTTCCAACCGCTTGGCAAAGTGACAGATGCTGAAATCGGCAAATTGCGGACATAATAGCCTGCGGGATATAGCGAGACACTGTTCCATTGCAGGCTCATCATTTCTGGCGTTACCTCTATGCGCCCCTGATTTGGCGCAGTTGGCGAAAGATACTGGAAATTCAGTTTGAGCTCTCTAACACCCGCAGGGACATCAATATGAAACGCAAAAACGTCAACCGTATCTCGCACCCACTCAATGCGTCGCCCATCGCCAGTTACTATTAAGCCAGCCAATTTCTCAATAGCACCACGCGGTGCGTGTTTGCCCGGCAACCATTTTGGAAACAAAAGAACTTGGCGGCCAGTGCGCTGTACCGGAATGCGCTCTTCTACATTGAATATACCTTGATCAACATTTGTTGCATCCACTTTAAGGACGATTGTCCCTTCAAAAGGAATGTCACGCGCATCCGGAATAGTATTTACAATCGCCGTAGCTTGCGGCGCTCTATTTTGAGCAAATGAAGAAAGTGGCAATAGTGAAGCCAACAGTAAGGCAAAGATGCGAATTTTCATTTTTTAAGAAGTTCCAATCGACAATATGCCAAACGATAATATCAGCAATTTTTGGTGTCTAGACATTTTATCGCCTTGATATGCGGAAGCGCTGCGCTTAATGGGCAATAATGACAACAACGAGCCTGTTTATAACCAAATTCTATCGCGCACCAATTGGTGGTAAGAATCTGCCTGAACTGTTGGATGATTTGCGCAATGCTTGTGCTATGCTTGAAACCGATGACAAAGCTGGGCGCAAATGGTGCAAAGAAAACGCTTATCGCGGCTATACATCATACGCCAGCCTAAATGATTTGGACAAAAGGTATTCATGCTTTGGCGATTTGAAGCGGCGTATTGATAAGCACGTCTTGGCCTTTGCAAACGATTGTGCCTTTGATTTGCAAGGTCGTAAATTGGTCATGGATAGTTTTTGGGTCAATATATTGCCGCCCTTGGGGCTTCACACCAGCCATATTCACCCGCATTCGGTTGTTTCTGGAACTTTCTATCTTGATCTGCCTGAAGGCGCTTCTGCTTTGAAGCTAGAAGATCCGCGCCTCGGATTCATGATGGCGGCCCCTACGCGCCGAAAAGATGCACCAGAAGAATTGCAATCCCACATCTTTGTAAATCCTAATGAAGGCGATATTATGCTTTGGGAAAGCTGGCTTAGACACGAAGTCGTGCAAAATAACGCAAAGTCCAAAAGGATAAGTATCAGCTTCAATTATAGTTGGATTTGACGCTGTTTGGCGTTATGACCCGCCCTACTTAACCGAAACAAAATCAACATACCACTGAATTGGGTCTTCCAAATCAACGTCTTGGAACGAAACCGCCATACTGCCCCCATCAACATTTGGGCTTATTCCCATTTCCATCAAATGATGTTCAACGTCAAGGTAATGGAACAAAAAGCCCGAAATCACGGTTTTACTTGTAGCTTGCGGTGAACGACCGGATAAGATTGATGTATTAGTTCCGGAAATTGTGCTGCGCCCCAAAACCATTGCCTTCGGAATCCATGCAATTTGCACATTCACAAAAAACTGGCGATTGCCATTCACAACTTCTTGAGTGTTTATTCTTGCCATCGCGTCAAATTGGCTAATATTTTGGGCAACTAAATTGCCTTTTGGTGTCGGCGAAACTACGAAACGCTCACCAATTGTAGTTTCCCAACCACGTTCCAATGCGCCTTCATCATCAACAAAAGTCACGCGTGCTTTTGTTCCTTCGGCGTTTATTCTGACGCCAATCGCCCGCACTCTTGAATCATTCAAATTTCGCCGTTGGAATGAAAATCCCTTTATGACAGGAACATAGCCTGCAGCCATATCCGCTGGCAAATTAATTTCAAAATCACCCCCACCAAGTGCAGTATGATTGGTCGCTTTGAAGCTTGGGGATTGATACCAACTAGCTTCGGCATAGAACGGGTCGTCAGCGTTTCTGTCCGACAAAGTGAATTCGGCGCTATTGCGCTGTGGTGTTTCTCGTTGCCCAATTTGCAAGTGCCGAACCCAATGGTCACCATTCAAAAACGAAATCCGAAACGATGACAATGCAGCGCCGCTTTGAAAGCCCTCGCGGATAGGCACGATGGCCGTTCGAGTGCTCGATTTGGTTTTCGCAGAAATCTTTACACTAGGGACATTTTCGGAAGAATTGACAGGCTCCGTTGCTGCAGTCTGTGCCATGCAAACACTTGCAAACCCAGCGATACAAGCAAAGCCAATAATTCGTTTCAACATATGGATTTCCTTCACAACTACCTCAGCCGATTACAATAGCCGCTATTTTTAGTTCTTTCAACAATTTGAGATTTCATCGCTAAGCGCACTATTTCAAGCTCGAAGAGTGAATTGGGATTACAATTTCTCTTGACCTTTGCAATCGTTTGGGTTGATTGGCACTATGAAGCAAAAAATTAAAATTGGTGCCAGAGGTTCGCCCCTTTCGCTGGCGCAAACACATAGTTTGCGTGATGAGTTGGCAAACGCCAACGGTATTGGTCGCGCCGAAATCGAAACGCTTCTGCCAATTATCCCAATTGTTACGCAAGGCGACAAAATACAAGACCGCGCGCTCTTGGAGGCTGGCGGTAAAGGCCTTTTTACAAAAGAATTAGATGAGGCGTTGCTTGATGGCCGAATAGATTGCGCTATTCATTCGATGAAAGATGTGCCAACGGTTTTACCAGAAGGCATAGAGCTTTTGGGTTCGCCCTTGCGTGAAGATAGGCGTGACGCCCTTATAACCAAATCGGGCCTGACCATCCCACAATTGCCAATTGGCGCGACACTTGGAACGGCATCACTACGCCGCAGTGCCCAATTTTTACGTGCGCGGCCTGACTTAAAAATTTCGCTTTTGCGTGGCAATGTTGGCACCCGTCTGGCGCGAATTGAAAGTGGCAATTTCGACGCAACTATTTTGGCGATTGCGGGGCTTAAGCGGCTAGGGCTTGAAAACGTACCGCATTGTTTAATTTCTTCGCATGCAATGCCTCCTGCAATTGGCCAAGGTGCTTTGGCAATAACTGCGCGTATAAATGACATGAATGTTATTGGTTCATTTTCCAATATTCTTGATGAAGCGACAACAATTGAAGTCGCGGCAGAGCGGGCGTTTTTGCGGGCCTTAGATGGGTCTTGCCGCACGCCAATTGCTGCTTTGGCAATTTTCAAAGATGGGAACTTGTCGTTTATTGGTGAATTGTTGTCAGACAACGGTGCAAATGTATGGCGCGAAGAAGCCATGCTTCAAAATGCAGATATTAATTCCGCACAAGAACTTGGGACCAGGCTTGGGGGAAAAATAAAAGCGAGTATTACCAAATGAGTGAATACGGTAAGTCTTGCTTGATAATCCGAACAGAACCTTCAGCCAGTTTGACTGCAACTAAGGCTTCGCAGCTTGGTTTAACACCGATTATTTTGCCCGCCGCAATGGCTACGCCTACACATGCAAAGTTTGATCATTCAAACGTTCAGGCCATTTTGCTTACCAGTTCAAACGCGCCGCGTCTCACCGATTTTTGCCCAGAAGCCTTTGAAATTCAAGTTTATGCTGTTGGTGACGCAACTGCTGCCGCCGCAAAAGCCGTTGGATTTAGCAATGTGATTTCCGCAGGGGGTGATGCAAGCGCCTTAGCAGTTTTAGTTGCCGACCGATTGGACAATAAGGCTGGCGCACTTTTGCACTTACGAGGCACTGAAGTTGCAGGAGATGTTTCAGGGTTTTTAACTTCTTGCGGTTTCGAGCTTAGGAGTCACATAGTTTACGACACAATTGACAACCCTGAGTTCAAGCAAAAATTGCCTTCAATTTTGGCGCAGGAATCCGGAGTTGTCTTGTTCCATTCACCGAATGGCGCACAAAGATTTGCAGCTGCATGTAAGAAAGAAATGGTTGGAAACTGGGCAGCTGTAGGAATTTCGGATGCATCGATACGCACTTTCTATGGCAAAAACTGGATGTTTAAAGCGATAAGAACTGCCGATTTGCCAAATGAAGATAGCCTTTTTAACGCATGCAAGTCTTATTTTGAAATGTCATAAAACTTGCCTTAATTTAGATTTTTTGTTGCTTTATGAATTTTGTAGTTTTTGTAAGGAATTATGCTTTGTGGAAATTTAATACTCTCTTTAGCAACAAGTTAGCTTTCGTTTTAAGGCTTTTGGTGGGGTTGGGCTTTGGGCTTGCCTTGGCCTGGCTAATTGAAACCTCGCCAGAAAACCGAATTGCGGACAGTGGTTCTGAGACTTGGCGACAAGTAAGTATTGCGGTTGTATCGCTGCTAGCTTTCGTTTTGTGGGCAGGAATTGGCGCAATGCGCAGGATAAGCCTCGCTATCTGGACCGTGGCTTGTGCGGTTCTAATTGCTTTTATCACGCATCATAATGTTACTATGGGCAATTCACACGATATCGGATATTGGGGAGAAGCCATTACCTTCCTTATATTTCCGTTTCTGTTCATAGTTCATGAGTTGGCATCCAGCGGCGATCAGGCGGATAGAATTATTGCACCCTACGAGACCTATTTTGACGAAGCCTGGAAGCGCGGTGTGCAACTGATTTTGTCGATTGTATTTACTTTTTTGTTTAGTGGCATTTTGAATTTAGGGGCTGCACTACTCAATTTCATAGGCATTGATTGGCTCAAAGAATTATTGGATCAGAAGTATTTTATTGCCCCAACCATGGCCATGGCAATGGCATCGGCAGTTCATTTGGGGGATGTTCAACCGAAATTATTGTCGAATTTTCGCAATTTGATCTTATCGATTTTTTCGTGGCTGTTGCCATTGATTGTTTTGGTCGGTGCGATTTTTGTCATTAGTTTAGCTTTCACTGGCCTAGCGCCACTTTGGGGTACCAAAGCCGCCACCGCAACTTTGCTTGCCGGTTGCGTATTATTAGTATTGCTTATAAATGCAGCCTATGGGCAAGGTGAAAAAGCGCTCAAAATCAATGTAATTTTAAAAGTCACAATCCGTGTAGCAACTGTTATTTTGGCGATCTTCGCTTTTCTTTCCGCGTATAGTCTTGGCCTTAGAATTAACCAATATGGCTTGACGCCAGATAGAGTTTTCGCCGGAATTGGCGTAGCGATTTCTGTCTGCTTCGGTATATCATATTTGTTGGCTAACTTTGGGCGTGGCGGGTTTATGGTGAACATAGAACGCGCTAATATAGGAATGGCATTTGTTAAGGCTGCAGTATTTTTTGCTGTACTTACGCCAATTGCGAACCCATCCAAGCTTTCTGTTAATTCTCAGACTGGCAGGCTACTAGCAAACAAGATTACGCCTGAAAAGTTTGATTGGCATGCGCTTCGTTTTGAGACTGGGAAATATGGCACAATGGCATTGGTACGTTTGGCCCGGAGCAGCAATTCGCAAATTAGAGAGATGGCAATCAGAACCCAAGCGATAAAAGATGAAGATAGATATGCGGCCGAACCACCAGAAGCCGAAGTTCAATTGCGCAAACCACAAGTTTCGCAGCTCACAATTGTAACAAATGGCACGGCTTTGCCGGTTAGCTTTTTAAACTATGGTTTCAATGTTAACGATACATCATTGCCAATATGCTTGCGCGAAACCTTCAAATCCGCACACTGTGAAGCGGCAATTGTTGATTTGAACCGCGACAATAAGCCTGAAATCGTTTTGAAGGCTGATTATCAAGTCTTCGTGCTTCAAGAAAAAAATGCTGCTTGGGCATCACAAAATATCAATGGCTTTGCATTGGACGCGAACTTCAAGCGCGCTTTTGACAGTGGTGAGATTTTTGCAAAAGCGCCAGAATGGGATGATTTGGTTGTAGGAAACCAGACGATTGATATTCCGACAAATTAGTCGCCGCTAACTGACGCTAACGCTCGACAGATTGGGGCAAAGAAGTCTAACAAGGCCATGAAGTTTTGGGGAAGAATATGGCACGTTTGGTTGTTGTTTTTGGCGGTTCAGGATTCGTTGGTAAATACGTCGTTCGTGCCTTGTGCAAAGCGGGTATTCGGGTTCGGGTTGCGATGCGTCGCCCGCATCTTGGCCATGAGTTGCGAGTTATGGGCAACGTTGGTCAGGTGCAATTATTTCAAGCCAATGTTCGCAATGCGCCTAGTGTAGCGAGAGCGTTAGAAGGTGCAGACGCTGTTGTAAATCTGGTTGGTATACTTTCAGAAAAAGGGAAGCAAAAATTTGAAAGTGTAGTCTATGAGGGCGCAATCAATATTGCCAACGCTGCAAAAGATGCAGGCATAAAAACTGTAGTTCAAATGTCTGCTATTGGCGCTAATTCGAGCTCGAAATCTAAATATGCAAGTGCGAAAGGCAAAGCAGAGCAAGAACTAAGAAATATAGTGCCATCTGCTGTGATATTGAGGCCGAGCGTAATTTTTGGACCTGAAGACGAGTTTTTCAATCGGTTTGCTGAGATTTCTCGTTTCGCACCTTTCATGCCTCTAATCGGCGCTGGGGTGACTAAATTTCAACCAGTATTTGTTGCCGATGTTGCAAGGGCCGTTATGGCTGCATTGACAGACCAATCATCTGCGGGAAATATTTATGAGCTTGGCGGCCCTCACAAATACAGCTTCGAAGAGTTATTGCGTTATATTGCCAAAGAAACAAACAGGCCACGGGCGCTTGTTAAAATCCCATTTGGTTTGATGACGTTTCTTGGAAATATCACAGATGCTGTTTTTCGATTGTATCCTTTTGGCAAGCCACCAATTACGGGCGATCAAATTGAATTAATGCGCGAAGACATCGTTGTTTCTGGCAAATCCCTTGGATTTACTGATTTAAGAATTGAAAATCTAACAAGTGTCGAAGCGATTGTTCCTTCATATCTATATCGATATCGACCTCATGGACAGTTTGAAACTGAGACTAAACCAGTTGGCAATTAGCCATTATTTGCAAGTATACTTCCAGCGAGATACAGCGATCCACAAATTAATATTCTAGGTGTCTTTGCATTCTGCAACGCCGTAGTTAATGCTGATTCAAAATCGTCAAAAGGCAAAGCTTCAAATCCCATTTCGCGCGCGACTTCGGCTATTTCACCCACCAATGCGCCGTTTGCCGATGATGTAATAGGAACGCAAATTACTTTTGGTTTCAAAGATTTAAATGCATCGAAAAAACCGGCCATGTCTTTGTTTGCAAGTAATCCACATATTAGAACCAACGGTTGGGGACATTTACTCTGCAAATGTGCCATATAATTGGCGGCTGCAGTTGCACCATGCGGGTTATGGCCACCGTCCAACCAAATCTCTGCGCCATTCTCGGTTGCAAGCTTACCATATTTGCCAAAATCAATTTTCTGCATTCTAGCCGGCCAGTTGGCGGACTGAAGCCCACTTAAAATTGCTGGTTCAGCAATCCCAAGTTCCAATGCTGCTCTCGCCGCAATTCCCGCATTTTCATATTGATGGGCGCCCTTTAACGACGGTGGTGACAATTCCAAAAATTGCTTTTCTGTTTGCAAACACAGTTTGCCATAAGATTGATAGGCATCCCATTCTTGGCCGAAAATCAACGGCAAAGATCGCACCTTTTCAATTTCCTCAGCAATTACGTCAACTATTTCAGATTTTTGGGGTCCGACAATGGCTGGTACGCCATTACGCAAAATACCGCATTTCTCCCGGGCGATTGTCGCCAAATCATCCCCTAAGAACTCCTTATGATCATAGTCAATCGGTGTGATGATTGTAAGTAATTTTCCGTCTATTACATTGGTGGCATCAAGCCGCCCGCCAAGGCCAGTTTCGAGCAATAAATAATCGGCGGGCGTATCAGCAAATGCCATGAAGCCCGCCAAAGTTTCGGCTTCAAAAATTGTAAGCGGGATATCGCGCGCGATTTCCTGAACCTTTTGTGCATATTGATAAAGCGCTTCCTCTGTGATTTGCCGCCCTGTGACGACATATCTTTCATGAATAGTCACCAAATGCGGCGATGTATATACATGGCAAGTCTTGCCCGCCGCCTCCAATATCGCGCGCAAAAATGCGAGAGTTGAACCCTTGCCATTAGTGCCGGCGATATGAATGATGGGGGGGAGTTGAAGTTCAATCAGCACCAAGGCTGCTCGCATACGCGTCAGCGATAAATCAATCACACGCGGGAAGGAATAGAAAATGTCGGCGGCTTTGGTCACCATTGAAAATTCTCCGCTTTAGGGAAAAACTCTATCAATGCTTCCCAATCAGCCTTATGGTTTTTGTGATTATTGGCCATATTGCGATTTGTGAGCGCGCCCTTGGGCGCGACGTATGAATTGATTTTTTGCTTGGGGTTTTCGTGCCAATTTAGGTTAAAAGCATGGAATTTGGGGAAATATGATTGGCTTGAATAGGGCAAATTATCATGTATCCACCATGCGAGTTTTGTCCAATCACCTGCACCATTAAACCTATCCCAAACCTCTGGCACGATTATCGATACTGCGGCGCCTGCAAAGCCGTAATTGTCGCGCTCATCCCAAATGTGGCCCGCGAAGTTATTTTCATTTGAGCCGCAAGGATAGCCAGCTTTGCCTTGGTTTTGCAACATTGAACCAAGGCCATTTACCTCTTTTGAGCGATAACCCGAACGAATTGCTATGCGTCCAAAAACATCTTGCAATGGCTCAAGCAAGTCTTGGCACAAGCGTTCACCAGTTTTGATTGCCAAATCTGGGTTATCTGGAGTATTTGAAAGGCCATGAATCGCCGCGATATCAGAATATAAGAACTCGCGCATAAAAAAATGTTCTGATAACCGCACCCGGCCAAAATCGTTCAAAGCAGCGGTTGAAAGCGGCTTTTTCACTAATTACGCCGCAATGCTACTCGGCAATAAAAGCGCCAATATCCTGCCAATCGTCGCCCGCAAGTCCTTACGTGCCACTACCATGTCCACCATCCCATGTTCTTTGAGATATTCGGCGGTTTGAAACCCAGGTGGCAATTTTTGGCGAATTGTCTGCTCGATTACCCTTGGGCCAGCAAAACAAATTAAAGCGCCCGGTTCTGCAATTTGAATGTCGCCCAACATCGCATAACTAGCAGTAACGCCGCCTGTAGTCGGGTCGGTCAGAACCACTATATAGGGCAATTTTGCATCGCGAAGACTTTCAATCATCAAAGTAGTGCGCGGCATTTGCATCAATGACAATATACCTTCTTGCATTCTGGCGCCGCCCGCGGCTGTTACACAGACTAGGCCACACTTCATTTCGAGCGCCGTTTGCGCTGCTTTTATGAACGCCTCACCTGCTGCCATACCCAATGATCCGCCCATAAATGCGAAGTCCTGAACAATAATAACCGCGGGCTGGCCTTTGATTTTTCCTTTCGCAATAGTCATGCAATCTTGTTTGCCAGTTGTCGCACGTGAAGATTTTAGCCGATCCACATATTTCTTGTCATCTTTGAATTTTAGTGGGTCTTCGGCTACTTCGGGCAACGCCACTTCTTCATATGCACCATCATCAAACATAAAACTCAGGCGGACTTCGGCACCAATCCGCATATGACGGCCACTCGGAGTGACCATTAGCGCGTTTTCCAAATCGCTTTTGTAAAGCATGTCGCCAGTATCTGGGCATTTTACCCAAAGATTGTCGACAGTTTCGGGCTTTTTCAAAAGTTTGTTAATACCAGGACGAATTCTATCTAACCAAGACATTCATTATTCCTTTTGGGTTGCGCCGCGCATTTGTATTGCGAATTCTCTTGCTGCTTGTCCGCAATTTTTGCTATTCTGATGCGCAGCAAACACTGTGTCAACCACTGCAGCACCAATAACAATACCGTCGGCAATTTGTGCGGTTTCATGCGCCGCCTGCGAAGTCCTTATTCCAAATCCAATTGCTACCGGCAAACTTGTAGCGGATCTAACATTGGCAACACTTTGCTCTATTGCACTTGTGTCGATTGCCTTAACGCCGGTGACACCAGCCACTGAAACATAATAGACAAAGCCATCAGCGCCCTCTAACACTTTTGGCAACCTTTCTGCATCGGTTGTTGGGGTTGCAAGGCGAATTATTGCAAGGCCTTCTGCATTCAGGCATGCGCGCAAATCGCCGTCTTCTTCTGGCGGCGCATCCACTATTATTACTCCATCAACGCCAGATTCTGCGGCTTTTCGCGAAAATACTTGATAGCCCATGCTCTCAACCGGATTAAGATATCCCATCAATATAAGCCCCGTTTCTGGGTGCTTGTTGCGAAAATTGTTAGCTAGTCCAAGCGTTTTTTCCAAGGTCATGCCATTGGCCAAGGCTCTTTGCGATGCAAGCTGAATTGACGGTCCTTCCGCCATAGGATCAGAAAATGGGAAGCCAAGTTCAATTATATCTGCGCCGCCTTCGACCAAAGCATCGAGAACTTCTTCACATTTTTGCAAAGTGGGATCTCCAGCCATGATATATAGTACCAAACACGTGCGGTTTTGGGCTGCAGCATTTGAAAAAGCATTCGAGATTCGGGAAACCGGCATTAGTTGGGGCTTCCTAAAATATCCGAACCAAGCGCATCCGCGATCGTGAAAATATCCTTATCACCGCGCCCAGAAAGGTTAAGAACCACAATTCCGCCTCTACCAATTTCTTTTGCTATTTCGCCAATTCGAGCCAAAGCGTGGGATGGCTCAAGTGCAGGCAAAATACCTTCAAGTCTCGAGCATAATTGAAACGCTTCGAGGGCTTCGTCATCTGTAGTTGACAAATATCTAGCACGGCCAGTGTCCTTCAAAAACGATAGTTCCGGCCCGACACCCGGATAATCAAGCCCTGCGGAAATTGAATGCGCATCTAATATTTGTCCATCCGCGTCTTGTAGCAAATAAGTTCGATTTCCGTGCAATACACCAGGGCGGCCACCTGCCATCGCTGCTGCATGCTTGTCTGTGTTTAGTCCTAAGCCCGCAGCCTCCACACCATAGATCTTGACCTTATCTTCATTCAAAAACGGGTGGAAAAGCCCAAGTGCATTTGAACCACCGCCAATACAAGCCACAACTGCGTCTGGCAGTCTGCCTTCCATTTCGAGTATTTGCGCCTTGGTTTCGGTGCCTATTACACTTTGAAAGTCTCGAACCATTGCTGGGTATGGATGTGGGCCCGCTGCTGTGCCGATAATATAGAAAGTGTCGCTAGGGTTTGATACCCAATCGCGTAGCGCTTCGTTCATGGCGTCTTTTAAGGTTTGCGTTCCGGCCGTAACTGGCCTTACTTCGGCACCCAATAACTTCATGCGAAAAACATTTGGGCTTTGCCTGGCTACATCTTTGGCGCCCATATATACAACGCACGGCAACCCAAAACGTGCACAGACTGTCGCTGTGGCCACGCCGTGTTGCCCCGCGCCGGTTTCTGCAATTATGCGGGTTTTACCCATGCGGCGAGCCAAAAGGATTTGCCCCATGCAATTATTTATTTTATGTGCGCCCGTGTGATTTAATTCTTCGCGCTTGAAATATATTTTTGCGCCGCCATAATATTCGGTAAGCCGTTCAGCCAAATAAAGCGGGGACGGGCGACCAACGTAATGCTTTAAGAAGCCGCTCAGCTCGGCTTTAAAAGCTTCATCGTTTTTCGCCAATTGATATGCTTTATCCAGCGCCAAAATATTTGGCATCAAGGTTTCAGCAACAAACCGACCACCAAATTGGCCAAACTTGCCATTTTCATCGGGATATTGGTCCCAATTATTTTTTCTAGTTTCGCCCAATTAGCTGCCCTTTGCCGCTTTAATGAAAGACTGAATTAGTGCGCTATCCTTTACGCCAGCAGAGCTTTCAACGCCAGAAGATACATCAACCATCGGCGGATTTGTTGCAGCAATTGCTGCAGCAATATTTTGTGGGTTAAGGCCACCCGATAAAAACCACGGCTTAATTGCACTAAAACCAATTAGAGTTTCCCAGTCAAACGTCTCGCCAAACCCGCCAACATTTTGCGCGCCTTTGGGCGGTTTCGCGTCAAATAATATAATATCCACTATTCCCTCAAATGCGGTTATTTGGGCTAAGTCTGCTACAGTGGAAATACCAATCGCGTAAATTATCTTAAAACCTTGCTTTTTGATTTCAAGCACACGGGTTGGGCCAACTTCTCCATGTATTTGAATAAAATCAGGGGAAATCGATTCTTTTATCACCTTGAGCAATAAATCATCTGGATTCACCAAAACTGCACAAATCGCAATTTCCGGATTTAATTTGCGCGCATGCTCTACGAGTGGCGTTGCGTTAGCCGGTGAAATATTGCGAGGGCTTTTGTCGAAAAACACAAAACCTAGGAAGTCTGCGCCCGCATCAAGCGCAGCTTTGACGGCGCCCTTGGTTTTAAGCCCACAAATTTTGACTTTGAGGCGTCTCATTTCTTTGCGGCCAATAAATCGCGAATTTCACTCAGCAAAACTTCAGTTTTAGAATTCTCTTCAGCCTTAACTTGGAGATTCAGGCGGTTTAGCAATTTGATGAACGAAAAAACCACCATACCCACAATCAAAAACGTCGTTACGGAATTAATAAAAGCGCCATAGTGCAACGCCACTTCTTCTACGCCCCTGATTTTGTCTGCATGTTTCAAAATTAGCTTCAAATCCGAAAAATCCACTCCGCTGGTCACAAGACCAACAAATGGCATAACAACTTCTTTGACCAAACTATCAATGACTTTGGTGAATGCGCCGCCAACTGCAACGCCTACTGCCAAGTCAACGACCTTGCCTCGCAAAATAAAATCTTTGAATTCTTGTGCAAACGACATAGTAACCTCTTTAATAAAAGAGGCTTTCTAATCATATGTCAGTCATTTTACAATTATTGGCTTACTTTTTCTTGGCCAACAGATCTCTGATTTCACCTAACAACCCTTCGGTGGTAGGGCCAGCGGGGGCTTCTTCTACGGGTTTTTGTACTTTATTAAGCGCCTTAACCACAAGAAATACCGAAAAACCAATTATCAAGAATGAAATCACTGTGTTTATGAAATTACCATAAGCTATTGCGACTTCTGCGGTTTTTGCGGCCTCATCTGCAGCTTTAAGCGTTATCTTTAATGCTGAAAAATCTGTGCCGCCTGTAAAATATCCAGCAATTGGCATAATTACGTCTTTGACGAAACTATCTACAATCTTACCGAACGAAGCACCAATTACTACACCAACAGCCAAATCAATGACATTTCCACGCATTATGAACTCTTTGAATTCACTAGTAATCGACATTTTTCTCTCCTAATTAGTTTTATTCGCTACTATCGCCACCATTGAGGCGAGATCGCAATTCCTTGCCTGCTTTGAAAAATGGTGCGCGCTTGCTCTCTACCATCACTTTCTCACCAGTTCGCGGGTTTCGGCCTACTCTAGCCTCACGGCTTCTTGCCGAAAATGCACCAAAACCACGCAGTTCAACCCGGTCTCCCCGTTCAAGGGCAGCGGAAATTTCTTCTAGAACCGTGTCAACGACACGCTCTATATCACCATGGAATAGATGTGGATTGTCCGCAGCCAATCTTGCAACAAGTTCAGAACGCAACAATGTAGTGCCCTCCCATTTTGGTTTCGGAATTTTGCCAACCAAAAATATGATGATAATGGCAAGAAATATCGACAACGCAAGGGGTATAGATGAAAAAGTTGCAAGTTCACCAAATTAGCAAAAAAAAAAGCGAGCCAAACCAATAGGTAAGCCTCGCTTTAAATTAGGATTTTAAGCAGAAATTATTTCTCTTTTTCCTTTTTCATCAATGCAGCGCCAAGAATATCGCCAAGTGATGCACCAGAATCTGACGAGCCAAATTGCGCTATCGCATCCTTTTCTTCCGATACTTCAAGTGCTTTAATTGACAATGTAACTTTGCGTGTTGCTTTATCAACAGCCGTTACAGCAGCATCAACGCGGTCACCAACGGCGAAACGTTCTGGCCTTTGTTCAGCTCTATCGCGGGACAAATCAGCTTTGCGGATAAAGGCGCGCATTACGTTATCGGCACCGAAAGACACCTCAAGACCGCCAGTAGTTACTTCAACCACTGTGCAAGTAACTGTTTGGCCTTTTTTGACTGTGCCACCCGATTCAAATGGATCAGCGCCTATTTGTTTAATTCCAAGTGAAATACGCTCTTTTTCAACGTCAACATCAAGAACTTTAGCTTCGACTTCATCGCCCTTCTTGTATTGTTTGATGGCTTCTTCACCTTGAACGCCCCAGTCGATATCAGACATGTGAACCATGCCATCCAAGTCATCTAGAACGCCAACAAACAAACCAAATTCGGTGATGTTTTTGATTTCACCTTTGATAAGCGAACCAACTGGATGTGCAGCGACAAATGCCTCCCAAGGGTTTGATTGTGCTTGCTTCATGCCAAGTGAAATCCTTCGCTTGTCGCTATCAACATCAATGACAATTACATCAACTTCTTGGTCTTGATTTACAATCTTAGAAGGATGAACGTTTTTCTTGGTCCATGACATTTCAGAAACGTGTACCAAGCCTTCAACGCCGTCTTCAAGCTCCACAAATGCGCCATAATCGGTAATATTTGTGATTTTGCCAGAAAGTTTTGTACCCAAAGGATACCTTGATGCAGCTTCACTCCAAGGGTCAGAGTTTAATTGCTTCATGCCGAGTGAAATGCGGTGAGTATCAGGGTTAATCTTAACGATTTGTACCTTAACAGTATCGCCAACGTTCAAGACTTGGCTTGGGTGCGAAATGCGCTTCCACGAAATATCTGTAACGTGCAACAAGCCATCAACACCGCCCAAATCAACAAATGCACCGTAATCAGTGATGTTTTTAACAACGCCATCACGAATTTCGCCTTCGGCCAAACCTGCAACAACTTCGGTGCGCGCATCATTGCGTTCGCCTTCGAGAATTGAACGGCGTGAAACTACGATATTGCCACGTTGACGATCCATTTTCAAAATGACGAACATTTGTTCAACGTTCATCATTGGGCCAACATCACGAACTGGGCGAACGTCAACTTGTGAACCCGGCAAGAACGCACTTGCACCACCAAGATCCACGTTAAAGCCGCCTTTAACCCGGCCAACAATAACGCCTTCAACTTGAACGCCTTCTGCAAATTGAACCTCAAGGCGTGTCCATGCTTCTTCACGGCGGGCTTTTTCACGGCTCACAACTGCTTCACCAACAGCGTTCTCAATACGCTCAAGATATACTTCAACAGTGTTACCAACGACTAGATCTTTGGCTTCAAAACCAAATTCACGCATTGGGACGCGGCCTTCAGTTTTTAGGCCAACATCAAGAACGACAATATCATTGTCTAGTGAAAGGATGGTCGCGGCAACAACTTTGCCTTCGCCTAGGCCTTTATCGCCATAGACATCGTCGAACATTGCGGCAAAATCCGCCGTAGTTGGGTTTAGATTAGTCATATATTTTCCTTAGTAAAAATGACAATAGCCGCCAAAAGCGCTTGCCTTTGTCGGTTTGGGTTTTGTTTTGTTAATTTAAAAATTTCAAACTAGAAAAATTACCACACGCTTTTGAATTTTATCTTTGCTTTCGCATTAATAATGGCGCAGGCCTTTTCAATGACGCGGTCTATAAACAATTGATTTTTGCAATGCAAGACAATTTGCAGTGTGACTATTTCACCCCAGAAAATCAACAAGTACTATTTTCCATGCTCCTTAGTCGATATCTCAAAACCCGAATTGCAGCAATACCAGCTGCAACACCTGATATACCAAGCAACAATCCAAACTCAACAAAATGGATTGGTTCAATCCCAAAGTATGCGTTGGAACCACCCAAAACCACTGCCAATATTACAACTGGAATGTTCGGTCCAACAAATCCAATTATCGCTAGACGCGCGATTGCATTCTTGTGAAAATAGTATTTTCGAAACAATAGACCCAACATAAAGCCAAATGGCGCACAACCAAGAAAACCGAAAATCAAAATAAATCTAATGAACCAATAGGCATTTTCCAAAATCGTATTGTTGGTCTCTATGTTCGATGAATTTTGTGAGAAATATTTTACGCTTAAATCGAGTAAAACCCAGAAAACAGTTGCGGCAACTGGTCCCGCAATGCAACTTGCGATTATAAGGTCTTTAATAGAAGGAATCCTAGACTTTTCGAATGCCATTACTTTAGATTCTTTATTTCGCGATTATTTCAATCGCATTTTTAACTACTTCGTCAATCGAATGTCCAGTTGTATCAAGCAAGTGGGCGTCGTCTGCCATTGTCAGTGGCGCATCTTTGCGGGTGCTATCACGCTCATCACGTTCAACTATTTGCGCCACCAAGGTTTCAAGGGGAATGTCCTCGCCCTTTTCAAGCAACTCTTTGTGCCTGCGTTCGGCGCGTTCTCGCGGGTCAGCGACCACGAAAAACTTAAAGTCTGCATTTGGGCAAATTACCGTGCCAATATCGCGGCCATCAAGCACCGCGCCGCCTTCTTGGTTCGCAAAATTAACTTGAAAATCATACAGCGCCTTGCGTACTTCGGGCATTGCCGCCACTACTGACGCCCCTGCCCCTGTTTTTGCACTCCGAAGGTCAGGGTTTTCTAATAGAGATAAATCTAGTGATTGGGCGGCTTTCACGGCCTCAATCTCATTGTTTGGTTCAATCCCATTATTGATTAGTTTTAATGCAGTTGCGCGATAAAGCGCGCCAGTATCCAAATGCGGCAAGCCATAGTGGTGTGCGAGTGCTCTAGCCAGCGTGCCTTTACCAGATGCAAGTGGGCCATCAATTGCAATTATCAACTTAGGAACTCCCCGCCCAAACCCGTCATCAATTCCACAAAATTCGGAAAGCTTGTGCCAATCATTTCGGCTTCATCGACTTTTATCCCATTTTGCGAAGCCATTCCCAAAATTAGAAAGCTCATGGCAATTCTGTGGTCACCGTGTGTGGTAACAGGCGCGCCGCCCTTGGGTTTTGCGGCGCTTTTGCCGAAAACTGTCAACGATTCTGGGCCTTCTTCTGCCTCCACACCATTTGCGCCAAGGCCATCATGGACCATTTTTATGCGGTCAGATTCTTTCACCCGTAGTTCGCCAATGCCGTCCATCACAGTTTCGCCGTCTGCAAACGCTGCGGCAATTGCCAAAATAGGGTATTCATCGATCATGCTTGGTGCGCGTTCGGGTGGAACCACAATCCCCTTCAATGAAGAATGCCGTGCGCGTAAATCAGCGATTTTCTCGCCTGCAACCACACGCTCGTTGAAAATCTGCAAATCTGCACCCATTTCGATTAGTGTCGTGAAAATGCCGGCCCGAAGTGGGTTCATCATCACATTTTCAATTGTAACGTCAGAGCCTTCAACAATAAGCGCGGCAACCACCAAAAATGCTGCACTGGAAGGATCGCCCGGAACCGCAACATCACATGCGGTCAAATTGGCTTTGCCGCGCACACTTGCGTGGCGGCCATCTGGCTTATCGGCAACCAATACATCAACGCCAAAACCACGCAGCATATTCTCTGTATGATCCCTTGATGGCTTTGCTTCGATAACAGTAGTTATTCCATCAGCACGCAGCCCACATAGCAAAATCGCGCTTTTTACTTGCGCAGAGCCTTTTTCTGAAAAATAAGTGATAGGTTGAACTTCATCGGCGCCAATTACAACGCAAGGCAATAGCCCGCCCTCGCGCATTTCATAACGCACACCCATTTGTGCCAATGGATCCAAAATTCGCGCCATGGGCCGCCCGCGTAATGAATTATCGCCAGTGTAAAACGCCCTTATCGGAAATGACCCAGAAACCCCCATTGTAAGGCGCACGCCCGTACCGGCATTGCCAAAATCGATAAAGTCATTCGGTTCTTGGAAACCGCGCGGGCCAAGCCCCTCTACCTCCCAAACATCACCACTTTGGCTGATTTTTGCGCCAAACGCCTGCATCGCCTTTGCAGTATTAAGAACGTCTTGCCCTAATAATAATCCGCTTATTTGCGTCTTGCCTTGGGACAAAGCTCCAAGAATCAGCGAACGGTGAGATATTGATTTGTCTCCTGGGGCGTTGACGATACCATTGAGAGCACGTGAAGGTTTTGAACTTAAGTCGGTCACTGCACACCTTGAAAAACTAAAATCATGCGAAAACATCGTCGCAATATCACCAATGACCGATATTTTCAAAAAAAATGCAGTTCAGAAGCAATCTCGGTTTTGACTTAATTGCAATTGCGTGGCAAGCGCCTTTGCTATTACGGAGCGAACTACATTGCCAAAAATTGACTTAGGTGAAAAACAATTGTGCCCGAACTGCGGCGCGAAATTCTATGACCTTAAAAAGCGGCCTGCGAAGTGCCCAAAATGCGATACGACTTTTGACCCAGATGATGAATTGATCCTTGCCACTCGCGCGCAGGCAAGAATGGCAGGTACTTTGGAACCAGAGGATACTTCAGGTGATGAAGATGAAGAGCTTGAGAATGGCAAGACTTTAGCAAACGATGGCGACGAAGACGATGGCGACGTTGAAGAAACTACTTTAGAAATCGATATCGAGGCTCTTGATGAACCGGAACTAATCATGGGCGATGATGGCGATGACGAAGGCGACATGCCAATTAACCCAACCGAACCTTTGCCTGAAGGATTCTCAGAGCAAGAACTCGATGAGGACGATCCAACTGCAAGTGATGATGAGATTCCATTCCTTGAAGAAGATGACGAATTGTTTGAAGAAGAACTTGCAGAACTTGATGTGGATGAAGAAGGCGATGCGCCCTAATCAAAATCGGAATTAGAAAATGAAAAGGCGGCCAGATTTGGTCGCCTTTTTTTAAATTTGAACAAGAACGTCGCGAAGCGTAAATTTATGGCTGCGCGGTTAGGGTGGCATTTAGGCAAAAAGGAACTGCCACGAAACTAAATTAAGAAGCCAAAAACATTGCATGCTAAGTGGGCGCAAGGGTTATTTTCGTCCAAGCCGATTATAACGAGGAACCAGCCTTAAAACTATACGAGAAACATGGCACTACGGCGAAAGTTCTGCATTTTGACATTGCAGTAAAATGAAGGCTCTGATAGCAGGTGCGTTCCTTTTAGGGGCCTTAGCTCAGTTGGTAGAGCGCTTGCATGGCATGCAAGAGGTCAGGGGTTCGACTCCCCTAGGCTCCACCATTTTATATATCTCACGCTTATGTTCGCGGCACTCGTTAGTCACGCGTGCTATTCGCTCACCGCTCCGATGGGGCGCGTCATGCGGCGCAGAGACCGCTTGGTCGCTTGGTGGACTAACGGCTAGAAGGTTCGAAGTTTCTCCCCTTATGTCAACCAAGCATAGTCTTTTATTTCCTTTATTCTCTCTAAAATTGATAGGCTCCGCATCCCTCGGAAACTAGACCGTTTACTTGCTAAATTTCATCGAATTATTGCGTGAGACTAAATTTTATTGAATCTGAGGCAAAGCTAACACCTTGTTTTCAGCGGCCTTATCCACATGGTTTTTCGCATGGCTGAGAAAAAATCTTAGTCGGCAATCCACAGTATGAAAAAACTCAGTGTACCGTCATTCATGGTGCGTCAACTCCTGATACATCAACTTCAACGACTAGCAATTGCGCGCTGGGACTTGCCGCGATTTCCGCTGGGTCGTGACTTGCGGAAGTGCAGATAAATAAATGGCGGCGCTCTGGACCACCAAGCATTGCCGCATAAGCATGGGTATCAAGCAGGATAGTTTCAATTACTTCCCCACCTTCGCGAACGCGCAATATTGAAGGGCTACCTGCTGGATTGGCAACCCAAACTGCCCCTTCAGCGTCAATACATATGCCGTCGGGCTGCACATCTTCAGGCAATTGCGCCCAGATGCGGCGATTTGAAAGACTGCGGTTGGCCGCGATGTCAAATGCCGTCAAGCGATAGCCATTTGTCTCAGCAACTATCAGTGTTTTACCGTCAGGCGTTATGACCATTCCATTAGGAAAACTCAGACCATCGGCAACTTTAGTCACGATGCCGCAAGGGTCAATTCGCGTTATGACACAACTTTCGACAGGCTCCGCATCTGGAAGCCAAAAATTATAACCGATGTCACCAACATAAGTCATTCCATCCGAAGCGGTGATGGCATCGCTGAGGCAAAAGACGCTAGTAGTTGAAATATCTGCATAGTCGTGTAGCACCGACCCATCCCACCGTTTCATCTGAAGATGGAGCGCGTCGCTGAATATAACGCTACCATCTTCCAGAAAGCCGAGGCCATTTGGTTTGAATGGCAAGGATATTTCAGTTTGCAAGTCGCCGTTTAGGCTCACTGACTTTACTGCGGAATCATGGATATCGATAAACCATAGTCGATTATTGTGCCACCTTGGGCTTTCAGTGAAACGTAGCCCTTTGCCAAGCCCTATTAGTGTTACCGGTTTTCTTACGGCCATAATCTAATCAATTCGGCACAAAGGCAACGACCCTCGATGGGGCAGCGCTACATTTTGCAAGCTTAATCGGGAAAAATCCAACGTGGAATCCTGTGGGCGGCAGAGCTGCTAAGTTGCATAGCTGCTGGACGATGAAGGCTTCGCGCTTAGTAATGGCCTTATGTCCATCCCATAATAGCGACTTATCGCCTTCTGCTTTCCATTTGGCGTTCATTAGGCGAAATGGCAAGTCCCAGCCAACTGCATCAGTGCCGAGAATGGTAGCACCCATATTAGTCAAATGAAGCGTCGATTCTGCCGACATGCCAGGTTGGTTATAGAATTGCGGATCATCCATTGTCCACGCTTCCTGCCCAGTCCGCAATAGCACTGCATCGCCAGGCGTAACATTACGGCCAACCGCTTTAATAGCGCGGTCAAGCATATCCGGTGTGATATATTCACCGCCTTTCGCCCAAGGCCGCAAGTCCAGCACCATGCCGGGGCGATAAAGTTCATTCAAATCTATTTCGTCAATAGTACGCGCAGGTTTACCTTCGCAAAGGGAGCCCGAATGCAATGGCGCATCAACATGAGTACCGCAATGGGAGTTGAAATCACTAAGATTTTCTGATCCCCAGCCTTCACCATCTGGTAGGTCGGAATGCGTGCAACCAAGGCTCGCACAAAATTCGTCTTTTCCGGCTGGTTCGGCCGGGTTATTATATTCAATTCGGGGTGCCACAACGCCAGCCACATGCTGCAATGCCGGTGGCAATTTTTCGCGATTGGCGGGATCTAGAAGAACTGTAAGGTCAATTAGGCGCAAGGTATTATCCGATCATTTTGTTAGAATATGAATAGCAACAGCTGCTTCTTCGACGCCAATATTGCCGCCTCCGTTTTCTTGAATGGCGTTTCGCGCGCCCTCGACTTGGCGGGCACCGGCTTCTCCTCGAAGCTGCGTCACAAGCTCATAAAGTTGACCAATGCCAGTCGCTCCAAGCGGGTGTCCTTTTGATTCAAGGCCGCCAGATGGGTTGACAGGAATTCGACCGCCAATAGTGAAGTCGCCCCGCTCTGCTGCTGGGCCGCCTTGACCCATTTCAACAAAGCCTAGATTTTCAACTTGAATGATCTCGCCCATCGCTGCAGCGTCATGGACTTCGGCCACATGTATATCCTTAGGGCCAAGACCTGCCAATTCATATGCCTGATTGGCGGCAAGACGCGCTAGGTTTTGCTCGTGTTGGTCAATGGTTCGGCTTGTCGCTGACCTTACAACGCTGGCGGCCACCTTGATGCAGCGACTGCGATCCGCGCCAATACGCTTTAGGCCTTCTTCTGTGCAGATAATCGCAGCGGCACTTCCATCAGTTACAGGGGCGCACATCGGCAGTGTCAAAGGATAAGTTATCGGTGCAGAATTAAGTACTTCGTCTATTGTGAAAGGCTTGCGAAACTGTGACCACGGGTTATGCACGGAATGTTGGTGGTTTTTAGCAGAGACCGCCGCAATCTGGCGCTGAGTGGTTCCCCATTTTGCCATGTGATTGCGGCAAAGCGCGGCATATATTGACATGAAACGACTAAAAGGCTTGTCGGATTCGGAGCCAACAGGAGGAACTATGCCTTCGCCAAGCTTTACAAGGCGGGCATAATTTTCATCCGCTCTGCTAACATCCCAGCCTGTCTCCATCAGTTTCAAAACCGAAAGTTTGTCTTCAACATTCATTTTTTCAGCGCCCAACGCTAAGGCAACATCAGTAGTCCCTGCCTTGAGGCTTTGTACCGCCAGCGCAAATGCCGAACTGCCCGCCGCGCAACCATTGTCGATATTATAAATCGGTATGCCTTCAACGCCGATTTTTCCCAATACGACTTGACCTGGAATTGCAAATTGTCCTTGCAATGGTCCGTTGGTAATCCCAGCATAAAATGCTGTGCCAATGTCCTCTACATGACAACCTGCATCTTTTATAGCGCCATCTAGCGCTTCGCGCGCTAAGTCCTCTAGACTACGCTCGTAATGGCGACCGAAAACGGTCATTGCGATTCCAGCGATGTATATTTCAGTCATTATTTTTCCTTCATATCTTCTTAGTTTGGCCCTGCCAATAGGTTTCGCGCAAGTCCTTTTTAAGCACTTTTCCTGCTGAACTACGCGGCAGTAGCTCGATAAAATCAACACTTTTCGGAGCCATAATGCTGCCGAGTTGGTCTTTGCACAAGGCAATAATTTCTTCGGCATTGACACTTTGACCGGGGTTTAGCTCTACTACGGCTTTTACGGCTTCACCCCATTTTGCATCTGGCACGCCGATAACTGCGCAATCACGCACCGCAGGATGACCCCAGATTACTTGTTCCACTGTTGCTGGATAAACATTGAATCCACCCGTTATAATCAAGTCTTTTTTGCGATCTGTTAGATGAAGATAGCCGCCAGCGTCAATGTGTCCTACGTCGCCAGTATGAAGCCAGCCATTAATGATAGTATGAGCGGTGATTTCTGGCGCCTTATAATAACCCTTCATAACAAGGTCGCCGCGGATACATATCTCACCTGTCTCGCCGCGAGGTAGAATGCGGTTCTGATCATCCATGATTTCCACGCGAATCATCGGGTTAGGACGCCCCACAGATGACAAGCGTTCGTCACTTGCGAGCACGCCTCCATCAAGATGTTCATCTGGTCGCAGGTTAGAAATAGAACCTAGAGCCTCGCTCTGGCCATAACCTCCGCAAAGAATTGGGCCCCATAGCGCAATGGCCCTTTTTAGCTTTTCAACTGACATTGGCGCCGCACCATATAGAAGGTAGCGAACACTCGAAAAATCAACCTTTTCAATACCAGGCGCGTCGAGAAGAGCATAGATAACAGTTGGCGGCAGAAAGAATTCGGTAACACGATGTTTGACTATGGCTTGGACCAGCAGTGTTGGGTCTGGTTTTGTCAAAACAACCACGGTGCCGCCTTGGGCTGTGCATGGCAAGGACAGAAGTCCTGCCGTATGCGTCATTGGTGCCGCAGCCAAATTTACAGGTTTTGTCCCGTCACGATAGGCAAGGACAATAAGAAAATGTCCGAGGCTGACGCTAATTCCCCTATGTGTATTCATTACGCCTTTTGGCTTTCCCGTTGTGCCGCCTGTGGGCATTACAACAAAAATATCATCGAGCCCTGCTACGATATCGGGCTTGTTATCGGGTGCACCTTCACACCAATTTGAAAGCAATGGCGCTTCTTGCAGATCTGCATCTATACACACCCAATGTTTAACCTTAGGCATAAAAGGACGCAAGCTGGCGATGGTTTCGGTAAATGCCGATTGAAAGAACAATATCTCGCAATCAAAGGCATCAAGAATAAAACGGTTGTCATCGGTTGCATTGCGCGGATTAACAGGTATCCAAACCATGTTGGCGCGCCACAAACCTAATGTGCAGCTCCAGCCAATAACGTCATTGGCAGCCCAGACTGCACCTTTGGTTTCCTTGTTTAGCCCTAAAGAAAGCAACTTATTAGCGATACGGCAAGACAATGCACCAATTTCGTTAAAGCTGTAGGTGCGATCATCTTGTATATAAGCAATCGCCGTGCCGTCCATATCCCAGCCTCGGTCGAAGAAATCTATAATTGCCATGTTAAAACCTCCTCAATAGCGACCAAGATCAGTGGCGAACACGACGGGCCCCTTCCACGTCTTTGCCAGCTGGGCCCGAGCTGCCCTCATCCGATTTGGCGTTATGCCAATGTGCGTGAACACAATTCTTTTAACACCAGCTGATTGAGCCAAACGGCCTGCCTCTTGTGGGCTCAAATGGTGTTGTTCGAAATGCAGTCGTGCCGCTTCGTAAAAAGCCGGTGGTGCATTTGGACGGCTGGCACGGATAGTTGCGACTGCCGCATCAATATCAAGAATTGAAGAAACCAATACATCCGCACCTCGCACAAGCTCAATTACAGAATCGCTCGGCCCCGTGTCGCCTGTAAAAGCCACGCTGCGACCCGGAAGTTCAAATCTAAATGAAAGCGATTGATCATTTAGTGGATTAAGAACTTGGTGTGGCGAATTATAATGCGTGTTTGCAACTGAACGCGCCGTGATGCCGTCAATCTGAAAATCTGAGCCAGCTGTGATTTCGATTACCCTAACACTATCAGCCGGCAGCCTTATCGGCGCGCCCGGCACTCTTGGGCTAGTCTGCTTCAGCGGCTCCATAGCGGCAACAAGCCCAGCGACCATCGCCTCCGTTCCGCGCGGACCATAAATAGTAATTGGCGGGTCCATCAATTGATATCGCCTAGATAGCAATGCAAACAACCCGCCGACGTGATCGGCATGTATGTGCGTAATAACCACACTTTTCAACGGGACGGAATCAATTTCGGCGCGTGCCATCTGCTCGATTACCCCGTCACCTGCGTCAACTAATATCATTCTTCCTGGCCACCGCAATAGTGTAGCCGGCTGGCTACGCAGCCTATTAGCCATCGGCCCCGCCATTGTGCCAAGTGTGATTATTTCAGCTTGGGATGTTTTAGCTTGTGCTGTTCCAATCCCAATAATAACAGCGATTGAGAGCAGTGGCGCCATAATGAAGGCACTCGCTGCACCCCAACCAATCTTTGGTTTGCTGCGCATTGTTAAAAGGTGAACCGACCGGTTACACCAATCTGACGCGGTGCCCCGAGGAAGTTTTGATAGCCCGAGGTTGTGCCAAAGAAACTCAAGACACCTGATTGTTGAACAATTGTCTCGTTTGAGATGTTACTAGCCCATAGTGACAAATCTAGGCCACTATTAAAGCGCATACCCAAACGCGCATTTAGAAGCGAATAAGCATCTTGAACATGGCGCGGGTCAAGGCTTGCGCTGTTAACATTGGTCTTGCTTTGCCAATTTATATCTGTTCTAGCATAAAACTCACCCATTGGCATGTTATGTTCATACTGCAAAGCGGCGTTAAAACGTGCTTTTGGCGACAGCGGTAATTGGAAGCTAGAAAGATTGCAGCTGGTAAAAGCACCAGCCGCGTTTGGATTAGCGTCCGGAGCCCGCCCGAACCAACACGCACCGCCTTTATATGATTCATACTCTGCATCGATTAAAGCCGCACCAAGGTTAAGGGTTAGGCCGCGACCAAGCTTAAAAGTTCCTTCGCCTTCGGCGCCTGAAACTCTAACGCTATCGGCATTATTGACAAGATATTGAAGGCCGACAAAGCCAGCATTTTGATAGTTGGAATAGTCGGAAAAGAACACGCTGAGCGCTACACGAGCGCGGCGATTTGCAAGGTCAAACTTGCTTCCCAATTCCCAATGGTCGACAGATTCAGCGCCAAATGAGCGAGTTGCTGGAATGGCGTTACCAAATCCGATATTGGCACCGCCCGATTTCGATCCTTTTGCATAAGTTGCATAGAACAAAGTATCAGAGTTTGGTGTTAAATTTGCGGTCAAGTTCCAAGTAAAATTATCGTCTTTAATTGTAGGAAGCGGTCCATTTATTGGGACACCTGCAGGTATAGTTGCCGAAGGCACTAAGATTGCGGTCAAAAAATTGACCCCCGCCAATGGGTGCCCAACGGGTAAATTAGGATTGGGCGTGAAAGTCGCCCGGTTGTTGATTGACGCTTTCTTGGTTTCTGTCTGCCAGCGCAGGCCAGCAGAGATCGAAAATAGGTCGTTCAACTGATATGTAGAATTGCCAAACAGCGCAAAATACTGTGAACTCGCACGTGAATCCTGATATCCTTTGTCACCAGCCTGGCCTTGAACGACTGTTGACGGCAAAGTTGGCGAAAGTGGAAATAGCGCTGCAGCAGCCTGCATTTCAAACATAGCTGTTCGGCCACGATCCCCGCGCTCGAATTTTGTGTCAAGGTAGTAACCCCCGACTAGCCATTGAAAATCACTGTCCGATGACGAAACAAGGCGCAATTCCTGGGATAAGCTTTTGCCTGCCTGAGTGTCTCTGAAGGTAACCAATGGAAGTGCCACTTGATCAATGTCGGTTGCCAGCAATTCACTTTCATATCTCGACCAACCAGTAATTGAAGTCAAAGTTGCAAACCCAAGCTCGCTAGTTAGTGTTCCTGAAATCATGTCGGAACTACTATTGGAGCGATTGGGATCTGTCGTGCAAATTATCCGATTAGTCGGATTGTTGTCGGGGCATGCCTTTACACCAAAATTGGCATTGAGAGCCGCATTATTGTCCAAAACAAAACTGGTTTCCGGCGCGACACCACGTGTCCAATCAGGGTTGGTACCATTGCTATCAAGCACTTCGCTGCGTGCTACCGTAAGGTTGAAAGTTGTCTTGTCTGACAAATCAAATTCTAGTTGCCCCCGCAGCGCATATCGCCTCATTTCATTGGCTTGCTCTGCTGCAGTTAGATTGCGAAAGCTCGGTTCCGCATCATAATATACACCAGTTATTCGGACGCGCACGCTATCGGAAATTGGACCAGTTATCGAACCAGCTAGGCGAGTGGCCGAGGCTTTGCGGCCGCCATCGATTTGTGAAAGCGTGGCTTCCAAGCTTGCCCCAAAAGTGCTTGATGGCCTTTTTGTGAAGACACTAATCACGCCTGCTGTGGCGTTCTTACCATAAAGTGTTGATTGCGGACCTTTTAGAATTTCGACCCTATGAAGGTCAACTAAATCGTCGACGCCAATCCCGCTGCGCGGCATGTAAACTCCGTCAATGAAAAGAGCGACGCTGGGTTCAAAAGTAGGGATATTTGGATCAGTTCCAAGACCACGGATACGATAACTTTGTGCTAAAGGTTGGTTGTTTGCGACCAACGCCAAGGAAGGCACTAAAGCGGCAACGCCGGCAATGCCAGTCGCGCCTGCATCTCGCAATGTTGAAGAACTTAGAGCCGAAATAGACATCGGAACGCTCTGCAAGGCCTGTTCGCGTTTCTGCGCAGTGACGATAACTACTTCGACCTCTTGAGTTTCTGCTGGCGCTTGTTGAGCCATTGCAGAATTAGCCAGCAATACTGCTGCGATTGAAACACAGCTTGCATTTACTGCACGAAATTTACGCTTTTCCATAGGCAATACTCCCTCGTTCCCGCTAATGCAGCGAGCTAATTAAACCATTTTTTTAATTGCTATTTTTTCTGAGCTACCTCATTCGCCTGCTCCTTCAGGCTTCGTGAGATCAAGCAGTACTAAGCGCGTAACCGATATTAGCATTGCCCTAAAATCCGCCCGCGTTAAACGTGTGTTTTCGAGTTTTTGTTCAGCGTGCACGCCAACCATCATCGCTAAAATTGAAGATGCAGCAAGATAAGCACGACGCTCCGTGGCGCCGGTTTCGCTCACCAGCTCGCTTGAAATCAATTGACGCAGATGCTCGTGAAAATCCGCATAGACCGGACGAATTGTCGAATTGTCACTAAATTCGACCAACATCCGCGCAAACAAATCCGCGGTAACAGAATTGTCGAACGCCCTATCAAGTCTTTGAATAAGATCAATTGTGCCGGAATTTTCTGAAAGTATCAAATTTGCTTTGGCACGAGCCAAACCCTCTTCCAGGCAAGCTTCAAGCAAACCCAATTTGGTTTTGAAATGAAAAAAAATTGTGGCCTGACCATAACCCGCGTGTTCCGCAATCTCTTCAGTCTTCGAATTGGCAAAGCCATGCCTACCGAAAATCAAAGTCGCCGAATCAAGAATCTTACGGCGAGCAAGCGCAGAATTTTTAGAAACGCCACGAACACGGGCCTTCGCGGGCTGTTTTATGTTTGTTTCGAGGTTGCTAACTATCTTCATATCCAACTGGTATCATATTTATTTTATCCGAGCAAGGACTTAATTGATTCATTACTCAATTAAGCTGCCAATCACATGATAGCCCATCGAAGCCTGTCGATGCGTCCCTCTGTTAGCGTCCATTCTCGATAGCTGGGTGCAACTTTGCGCTCGCTCGTTTTTTGGGAATTGGGTCAATTGGTGCCAAGCCTTATCGAGATTAGCAAATTTGCGCATACGAAACTGACCTAATAGAAGACAAGAATTGGTCCAATTTATCATGGCATATTGAAAATGGGATACCTGTTATGAAACGCTATTTTCCTGAGAATTTGCTAGGGGATTTGCTTCGTAATTCTCCGTAAATACTAAGTTGTCTGGAACTCAAATTTCAACATCCAGTTTCCTAAGAGGAAATTTCGCTGTTATATCGCCCTTATCAAGGAATAATCCCTTGAAGGTGGCGATACGCGCCATAAGCACACAACCATTTTTAACTTCAAATCGCCGCCTTCGCTTCGCGCACTCAGGAATTTGGATTGCTTAGGGAAAATTTTCGCTTTTTGGATTAATAATTGCTTCGCAACTCAAGTATTTCAAATGTTCGTCGTTTAATTCCGAAATTATTTCGCAAATTTCAACACGCGCCATCCGGCGAACTCTTGAGATTTAGAGCGCTAGTTGCCATAAATCACCAAACAGAGAGCAAACATTTAAGCGATAAAAATCAATTGGTTATCGTCGATGCCAGCTTGTCGAAACTGGCAATTGCGATCCTAGGCGTAGAATTGCCCGTGTCGGACGCTTGGCGTAGACTTGGGTAGAAGTTTACTTCCCCCAAAAACGGAATGTCGATTTGTTCTGCAGCCGCTTTTGCGCCTCCGCGACCAAAAATGTCCAATTCTGCGCCAGTATTTTCATCAATCAACAGTGACATATTTTCTACCATCCCGATAATTTCAACGCCTGATTTTTGAAACATAGTAGCGCCACGTCGCACGTCGGCCAAAGCCACTTCTTGTGGCGTTGAAACCATGATAACGCCATCAATTCGGGCTTGCTGTGCGAGCGATAACTGCACATCGCCTGTGCCTGGCGGCATATCAAGAATTAGAAAATCCAATTCGCCCCAATTAACGCCTTGAAACAACTGTGTCAGCGCTTTTGTTACCATTGGTCCTCGCCAAGCAAGTGGTTGATCTTTGCCTATTATGAAGCCCATAGACATCGCACAAATACCATGCGCCGTCGCCGGGATTATTTTGTTATTGCCGTCAACATCGCATTTCAAATCCGTTTGCCCCATCAAAGTTGGCAAGGACGGGCCGTATATATCAGCATCCAAAATACCTACTCTTTTGCCTGCGCGCGCAAGTGCCAATGCAAGGTTATATGCTATTGTTGATTTGCCAACACCGCCCTTGCCGCTCGCAACGGCAATAATTTTGTCGATATTTGGAGGGCGAATAGAGCTAAAATTAGGTGGTTTTCGCTCATGCGATGGGTTTGTAACCGATGCTTCTTGCCGATTACTATGAGCCGTTATCAAGAAAGAAACGCTTTCGATACCATTTATTTTTGTAAGCTCATTGGTTATTTTCTCGCGCTCAATATTTAAGTCACTATTGTGGCCAGACGGCTTCTCAATAATGATGCGTAATTGTTCGTTTTTGAGGCTAATGTTTGTAATCAAGCCCGATTCAATAAAATCAAGACCAGAAACTGGTTCTATAATTTTACGCAAGGCTTTGTTTATTGCGGTTTCCATTTTTCCTATTTAGCGTTTGGTCTTAGACTTGCCTGCAAACATGATATCACAAAGCAAAGCCGCAAGCATTAACAAAGTTTTCTTACAACATATGGCTGCCCAATATTTCAGAGGCGGCTTTTGTCTTCGAGCAACAAGATTTAAGGCACTTTTCAATCTGAGAATCGGAAACGAAGACGAAATAGCCAACAACGTAATAGGCGGCGCAAATGATATTTGCTTTGGTACTTTTGTGGAAATACTCTAGTGACATTAAAGGCAGTTTGAAATAATTTTGAATAAATGCAAAATGGCATTATAGCCAAGAAACTTATTTCAAATTGAAGTCTAGTTACAAAAAACCCTAACTAGCGCTGCAAAATTAGAGAGATTTCCGTATGACAGCTCGCATCGCACCTTCAATTCTATCTGCCGACTTTGCCAATCTTGGGGCAGAAGTACGAGCGATTGAAGAAGCCGGCGCAGCCTTGGTGCATTTTGATGTCATGGACAATCACTATGTTCCTAACCTCACAATTGGCCCCTTAGTTTGCGAAGCAATTCGTCCGCACACTTCTATCCCGATTGACGTTCATTTAATGGTTGAGCCAGTTGATGCTTTGGTGCCAATGTTTGCCAAAGCTGGGGCTAACATTATTACGTTTCACCCAGAAGCGTCAAAACATGTAGACCGGACTTTGTCTTTGATAAGAGACAATGGCTGCAAAGCGGGTTTGGTGCTTAATCTTACTACTCCGCTTAATTACATCGAAAGCGTAATGCATAAGCTGGACATCATTTTGCTGATGAGCATTAATCCCGGCTTTGGCGGGCAATGGTTTGAGCCAAGCGTTTTGCCAAAAATTAGGAAAGTGCGTGCTTTAATTGACGAACATGTCGCAAATGGCGGACAAGAAATTTGGCTTGAAATTGATGGCGGTGTAAAAGTTGATAACATCGCAGAAATTTCCGCCGCAGGCGCTGATACATTTGTCGCTGGCTCAGCAATATTCGGCGCTAAAGATCCAATTGACGGCTATAAAAAAATTATTTCGAGCCTAATTAGAAACGCAAAACGAGACTAATTATTCCCCAATTTTCAAAAAAGATGACCAGCGTATTTTCGCTGATGATTTTACGAAAAAATTGACACGCAATATCTGCTTTCAATTACAGATGGGTCTTTCAAGTAGCGCATTAATAATATAGTTGTGCCTTAGGTTATAAACTCAGTAATTTACGCGGCGTGACATTCTATTTGACAATAATATAATGCAAAAACAGGATTTTTTCGATATGAATATCGTGAAAATACTTTTTTGCTTTAGATAGAAGTCAAAATCATGCCCGAAGGGTGCGGCACACCTTTTGTGGGAATGCGGTTTTTTTTGCGCGATTAGTTCGTCATAAGTCCTTGAAAGTATTGAACCTTTCTCGGACTTTTTCTTCTACTCGCACAAAGTAACTCGCATCACGCAAACGAAATTAATGAGTTTGTGAACTAGATTAAAACGAAGTCGGCGGCCGATTGTTTTGTGACTATTCAATTTGAGAATGATACGAAAATAAAGAGCAAATCAGTTGACTATCCAAACTATTTGATTGTTTGCAGCGGGGAAAACAATGGCAAATTCTGCAATTGAAAGCAAAATGGCTGATGCCGTACGAATGCTCAGTGTCGATGCTGTTGAGGCGGCTAAATCAGGCCACCCTGGCGCGCCGATGGGCATGGCAGAAATTGCGGTTTCATTGTGGAAAAACCATCTAAGGCACAATCCAAAAAACCCTAAATGGTCGAACCGAGATAGGTTTGTTCTATCAAACGGTCATGGCTCAATGCTTATTTATTCGCTTTTGCATCTTACTGGATATGATTTGCCAATTGCGGAAATTAAGAACTTTCGAAAGCTTCACTCGAAGACAGCTGGTCACCCAGAATACGGCATTACACCTGGCGTTGAAACAACTACTGGGCCGCTTGGTCAGGGAATTGGCAATGCAGTTGGTTTTGCATTGGCTGAAAAACTCTTGGGTCAAGAATTCAACAATCCTGAACATGAAATTGTGGACCATTACACCTTTGCTTTTTTGGGTGATGGCTGTTTGATGGAGGGGATTTCCCATGAAGTTTGTTCGTTGGCGGGAACTTTGCGGCTTTCTAAGCTGATTGCTTTTTATGACGACAACGGAATTTCAATTGATGGGCATGTCGAAGGTTGGTTCACCGACGACACAAAGAAGCGCTTTGAAGCTTATGATTGGAATGTAATCGGCCCAATTGACGGCCATAATGTCGCGGCTGTGGATGCGGCAATCGTTGCAGCCAAAGCCCAAGGTAAAACCGAGGCCGGAAAGCCAACAATCATTATTTGCAAAACCACAATTGGCAAAGGCGCACCAAACAAAGCAGGCAGCCATGATGTTCATGGTGCAGCTTTGGGGACAGATGAAGTTGCAGCTACGCGCAAGGCACTAAATTGGAAATATGCGCCATTTGAAATTCCGCAGGAAATTTATGATGCATGGAATTGCGTGCAGAAAGGCGCAGAAATTCAAAGCCAATGCAATGCGCGCTTTGAGGCCTATTCGGCCGCATATCCCGATATGGCCAAAGAACTTGAGCGAAGAATGGCGGGCGAATTGGCACTAGATTTTGATTCAAAGTCCGCTGAAATTGCGAAAGCAATTGCCAACAACCCACAAACAATTGCCACTAGAAAAGCCAGCCAATTGGCACTTGACGCGCTTGCACCGTATTGCCCCGAATTTTTTGGAGGTTCAGCGGATTTGACCGGATCAAATCTAACCAATTTCAAGGGACATACAGTTGCAAGCCGCGACAAATGGGGCAACCATTTGTCTTATGGTGTTAGGGAGTTTGGCATGGCCGCAATTATGAATGGCCTGGCATTGCACGGCGGGCTTTTGCCTTATGGCGGCACATTTCTTACGTTCTCGGATTATTCGCGCAACGCAATTCGCATGTCTGCATTGATGAAATTGCGAACGATTCACGTATTCACGCATGACTCGATTGGGCTAGGTGAAGACGGTCCAACACATCAATCAATTGAACACGTACCTAGCTTACGGATTATTCCAAATCTTGACGTTTGGCGGCCTGCAGATCCATTAGAAACATTCATCGCGTGGCAGCAAAGTATCAGACGCCAAAACGGCCCAAGTGCGCTTTGCTTAACTAGGCAGAATCTCCAGCCAGTTTGCAATGAAAACCACATAGAAGGCATTAAGATGGGTGGCTATGTGCTAAGCAGGGTTTCAAATGCCATTGCCAATATAATTGCCACGGGCTCAGAAGTTGAAATTGCGATTGCTGCGCAAAAAAAACTCAACGAAAATGGCATTAACGTCAATGTCGTTTCAATGCCATCAACAAATGTATTTGATAGGCAAACTAAAGAGTATAAGGAAAGCGTTTTACCAAGCAACATGCCGAATGTGGCAATTGAAGCAGCGAATCCAGACTTTTGGCACAAATATGTTGGGTTAAATGGCGCGGTAATTGGGATTGATACATTTGGAGAAAGTGCGCCTGCGAATGTGCTTTATCAGCATTTCGGGATAACTTGTGAAAAATTAGTAAGTGCCGTAGAAGCGGTCATCAAGGTTTAAAAACGCCCGCCCTACAGCTCGCTTGCGTTGCCCCAATCGCAAGTCGCGATGCATAAGAACTTCTTAAAAATTGCGTGATTTGACGTTTTAATTTTTGACAAAATCACCATTGCAGAACTGCTTGACGAAGCTTTGCCGGCTTGGGCCGAAAAAGCTTCCGCCAAAGCCAATAAATCAAACACTCGGAAAACTTTCCCACATCAGACTAAGTCTTCAAGAAACCAATTTCATTACTTAGCCGCGATAATGGAATATAGAATTTGGGAATAATCGTGCGCAATTTGAGCTCTCATAGCCAAAAGTTGAAAAGTCAGAAAATTAATCTATTCTTTCCCAATATAACAGCAAATTAAGCTAATTTTCGAGATTGAAACATACCATGCGCAATGCGACATGTGTAAAAATCGTGCGCAGGCTATTCAGAATTGGAATATTCTTCTATTTTGCAGGCGCGCAAGGAAATTTGCTAGATTGGGCGCCGAATAGTTTTGAGTAAGAAAATCAAATTGCCTGCTATTTTAATGGCACACAACCTTTTTTCTGGGCGCGCTGAATATTGGGCTGGCAACAATTGGTCACAAGATTTTGACGACGCTTTGGTTGTTTTAGACGAAGTCGAACTGGCAGCATTTGAAACCGTTGCTACGCTTGCGCTTGCCAAGAATAAAGTTTGTGACATTGAGTTCATCGAAGTTGAAATCAAGGATGGAAATCAATTAAGACCGCGGCATTTTCGCGATGTGATTCAAGTATTTGGTCCAACGGTTGTAGATCGAGGGTCATTATAATGTATCGATATGATGAATTTGACGCCGCATTTGTTGCCGCGCGAACTGCGGAATTTAAAGATCAAATTGCGCGGCGACTAAGTGGTGGTTTGAGTGAAGATGAGTTCCGACCATTGCGATTGCGCAATGGTCTATACCTACAGCTTCACGCCTACATGCTCCGAATTGCTATCCCTTATGGCACCATGACAAGTGAACAATTGCGAACTTTGGCCAATATTGGATCAAAATATGATCGCGATTACGGTCATTTCACAACGCGTCAAAACATCCAGTTTAATTGGATAAGTCTAACCGACGTCGGGGAGATTTTGGACGAACTGGCAAAAGTGCAAATGCACGCTATTCAAACGTCTGGCAATTGTATTCGCAACGTCACTGCAGACCACTTTGCAGGAGTTGCAAAAGACGAAATTGCCGACCCACGCCCCGTTGCGGAACTCATTCGCCAATGGTCCACAAATCACCCGGAATTTTTATATTTGCCGCGCAAGTTCAAGATTGCAGTTACCGGCGCAAAAGCCGATAGGGCGGCAATTCGCTCGCATGATATTGGGATTCAGCTTATTGAAAACGAAGCGGGCGTTATTGGTGCAAAGATATTTGCTGGTGGCGGCTTGGGCCGCACACCAATTGTTGGCAAAGTGATAAAGGAATTTGTATCTATTGATAACTTACTTGGGTACCTAGAAGCTGTCCTCAGAGTATACAATGTTGAGGGCCGTCGTGACAATAAATATAAAGCACGCATTAAAATCCTGGTGGCTGAAACTGGCTTGGAAGAATTTATTGAAGCAGTAGAATCTGAATACGCATTATCAAACAAGTCACTAGTTGATGTTTCACAAGAAGCAATTGACCAAATTAGCAAATATTTCAAAGGGCCGAGTCTCAGGGCACGCAAAAATAGCCGTGAAACGCTTGCTACTGATATGAACTCATCTTCAGAATTCGCCAACTTCGTCCAAACCAACACTAATGCGCACAAAAATGATGACTATGTTTCAGTTGTTGTTTCATTGAAGCCAATTGGCGGAATTCCTGGGGATGCAACAAGCAAACAAATGCATGCGTTAGCGGACTTGGCCGATAAATATTCAAGTTCAGAACTTCGCGTCACCCACACCCAGAACATTGTTCTGCCAAATATCGCAAAAGACGAATTATTGCCCTTTTGGACTGCGCTATGCGAACATAATTTAGCAACTGCAAACGTTGGCCTAATAAGCGATATTATTGCCTGCCCTGGCATGGATTATTGTACACTTGCGACCGCGCGTTCAATAAATATCGCACAAGACATTTCCTTGCGATTTAGCGATGCAAAGGTTCAAAGAGACATAGGTAATCTGGGCATAAAAATCTCTGGCTGCATTAATGCGTGCGGGCATCATCATATCGGGAACATCGGCATTTTAGGCCTAGAAAAATCTGGTCGCGAGAACTACCAAATTACTATCGGTGGTGACGCAACATTGAATATGGAAATGGGGGAGCGCCTAGGGCCAGGAATCGATGGTGACAAAGTACCAGAAACGATTGAGCGTATAGTAAATTTATACCGGGATCTGCGTGAAGGCAATGAAGAATTTATCGATACTTATCGCAGAATTGGCATCGATCGATTTAGGCAGGCTTATTCCAATATTCAAGGGCTACATGATGCCCGTGATTAGTATACACGGCCTAGTCGCCGACTTTCAGAACGCAATCGACATATTACCAAACAACATCGACGCAGCCGAAGCTTTTGACAAATATGCCGACACGACGGTTTTAGGAATTGAATTTCCTTCGCATTCGGATGGGCGCGGTTCAAGCCTTGCAAAACGCCTTCGCCGATACGGCTTTGAAGGCAAATTGCGCGCTGTTGGGCCAATAATACCTGATCAGTTCGTCAATTTAATTGCCTGCGGATTCGACGAGATAGAAATCAGCGAAGCCCAATTATTGCGTCAACCGCTTTCGCAATGGATGGCGGCGATTGGTAGATCAAGCCATTCATACCAGCAATTTGAGAGCAAGAATTTGTCTGTCAAAGATTTAAAGATTGCGAGTAAAAATGCCCCTTAGTAAAATAGACTTTGAAAAACTAAGCCTTCCAAACCGCATAAAAGCGATACGTAGCAATTTGAGTGGTAAAATTGTTTTCACAACAAGCCTCGGAATTGAAGACCAGCTAATAACACACCACATTGCAAGCCAGAAACTAGCAATTGAAATAGTTACCCTAGACACTGGGCGATTGTTTGATGAGAGTCACGAGCTTTGGCAAAAAACCGAAGATAGTTACGGTATTGCAATTAATGGTTATTATCCAGACCATAATGAAACTGCCAAATGGGTTCGCATTAACGGTACCAATGGATTTAAAAACTCAGTAGAAGCTCGCAAAGCTTGCTGCGCAATCCGTAAAGTGGAACCACTTAACCGTGCCCTAGCAGGCGCTGACGGCTGGATGACGGGCCTTCGATCAGATCAATCGCAATTGCGCAATAATGTCGGCCCCTATGAAATCGATGACGAACGCAATTTAATCAAACTAAGTCCTTTGTTTGACTACACTCGCGAACAAGTTGTCGATGAAGTCAAAACATTTGGGGTTCCTTATAACCCTTTACACGATAAAGGATTCCTTTCAATCGGCTGCGCCCCGTGCACAAGAGCAGTGGCAAATAACGAGCCAGAAAGAGCCGGACGTTGGTGGTGGGAAAGCGATCAACTCGGCCAAAAGGAATGCGGCCTGCATATTGATGCGCAAGGTAAATTAGTTCGCAAAAAAGAGCCAGTATAGTGAGAGTTCTATCGCACTTAGATCGCCTCGAAGCAGAGGCAATTATGATTATGCGCGAGGTCGTTGCAACTGTGGATAAGCCAGTTATGCTTTATTCCATCGGCAAGGATTCAGCTGTGATGTTACACCTTGCTATGAAAGCCTTTTACCCATCAAAGCCGCCTTTCCCGTTGTTACATGTGGATACAACATGGAAATTCAAAGAGATGATCGAGTTCCGTGATAAGCACGTAAAGGAACTGGGGCTTGAACTAATCACTCACATAAACCCTGATGGCATAGCCGAAGGAATTGGCCCTTTTTCGCATGGCTCGCGCGTTCATACTGATGTAATGAAAACTGCGGGACTAAAGCAGGCGCTTGATAGTTTTGGCTTTGATGGTGCATTTGGTGGCGCGCGGCGCGATGAAGAAAAATCACGGGCAAAAGAACGCATTTTCTCGTTCAGATCCGCCGGACATCGGTGGGATCCAAAAAATCAACGCCCTGAACCATGGCATTTGTTCAATACCAGAAAACGTCAAGGCGAGTCTTTTAGGGTTTTCCCTTTATCGAATTGGACGGAATTTGATGTCTGGTCATATATAGAGCGCGAAAACATTCCAGTAGTGCCGCTTTACTTTGCCAAAGTACGGCCAATCGTTCGGCGAGATGGCGCGCTAATCATGCGAGATGATGAACGTATGGTGTTGCGTGAAGGCGAAAAGATTGAATTGCAAATGGTGCGGTTTCGTACCCTTGGTTGTTATCCATTAACCGGCGCAATTCAATCAAGCGCCTCGACAATTAGCGAAATTGTTGATGAGATGCGAATATCCAAGGTGTCGGAACGCCAAGGGCGCATAATTGATCACGATAGCAATGCCTCAATGGAAGCCAAAAAGGCCGAGGGATATTTTTAATGAATACATTGCAAGATTTGAAAGGATTTGAAACAAAGAACACCGTAACTCCACCTGTTGAAGACCAATTGAGCTTGTTACGTTTCATTACTTGCGGCTCAGTTGACGACGGTAAATCGACATTGATTGGACGGATGCTATTTGACGCTGGGCAAGTATTCGAAGATCAAATAGATGCCCTAGACAATGCTTCTGCCAAATACGGGACACTAGGGAGCGAGCGTGACTTCGCACTATTGGTAGATGGTCTTGCAGCCGAACGCGAACAGGGCATTACTATTGATGTTGCATATAGATATTTTAGAACGAAAAAACGGGCGTTCATAGTAGCTGACACCCCAGGACACGAACAATATACGCGCAACATGGCTACTGGCGCCTCGACGGCTCAAGTCGCAATTATACTTATTGATGCCCGAAAAGGTGTTTTGGCACAAACGCGAAGGCATGCGCTCATTGTATCTATGCTGGGTGTTAAGAAGATTGTCCTAGCGATAAATAAAATGGACTTAGTCGAATACAGCAAGAGCGTGTTTGAAACAATCACCGACGACTTCATGTCATTGTCGCACGCTTTTAACTTCAATGAAATAGTTGCAATTCCAGTTTGCGCGAAAAATGGTGAGAACGTTTTTGATCATTCGCAAAACATGCCGTGGTATTCGGGTCAAAGCTTATTGGAATACTTAGAGAATGTTGAAACAGGGCGTCAAGCAAGTGATAGGTTTTACTTTCCAGTTCAATGGGTAAATCGGCCGAATTTAGATTTTCGTGGATTTTCCGGGTATGTTTCGAGCGGTGAAGTATCTGTTGGGCAAAATATTCGAGTTAGTTCGAGTGGGCAAACCAGCAAAATTATGCGCATAGTAACTTATGATGGGGACCTTAATAGCGCCATCGCGGGACAAGCAATAACTCTAACTCTTGAAGATGAAATTGATATATCGCGCGGCGATATTTTATCGTTGGCTAATGACAATACTCGCCCAAGCTTGGAGTTTGAAGCGCAAGTCTTGTGGATGTCTTCATCGCTTATGCGCATTGATCGCGAATACTATATTAAACATGCTGGCAACGAGACCACAGCCAGGATTACAAAACTGATTGACACAACTAATTTCGACACCCTTAAGTCTGAAGAAGCCAAGTTTTTGAAAATGAATGGAATCGCCAAGGTCCAAATAATTGCGAGCACGCCTTTGTTAGTTAGCAATTATGCCAATGACCACGAACTCGGCGCATTCATTCTGATCGATCGACAGACCAATGAAACTGTCGCGATTGGCCTTGTCTCTGGCCCAACGCAGCCGCAAACTGCAAAGCCGCAAAGTAATTTCAAGAACTTATTGAAGACATTAATTGGGAATAGTGAGGCTGTCGATAAGATAATATCATATGGCCTAAAATGGTATCCAATTTCAGGATTATTGACCTTTACTATAGCAGCATTGGTTACAGGAAACCTTGTGATAGCAATCATATTTGCTGGCTTAGAATTGTTACTTAAGCCAATTGCGCAAATTGGTCATATGCGCATTCTCGCGAAAATAGCGAGCAAAAAAAATGTTCAAGTAGAAGAAATCAACATTGATGGGTCGGGCATATGACCATAGGGCGCGCACCAGAGACGATTTATGCGCGCAAGATGAAACCACTGGCAACTTTACCGCTGTTTCACAAGTTAATGGGCCGCTTAGTCATTGTCGCAGGTAGTGGTCAATCTGCAATTTGGAAAGCTGAACTGGTTGCGGCCACTGGCGCAAAGGTTAGATTTTTCCTCGGGTGTGAAATAAGCGAAGAACATAGCAAGACTTTCCAGCATACATCAAATGTAGAGCTATTCTCTCGAGCTTGGTCGGCAACGGATTTCGTTGGTGCAAGTCTTGCAATCGCACAATCAGAAAGTATTCAAGATGCCGAATCTTTTGTTGAAGCAGCGAAGGCCATTGGAATTCCAGTTAATATTATTGATAAGCCAGATTATTGTGACTTCCAGTTCGGAGCTATCGTCAACCGATCGCCTTTAGTCATTTCGGTATCAACCGACGGTGCCGCACCCGCATTGGGTCAAGTTTTACGTGGCCGCTTCGAGGCAATGTTGCCTGCGGGTATCGCGCATTGGGCCACAAAAGCAGCACAGTGGCGCCCAACAATAAAAGCAAGGGAACCAGAATTTCGAGAGCGAAGAGCATTTTGGCATCGATTCGCCCAAAAGGCGCTTGCCAATCCGACCAAAGAACCAAATGAAAAAGACTTTGAGGAGTTACTTAATTCTCCTAAGACAATAGGTGGGCAAGTGGTTTTGCTTGGCGCGGGGCCAGGCGATGCAGAATTGCTTACACTTAAAGCCGTCCGCGCACTTCAGAATGCTGACGTTATTCTGTTTGACGATTTAGTGACCCAAGAAGTCCTCGATTTTGCACGGCGCGAGGCACAGTTCATCGCGGTTGGTAAGCGCGGAAAGCGGCCGTCAACCAACCAAAATGAAATTTGCCAGCTTTTAATCGAACACGCCAGCGCAGGCAAAAATGTCATAAGGATAAAAGGTGGTGACCCGCTTGTTTTCGGTCGTGCCACTGAAGAAATAATGGCGTGCAGGGAAGCCGATATTCCGATTACAATAATACCTGGGATTTCGGCAGCACAAAGCGCCGCCGCGGCTCTTGGCGTTTCACTTACCGACCGAGTCTTTGCACAGCGAGTGCAATTTGTAACCGGCGCCGGGAAAAACGGCGGCTTGCCGCCAGAAATTGACTGGGCGGCAGTAGCTAGCAGAGATACGACCACTTTCATTTACATGCCGCGTGGGACTATTGATGATTTTGTAAGAAACGCCAAAGCCGCTGGACTGCCATCCAAAACACCGTCGGCGATAATTATCGATGCTACACGTGGCACCCAGAAAATTTATTTGACCTGCCTTGAAGGATTGCCAGCGAAGTTTGCGGAGATCGAACCCGACGGGCCCGAGTTGGTGATGATTGGCCATGTGTTAGAAAATGCCAAGTTGAATAACGGCCAATTGGATTAAATACGGACATAGGGGAATTGAGCAAGTCGCGCCTCATCGCTCGTTACCAAGATTCGATATGGGAAAGTCTCGTGAAATTCAAAAAGCGGCCATATCAATTAGACGGCGCTAATTTCAAATAGTTCGTTACATTGGCATTTCGGGTGCGGGGGCAGGATTTGACTTTTTTGTCCCACTGCGCAAACGTTAGCTTGCTTGCGGGCCCCTGATGGAGGTTCGCTTCCTCGTTCACCACACCAAAAATAAAGGCGCCCACTTTGTGGACGCCTATATTTTGGGTGCGGGGGCAGGATTTGAACCTGCGGCCTTCAGGTTATGAGCCTGAATTATATTGGCATAACATATTGTTTTAATGCGCTTTTTATTTTCTTTTTTCTCTTGTGCGCTAAATTATGTGCTAGACAATACAAATGCAATCTCCATTTTGGTGTAAAGTGTGCTAAATTCTCCAATTGGGTTCCTCCTAAAAACTATGACACTAAAGCGGCGGCGCGCACCGATATTTTCAATTACGCTGAAATAGCCCACGACCCAATACGAAAGCGCCCAAAAATGGTGAGCTTTCGCTAATCGATTTGGAAATACTGCAAGTAAGCCACTTAAAAAGTTTATAGTAAACTAGGGTTATACTAGCTTGCGCTCTATCGTGATGCTACCAAGTTCCGCCGTCCAAGAGGTCAAGGGCGTGAGGGTCGTGAACAAGTGCTTAATCACCGTCGCGATAGAGGTCTTGATTTGGGCTAGTTTTTTCAATCTCCCAGCAATGTTGACCAATTTTGCTTCATGTGAACGACGCGCACAATATCGATGAAATCACCATTGACCCTATAAATAATGACATGAGATTGGTGCCGATGAACGCGGACAGGCGGCGTAAATTCAATTCGCTCGCGCGCAATCAAAGGCGACAATGAAAGTAGATCGAACGTGCTTGTGATATCGCCTATGTAATTTTCGGCTTGGTCAATCGACCACATTGCAACTGTGTAAAGCCATATGTTTTCAAGATCGCGCTCGGCCTCTGGTGACAGGCGAACTATTAGGACTTTATTTTCCGCCATCAGGCTGTTGTTTCATACGCGCCAAGAATGCGCTTTTGTCAAAAATCGTCGGCGTGCCGCTATCGATGCCTTGGGTAATCAAGGCTTGAAGCTCGGCTATGCCTTCGGCGCGTTCTTGATCCTTTCGGATTAGGTCGCGGACGTAATCGCTTGCATTACTGTAGCGTCCGTCGTTGCTTCGTTGCTCTACCCAAGCCTTCATAGGATCGGGCAATGAGACGTTCATTGTTGCCATGATGATGACCTCCTATTACTAGTATGGCATATTTTGGCAAAGTTTGTCAATTTTTTGGGATGGCGTCATGGTCACCGACTTGATTTGGGTTGGTCGAAGTTTGGATGGGAAGCCAATAACGCGTGGATTTTAATGCGCCCGTTTGAATTAGCGCGCCTTTTTCAACAAGGTCGCTCAAATCACGTGTTGCGGTTGCACGAGCAGCACATGTGATTGTGATATAATTGGCGGCACTTAATCCACCCTTAAATCCATCAGGACCTTCGCGGAATAGTCGAGCAAGCGCGCGATCTTGACGCTCATTTAACTGGCCGCGCAACCGATCATAGAGTTTAGTTTTCTCTATCAGAAAATCGATTGCGATTTGGCTCTGTTTTTGCGCCTCTATCACTGCCCGACAAAAATATTCCAGCCACCCCGTGATTGTAATATCTTTGTTGTTTTGCTCAAGTGCATCATAATAAGCATTGCGCTTGCGCTGAATTGTTTGTGACAATGCCAATAAAGTTGGTTGCCCCATGCCTTGGGCGAGCGCCTTTTCAGCAAGCGCGCGGGCAATCCGTCCATTACCGTCTTCAAACGGATGTATCGAAACAAAATATAAATGGGCGATACCCGCGCGAGTTAGCGGCGGTAAAGGATTTATTCCATTCGGTGCTGTTTCAGAAAACCACTTAATGAATACTGTCATTTCGTCGTGCATTTTGTTTGCGGGTGGGGCTTCAAAATGCACCGTCGGTTTATAAATAATGCCGGACACAACTTGCATCGGGTCGCCTTGGCTGCGGTAAGTGCCAATCTCCCGCAAATCGTTACGCCCATTTGTTACCATGTGATGCCAGTTAAACAATGTTTTGTCATCAAGCGGACTTGCGAAGTTACGATACAAATCAATCATCAATTCAGAGATGCCGCGCTCGGCAGGCGGCACACGATTTTGTTCGGATGATAAACCAAACTGACCCAAAATCGATGATTGAACACTATCGCGATTGAGAATTTCGCCTTCGATTTCCGAAGTTTTGAGCGCCTCGCCAGTCAACATATCAACCAATGCCAATTGGCGCGTTTCATCATCAAGGTGTTTTGCTGACCCGATTTGGATACCTGTATTTTGTAAGAATTGCGCTTCAAAACCTGCTAATGCTTCTGCATTCCAGTGAAAATTCGGCCAATCTTTATGCTGCCAGTTCCAAACCATGAGTTATAAACCCTCTCTTTATAGCTCAAATAATTGCATATTGTGAGGCATAAAGCAAGATTTTATTACTCACGCGCAAAATCGGAAACGAAAAAGCAACTTCCTATAAATTTACATTAGTGAAATTATAAGCGAGCGCAAAATGGAAATAACTATCTGCATTGAATCTGTTGCTAAACTCGACATGCAAATATGCAGATTATTCAAAAAGGATAAAATTGCGCCGAAAATCTTTAGGTCAAATTATAAAACTAATCTTAAATACGCTTGTGAAATTTAACTCGCACCGCTTAATTTGATATTGTGCTAACGGTTAATTGATCCCTTAAGCCACACCCTTATCACTATATTAATTTGCCTTACTCTGTGGTATAATGAACAGACTCGATTTTAAGAAATTGTGTTAATCCCATGCCGGATATTATTGAACATTCGCCGATTGTAAAAGTCTTTGCCAATAACTTGCGCGCTTACCGCAAGTCAAAAAATATGTCGCAATCTGATCTTGCCCGTGCCGCTGGGATTGGTAAGGCTTATATTTCTGATATTGAAAGAGAATTGCGAAACCCAACTATTGATAGTGTGGAAAGGCTCGCAAGGGCTCTTAGGGTCGACGCTTGGCAGTTACTTTTTTCCGCCAAAAGTAAAGAAACTAATCGTCCACTTTATAATGACCAGAACCTTCTTCAAGATATCCATTCAAAATTGTTTGATAGCGACACACTGAGCTATGGGCAATTCATTAGTGATATTGGCGATTACTTAAATAAAAACTCGAGCAAGTAACAGGTTTTCTGTTATCCCAATACCCTGAAGTTAAAGGCTTTTAGTCCGAACACACCCCCGCACCCCAATTATTCGCCTATAATATATCAAATTGGCACGATAGTTGCACAATAAGCGATATAACGGCGGATTTGTTCCATTGTTGGATACATTTAAGTCTTGCCGTGCCTGTGTGCGGAGTAAGTCATGGTAGCTGATGCTGTGTCATTGCAAGAACTTCAAACGGCTCGCCTTCGAGAGAAATTATCGCGCGAACTAGGCACAGTTATTTGCGGCTTTCTTGCCGAACCTCATGTAATCGAAATTATGCTCAATCCTGACGGATCACTCTGGGTCGAGAGGCTTGGTGAAAGCATCGAGTTGGTTGAACAGCATTTCTCCGCTACCCGCGCTGAAGGCCTTATTGGGACAGTTGCCGCTCATTACAGAACTACGGTTACACGCGAAAACCCAATTATTGAATGTGAATTGCCGATAGACGGCAGCCGCTTTGAGGCGATGATACCGCCAGTCGTTTCTGCGCCATGTTTCACAATTCGCCGCAAAGCTTCGCGCATTTTTACATTGGCTGATTATGTTGAAGCCAAGATTATGACAATCAATCAAACCGAGGTCATTAAACAAGCGGTTGTCGATAAAAAGAACATTCTTGTGGTTGGCGGTACGGGTACAGGTAAAACTACACTTACTAACGCAATTATTGATTATATGGCTGAAACCGTTCCTGAAGACCGTTTGGTCATAATTGAAGATACGGCGGAAATCCAATGCCGATCGCCCAATAAAGTTATTCTGCGAGCGGATTCTAACGTCGATATGTTGCGGCTCTTGAAAGCAACCATGCGCCTAAGGCCAGACAGAATACTTGTCGGCGAAGTTAGAGGTGGTGAAGCCTTGTCGCTCTTAAAGGCCTGGAATACTGGTCACGCGGGCGGCATTGCAACAGTTCATGCCAATGATGCCAAATCTGGCCTAACTCGCATAGAAGCGCTGGTTGCCGAAACTTCTTCCACCCCAATGCCGAGCGTAATCGCAGAAGCCATTAATATCATAATTTTTATCGCCAAGACCAAAGAAGGTCGGCGAGTAAAAGAAATCCTTCGCGTCAAAGGGTTCACCACGAAGGGATACGATCTCGAACTCATAAAATAGGAGAAACTAATGAAAAATATAGTAAAACCATTTAAAGGTAACGCTTGGATAAGCACACCTCGAATTTTACAATTTGCTTTCAATTTGATGATTGCTTTTATCGCAAGCATGCTCATTGCCAGCACGGCAAACGCGCTGCCTTGGGAATCTCCTCTTCAACAAGTTCGACAATCTATCTCCGGCCCAGTAGCAACTGGTATATCCGTCATCGCGATTGTGGCGGCAGGCGCGACATTAATTTGGGGTGGCGAGATCACTGGCTTTGCTAGAACCATGGTTTTCATAGTTTTGGTGGTTGCAGTCATTGTTGGTGCTAATAGCATCATTGGCATTTTTGCGGGCTAAGTCAAAGTGAGTTTACGTAAAACCCCATTATCACGCGCTTTAGGCCGCCCTAACCTGATTGCAGGTGGTGAGCGCAAGCTAGTCTTGCTGGCGGCCTTAATCTGCTTCGCACTTATTTTCTCGGCTCTTAATTGGTTCACGGCAATTGCGGCAATCATAATTTGGTTCGGATCAATTGCAGCTTTGCGGCAAATGGCAAAAGCCGACCCTCAAATGAGCGAGGTCTATTTGCGAAGTATCAAATACCAAAATTATTATTCGGCGAAACCAAAGCCATTCTACAAGAAATGAGCAAAACCAATGTTAGCGATAAAACAATTCCAAGACACTGCCAAAGCTATGCCAGACCTATTGAACTGGGCAGCATTAATTGATGATGGGATTGTGCTTGGCAAGGACGGCTCATTAATGGCTGGCTTTTATTATCGGGGTTCGGACTTACAAGGTTCGACCCCGGCTGAAAAGAACTATATTAGTGCAAGAATAAATGCGGCTATGTGCCAGTTAGGTTCGGGCTGGGTAACTTGGCATGATGCCATTAGATTACCTGCTGCAAACTATCCAGCCGAACATAAGTCATATTTTCCTGACGCAATATCGAAATTAATCGATCAAGAGAGGCGCAAGGACTTTATGGCTGAAGGCGCGCACTATGAAAGCGAATATGTCTTGATAATGATGTATTCGCCGCCACTAAGGCGTGACAGTAAAATTCACGATTATCTTTATGATGAAGATGAAAATATGAAGGGCATATCCCCTGCATCGAAAATCCTTGAATCCTTCAAAAAATCAATAAATGAGATTGAAGACAGGCTTGGTAATTATATCTCGCTTCGGCGCATGAAAAGCAACGTTAGCATTGATGCAAATGGTAACAAGCATCTTCGCGATGATTTGGTCAATTATTTGCAATTCTCACTTACTGGCGAATTAAATCCTATCAATATCCCGCCAATTCCAATGTATATGGATGCCTATATTGGGAATGTCGAAGCCTACGTTGGCGACACCCCTAAAATCGGCGATAATTATATTGCCTGTGTTGCGATAGATGGCTTTCCAGCAGAATCTTATGTCGGAATATTGGATATTCTCGATCATTTACCAATTACATATCGTTGGTCTTCACGTTTCATATACATGGAACAATATGAAGCGGTTATAGAGCTTAATAAATATCGGCGTCAATGGAAGCAGAAAGTTCGCGGTTTCTGGTCACAAATGTTCAAGACTGAAGGCGGCGTTATTGATGAAGATGCCTTGATGATGCAGCGAGAATCTGAGGGCGCAATTGCTGATGCAAATAGTGGGGTTGTTCTTTATGGTTATTATACACCGCTTGTAATTATTTATGCAAATACCGCAGAAGCGGCCAATGAAAATGCGCGCATAGTTGCAAAACAAATTCGGCGCGAAGGCTTTAGTGCAAGGGTTGAGACCGTAAACGCAATGGAGGCCTTTCTAGGCTCACTTGCTGGTCACGCAATTCCAAATATTCGTAGGCCATTATTACATACGCTTTCGCTAACAGATATGGTTCCATTATCATCGGTCTGGGCAGGGCGTGAATATAATCCATGTCCATTTTACCCAAGCAATTCACCGCCTTTGCTTCATGCGGCAACCAGTGGCACGACACCATTTAGATTAAACCTTCATGTTGGAGATGTTGGTCACACTTTGATATTTGGGCCAACAGGTGCAGGTAAATCAACCTTGCTTGGCCTAATTGCTGCGCAATTTCGCCGTTATCCCAAGGCCAAAATAACTGCATTCGATAAAGGCCGTTCAATGATGCCGCTCGCATTGGCAACAGGCGGGAAGCATTACGACATTGCAGGCGATCATAATCCAATTGGCCAAAACCCTATAGGCATGTGCCCACTTTCTGCACTTGAAAATGAGAATGATATTGCTTGGGCCAATGATTGGCTAGCAATAATGTTTGAACTTCAGGCTAATCATGCGCCAAGCCCCGCACAAAGAGAAGCCATATTCCGTGCTCTAAAATTGATGCAAGCTAATAAAGATGGCCGAACAATCACCGATTTCCTTGCAACGGTTCAAGATGAAGAAATTAGGTCAGCTCTAAGTTTTTATAGTCTTCAAGGTTCGATGGGAAGATTACTTGATAGCGAGCAAGACGATTTATCAAACAGCGCGTTTTCGGTCTTTGAGATTGAAGAATTAATGGGAATGGGCGAGAAGAGCCTTATTCCCGTGCTATTGTATCTATTTAGACGCTTTGAGCGTTCATTGGACGGCTCGCCTGTTATGTTGATACTTGACGAAGCATGGGTAATGCTTGGACATCCAGTATTTCGCGAGAAGATCCGCGAATGGCTCAAGGTTTTACGCAAGGCAAATTGCACTGTAGTGCTTGCTACGCAATCATTATCGGATGCTGTTAAATCTGGCATTCTTGATGTTCTCCTCGAAGCCTGTCCGACTAAAATACTGCTTCCCAATGAAGAAGCCGACAAAGCTGGAACAGATAATATAGTCGGGCCACGCGACCTTTATACGATGTTTGGCATGAATGATGCGCAAATAGAAATCATCCGCAATGCCACCAAAAAGCAACATTATTATTATGTCTCGCCTGAAGGGCGACGGTTGTTTGACCTTAACCTTGGCCCAATTGCGCTCTCATTCGTCGGAGTGTCCGACAAAACCCAAATTGCAAGAGTGCGTGAACTTAATGAACGTCACGGCGATAATTGGCCATTCGTATGGCTGGAAGAAAGGAACGTTAAATATGAAAATCTCAAATAGAAAAAGCCGTTCAATAGGCTTGGCGATTATGACTTTGCTAAGTGGAATGTCGTCAATAAGCCTTCCCACCCCTGCCCTTGCCGTTGGTTCAATAGTCTATGATCCAGTGGCAGTCGCGCGGTTAATTGACCAGCTAAATCAACAACTCCAGCAATTGCAAATTGCACAAAGACAATTGAACGACATGATAGTGAATTCTGCCACCCTGCCTGCCCAACATTGGGGGCAGACAATGCAGAACATAAACCGCGTCAATCAATTAATGCAAAACGTCCAATCTTTATCTTATCAAGGTGGAGATATTGAGCAACAAATTCGCCAAAGATATCAAGGTTATGCCACCTATTCAGGCAATGGTGCAAACTCAATTGCTGGTAAATATGACCAATGGAGCAATGAAACCAAATCTTCGATTGGTGCAACTCTGTCGGCAATTGGCCTACAGAATAGCCAAATGCAAGACGAGGACGCATTAATGCGCCAACTCGAAGAGATGGGTAATTCAGCGCAAGGGCGGATGCAGGCCGCGCAAATAGGTAATCAATTAGCGGCGCAAAGCATAAGGCAGACCCAAAAGCTACGCCAATTAATGATGCTCCAAACCCAGATGCAAGCAAATTGGATGGCAAGCCAACAAGACCAAGCCGATGTAAGAGCGGCGGCAAGCGGTCGATTGCACCAACCAAGGAACTTCAAAACCACTGGTGGAAAGCGCTATTAATATGTCCCTATTCGCTCTTAACCCAAGCCAATATGCCAAGATTGCAATTCTGATATTGGCGGCAAGCCTTTGTCCAAACTTAGCTTTGGCAGCGACGGCCTCACCTGAAGCCTTGAACGCAATTCCTGATTTATTCCAAGCGAGATTTCAAGGAATGCAGGGCACGCTTTTGGGTTATGCGCGAAACTTATTTTTAATTCTTGCCGGCATTGAATTTAGCTATGCCATGATTTCAATTGCCTTCAAACGCGGTGACCTAGGCGATATAGCTGCAGCACTTATTCAACAAATCCTCTTTATCGGACTTGGTTTATTCATCATTCAAAATGGTGCCAATCTTGGCAATATAATTGTGCAAAGTTTTGGGGAAGCAGGCGGAAGTGCTGCAACTTCAGTGGGAGGTTCCGCAGGACTTAGCCCTGCCGATGTATTTAGCTCTGGAATGGCATTGGGGCAAGCAATGCTTGATAAAATGACGATAACCGAGCTTGGCGATTCAATAGTCATGGGCATAGTTGCAATCGTAACCATGGTGGTCTTTGCACTTATCGTTGCCATGATGATTATGACTTTAGTGGCGGCATGGGGCATTTCTACCATGTCAGTTCTATTCCTTGGATTTGCAGGTTCACGCTGGACCAAGGATGTAGCTTATAAAGCTATAATCGGGGTGATTGGGGTTGGCGCCAAACTATTTGTGATGCAAATCATTGTTGGCGTCGGGCAAACACTTTTTGCTGATTTCGCTGCCGCCGGGATAGATGACATTAATGATGGCATAGTCATGCTTGGCTTTGCAGTTGTTATGCTCGCTTTGGTCAAGGTAATTCCAGACATGGTGCAAGCACTTATATCTGGCGCTTCATTCACAGGCGGTGGTGCATTGGTTGGCGCAATGGGAGGCATGGCTGCCAGCGCAGGTGGCGCTATGTCGGCAATGTCAAGTGCTGGCGAAGGTGCCATAGGCGCTGGGATGGCAATGAATAGTGCAGGAAAACTTGCAAGTGAACAGCTTAAATCCTCTTCGAACAATGAAATTGCCCCAAAAGGCACTGGCGCACAATTTATGACTTCGGCTGCAAGGGCAACTGGCAATCTCGCCAAAGCTGCAATGGCGGACATTGGGTCAAGATTAAGTGGACAGCACATGGGGCATGGAACAATGGGCGGGCGTATGTCTGCCGACATGAATTTCCAAGCTGGCCAATTAAACGGAAGTCGTGCCGCGAGCGAAATAGCAAGTGGCAATGATAACGGCGAAAGTAACGAAAGCGGCACAAAAAGCCCAATCCAAACCCAATTACAAGACCAAGAACAAGCTGAACCAAATCAAGGAAATAGCATAAGCGCAGAATAACTTACGACGCAAAATTCATTCAAAAAGGATAGAAACCATGTTTAAAATAAAGCAAAATGTACCTTTAGCACAAACAGTCGTGCCGAGCGGCAATGAGCAAACAAATCCTTATTTATCGGCAAGGCGCGAATGGAATGAGCGTTATGGCAGCTATATTTCGCAAACTAGAAACTGGCAATTAATCGCTATTTTCGCACTTGGTGTGGCTGGTGCCGCGGTTGGCGGTCTAGCTTGGGTTGGCGCGCAAAGCAAAATAACGCCTTATGTAGTTGAAGTTAATAAGCTGGGCGATGCGGTAGCAGTTGGTGCTGCAGGAAAAGCTGCAACACCTGACACAAGAATAATTCGCGCCCAATTGGCAAGTTGGATTACTAATACCCGAAGCGTATATTTTGACGCGGCTGCTCAAAATAAGGCGGTGAATGATGCTTATGCTTTGATTGGCAATAATTCACCCGCATTTAGAACCTTGGCAGATTTTCACACGACATTTCAACCGTTTGAGCGAGCTAAAACTGAAAGCGTCTCAATTTCAGTTGAATCGGTGTTGCCGATCACGCCCGATAGTTACCGAATAGAATGGCGAGAAGAAATCCGCGAGCGTGATGGCAGGTTAGTTAGCAATGCCAATTGGCAAGCCCAAGTTGGGATATCAATTGTCCCACCTACCGAAGAAGCGCACGCGCTTATCAACCCAATGGGGATAATAATCAACGCAATTTCTTGGTCACAAAGAATTTAGGGAGGCGAAAATGCGTAACAAATTTATATTATCGATTTCTGCATTTGCACTTATATTATATTCGAGCGCAGAGGCAGGGACACCAAGGCCGCATGACGGTCAAAACAGAGCGGGTAGCGCTTCACATCATGCACGACCACAAAGCGCGCCGCGTACTAAAGCAAAGGCTTTGCCAAGGCCTCAAGTGCCCGCAATCGGAGCAAGTGCCCAAAGCATAAATGACCCGCCCCAAGCAAATGTAACACCACCGGCGCCCGATAGCGTTGTGACGGAACCAGTTGCAATTGAGCGCCGAACTGTTCCGCCTCCACCTGCAAACCTAATGTCGGGGCGCAATGCTACGCTGACCCAAAGGGAAAGCACTGGCATGGCAATGGCGCGAAATTATTCCAACAATCACGTGATGCCAACCCAAGGCGCTGAAGGTGTTATCGTGTTTCCATTTGGCGAAACCATGCCGTCAATCGTTTGCGCACCCTTGATAGTTTGCGACATAACTCTGCAAGCAGGCGAAGTGGTGAACGACATAAATGTTGGTGATGCGGTAAGGTGGCGATTAACACCTGCGACCAGTGGCTCCGGCATGGGAACCACAACTCATGTTATTGTAAAACCAACCGATGCCGCATTGCAAACTAACGCAATTATCACAACTGACCGCAGAACATATGTTCTGAAACTTGTGAGCCGCCGCACGGATTATATGGCGCGAATTTCATTCACCTATGGTGATGAAAGCCAAGAGCAATGGCGCAATTATCGCGAAAGAGTAACACCGCTTGGCAATACAAATATGCCATCGCAAAGCACGCTCAATTTCAATTACAGTATAACTGGCGCAAAGCCTCGCTGGCTACCAACTAGGGTTTATAGCGATAACAATAAAACCTACATCGAATTCCCTGAAGCGATCGCGACTTCCGAAGCCCCTGCCTTGTTGGTTTTAGGTGAAGGTCATCAAGAGCAATTGGTAAATTATCGGGTGATTGGAACAAGATATATCGTCGACAAAATTTTTGATAGCGCCGAGCTAATTGGCGGCACGGGTAATCACCAAACCAAAGTATCAATTACTAGGAGAGATTAGGCTATGAAAAAAATCTTATCACTATTGGCGGCAGGCCTTTGTCTATCGAGCTGCGCTTCGATCGACAAACTCACGTCCAATATTCAAAAGCCTTCAGTATCGAGTGCAATAAACGATAGGTCCGAATACATATCAACGGCGATCGCAGATTGGGTTAGCGAAGAAGCTCAAGCAGCTGGTGCTCAAAATGTTGAATTTTCAACGAGCATGCCTTCAAATGCAAATGACATTATTGGCACCAGCGTATTGTCAAAACTGCAAACCAATGGCTTAAAAATCGCGATCACGTCAGACACTACCAACATGAAAGTTTGGTATTTAGTCAGCGAAATAGATGACCATATCCTTATCAGGATTCGCGCCGATAATCGCGAAGCAACTCGCCTTTTCACCAAAGGCGAAAATAATTCGATTGTCCCCGCTTCACCTCTAACCATAAGGGCAAATCCATGAGCAATATAAATCAAACTATTGACCCACCCGAAGTGTCGCCTTCGTTGTTAGGGCGCGCTCCCGCTCGCGGTGTAGGCGTTCGACGCTTGAACGATGTCCCTAAAAACATTGCAATTGGCCTTGGTGTCTTGGTCGTTGCACTTATGATGTATGCGACTGTCGCGCGCGGCAACCAACAATACAAGAAGACAGATACATCTCTAAAAGCTTCTCAAGCCTCATCGCCGCCAAGAGAACTGGCGCAAGTTCAAAACGTAGCAATACCGGAGCCACCGCTCCAGACCAATTCAATTGAAGCGCCAAGCGAAATGCAAGGCCCGCAAGTGCCGCAGATTAATGAAAGTCCGCCCCAGCAAACAGTCCAAGCAACAAATACTAACTCTAACCCAACTCCTTCGCGCTACGCCGAGCAATGGGCTACCTATAAACAAAAACAAACTTCCGCAAATCAGTCACGAGAAACGGCATTAATGGCCGCGTTAAATTCGCCGACGAATGTTCAATCGGGACACAGCTCTAGTTCAAATGTGCAAGACAATCCAATGAATACAATTGGATCGACAGCTGGCAATCAAAGATACGGTCAAACAACAGATAATGGTCGAGATGCCTCGCAATACAATGATGACAATGTTTCTGATTTTAACGGACAAGCCGCAAAGCGCAGTTTCATCCAACAAAGGAATTATGCGAACAATTATTCATCTGCGACAAGAACACCAGCCATATCACCATATGAATTAAAGGCAGGCTCAGTCATTCCAGCAATTATGATTGGTGGACTAAATTCGGATTTGCCAGGGCAGATAATAGCCCAAGTTTCTGAAAATGTATATGATACCGCAACCGGACAACACTTACTTATCGCGCAGGGTTCAAGGCTTGTGGGCACTTACGATAATGCGGTAACATCGGGGCAAAGCCGCGTGCTGGTAGTTTGGAGCAGAATAATATTCCCAGACGCTTCATCAATGGATTTGAATATGATGCCTGCATCAGATCAAGGCGGATACGCAGGTTTCAACGACAGGGTCAACAACCACTACCGCCAAACGTTTGGTTCGGCGCTTTTAATGTCGATCTTCGCAGCAGGAATACAAGTCTCCCAACCGCAAGCTACAAACGGCCAAAACATATCGACTGGGCAAACAATAGCGGGAACAGTTGGTCAACAATTAGGGCAAGTTGGACTTCAAATAATGCAAAGGAACGTCATAGTTCAACCAACATTGCGGATACGATCGGGATATCGGTTTAATGTTAGTGTGACAAAAGATTTGGTCATACAGCCATTTTAGAAGCAAACCCATAAACAATTTCTCAATCAAATTTGACGCGGAAATTTAATCTTTTGACATCTTTTCAACTAAAATTCGCGCAAGTCTCTCCTTGCGCGAACCTGTTTTAGTTAGAAAGGCGATTTATTTCGCGCAGCAATCCAAGCCTGATTGGCAGCAAGCCATGGCTACTTCGCAACAGCTTTTCACTGCATTTATTACAGCTTCGGGGCTTGAAGCAAAAGCAGAGCTAGCCGCGAAAACAATCGCTATAGATGAAAACATGATAAGATTTTTCATAATAATTTCCTTATAAATAATTAAAAATAAATACTTTGATTATAAATGAAAATTATCGCGGAGGAGGTGTAGCTGGTTCAATATCACGGCAAGAAAATTTGATTTCTGAAACATCATATTTAATAACGCTATTAAAACGTTTTGCAGGATTAAACTCAAATATTGTGCAAACGGGAGAATATAACCTACCGCAAGATTTTTCTAATACAGATTTTTTAGGGCAGCAATCCATCGGCGAAGAAGTAATTGTTGTTGGCGAATTTATTAAATAATCATTCGCACTCGCACTTGTAAAGGTACACAGTATAATGCTCAACGTTGCAAGCAACAGAATAATCCCTCGCAATAATCTCTGGCGAATATTGTTGATGTTATTTCGTTCTTGCATTTAACACCTATAGTAGTGGCTCGAGGGCGCTAAAAATACTAACCAGAAACATTACAATAAGCCCAATTGATGTTTCAAGAATAATGCTTTTGTGGATGGGCTTCATAATATTCGAGTTAGTATCTCCATCATCTAATAATTTACCCAAATTGGGGGTTATGGCAAACCGATTTAAAGCAGCCAAAATTACCATAATTAGGAATAATCCAATTTTGACTGAAAACAAAATTCCATATTGTGAAGTAAAAATCCGTGTTATATTGGCAATTCCGACCAAAAAGTATGAATTTACCAATCCGCTGAAAATGATAGTCGCAACTATTATTGATCCCAAACCTGAAAACCTTGAAAGAGCATCAAAAGTAAGCAACTGAACTTCTTTCGTTTTTTCCATCAACAATAAAATTAAAAATGCGAATAAAGCACCAATCCACAAGCCAGCGCCAAGCAGATGTGCAATATCAGCGCCAAGATGAATAATACCTTTAGCTCCCTCATCTTTGGCGCCATGACCAGTAAAAGCTAGGCTTGTCAATATAATTACCCCTAAAAAACATTGTAATTTGAGGAAATAAGTAGCTCGCCATACAGAATGAGCCAACAAAAACGCAGCGAAACTTAAAATAATCCTCAAACTGGTGAACCGTCCAACATCCATTGTGCTGGCAATTTCTGTGACTTGAGAGAATGCAAGTTTATTTAGCGGCAAATCATTCACATTTGCCGCATAGCCAATGAGTGACATGAAAGCACCGCTAAATACAAAGAAACTCACGAATATAAAAAATCGCTTCACCGAATTCAATATTTGATTAAAGGGTAGACCATGTGGCTTTAAAAAAAAGACGAGAAAGTATGCTGTACCAAACAATCCAGACGCTCCCACATATTGCAAAAACTTTGCTAGATTAATTATCCACATGGCCTTTTATCCTATTTAACCGTAAAATCGTAACTGCCACTTGTTTGGTGGCCATCACTTTTGGTTACGACCCGCCAATTGACAGTATATTTGCCCTTTGAAAGCGGTGATAATACTGGCGCGTTCAATATCAAGCCGCCGCCAATTACAGTTGATACCAGCATATTTTTAGTTCCATCTGGCTTTACTAATTCGATAGTTGAAAAACGTGGTTCCAACCGTTCATTAAAGTGCAGCATGATGCTTCGGGGTGTTGTTACCACTTGATTTGCGCTAGGCATAGCGCTCGTAACGCGGCCATGCGCCAAGGCTTGGTTTGACACAAAAGGTGATATTATCGTAAATATTGCGCCGATTAAAGCGATTGTTTTTTTCATTTTACTCTCCATTTCCAATTAAAACATAAGTCGAATGCCGATACTAAATGATGTTGATTGAGTTTTTTCACCATTTAGTTTGGCCCAATCTTTGGTTTGTCCAAATTTGTTTAAATATTTTACGTCAAAATACGGGGCGAATTTGCGTGAAAACTCATAACGAGTTTGAATGCCAATATTAACATCACTTAAACCACTTCCTAAGCCTGTAGACTTGTCGCTTTTGGCAAAAAGGTTTGCTTCAAAATATGGCTGCAAGACTAAGTGATTGGTCAGCAAAAGGTCATTTTCTTGGCGTAATCTAGCGCTGATGGCACCATCATCACCCACAAATAAATGGGCTTGGGTTTCAAAGAAATAAGGTGCGAGACCATTTGCGCCGATTGCAAGATAAGTTTTACTGTTAGGCTCAAAATCTTGACGCAATCCAATTTGCGCATCCCAAAAAGTAGCAATATTTCTACTGTAAAGTGCCCATATTTCAGCCTGTTCAGTTTGTGATCCAGTTATTTCGCCTTCAAATTTTAGCCATAATTTATCATAATCATTGCCATACCAGCCGTCAAAATCCCATGACCCAGTATTTTTGCCTTTCAATTCACCTATATCTGTTGCCAAGCGAAATGCATGATAATTTGCACCGCCGTGATCGTGTTTCATTGCTGGTTCTGCAAGAACTGGCGTGGCAATAGACACACCAAAAAATAAGATAATCTTCCTAATTGACATGAGCGTGCCCTTCCGAATTTGTAGTTGTCGGGGGAGTATTTGGTCGCGATACTGGCGTTGCATGTAGTTCTGGCACATTCAATGTCGTCATCATTCCAACCGCCATATGATAAAGTAAATGACAGTGAAACGGCCAAGCGCCTGGGTTATCAGCAGTTAAAATTACAGATGTAGTTTGGCCGGGTGGCACGATTACCGTATGCTTATTCGGCATTCGGGCCACGTCTTGTCCATTGTCTAATTGCACGAACATTCCGTGTAAATGGATTGGGTGCGCCATCATGGTTTCATTGACGTAAATAATACGAACCCGCTCGTTAAAGCCAACGTCTATTCCATGCATTGGGTTAAATGTACGTCCATTCATGGTCCAAATATAGCGCTGCATATTGCCGCCAAGCCTTACCGTAATTTCACGGCTTGGTTCTCGTAAATCTGTTTGTGGTCGAAGGCTTATCAGCTCGTCATAACTCAGAACTTTAGTGCCTTCGGGCGCATTCATCACAGACCAGCCGCTATTCATATCCATGTTAGACATATCCATATTGGGATCATCCTTCATCATTTCCTCCATGTTCATGTCGGCCATTGTCAAGCGCGCACGGGGACGATGGGTTGGTATTTCGCCTTTCATGCCTTCACGCGGGGCAAGTGTCCCTAAAGCGAACCCTTCCCTATCCAAAGATTCCGCGACAAAAGTGTAGGCTTTATTTTCCGTTGGCGTGACAATAACATCGTAAGTTTCGGCAGTTCCCATGCGGAATTCATCTACTTCAAGCGGCACAATATCTTGCCCATCAGCTGCGACCACCAGCATTTTTAGCCCCGGAATCCGCACGTCAAACATAGTCATGGTGCCAGCATTAATGATGCGCAATTTTACGCGCTCACCAACTTTGAACAGACCAGTCCAATTTTGCGCTGGACTTTTGCCATTGGTCAAAAATGTGTAGCCCGATACATCGGAAAGATCAGTTTCAAGCATTCGCATTTGCCCCCACTGACGAGCATTGCGCAAAGCGGGGGTTAGACCTTGCTCTTTAATGTCATCAGCTAAATCGCCCAAGGTTCGCCGATGAAGTTGGTAGTAATCGGAATCCATTTTTAAATGGCTCAATATTTGCGCCCAAGTTTCACGGCTATAATCAGATAACATGACTACATAATCGCGATCAGCAGGTTGTGGCTCTGGTGCTTTCGGGGCAATTACAATTGCGCCATAATGACCATCTTGCTCTTGTCCCCCCGAGTGCGAATGATACCAGTATGTTCCAGACTGCACCAATGGGAATTTATATGTAAAGGTTTCACCGGGTTTGATAGGAACCGCACCGTTAAACCCCGGCGCTCCATCAAGTGGCCCCGGGACAATAAGCCCATGCCAGTGAACGGAAGTATCTTCGTTCATATTGTTGGTAACATTAATTACCGCATCATCGCCTTCGGTGAAGCGCAAAATTGGACCGGGTATAGTGCCATTAATTGTGATTTTAGGGGCTTCGCCGCCAATTATTCGCACATTTTTTCTAGCGATTGTGAGGTTGAATTCACGCACACCTGCCTTTGCCGAGTTAGGTTTGGCTAAGTTAAGCCCCAATCCACTTAGGGCAATGGTTGCAGCAGAAGAAGTTAAAAACTCTCTGCGTCTCAAATTATCAAATAGTATTTTCATTATGGTTTTCCTGAAATTAAACTGGAATCAAAAGGCCGCTAACTCTAATTGCATTTAGAAAGAATCGTAATTTTGTATTATGTTCTCTTATTGATGCACTATTGATGAAAAAACTCGTGCACGCATTTCTTGCAAAATGCTCCTGCAACAATCCCGTATCTGATACGGATTTCAAGCGACCTTCGGAGCTGCGCATCGAATGCGCATCGAAGTTCAATTAGATTCGCGGAGGTCTTTTAAGCGGGTCAATAACAAGAGAAGCAAGAATTTGCACTCTCGGAAATTCGCTTTTTTCAATTTTTATTGCAACAGTAGCGAAATCAGGGTTGCCGAAAGGCACAACACTAAAGCCGCAATGGTATAAAGGACAAGCACACTTGTGCTTACAACAATCATTTGAACTATTTGGACTTGCAGGAACCGCGTTGTGTTGCATGTCCGCCACTTCCGCTTTATTCATATGAGAACAATCTGATACCACCGTTTCAAATTTTATGCTTTGAATAGTAGTGGCTACGGTAGCAGCGTTTAATTCTGAGGTCTGAGCATAGGCCGACGAGGTAATTGTAGTTAAAACAATTACAAACACTGAACAAAATTTAAGAAACCGCTGTATCATGTTCGAAAAGAGTAACACTTATTGGAATTAAAATCAAATTACTTTTTTGTTTGATTTGTCGTCACACCGTCTTTCAAGCCATTTTCCATCATGGTTCCATCATTCATCATATGGCTGCCAGTTGCGGTTCCATTCATCATACCACCCATTGGACAATTATGTGCCATTCCAGGGCCATAAGCTTGTTTGAAGCTGCCGCTGAAGAAATAAGAACTTGAATAATAGAGAATACAAACGAATCCTAAAGCGGAAACCACTGTTAAAAACCAGCCCGCCCACTTTATCAAATCGGCTTTCAAAATGCCGCCATAATATAGCGCCACCAATCCTGCCGCAAATCCAATTGCGTACAGCGCAATTCCAATGTGCATTGAATACATAATCATAATAACCTCCTTAGGTTTACGCCGCCGGCCTTCGAGCGACAAAATAGGCCGTCATAGTTTTACGCTCCGCAATCGCAGCGCATTTGCTATGACCGATACTGAACTGAACGCCATTGCGGCGCTCGCGAAAATTGGTGAGAGCAAAATGCCGAAGAAGGGAAATAGAAGACCCGCTGCGATTGGCACTCCCATTGCGTTGTAAATAAAGGCAAAAAACAAATTCTGGCGGATGTTCGTCATAACGGCGCGGCTTAAGTGGCGGGCGCGAACAATCCCCATTAGGTCACCTTTTATCAAAGTAATCCCCGCACTTTCCATCGCAATGTCTGTGCCATTGCCCATAGCGATCCCTACTGTCGCAGATGCAAGTGCAGGCGCATCATTAACGCCATCGCCTGCCATCGCAACCAATCGGCCTTTACGCAAATATTCTTGCACAATTTCGGCTTTGCGCGTGGGCAGAACATCAGCCTGAAAGTCTTCAATTTCCAATTTTGCGGCAATTGCTTTGGCGGTTGTAATATTGTCGCCAGTCAGCATCACAATCTTCATGCCGGATGCTTTGAGTTGATTTAAGGCTTGTTTAGTTGTCGCTTTAATCGGGTCAGCAACCACAATTAACCCAGCAGCGACACCCGCTATTGCCAAATATGTCACACCTTGACCTTGCTCACGAAAAGGCATGGCGCGGGCGATAAGTTCATCGCAATTCACTGCATCGGACTCAAGCAAAGCACGATTACCAATCATGATTTTGCGTCCATTAATCGTGCCTGAAACGCCCTTTCCCGTTACAGATTGAAAGTCATTTACTTGGAAAAAATCAATGGATTTTTCCTTGGCGGCATTAACAATCGCCTGCGCCAAGGGGTGTTCGCTTAAGGCATCGAGTGACGCAGCCAATTGCAATATCTCACTATAAGCAAACCCGTTAATCGCAATAAACTCAACTAAGCGTGGCTTGCCTTCGGTTAGAGTGCCTGTTTTGTCAATAATTAGGGTATCAACTTTTTCGAAACTCTCGAGAGCCGCCGCGTCTTTTATCAATATGCCAGCCTGCGCTGCCCGCCCGGTTCCCGCAATTATTGACATTGGGGTTGCCAAACCTAAAGCACATGGGCAAGCAATAATTAAAACCGCAATTGCGTTTAATAGCGCATAGCCAAGCCTCGGCTCTGGTCCCCACATACCCCAGACCAAAGCTGTAATGAACGCAGTCAAAACGACAATTGGCACGAAATAGCCCGAAACAATATCCGCCATGCGTTGAATAGGCGCGCGTGAGCGTTGCGCTTTGGCAACTTGCGCCACTATCTGCGACAACATGGTATCAAGGCCAACTCGCTCGGCGCGAACTATTAATGCGCTAGTCCCGTTTAGCGTTGCCCCCGTTACATTGTCATTTGGCACTTTTTCGACAGGCAGGGATTCACCCGTCAGCATCGATTGATCAACCGAACTATGGCCTTCGACGACAACACCATCGACAGGGATTTTTTCACCCGGGCGAACCCTTAATTTATCACCTATTTTGACTTCGCTTATGGCGACGTCACGCTCTTGCCCATTTGCATCTATTAGACGTGCGGTTTTTGGCGCAAGGTCAAACAATGCTCTTAGCGCGCTATTGGTTTGCGAACGCGCTTTTAATTCGAGAACCTGACCCAATAACACCAATGTGGTGATAATTGCTGCGGCTTCATAATATACTTCTGGCGGACTGTTTTGTCTCATCAAAGACATAAATGCTTGCGGGAAAATAGTAATTGCCAAGCTGTAGAAATATGCAACCCCAACCCCTAAGGCGATTAAGGTGAACATGTTCAATTTTAGCGTCCGCAGTGATTGAACACCACGCACGAAAAATGGCCAACCGCCCCACAATACTACTGGCGTTGCCAAAGCAAGTTGCGCAAAACGCGTCAAATCGCCATTTAGGTTTTCGTGAATCCAAGGAATAAAATGTTCGCCCATCACTTTTGCAAAAAGCGGTAGTGAAAAAGCTAAGGATAGCCAGAACCTATTGGTCATATCGACTAATTCAGGGTCTGGCTTGTCGGATAGTGCAAATTCAACTGGCTCTAACGCCATGCCGCAAAGTGGGCAACTCCCTGGACCGATTTGGCGAATTTGCGGGTGCATTGGGCAGGTATAGGTTTGCGCAACATCAATTGCAGTTTCAGCTTGATGCTCGACGGCTGAGTGGATGTGGCATGAATGATGTTGACTATCCATTTCCTACCCTATTCATATTTCTTGAGTAAATTGATAATTTCCGCGAGTTTCAATTCTTGTTGTTCGCTCGATTCCATTAACGAACGCCGTAAACAAGCCTGCATATGGACTTCCAAGACACCCAATTCGATTGACTTTATGGCATTACGAGCAGCACGAAGTTGAGTCAAAATATCGATGCAATAATTTTTGCTTTCAATCATACGTTTTACCGCCTCAAGCTGACCAATTGCCCTATTTATGTTTGGGATTTTTTTTGTATGTGTTGGATGTCGTGCCATGAATATTTCGCGCTTTAAAACGCAGTATATACCCATAGGGGTATTTTGGCTAGCCCCTCTAACAATATGTCGCACCCAATTGTACAACTACTCCGAAAATTCACCACTTATCTTCCGCAAATACATACGAAAAAGCAGGAACCCATTTTCAATAAAACGATGTAACAACAATTAGATAATCGCCTAGTGAAAGCTTAACAAACTATTTTACTACGCCTGCGAACTTTTAAAAGGGTAATTGTTGCGATAAACTTCGCAACTAACGCTAATTATGTTGTAATCCGCTGCCAAATAATTGGTTAATCATTACTATTGAACTGAATGCGAATGTTAAGTAGCGCTGAGCTTGGCACAACAATTAATTCAACGACCCAAAAAGTCATTTACTATATCAAGGGTGCCAAAGGCATCGCCAACTTCATTGCAATTTATCTAAATTTTCCCAAATCGGCTCTAAAAATCGAAATGAAAGTAAGGAACATAGTTAAAATATCGCAATATATCAATTAATACTTTCAACGCACTTTATTATATATTTGCGAATAAGCTAATTCTTTTAAAATCTTAACTTTGCGGACTTTTTTTCGACCTTATTCCTAAAATACTTGCTACAAGGCTTGGTAGAATTATTAACGTTAGAATAGTTGCGCTAATAAGCCCTCCTATAACAACGGTTGCTAGTGGCTTTTGAACTTCGGCACCCGCGCCATGAGCGAAAGCCATGGGCATGAAACCAACAATTGCAACTAACGCAGTTGTCAAAACTGGCCGCAGGCGACTTGATACTCCTTCTATTACCGCCGATATTGGCAAGGAACCGTTTTCCAATCGCTCTTTGATAGATTGCATTAACACTAGGCCATTGAGGGTCGCCACTCCGGAAACCGCAATAAATCCCACGGCAGATGAAATGGAAAATGGCATTCCACGAATTAGTAATGAAAGCGCCCCGCCAACTAAGGCCAAAGGAACGCAGCCGAAAACCACTGCCGCTTCTTGCATTGAACCTAATGCCATAAACAACAATAGGCAAATCAAAATAGCGACAATTGGAATAACAACCCTCAGACGAGCCTCTGCCCTTTGTAGGTTTTCAATTTGTCCACCCCATTCTAATCTCACTCCAGAAGGAATAGCAATTTTCTCAGAAACTTGCCTTTGAGCTTCAGATACAAATTTCCCGAGATTTTCGCCTCTTATGTTAGCGGATACTACAACTCGTCGACTTCCATTTTCACGACTGATTTGATTTGGTCCATCCTTCAAATCTAAACTAGCAACGGAAGCCAAATTTGTAGCTATTCCTGATTTTGAAATTATCGGCAATGAACTTAGTGAATCCAAGTTATTGCGCTCAGCTTCTCCTAATCTAACTACAACGTTGAACCGCTTATCACCTTCAAAAATATGCCCCGCTTCACGGCCCCCTATCCCAATTGAAACTGCATCAGTAACTTCGCTCGGAGAAATTCCAAACCCTGAGGCTGCAATTCTATCTACCTGAGTTGTTAATGTAGGCAGGCCAGAAGTTTGTTCAACCCGAACATCCGCCGCACCTTTAACTCCATTAAGAATTACTGAAATTTGGCTTGCAACTTCGTTCAAGGTATTAAAATCATCACCATAAACTTTAACCGCTAAATCAGTTCTTACGCCTGAAATTAACTCATTAAAGCGTAATTCCACTGGCTGTGAGAACTCATATATTTGCCCCAATTGTTTTGAGGCAATTTCTTCCATTCTTTCAATTATTTCGTGCTTTTCAATGTTTGGGTTCGGCCAATCTTTTCTATCTTTTAGAATAATGATACTGTCTGTAATATTTACGGGCATTGGGTCAGTAGCGGCTTCACCTGTTCCAGTTTTGCCCCACACTTTTTGTACTTCAGGTATGCTAAGTATAGCCCTCTCTAAGTTTTGTTGCATTATCAATGATTGATTTAGCGAAACACTGGGCACTCGAAGTGCAGCAAAAGCGATATTACCTTCATCTAATTTTGGTATGAACTCCCGGCCCAACTTTGAAAAAGCGCCAAGCCCAATAAATATAAAAACAATTGCCGCAGCTAATATGTATTTAGGAGATTTTACAGCCCATATAATTGCTGGGTCAAAGATCTTTCTCAAATTTCTTAAAATGAATGTTTCGTGCTCGTGACCGTCAGACTTATCTAAATCCTTTAGTTTGGGTTCGCGCACAATTAAGGCAGTCATTGCTGGCACAAAAGTAAAAGACAGAATAAATGCACCCAAAAGTGCAAGCATCACTGTGGCTGCCATAGGTTGAAACATTTTACCTTCAACGCCTTCAAAAGTTAAAAGTGGGGCAAAAACTAAAAGAATTATCAATTGCCCGAATAATACAGGCTTTATCATTGTCTGCGCGCAATGTGTAGCTGTTTCTAATCTCTCCGAGATCGAAAGGGTTCGGCGCAATCGGTTGGTTTTTTTTGCGAGCGCCAACATAGTACTTTCGATAACTACAACCGCTCCATCGACCAATAATCCAAAATCCAATGCGCCTAAACTCATTAAATTGCCACTTATTTTGAAATAGTTCATTCCAATTACAGCTATCAAAAATGAAAACGGAATCATCAGTGCGGTAATTATTGCTGCTCTGGCATTTCCCAACAATAAAAATAGAACGAAAATTACGAGCATTGCTCCTTCCGCAAGGTTTCTCTCTACCGTTCTGATAGTTGAATTAACTAAATCGCTACGATTCAAAATAGGATTAGCTTTAATGAAAGGCGGAAGGGATGTTTGAATTTCATTAAGTTTCTTGATGGCATCTTGTGAAACAGTCCTACTATTAGCACGAGCCAACATCAAAGTGGTTCCTATTACGACTTCGCTACCGTTCATTGTGGCCGCGCCCAATCTTGGGGTATAGCCTACTGTAACATTGGCAATGTCAGAAACTTTGATAGTGAAACCATTTGAATTAGATATTGGTATATTTGACAAATCTTGTATAGAAATAGCTTGGGAATCTGCGCGAACAACAATCGCTTCGCCTCCTCGCTCAATAAAACCCGCACCTGATTGTGTGTTGGATGAATTAAGAGCGTAGACTAAGTCTTCAAAGCTAATCCGATTGGCTTGCATTTTTGCGACATCAGGTAAAACCGAATATTCTTTTACATACCCTCCTATAGTATCGACGCCAGCCACATTTTTTGTAGTTCGCATGTGTGGCGCGATCACCCATTCTTGTATAGTTCTAAGATATGTGGCTTTTTGTAATGCTGTAGTTAAAAGTTCCCCCTCAGGTGTAAGATAATCATTTTGATTTTGCCATCCAGCTATTCCTATTTTTATATCTTGTTCTTTTTTCGGTGGAACAAAATCCAGAGTCCACATGAAGACTTCGCCAAGGCCCGTTGTTATTGGTGATAGATTTGGCTCTATTCCACTTGGCAGTAAGTCTTTTGCTTGTCCAATTCGTTCACCGATTTGATTGCGTGCAAAGTAAATGTCAGTGTCATCAGTAAAAACAGCAGTTACTTGACTAAATCCATTTCGTGAAATCGAACGCGTATTTGTAAGCCCGGGGATCCCCGACAATGCTGTTTCAATTGGATAAGTTACTTGCCTTTCTATTTGTTCAGGTGCCAGAGAGGGTGCAATTGTCGTTATCTGAACTTGTCGGTTTGTAATATCTGGAACAGCATCAATTGGAAGCTTAGTTAATTCAAAGATACCCCAACTTGAGACTGCAGCAACTATTAAAATGACAAACCACCTAAATTTAACTGATGCATCTATTATAAGGTTAAACATATTTTATTCCTTCCTAATGCCCGTGCTCTGTTTCGCCTTTGGCAAGCTCAGCTTTTAATAGAAAGGCATTTTTAGTTACGACTTGTTCGTTACCATTTAAGCCGCGAATAATTTCGACCTGCCCGTTGAATCGCCTTCCAGGCATAACTGGAATTGCTTGGAATCCGTTTTCCTTTAATATAAAAACAAAAGTTTGTTGTTCAATATTCTGCAGGGCATCATTTGGAACAATTGGCCTTAATACTTCACTTCCAGATTGAGTTACAATGTTTCCTGTAATTGTTGAACCAATTGGCAAACTATCCCCAGCAACCCTTGCTCTTACAATTGTTGAACTAATATTTACATCAGAAGCGGGTGCGATAGCTTTTATTATGGCAGAATGTTGCGTTTGTGCTGAAGTGACAATTCGCACATTGCCCCCGATTGAAAGTCTAGTCGAAATTTCGGGAGAAACTTGGAAAACCACTTCTGTATTTGAAGTATTAGTTATTTCTGCTGCCAAGACCCCTTGAGCAAGAAAACTTCCAATTGTAGCAGGCATTGTAGTAATTGTGCCACTTATAGGGCTGGAAATCCTTACAATACCGTTATTACTTGGATTCCCAAAAGCAGATATTTTTGCTTTTGCAGCGTTTGCATAGGCCTGTGAGCCTTGAGTATTTGCAAGCGATGCTTCTAAGTCACGTCGCGAAATTACACCTTGCTGGTAAAGCCACTGATCACTTGAGTGCGCGCTTCTTGCAGCATTTGCATTTGCATTTGCTGCTGCAGATTCAGCGACAATTAAAGCACCGTCACCGCTTATTATTTCAAACAAAGTTTGCCCTTTGCTAACATGAGTTCCAATAGCAACATAAACCCTGCTAACACGCCCAGAAATAGGCGCGGCAACTAAGACTTTTGCTTCAGGTGAAGGCATTACCGTCCCAAGAATTTTTACTTCGCTTCCAGTGCCAAATTGGACAGAGCCAACTTCTATCCCGGCAGCAATTGCATCTTGCATGGTTAATTCTATAAAGCCTTCTTTTTCCTCACTCTCAGTATGAGATTCATCCTCGCTATGTTCTGATATTGAAGGCTCTATTTTCGCAGAGTTTTGACTTTGTGGCTTAGGAAGGAAATAGCCAATTCCTAATGCCGCAAAAATTGCAATTAAGCTTATATATAAATTTTTATTATTCATTGTGAGGCTCCATACGGAATGCGGCCTTCAATCATTGCAAGGTCAGATTCGGCGCGAACACGTTCAAGAAGATTTGATATTGTTAGTTGCTTTAATTCAAAGAGTGTGGTTCTTGCTGTTTGAACTTCGATAAGATTTATGCGACCAGCTTGAAATCCAATCTTTGACATTCGATAAGTTTCTTCGGCTGACAAAATAGCACTTTCTATAGAACTAAGCCTTTGTGATATTGAATTTATTCTGTTTATCAAGACTCGTCTTTGCCCTTCGGTTCTTAGTGCAAAATTGGTTAATCTAGCTTCACTTGCCTGGAATTCGGCAGACGATGCAGATATATTGCCAGAATTATTGTTAAAAATAGGTACACTGACACTAATCCCTCCAACAAATGCAGTTGAATTATCTCCATTAAAATTACGAGCACCTATATAAGCACTTGCATTAGGGCGAGCTTCAATTCTTGCTGATTCAATTTGAAATTTATAGGCATTACGTTCAGCAACTAAGGCTCGATAATTTGGATTTCTTTCAATATCAAATTCTGTAGAAACCTTTGGAATGCTTTCAAGAAGCATCATATTTATTGACCTAATTTCATTTGAATAATTTAAGTAAGATCTAAGATTATCCAAAGCAATATTTTTGATGTTTTCACAATCGGTTAAATCGCTTCTTATTTTGGCAAGATCAGTTTCAGCTTGAATCTTTCTCAACAGTGGCTCGCGTCCTCCTTCATATAATATTGAAACAATCCGTAAATCGTCGGCTGCCAAATCCAGTTGCGATTGCGAAAGTTCAAGATTTCTTTGCGCTGCCTCAGCTTCACCATATAATTTTGCAAGATTACTAGCAAACTCTATTCTTCTGATTTCTTTCTGAAAGTTCGCTGATTGCAAAAAAGAACTTGCAACATTAGTTCTTGCGTTTCTTCTTCCATATAATTCGAGGTCTTGTGAAATTGTAAATGTAGTTTCGGTATTACTGAATCCGCGATACGAGCGATTTCCAGCAAAATTTTCAACACCTATCCCAATTTGTGGGTTTGGCCGCATTTTTGCCTGCTGTAACCTAGCTTGTGCGGCTTCTGTGAAAGCAACACTTTCAATATTTGTTTGGGATAGTTCGAATAATTCTAGGAATGATTGATAAGTGTTTGCTTGTATTTGTTGAGAATATGCAGGTGAAATATTTACAATGCATAAGGTTGCAACTACGCAGCCAACACCAATTGGGTTTAGCCAAATTCTTCTAATTGACATGATTATTACCTAAAGTATAAATGTATTATTACCAATGAACGTAATTCATTAGGCGCAAGAACAAAATAAATTAGGCTTTCGGAGGACGCTCTAAGCCAAAGTGGGCATCACTTATTAAAATTACAACATTAACAAAGTTCACTTTGGTCAATGTACCAAGTGAATGCTCGATGCTACCTGAATTCCCAGACAATCCTACCCAACAATGGTGACATTGATTATGAGCGCAATGCTGTCCGAAATCTATATCTATATTTTCTTTCTCATCATATATAGCTATATTATTTTCCGCAATGCTTGTGACATTGCTTAAGGAAACCTCAGAAAGTGAGGCATTTAGAGCTGCACAATTGCTTGCGTTATAGCCAACAAATAGAAACGCTATCGCCAATAGAACGGCAAGCAATCTCGATTTAATTTTTGGCAATTTTTCCATAATCATGCCATAAATGATTCACGGCAAAACGCAAGGGATTTATAATCATTATTGCTTTTGACTTTCAATCACAGTTGTTGCATCAAGTATATAAGTGAGCTATTTGAGTAATTGAGGCTTATAAACAAATGCAAAATCGAGCAAATAATACATTGGGAACTTCACCACAGAACCATGAAAATAATCATGTCGACCACGAACATGAAAGTGGAAAGCACGAAGTATTGTTTGTAGCGATTAGTTTTATATTACTCTTAATTGGCATAGCGTTGGATAATTGTTTCAATCCCAAATTATTCTCTGCCAATTTACGGTTTTGGTTTTACTTAATTGCTTATTTGCCAGTTGGGTGGCCAGTAATAATTCAGGCAATAAAAGCGATTTCTAAGAGCGAATTTTTCACCGAATTCTCCTTAATGACAATTGCAACAATTGGGGCATTCGCAATCGGTGAATATCCAGAAGGTGTTGCTGTTATGCTGTTTTATGCCGTTGGCGAACTGTTTCAAAATGCGGCGGTCAAAAAAGCAAAGAATAATATTAAGTCCTTACTCGATGTTCGGCCAAAATTTGCCAATGTCGTGCGCGACGCAATTATTGTTACCGATAGCCCCGAAAATGTGAAAATAGGCGAAATTATTCAAGTGAAGCCAGGCGAAAAAGTGCCATTGGATGGAAACCTTTTATCTGACAATAGCAGCTTTAATACAGTGGCTTTGACTGGCGAAAGTAAGCCTATGACAATTCGAAAAAACCAAGCTGTTCTGTCGGGTATGCTCAATATTGAAAATCTTGTCGAAATTGAAGTTACAAAAAAATTTGCAGATAGCTCTTTGTCACGTATTCTTGAATTGGTGCAAAACGCGTCAAATAGAAAAGCGAACACCGAATTATTTATTCGGAGGTTTGCAAAAATATATACACCAATTGTCTTCTTTTTGGCGCTTGCGTTTGTCGTTTTTCCTTATTTTATAATGAGTGAATATTCCGCTAAAGATTGGCTTTACCGGGCGTTTGTTTTTCTTGTGATTGCGTGCCCTTGCGCATTAGTTATATCCATACCTTTGGGGTATTTTGGGGGAATTGGCGCCGCTTCGCGCAATGGAATACTGGTTAAGGGCGGCAATTACCTTGATATTCTGGCAAAAATAAACGTGCTCGTAATGGATAAAACCGGCACTTTAACCGAAGGTGTTTTCAAAGTTCAGTCGGTTTTCACCAAAGATATAAGCGAAGAAGAATTTTTAAAATACTTATGCGCTATAGAAAGTAAATCAACCCATCCTATCGCAAGGGCGATTGTTGAATATGGCCACCAATACGTAGGCAAATACGATGCCATAAATGTTCAAGAAATCGCAGGACATGGATTGGTGGGTGCTTGCAATGGTAAGAAAATACATGGTGGCAATGCAAAACTATTGGAAAAATTCAAAATCAATTACGACAAAGAACTCAATAATATTGTCGAAACAATTGTGTTTGTTGCAATCGATGGCGTTTTTGTGGGCTACATCACTATATCAGATAAAATAAAGTCAGAGGCAGAGGTGTCAATTCAAAGCTTGCGAAAAATTGGAATTACCCAAACTATCATGTTGAGTGGTGACAAAGATACAATAACACAAAAAATCGCCAAAGCATTGAAAATCGACAAGGCTTACGGCGGTCTTTTACCCGAAGGCAAAGTAAAAAAACTCGAAGAATTAAAACAAAACCCAACGAACATAATTGCCTTTGTCGGCGATGGAATAAATGACGCCCCGGTTCTTGCCTTAAGTGATGTAGGAATAGCCATGGGTGCAATGGGAAGTGATGTTGCAATTGAAACCGCAGATGTAGTTATCCAAACTGATCAAATTTCCAGAATAGCAATGGCCATAAAAATTGGCCGCAAAACACAAGCTATAGTTTGGCAAAATGTAATATTGGCATTTGGAGTTAAAATTATAGTTTTAGTTTTAGGCGGTTTTGGCCTTGCAACAATGTGGGAAGCAGTTTTCGCAGATGTTGGCGTAGCGCTTTTGGCAATTTTAAACGCAATGAGAGTTCAAAGTATGGAGTTTGGGTAGGCAAGAATTAAATATTTGATGAATGCCCTTCGCAACATGATTTGCAAAACTAAAAGCGATAAAAGCTTTTTAATGGTTGATAGATTTTTCGAATAATCAGGTTGAAAAAATTGCATTATTTGCTACTTGTGTAGAAGCTAAGTTTCTAAAAATTAATTTGATTTTAAAATTTCTTGAGCTACATTAAAAATATGGTTAGAAGTTTTTCACACAATCTGATTTTACTGATTGCCGCTTTCGCAGTTACATTTTGCATGGTTCAAAGCGCTACTGCAAGCGATTATTTGGCAAATCCGCCCGTTATAATGTCTTCTGCAAACATGGATTGTTGCCCTAAAAATTCTGTTTCGGAAAATTCTTGTAATAGAATATGCGCACCTATCAGTGATTTTTTCAAATTTGAATATACCAACGTATCTTCAAGTATAGCGAATTGCGATGTTTTCGAGATCAAGTTTAAGGGACGGGTCGTTAAACCCGATATACCACCTCCGCGATAAATTCCAAATATTCTTGAATTGTTTTTATTTATTTTATTCATAAAGGAATTTATTATGAAAAATCTTATTATGTTCTCGTCTTTTGCAATCGTTTTTGCGGCTGGAACTGCTTTAGCACAAAGCCCTGAAGCTGTAATAAATGCAGTGAAAAGCTGTTGCGAAGCAGCTCTAGCCTGTTGTCAGGTTGGAATAGATTGCTGCGTGAAATAATCGCGTTTTCACTTTTTACACAGGCAAGACATAGTCTTGCCTGTGTTTTCCTTAATAGTATTTTTTCTAAATATTAAGAAAATATTTTCCATATAATCTTCATTTGCTCAATCCTATAGAAGAGGGTTAATACTATCCTAAAGAAACAGTCTATAAATAATCAATTAAATAAAATGGATAATTGAAAAACTAGACTGAAAGTAAATCTTCTGAAACATAGAATTGGCGTAGTTAATTGTAGCGATATTTTTCAAGTATAAATCGAAATATGGTAGTGATGTTCAACTTATATTGCAAAAAAAATTCTGCTATCCAACATTAAAATCGCTTATGATTAAGCTTAACATCATAATATTAAATGTATATATTTCTTTTGTTGCCAATACAAAATCTAGTATTTTGCCTTATTTTTTTTAGTTAACACTTTGTATTTGTTTCGCTCTTACTTTCTTCACACTTTAGTTTAGACCAAGGTTTCGAAATAATCATACTAAATCAATTTTCAATTTATTCAAATTATTGTAATTGTAAAGACACTCATAAACCTCTCAAACTTCAAACCTTATATCTAATATTCATCCTAAAAATGTCTAAGTTATTTTGACAATAAATAATTCAATCAAGTCAATAATTCTATAATAATCTGAATTTGTTTTTACGCTATTCCCTGCTGTAAACCGCCGAACCTGCTGTGAAAGGATCCAACTCTTCCACCAATATTTCATTGAGATTTTCAGGCGGGGGCGAACTTAACGAAGAACTTGCTTCATTAATTCTGGCTTCTTGAACTGATGTAAATCTAGCTGCATTATTACCATGGTAATATCTGGCAACATAGCCATTTCTAAGCCCACGAACCATGCTTCCTGTGTTATATGCTGAGAGTGCCGCACGAAGTGCCACCTCACCTTCCCCGTGTAATTGAACAGCTTGAGCATAATTGGTCGAAAGTATTTGAGTTCCAACGCGAATATTTGTGCAAGGGTCGAAGATAACTTCAGTCGTTAAGCCCAAGCGCCTCATATTGGCACTATTGATTTGCATTAGGCCCATGTCGATGTTTTTGCCACTTGCCATTAGTTCGCTGGCAATTTGAGCTGCTTCGGCAGGCGTTCTAGGCCTTTGTGCCCTACCACCTCCATGATTAACACCGATGGCTAGTGGATTGCCGTTGCTTTCAACTCGGATAATGGCTTTTACCGTTTCTGGGTGCGTATTTATTGCGCATTGCGCTATGATTGCATCTAATCCCATTATTGTTCCCCTTCATTAGTTGTCTAAAGAATTGGCGGAGGAATTTTTGCTCGCCTTGAAAATACTGAGTCAAGGAAATATAGCGTTTGCGTTCCCTTAATCGGTGCACTGCCAGCGACAAATATCAGGACTTCACCAGCTTCGGTAATGAAATCACGACCGTCTTTTTTGGGAGATTTTAGTCTTAGTGCTTCATCGGTTGTGATTAATGGGCGCGATAGTTCGTGATAAGCGTGGTTTACATTTTGTAAGACTGCGCCAAAACGTGCGCCTGATGTTGTGAAGTCTTCTTTGATGACTGTCATAGTTCCACTCATGTTGCTTAGGTATTCTGCTGTCTCAAGACGATTGGGCGCGAAAGCTATTTTAATATGGCAGTTTGCTGTGATGGTTTCATCTTTACCGTAGCCGTTTTCATGGCTTCTTAGCTGAGCAATATCTTGGGCAATGATATAGGCTTTAATGCCATAGCCTGCGATAAAGGCCAGCGCCTCTTGGAATACCTCCAAACGTCCAAAGCTTGGAAACTCGTCAAGCATTAATAAAAGACGATGTTTATGCGGCGCTAATGGCTTGCCATTCTCGAACTTCAACTCTGGCCGAAGCAATACACGCACTATTTGATTTAACAGAAGACGAACCAATGGCTTTAAGCGGTCTTTATCTTCGTGGCGTATAATTAGATACAGACTATGCGGCTTTTCGGCATCCATTAGGTCTTCAAGCGGAAAATCACTACGGCTTAGTTTTTCCGCTATCAATGGATCACGGTACAAAGCGAGATATGACATCGCGGTTGAAAGCACTGACCCACGCTCTTCTTCGGCGCGATTGAGCATATCGCGCGCGGAGGCTGCAACTGTGACATGGACATTATCGCCATGTATTGCCTGCCATTCTGCAACCGCTTCATTTTCAAATGGGTTTACTGGCGGCAAAACGCCTATTCCAGTATGATGCTGATTAAAAAGCATTTCGACATAAAATTCATCTATCGAACGTGCCGGATTGGACAATGCCAATGCTATATCGGGTAATGTAGTTTTCTGTCCTTGTGCTTTAGCTTTGTAATGTTCGTGTAAAACCACACCAACCAGAAACGCGTGAGCCGTCTTAGACCAATGGTCATTTAGGCCTTTTCCATCTGGATCAACAATTATGTTGACGGTGTTTTGGACATCACCTACTTCATACCTTGTGCCAAATCTTATACTATCGAGTGGATTGTAACACGCGCCGTCTTCCGATGCTGGGTCAAACTTAAGCACAACATTACTGGCACTTTGGGCGCGCCAACCTGCGCTCATATTAAATAGCTCACCCTTGCTATCAAGTATGACGCAACTTTCACCCCATGACAGTAAGGTTGGCACTATAAGGCTCACACCTTTACCAGAACGTGTTGGGGCTAGAACTAAAATGTGTTCGGGGCCATTATGGCGCAAATAATGAACAGTTCCGCGTCTATCTGTCCAGCCGCCGACATACACACCTGCATTATTATTCAATAGCCCTGTATCGCGGATTTCGCCTTCATTCGCCCAATGTGCTGTTCCGTGAATGCCATGGTGTAGTTTTAGTTTTCGGCTGTTTAAACCATTGACCAGTGCATAGAACATAAAACCAAAAGCAATAGCTCCACCAAGCGAAACCTCAACAATTGTGAATAGTTTTGGTGCATGATTTCCATATTGGAACATCCAGATGAACCAATTAAAAGGTGCATAATAATGACCCCATAAATGATTACCTAGGTCAAAATGGGTTTCAAGTCGCTCAGCTAGATATTGCGTGGCATACAAATTAGAAAGCGTTAAATAGACAGCGAACAATGGCGGCCCTATTAAGCTTGAGGTTGAAATTCTTGGGTTATCATAATGATGCTTCATCGTTTCAATCCGATACTTGCAATTTGCCCTTTCCTGTCTAGTGCAATAACCTTGCCAGTCTGCATTTTGGATAATTTTAGAAGCTCAGATATTGAAACGGGCTTTACTATGATTTCGCCGCATTGTTTTAAAAGCGCAACATTAGTTCGGTCGCTTAACGAAACTATTCCAGCAAACTCATACTTTCCATTGTCATTGGTTGACCATTTTCTGTAGATAAGTTTTGGTGGCTCAAGCGAACTATTGCCTATTCCTTCACTATTATTGCTTTGAATGAATTCGTCGATAGCGCTTAATATTACTGAGGCTAATTGAGGTTGCGGTGATAGTCTTTGTTGCTGCATTGGATATTGCGATTGGCCAAAAGAAACTGACTCTTTCAACTTCTGTTGAAGTCGCAATTCTTGATAAGATTTATTCATATCATCGTCTCCAAATTTTATGTCCAAGGATTTCGAAGCAGCAAGTTTGATAATTACTTGCTTGAACTCAGCTGTTCCATTAACGCGCAACGCCTGTCCTTCGAACCTTTCAATTGAAAGTGATAATGCAAGCAAGGCGGAACCAATTGTTAGGTTTTTGACACTTATAGATTTGTCGTTATCAACAACCCGCCCGCCGTCTTTGATATTATAAATCACATCGCCATTTCGCTTGATAAATGGCGATAGGTTTTCAAATACAAAAGATTTCGCTTTAGCCATGTCAGTGCAATCAAGGATGTTCTTGGCTAGGGCTTTATCTTTATTTTCAAGTTCACTAAGTAATGCTGTGGCTGTGCTATTCCCAGCCATTTCTTCGTCTTTAAGAAAGCCGCGCCAGTTCGGGATTTGGTGGTTGACTTTGATTGAAATTTGCTCGCGTTTAACTGTGGCGGCGTGTAATTCCCACACCCTCTTTCGGTCAATTGCAAGCTGTGAATAAGCCACCCGTTTCATAGCTGCATTCATGCCGCGATTGCTTTTAATTATTTCCCTCTGTTTACTGAATATCGCTTTGATTGAAGCTGCAGCTTCAATACGGCGTTTATCGATTGTTACTCGCGCGGTTGCACGTTCAAGCAATGCCGCACTTCGTTCTCTTTGATATTTTAGGTAAAGCGCATAACCAGCACCATTCGCAGCTTTCATGTCTTTGGCATAACTTTTGATTTGTTTTGCCAGGGTGTGATTGCTTGGCTTAAACTCACCAAATTTATCGCTCAAGGCATTGAGTGAAAACTTCCTATCAATGGAACTAGCTTTTACCGCGACCTCTTGGTCAGTAGCCTTGATGACAAGACCTGCACCTCGCAATCGAAACTCTAGGCCCAGTTCATTCGCTACTATGTGCAGGTCGTCCCACGTTTTCGCTTTTGTCACAGATTCAAGTAATTGCACTTTTGCGTTCTTATTTATCCAATCTTTGAGGCTATCGAAACGTAAATTATTTTGAGTTTTTTCTTCGCTCTTTTGCTCTTGTACCCACCCAGTTTTATCAATAATTTCTCCATGCTTGGTGATGGTCAGATTGTGCTTTATTTCAAGTTCGGCACAGGTAAGCATAAGAGCATTATGGTCATAAAATGGCTCGACATTGCGATAGCTTAAAGGGTGGACTTTATTGATGGCGACATGAACATGATAATGGTCTTTGTCATCATGCGCCGCTGATATTCGTTGATGGTCGCCAAGGCCGATTGCTGCAACTAAGCTATCTTCAATGTCGTTCAATATTTCGCGGTTTGGAATTTCACCATGGGGAAATGAGAAGATTAAATGATACGTCTTGTCGGTTTTAGAACGCGTATTCATTTCTTGGGTGTGCATCATAGCGATTACAGCATCGCGTAATTCATCGCTTGGCAAATTGCTAACCCGCACAAAATCGACCCTTGCGCCATCGCTTACAGCGTCTGTGATATAATCAATCAACGGCGGCCAATCTGCTGGTTGTCGCGTTTCTGGTAGGCCGACAATATATCCCGTGAGCCGTGAAATGCACGAACTATTAGTGCGCTTCATGACTCGTTTAGCGATCACAATAAGGCTGCCTTCTGCCGAATTTCATTCGTAGCGGCTTCAATTGATTTTAGAACGTGGCGAACCTCAATGGCTTCCACGCCTTCACCTTCGCGCTCACTCAACCATAATTTAAGTAAGCCACCCAAGCGCCCAAGATCGCCATTTACTTTGATAAGCTCCAGCGCGGTTTGGTGATTAAGCGCAGGTTTAGGCCTAAGCCCAAGACCAGTTTTTCGCAGATATGAAGACACCGAAAGATTATGCGCACCCGCCTTCTCTTCAATCAACGCGCGGTCAATATCCGACAGATAAACCTTCAAACCACGCTGACGATTTACATTACTAGATTTCAAAACAGCACCTCCTAAATACAAATATTCGGAATCACCGAATAGTTCGAACCAAGCAAAATCCGCCCACCAAACCGCTTCATTTAATTGCGCAATTAATGCGCAATTCTCGTCGAGCAAGCCTGCGAGTAAGAGCCGTAATTAGCCCGAAAAAACTTGTTTTGTAGGGCTACATTACACATCTTGCCCTCCAATTACAGAACGCTCATCCAACAAGTGAAATCACAAGCAAGCACTCGCCTATTTGGGTAATTTGGGGATTGGGTGGAAATTGGGATTTTTGGCCTTACTAGACTTTTTTAGCTTGCAGAAAATCGCAAATTGAAGTGCATATTTAATAGGACTTCAATTGGCAGTCGGTAAAAATTTTAGCGTTTATTCAAGAACTATTGCTATGTTTCATTCGCAAAGTGCTAAATCCAATAGTGGTATTTTCATCAGAAATTGCTGGCTAATAATTCTTCGATTATTAAGTCTCACAGCCGCTTACTTGCTATTTGGGCTCGCAGCAAACACTCTTAAGAAATGTTCCGCCCTTTCCAATACTCGAAGTTAAAGCTCACGAAAGGCGTCACCCAATAGGACGCTTCGTTCTTGTATTGCTTTGGCAATACTTTCATGAATCGCGGCATCAAAATCATTTGGCATTTTTGATAGCGCAATATCTGCGGCTCTTGAAATTAAGTCCATGATTTCCTCAAACGCTTGCCTGATTTGTGCAATGCCTAGTCCGCCTTCTTTTGCGGTTTCGACAAAGTGGCGACCATTAATGCGTAATATAGTGTACTTTCGATTTCGCCCTGCTGACATCGCTAGTTTGAATTTATTATTTGGTATTTGCCCCAAATCAAAAGCTGGCTGCACTGACAATACATCATAAAATGGGGTTAGTGAAAACCCACCACCCGGTTTCAAAAATATACTAAAATTCTTGGCATGGCCATCGGTTGCACCAGTAAGCCAGAATATTATTTGTGATTTCAGAAAATCAATCCGATCTTGATTTGGACTGTCGCCCTCTTCAAGTAGTTTTAATATATCGACCGCGCTTGGTCCATTTTTACGGCCTTCAACAGTGCTTTGATATTTCCTAGTTGGTGGCACGCCCAAGGCTTGGCAACAGTCTTCTTGGGGCAAACGGATTATCTGATTCTGCGATAAATGATAACGGTCAAAGCGTTCTACAACCAAAATACGATGCGCCCCAAATGTGATGATTTCGGTGTTGGCGGTCTTTAATCCAAACGCACTTAAGAGCGCCAAACAATAGTGTTCATTATCAACACTATTGCTCATATCTATCGCACCATTAAAAGTTTGAATACTTCCCATCTGCGGTTTGAAAATATGTGTTGTTGGTGTCGTGCCAATAGGCTTTAGCCATTTGCCATTATGGTATAAAAGTGCTGTCTTATCCTGTGCGCCAGCCACAGATATTCGGAACGCATCGTCATCACTAATTCCAAGTGGTGCGTATGAAAGTGAAGAAATTAGTTTTTCAATTTCTGTCTCACTAATATTTTCACCTTTAATTTCATGGTTGCTTTCTACGCGAAAACCTTCGGGCAGGAATTGTAATGCGCCAACGCAATCACGGCCTATGGTTTCTAAAAGGCTATAAGCGTCGGTTCCTGCCGTACCTGTGCGCTCGGCAACACGGCTTCGCACTCTTTCACTATCAGGCAATAGATTTTCAAAGACCGCAGATACTATTTCTCCGCGATAGGTTTTAGAAATTAGGGGAAGCGAGCGTGATATAGCAAGTGGCCTATCACGTTCAAGCCATGATTTATCATAATCAAAGAATATAGCGCCGCTTGGTTCTTTTTCTAATCTTCCGACAAAATTATTGTTCAGATATACGCATAACGGTGCATGGGTTTTACGGCGGCCCATGCTAAATCAAATCCGCAATATTCTGTTTCATATTATCAGATTTATCATTATCGCGTGAGCGAATATTAGCTTCCAAACTTAACGCCGCCATTACCGAAAATATAGTTTCAATACGAGTGGCTGGATTACCAGTCTCGATTTTAGATATAGTTTTTTGCCCTGTGCCTGCAAGCTCTGCGAGTTGCAATTGCGTAAGGCCTGCCTTTAATCTATAAGATTGGATTACTTGGCCCAATTGTTGAGCGGATCTGGCTTTAAGCATTTGGATGGCCTCAAAGATACGTTTATACCCTAAAAGGCATAATTAGTCAATATCCTTTATAGGGTATAATTTTAATTTATACAGTTTGGGGTATATTTATCAAATTGCGTAATTATGTTTTTACCGATGCAAGTTCAATCGCATCTGTAAATGTAGCGAGTTCCATCTATTGTGATTTGTGAATAATCCATTGCAAGGTCACGGGCGATTGCATCGTAGTCGAGATAAGATTGAATGCTTTCGGGAATAGTTCCATAAAGCCCTTCATCGACGAATTGTTCGGCAAGTTCGCGCATTGTATCGATTTGATAAAAATCAACTTCAAAATCGTCTGGGTTATCGCTTGATAAGTCGAATTTATAGCCGACTTCACCGATTGCGATTATTGCTTTGAGCTTTTGCTCTTCAGCCCAATTTTCAACGGTGTTGAAATAAGCTTCGATATTGCATTGGGTGATATTCAGAGCTTCGAAAAGTTTGCAATCAATGCCATCGCCGTCGATAAATTGGATTTCATATTCTTCAATTAGAGGGCCGTTGAGATTGAATGATTTGGTGACATATTCATCAAGGCTGTGGAAATAGAAGCCATTGGCTGTGAAATCATAAGGTTGTGCAAATAGTGTTGTCATAGCGATTGTCCTTTTGGGAAAATGGAGGGGGCTTTGCTGCCCCCTAATTTGCTAGGCTTTGGCTTCGGCGGTGCGCATAACGATGCGTCCATTAAGCGGCATTGAATTGAGGCTTAGTGTGTAGCCTTTGCCATCTTTGGTAGGCCAAGCGACGCCAATGTCGTTCCATCTTGCGGCATCACCTTCACCGGTAACGGTGTAAAGACGGTGAGAAGGTTTGGTAGTTTTAGTTTCTTTAGTCATTTTCATCTCCATTTAAGAAGCCGCCTGGACCATTCCATCGGGCTTCATGGGAATAAAAAAATCAGCCGCTAAGTCGGGTGGTTCAAGGCAGAGTGAAACGAACAGGCGTGCTTAGCTGCAAGGAACTGAAGCGTGCAGCCTTGAACCAATCCCGCGAGGATGGTTAAAACCCATGAATGCAAGCACGAGGAATTTGTCCATTATTCGGCTTAAGGGAGATGTGTGCGAGAGGAAACGAAAGGGAAACCGAATGCCAAACGGTCAACCAGTTTCAGCTGAAAAATCAAACCGCAAGGAACGAAATTAATCGCCCCTGCCCCAAATGATCGGCTATGCTAAACCGCCTTATTTATTCGCCACAATGGACTACCCAAATCGCGCCGAGTTAAATCAAATGGCAAATCGGTAGAAAGTTAAACCATGCCATTCCCAAAATGATAGCTTTGCAATCCACTACAATTATGCATAAACTACCTTATGATTATAAAACTGAACCTGCCTTCGAATGACGACCCTGCCTTGCTGAATTCACCAATCTTGAAAGCAGCAGAATTGACCATAGAATTTATTGAGGAATTTGGTCCAATTGGATTGACCAATTTAAAGGCATTTAAACGATATTTCGTAACATGGGCAGCGAAAAATTTTGAATGGCCTTATTATAGTTTTGAAAAATTGATGATGGTTAATAAAGTTCTTAATGAGTTTGATTTCCTGCCGTTGGAAATGTTGCATTTCGTATTGCTCGGAACAAAGATAGGCCGACATTATAAAGGCGCATTCCATTTAACAAATCTAGGAAAATCTTTAAAACAAGAACCTGCAAAACTATGGGAAACTTTAGCCAATTTTTTAATATTTCGTGTTGACCATCACAGCTATAGGTCAGATAGAAAAAGGGCTGAAGGTAATTGGCATTTATTTTTCAACGTCATCAATGTTGAAGCTCAGCACGGCAAATCCGTCAAAGAAATCTATAATTCAATCTTTATCGAATTAGATCCAAGTACAGATTATCACGAAGAGCATTATGATTTCTATTTCACCGTTATTCAACCGCTTGCATGGGCAGGGCTCATAACCGAAATCGGCGAAGAACGTCAAAACTTGCCTGATAGAATTATATTTCGTAACCCATTATGGCAAGCAACGCTGAATCTTGATACTGATGACTATCTAACCGAAACAAGAAGTCATTGAAAAGCGCGGCATATGATGCGAAGCATCGCGCCTTTTTCACCTTTTCCTAAATAAATTGTCAAATTGAGGCAGAACTAAAGTGCGAAGGCGCATTTTCAAATGCGCCTAAATTGACCCGCCCCCTAAAAAAGTACGTGATGATTTGGAAGCGGTTTTTGGACTTTGAAATGGATTTGGCGGGAATGATTATTTAGCCATTCAAAGGCAAATTCTTCGACACTATCAAAATTATCAACTTCTTTGGCATTGGTTATAATTTCTTTATATCCGCATTTGCAATCTGGAAGTGAGGCGCGATTAAGGCTTTCGATTTCTACGCGGGCTTGCCACTGCCCATCATCAAATTGAACGAAATAGCGATCAAAGCGGATTTCAATATTGATGCCATTCCAAATTTTACGAGTGATTGAGAAGTCCTTTTTCATGCCTGCCTCCGATTGGATTTGTATGTCCATTTGACGGGGCACTTGCGGCAGGTTGTATGAACTTAGGTGTCACCAAAGGGGAACGGCTTCCGTTGACACAAAAGTTGAACCTGCCAAACACGTCAATTGTAATGGATATTCAAAACCACAACGGAGTTTGGGCGAATGAAAACTTCGATGAATGCACAGCCAAATGAATGGCATAATAATCCGCCAGCCAAATCGCTAATAAATTTGATGCTGGCAAAAAATAGCACGACCCAATCGAAAGCCAATGCAACTACCAAAGCAAATGTGCCAGAAATTATAATCAATCCTAGGCTGAAAAAGTTGATGCGAAGGTTACAAATTAGCTAATTCTATGGACAATAAATCTAGCAAATCAAAGCCCCTATACTCCAAACCAATAGCCATATATTTGCGGGTCAATTCTCATTGCAAATTTTGAAAAATAATGTGTGCCAATCGCCCCTCAAAAGAGGGACAATTGACGTGATTTGGAAACATGATTTTGCCAAGTGATATTGTCCTTGGCTTCGCCATCAAGCCACATTTTGGCATATTCGACAGGTCCACCAAATTCCTCAATTAGGCATTTCGCGGTGAAGTAGGATTTGTAGCCAGTTTCAGTAATTGGCAAAGGCTCGCTAGATTGACTCATAATTTCTAGATGCACAATCGTATTTTTCTCATCGACTTTGGCAACATAATCACAATAGCGAATTTCAATTTGGATGTTTTGCCAGATAATTTGATAAGTTTCATATTTTTCAAACGGTTTATTCATAACGCTCTCCGAAACAATGGATTTAAACGAAAAGAGGCGACCATTAGGCCGCCTCGGAAAGTGTTGATTGATTTAGGAATGAGATAAGATAATCGGCGGCCTTGGATGCTTTGCTAGAAGCCGTGAAAATCGCTTTGGGATCATTTTTCAGAACTTGAAGCCAATTACCGATATATGAAGCATGGTCATCACGCGGTACGATTGAAATGCCAAGTTTCGAACAAAGGAAAGCGGCACCAAGTTCGGCGACAAGCTCTTCCATTGCGTATTTATTATCGCCAAATCTATTACCGAATTCGCGACCCAAACTATGAGAGGCTCCACTTAGGTGGATAAGTTCATGAAATAGCGTTGAATACCAGCCTTCAGTAGGAGTTGAAGTATCAGTGCCAACAAATCGGTGACGATCTGGCATTGTGATGCTATCTGATGAAGGCGAGTAAAATGCTCGCATTCCACCAATTGCAATTTTGGCATTAGTAGCTTGAACAAAGCGTTCGGCATTTTCACAAGCAATAATTTTATCAATTTGCGGTTCGCCAATATCAATTTCAAAACTATCGACTTGTGCGACATTGAAGACATGTGATGCACGGGCAATTGAATAACGAGAATTTTCTTCACCATTTTCATTTTCGACATCAATATCTTTGAAGAATACTATTAGTGACGATTGCTCACCTTTGCGAACTTGCGCTCCGCGTTCTTGCCATTGTTTATAAGTGCCCCAAATGCCATGTTCGAAACCATTGATATAGGCAGCAATCCAAAGTGATAGGATATTCACGCCATTATAGGAATTTTTAGATTGTACATTTGAAGGGCTTGCGATTGAGAAGCCTTTGCGATGCCAAGGAAGTTGAACTTCGCCAACACCGTTTTCAATTGAAGCAATAATTTGATTAGTGATTGAAGTATAAACGTCAAAGCGTTGATTTGAAGATTTAGATTTAGATTGATTTTTCATGTCCATCTCCTTTTCTCTTGAGGACGGACACAAAAAAGTTTGGGAAAAAGATAGGCTGTCACCCTGATTTATTCAGGGCGTATGGGCCACACGGGAGTGGAAATCAAAGATTGCAACGAATTGAGCGGGCAGTCCCATTGACCACCCATCACCCCAAACTATGGGTTCGGATCACGAAAGAGGAAGGTTTCAAATAAAAAATGCTAAGGCGTTTCCAAAAATTAAAGTCAGTTTAAAATGCTTATTTATTTTTAAATATTGAAATTGAATAAAGATAATGAAACGCAAAACAATGCCTCGAAAACGACCTTCCATCATTTAAAAAATAATGATAGACGAATTATGTAAGGAAAAAATATTGAGTTCAAGTAACCAATTCGACGCTTCGGGTTCTCTAGCGGGATACATTTATCAATGTCGTCTCGCCCTTTTGCTTGGGCTCCAAGCAGTCAAGAAGAAGCCGAACGGCCAAATTTCAATCGAGAAATTTGACGACATTGCATTCGACAACGACGATCATGCGGAATGTCTCGTTCAAGCGAAGCATCATATCTCTTCAAAGGAGCTGACGGATTCCAGCGTTGATGTCTGGAAGACACTTCGCATTTGGATCGAGGATTTCAAATCAGGTGTGATCACGAATGCTGACACCCGACGCTTGTTGATCACAACAGCCGTCGCGCCCGATGGATCAGCGATATCAAAGCTTCGCCCAGAAACGAACGCGTCAGAACGGCAAGAGGCGTTAAGCGGATTGCGGGCGATTGCAACGTCATCGGTGAACCAGGCCACCAAGGTTGGGCGAGAGCTTTTTCTAAGCCTCACCGACGAGGAGGCAGCATTGCTTTTGAAATCAATTCACGTTTTGGATGCAGCACCTAACCTGCCCGACGTGCTTGACGACATCGAAGGTGAACTTCGGATATTAGCACCGAGCCATTCAGACAAAGTGACCGAGATGCTGGAAGGCTGGTGGCTCAAGGTCGTTGCCAAGAGATTGGTCGGTGATGAGAAAACGCAAATTCCGTTGCAGGACATACTTAGGAAAGCCAATGAGATTGGCGGCATGTTCCGCCCCGATGGATTACCGGTGAGTGCTCCTGATGAGTTGGGCGACAAGACCTACGATCCAAGCGATGAAGCTGAAGTCTATGTGAGACAGATGCGCTTGGTGCAGTTGCCTGACACGACAATCCGCAACGGGGTTCGTGATTTTTATCGCGCGAAAGCGCAGCGTTCCAAGTGGGCTCGCGAAGGCCTGCTTCTCGATGGGGAGGCTGCGAAGTACGATGCAAGGCTACAAGATCAATGGGAGCGGCGATTTGAAGCCGTTTGTTCTGAGGCTGCTGACTCGGACGATGACGGGAAGAGAAAGGTTGGGCGCGGCGTCTATCATTGGGCTAACCAACAGCAAGTTGGGTTTCGCAATGTGGTGGAAAGCTGGATTACCGCTGGCTCATTCCAGGGTCTCTCCGACAGGCTGAAAGTGGGGTGGCATCCACACTTCACTGATCACCTCGGCAATGGAGGTGACAATGGCGAGCCTTGAAAAATGGCAAGATCGTCCAATTGAAGAGGCTAACCTCTTCAATCCCGCCTTCATCTGCGCGTTGGTTCATGAGTTTCTGAAGGACTACGTGAAGACGCAAGCAGATGGCGCTCCCATAACCGTTGTGGTTATCGCGATGACGGCAACGCTTCATCGCGCGAGCAGAGAGCGATTGCCCAATAGGACGGTCACGCCGCTCTATGGGTGGCTACAGGAAAACGAAGATCTATTGATCGGGTTTGCCAGCCGCGCAAAAAATATAGTTCCCTATATCAAGGAAGCCATTTTGTTCGGGATGGCAACAGAGACGCTCGCGGCTGGCAAAGGTCACAATCTGCTGCCTGGCGCGAAGAGAGCCACATTTCCAAAGTCATTTATCGACACGACGACGGCTGAAATGAAATCGATCATCGACCGCGCCAAATTTATGGGCAGGTGGTTATCGAATTCTGGATCGGAAATCTCGGTCGCAGCCGCTTGGGGGGTTAAGCCGTGAGTTTCACGATCCGTGCAATTGTGATCTACAGCCATACGGGAGCACAACGCGTTGTCCCCTTCAACGCGCATGGCCTCAATATCATCACAGGCAAATCGAAGACGGGCAAATCGGCGATCATTGACATCGTAGATTACTGCTTGGGTCGTGGCAGCTTCAATGTCGCCGAAGGTGCAATCCGAAAGAAGGTCGCTTGGTTCGGACTCCACATCGCCAAAGGCAGCGATGACGTGTTCATCGCGCGGGACAATCCAGGGCCAGGTGCCAGCACCGGCTCAAAGGTATATTTTCAAAGAGGCGTCATCAAGTCCTATCCGTCGCTAGAGACGATCAGCAAGAACACGACGGAAACGAGTCTCAAGGAATTCGTCACTCGTTTTGCGGGGATCGATGAAAACGAGCATCGGCCACAATGGGGCACCCGCAAGCCGCTCGAAGCTAACATTTCTCACGCCTTACTGCTCTGTTTCCAAAAACAAAATACCATTGCCAGTCAGGATCAGCTTTTCCATCGGATGAATGAGGATTTTCTCCCACAAAGCCTCAAAGATACGTTGCCGTATTTCCTTGGTGCGGTTGATGAGAGCCATTTCTTGCTCATGGCGGAGTTGGATGAGCTGCAGCGCCGGCTGAAAACGCTTGAGGCAACAGAGGCCAAACAGCTTCAAGCGATCGAGGTCAGTCGTTCAAGGGTGACGCGAGTTCTGAATGAAGGAAAGAAGGTCGGTCTGATTGGGCAAGACTATCAGGCCGTCGATGACACCGTATTTGCCTATCTCGCAACGGTCGCGGAATATCCATTGGATGAAGCGGAGCTCATTCCGGACTTCGGCGAGACGATTGAGCGCTTGCGTGGTGAACAGGCGACCCTTCAGAATCGACTTGGTGATATGAACCAAGACATCCGTGCGGCTAGGTCCTTCCTATCCGATCAGTCGGACTTTTCACGAGAGGCAACGGAACAGCGCGCACGGCTGAAGAGCATCGAGCTGTTCAAGACTGAAGTTGCATCACCGCACCAATGTCCATTTTGCGACTCTGAACTTAAAACACCAATCCCGACCGTCGGCGAAGTGAACCAATCGCTGCGAGATGTCAGCGATCAGTTGGAAGGGGTTTATCGCGACAGCCCGCATATCCAGCACCATATCGTGGAGCTTGAAGCAGCAATCGGTCGTGCTGCGGACGATCTGAGGCTTGTGCAGCGCGAACTGCAAAAGGCAGTGACGGAAGATGCATCGGCGAAGGCGCGGCAAGACCAGATGCTTTCCCGTGGAAAGTTTCTGGGCCGACTTTCTGAATTCCTCGAATCTGTCGCACCGCAAGCGGACGACGATGGAGTCGCTGCGCAGATTGCCGAACTGCGAGCAATGATTGCGAGCATCAGGTCGCGCATCAACAACGATGAGTCAGAGTCTAAGCTTGAGACAATTTTGAGCTTTATCAGCGACAAAATGACCGAGTATTCGAAGGAACTCGATCTAGAACATAGTGGTAGCTCGCTTCGCCTTGACCTCAAAAAGCTGACGGTTGTTGCAAACACCGTGGACGGCCCAATTCCACTCAACCGAATGGGTAGTGGTGAGAACTGGGTCGGCTATCATGTCCTTAGTCACCTCGCCTTGCATTGGTGGCTCCGCATGAGGGAGCGTCCCGTTCCTGGATTCTTGATCTTCGATCAGCCTACTCAAGCCTATTATCCGCCTGACAGCACGGATGGTGGTCTCGACCAAATCGAGAAGGACGCAGATAGAACCGCAGTGCAGTCGCTATTCAAATTGATGGCGACTGCCTGCGCTGAAATCCAACCTGATTTCCAGTTGATCGTTCTGGATCATGCACATTTGAAGGATGATTGGTTTGAATCAGCTATAGTTGCCGAATGGCGCGGCAGCGAAGCATTGGTACCGCTTGATTGGGCAGATAAAATTGTTTAAAAATGATAAAATAGTCAAGTTTTAGCATATACAATAGAGCTTTGAATGCGCAAATAGAACCCGTTAATAGCTAACCCTCAACGGATTCCATTTATAAATATGCATGGCACCTAAGTCGCCGCAAAAAATTTACTATCACCACCAAGCGTAATAGGCGACCTGCCGGCTTTGCGCGAGCACTTCCCGCGCCTTGCGGATGAATTCCAAGTCATCTTCATATTCTTCGCCTGTGGTTTGCCCAAAGAAGAAGCCTGACGTTTCTGGTAATGTTCGTGCCTTAACCACTTTCTCCAGATTATTTAAATCTGCTTCGGTGATGAGAACCGTATTGCAATTAAAGTCATCATTTTCGCCACCTTTCACATTATAAAGGCTTTCCATCCAGCCGTGAAGATTTGGGTGCTTGCGCCAATAGTGTAATTCGGAAGAATTGTCGTCGTCCAATTTGAAATCAGTTGCTGGACGATTATCGTCTTTTGCGATTGATACAGCATACATATCTAGTCCCATTTTAAGTCTCCTAATCTTCAGCCCGCAGGATTGCGCGACTGATGAAGACAAAGGGCAGCGGCAACTCACGCCTTCAATGCACGAGCTTGCGAGCAGCGTTTATGCTTGAAGGCATTAGTGAGTTACAGATGCGAAGGTCGCCATTTTCAGTTAGCTTATTCGATGGCTAGGATTGGAGAGGTTCGGGACGATTATTTGCTATCCCGCAAAAACTATCGCCATTCATTGCTGATTGATATGACGAATATCCACTAATCACTTTGGTACGTTGACCCGTCACTTGATGCACAACCTTCATTACGACACGACCAAACGATTAGTTGGATATAGCATTCATATTGAAAAAGAATACTGAATCGATTGAAGGATTTTAAGGCAATAATTTCTCATAATTTGCTATAATTTCGGATTAAAGAGGCAGGAGCTTGGGGCATTCTAGCTTTTATGCGCGTCAGATGCGCCGAATATCGAAGTTGCAGCTACGCTTAGCTGATCGGTTGATTTAAGCCGTAAAGGCGGCGCTAAATTGGCAGGCAATTTGCTTGGGATTTTGCATAAAAGTGGTTCAACTTTTATACCTGCAAAATAGAGAATTCCGAATGGTTTCAGTTCTGCAACCTAATATTCGTCATCTTCTTCATGAATTTCATACTTATCACGAATTTGAATGGGCCTGCGGACATTGATTGCTCTGGCATCTAAAGTGTTTTTGATGTGGGCTGCGTAAAACTTCTCTATCATCTCAACCGACGTTCTGCAGTTCTTGGCAATTTGATAAATATCCGCCCCCTCCATCAAGCGCAGACAGATATATGTATGACGTAAACTATATGATGTACGAGGTTGACCATCACGATCATATTTAAGCTGTGCCTTGTCTAAGACCTGATTGAACATTTTGAGATTGCTTCCGGGAAATAATAAATCTGTGCGCTTTGGTAGAATTGCAGGTGGTGGCTCTTCTCCTTTTCGTAAGCGACCTTGTGGCTGCGGCATTGGCCTTGCCAACATTCGCTCATACACACGAACCGCCCCAGGCATTGATTTGCAATAGCCGACACCACGTTTACCACGAACTTCAATCTCAAGAATGCGCTCTCCTGTTGCCCCATCTTTAACAATGGCAACATCGCGGTGTTGCAATAATTTTACTTCATCGGGGCGAAGACCAGTATTGCCCATGAATAGCACGAAATCATGTAATTGTTCGGCATTCCATTTATATCTTGGGGAAATAGATTTAGCATGTTCACGTGTGGCACGATATAATTCTTTATATTCACTGGGACTAAACCATGCACGATGAACTATCTTGCCTTGCGATTTATATGGCGGAGTTAAATTAGGAACATGCTTAATCCATCCATGCCGAGACGCTGTTTTAAGAACTTGCCGCAATGCTACTATCTCATCATGTATAGTTGAACGTGATGGCGGTTTAATATATCCTTTTGGCGCGTTCTTTGGCTGCCGCCCTGCTTGAGTGGCACGATAAACCCTATAATCCTGTACACGGCCTTCAGTAATCTGCGAAATCGGCATATCACCAAAATATGGCAATAAATGAAGCCGCAACCTTATCTCATAACCTTCTACCCACTTCCTACTTCTTTCACCCTCAGTGATAGTCTCATATTCGAGCATGAATTGTTCAGCGACATCGGAGAATGTAATTTCGCGCGGTGCATCTTTTTTCACAAGATCACCAGTGCGTTCAGCACCAAGCAAGTCCAAGAACCAATTTTCAGCAAAAGACTTTGCTGAAGACAGACGCTCTTCTTTGGTGCTTGTGCGATATTGTTGCCCGCCAACCGAACAAGAGCATTGCCAATATTTGCTATTTGGACGCTGAAATAACTGCACCCTTCCACCCAAAATCTCATGATCAGACATGCCAAAACCCTTATCAGAAGCTATAATTGCTTAGAGTCTATCAGGTTTTTTGGGGATGTCAAAAGTGTGCTAATTATGTGCTAGAGCTTTTAACGCAAAAAAGCCCCATCGGGCTGACGGGGCGAATTTTAACTTATTGATTTCATTCATATTTTGGGTGCGGGGGCAGGATTTGAACCTGCGGCCTTCAGGTTATGAGCCTGACGAGCTACCGGGCTGCTCCACCCCGCGACAAAGTAATTCAAAATACAACTTGAATTGGCACTTGCCAAAAACAAAAATAGCCGCATTCGCGGCTAAATCTTAAAAATCGAAAAGAGGGTTGAAACCTAAAAACAAAATGTGCTTTGCAGACCCGGCAACGATCTACTCTCCCGCGCCTTAAGACGCAGTACCATTGACCCAAGAGAACTTAACGACCGAGTTCGGGACGGGATCGGGTGGGGAACCTCTGGCATAATCACCAGGTCGGCAAAACACATTTCATATTTAGGGTTTGTGACATAGTCTGTTACGAGCATTTACCAATTGCTCAACCGCAATATGGTGTGGCTATATTATTTATTACTGATTTCCAAGATGTTGATTGCGAAAAATCGCAATCCATATGTCTTTGGCATTAAAGTAAAGTGCCTATTCAAACACGATTTTCACCGCGCATGAACTCGCTTAAGATTAAGCGATCGAGTTATTAGTACCAGTAAGCTTCATGCGTCACCGCACTTCCACACCTGGCCTATCAACGTGATGGTCTATCACGACTCTCAATGAGATCTTGTTTTGAGGTAAGTTTCACGCTTAGATGCTTTCAGCGTTTATCTTTTCCATACTTAGCTACCCAGCTGTGCCGTTGGCACGACAACTGGTCCACCAGAGGTATGTTCATCCCGGTCCTCTCGTACTAGGGACAAATCCTCTCAAATCTCGGCACCCATGGTAGATAGGGACCAAACTGTCTCACGACGTTCTGAACCCAGCTCACGTACCTCTTTAAATGGCGAACAGCCATACCCTTGGGACCTTCTCCAGCCCCAGGATGAGATGAGCCGACATCGAGGTGCCAAACGACCCCGTCGATATGGACTCTTGGGGGTCATCAGCCTGTTATCCCCGGAGTACCTTTTATCCGTTGAGCGATGATCCTACCACGCAGAATCACCGGATCACTATGGCCGACTTTCGTCTCTGCTCGATTCGTCAATCTCGCAGTCAGGCGGGCTTATGCCATTGCACTCAACAGCCGATTTCCGACCGGCTTGAGCCCACCATCGCGCGCCTCCGTTACACTTTAGGAGGCGACCGCCCCAGTCAAACTGCCCATCATGTAGGGTCCCGGATCCCGATAAGGGACCGCGGTTAGATGCCACCGAGATTTAGGGTCGTATTTCAAGGGTGACTCCACCAGGGCTGGCGCCCCGGCTTCAAAGTCTCCGACCTATCCTACACAAAATATCGATAGCACCACTACAAAACTGCAGTAAAGGTTCACAGGGTCTTTCCGTCTAGCCACGGGAACTCCGCATCTTCACGGAGATTTCAATTTCGCTGAGTCTATGCTGGAGACAGTGGGGAAGTCGTTAC